>Ga0208757_100006_pt1:0-377500 | contig 440742 bp, 396 predicted proteins | sample LakWasMe97_LOW12_2_FD_183917 | JGI IMG/M metagenome (GOLD analysis project Ga0208757, IMG submission 183917) | Freshwater sediment methanotrophic microbial communities from Lake Washington under simulated oxygen tension - Sediment Metagenome... | ecosystem: Environmental > Aquatic >... | reverse complement strand
AACGTTCGTCGTGAAAAGGGAAACAACCCAGACCCACAGCTAAGGTCCCAAATTACTGCTAAGTGGAAAACGATGTGGAAAGGCATAGACAGCCAGGAGGTTGGCTTAGAAGCAGCCATCCTTTAAAGAAAGCGTAATAGCTCACTGGTCGAGTCGGTCTGCGCGGAAGATTTAACGGGGCTAAGCAGTAAACCGAAGCTTGGGGTGTGCATCTTTGATGCACGCGGTAGAGGAGCGTTCCGTAGGCCTGCGAAGGTGGATTGAGAAGTCTGCTGGAGGTATCGGAAGTGCGAATGCTGACATGAGTAACGATAATGCGGGTGAAAAGCCCGCACGCCGAAAGCCCAAGGTTTCCTTGCGCAACGTTAATCGACGCAGGGTGAGTCGGCCCCTAAGGCGAGGCAGAAATGCGTAGTCGATGGGAAGCAGGTTAATATTCCTGCACCTCGCGTAAGTGCGATGGAGGGACGGAGAAGGTTAGGCAGGCCGGGCGTTGGTTGTCCCGGTGAGAGGACTGAGGTGGTGCCCTTAGGTAAATCCGGGGGTGCAACATTGAGGTCAAGGACGAGTCCATTAGGACAGAGCTGCCGATATCACGCTTCCAGGAAAAGCTCCTAAGCTTCAGCTTACGCAGACCGTACCGTAAACCGACACAGGTGGGTAGGATGAGAATTCTCAGGCGCTTGAGAGAACTCGGGTGAAGGAACTAGGCAAAATAGCACCGTAACTTCGGGAGAAGGTGCGCCAACCATGGTTAATAGCTAAGGTTGGCCGAAGTAACCAGGCCGCTGCGACTGTTTATCAAAAACACAGCACTCTGCAAACACGAAAGTGGACGTATAGGGTGTGACGCCTGCCCGGTGCTGGAAGGTTAATTGATGGGGTCAGCCGCAAGGCGAAGCTCTTGATCGAAGCCCCAGTAAACGGCGGCCGTAACTATAACGGTCCTAAGGTAGCGAAATTCCTTGTCGGGTAAGTTCCGACCTGCACGAATGGCGTAACGACAGCGGCGCTGTCTCCACCCGAGACTCAGTGAAATTGAAATCGCTGTGAAGATGCAGCGTTCCCGCGGCAAGACGGAAAGACCCCGTGAACCTTTACTATAGCTTTACACTGAACGTTGAGTTCATCTGTGTAGGATAGGTGGGAGGCTGTGAAGTGTCGGCGCTAGCTGGCATGGAGCCAACCTTGAAATACCACCCTGATGTGCTTGACGTTCTAACCTGGGCCCGTAATCCGGGTCGGGGACCGTGTATGGTGGGTAGTTTGACTGGGGCGGTCTCCTCCCAAAGAGTAACGGAGGAGCTCGAAGGTACGCTCAGCGCGGTCGGACATCGCGCACTGTGTGCAAAGGCATAAGCGTGCTTGACTGCAAGATCGACGGATCAAGCAGGTAGGAAACTAGGACTTAGTGATCCGGTGGTTCTGTATGGAAGGGCCATCGCTCAACGGATAAAAGGTACTCCGGGGATAACAGGCTGATACCGCCCAAGAGTTCATATCGACGGCGGTGTTTGGCACCTCGATGTCGGCTCATCACATCCTGGGGCTGTAGTCGGTCCCAAGGGTATGGCTGTTCGCCATTTAAAGTGGTACGCGAGCTGGGTTCAGAACGTCGTGAGACAGTTCGGTCCCTATCTGTCGTGGGCGTTGGAGATTTGAGAGGGGCTGCTCCTAGTACGAGAGGACCGGAGTGGACGAACCCCTGGTGTTCCGGTTGTCACGCCAGTGGCATTGCCGGGTAGCTATGTTCGGAAGCGATAACCGCTGAAAGCATCTAAGCGGGAAGCGCGCCTCAAGATGAGATCTCCCGGGGCACAAGCCCCCTAAAGGAACCATCAAGACCAGGTGGTTGATAGGCAGGGTGTGTAAGCGCAGTAATGTGTTGAGCTTACCTGTACTAATGATCCGTGTGGCTTGACCATATCACCTCAAGTTGCTTCGCAAGCCGAAGCAACCCTTGGCCTCAATACGTTGATGGCTTACCGCAAATGCTCGTTCACTCTTCTTCCCCCCCTTGAGAGCGTGGCGCTACTTGTTGTGCGCATCCCTGCGCAAGAGCCTGCACATCCTTGTGCAGACTTCCAAACAAGCAAGCGACCCTCCACCCTCTCCCTGGTGACAACAGCGCTGTGGTCCCACCCGATCCCATCCCGAACTCGGAAGTGAAACACAGCTGCGCCGATGGTAGTGTGGCTTTGCCATGCGAGAGTAGGTCATCGCCAGGGCCTTATCCCAAACCCCGCAGATATCCTCTGCGGGGTTTTTCTTTGGCGAGGCTTGGGATTCTTCTTCAACTGTCGTGCAGAAGAATTGAAACTTCAGCCCCCAACTTTGAACGCGGCGGAAAGCATCAAGGCGATGACGCAGGCAAAGCCGCCCAGCCACGACAGGCTGCGCAATGCCTGTTGCACGCTGAGATAAAAAACCCCATGCAGAATGCGAAATACAATGAAGGCCATCGCCAGCCATGCGACGTGCTGAGGGTTGACTTGTGCAAACTGGGCCATCATGACCGCGGCTGCGAATGCTGGAAACGCTTCAAATGCATTCAAATGGGCGCTATAGGCATTGCGGACGCGGTAGCTTTCCTGCTTGGCGACCCAACCACGTGGATCTTTGTTGTTGTAGCCGGGGGCGCTGGATTTGGCGAGCACTGCCCACACATAGGGCAAGCAGGCAGCAATGACGATGCAGCAGTAAGCAATGAACATGGAGAACTCCGGGCGGTAGGTGCTGGGAGTCTAGCCCGAACCTCGTGGCTCCGGGCTGGCGGCATGTTTTTGCTACTGTAGTGCGGCTATTTCGTGGCGGTGGGTTGCTGTGAAGGGCGCATCGCATCGCGAGCGGCCTTGAAGGGATTGCCTGGATACCAGTTCGGCCATTGGCCGCTATTGGCCAGAAGGTCGCCAACCGAATAGACCGCATCCAGATCCTGCACGATGCCATCCACGTTCCAGGTTGCAGCATCGTACTCATCGCCGGGTTTGTGATAGCGATGGTCGGTGTAGTCTTTGGTGGCTGCATCTCCCGCAGCGTGACCACCGTCCAGCAAATCCGTTCCGCTGGCGATATACAGTGCCGGTACGCCAGCTTTGGCGAAGTTGAAATGATCGGAACGGAAGTAGTAGCCGGCTGCGGTGTTAGACTCATCGACCATGCGTCGCTGCTGTTTGTTCAGCACAACCTTCAACAGATCTTCTAGTTGTGAACTGCCCTTGCCGACAACCGTGAGGTCACGCGCTTTCCCGATCGGTGACAGCGCATCTAAATTGATTACGGCCACTGTACTGTCCAGTGGGATTACCGGATGTGCGACGTAGTATTTGGAGCCGAGCAGGCCGGATTCTTCCAACGTCACAGCAAGAAACAGGATTGAGCGCTTGGGACGGGTGCTGGCTTTGCGAAAGGCTTCGGCGAGTTCCAATATCCCGGCCACCCCGGTGGCGTTATCCACTGCACCGTTATAGGTGTTGTCGCCGGGCTCACCCGCATGTGTGCCCAGGTGATCCCAGTGCGCCATATACACGATGGCTTGGTCGGGGGCTTCGCTGCCGGGTAACAGGCCTAGGACGTTGTGTGAGCGTTTTTCGGTGGTCTTGCTGCTTAAGGTCAAGGCGGCGGTGGCATTGATGGGGACTGCCTTGAATTCGGGTCTATTCGCTGCATCGCGCAGTTTGGCCAAATTCAGGCCACTTGCGTTGAACAACGTGTCTGCTGCCTCACCAGTTAGCCAACCCTGCACCGGCAAACGCGGGGTGGGATCATCCTTTGCGGGCAAGTCGTACTGTGGGCCGGACCACGAATTTTTCACCACATCCCAGCCGTAAGACGCACCGGCAGTATCGTGAATGATCAATGCTGCGGCCGCACCGTGGCGCGCGGCTTCTTCGAATTTGTAGGTCCAGCGCCCGTAATAGCTCATGCGCTTGCCATCGAACAGGCGGGCATCATTGCTATGAAAGCCTGGGTCATTGACCAGCATCACCACGGTTTTGCCCGTGACGTCGATGCCGGCGTAGTCGTTCCAGTTGCGCTCTGGCGCATCGACGCCATAACCCACGAAGACCATTGGGCTGTCTTTCAGGTTGATCTGCGTTTGGCCGGTGCGGGTGCCCACTACCATGTCGCGGCCAAAGATCAAGTCTTGCTGGGTACCTGCCACGTTGAGGTGCAGCACGGCGGACTCATCGGCGGTGGTTTCCACCATGGGCACAGTTTGTAGCCAGCGGTTGCCATTACCTGGTTGCAGGCCGATACGCGCAAATTGCGATTGGATGTAGTCGATGGCTTTGTCTTCGCCGGGCGAGCCTGGGCCACGCCCAGAAAATGCGTCGGAAGATAGGGTGCGCACATGCGCGATGAAGTCCGCGGCATTGATCGTCGGTTGGAACGCGTGATCACCCACGCTGATTGCGGTGCGTGTTGCAGCGGTGGTGACGGGGCCCGATGCCGGCCCCGTTTCGTGCGGACTACAGGCACACAAGAACAACACGGCGACGGATAGCATGGCGATGTGCATCGCGAAACTCCACTCGGGATTCTCGCGATTCTATCCTTCAAAGCTGATGCTCAAATGCGTCGTTACTCTTTCGGTGGCGTGGCACCGTCATACCGCACTGCGGTGGCACCGCTGAGGCTGCCGATGCGCGCGCGCGCATGCACGTACAGCCTCACCTCGCGTTCGAACACCAGTGGGCCTTCGACGACAGCATTGGGGCCAATCACGATGCGTGGAATCTTCGGCTTGCCAAACCAGCCGCCAAGATTGCCATGCTGTTTTTCAACCTTGATACCACCCTTCACGTGCGAGTCTGCGCCAACACTGATATCACCATTTACCGTTTCGATACGGCCGCCGACGTCGGTGCCCACGATACCGATGCCGCCATTGACAGTACTGATGCCGCCGCGTACCAGACTGCCGCGATCCGTGAAAATGCCGCCGTTTACGGTTTCTAACTTGCCGTCGATGCGTGCCTGTCGGCCAAAGCGAATGCCACCATTGACGGTGGAGACATCGCCGCTATTGACCTCATCGGCTGCCTCAATGCCGCCGTTCACCGTTTCCACGTCTCTGCTATGCGCACCGCGACCGAGTGTGATGCCACCGTTGACGGTGCTGAGATCGCCATAGATTTGACCGGCTTCGGCGGTAATGCCGCCATTGACCTTGTCGATACTGGGTGCGCGCCCCGCCGCATCTTGCGGGCCGGCAGAAGCCGCTAGGCTGGTTGCCAGCATACCTGCCATCAGCAAAGTCGTGCCCATGTGTAAACGCTTCATCCTGGCCTCCCGGCCGTGTGGGGTTAGCAGCTAGGATGCAGAATGCAGGCGCAGGGTTTAGTCGCCGTTACAATCAATGCACTCCCACGCAAATTTCCAGGAATACCCGTGTCCACGTCCATCTTGCCGTCACCCAAGCCCGTTGTCTTGTTGATTCTGGATGGCTGGGGGCATCGCGAGGAAACCGCAGACAATGCGCTGGCCTTGGCTAACTTGCCGAACTGGCACAGCTTGCTTGCGACCTGCCCGCACACGTTGATCCATACCGAAGGTCGCTTTGTGGGCCTGCCGGATGGGCAAATGGGCAATTCCGAAGTGGGGCATATGAATTTGGGAGCCGGCCGTATCGTGTATCAGGATCTGACCCGGGTGGATACCGCGATCGAGGACGGCAGCTTTTTTTCTAATGTGGAATTGGTTGCCGCTTGCGACGCTGCCAAGGCCAGTGGCGGGTGTTTGCACCTGATGGGCTTGCTTTCGCCGGGGGGTGTGCATAGCCATGAACACCATATCTTTGCGATGTTGGAGCTGGCACAGCGGGTGGGCGTGAGCAAGGTGGTTGTGCATGCATTTCTGGATGGACGCGACACGCCACCGCAATCGGCCGAAGCAAGTTTGCGTGCGCTGCAGATGCATTGCGCCGCGTTGGGTAATGCCAGCATCGGCAGCGTATGCGGGCGCTATTACGCGATGGATCGCGACAAACGCTGGGAGCGGTTGTTGCGTGCATGGAATGCCATTGTCGATGCCGATGGTGAGCAGATCGCTCCTGATGCCATGACCGCGTTGCAGATGGCGTATGCACGTGGCGAGAACGATGAATTTGTGGCACCCACCGTGCTGGAAGGCGCTGTCCCGATGCAGGATGGTGATGCCGTGGTGTTCATGAATTTTCGTGCCGACCGCGCCCGCCAGCTCACCGCGGCGTTTGTCGATCCGGCGTTTGACGGCTTCAGCGCACAGCGTCCTCAGCTATCGCGCTTTGTCTGCCTGACCCAATACGATGCCAGCTTGCCGGCTCGGGTGGCGTTTGCGCCCGATGATTTGCGGCAAACCTATGGTCAAGTCCTGGCCGAGGCTGGCAAGACCCAGTTGCGTATCGCGGAAACCGAAAAATACGCGCACGTCACCTTCTTTTTCAGCGGTGGCCGCGAGGCGCTGTTTCCCGGCGAGAAGCGCATCCTGATTCCCAGCCCGCAAGTGGCCACGTATGACTTGCAGCCAGAAATGAGCTGTCCTGAGCTCACCGAAAAACTAGTGGCGGCGATCATCGGGCAACAGTTTGATGCCATCGTCTGCAACATCGCCAACCCGGATATGGTGGGTCACAGCGGCATTCTTGAGGCCGCGATTTTGGCTGCCGAAGCGGTGGATGTGGCAATCGGCAAGATCAGTACTGCGGTACGCAGCGTGGGGGGCTGCATGTTGATTACGGCTGACCACGGAAACCTGGAAATGATGCGTGACCCGGAGACCGGGCAGCCACATACCGCGCATACGGTCGGGCCGGTACCGTTGCTGTATGTGGGGGAGCGCAGCACCAGCTTGCGCAGGGAAGGCGCATTGCGCGATGTGGCCCCAACGTTGCTGGAACTGCTCGATCTGCCGCAGCCGGCAGAGATGAGTGGGCAGAGCTTGTTGCAGCCGACCTGATGCGCGCAAGGATCGCCCTTGTCGTGTGCCTGCTGACGGTGTTGGCAGGTGTGCATGCGCAAGATGCCAAGGATGCCGAGCAGCGTTTGCAAAAAGTGCGCAGTGAATTGCGCGACGTGGCTACGCAGCGCCGCCAATTGGAAGGTCAGCGCGGCGACGCCAGTCGCAAGCTGCGCCAGGCCGATGAACAGGTAGGTGGGTCGCAGCGATCCTTGCAGCAGACTCAAGAGCAACTGCAGCAAAGCGCGGCCGAATTGGCGCGTCTGCAGGCTGAGCGGGCCCGTCACGCGGGAAATTTGCAGACCCGAAAAGCCGAATTGGCGAGCTTGTTGCGGGCCGCCCAGGCGGAAGGAGACGCCCCGGCACTCAAGGCATTGCTGGCGCAAGATCGTGTTGAGGATGCGACGCGTGCGGTGACCTTGGCCAGCTATTTGCAGCGCGCACAAGTGCAACGCATCCGTGCGCTGTCTGCCGAGATCGAACGCATTGAAGCGTTGGAGACCGGCATGACGCAGCAGCAAGCGGCGCTGGATGCTGCCCGCAAGCAACAGGCCACCCAGCTCGCCCAATTGCAGCAAGCCCGGCAGCAGCGTGCCAGCGTGTTGGCCGGAATCGACCAGCAGTATCAAGATCGCAGTGCCCGCGAAAAAGCGCTGGGGCAGGATGCCAAGGCGCTGCAGAATTTGTTGGCGCAGCTGCGGGCTGCAGCTGCGCGTGCCGAGCGTGAAGCAGCACGTGCCAAGGCTGAGACTGAACGGCTGGCCAAGGCGCCAGGCAAGCACACGCCAGCCCGCACGCGCACGCCGCCGGCGGTCGCATCACTGCAGCGCGTGGGTGGCATGAGCTGGCCGGTTGCGGGCAACTTGCTGGCCAGTTTTGGTGGGCGACTGCCGGATGGGCGACGCAGTGATGGGGTGTTGATTGCCGCCGCTGCAGGCACCCCCGTCAAAGCCGTGGCCGATGGCACGGTGGTGTATGCCGACTGGATGACCGGGTACGGCAATATCCTGATTGTCGATCATGGTCAGGGTTACATGAGTCTGTACGCGCACAACGATGGCTTGCTGCGCGAAGCGGGCGACCATGTGCAGCGTGGTCAGTCGGTGGCCACGGTGGGCAGCTCCGGCGGGCAGGACAGCCCGGGCCTGTATTTCGAGCTGCGCCGCAATGGTGCGCCGGTCAATCCGGCCGATTGGTTGAAGCGGCAATAAACCAGTCTTTTGCGGTGCGGGCAATCACAGGCATGATGGTGGCAACTTAAGCCGTGGCTGTCGGTCACACTGCAACCGAGCCCAATACTCGGTTTTCTCGGAGCAAGCATGCGCGTCAAACTTCTTTCGCTTCTTCTGTTGTTAGTGGTGCAGCCGAGCTTGGCCTTGGCGCAGAGTCAGCCAGGACCAGATGCACCGGCGGCGGGTCCGGACGATCTTGCACAGCAAGAGGCTCCACAGGATGAAGACCCCGATGCAATGGATACGGCCTCGGCAAAAGTACCGTTGGATGAAATCCGCCGTTATGTCACCGTCTATAACGCCATCAAACAAGCCTATGTGGATCCGGTGGATGACCACAAGCTGATGCAGTCGGCGGTGCGCGGATTGTTGCTGGATCTGGATCCGCACAGCGCTTATCTGGAAAAAGCCGAGGCCGAAGATTTCGACGAGCAAACGCGCGGCACCTACGATGGCGTTGGCGTGCAATTGCAGCAGTTGCCCGATGGCGCATTGCGGGTGGTGGCACCACTGGATGACAGTCCGGCAGAAAAAGCCGGGTTGCGCAGTGGCGATCGCATCATTGCGATTGATGGCAAGTTGCTGGGCAAAGGCCAAGCCGATGCATCCGCGCCTTTACGCGGCAAGGTGGGCAGCAAAGTCGTGGTCAAAGTGGTGCGTCAGGGCGTGAAAGCACCCTTCGACCTGACCCTCGTGCGCGACACCATCCGTGCCGCCAGCGTGCGCTCGAAACTGTTGGAGCCGGGGTTTGGTTACATTCGCATCAGCAGTTTCCAGGCGTCCACCGCGGCCGATTTCGTCAAGCAACTGGATGCGTTACAAAAAGCTGCGCCGTTGCGCGGCTTGTTGCTCGATCTGCGCAGTAACCCCGGTGGGCTGCTGGTCGGGGCTGTGCAAATTGCCGATGAGTTGCTGGACAAGGGCGAGATTGTCAGCACCAAGGGCCGTGAGTCGATAGGCAATAGCCGTTATGAAGCCACGCCGGGTGACCGTCTGCATGGCGCGCCCTTGATTGTGTTGGTGGATGCCGGGTCTGCCAGTGCGGCCGAAGTGTTGGCGGGCGCTTTGCACGACAACAAGCGTGCACTGGTGTTGGGTAGTCGCACGTTCGGCAAGGGCTCCGTGCAGACCCTGCTGCCGCTGGAAAATGGAGATTCGGTCAAATTGACCACGGCGCGCTACTACACACCGAGCGGGCATTCGATTCAGGCCTTGGGGATCGAGCCGGATGTGGTGCTGCATCCGCAAGCAGGCCAACGGCGACTCACCCCAATCAGTGAGGCCGAATTACCCGGCCATCTCGCCGCTGAACCCGGAGCGATGGAAGGCGACAACGCGGGTGAAGTGCTGCCGGGAACGCAGCCCATCGATGTGGCGTTGCTGGAGTTGAAAAAGCGTGCGGGCGTGAATGTGGAGGTCATTAAACCTGCCAACGCGAAGCCGGCTGCCGCGAAGTCTGCAGCGACGGCAAAGCCGGCCGGGAAGCGTTAATACCCGCGATTGTGGCGCAAGCGCCGCGCAATCGCCGCGCGGGTGAGCAATGCGAACACCACGCCAAACAGGAAGCCGGCAATATGCGCCGGCCACGCCACCGCACCCAATGCCGGCCCGCTGTAGGCAAACAGCAATTGCAGCAGCGCCCACAAGCCAATCAATAGGAATGCCGGCACCCGTACGAATTGCAAAAACAGGCCCAGTGGCAGCACCACGCCCAAGCGAGCACTTGGAAACAGCGCCAAGTAGGCACCTATGACCGATGACACCGCGCCACTGGCGCCGATCACGACACGATCTGGAGCGCCAATCGCGAGTACCGCCGCCAGATTGGAGAATGCGCCACCAAGCAAGAACAACAGCAAAAACCGACGCCCGCCCATGCTGCGCTCTGCGGGCAGTCCAAAGATCAACAAGAACACCAGGTTGCCCAGCAGGTGCAGCCAGTCAGCGTGCAGGAACAGGCCCGAGAACAGGCGCAGCACGCTGCCGTCCGATAGCGCATTGCGCCACGCTTGCACACTGTCCAAACCGCCGGTCAGCACCCCCCAATCCAAGGTGGCGGCGATGCGCCCAGCCGGGGCCACGAGTGCTGCTGCGACGTACGCCACCCAAAGGGTCGCGAACAACAATGGAGTGGCCCACAGTAGACGGCGGTGTTGGCGGGGGGGGATACCGACAAACATGACCAAGCTTCAATTTGCGATTGTGAATGTTAGCGTGTAGTTAAAATTGAGGTATAGTGACATACGGCGACGTATGTGGTGGGGAGCCTGCACTCTTGCAGCAGGAAAATCAGATACGCGCAAGCGCGACCCGTGGCCGGTATCGTTTGCCGGCCTCGAACCAAAACAATTAACGTAGCTCTGTGACCGGAGAACCATCGATGCGCAACACACTCACTCTTCGTACCTCGGCCCTTGCTCTGGCCGTTGTGGGCACTTTGTTCGTGGGCCAGGCGGCCGCTTCCGGCTTCCAGCTGCGCGAGCAGAGCGTCAAGAACCTCGGCAAGTCCAGCGCCGGCAGCATGGTGGGCAAAGATGCCGCCGTTGTTTCGCTGAATCCGGCCGCCATGGTCAATCTGGACAAAAATACCTTCCAGACCGATCTCACCATGATTGATTTGAACGCGAAGTTCACCGGTGGTGGTTCGATCCTTGGCAACCCCGGCGCGCCACTCGGCGGTGGCAACGGTGGTGATCCGGGGGATCCGACGCTGGTGCCGAACATGGCCGCCGTATTCCCGATGCATGGTGGGCTGGAGGGGTTGACCTTGGGTTTTGCGGTTGGTGCACCGTTTGGTCTGGCAACCGATTACGACAAGAACTGGGTAGGCCGATATCGTGCGCTGGAATCCGACGTCAAAACCGTCGATTTGACCCTGTCTGCGGCACTGAAATTGAGTGATGGTGTCTCGATCGGTGCCGGCGTGATCTATGAGCGCGCCACGGCCACCTTGAGCAAGGCGATTGATTTTGGTACCGCGATTTGCGCCGGTTCGGGCAACCCGATGAATTGCTTCAATCCCGCCTATCCGTTCAAGCCGCAAACCATTGATGGCGGCTTCACCGTGAAGGGGAGCAACAACGCCGTTGGCTATGTGGTGGGTATGCAACTTGCGCCAAACGACAAGTTGGCAATTGGTTTCAGCTACCGTTCGGAAATCAATCATGAACTCTCGGGTACGCTGGACTTCGAAGGTGTGCCGGCGCTGCTGGGTGCCGACCCACGCTTCAAGGACGGTGATGGAGGGGCGCGCCTGGTGACCCCGAGTGTGGCCACGGTGAGCATCAAGTACGGTTTCACCGACAACTTCCGCGTGTTGGCGGACTTCCAGCGGACTGGCTGGAGCTCATTGCAGGATGTGACCATCAAGCGCGCCAGCGGTACCGTGGTGGGTAGCGAGCCCTTCCATTGGGGCAATACCAACTTCATGTCGCTGGGTGCCGAATATGACATCTCGCCGGCGTTTACCTTGCGTGGCGGTATCGGCAAGGACAAGACGCCGACCAATGACGTGACCCGTACCCCGCGCTTGCCGGACAACGATCGCACGCTGTATTCGGTCGGTGCCAGCTGGAACGTGAGCGATAGCCTGACGCTGGATGCCGGGTTCCAGCGCATCACCATCAAGAGCCCCACCATCAATCTGCCGGTGGATATCGCTTCGGGCAACACGTCAACCTTGGTCGGTACGTACGCTGGTCATGCCAATCTGTTTGGCGTGTCGATGCAATACCGCTACTGAGTCACGCAACATCGCGCCAACAAAAAGCCCCGCCTTGTGCGGGGTTTTTTGTCGTTGGGCGGTATGCGAGGAGCTCGCTACGTCGCTCGGCATGCGGCTGCACCAAGTCACCGGGAAGGGCGGGGATTCACTACGCCGCTCGACATGCGGCTACGCGAATCCCTGCCCTTCCCGGCGGCTTGCGGCTCAGTCGCCCAGCGTCAGCAACGAAGCATTGCCGCCTGCAGCGGTGGTGTTGATGGTGACGGTTTTTTCGGTGGCAAAGCGCGGCAGGTAGTGCGGGCCGCCGGCCTTGGGGCCGGTGCCGGACAGACCTTGGCCGCCGAAAGGTTGCACGCCGACCACCGCGCCAATCTGGTTGCGGTTGACGTAGATATTGCCGACTTTGGCGCGCGACACGATGCGCTCGATGGTGGCATCGATGCGCGAATGGATGCCCAGTGTCAGGCCGTAGCCGGTGGCGTTGATGGTGTCGATCACGGTATCGAGTTCGTCGGCTTTCCAGCGCACCACATGCAGGGCCGGGCCGAATTTTTCGCGATCCAATTGGGCGATGGCGTGTAGTTCCCAGGCAGCCGGCGCGAAGAAGGTGCCGTGCTCGCATGCCTCACCCAGCGTGGCTTTGGCGATAGGCTTGGCCTCCACATCCATGCGCTTGGCGTGCTCCACCAGAATGGCTTTGGCATCCTCGTCGATCACCGGGCCCACATCGGTGGACGGCAGGCCGGGGTCGCCGATGGACAGTTCGGCCATCGCGCCGGCCAACATGCCAATGACCTTGTCGGCGATATCGTCTTGCACCAGCAGCACGCGCGCGGCCGAGCAGCGTTGACCGGCGGAGGTGAAGGCCGAGCCCAGGGCGTCTTTCACCACCTGCTCCGGCAGCGAGGAGCTATCGGCAATCATCGCGTTCTGGCCGCCGGTTTCGGCAATCAGCGTGGCAATCGGGCCGGCATCGCGGCTGGCCAAGGCGCGGTTGATCAGGCGTGCGGTTTCAGTCGAGCCGGTGAAGCAGACACCGGCCACGCGCGGATCGCGGGTCAAGGCCGCGCCCACGCTGGCGCCATCGCCGGGCAGGTACTGCAGCACATCCTGCGGAATGCCGGCTTCGTGCAACAGCTTCACCGCGGCATAGCCAATCAAATTGGTCTGTTCGGCGGGCTTGGCGATCACGCTATTGCCAGCGGCCAAGGCGGCCGCGATTTGGCCGAGGAAGATCGCCAGTGGGAAGTTCCACGGACTGATGCAGACAAACACGCCGCGCCCGGCCAATTGCAGCGAATTGGCTTCGCCAGTGGGGCCGGGCAGGGCCATCGGGGCGAAATGCTCGCGTGCTTGCAGGGCGTAGTAGCGCAGGAAATCCACCGCCTCGCGCACTTCGGCGATACCGTCGGGCAGCGTCTTGCCGGCTTCCTTGGTGCACATCGCCATGTAGGCGGGCATGCGCGCTTCCAGCAGGCTGGCGGCATGTTCCAGCAGGGCCGCTCGGGAGGCGGCCGGGGTGGCATCCCATGCCGGTTGTGCGGCCACAGCATGGTGGAGTGCCCGCTCGACAGTGGCTGCATCGCTGGGTTGCCAGTGGCCCACCACTTCACGGCGGTCGGCTGGATTTGTCACCGCGATTTGTTCGCCCGTGGCCGGTGCGCCCGGCACCAGCGGCGCGGCCATCCAACTGCCGGCACCGGCGGTATTGAGGGCAGCGGCAAGGTCACGCAGCTGGTCGTCGTTGGCGAGATTGATACCCATGGAATTGTCTCGATCTTGGTGTTGGCTGCGGTACAGATTGACCGGCAGCGGGATGCGGGGATGGGCGATGTGTTCCAGCGAAGACACGAATTCAACCGGGTCGCGCACGAGCTCTTCCACCGGGATGGTTTCGTCGGTGATGCGGTTGACGAAGCTGGAATTGGCACCGTTTTCCAGCAGGCGGCGCACCAGATACGGCAGCAGGTCTTCGTGGCTGCCCACCGGCGCGTACACCCGGCAAGGCACGTCGAGGCGGTTTTCCGGGATCACTTCGGCATACAGGTCATCGCCCATGCCATGCAGTTTTTGGAATTCAAAATCGCGGCGGCTGCGCATCGCCCGCGCCATCCGGTGCACGCTGGCAATCGTTTGCGCATTGTGGGTGGCAAACATCGGGTAGATTGCGTTGCCGTGATCGAGCAGGCGCCGCGCATTGGCCAGGTAGCTGACATCGGTGTTTTGTTTGCGGGTGAACAGCGGATAGCCAGCTTGCCCGTCCATTTGCGCACGTTTGATTTCGGCATCCCAATACGCGCCCTTGACCAGCCGCACGGGGATGCGCCGGTTCAATTGCGCGGCCATCTGCGCGATGTAGTCGATGACGAACGGGGCGCGCTTCTGATAGGCCTGCACCACGATGCCAAAGCCGTTCCAGCCGCTCAGCGAACGCTCGGCCATGACCTGAAAAATCAAGTCCAGCGAGAGCTCCAGCCGGTCGGTTTCTTCGGCATCGATGGTCAGACCGATGCCGTAGCGGCGCGCCAATTGCGTCAGCTCCAGCAGGCGGCCACCCAGCTCGTCGAGTACGCGCGCGCGCTTGGCGTGCTCGTAGCGCGGATGCAGGGCGGAGAGTTTGACCGAGATGCTGGGCGCGGCAAACACATCGCTGCCGGCAAAACTGCCATTGGGGCCGGTCTGGCCGATGGCGTGGATGGCGGACAGGTATGCCTGCTGATAGCGCAGCGCATCTTGCGTGGTCAGTGCGCCTTCGCCGAGCATGTCGAAGGAATAGCGGTAATTGGCGAAGTCGCCCTTGCGCGAACGCGCCAAGGCCTCGTCAATCGTGCGGCCCAGCACGAATTGATGGCCCATGATCTTCATCGCCTGGCGCACCGCCAGCCGGATCATGGGCTCACCGGCGCGTCCCACCAAGCGCTGGAACGCGCCATGCACATCGCGCTTGGTGTCATCGGCCAGATCAACCAGTTTGCCGGTCAGCATCAAGCCCCAGGTAGAGGCATTGACCAGCACCGAATCGGACTGGCCCAGATGTTTCTTCCAGTTGGCATCGGCCAATTTGTCGCGAATCAGCGCGTCGGCGGTGGCTTGGTCGGGAATGCGCAGCAGCGCTTCGGCCACGCACATCAGCAGCACGCCTTCCTCACTGCCGAGGTCGTACTGGCGCATGAAGGCTTCAACCACGCCTTGATTGTTGGCACGCACGCGGACCCGGCGCACCAGATCGGCGGCCACGGCTTGTGCGGCATTGCGGTCGGCGTCGGGCAGGGTGGCCTGCACCAACAATTCGCGCACATGTGCGGCTTCGTCGCGGATCCAGCCGGCAGTAATGGCGGCGCGTGGGGCAGACGCGGGCGGGTTCAGCTCCGGTGCCAGAATCGGCACGGGCGAGGCAGATGGGCTGGCAGGGGTATTCATTGCGCGGGAAAACCGGCATTCCTGAGGGGTAAGCCGCCTAGTTTAGTGCCTGCGGGCAGCGCCGGCATCCAGATAAACCGGGCGTTGTGGCGGTTTTTTGCATGTCCACGGTTGCCGCCTGCGGGCTGCGCCATTACCATCGTATCGGTTAGGTGAGGTTGACTTGGGTCAATTGACGATCTGGGGGCCGCACCGTCATTCAGGCAACGGGGCGCAATAGTGATGACATTCGGTCGTTTCAAACAGCGGGCATTGGCGGCCTTGGCGCTGACCTGCCTGCCGCTGCTGGCAACTGCGCATGCACATTTCTCTGGATCGACCGATCCGCACCCTTGGCAGTTGAACATGCGGGAAGGGGTGACCCCCACCGCGCATGCCGCCTACGACGCCCACATGATCGTGTTGTGGATTTGCGTGGTGATCGGCATCTTGGTGTTCGGCGCGATGGCGGTAGCCATCTTCAAATTCCGCAAGTCCAAGGGCGCGGTACCGGATACCACTTTCGTGCATAGCACCAAGCTGGAAGCCATTTGGACGGCTATCCCCATTCTGATCTTGGTGGGTCTGGCGTTCCCCGCCACCAGCGGTCTGCTGCGCATGTACGATGTGCGCGACGCCGCGATGACGGTCAAGGTGACCGGCTACCAGTGGATGTGGAAATACGACTATCTGGGTGAAGACGTCGGCTTCAGCAGCCGTTTGAACCGCAAACATGACCAGCTGCGCCAGAGTGGCAAAGTGGTCACGGCTGCGGATGACCCGCATTACTTGCTGGATGTGGACAACGTGCTGGTACTGCCGGTGGGCACCAAGATCCGCTTCGTGATTACTGCTGACGACGTGATCCACTCGTGGTGGGTGCCGGATCTGGGCTGGAAGCAGGATGCCGTGCCGGGGATCGTGAATGAGGCATGGGCGCAGATCGACCAGCCCGGTATTTATCGCGGCCAGTGCGCCGAGCTGTGCGGCAAGGATCATGGCTTCATGCCGATCGTGGTCAAGGCCGTGAGCAAGGACGAGTTCGCCAGCTGGCTGGCATCGGAAAAGGCCAAGCATGCACCCCCGGCCGCGCCTGCACCGGCGGCGCCTGCCCCCGCTGCGCCGGCGGCTGAAGACAAGCCTGCTGGCGCTGCTACGGCCACCACCACTTCGCAGACCACCCCGCCTGACGCAGCCACTGCTGCGCAGGCCGGTTGATCCACGTCCGCATTCACGAAGGTCAAATCCATGTCTGCTACGCAACACGACGCCGTCGATCACCACGACGCACACGGTCACCAGCAGGGCTTCATTGAACGCTGGTTGTTCTCCACCAACCACAAAGACATCGGCACCTTGTACTTGGTGTTCGCCTTCGTGATGGTGATTGTGGGGGCCGCGCTGTCAGTGGGCATTCGTACCGAGCTGATGCAGCCGGGCCTGCAGTTCGTCAAACCGGAGTTCTTCAACCAGTTGACCACCATGCACGCGCTGGTGATGATTTTCGGCGCGATCATGCCGGCCTTCGTGGGCTTGGCGAACTGGATGATCCCGTTGCAGATCGGCGCGCCGGACATGGCGTTGCCGCGCATGAACAACTGGTCGTTCTGGATCATGCCGTTCGCGTTCGCGCTGCTGCTGCTGACCTTCTTCCTCCCGGGCGGCGCGCCCGGCGGCGGCTGGACCATGTACCCGCCGCTGTCGCTGCAGGGCGGCAGCAACCTGGCGTTTGCGATCTTCGCCATCCACATGATGGGCATCAGCTCGATCATGGGCGCCATCAACATCATTGCCACGGTGCTCAACATGCGCGCGCCGGGCATGGATCTGCTGAAAATGCCGATCTTCTGCTGGACCTGGCTGATCACCGCGTTCCTGTTGATCGCCGTGATGCCGGTGCTGGCAGGTGCGGTCACCATGCTGCTGACCGATCGCTTCTTTGCCACCAGCTTCTTCAATGCCGCCGGTGGCGGTGACCCGGTGATGTACCAGCACATCTTCTGGTTCTTCGGGCATCCCGAGGTGTACATCATGATTTTGCCGGCGTTCGGCATCGTCAGTGAAATCATCCCCACCTTCAGCCGCAAGCCGCTGTTTGGTTATCAGGCGATGGTGTATGCCACCGCAGCGATTGCCTTCCTGTCGTTCATCGTGTGGGCGCACCACATGTTCGTGGTAGGTATGCCGCTGGGTGGCGAGTTGTACTTCATGTTCGCCACCATGCTGATCTCGATCCCCACCGGGGTGAAGGTATTCAACTGGGTCACCACCATGTGGCGCGGTTCACTCACCTTCGAAACCCCGATGTTGTGGGCGATTTCCTTCGTGGTGCTATTCACGATTGGTGGTTTTTCCGGCTTGATGCTGGCCATCGTGCCGGCCGACTTCCAGTACCACGACACCTATTTCGTGGTGGCGCATTTCCACTACGTGCTCGTCACCGGCGCGCTGTTTGCGATCATCGCCGCGATCTATTACTGGTGGCCGAAGTGGACTGGCCGCATGTACAGCGAAAAGCTTGGCAAGATCCATTTCTGGTGGACCATGGTGTTCGTCAATGTGCTGTTCTTCCCGCAGCACTTCCTGGGCCTGGCCGGCATGCCGCGCCGCATCCCGGATTACAACGTGGTGTTTGCGGATTGGAACCTGGTCAGCTCGATCGGTGCGTTTGGCATGTTCGTCACCCCGTTCTTCATGGCCTTCCTGCTGCTGCATTCGAAGAAGCATGGTGCCAAGGCTGAAGCGCGTGCGTGGGAAGGTGCCAAGGGCCTGGAATGGACGGTGCCGTCGCCGGCCCCGCATCACACCTTTGAAAAGCCGCCGGTGATCCGCGACGGCGATCTGGCGCATGGCGATGTCCACCACTGAGACGGCCAGTCTGATGTCACGCGAATCTGCCGCAGCCGACCCCGTCATCGAGGCGCGCCGCAAGCGCGCCAAGCGCACCGCGTTGCTGCTGGGCGGGATTGCACTGCTGGTGTATGTCGGCTTCATCGTGCTGACCGGGATGGGGCGCTGAGCATGGCGGGCATCCGCGAGTTGGGGGTGTGGAAGATGATCGGCGTCGTGCTGCTCGCCTTCGGCTTCACCTTCTCGCTGGTGCCGCTGTACCGCATCGCCTGCGAAAAAGTGTTTGGCATCCGGCTGGAGCAAGGGCCGGTGGCCGCCACCCGTGATCAGGCCGACCCCCATGCACGGTGGGTGACGGTGCAGTTCGATGGCGGCGTGAACTCCAAGCTGCCGTGGAAATTTGCTCCCGAGCAGCGTTCGATGCAGGTGCAAGTGGGGCGGCAGTACCAAGCTCTGTACTTTGCTAGGAACGCAGCCGATCGCGCCATTGTTGGCAGCGCGGTGCCATCCGTGGCGCCGGCGCGGGCATCGGGTTATTTCAACAAGACCGAGTGTTTCTGCTTTACCGCGCAGACCTTGGCGGCCGGTGAATCGCGCGACATGCCAGTACGCTTTATCGTGGATCCATCGTTGCCGGCTGGCGTGAAAACCATCACCTTGTCGTACACCTTCTATAAAAACGAGGCGATGACCGCTGCACTTGCATCGGCACATAGCCAAACCGGAGCGGTTCGCGCCGCGCCCTGACCCTTTTTGAACTTTCGGAAAACCACCATGGCCAATGCACACGCCGCGCACGGCAGCCACGACCAGGACATCTACTTCGTTCCGCACGGCAGCAAATGGCCGGTGTTTGCCTCGGTGGCGTTGTTCACCACCATGGTCGGTTTTGCGTGCTGGTTGAACGAAGTCAGCTGGGGCCGCACGGTGTTCTTCATCGGCATTGCCAGTCTGTTGGCGATTTTGTTCAAGTGGTTTGGCGACGTGATTCGTGAATCACTGGCCGGGCATTACAACAAGCAGGTGGATGTCTCATTCCGGATGGGGATGGTGTGGTTCATCTTTTCGGAAGTGATGTTCTTTGCAGCCTTCTTCGGCGCGTTGTTCTACGCACGTCAGTTTGCGATGCCGTGGCTCAATGGCGAAGGTCACGGGGTTGTCACCCATGAACTGCTGTGGCCGGGCTTTTCCGCCGGTTGGCCCAGCAACGGCCCGGCCGATATCGGCGGGGCTTACCAGACCGTGCCGGCGTGGGGCTTGCCGCTGCTGAACACGCTGATCCTGCTGACATCCGGCGTGACGGTGACGATTGCCCACCATGCACTGAAAGAAGCCAAGCGCGGCGCATTGATGTTGTTCCTAGGGCTGACCGTGCTGCTGGGTTGCCTGTTCCTGTACTTCCAGGCCACCGAATACATCCACGCCTATCACACCCTGAACTTGACCTTGGGCTCGGGGATCTACGGATCCACGTTCTTCATGCTCACCGGTTTCCACGGCGCACACGTGACCTTGGGCACGATCATGTTGGCAGTGATGTGGCTGCGCTGTGCCAAGGGTCATTTCAGCAAGGACAACCACTTTGCGTTTGAAGCGGTGGCCTGGTATTGGCACTTCGTCGACGTGGTCTGGCTGGGCCTGTTCCTGTTCGTTTACGTGCTGTGATCTTCCTGCTCTCCGCGACGCGGGGAGAGGGCGGCACAAAAAGAGGCCGGCGATGCCGGCCTTTGTGCGTCAAGTGGTATCAGGGTTCAGCCCGGCGCACGGCCCACGCCATGTGGGGTGATCCAGCCCAGTTTGATGGCCAACACCACAAACAGGATCAAACCGATACTCAGGGCAATCCGTTTGGTCAGCGAATTGACCGTGCGCTTGGTCTGGCCTTTATCCACCAGCATGTAATACAGGCCAGCACCCAAGTTCCACAGGATGAGGATCAAGAAACCCACGATGAGCAGAATTTTCAGCGACTCGTTCACATCTCTCTCCAAAGCCGGGCAGCCGCGGGCAAGCCGCATTGATGCGGTGGATGATACGGTGCAATGAGCGCAATCATGCGGCGATTGTTGGTGTGGTGGTGGCTGGCACTGCTGCTGGCGGCCGGGTTTGCGTGGTTGGGGCGCTGGCAACTGGCGCGCATGCACGAAAAACAGACAATGCTGGCGCAGGCGCAACAAGCCTTGGATCACAGCCATCCGCAGCCGCTGCTGCTGGCATCGGATTCGAAACGCGCCTCCAATTACGACTGGTCAAGCGGACAGGGGCGGATTGCCAACGTCACCGTGTGGCTGGACAACCAGCAGCACGCAGGGCGCGCAGGTGTGCGCATGTATTGCGTATTGCTGCCCGATATCGGCAGTCAAGCGGTGTTGCTGGATGCCGGTTGGTGGCCACTGAATGGCACACGCACGCTGCCTGTGTTTGGCTGCCCGGCCCACGCGGAGCAAGCGGTGCGTGGTCTATTGGCCGCGCCGCCGGCCGAAGGCTTGCAGTATGGTCAAGCGCTGGCCAGCTTGGGTGAACATCGCTGGTTGGCGGCGCGCATGGATGTGCCTGCGCTGGCCAGGGCATTGCACCTGCCCACCGGCATTGCACCCCGCGTCCTGCGACTGGATCCTGCACGTGCGCACGGCGATGCCGGCGTGATGTTGGCACCGGGCGAGCGTGATCTGGACATCCTGCCCAACACCCTGACCCCCGAGCGTCATTTAGGCTATGCAGTGCAATGGTTCGGGCTGGCGATCACGGTGTTGGTGGTGGCCTTGGTGCTGACGTTCAAACGAAAGAAGACATCATGAGTGACGCAACTCCCGCAACGTCGGCACTACGCCACAATCGCAAGACCTTGCTGATTGTGCTGTTGCTGTTTTTTGGCGTCATGTTGACCGCCGGCGCACTGCGCTTTGCCGGCTGGCGGCCGCACGGAATGAAGAACAAAGGCGAGATGCTGCAACCCTATGGCGATCTGCGCAGTTATTCGCCGACCTTGGCCGATGGCAAGTCCTACCGCTGGCAAGACAGCCCGCGCACGTGGCGCATGGTGACGATGCCGCGTGATTGCGAGGGTGCCCGTCGCGCTGCCTGCCAACACCTGCTGGAAAATCTGGACAAGGTGTGGCGGTTGATGGGGCGCGAGGCTGACCGCGTGCATGTGCTGTGGGCCGGCGCGGCTCCAGTGCCGCTGGATGGGCTGCGCGAGGTGTATCTGCTGCGTGCCGATGCCGGCCTGCGCGCAGGCCTGACGCAGGCAGACGTGGCCACTGGCGATAGCGACCCGGTGTGGCTGGTAGATCCCAACGGATTTGTGGTGCTGCGCTATGCACCCGGCTTCGACCCCGGGGATTTGCGCACCGATCTGGCGCGCTTGCTTAAAATCAATTGAAGCGCTTGCCTAAAACAAAAAGATGATGCTGATGTCTTCCTCCCCGCGTTCCGTGCTGTATCGCCATTTCCACCGCATCGCCTGGCTGGCGGTGGCACTGGCGGCGTGTGTCATCGTGTTTGGCGCGTTTGTGCGGCTGTCCAATGCCGGCCTGAGCTGCCCCGATTGGCCGACCTGCTACGGCCAGGTGGCATGGCCCACCAATGCTGCGCAAGTGACCGACCACGCCGCCACCGCGATCCGCCCGGTGGTGCCGCACAAGGCGTGGCGCGAGCAGTTCCATCGCATGATTGCAGGCTCGCTGGGGGTGCTGGTGCTGGTATTGGCGTTGCTGGCCACGCGCAAGCGCCCGCAGGGCTGGCAGCACGTGATCGGTGCCGCGTTGGCGGTAGCGCTGGCGATTCCGTTGTATATGCGCGGGCAACATGGCGCGGCCTCGGCCCTTGCGGTGTTGGGCGAAGCGTTGCTGTTGCTGGGCGTGGTGCGCTGGTCGAATGTGGATCTGGCGCGCTCGGCCACACTGACGCTGGCCGTCATCATCTTCCAGGCGTTGCTGGGAATGTGGACGGTCACCTGGCTGCTCAAGCCCATTGTGGTGATGGGGCATCTATTGGGCGGCCTGACCACCTTTGCTCTGCTCAGTTGGATGGCATGGCGCGCCACCGACATCCCGCTGATCAGCGGCGATGCGCGCAAGCTGCGGCGCTTGCTGTTGATCGGGCTGGGATTGCTGATGGTGCAAATCGCACTGGGTGGCTGGACATCGGCCAATTACGCAGCATTGGCCTGTGGCGCTGAATATCCCAAATGTGCCGGCGCGTGGTGGCCGCAACATGATTTCGCCGAAGGCTTTGTGCTGTGGCGCGGGATTGGCGTGGATTATGAAGGCGGGGTGCTGGACAACACTGCGCGGGTGGCGATCCAGTTGGCGCATCGGCTGATGGCGGTGCTGGTGTTCGGTCATTTGCTGGCCGTCGCGGCGCGCCTGCTGCGCAGCCCCGGTTTGCGCGGCTGGGGCGTGTTACTGGGGCTGCTGCTGTGCACGCAGGTGGGGCTTGGTATTGCCAATGTGATGTTGTCGCTGCCATTGCACATCGCGGTATTGCACAACGCTGGCGCAACCGCATTGCTGTTCGTGCTGGTGACCTTGCTGGCGCGCCTGCGTCCACCGGAGGCTTGAACATGCGTGGTTCGCTGGCATCGCAATATTGGACGTTGACCAAGCCGCGCGTGGTGGCGCTGATCGTGTTCACCGCGATCATCGGCATGCTGCTGGCGATCGGGCCCGGCGATGTGTGGCCGTGGCCGCGCCTGCTGGCGGGAACGTTCGGGATTTGGCTGGCGGCGGCCAGTGCGGCGGCCATCAATCATCTGCTGGATCAACGCATCGACAAGGTGATGGCGCGTACCGCCGAGCGCCCGTTGGCCACCGGCGCGCTGACACCCATGCAGGTGCTGGTGTTCGCCATCGTGCTGGGCGTGGCCTCCATGAGCATCCTGCTGCTGTGGGTGGATGTGGTGTGCGCGGCGCTGACGTTTGCCTCGCTGATTGGCTACGCCATCGTCTATACCGGTTTTCTCAAGCGTGCCACCCCGCAGAATATCGTGATTGGTGGCTTGGCCGGCGCCGCACCGCCGCTGTTGGGCTGGTCGGCTGTCACCGGCATGCAGCAAGCGCACGACTGGGAATACGCGCTGCTATTGGTGCTGATCATCTTCGTGTGGACGCCGCCGCATTTCTGGGCCTTGGCCATTTTCCGCCGCGCCGACTATGCGCGTGCGCTGGTGCCGATGTTGCCGGTCACGCATGGCGTCACCTACACACGCTGGCAGATCCTGCTGTACACCGTGCTGTTGGTGGTGGTGACGGTGCTGCCGTGGGCGGCACGCATGAGCGGCCTGTTTTATCTGGGTGGCGCGCTGGTGCTGGGCGCGGTGTTCTTGTGGTATGCGTGGAAATTGCTGGATCCACCGGATGAGTTTTTTGCGATGCGTACCTTCAAATATTCCATCGTGTACCTGATGGCGTTGTTTGCATTCTTGCTGGCCGATCACTGGCTGCTGCCGTTGTTGCAACCGGCCGCCGCACTGGAGTTTGCACCGGCCTCGTGAGCGATTTATTCGCCGCAGACACCGTCGGCACGCGCACCGAGTTGGCCGCGCAAGCTTGCGTGCTGCATGGGTTTGCATTGGCGTTCAAGGACGCATTGCTGGCGGGTATCGAGACCATCACCGGCAATGCGCCGTTTCGGCATCTGGTGACGCCTGGCGGGCATGTAATGCAAGTGGCAATGACCAATTGCGGGCATTTTGGCTGGGTCAGTGATCGTCGCGGCTATCGCTACGAGGGGCATGATCCGCAAACAGGTCTGCCGTGGCCCGCGTTGCCCGAGGCGTTCCTGCAATTGGCGAACGCAGCAGCGGCGGCGGCCGGTTTTGCGGATTACCGGCCCGATGCCTGCCTGATCAATCGCTATGTGGCGGGCACCCGTCTGTCCCTGCATCAGGACCGTGACGAAGATGACCGCGTGGCACCGATTGTGTCGGTATCACTGGGGCTGCCTGCCACGTTTCTATTCGGTGGGTTTGCGCGTGGTGATAAAACCGTGCGGGTGCCGCTGCTGCATGGTGATGTGGTGGTGTGGGGCGGCGCAGACCGCATGCGCTTTCATGGCGTGTTGCCGATCCAGCCCGGCCGGCACGCGGTGCTGGGTGAGCAACGCATCAACCTGACCTTTCGTAAGGTGCGCTGATCGCAAGAATCGGAGTGTGCGCCGCGGCGTGCATCGCTAAAGTAAGCCTATGCAAAGTCCCGCTGCCTCACCTGCTGCACTCCATGCCGCCTGCGTGGCGGCGGCCTGTCGTCAAATCGAGACTGCCAGCACGCCGCCTTCGCTGGCGGAGCTGGCAGCGCAAGCGGGCCTCAGTCCCCATCATTTTCATCGGGTGTTCAAGGCGATCACCGGGGTGACGCCCAAGGCCTATGCCTCTGCACAGCGTGCGGCTGCGCTGCGCACGGTGCTTTCCGCGACGCAGACGCGGATCACCGATGCCATGTTGGATGCCGGCTTCAATACCAATAGCCGCTTCTATGCGCAGGCCGATGCCATGCTGGGCATGAAGCCGACGCAATACCGCGATGGTGGCCGTGCGGCACGCATCGAGTTCGCCTTGGCGCAATGTGCCTTGGGTGCGCTGCTGGTGGCGCGCAGTGGCCGCGGGGTGTGCGCCATTGCATTGGGCGATGCACCGGAGCCGCTGCTGCATGAATTGCAGGATCGCTTTCCACACGCCGAACTGGTGGGCGGCGATGCCGCGTTCGAGCAACTGGTAGCGCAGGTGGTGGGGTTTATCGAAGCACCCAATCTTGGTCTGGATTTGCCGTTGGATATCCGCGGCACCGCATTCCAGCAACGGGTGTGGGATGCATTGCGCAAAATTCCGGCGGGCCAAACCGTGAGTTATGCGCAACTGGCGCAACACATTGGAATGCCATCCGCCAGCCGCGCGGTGGCACGTGCTTGCGCCGCCAATACGCTGGCGGTGGCGATCCCCTGCCATCGCGTGGTGCGCAGCGATGGCGCGCTATCTGGCTATCGCTGGGGGGTGGAGCGCAAGCGTGCGTTGTTGCAACGTGAGGCCAAGCCACAGGGCGAGGCGCGCTGAGTATCAACGTTGCAGCATCGCCTGCAGCAGCGCACGCAGTTCCTGCTTGCCTGCGTCGCCAAGCGCACCGTCGCGCTGCAGCTGCTGCAGTTCCTCACGGCGCTGTCCAAGGGCTTCAGCATCCAGTCGTTCAATGTTGTCGATAAACACTTGGCGAAGGACATCGTCCTCGCCCGGCAGTTCCAGCACGGCCAGCTTCTGCAGCGCGACGGCTTCCTCACGCTCGGCGAAGTGCTCCAGCAGCAGGCCGGTGGTGATATCCGGGCGCGCGTGCACCAGCAGCACCAGCTCCGAGAGCAACTCGATGCCGGGCTGCCGCAGCGCGGCGAAGCGATAGGGCGGGGTCAGCGCCAGCGCGAAGCCCGGGCGATGCAGCAAATGGGTGATTGCACTGCGGATGAGGCTGGGTTTTTGCGATGGGTTGGCAGGTGCGTGGCGCTGCATGCGCGGCGGCGGTGGCGTGCTGCCGCTGCGCACGCCGATGCCGGTCAGCGTGGTCAGCCGTTGTTGCATCAAATCACCGAAGGCCCCCTCGGGAATCTGTGCCAGCAGCGGTTTGCAGCGTTCGGCCAAGCGCGCCTTGCCGTCCAGGCTGGCCAGATTCACATCGCCGGATAGCGATGCATAGAAAAATTCGGAAAGCGGGGTGGCCTGCCGCAGGCGCGCATCAAACCCATCCACGCCTTCCTTGCGCACCAGCGAATCAGGGTCTTCGCCATCGGGTAAAAATAGAAAAAACGCCTGCCGCCCATCCTTCATGCGCGGCAGCACGGATTCCACTGCCTTCCACGCGGCAGCGCGGCCGGCGCGGTCGCCATCGAAACAGAAAAACACATCCGGTGCGTTGCGAAACAGCAGCTCGGCGTGGTCGGGTGTGGTGGCCGTGCCCAACGTGGCCACGGCCTGCGAGACCCCGTATTGCGCCAGCGCCACCACGTCCATATAGCCTTCCACCACGATCAGGCGGTCGAGTTTCTGGTTGGCTTGCCTGGCTTGCCACAAGCCATACAGTTCGCGGCCTTTGTGGAACAGCGCGGTTTCCGGCGAGTTGAGGTATTTGGGCGAATCCTCGGGGTCGATCACGCGGCCGCCGAAAGCGATCACGCGGCCGCGGCGGTCGTGGATCGGGAACATCAGGCGGTCGCGGAACTTGTCGTACACGTGGCCTTTGTCATTCTTCGAAAACAGCCCGCCGCGTTCCAGCAATTGCATGCGCTGCGGGGAGCTGCCAAGCGCATCGCGCAGCGCATTGAAGCCATCCGGTGCATAGCCAATCGCGTAGCGTTCAAGGATGTCGGCGGCGATACCGCGCTGGGCAACATAGGTCCGCGCTTTGTCGCTGCGCGCCAGTTGCTGGCGGAAAAAATCGGCAGCGTCTGCCATCGCGCCGTAGAGGTCACGGGTTTCCGGATTGGCATTGCGCTGGGCGGTATCGCGCGGCACCTCCATGCCCACCCGGCGCGCCAGTTCTTCCACTGCGTCCAGGAATTCAAGACGGTCGTACTGCATCAAAAACGACAGTGCGGTGCCGTGTGCGCCACAGCCGAAGCAGTGATAAAACTGCTTGGTTTGCGAGACGGTGAAGCTGGCACTGCGCTCGTCGTGGAAGGGGCAGCGCGCTGCGTATTCCTTGCCTTGCCGCTTCAGCGGGACGCGCGCACCGACGATCTCGACGATATCCGAGCGCGCCAAGAGTTCATCGATGAATGCGTCGGGAATGCGGGCCATGCGTTGGGATTATGCGGCCTACAACTCGTCGCGTGCGGCCAGTGCGTGCAGCGCATCACCCTGCAGTCGTTGCACGGTCCATTCGTCCATACCCACCGCGCCGATGCTGCGGTAAAAGCCAATCGACGGCGTGTTCCAGTCCAGCACACTCCATTCAAAACGCCCGCAGCCACGCTGCACCGCCAGCCGCGCCAGCGTGGCCATCAAGTGTTTGCCCAACCCTGCACCACGAAACTGCGGGCGCACGAACAGGTCTTCCAGATACAGGCCGCGCTGGCCCAGAAACGTGCTGAAGTTGTGGAAGAACAGCGCAAAGCCGGCCGGTTGCCCATCCACTTCGCCAAGCAAGACTTCCGCCGCCGGCTGCGCGCTAAATAGCGCCGCACGCAGATCGTCATCGGTGGCCACGGCGGCATCCACCAAGCGTTCGTAGTCAGCCAATTCGGCAATGAGTTGGCGAATCAGCGGCACGTCGTCCGGCGTGGCGGGACGGATGGCGATGAGGGTATCAGTCATGGCGGGACTCGCGGATCAGGACAGTTTCTGCTTCACCAGCTTGCTGACCAAGCCCATGTCGGCTTGCCCGGCAAGCGCCGGCTTCAGTACGCCCATCAGCTTGCCCATGTCGGCGGCAGACGCTGCGCCGGTGACGGCAATGGCCTTGTCGATTTCAGCCACAATCGCGGCTTCGTCGAGCTTCGCCGGCAGATAAGCTTCGATCACGCCCAGCTCAAAGCGCTCGATCGCGGCCAAATCTTCGCGGGCGGCGGCTTCGAACTGGGTGATCGAGTCCTTGCGCTGCTTGACCATTTTTTCGAGCACGGCCAGCACCAGCGGGTCGGTCATGTCGATGCGCTCGTCGACTTCTTTTTGCTTGATCGCGGCGTTGATCAGGCGGATGACGCCCAGGCGGTCTTTCTCGCCAGCTTTCATCGCGGTTTTCATGTCGTTGGTCAGTTGCTGTTTCAGGCTCATGGTGGCCTCCAGTTCAATAATCAAATTGCAGAAACGCGAAAAGCCGGCCACGCTTGCACGTGCCGGCTTTCGCAGACGCCAACCGCGCTTAGTACATGCGCTGGCGCTTGGTGACGTCGCGTGAGCTGCGGCGCGCCTGACGCTTCACGGCGGCAGCGGCTTTACGCTTGCGTTCCTGGGTCGGCTTTTCGTAGAACTCGCGCTTGCGGGTTTCGGCCAGCACGCCTGCCTTTTCGCAGGTGCGCTTGAAGCGGCGCAGGGCAAATTCAAAGGGTTCGTTTTCGCGGACTTTGACGCTGGGCATCGGGGAAATCTCGATTCTGGGAAACCGCCCGTCTGGTGGGCGAGCCGCGCATGATAGCAGTCAAATCATTTCCGGCGCAAGATAGGAGGATGAAAGTCCTTGGCATCGAATCTTCCTGCGACGAAACCGGCGTTGCCGTGTATGACACCCATATTGGCGGCGCGGCGGGCCTGCGCGCGCATGCGGTGTACAGCCAGATCGCCCTGCACGCCGAATACGGCGGGGTGGTGCCGGAGCTGGCCAGCCGCGACCATGTGCGCAAATTGCTGCCGCTGATCCGGCAAACCTTGGCCGAAGCGGGCTTGGGGATGGGCGATATCGACGGTGTGGCCTACACCGCCGGCCCCGGGCTGGTGGGCGCCTTGCTGGTGGGCGCCGGGGTGGCGCGTTCGCTGGCGTGGGCGCTGGACGTGCCCGCCATCGGCGTGCATCACATGGAAGGGCATTTGTTGGCGCCACTGATCGAGGATGACGCGCCGCAGCCGCCGTTCGTGGCCTTGCTGGTCTCGGGCGGGCACACTCAGCTGGTGGCGGTGGACGCCATCGGTCAATACCGGCTGCTGGGCGAAACGCTGGACGATGCCGCCGGTGAGGCCTTCGACAAAACCGCAAAAATGATGGGCCTGCCGTACCCGGGCGGCCCGCAGCTGGCCAAATTGGCCGAATCCGGCACGCCGGGAGTGTTCAAGTTTTCGCGCCCGATGACCGACCGCCCCGGCTTGGATTTTTCCTTCAGCGGCTTGAAAACGCAGGTCTTGCTGGCATGGAAAGGCAGCGACCAGAGCGCGCAAACCCGTGCGGACATTGCGCGCGGGTTTGAGGATGCGGTGGTCGATACGCTGGCGATCAAGTGCGCGCGCGCGCTGGATGCGGCCGGGTGCGGCACGCTGATCGTGGCGGGTGGGGTGGGGGCGAACAAGCGCCTGCGCGCCAAATTGACCGAAATGTGCGAACGCCGCGGCGGCCGCGCCTGCTTCCCACGCCCGGCGTTGTGTACCGACAATGGCGCGATGATTGCGTATGCCGGCGCGCTGCGGCTGGTCGCCGGCCAGCACGAGGACGCCACCATTCGCGCCGTGCCGCGCTGGGATATGGCAGAACTGCCGCTGGTGTGAGCCGGGCAGTGGCAGTCGTCGCGAGATAGCCGGGTATTCGCTGCGCGGCTTGAAATGCCGCTACGCGATTCACCGAACGGTCTCGCCGCCACGGGCAGGGTTCAGCCGGTATCCTGTTTCCATGACCGACATCGTTTTTATCGAAGGCCTGCGCATCGACGCCCTGATTGGGGTGCATGCCCGCGAGCGCCACACGCCGCAGCCGCTGCTATTTGACATCCACATGCGCTTTGACAACCGCATCGCGGCCACTAGTGACACGCTGGCCGATGCGTTGGATTACGAAGCGGTGAGTGCGCGGTTGGCTGGCTACATCGCGCAGACCGATTTCATGCTGGTGGAAACGCTGGCCGAATGCTGCGCCGATTTGATCCTGACCGAGTTCGGGGCCAAGGGTGTGCGCCTGAAACTTGCCAAGCCCGATGCGCTGGCCAATGCGGCGGCGGTGGGCGTGCAGATCGAGCGCGGGAGTTTTTCGTGAGCGTGGTGCTGGTCACCGGCGCGTCGCGCGGGATTGGTCGCGCCATGGTGGCGCGCTTCGCACGCGAAGGCTGCACGGTGATTGCCTGCGCACGCGGGGAAGCCGGCTTGGCGGCATTGCGCGTGGACGTTGCCGGCATTGAAACGCATGCCTGCGATATGCGCGATGCGGCATCGGTCGATGCGTTGGCGAAAGCCGTGTTGGCCCGGCATGGCGCGGTGGATTTGCTGGTCAACAATGCCGGCGCATATCGGCCGGGGCAGATCAGCAATGAAGACGACGATGCCTTGCTGGACATGTTGCAAGCCAATCTGTTTGGCGCGTATCGGCTGAGCAAACGACTGTTGCCGGCGATGATCGAACGGCGCCGCGGAATGGTGCTGAACGTGTGCAGTACCGCGTCGATTGCGGCGTATCCCAATGGAGGTGCCTACAGCATTGCCAAGCACGCGTTGTATGGGTTTTCGCGCAATCTGCGTGAAGAAATGAAGCCGCATGGCGTGCGCGTGGTGGCGCTGTTGCCGGGTGCCACCTTGACCGATTCCTGGGCGGGGGTGCCACTGCCGGACGCGCGTCTGATGCCGGCAGATGATGTCGCTGAGGCGGCGTGGATGGCGTGGGTGATGTCCGCGCGCACGGTGATCGAGGACATCGTGATGCGTCCGCAGTTGGGTGATATCAGCGACAAGGATTTTGCATGAACGAGACGGTGACCATTCGCCTTGCCAAGCAGGCGATGAAATTTTCGGCCGCGCACTTCACCATTTTTTCTGCCAGCGAGCGTGAGCGCCTGCACGGCCACAATTTCCGCGTGGAAGTGGACATCGAAGCGCACATGCTGGGCAATGGCATGTGCTTTGATTATGGCATCTACAAAGACACCGTGATTGCGCTGTGCCGTGAATTGAACGAATGGATGATCCTGCCCACACGCTCGCCATACCTGCAGATTGAGGAGCAGGGCGAGCATGTGATCGCGGTGTTCAATGGCCAGCGCATTCCGTTTTTGCGCGCCGATGTACTGCTGTTGCCGATCGAGAATGTCACGTTGGAAGAATTTGCCGCACATTTTTTGACGCGGCTGACGGCCGATCGCGACGAGTTGCGCCAGCACCGCATTCGTGCGATTGAAGTGCGGGTGTTTTCCGGCCCCGGGCAAAGCGCGGGCCGTCGCCTGCGGGTAGACCCATGAGTCCGCTGGGCGCGCCTTCTGCCGATGCGCAAGCACATAGCGCGCATCTGCGCGAGGTGATCCAGGAGCAGATCATCGCCGCCGGCGGCAGCATCCCATTCTGGAAGTACATGGAGCTGGCGTTGTACACGCCGGGTTTGGGCTATTACAGCGCCGGGGCACATAAATTCGGCAAGGGCGGGGACTTCATTACCGCGCCGGAGCGCTCGCCTTTGTTTTCGGCTGGCGTGGCCACCGCGATTGCCCCTGCCTTGCGGCAGGCAGGCAAAGGCGCGGTGTTCATGGAGTTGGGCGGCGGTAGCGGTGCGTTTGCCGAAAGTTGCCTGCTGGCCTTGCAGGACATCGGCGTGCTGCCAGCGCGCTATGCGATGTTGGAACCCAGCGCCGACCTGCGCCAGCGCCAGCGCGAGCGCTTGCAGGCGCAGCTTCCTGCTGAATTGTTTGCGCGTGTGGAATGGTTGGATGGGCCGATTGCAGAGATTTGGAATGGCGTGTTGTTTGCCAATGAAGTCATAGACGCACTGCCGGTGCCGCGCTTTGTGATTCGCGCGGGCGAGGTCATGGAAGAACACGTCGCGCTGGATGGCGAAGGGCGCTTTGTGCGTACTGAAAAACCCGCCGATGCAATGTTGATTGGCGCGGTGCGCAATATCGAACGCCGCTTGCCAGAACCTCTGCCAGAAGGCTATCGCAGCGAAGCCTTGGCGCAATTGCCGTACTGGATGCAGGCGGTGGTGGGGGGGCTGCAAAACGGCGCGCTGCTGTTGATCGACTACGGTTATGCACGCAGCGAGTTCTACCAGCCCGAACGCAGTGATGGCACCTTGCGCGCCTTCCGCCAGCAGCATGTGACCAACGACGTATTCGCATGGCCGGGCCTGCAGGACATCACCGCGTCGGTGGATTTCACTGCGGTGGCGGAAGCTTGCGTGGGGGCGGGCTTCGAGTTCAGTGGCTATTGCTCGCAATCCAGTTTCTTGCTGGGCAATGGCCTGGAGCGACATCTGCAGGCGGCAGAAGCGCAGGCCGCCGATGAGGTGGCGCGCCACAATCTGCGTCAGCAGGTCAAACACCTGACCTTGCCCAGTGAAATGGGCGAGCGCTTCCAGGCGATTGGCTTCCAGCGCGGTGTGGAGCTGGATGCGGCGTTCTTGCTGGGTGACTTGAGCCACCACTTATGACAACACCGCCGCGCCACTTTGGGCGCTCACTCAAGCCTTTCCATTACCCACGTGCATGGATGGTGCTGTGGATATTGGCCATCGCGATTGTGGTTGCCGGTGAGTTGTTGCCGGGCAAGGATTTGCCGTCGCTGTCGATGAGCGACAAAAGCGAGCACTTCATTGCGTATGCCTTGCTGTCGGCCACTGCGGTGCAGTTATTTGCTCGGCGCTTGTCGTGGGCATTTGTGTGCTTGCTGTTCGTGTTGATGGGCATTGCGCTGGAGTTTTTGCAGGGGGCCATGGGGTTGGGCCGCAGCATGGATCGCTATGACGCACTGGCCAATACCATCGGGGTGTTGATCGGTCTTGCTACCGCATTCACGCCGCTGCGGGATCTGTTGCTGTGGGTGGATCGACGCTTGTCATCCAGGAACTGAAAGGAAAGCATCACGATGCAGATAGTGGCCAACACCGCGCCACGGCGTTTTGTTTCGGTGGATGTGCTGCGCGGCTGGGCGGTGGTGGCGATGCTGTTGGTCAACTATCCCGGAAGTTGGGATCATGTCTTTGCACCGCTGGAGCATTCCGAATGGAATGGCTTCACACCCACCGATTTGATCTTTCCCCATTTTCTGTTTGTGGTGGGCGTCTCGATTGCGCTGGGCCTGCGCCCGGGGGGATCGCTATCCAAGCTGTGGTTGCGCGCATTGCGGTTGGTGGTAGTGGGCATGGGTCTGTATCTGGTGGCCATGTGGGGCTACGACAAAGCGCACTTCCGCGTCTGGGGTGTCTTGCAGCGCATCGGCCTGTGCTACGGCGTGGCCGCTACGCTGGCGTTGACGCTGCACCCACGCATGCAATGGGCGGTTATCGGCGGCATTCTGCTGGGCTATTGGGTGCTGCTCGCATGCAATGGCGGCTATGTGCCGTGGGACAACCTGGCCAGCCGCATCGACACTTGGTTGGCGGGCGTGCACAACTATCAATTCGATGCCGCCACCGGCAAAGCGCATGACCCCGAAGGCTTGCTGAGTACCTTGCCGGCGATTGCCACCACCCTGCTTGGCGTGCGCGCAGGTAGCTGGTTGCGTGAGTATGGCGGCAGCCGTTTGTTGCTTGCCGGCGTCGTGGCGTTGGCCATCGGCTGGCTGTGGCATCTGCTGATGCCGATCAACAAGAATCTCTGGACTTCGTCATATGTGGTGTACGCCGCCGGCTGGTCGCTATTGCTGCTGGTACTGTTTCATTGGTTGTTCGATCTGCGCGGTTTGTACCCATTGGGCCGCAGCATGGGCATCAATGCCATCACCGCGTATGCCGGTTCGTGGTTGATGGCCTGTGTCTTCGAAAAACTGGGCGTATTTGCCGTGGGCTATGCGCAGGCTGCGGCGGTGCTGGATGCGGGCAAACTCGCGTCATTGACCGTGGCGGTGGTGTTCGTCGCGTTTTGGTGGCTGTTGATGTGGGCGATGGAAAAGCAAGGCTGGCGGATTACGATTTAGCCGCCGCAATCGCGGCGCTACGCGCCTTGCGCAATGCCTCGCCAAATGCAGGGCCGCGGATACCTTGTGCCGCGATGGCATCACTGCGCACCGCCAGCGCCGCCGCATGCAACCGGCGCAAGGTGTTGGCCTGCGGGTACGCGATTTCAGCATGGCCCAACCGCCCACGCGCATCGGCTTCGCATACCGTGGCCAGCTGGTCGATACGGGCCGGTTTGCGAAAGCCATCGCAGCGCGCAATCAAGTCATGCACGGTGCTGGGTTTGAGTTCGTCGATGCGATGCACATTGAGGTGCTCGCGGCAGCACAGCATCGCCAGCTCGCGATATTCGGCGGGCACTTTCAAGCGCTCACTCAATGCCTGTGCGGGCGCGACGCCGCGATGCTCGTGCAGCAAATGGCGTGGCCATTCTGCGGCCGGTGTCAGGGCTTTGCCCAAGTCATGGCAGAGCGCGGCGTAGCCAATGGCATCCTCGCCCGGAGCCAGCTGCGCAGCCATGTCGCAAACCAGTTCCAGATGCGTGCCGGTATCCACTTCCGGGTGATAGTCCACGCGCTGCGGTACGCCGTAGAGGGCGTCCACTTCAGGCAGCACCGCATGCAGGGCATTGACTTGCCGCAGCGTGTGCAAAAATGCCGAAGGCTTGGTGCTGCGCAGGGCTTTGCCCAATTCTTGCCATACGCGCTCCGGCACCAGTGCGTCTAATTCGCCGCTCGCGGCCATTTGCTGCATCAGCGCCAAGGTTTCGGGGGCGATGGTGAAGCCCAGCGACGCAAACCGTGCCAGCAACCGTGCCGCACGCAGGATCCGCAATGGGTCTTCGGTGAACGCTTCGCTGACATGGCGCAACACCCGCGCCTGCACGTCGGCCACACCGCCAAATGGATCCACCAAATGGCCATCATCGGCACGCGCAATCGCGTTGATGGTGAAATCACGGCGACGTAAATCGTCATCCAAACACACCGATGGGTCGGCATGCACCACAAACCCGGTATAGCCGCGCCCGGATTTGCGCTCGGTACGCGCCAGCGCGTGTTCCTCGCCGGTGTCGGGGTGCAAAAACACCGGGAAATCCCGGCCCACCTGCTTGAAGCCGGCATCCAACATCTGCTGCACGGTTGCGCCCACCACCACATAGTCGCGGTCGCCGGGCGTCAGCCCCAACAAGGCATCGCGCACGGCGCCGCCGACGAGATAGGTTTGGGTGGTGGCTGGAAGTGGCGTGGGCATGTGGGTTTATCGGCGTTTTTGCGGTTTGTTGGCAGGTGGCGCTACTGCAGGTGGCGCTGCGGTTTTTACCGCGTCAGGGACTGGGCATTCAAAGCCCTTGCGCGGGCCGGTGGTGATGCCCAAAAGGCGGTCGGACAGGCGCAGGGCATCGCCGTTGAGACGCCAGTCGTAGACGGTGCTGAAGCTGAGCACGCGGGCGACGTATTCGCGGGTTTCCTTGTAGCCGATGGTTTCGATCCAGAGGTCTGGGTCGAAATCCGGACGTTGACTCACCCAGCGGTTCAGCGGTGCCGGGCCGGCGTTGTAGCCGGCGATGACTTGATAGGGCTTGCCGCCATAGCGGTCCATCAATTGCCGCAGATAGGCACTGCCCAGGGTGATATTGGTGTCGGCATCAAACAGGCTGTCACCGCCGCCCCAGGCCTGCCCAAGCTTGGCGGCCACGCTGGCGCCGGTGCCGGGCAGGACTTGCATCAGGCCACGCGCATCGGCGGCCGAGCGCGCATTGGAATCAAACACCGACTCTGCGCGGATTTCAGCGGCCACCCACGCGGGGTCCAGATGGTTGCGCGTGGCCTCGCGGCGGATGCTGGCCTCGTGATGCAGCGGAAAACGCAGCTGATACAGACGTTGTTCGTCCGGATAGCGTTTACCGCCCACATTGACCAGCGCGAACACGCCACGGTCGAACCAGCCATTGTCCTGCGCCACTTCCACTGCCAACCGGCGCTGCTCATCGGTAAAGCCGGACAGCGCGTCGTTCCATTCGCGCACTGCCCAGCCTTTACGGTCCAGCATGTACAACTGCAAGGCGCGCACCATGGCCGGACTGCGTGCCACGATGGCTTTGGCGGCGGCGCTGGCATCCAGCTGCCACGGGCAAAGGGCATAGGGCTGGTTCAAACGGTCGGCGGCCAGAAAGCCGTAAAAATCGGTCTTGCGTGCCGCTTGCGCATACAACGCCTTTGCGCTTGCGCTATCACCACCGAGTTCGCTGGTGCGGGCGGCAAAATACAGCCAGCGTGAATCGTTGCGCTGGGCATCGGGCATCTTGCGGATGGCGGCCAGGGCGGCAGGCCAATCGCTGCGGGTCAGTGCCTCACGCACGCGCCATTCGCGCAGGTTGTCATCGAAGGCCGATTCCGGCACCGCGGCCAGCCGGCGTGCGGACTCCGGCAGATACGAGGCCACTGTCCATAGCGCGATTTGCGCCAGCACGCGGCCATTATCCGGCTCGCCAAACGCCAATGCTTTTGCGGCCGATGGCAGCAACGCTTCGGCGCGATCCGGCGCACTTTTGGCAAGGCGTGCCAACGCCATGGAGGCCACCAAGCGGCTGCGCGGTGTTTTTGGCCAAGTGTCCAGCGCGGCATCGGGTTTATCGAAAAACGCCGCATACGTATTGGCCTGCGCGGCATCAGCGGCAGGCAGGCCGCGTGCAATGCTGCGCATCACGGCGGGTTGTGCGTCGCTGACCGCCAAATCAAAACGCTGCCAGCGCAGCGCATCACTCAATTCGCCACGCGCTGCGAGCAGCGCAAACGGGGCATCGCAACTGCCGGGCAGGGATTTGCCGCTGCTGCGCCACAGTGCTTGCGCATCATTCGTCCACGTCTTGTCGATGCGGTTGCTGGCAGCCAAGGCGGTGAGTCGCTGGCAACGCAGGCCGGCATCGTCGATGCTGGCATCCCACAAATTCAAAAAGGTTGGCCACTCATTGCGCTTGGCAATCGCGTTCAGCCATTCGTTGCGAAAGGCATCACCCACGGCCTCGCCTTTATGCGCCGCTAGGAACGCATTGCCGCGCACCAGCGGCAAGCTGTCCAGTTGTTTGCGCAACGAGGCGTACTCCAGCCACGCCGCCAATGGCTGGCTGCTGAAACCGGCCAACGCCAGGTCATTCAAACCGCCACGCGATGCGGCATCAAACGCCGCTTTCAATGCCGGGTCGGGTGCGGCAATCCTGATGGGTGAGCGCTGCAGTAGCGGGCTGGGACGCGGGTTGGCGGTTTGTGCCGCAGCCGTCACACCGCACAGCGCCATTGCCAATATGGCCACCATGGCCGAGGTGAACTTGTGCATGACGTGACTATAGCTGGAGCGCAGCGTTGCGGGGCAGTGGGTATTTAGTGCCATCCAGCAAACCGCAGAGCTGAGCTTGCCCCAAGCCAGGCTGTTTGGACGGGCGTTCGTGGAATGGGGGCAGGATCAATGGGGTTCCCCTTGCCTGCATGACGGCAGCTTGGAGGGTCAGCTCTCGGTTCCGGTGCGGAAATGGAGTGTCCACTGGCGCATAGGCAACTCAGAAAAGCTCACGGTATCGGCTGTTTTGCGCCTGATGTGACGTCATGCAGGGGCTCAAAGATTCTGATAATTCGGCCCGCTGCCGCCTTCCGGGGTGACCCAGTTGATGTTTTCGTAGGGGTCTTTGATGTCGCAGGTTTTGCAATGCACGCAATTGGCGGCGTTGACCTGGAGGCGTTTGCCGGCGGCATCTTCCACCATTTCATAGACACCTGCAGGGCAGAAGCGGGTGCATGGGTTGGCATATTCTTTGGCGCATTGGCTGACGCAGACGTCGGTGTTGAGCACATGCAGGTGCACCGGCTGGTCTTCGTCGTGCGAGGTGGCGGCGTAATAGACGCTTTGCAGGCGATCACGCGGAATCAGCGTGCGCTCCACATAGTCGCGCTTTGGAGCTTCGAACTGGCCGAGCTTGTGCAGTGATGACCAGTCCGCTTTGTTCTTCAAGGTCCACGGTGAATAACCATTGGTGACGGTTTCCCAAGCGGCGTTGAGCATGCCAAACCACAACCCTTTCTTGAACGCGGGTTTGATATTGCGGACAGTTTTCAATTCCGCCATAGCGTCGGAGGCACGCAACTTGGCGTCAAAGCCGTCTGCTTGTAATGCGCTGCTCACCAAATGTTCGGCGGCCAACATGCCGCTGCGAATGGCCTGGTGAGTGCCTTTGACCTTGGGCACGTTGAGCAACCCTGCGGTATCGCCAATGAGCAATGCGCCGGGCATGTCGCACCTGGGCAAGGATTGATAACCGCCGGTGACAATCGCACGCGCGCCGGCCGACAGGATGTTGCCGCCGTCCAGCAAAGGTTTGACCATCGGGTGATTTTTCCATTGCTGGAATGCTTCCCATGGCTTGTAGTTGGGGTCGGTGTAATCCAGCCCGCTGACATAGCCCAGCGCAATTCGGCCTTGGTCGAGGTGATACAGGAAACTGCCGCCATAGGTGTGGCTATCGGCCGGCCAGCCAAAACTGTGCACGATTTTGCCGGGTGTCACGCGCTCTTCCGCGACCTGCCATAGCTCTTTGATGCCAATCGAATAGCCTTGCGGGTCGCAATCGGCATCCAGTTGGAAGCGTTTGATCAGACGCTTGGTCAAGTGGCCACGTGCGCCTTCGGCCAGCACGGTGACTTTGGCGTGGATATCAATGCCGGCGGTGAAGCCGGGTTTGTGCGCGCCGTCCTTGGCCACACCCATATCGCCGATGCGCACGCCGATGACCTTGCCGGATGCGTCATGCAGGGTTTCGGCTGCCGCAAAGCCGGGGTAGATTTCCACGCCCAATGCTTCTGCCTGCGGTGCCAGCCATGCACACATGGCACCCAAGCTGATGATGACATTGCCGTGATTGGCCATACCTGGCGGCGTTGGCAATTTGTGGCCGCCGGTTTTGGTGAGCAACCAGAACTCATCATGCTTGGCATCGATGCAAATCGGCGGTGGATTGCTGCGCCAATTGGGCAGCAGCGCATCCAGCGGGCCGGTTTCGATCACTGCACCGGACAGGATGTGCGCGCCGATGTTGCTGGCCTTTTCGATCACGCACACGGTGGTTTCGGGATTGAGTTGCTTGAGTCGAATGGCAAACGACAGCCCGGCAGGGCCGCCACCAACTGTGACGACGTCGTATTCCATCACGTCGCGTTCGATGGACGCGGTAGCAGGCTGGTTCATGCGGATCTCCTTGGACTCACTGCAATTGTCCGGGCTTTGATTCGAGCCGGCAATCCAGAACCGCAATTTGCACGCATCAGCGCCGCGTTGCGGGGCGATGCGCCGCCTGCTCGTGCGCCTGCCCAGTGGTCAAAGCCCAGCCGGCAATTTGCCCTGCCAAGCGATCCAATGCTTGCCCGAACGCGCTGACCACGCTGGCAACCTCGGTATCGCTGGCAGGTTGCGTCAGTTGAAAATTGCGGCTGCCGACAATCGACAGGTCGTTGGCATACAGGAGTTTGGCATTGATATCGAGACGGGCTGCCGGCACTGCATTGCCGGTGTAGTCGGCGCGAAACTCGCGGACTTCCAGCAGCAAGCGGTAGTCGGCATCCATCCCGCTGTTTTGGCGCGCCACCGCGGCAATCTTGCCGGAAGCCTCCAAGGTGTGCAGCACGCTGTCTTCCACCAACTCACTTGGGCTACGCGCCCACAGTGCGCCTCGATACACCTGCAATTCACCCGGCGTGGGGCTGACCAGGATGCCGGGGCCTTCCAGAATTGGCATGCTGGCACTGCGCGAGGTGGCCAATGACCACACCACTTGCGGCCATGCCGCATTGGCCTGTGGATGCAGCACCGGCGCATAGAGCTTGGGAGTCTCCTTGGGGCCGCCGATCAGGCTGCTGCAAGCGGGGAGCAGACTGATCGCCAGCAGGACGGCGACAAGGCGGGGCAGGCGGCTCATTTGGGATCAAACTCCTTGGGCGTCTCGCGGCCCAGAATGTAGCGTGCGGGGTTGCCTTGCAGGCGGCCACTGAGGGCACGCAAGTCGCGGATCAAGCCGCGCAATTCGACCAGGGTGGGTTCCACTTGCGGTAACCCGTTGCGAGTGAAGTTTTTGATCGCCGGACGATTTTCAGCAAGCAATGCATCGGCATTGCCGGCGGTAGATTCCAGCTTGGTGGCGGCCGCATCCAACTTATCCAGCAAAGCCGGCAGGCGTTGCACCAGATTTTGATCGAGCCCTTGCAGGGTGCCGTTGGCAGTATCCAAGGTGGTCTTCATGCTGGCGGCGGCATCGCGCGCATTGACGATCAATTTGCCAATGTCCTCACGTTGGTTGGCCAGGGTATTGGTGGTTTTTTCCAGGTTATCCAGCGTCGCCGTGATGCGCCGGATGTTGTCATCGCTGAGCAACTGATCGAGGCGTGCCACCAAACGATTGGCGGTATCGGAAATATTTTGCAGGGCCGATGGTTCGGTGCGAATGATGGGCAGGTCTTGTCCCGGCGCAGCCTCCAGTCTGGCTGCGTTGGGGCTGCCGCCGCTGAGCAGGATGAACGGTACACCGGTGATGCCTTGTTGCGAGAGCTTGGCTCGCGTGTCCACCTTGACCGGGGTATTGGATTTCAGTTTGAGAATGGCGATGACTTGGCGAGCGTCGGTATCATTGAGCGCCAGGTTTTCCACGGTACCCACCGCCAGTCCGTTGTATTGCACACTGCCACCTTCAGTCAGGCCAGTGACCGGCTCGCTAAACACCACTTGGTATTGCCGAAAATTGCGCGACGATGAGAAATTGCTGGCCCACAAGGCAAATAGCAGCGCCAGCACCAAGGTGGCCAAGCTGAAGGCACCGATCAGCACGTAATTGGCACGGGTTTCCATCAGGGGTTTCCTTCTGTTACCACCCGCGCAGCACGCCCGCGTGGCCCATTGAAATAGTCTTGCACCCACGGATGGTCGAGCTGTTCCAGCGCGGCCACCGGGGCAGTGGCAATGACCTTGCGGTCAGCCAATACCGCCACACGGTCGCAGATCGTGTACAGGGTGTCGAGGTCGTGGGTGATCAAGAACACGGTAAGGCCCAGCGCATTGCGCAGGGTCAGGATCAACTGGTCGAATGCGGCAGCCCCAATGGGGTCGAGCCCGGCGGTAGGTTCATCCAGGAACAACAGCGGTGGGTCCAAGGCCAGCGCGCGCGACAGGCCGGCGCGCTTGCGCATACCGCCAGACAGTTGTGACGGCAGTTTGTCGATGGCATTGGCGGGAAGCCCGGCCAGCTTGATTTTCAGCAGCGCCAATTCATAACGCAGCGAGCGCGGCAGATCAGGGTAGTACTCCTTCAGCGGCACTTGCACGTTTTCACCTACGGTCAGTGAGGAAAACAGCGCGCCATCCTGAAACAGTACCCCCGTATTGCGCTCGATGTGATGACGCACCGCAGGGTCTTCCGAGGTGGCATCCACACCCAGTAATTGGATGCGCGCAGCATTGGGTTTGCGCAGACCCAGAATCGAGCGCATCAGGACCGATTTGCCTGAACCCGAGCCGCCCACCACGCCAAGAATTTCGCCGCGCTGTACATCCAGATCCACACCATCGTGCACGAGCTGTTCGCCAAAGCGATTGACCAGCCCGCGCACGCGAATCAGTGGGGCCTCACCCAAGACCACGCCGTCAATGGTGTTCGATTGCGGCATCGTCAGTAATCCATCTGCATGAACCACAACGCGGCGAAGGCATCGATGATGATCACCATCGAAATCGCCTGCACCACGCTGGAAGTAGTGCGCTCCCCCAGTGACTGTGCCGTGCCTTCAACTTGCAGGCCTTCCAGGCAGCCAATCAAAGCGATGATCATGGCGAAAAATGGTGCTTTCACCATGCCGACCACGAAATGCCGCAAGTGCAGGGTTTCGTGCATGCGGGCGATGTACGCAGTGGCAGGGATATCGAGGTTGAACGCACCCACCGCCATGCCGCCCAGGATGCCGGCAACCATTGCGATAAATGTCAACAGCGGCAGCATCGCCAACAAGGCCAGCAAGCGCGGAATGACCAACAGATCCACCGGATCCAGGCCCAGCACCCGAATCGCGTCCACTTCCTCGCGGTTGACCATCATGCCGATCTGCGCGGTAAACGCACTTGCAGTGCGCCCCGCCAGCAAAATGGCGGTGAGCAGGACACCAAACTCGCGCAGGAACGCCGCATTGACCAGCTCGACGATGTAGATGGTGGCACCAAAATCCTGCAGTACCATCGCACCTAGGAACGCAATCACCGCACCGACCATGAACGACAGCAGTGCTACCAACGGAACGGCATCCAAGCCGACCTGTTCCATGTGGTGCACGGTGGAGGTAAGCCGCAATCGCCACGGTTGCTTGATCAGACGCAAAAGCTTGACCTGCACCTCGCCCATGAAGCTGACCAGGGCAACGATTTCACGGGTGTTGTTGACCAAACCCAGGCCGACACGGCCCAACATCGCCTGCACCCCATATTCTTTCTTGCGTTGCGGGCGATCGTCGTGCACATCTTCGATGGCCGCTACCAGCGCCTGCTGGTCTTCGCGAAACTGCAGGGTGTCAAACGTCATCTTGCGATGTTCAGCAAAGCGCAACAGTTGCAACACGCCCAATGTGTCCAGCCGCTCGCAGCCGCGCGCATCAATCGTGTGCAAATTGTCAGGCACGCATGCCAGGGCCTCGGTGACCTGACTGGCAAAGCGCAAGGTCCAACGGCCACCCAGCCGCAAGGTGCCGGCATCATCATCTGCAAGCCTGGCAACGGGAGGGGAATGTCGGGGGACTTGGCTCATATCCGGGCCAAGCTTACAAAATGCAGACGGGCAGGTGTGAATTGAGTGTCTGCATGCGATCCTGATCGGATGTCAGCCATAGCTCCCGTCAATTTCGCCAATGGTGCCACCACCTATACCGAACGCATCGCGTTTGTGGTGGATTTGGCCTACCACCTGCATGCCTATGGCACCACCTCGCAGCGCCTGGAGGCAGCCATTGAGCTGGTGGCCAAGCGACTGGGATTGGCGTGTGAGCCTTGGTCCAACCCTACCGGGATTATTTTGGCGTTTAGCGACCCAACCCGCCCGGCCGGTGAATCGGATACCACGCGTTTACTGCGCCCGGGGCTGGGCGAGACCAATCTTTACAAATTATGCGAGGCCGACCGTATCGCCGAAGACGTGATCAATGGGCGCATGGATGTGCCGGTTGGTCGTGCTGCACTGCGTGCATTGGACCAGCCATCGGGACTGCGCGGACGAGTCATGCAGGCGCTCGGATTTGCACTCGCCTCTGGCGCAGTGGCCGGGCTGCTGCGACTGCCGTGGTTGGATATTGGCACCGCCACCGTGATTGGTGGATTGATCGGGTTATTGGTATTGGGTGCACAACGGCACCCGCGTCTGCGCGAGGGATTCGAGGCGCTGGCGGGCTTGTTGGCGGGTACGGTTGCGATCCTGGTCAGTATTTTCATTGGCCAATTGAATCTCAATACGGTGATGATCGCTTCGTTGATTGTGTTGCTACCGGGGATGAGCTTGGCGCTGGCCACCAATGAGCTGGCCAGTCGGCATCTGGTCTCCGGCACCGCGCGGTTTGCCGGGGCGCTGATGACCGTAGTCAATTTGACGATTGGTACGGCGATTGCACTAACCTGCGCTCAATTACTCGGGATCGAACCCCACGTCCGCGCTTGGCGACCACAGCCGGATTGGGTGGTGTGGGGTGCGGTGGCAGTGGCGGCATACGCATTTGCGGTACTGTTCCAAGCGCACCGCCGTGATTATGGATTGGTGATGGCGGCGGCGATCAGTGGCTATTTGATTTCCCGCTATGGTGGAGAATGGTTGGACGCACAGGCAGGGGTGTTTCTGGCAGCTTTGGCTACCACAGCCGCTGGGAATGCCTATGCGCGCTGGGCTAACCGGCCTGGGGCGTTGATTCGCCTGCCGGGAATCATCATGCTGGTGCCAGGTAGCGTGGCGCTGCGTGGAGTCATTTCATTGGTGCAGGCGCAAAGCCTGAATGCCGGGCAAGAAGCGGCGATGGCTGCGCTGAATACCTTGATGGCGCTGCTCGCTGGCTTGCTGTTTGGTAACTTGCTGGTCAGTGCACGCCGCAATCTTTGAAACGTGCCAACGGCAAGCCCAATCAAAGACGCCGGCAATCGCCGGCGTCTTCAAAGCTGTCCCAATGCGCCTGGATTACTTCCGGATCAGGAACTCGTCCTGCTTGTGACCTGCGGCGATGGCCGAGGACATCCACAGCGGAGCACGCCCGCGACCGCTCCAGGTTTCTTTTTCATTGGCCGGGTTGCAATACTTCGGGGCAACCTTGACGCCCTTGTTCTTGCTGGGGCCACGCGCCTTGCGGGTTTTCTTGCCGGCTGGAGCCGGAGTTGCCGCATTGGGTTTGCCAAACAGTTCGTCGAAAGTCCAGCCGGTGGCTTTCAGCGCCTTGGCCACGGCGGCCTTGGCTTGTGCGGCTGGCTTGCGCTTGGCCAGCACCTTCTTGCGTTTGTTGGCGCGAGCGATCAGGGCGGCCAGCTCTTGCGGGCTCAAGCTATCGATATTCATGCTCATGGGTATTGTTCTTCTTGAGAATGGGGATTGATTGAAATCATGATTATCCAATCCGTGGACTACCGGATAATAGCCCCGCACTTTTTGCAAGGCAATGGGGGTAGCTGCGAATGGTTAGGGGAATTCAATCCGAAAGCCGTCGCAACAGTGCGCCATGATCCAGATTTTCCGATTCAGCTGCACGCCGTGCCCGATATTCGAAAGTGCCGGCTTCCAGGCCACGCGCCGACACCACTACCCGGTGTGGAATGCCGATCAATTCGATATCGGCAAACATGGAGCCCGGGCGCAGGCCGCGGTCATCCAGCACGCAGTCATGGCCAGCCGCATTCAATTCCAGATACAAGGCTTCGGCGGCGGTGACCACGGCAGGGTCGTTTTTGGGGTTGATCACGCACACCGCCACTTGCCACGGAGCCATTGCGGGCGGCCAGCAAATGCCGTTGTCGTCATGGTTTTGTTCAATCGCCGCGGCGGCAATGCGCGATACCCCAATGCCATAACAACCCATCGCCGGCGCTACCGCTTTGCCGGCGGCATCCAGCACGCTGGTTTTCATGGCTTCAGAATATTTGCGGCCGAGTGCAAACACGTGGCCTACTTCAATGCCGCGTGCAATCTTCAAATGGCCTTGGCCATCCGGTGCCAGGTCGCCTTCCAATACATTGCGGATATCGGCGATTTCTGGTTCGGGCAGATCGCGCCCCCAGTTCACGCCGGCAATATGAAAGCCGGGCTTGTTGGCGCCCACCACAAAATCGCTCATTGCCGCCACGCTGCGGTCGGCAATGATGCGGATGGGCTTGGCAGCATTGAGCGGGCCGAGGAAGCCGGGTTCACTGCCCAAGTATTCGGCAATTTCCACTTCAGTAGCCAAACGATAGTCGGCCAAGCCCGGCAGTTTTGATAATTTGATTTCATTGACCACATGGTCGCCACGCACCAGCGCCAATACAAATTGAGGTGCATGCTCGGCATCCACACCCATGATGGCCACCGATTTGGCGGTGCGCTGCAACCCAATGCCCAGCAGTTCGGCCACCGCCTCGCAGGTTTTCTGGGTGGGTGTGATCACTTCACGCAGGGCTTCACTGGCGGCGGCGCGTGAACCGGGCGATACCGCTTCGGCCAATTCCACGTTGGCAGCAAAATCGGACGTATCGCAATAGGCCAGCGCGTCTTCGCCGGAATCGGCCAATACATGGAACTCATGCGAAGCGCTGCCGCCAATCGCACCGGTATCGGCAGCGACGGCGCGGAACTTCAGTCCGAGGCGGGTGAAGATGCGGCTGTAGGTCTGATACATGTTGCGATATTCGGCATGCAGCGAATCTTCATCGACATGGAAGGAATAAGCGTCCTTCATGATGAATTCACGCGCCCGCATCACCCCGAAGCGCGGGCGGATCTCATCACGGAATTTGCTGGTGATTTGATAGAAATTGAGCGGCAGCTGCTTGTAGCTGGCCACTTCCTGACGGAAGAAATCGGTGACAGCTTCCTCGGCGGTAGGAGTAAAGCAGTAGTCCTGATCTTTGCGGTCACGGATTTTCAGTAATTGCGGGCCGAACTTGGCCCAACGCCCGGTTTCTTCCCACAGTTCCTTGGGCTGAATCGATGGCATTGCCATCTCGATCGCACCGGCGCGGTTCATTTCTTCGCGCACCACGGCTTCGATTTTGCGCAGCACGCGCAGCCCCAGCGGTGACCAGGTGTATAACCCTGCGGCCAATTTGCGAACCATGCCGGACTTGAGCATCAGCTTGTGGCTGATGATTTCGGCATCGGCGGGGGTTTCTTTTTCAGTGCGAAGGTGAAATTGCGAAAGGCGCATGGCGTTTGGGCGTGGGGAAAGCCCACATTCTGCCACGCCCGGCGGCCACCCCTGCAGCGATGCTTCAGGATTATGGGCGATCACCATGCACTTGCATGCCCTCTTTCGGGGTACGGCTGATACGTTCGAATTTGCGGCCTTTGGGTGGGTCTTGGGTCACTTGCAGAGTGCCGGCGTCATCGCGCCAGCGGTACAGTGCATTGGCGCGCTGCGCCTGCACGGCCGCCATTTCAGCGGCGACCTGCCGCGCGTGCTGGCGGCGCGGCATTTCCTCGGTAAACCACCACCATGCCGCCACAGCGGCGGCAATGGCGAACAACAGCATGCCGACCTGCTTCATCATTTGGCCGGTGTGCAGAAGGCTTTGACACCGGCTTCGTTCAGCGTCACTTGCGATTTGCGCTCGGCATCGGTCAGGTTGCGGTCGGGCTTGCCATCACCATTGGTGTCAATGCCAACGGCGTTACTGCTTTGCAGGCGAGCCAAGTTGTTGCGGGCATTGGTGCATTGCTCGCTCTCTTCACTTTTGGCTACGGTGGCCCCGGCAGTGGTGCCGGTGCGCACGTCGATATCGCGGGTTTTATGGCTTTCCTTGGGTGCGGTATCGGTGTAGTGAGTCACCCCGCTGCTGTCTTTCCATTGGTAGACGCGTTGCTGCTGCTGAGCCAGCACCGGGACTGCGAGCAGGGTCAGCAGCAGGGTGCAGGTAAGGGAACTGACGATGCGCATGGGCGGCTCCGGGGGGATAGAGTGTTGATTGCAGCACTGCGACGGCTTTGCTGCAACCCCGTACACTGCGCATATGGATCAGAACGAACAACTTCCGCCCCCCCGCCCGCGCTCGCGCAGCATCTATTTGCTGCCCAACCTGTTCACCACCGGGGGGCTGTTTGGCGGTTTTTTCGCCATTATTGCGGCTTCGCAAGGCCGATTTGAGGCCGCATGCATCGCCATTTTCGTGGCGGCGATCTTGGATGGGTTGGATGGTCGGGTGGCGCGGCTGACCAATACGCAAAGCGAGTTTGGCGTGCAGTACGACTCGCTGGCCGACCTCATCAGTTTCGGCATGGCCCCGGCGATGGTGATGTATCACTGGGCGCTGCTGGAGCTGAAGCAAGACAGCCTGACCTTGGGCAAGATCGGGTGGTTAGGTGCGTTTTTATACGCAGCTTGTGCCGCTTTGCGCCTGGCGCGGTTCAATAGTCAGGTCGGGACAGTGGACAAGCGCTGGTTCATTGGCTTGGCCAGCCCGGCAGCGGCAGGTCTGATGGCCAGTTTCGTGTGGGTCTGCCAGGAGTTTGGTTGGTCCGGTGAAGAACTGCGCTACGCTGCCTTGGCGCTCACTGTGGTTGCCGGGTTGTTGATGGTCAGCCGGATTCGTTACAACAGCTTCAAGGGTAGTGGGCATGGGCCGAAGGCAGATCGGGTGCCGTTTTTCACCTTGGTGATTGCGGTGGCCGTGTTGATTGCACTGTGGATCGCGCCTGCGGTGACCCTGCTGACGGCGACCACCGCCTATGCGTTGTCAGGGCCGTTGTTGTGGTTTCGGCGTCGGCACACGCCAGTCCAGGACACCCACGTTTGAGCTGGGATGCCTACCAGCGTGTTGTGCTGCGGGAGTTGGGGCTGGATGTGTATGCCTTGCCGCGCACATCGGCAGCGGCATCCGTCGAGATTGCGCAGCCAATGGCAGGGGATACCGATATGCTGGCACGCATCGCGAAGGCCGCCGGTCTGCAGCCACAGGCGCTGTTGGCAAAACTTGATTTGCACACGGTCCTGCCGACGCTGCGTGATAATGCGGCTGCCAAGCGTGCACTGTGGCCACGCTTGCGCACGCTGCGGTGCGCAGCACGATGAGTCAAGTGCGCGCCTGCGATGACGTCACCTCGATCTGCCTGCGGCCAATGCGGGAGTCGGATTTGGATGCGGTGATGGACATCGAACTGCGCGCATATCCGTTTCCGTGGTCGCGCGGCATTTTTCGCGACTGTCTGCATTCGAACTATGCACTGTGGCTGCAAGAACGGGCCGATGGCGCAATTCTCGGCTATGGCGTGCTCAGCATCGCCGCAGACGAAGCGCATGTGCTGAATCTATGCACCACGCCGGGAAGTGAAGGGCGCGGGCTGGGCCAACGGATGTTGCAGGCATTGTTGAAAATTGCGCGGGGCCACGCTGTGCAGCGGGTATTCCTGGAAGTACGACCGTCCAACACCCGTGCCATCGCCTTGTACGAGCGCAGTGGTTTCAACGAAATTGGCCGGCGGCCCCGCTATTACCCCGCCGCCAACAATGGCCGCGAAGATGCCATCGTGATGGCGATGGAACTGCTGAACTGAACACCTGAACTGAACACCGATGGCAACCGAAAACCTATGGGTTGGCCATGCGCACGGGGGCCGGCGAGCCATCCATATGCTGATGACAGCAGCGGTTGCGGCCTTGTTGCTTGGCGGTGTACAGGGCGTGGTCGGCACGCGAGAACAGGATGTCGAAACTGGGCGTGCGCTCTTCCAGTGCGGCAATCCCGAAACTGGCGGTGATGGCCAACTCCGGGTGTTCCGGGCATGGGCGGCAGGCCGCAGTGGCCAAGCGAATACGTTCGGCAATCGCTACCGCGTGCTTCAGATCGGTCTCTGGCAACAAAATGCAAAACTCCTCACCACCGGTTCTGGCGCAGACATCTTCTTCGCGCAGGGCGTGCGCAGCGCATCCGGCAAAATCGCGCAAGACCCGATCGCCCACCGGATGCCCGTAGCGGTCATTGATGCGCTTGAAATGATCGATGTCGATGGCGATCAGGCTCAGCGGCAAGCCGTGCCGGCGGCTGCGGGCGAATTCGCTTTCCGCATGTTCGAAGAAGCTGCGCCGATTGGCGATGCCGGTCAGGCTATCGGTGCGGATTTGCCGCTGCAGTTCCTCCTGCAATTGATGCAGCTCGGTGATGTCGGTCACCAGCCCGATCAAGGCCGGCATCCCGCCAGCGCCGGCCCACGGCACCACCACGCTCCAGTAGTGACGCTGGCGGCCCTGGTTATCAACCAATGACTCTTCGCCGGTGTAGCGCTGGCCGGTCGCCAGGATGTGTTGATCTTTTTCCCAGAACGCATCGGCCACATGCTTGGGCATCAACTCGCTATCGAGCCTGCCAATGATGTGTTCGATCGGCTGTCCGAACACCTCGGCCAGATGCCGGTTGGCATACAGAAAGCGGCGGTTGGCCCCTTTCATGTACACCAGTGCATCCACATTATCGAGCACGACATCCAACAACTCCTTTTGTTGGCGGAGCTTGTCTTCAAGTCGCTTTTTTTCGGTGATGTCGTGAGAAATTCCGATCAGTCCAACGATGTTGCCATCGCTGTCACGCAACGGTTTCTTGACCGACCAGTAGGTGCGGGTTTCGCCGGTGGCGTGGATATGGTTGTCCTCCTCGCGGGCGATGGTTTCACCATCACGCAGGACACGCCAATCGGTTTCACGCATGGTGTCGCCGGCTTCTCCGATATCCACGAAGTCGGTAAACGACTTGCCCTGCACATCTTCCAGTTTCAGATTGGGCCCCAGCAGATCAAGCACCAACTGGTTGGCGTAAGTAAATCGACCCTCGCGATCCGTGGTGTAGACAAACGCACCCACTTCATCGAGCAGGAGTCGATAGGGATCGACAGCAGGCAGCGGCACTTGTGGAACGAGGCCTACATCAATCATTTGCGAAAACTCCCCCTGTGGAGTTTGCGGCAGGTACGGCGAGCCCGCGTAGAACGCAGGCCGTGGATCAGCTTACGCCAAACGGCTGCGTTGTGTGGTCAGGGCGGCGAGCTTGGCGCTCCAGTCAGTCAGACGCGCTTGCTCCTGCTCCACCACTGCCGCGGGGACGCCAGCGCCAAACCTGGCCAGCTTGGTTTCGCTTTTTTCTTTCTCGGCACTGATCCTGGCGATTTCCTTGTCCAGGCGCACGCGCTCGGCGTCGAGGTCGACCAGGCCTTCCAGCGGCACGAACAGCTGCAGCTCGCCCACCACTGCCGGCGCGGCGGCCGGCGGCTCACCCGCCAAGGTCTCGATGCGGTCGAGCCTGCACAGGAAGCGCAGCTGCGCGTCGAAGCGGGCGATGCGTGCGGCATCGTCGGCATTGCCGCCGCGCAGCAGCAGCGAGATGTGTTTGGAGGGTGAAACGCCCAACTCGCTGCGGATGCGGCGTACTGCACTGATCATGGCTTTGAGCCATTCGATATCGATATCGGCCTGCGCAAATGCGGTGGTGTCAATGGCGCTGGCCTGCGGGTAAGGCTGCAACATCAGGCTGCCGGTCTTGCCCAGCTTGGGTGCCACCGCTTGCCAGAGTTCTTCGGTGATGAACGGGATGAGTGGATGCAGCAAACGCAGCAGCGCGTCCAGCACGTACAGCAGGGTGTGGCGGGTGCTAGTGGCAGCGGCGGCATCGTCACCGCCCAGCGCCGGTTTGGCCAATTCCACGAACCAGTCGCACACCTGGTTCCAGGTGAACTCGTACAGGCATTGCGCCAGCAGGTCGAAGCGGTAATTGGCGAAGTGCTCGGCCGCTTCCGCGCTGGTGCGCTCGAGCTGGGCGAGGATCCATTGTTCGGCGTCGGTCTTCGCTTGCGGCGCGCCTTCGAAGCGGGCGTCGCCGACGTTCATCAGTGCGAAGCGGGTCGCGTTCCACAACTTGTTGCAGAAATTCTTGTAGCCCTCGGCGCGCGCCAGGTCGAACTTGATATCGCGGCCGGGGCCGGCCAGTGCGGCCATGGTGAAGCGCAGCGCGTCGGCGCCGTGGGCATTGATGCCGTTCGGGTAATCCTTGCGGGTCTCTTTTTCGATCTTTTCCGCCATTTTCGGCTGCATCAGGCCGTAGGTGCGTTTGGCAACCAGATCATCGATGCTGATGCCGTCGATGATGTCCAACGGATCGAGCACGTTGCCCTTCGACTTCGACATTTTCTGGCCGTTCTTGTCGCGCACCAGCCCGGTCATGTACACGTCGTGGAACGGCACCATGCCGGTGAAGTGGTCGGTCATCATCACCATCCGCGCCACCCAGAAGAAGATGATGTCGAAGCCCGTCACCAGTACGCTGGACGGGATGGTGTGCGCAAAGCCGCGCTCGGCCATCGCGGCCTCCTCCGGCCAACCCTGCGTGGAAAACGGGAACATGGCCGAGGAGAACCAGGTTTCCAGCACGTCGGAATCCTGCCGTAGTGGCACATCGCCCAGGCCGTGCTTGGCGCGCACCTCGGCTTCATCGCGGCCCACGTAGATTTTGCCGGCGTCATCAAACCACGCCGGGATACGGTGGCCCCACCAGAGCTGGCGGCTGATGCACCAGTCCTGGATGTTTTCCATCCAGTGCCGATAGGTGTTGACCCAGTTCGGTGGCACGAATTTGACTGAGCCGTTTTCGACGAGTTCCAGCCCGCGCTGGCCCAGCGTGTCCATTTTCACGAACCACTGATCAGTGAGGTAAGGCTCGATCACCTGCCCGCTGCGGTCGCCGCGCGGCACCATCAATTTGTGCGGTTTGATTTCCACCAACAGGCCGGCGGCGTCGAGGTCGGCGATGATGGCTTTGCGTGCATCGAAGCGGTCCAGGCCGCGGTACTGTGCGGGGATGTCATCGCGATCTTCAATGATCTTTGCGGTACTGCTGAAGATATTGATCAGTGGCAGGTTGTGCCGCTGACCCACCGCGTAGTCATTGAAATCATGTGCCGGGGTCACCTTCACCACGCCGGTGCCAAAGGCGCGATCCACATAGTCGTCGGTGATGATCGGGATGCGCCGGCCGGTCAGCGGCAAGTCCACACACTTGCCGTGCAGCGCGAGGTAGCGCGGATCGTCCGGGTGCACCATCGCCGCGGTATCGCCGAGCATGGTCTCCGGGCGGGTGGTGGCCACCACCAAATAGTTGCGGGTTTCGCGCAGGGTTTCCACGCCGTCGGCATCGACTTCCACATGCTCGTAAGACGCGCCATCGGCCAGTGGATAGCGCAGCGACCACAGCGCGCCGTGTTCCTCCTCGCTGACCACTTCGAGGTCCGAAATCGCGGTTTTCAGCACCGGATCCCAATTGACCAGGCGCTGGCCGCGATAGATCAGGCCTTCTTCATGCAGCCGCACGAAGGCTTCGATGATGGCCTTCGATGGCATCGGGTCCATCGTGAACACACTGCGTGACCAGTCGCCGCTGGCGCCCAGCCGGCGCATCTGCCGCTCGATGGTATCGCCGCTGTGCTGCTTCCACTCCCAGACCTTTTCGATGAACTTGTCGCGGCCCAGCGAGTCGCGGGTCTCGCCCTTGCCCTCGATGGCGAGGTTGCGGCCCACCACCATTTCGGTGGCGATGCCGGCGTGGTCGGTGCCCATCTGCCACAAGGTGCGATAGCCGCGCATGCGGTGATAGCGCACCAATGCATCCATCAGCGTGTGCTGGAACGCGTGCCCCATGTGTAAGGTGCCGGTGACATTCGGCGGCGGCAGCAAAATGGTGTAGGCCGGACCGTTTCCGGTGGGCGCAAACGCGCCGCTGCTTTCCCATTGCGCGTACAGACGGGTTTCGAAGGATTGCGGGTTGAAGCCGGAATCGAGGGTGGTCATGGCAGCATCACATGTCGAATTTTTTGAGCTCGAAACCGAGCGTTTGGTAATGCTTCCAGCGCGCACGCAGCGGCTCGCGGGCGGCGGGGTCGGCTGGCACCACTTCCAGCACGCGCTCGAAAGCACCTTGCGGGGCGGCATCGCGCAAGTTGATCAGCAATGGGCGCAGCGGCACATCGGTGTCGGGTGATGCAATCAACACCGGCGCTTCGTCTTCATCGGCATCCATGCCGGCAATTTGGTGCGGCAGGTATTCGTCGGGATCGAACGCCCACAACAGGTCGTCGAGTGCTTCGGCCTGCGCCGGATCGCGCGCCAGAATCAGCGTGGGTACGTTGGCGGCGTAGGCTTTCTTCGCCAGTTCGCAGACCAGCAGCAAGGGCTGCTCGCGAAAGCGCGGCTTGTCGATCAGGTAGAAGTGGGCTTTGGGCATTACGCCGCCGAACGATCCAGTAACCACTGCGACAACATGCCCACCGGGCGGCCGGTGGCCATGCCCAGCTTGCCGTCGTCGCTGGCGGAACCTGCGATATCCAGATGCACCCAGCGCTGGCCGTCGGTGAAGCGCGACAGGAAACAGCCGGCGGTAATTGCACCAGCCCAGCGGCCGCCGATGTTGTAGACATCGGCAAATGCGGAATCCAGCATCGGTTGGTATTCGTCCCACAGCGGCAACTGCCAGCCGCGGTCGAATACCATTTCGCCGGCATCCAGCAATTCGCGCGCAAGGTCGTGGCTGCGCTTGGTCATCACGCCGGTGGCGTATTTGCCCAGCGCCACCATGCAGGCACCGGTGAGGGTGGCCACATCGACCAGCGCGGCCGGCTCAAACCGCTGCGCATAGGTCAGCGCGTCGCACAAAATCAGGCGGCCTTCGGCATCGGTGTTGCCCACTTCGATGGTCTTGCCGGACATCGACGTGATCACATCGGACGGACGATAGGCATCGCCGTCGATGGCGTTTTCCACCGCAGCGGCAATGCACACCAGATTGACCGGAAGTTGCATCTTGACCGCCGCCACGAAGGTGCCCAGCACGCTGCCGGCACCGCACATGTCGTACTTCATTTCCTCGATGCCGCCCTGCGTTTTCAGGTTGACGCCACCGGTATCGAAGGTGATGCCCTTGCCGACCAGCACATAGGGTTTGGCATCGCCGCCCTGGCTCCACTTCAGCACGATCAGGCGCGGCCGCTGCGCGCTGCCGCGTGCCACCGCCAGCAGCGAGCCCATGCCCAGCGCTTCCATCGCGGCATCGTCCAGTACCTCGCAGTCGACACCCGTGTGCTGCGCGGCGAAGTCTTGCGCCTGCTGGGCCAGATACGCCGGGTTGCAGATATTCGGCGGCAGGTTGCCCACTTCGCGGGTGAACTGGACGCCTTGCGCAATCGCGATGCCTTGCGCCAGCGCAGTGGTGTCGCTGCCGCTGATTTCGAACCGCACCAGTCCCTTTTCTTCGCGCTTGCTGTTTTTCGCACCCAACGTGGCGGTGTAGCGGTAGCCGGTGTGGTCGGCGGCGATCACGGCTTGGCGGATGTTCCATGCCGCATCGCGATCCTGCACGGCTACGTCGCTCAGAGTGAACAGTACGGAGCCGACCGGGCCGGTCTTCAGCGTGCGCACCGCATCGGCCACGGCCTTCAGGTACTGCGGCACGCCAAACTTGCCGGCGTCGCCCAAGCCAATGACCAGCACGCGCGGTGCGGCGATGCCGGGCAGGTCGTGCAGCAGGGTGGTTTTGCCGGTCTTGCCGGACACATCGCCGCGTGCAACCAGGCTTTGCAGGCGCCCGGCACTGGCGCTGTCCAGCACGCTGGCGGCAGGCGCCAGGGTGCCATCGGCGAACACGCCTACCACGACGCAATCTACGGTGGCAGTGGTGGGGGAAGTCTGGTTCAGGTGGAATTCGAGACTCATCGAACAAGGTATCCAGGCAAAAGTGCAGCGGATCTGCAGGCGCTTGCAGGCAGGGACCTTCGGGCATGCAGGCGGACGTGGCTTACAATACGCGGCTGCGCTTGGCGCAGGCCGTGACCGCAATCAACCCCTAATTCTAAAGCAAGCAGGCCCGATGCCGAAGCTGGACCGCTACCTCGCCGCTGAATTCACCCGCGCCATCGTGGCGTCGTTGGTGATCCTGGGCATGGTCAGCATGGGGGGCGTGTTTGCCGATCTGGTCGGTGAAATGGCACGCGGCAAGCTGCCGCCGGCGTTGTTGTTATCGCAATTGGGCCTGCGCTTGCTTAGTTATTTGCCACTGATTTTGCCGCTGGCGTTGTTATTGGGCTTGCTGTTGGCTACCGGGCGGCTGTACCGCGATTCGGAAATGTATGTGCTGCATGCCATCGGGATTGGTCCGCGTCGGCTACTGCGGCCATTGCTATTGGTGGCGTTGCCGGTGTTGGTGTTGGTGGGGCTGTGTTCATTGCAATTGGGCCCATGGGCCAACCGTCTGGCGCGCGGGATGGTGATCGAAGCCAACAAGAATTTGCTGGTGGCCGGGCTGGAGCCGGGTCGGTTTACCCCGATGGCCAATGGCGGGGTGGCCTATGTGGGCACGATGTCCAACGATGGCACCAAGATTGCGCGGGTATTCATTTATCGCGAACGTGGCGACCGCATGGACGTGGCCACCGCGCAGACCGGGGAGATGTATCGCGACCACGGCGAGCGCGTGCTGGCGTTGCTGGATGGGTTTCGGGTGGAGGGTCCAGCGAGTGGTGCCGATCTGGACTATCGCTTGATGCGCTATGCACGCAACGAACTGCAACTTCCAGCACCGGATGATCCGCGCAATTTGGAAACCCCGGAATACCAGCTTACCCCCGTGCTGCTGCGTAACCCGGCGGCCCCGGCACGCGCCGAATTACATTGGCGCATCGCGCCGCCACTATTGGCACTGGCATTTGCGCTGATGGCCATTCCGCTGGGTCGCAGCTCGCCACGGCAGGCACGTTATGGCTCGGTGTTGTTGGCATTTCTGGCTTATCTGGTCGGCATCTTCCTGATGATGCTGGGCACCAAATGGATTGCGGAAGGCCGCCTGCCCACGACGGCAGGATTGTGGTGGTTGTTGCTGCCGATGCTGGGTCTGGGGATGTGGCTGTACATGCGGGATGGTCGCGTAGCGCGCGCATGGTGGCGGCGATGAAACATTGGCCACGCCTGCATGACAGCTATATCGCGCGCTCGGTCGTCACCAGCGTGTTGCTGGTGTGGGGCGTTGTATTGGGTTTGGATGTAGTACAGGCACTCGCTGGTGAGATGAGCGATGTCGGCAAAGGTGCGTACACCATCAATCACGCGATTGCCGCCACCGGCTTGACCATCCCCAGTCGCGCCTACACCTTGTTTCCCACCGCCGCCGTGATTGGCGTGTTGCTGGGGCTGGGGCAATTGGCGGCCACCTCCGAGCTCACTGTGCTGCGCGCGCTGGGCCTATCACGCAAGCGCTTGAGTGTGTCGGTAGCGTTTTCGCTGCTGCTGCTGACGGCACTCATGGTGGTCAATGGCGAAACCTTGGCACCGTGGGGCGACGAACGTGCGCAGATGATTCGCTCGGTGCGTCACAGTGACATGGTGGTGTCCAAATACAGCGGGCTGTGGGCGCGCGAAGGCGATATGTTCCTCAATGCGCGCACTGGCGAACAGAAGCAACGTGGCAGCGAGCGCTGGCTGGAGTTGCGCGGTGTGCGGCTGTTCGAATTCGCCGCCGATGGCCGCCTGCGCTCGATTTCCAATGTTGAAATCGCCGAACATCGCGCCGGCCAGTGGTTGTTGCGCGGCATTGAACGCACGCGCTTCGATGCCAAGACTGTGCAGCGCAGCAAGGTGATTGAAGAACATTGGAACTCAAAATTGGATGAATCGGCCTTGGCATCCGGCGTGACCAAGCCTGGCAATATGGCCAGCAGTGATCTGAGCACCAGCATTGACTATCGCAAGCGCAACGGTCTGGATTCGAGTGATTTCGAGAACGTGTACTGGAGCCGCTGGTTCTATCCGTTCAACGTGCTGGCACTGTGTCTGGCAGCAATGCCGTTTGCATTTGGCTCGCTGCGCAGTGGTGGTTACGGCAAGCGCGTGTTTATCGGCATTGTGTTTGCGCTGGGGTTCTGGGTTGCCCAGATGATTTTTTCCAGGCTGGCCGGCATCTACCATTTCGATTACCGCATCGCCTACGCCATGCCGCCGCTGTTGATGCTGGGCATTTCCTATCTGATGTTCCGCCGGCGCAGCAGTTGAAGCTCAAGCTTTGGGCAAACGGGTCATGCGGGTGTTGCTGAAGCGATCGTGCAGAGTCAAACCCTCGCGATCCAGCCACGCCCACCAGACCCCCAATCCGAGCGCCAACAACGACACACTACCGATCGCAAAGCGTAGCCAGAGTGCTCGCGTGTGTGCCGGCTGGCCGGCGACATCGCTCACGCGCAGTCGCCATGCCCGCATCCCGATGGTCTGCCCGCCGCGCCGCCAGCTGAGCACCGCATACAAACCGGCAATCAGCCACAGCACCACAAATTCCAGCCAACCTAGCCAACCGCCGCGCACCGCATCGCCATGCGCCAAGGTGAAGATGCCCGCCGCGATAAACCACAGTGCCAGCACCGGGAAAAAATCGTAGAGCAGGGCGAGCAGTCGCCAGCCGATGCGGGTAGGGAAGCGTTGCGGTGAGGTCATCCGCACAGGATACAGGCGCACCCGCTTGCTCTAACCTTGGCCCCATGCCAACCCCCGCTGACCGTCGTCAATTCATTCGCAACCTGCCGCCCTTGGCAGATGCCGATGGTGTGGCGATTGAGCGTTTCCTGGATGCGATCTGGGCCGAGTATGGCTTGGCGCAGGCCACGCTGGCGGCCTATCGCAGCGATTTGCAGGCGTTGGCGCGGCAGCATCCGGGCGTGCTGCTGCTGTCGCGGGAAACCCTGTTTGCGCATCTGGCGCAACGCACGCAGCAAGGCTACAGCCCACGCAGCACGGCCCGCTTGTTGTCGTGCCTGCATGCGTTCTATGCGCATGCCGTGCGCGGTGGCTTGCGCAGCGAAGATCCCAGCGCGTTGCTGCAATCGCCCACGCTGCCACGACTGCTGCCCAAGGCTCTGTCTGAAACCCAGATTGCGGCACTACTGGAAGCACCAGAAACCAGCACGGCCAATGGCTTGCGTGACCGCGCCATGTTGGAGCTGATGTACGCCTGCGGCTTGCGGGTCAGCGAATTGGTGGGGCTTCCCGGCACGGCGGTCAATCTGCGGCAGGGTGTGTTACGGGTGCGCGGCAAGGGCAACAAAGAGCGGCTGGTGCCGTTGGGCGAAGAATCCGGCCATTGGCTAAGCCAGTACCTGAAAGCGGCGCGCCCAATGTTGTTGACGGCGGCGCGCAACCCCGGCGCGGTCACCGCGTTGTTTGTCACCCCCGGCGGTGATGCGTTGAGCCGGCAAGCGTTCTGGGTCTTGGTCAAGCGCTATGCGGTGCTGGCGGGTGTTGCCCCTGCGCAAGTCAGCCCGCACGGCTTGCGCCACAGTTTTGCCACCCATTTGCTCAACCACGGCGCTGACTTGCGCGCCTTGCAAATGCTGTTGGGGCATAGCGCATTGTCAACCACCCAGATCTACACCCTGGTCGCGCGCGAGCGTTTGCAGAGCTTGCATGCCCGCCACCACCCGCGTGGCTGAACGCGCTGCTGGCGCTTGCCGATCGGATGCTGCATCCATGCGACACTAGCGAACTTGTGTCCGCTTCCACGGTCGAAGCGGTGTTGGCTTATTCGGAGTTGTGATGAAGCGTCTGTTGCTTGCCACCTTGTTCGGTTTCAGTTTGTCTGCCTGCGCGCAACCCGCGGAGGCCCCGCAAAAAGTGTCGCCCGGTACCGAGGCTGCACCGCTGAAGGAGCCTTCCTTCGCCGCAGGCACACCAGAGGCTCGCGTGCGCGAGGCACTGACTCGGATCAATCCCAAGATTCAGGTGGAATCAATCAGCCCGGCCCCCATTCCCGGCTTCCGCGAGGTCATCGCCACCGGCCAGGTGGTGTATGTCAGCGATGACGGCAAATACCTGTTCCAGGGCGGTCTGCTGGACATCGTCAATCGCAAGGACATGGGCGAGGTGGCGATGGCCAAAGTGCGCAAACAGGTGCTGGCAACCTTGCCGCAAGCCGACCGCATCGTGTTTGCCCCAACCGGCACGACCAAGCACACCGTAGTGGTGCTGACCGATGTGGAGTGTGGCTATTGCCGCAAGTTCCACACCGATATCGCGCAATACAACAAGCTGGGGATCCGGGTGGAATATCTGGCCTTCCCGCGCGCCGGTTTGGGCAGCCCGGACTACCAGAAGATGGTGGCGGTGTGGTGCGCAGCGGATCGCAAGAAAGCACTGACCGATGCCAAGAACGATCGCCCGGTCGCGCAAGGCCCGTGTGCCAGTACTCCGGTGGATCGTGAATACCGCGCCGGTCAGCGGATGGGCCTGGAAGGCACGCCCATGATCCTGACCGATGATGGCAGGCTGCTGGGCGGTTATCTGCCACCCGATGCCCTGTTGCAGCGATTGGACGCACTGGACAAGAATCCGGACGCCAGCTGAGGTCGGCTCCGGCTTGAGGTCTCGGGCTCGGCTACAATGGCCGGCCCGTTCCTACGGTTGTATCGGACATGATCGTCCTCGAGGGCGCACCCGCCCTGTCGCCGTTTCGTCGCGACCGCTTGCAAACCCGTCTGCAAACCTGCGCCCCCGGCCTGCGCCTGATCGGCGCATGGCATGGCTACTGGATCGATCCCGAGCCCGGCAGCCAGCCCGATGTCACCGCGCTGTGCCGTATCCTGCAAGCTGAAAATGGCTACGCACCGGCCGAAGCCGGTAGCGTCAGCCGCTTTGTGGTGCCGCGTCTGGGCACGTTGTCGCCGTGGGCCAGCAAGGCCACCGAGCTGCTGCGGGGTGCCGGCTTGCCGATCAGGCGGGTAGAACGTGGCACCCGCCTGGACGTGGTCGGCTGGCCGGCCGATGCCGCCACGCAGGCGGCCTTGGCCAAGCTGCTGCATGACCCGATGACGCAATCGCTGCTGGACTCGCGTGAGGCCGGTGCAGCGCTGTTCCCGGCGCAACCGGCGGGCGTCGTGGAGGTGATCCCGCTGGCGCAGTTGGAGGCGGCCAACACGCGGCTGGGGCTGGCCCTGGCCGAGGATGAAATCGACTACCTGCGTGCGCGCTACGGCGCACTGGGGCGCGACCCGCACGATGTGGAATTGATGATGTTCGCGCAGGCCAATTCCGAGCACTGCCGGCATAAGATTTTCAATGCGTCGTGGACAATTGATGGCCGTGAGCAGCCGCTATCGCTGTTCAAGATGATCAAGCACACCCACGCCAGCACGCCGCAGCACACGCTGTCGGCATATAGCGACAACGCGGCGGTGGTGGAAGGCTATCTGGCCTCGCGCTGGCGGCCAGACCCGCACACCCGCCAATACCGCAGCGAGCCGGTGACCGAGTCCGCGTTTTGTATCAAGGTGGAAACCCATAACCACCCCACCGCGATTGCGCCGTTCCCCGGCGCATCCACGGGCGCCGGCGGCGAAATCCGTGACGAAGGGGCCACCGGACGCGGTGGCCGGCCCAAGGCGGGGATGTGCGGGTTCTCGGTGTCGCATCTGCGCATTCCGACGCTGCCACAGCCGTGGGAAGGCCAGCGCAGCCTCAACCCGCGCATGGCCAGCGCGTTTGAAATCATGCGCGACGGGCCGTTGGGTGCCGCCGCGTTCAACAACGAATTCGGCCGGCCCAATCTCACCGGCTATTTCCGCAGTTTTGAACTGTTCGAGGCCGACGGCCTGACCCGCGCCTATGACAAACCCATCATGTTGGCCGGTGGTCTGGGCGCGATGGATCGCACGCAGGTGGAAAAGCTGCGGCTCTCCCCCGGCGATGCGGTGATTGTGCTGGGGGGGCCGGCGATGTTGATCGGGCTGGGCGGCGGCGCGGCATCGTCGGTGGCCTCGGGTGATTCGGCGGAAGACCTCGATTTTGCCTCGGTGCAGCGCGACAACCCGGAAATGGAACGGCGCGCACAGGAAGTCATCGACTGCTGCGTGGCGCTGGGGGCAGACAACCCTATCCTGAGTGCCCACGACGTGGGTGCGGGTGGACTATCCAACGCCATTCCCGAACTGCTGCACGACTCCGGTGTGGGCGGCGTGATCGACTTGGGCAAGATTCCGAAAGACGACCCGTCGCTGTCACCGATGCAGTTGTGGTGCAACGAATCGCAGGAACGCTACGTGCTGGGTATCGCACCATCACGGGTGGCCGAGTTCGAAGCCCTGTGCCTGCGCGAACGCTGCCCGTTTGCGGTGGTCGGTGTGGCCACGGCAGAACAACATCTGCGCGTGGGGTATGCCGGCCAGCCGCCGGCCATCGACTTGCCGATGGATGTGCTGTTTGGCAAAGCGCCGAAAATGCACCGCGACACCGCGCATCCGGCGCCGCCCAAATGGCCGGAAACCGACACAGATACTCTGGATCTACACGAGGCCGGGCTGCGCGTGTTGGCGCACCCGGCGGTGGCCTCCAAATCCTTCCTGATCACCATCGGCGACCGCACGGTCGGCGGTTTGACCGCCCGCGACCAAATGGTGGGGCCGTGGCAAATGCCGGTGGCCGATTGCGCCATCACCTTGTCGGGGTTTGAAGGCTATACCGGCGAAGCGATGGCGGTGGGCGAGCGCACGCCGTTGGCGTTGCTGGATGCCGCTGCCTCCGCACGCATGGCGGTAGGCGAGGCGATTACCAATGTGATGGCCGCACCCGTGGAGACCTTCAGCCGCATCAAATTGTCGGCCAACTGGATGGCCGCCGCCGGCCATGCGGGGGAAGATGCGCGGCTGTTCGATGCGGTCAAAGCGGTGGGCATGGAGCTATGTCCGGAGCTGGAATTGAGTATTCCGGTCGGCAAGGATTCGCTCTCGATGCAGGCGCAGTATCAGGCCGATGGCACAACCCAGAAATCGGTCTCGCCGGTCTCGCTGGTGGTGTCGGCGTTCGCGCCGGTGCTGGATGTGCGCGGCCAGCTCACCCCGCTGTTGCAGCGCGAGGTGGACTCCGAATTGTGGTTGATTGGCTTGGGCGGCGGCCGCCAGCGCATGGGCGGTTCGATCTTGGCGCAGGTGTATCCGAAGGTCGATGGCGGCGCGCTGCCCGCGTTTGGTGGCGATGTGCCGGATCTGGATGACCCGCAACGTCTGCGCGGCTTGTTCGAGTTGGTGCGCGATGCGCGTGAGGCGGGCCTGTTGCTGGCCTATCACGACCGCTCCGATGGTGGTGTGTTTGCCGCGTTGTGCGAAATGGCGTTCACCTCGCATCTGGGGCTGGATATCCGCCTCGACGGCTGGGGCGATGGTCGCACCGGCGACCCGCTGCGGGTGTTGTTCAACGAAGAACTGGGTGCCGTGGTGCAGGTGCCCGTCGACGAACGTGCCGCGTTTGCCGATCTGGTGGCGCAGCACGGTCTGATCGAATGTGCCCAGCGCATAGCCAAGCCCACGACGGCACCCACGGTTCGCATCAGCGATGGCGATGAAGAATTGGTGCAATGGCGTTGGGACGAATTGTTCGATGCATGGTGGGCGGTCACCCATGCGATGCAACAACTGCGCGACCACCCGGATTGTGCCGACAGTGAGCGCGACAGCGTGCGCCGCTTCGATGCGCCGGGCTTGCAGCCGGTGTTGCACTTCGATGCCAGCGAGGATGTGGCCTCACCGTTCATCAATACCGGCGCACGCCCGAAGGTGGCGGTCCTGCGTGAGCAGGGCGTCAACAGCCAGATCGAAACCGCGTATGCCTTCGATCGCGCCGGCTTTGACAGCTTTGATGTGCACATGAGTGACCTGATTGCCGGCCGCGTTGATCTGGCCGATTTCCACGGCTTGGTAGCTTGTGGCGGGTTCAGCTACGGCGACGTGCTGGGTGCGGGGCGCGGCTGGGCCACCTCCATTCTGGAGCGCAGCACGCTGCGCGACATGTTCGGCGCCTTCTTCGCCCGCGACAACAGCTTCTCGCTGGGGATCTGCAACGGTTGCCAAATGCTGGCGCAGTTGCGCGACATCATCCCGGGTGCCGAGCATTGGCCCAGCTTCCAGCGCAATACCAGCGAGCAATACGAAGCGCGGCTGGCACTGCTGGAAGTGGCGCAATCGCCGTCGATTTTCTTGCGCGGCATGGACGGGTCGCGGATCCCGGTGGCAGTGGCGCATGGCGAAGGCCGCGCCGTGTTCGCCAATGGTCTTGACCAGTCCGCCGTGGATGTGGCGTTGCGCTTTGTCGAAGGCGGCCAGACCGCGTTGCATTACCCAGCCAACCCCAACGGCTCGCCGGATGGTATTGCCGGTGTCACCAGCCGCGACGGCCGCGCCACGCTGATGATGCCGCACCCCGAACGGACCCTGCGGCGTGCCAACTTCAGTTGGGCACCGGCCAACTGGCCGGAAGAGTCGCCCTGGCAACGCATGTTCCGCAATGCGCGGGTATTTTTGCGGTAAGCACCCACCAACAAGCTTTGCCATCCCTCGCCAAGCGAGGGATCTGCTTCTCCGCATCCCGACAACAAAGCCGGCTTGCGCCGGCTTTGTTGTGTAACTGCGTGGCTATTCCCGCTTAGACCGGTGGCGGGTTGCCGCCCACCGCGCAATACGGCAGCTGGCGGTACTGGCGGATCCAGCGATGGATCCAATCATCCAGCGCCTTGCCGGTCAGCCCGCTTTCGCAGATTTTCACGCACCATAGCAGCTGGGTACCGCTGTAGCCGGAGCTGGCGCAGGTGGTGGTGGGGCCGGTATCAATGCCGAATTCAGCGAAAATGAGTCCGTTTGAACTCGATGTCGTAACAGTAATCGACGAGATCGATTCGCCAGCGGTGCTATAGAAGGCGACGCCATTGGCGCTGTCAGGTCCGCCTAGTGCATTGGGGCTTACCGAAATGGGGCCGGAATTGGTGCCTGAATCACTGGTGGCCGTAAAGGTGGATGTGCCCCAAGCGTTAACCAATGTATAAAAGTAAAACGCATGGGTGTTGGGTGGCAATGTGAGTGTGCTGGTGCTGGCCGTTGCATATATCGGCCCGCTGTAGCCTTGCCCCCAAGTTGCACCTAAGGCACTGAAAGGGTATTTGATGGCTTGTGGGTTGATCCCCAGCACGCCCGCGCCTGGGTTGCCGGGAATAGTGGATATGTTGGAGAAGTCGGGGATTGCATTCTGCGGTGCCAGACTAAACGGCGTCAGCGTGTATCCACCGATGCTGGTGGGGGGCGCAGCCGTCCCTAAGTTCTGGAATACCACCGCAGCATTGGCGCTGAAGCTGGCCGCAGCCAGTGCCAAGGCGCTGAGCGCAAACGTTATTTTGTGTAGTTTCATGGCATTCCCTCACGGATCCGGCACCCCCTGTGGGTACGCTTGGGGTAGCATAGCGCAAACCGAGTCACATAATGAAGCTGTCTATGGGCATACAACAACGCCGGCTTGCGCCGGCGTTGTTGTTGGACTGCGTGGCTATTCCCGCTTAGACCGGTGGCGGGTTGCCGCCCGCCGCGCAATACGGCAGCTGGCGGTACTGGCGGATCCAGCGATGGATCCAATCATCCAGCGCCTTGCCGGTCAGCCCGCTTTCGCAGATTTTCACGCACCATAGCAGCTGGGTACCGCTGTAGCCGGAGCTGGCGCAGGTGGTGGTGGGGCCGCCACCTGCAGCTAAGGCGATTGCATTGACCATGAAGGCATAAATTCCTGGCTGAGCCGGATTGCCGGTACCTGATCCACCAGGGATGTACCAACTCCAAGGGAGTGGGGCGTAGATCACTCTCCCGCTACCATGGCTGTACATCAACGATACGGCTTGGCCAGGATCATCGGTAGTGGTGAGTACTTGAACGCCGTTCGGAACTGACGCAGTAGCTAGAGAGCCGTGAGCGGAGCAGTTGCCGCCATCCATGGAGCCATTGTTTAACGCGCCACCTGGACCATTTGCTGCGGGTGAGCCGAGCGGAAAGTCGATTTGTGAAATGCACCCATAGCTGGTGTAGGAAATGGCTGGCGCGCCGGGGAGTTGTGCACCTGTTCCGGTACCGGGTTGCCAGTCTGAAATAACAAGGCCCATACCCGCGTTCACCGCGTTATTGATATCGGCATTAGCGGTATATGCGTTGCATGTTTCTACGACGAGTGCTGAAAGATTTGCCAGAGCAGCAGGCGTGATCGTGCCAACTGCGACAGGGGTATGGCCTGCGGCAGTGATAGCGCTTGTCTTGTCCCCCCCACCACTACAGGTTTGACCCGGGATATACCCCACATTTCCCGCCTGACTGGCAGATGGCATCGCCATCGCCCCCAGCCCGCCCAAGACCGCCAAGGTCAGTGTTGCCATTTGCGTTTTCATGTTCACTTTTGCCCCTGTGCTTGATTCCGCACCCCCTATCGGGCGCGTGTCTTTCAGGATAGCGCTAAATCCGTCACAAAACGAGTGTTTGCTGGCTATGACACAGCAAAGCCGGCTTGCGCCGACTTTGTTGTGTCTGGGTGATCAATACACCTGCGCAGCTGAGTTAGCCCTCCCCTCCCGGCGGCGGCGGTGGCGGGTTGCCATTCACCGCGCAATACGGCAGCTGGCGGAACTGGCGGATCCAGCGATGGATCCAGTCATCCAGTGCCTTGCCGGTCAGCCCGCTTTCGCAAATCTTGACGCACCACAACAACTGCGTACCGGTATAGCCGGAGCTGGCGCAGGTGGTGGCGGGGCCGCTGGCCCAAGAAAGCAAGTTTTTGAAGTAGGTCACCATGCCCGGGATAAACGATTCGCTATTGCCAGCTGCGTACGAGCCAGGCAGTGCAAATGAACTTTGGGTTTCGGTATGGATGACACGCCCAGACCCCACACTCCACGCAAATGCACCCACATGATCGGTGTTGCCAGTGGTAAGCAGAATGACGGCACCTGCCGGCAGTGCGCTGCTTGGGTAGTAATGGGTCATGTTGTAGAGTCCGCCAGAACCTGCCGGGATGCGGTCGAGGCTTGTCGCAGTCAGTGTGCCACCGGGGCCGGTAGTAATCGGTGATCCTGCCGGGATTTCAATGTCATCGGCTTCGGGATATGCCGCTGCAGATGTTGGCGAGTAGTTCGGTGCGCCAGGCAAGTTGAGGCTATTGATGAACGAAGACGAGGCCTCGGCGCTGCAGCCACTCTCCACGATCAACGTCATGCCGTTTTGCACGGCCGTATTCAATGCCGCATTCGGGGCGGAGAGCAGGGGTTGACCTCCGCAAGAGGTCAGCACCAAGGCTTTCAACCCTGTGAGTGAAGCGGTATCCAATGTTGAAATGGGCACCGGCGTGTGGCCCAGCGCGGTAATGGCTGCCGGTACACCAGCCGAATAACCACTTGCATCGTAATAGCCGATATTGGCCGCTGCACTTGCGCCCGGTGCCAACATTGCCCCCACCCCCCCCAGTACCGCCAATGTCAGTGTTGCCATTTGTGTCTTCATCGTGCCCCCATCATTGCTATCCGCACCCCCAGTGGGCGCGCCTGGTTCAATACAACGAAGAATCAGTTACAGAACGGACACTGAGTCTGCGGCCTTGCCACAACAAAGCCGGCTTGCGCCGGCTTTGTCGTGGCTGGGTGATCCCAACACCTGCGCGGCTGAGTTAACCCTCCCCTCCCTGTGGCGGTGGGTTGCCGCCACCCGGCAGAGCACAGTAGGGCAACTGACGGAATTGACGGATCCAACGGTGGATCCAGTCATCGAGTGCCTTGCCGGTCAATCCGCTTTCGCAGATCTTCACGCACCACAACAACTGCGTGCCGGTGTAGCCGGAGCTGGCACAGGTGGTGGTGGGCTTTAGACCGGTGTCCACACCAAATTCAGCCACCGCAAAACCGCCTGCCGCGGGAGCACTGATAGTGATGGTGGCCAAGGTTTCACCAGCGGTGGCGTTGAAGGCAAAGCCTACGGAGCCATCAACTTCCGGGTCGGTCAGCACCGACACCGGACCGGAGCTGGCCCCCGAATCGGTGGTGGCGGTAAAGGTGTTGGTGCCGTAATAATTTCCCTGCGTATAAAAATAAAACGCATGCGTATTGGCTGGCAAGGTCAGCGTGATTTGCTGCTGAGTGCTGTAAAAGACGGGGCCGGCATAGCCATGTGCCCACGGACTGCCCCAAGTATCCCCGACGGTGAATTTTTGCACGCCAGGGTTGACACCCAACGTGCCCGGAATGGGGCTGCCTGGGATATTGATGATGCCGGAAGTGAAGTCATCAATTGCCGCTTGCGGCGTGGTATCAAATGCGGTCATCACATACGGGCCCACGGTTGCGGGCGGTGCTGCGGTACCAAGATTGGTGAAGGTAATGCCGGCATTGGCGGCAAAACTGGCGGCAGCCAGTGCAAGCGCACTGATGACCAGCGATAAACGACGTGTTTGCATGGTGTTCCCCTTGTGTAGATCAATTGGAAGCGGAGTCAGAGCAGTGGGCGGGCGCGCCACCCCCAAGCACTTAGTTGGTGGACCACGTCAAGGTAACACCTGAATACGCCGCGTACGCGTTGACTTTGACGTAGTAAGTGGTAGGCGCAGCCGGTTTGAAGGTGCAGACCTCGTTATTGCCGGTCAAATACGGTCGGCAGTTGAACAGGCTCAGGGTAGGGTCACTACCGGCGCGCACATACAAGTCCGCATCGCCGCTACCGCCACTGATGGTGATGGTGACGCGTTTGTTGGTGGCTACGGCGATGGCATAGCTGGATGACCAGGCATTCTGGGCGACGTCGGGCAACAGCATGCTGCCATCGGTCAGGCTACCTGCTGCGGGGCAAGCAACATGGGTACCTGCAAACGCGGCGGTGACATCGGCCTTGCTAAAGCCCAAATCCTGCGCGGCGGTCTCTACGCCGCATGCCCCCTGATTGAATGTGCTGGATGCGGTCCAGTAATCGCGGTTGGCGCGGGCAAAGGCTTTGAACGCCTTGACCACACCCCAGCCTGGGGTTTGCGCAAGGTTGCAGAATGCCTTGTTGTACACACCCGAGCTGTAGTGCACATTCATGCTGGCGGTGTAGTTGTTGGCATTGTCGATCGAGCGCCCATCCAGCGGTGGATTGCACATGTAGCGCAGTGCCCCTGCGGCTTTGAAGATTTCCGCACCCACCAGCCAATCATTGCTGCCACGGTCATAGAACTCTGCCGCTTCGCCGGCCATGTCGGAGTAGGCCTCGTTCATGCCACCGGATTGGCCGAAATACAGCAGGCCGGAATTGTTTTCGGTAAAGCCGTGCGAAATTTCGTGGCTGCTGACATCCAGGCTGACCAAGGGATAGAACGTGCTGGCACCATCGCCAAAGGTCATCGCGGTGCCGTCCCAGAAGGCGTTTTCGTAGTTGGTGCTGTAATGCACCTTCATCACCATTTGGTAATTGAAGGGCCGCATCATGCCCAGGTAATCCTTGTACATGTTGAAAATCACGCGCCCGAAATGATGCGCGTCATTCATCGGCGCATAAGCACCATTGACGGAACGGGTGGTGTTGCGTGGGCAGGTGTAGCTGAATGGTGTGGTACTGGCATTGCTATTGGAGAAGTTCAGGTCCACGGTGCGCACATTGCCGCTGTTCATGGTGCAGGTGCTGCCACTGACTTTGACATCCAGGAACGGCCGGCCACCGCTGCCGTATTCGTACTGCCCGGTCTTGAGATTGCCGCCTGGGCCGGTACCCACCAAGGTGTGTTGCAGGTTTTCCCATTGCTGGATTACCGCGCCGGACTGCGCATCCACGATCACCATCGGCCGTGTCGGGTGACCGCCGGCGGCGGAGTCGGCAAAAAAGCTCACCGCATACGCCAAATGACCACGCCCCCCGTCATCCATGTACACCACCAAATCCGATGACTCGTTGCGGGTGATGCGGCTGATGGCGCTGCGCCCGATGGTGGCTTGTTTGGCGGCAATCAGTGCGGCAGCGCGGTTGAGTTTGGGGGTGGTGGAGGTGATGTCGCGCTCCAGACCACTTATCTGGGTGCCAAACATGGTGCGTACATTGCCCTTGGCATCCTCACTGAGCGCAAGGCCCTGGCCGAAGATCGGGATGCCGCGCCAAGCCTGGTCATAACGATAGTTGTGGACGTCGGGATCTTGCTGGCTGCGGCGCATCAATAAAGTGGAGTCCGCGCCGAGCGCCAAGAACAGTGCATGCCGGCGATTGGTCATGCTGGGCGTGCCGCGGCTGGTCACGATGGTTTGATATTGCGCGCGTAGTTGCTGCACGTCACGCTGATGCAGGTCAGTACGGTCGGCGGCGTGCGCCGTGGTGGCAAGCAGAGCCAGACCGCACAATGGCAGGAGTGAATGAGACGGCTTCATGATGGATCTCCCCAGGTTCGCGACATGCGAATTGTTCAGATGCTGTAACGTGGGGCATGGGAAATGACGGCCAATCGATACTCAATACAACAAAGCCGGCTTGCGCCGGCTTTGTTGTGTGACTGCGTGGCTATTCCCGCTTAGACCGGTGGCGGGTTGCCGCCCGCCGCGCAATACGGCAGCTGGCGGTACTGGCGGATCCAGCGATGGATCCAGTCATCCAGTGCCTTGCCGGTCAGACCGCTTTCGCAGATCTTGACGCACCACAACAATTGCGTGCCGGTGTAGCCGGAGCTGGCGCAGGTGGTGACCATGCCGCCAGGGATGGCCCAAGCGATCAGATTGGTGGCGTAGGCTTGCATGCCGGGACTCGCGGCATTCCCGGAGCAAGGGCCAGCGGCGAAGTAACAGGTGAGTGGAATTGTGGAGAACACCACTTTGCCGGCACCGGTGTTGTAGGCAAAGGTGGTGACATAGCTTGCGGTGTCCTGTGTCGCCAGGATTTGCGAGCCAGCGGGCAGAGACCCTGCATCGACATAGCCGTGATTGGATGAGCTGCCATTATCCAGCGAGGCATTGTTGATCGCGCCACCAGGGCCTGCGGTGATTGGGGAGCCTGACGGGAAATCGATCTGGTATCGATTTCCACCGTTATATGAGTAGGGTACGGTCTGCCCGCCAGGCAAGGATTTGCTGCCTTGGCCGCCCCAGTTGGGGTCATGCCAGATCAGTACCATGCCGCTGTTTACGGCGCTGTCCACCGCCGCATTGGTTGCGAAATAGCAGCCGTTGATGAACAAGCCTTGTAGCCCCGCCAGCGAGGGCGCATCCAGAGATGCGACGGCAACTGGCGTATGGCCAGCCGCGGTGATGATGGAGGCGGGATTGACGTTGTAGCAATTGTCCCCGTAGTACCCCACATTTCCCGCATGGCTGACGGCCGGCATCGCCATTGCCCCCAACCCCCCCAGTACCGCTAACGCCAGTGTTGTCATTTGCGTTTTCATTGTTGGCATCTCTCACTTGGTTAGGCACCCGCATTGGGTGCATCTGTTGTGTAACAGCGCAAAACGGGGAACAAAGCGGACACCGGGATTGGATGTCCGTCCGATGCCCGTGCCCATCGCGTCTCGGCGGTCGCCCTGTTACGCTCTTGCTTGCCGTCCGCTAGCCACCAAGCCCGCATGAATGCTGTTCTGTCCGATCCTACGCCATCTGCCGACGAGCGCGTTGTGGCGCTGCTGTTGCAGCGCGGCAAACTGAAAGACACCGATCTGGCCAGTGCGCGCAAGCTGCAAGACCAAGACGGTGGCGATTTGCTGGTGCTGCTGGGGCGGCTGGGGTTGGTGTCCGAGCGCGACCATGCCGAGGCCTGCGCCGCTGAGCTGGTGCTGCCGCTGCGCAGTGCAAAAGAGGTCCCCGAGTTGCCACCCGAGGAGGTGACGCTGGGCTTCAAGTTCATGAAGCAATTTCATGCAGTGGCGGTGGCTGCCGATGCCGCCGGCGTGGATGTGCTGCTGGCCGACCCGCAAGATGCGTATGTGCAGGACGCGCTGCGTTTGGCGCTGGGGCGGCCACTGCGCCCGGCGGTGGCGTTGCGTTCGGAAATTGATGAGCTGATCGAGCGCTGGTACGGGCAAGGCCGCAGTGCGATGGAAGGCATCGTCGAGCGTGCCGAAGGTGAGGAACATTTCGATGATGTTGAACACCTGCGCGATCTGGCTTCGGAAGCACCGGTCATTCGGTTGGTGAATCTGATCATCCAGCGGGCGGTGGAAATGCGCGCATCCGACATCCATATCGAGCCCTTCGAGACGCGCTTGAAAGTGCGTTACCGCATCGACGGGGTGTTGGAAGAAGGCGAAAGCCCGCCGCTGAACCTGACCGCCGCCATCATCAGCCGCATCAAGATCATGGCCAAGCTCAACATTGCCGAGCGCCGGCTGCCGCAGGACGGGCGCATCATGGCGCGGGTGCAGGGCAAGGAATTGGATCTGCGTGTGTCCAGCATTCCCACTGCGCATGGCGAATCGGTGGTGATGCGGTTGCTGGATCGCGAAACCGTGGTGCTGGATTTTGCCAAACTGGGGTTTGGCGAACACTTCATGCCGCGCTTCCAGAAAGTGCTGGAACAGCCGCACGGCATCTTGCTGGTCACCGGTCCCACGGGTTCCGGCAAAACCACCACGCTGTACACCGCGCTGTCCAAACTCAATACACCCAAGGTCAAAATCATTACGGTCGAAGACCCGGTGGAATACCAGATCGACGGTATCAATCAAATTCAAGCCAAGCCCGCCATTGGACTGGATTTTGCCAACGCTCTGCGCAGCATCGTGCGGCAAGACCCCGACATCATCATGATCGGTGAAATGCGCGATCTGGAAACCGCGCGCATCGCCATCCAGTCGGCCCTGACCGGGCATTTGGTGCTGTCCACCTTGCACACCAACAACGCCGCCGGGGGCATCACGCGATTGCTGGATATGGGTGTGGAAGACTATCTGTTGACCTCCACCGTCAACGGCATTTTGGCGCAGCGCCTGGTGCGCAGGCTTGAGCCCACCCATGCCGAAAAATATCCGGCATCGCCCGAGGAAATCGAAAAATTCGGCTTGCGCCGATTCCAGCCGCAAGGCGATATTTTCCTGTATCGCGCGGTGCCCTCGCCACTGTCCCCCACCGGCTATCTGGGCCGCACCACCATCATGGAATTGCTGGTGATGGACGACGAAGTGCGGCGTGCGGTGATGCGGCATGCCGGCATGGATGAAATCGAGCGTCTGGCGCGGCAAGGCGGCATGAGCACGATGTACGAAGTGGGCATCGCCAAAGCCCTGCGCGGCGAAACCACCATCGAAGAGGTGCTGCGTGTGACTGAGGACGCGTAAGGTCATGGCCCTGTACCGCTACAAAGCCTTCAACGTGCGCGGTGAACTGCTGGATGGCCAGATGGAGGCCGCCAGTGATGCCGAGGTGGCGGCACGCCTGCAAGAGCAGGGCCATCTGCCGGTGGAGGCCGCGCTGGCCAGTGGCAGCGGGGGGGCGTCGGCGTGGCGTGGGTTGTTCAAACCTGCACCATTTGCGGGGCAAAAACTGGTGCAATTCACGCAGCAGTTGGCCACCTTGCTGGGCGCCGGGCAGCCGCTGGATCGGGCTTTGGCAATTTTGCTGGAGCTGCCGGAGGATGCCGCCGCCAAACGTACGATTACCGATATTCGTGATGCGGTGCGCGGTGGCGCATCGTTGTCGGCGGCGCTGGAGCGGCAGCACGGCACGTTTGGGCGGTTGTACGTGAATATGGTGCGTGCAGGCGAAGCCGGTGGCAGTTTGCACGACACCTTGCAGCGCTTGGCCGACTATCTGGAGCGTGCCAGTGCGCTGCGCGGACGGGTGATCAATGCCTTGGTGTATCCGGCCATTTTGTTGTTGATGGTGGGGCTGTCGCTGCTGTTTTTGCTGGGCTATGTGGTGCCGCAATTTGCCGCGATGTATGAAAGCCTGGATGCCAAGTTGCCGTGGTTTTCGCAGGCGGTGCTGGGCTTGGGCATGCTGGTGCGGCATTGGTGGGTGGTGATTTTGGCGCTACCACTGCTCATGCTTTTGTGGCTGGATCGCAAGCGCCGTGATCCGGCATTCATGCTCAAGTGTGATGGCTGGCTGCTGCGGCAAAAATTGGCCGGGCCGTTGGTGGCCAAGCTGGACACCGCACGCTTGGCGCGCACATTGGGCACCTTGTTGCGCAATGGTGTCCCGCTGTTGGCGGCATTGGGTATTGCCCGCAACGTGTTGGACAATCGCGTGCTGGCGGCGGATGTGGATGCAGCGGCGGCTGAGGTCAAAAACGGCATTGGATTGTCGGCAGCACTGAGCAAGGGCAAGCGGTTTCCGCGGTTGGCGCTGCAGATGATGCAAGTGGGCGAAGAGTCCGGCGCGCTGGACAGCATGCTGCTCAAAACCGCAGATACGTTCGAACAGGAAACGTCGGTGGCGATGGATCGTCTGCTGGCGGCTTTGGTGCCGGCAGTGACCTTGGTGTTGGCGGTGGTGGTGGGCGTGGTGATCTTGTCGGTGCTGACGCCCATCTACGATCTCACCAATGTGGTGGGCTGAGGCCGCTAAACTTCAAATTCGTTCGGCATCCATGTCGGATGCTGCCTGGTTACGCAACTTCACATTTCGCGGATTGTTACTATGCGCAAGCGTCAATTTTCAGGATCGATGTCGAAAGCCGCACAGCGCGGATTTTCGCTCATCGAAATCATCGTGGTGGTGGTGCTGATTGGCGGCATCGTGGCGTTTGCCGCCTCACGCATCTTGGGGGGTGGTGATCGTGCCAAGGTCAAATTGACCCAGGCACAATTGCAAACCTTGGCCGAGAAAATTGACCAGTACAAAATGGATACCGGCGCACTGCCGCCCACGCTGGATGCGTTGGTAACCGCACCGGGGGGCACCCAGGGCTGGTTGGGGCCGTATGCCAAAACTGCAGATTTGAACGATGCCTGGATGCATCCGATGCTGTACAAGGTGCCGGGGGAAGGTAGGCCGTTTGATTTGGTCAGCTATGGCGCCGACGGCAAGCCGGGCGGCGATAGCGTGAACGCCGACCTCAAGTTCGACTAAGCCTGCCTGCGCAAGTATGCGAGTGAGCATGCGCCCGCAATTGCCCGTGCCCGGCTTTTCATTGCTGGAAATGCTGCTGGTGCTGGTATTGATTGCCGCTGCCACGCTGCTGGCAATGGCAGCATTCAGTGGCGGCCTGCGCGGTATCGAGTTGCGTTCGGCGGCCAAGGAGGTGGCCGCGCAGATGCGGTTTTCACGTGCCTTGGCGATTGCCAGCGGCCAACCACAGGATGTGATCATCGACCCAACCGCCCGCACCTGGCGCGCGGCCAAGGGCCGGCACGGACAACTGCCCAGTGGCGGCGAGGTCGTATTCACCGGCGCGCGCGCCGCGCAATTGGGGATCACGGACAACCCTGCCGCACCACTCGGTGCGGTGCGGTTTTTTCCGGATGGTGCGGCTACCGGCGGCCGCTTGCGCTTGCAGGCCAACGGCGCAGGCTGGGATGTCGATGTGCGTTGGTTGACCGGCGAAGTGCAGTTGCAACGGGTTGGGTCTGCGCCATGATGCGGCGCGCTCAAACGGGGTTTACCTTGATCGAAATTTTGGTGGCGTTTGCGGTGTTGGCGCTGGGCCTGACGTTGCTATTAGGCACCTTGTCGGGGGCCAGCCGGCAAGTACGTCAAGGTGGCGATGCAGGGCGTGCGGGATTACTGGCGCAGTCGTTGCTGGAGGAGCGGCTGGTGTTGTTGCAGGCGCCACTGCAGCAGCAAGGTGAATTGGAAAACGGGCGCTACCACTGGCAGTTGGCCGTGATCCCTTGGCAAGACCCGCAACCGCGCCCGCGCGCTACCCCGCAAGATCCGTTCGCAGCGCGTTTGCTGCATGTGCAACTGGATATGCAATGGGGTGATGGCGGGCCGCAGCAGCAGCTGCATGTAGCGTCGTTGCGGCTGGTGTTGCCGCCCAAGTTGGAGCCTGGCCAGTGAGCCGGCACGCACATGGCTTTACCTTGCTGGAAGTCCTGCTGGCGGTGACTTTGCTGGCTGCCGCATTGGCCTTGGGGTTTGGTGTGGTGCGCGCCGCCGGGGCGACGGTGGCGCGCGGCGAACTGGTCAGCCAACGCAATGAACGCATGCGTGCGGTGTCCGAGTTCTTGCGGCAGCGCATCGGTGGTGCGCAGGGCATCGTGTTTGCATTCGATCAGCAAAGCGGGCGTTCGCTGCGGTTTGTGGGCGAGGCCAAGGCGGTGCGGTTTGTCGCGGATCTGCCGGATTATTTGGGCCGTGGCGGGCCGCATCTGCACGACTTGCAACTGCGCGATACAGGTAACGGCACGCAAGCATTGGAGGTGCTGTTCCGGTTGGTGCAAGCCGCGCAAGCGCGAGCGCCCACGCGCCCGCCCGAAGCACTGGTCGATGGCCTGACCCGGGTCGAATTTGCCTACAGAAGCTTGGGTGACGATGGCAAGCTGGGGCCGTGGCAGCCACAATGGGAAAACCCGGAAGCACTACCGATGCAGGTGCGTGTGCGGCTTGCTGATGTGCAAGGCGATTGGCCCGAGCTGGTGGTGTCGCTGCCGCAGGCTGGCAGTTATCTGGCCGGTGGTCGGAGCAAATCCTGATGGCCGGACACGCGACGATGCGCGGTGCTGCGCTGTTGATGGTGTTGTGGCTGGTCTTGCTGCTGGCAGGATTGGTGGCTGGGTATGCGCTGACGGCACGGGTGGAGTCGCTGCAGGGCAATGGCGTTGCGCGTACCTTGGTGGCGCGTGAAGCGGCACGGGCGGGGGTGGAATACGCCGCTGCACGCATGTTGGAACAAGACCCTGCACGGCGCTGGGCGGTGGATGGACGTGCCTACAAGATTGATTTTCAAGGCATTCCAGTAACTATTACGGTGCGCGATGAGGCGGCAAAGATCGACCTCAATGGCGCATCACTTGATCTCATCAGTCATTTATTGCAAGTCGTAGGTGAGCCGCGCGAGTCAGCCGACCGGCTGGCGGGTGCGGTGATCGATTGGCGCGATCCGGATAGTTTGACCCAGCCCGGCGGCGGTGCCGAAGACGCTGACTATCTGGGCGCCGGGCTGACCTGGGGGGCCAAAGATGCGCCGTTTGAATCGGTGGCTGAACTGGAACAGGTGTTGGGGATGCGCCCGGCGTTGTATGCCGCTGCGGCGCCGCATTTGACGATTTACACCGGGCAGGCTGCACCGGATGCCAATTTTGCCGATGCGGTGGTGCGCAAGGCGATGGGTCTGCCGGAAAAAGCCGCGCCCATCGACCCGGCAGCGCCCCCGTTACCTGGCAGCGGCACGTATAGTATTGATAGCCGTGCCCGGCTCACCGATGGGCGCAGCGCGCGTCTTTCGGTGGTGCTCAGAATGGGGGGCAGTGGATTGCCGGGTTCGACATACACAACGCTGCACTGGCAGGCGGGGGGAGTCACGCAGTGAGCGCACAACAGGCAAGGGGGGCGCTGCTTGCACAGTCCGGTTCGGGGCTGCGCGGGCTGCTGACTTGGTGGGGGCACAGTCTTGCCGCATGGTTGCCGGCGTCGCTGCGCCGCATCGTGGTGGCCGGTGACGAACGTCTGTGGCTGCAGCCGCAGGGTGATGACGTGCGCCTACTGCTGCAAGGAGACGCGGGTCCACGGGAATTGGCGAGCTTGCCCTTGCCACTCCCAGCCGGAAGCGATCCCTTGCAGCGGGTGTTGCATGAACGTGCGCGTGATCTGCCGCGCTGGCTGCAGTTGCCGGACACTGCCGGGTTGCGGCGAAGCCTGGTGCTACCGGCCGCCGCCCGCGAGCGGTTGCGTGAAGTCTTGAGCTTTGAAATTGAGCGGCAAACGCCGTTCGCAGCGACCGATGTCCTGTTTGCCGGGCGCCTGTTGCAAATTCGGGACGATGGCCAGTTGCACGTTGAGCTGGTGGTGTTGCCACGCACCCAGTTTGAGGCGACCTGCGCGCGCCTGGGCGGCATGGCACAGGGTTTGGCCGGAGTGGATTTAATCACCTCAAATGGGCAGCCATTGGGGGTCAACGTGCTGCCACCGGCATCGCGTGGCAAGCAGCACGACAGCTGGCGTTGGTGGAATCTGGGGCTGGCCGCTGTGGCGTTGTTGGCGATAGTGCTGGGAATGGCGCAATTGCTGGACAACCGGCGCGCCGCTGCCGCCACCTTGAAAACCCAGATGCAAGCGCGCGAGACGCAGGCGCGTGCCATTTCCAGCGAACGTCAACGACTGCTGGATACGGTGGAGGGTGAGACCTATCTGCGTGCCCAGCGCAATGATCGCCCGCCGGTAGTGGAGGTGATGCAGGCACTGGCGCAGCGCCTGCCCGATGGCACTTATTTGGAGAAATTGTCGATCGACGGCGATCAACTCAACGTCATCGGCTTGTCCAGCCAGGCCGCTGCACTGGTAGGCAAGCTGGAAGGCGCGCCGCAATGGACAACGCCAGCACTGAGCGGCGCGCTGCAGCAGGATCCGCGCACGCGCATGGATCGCTTTACGTTGGTGGCGCAGCTGGCCGGGAAACTTCCGGCAGCCGCATCCAGTCCTGCCGCCACATCCACCGCAGGAGAGCCGCGATGAGTCCGCTCATTCCCGCCAGGCGTGATCGTTGGTTGGCACTGGCCTTGTTGCTGGTGGTGTTGGGATTGCTTTGGTTGTTGCTGGTATCGCCGTTGTTTGGCCAGCCGCTGCAGCAAGTCAATACCGAGCTCACCCAGTTGCAGACCCGCGATGCGCGCCTGCGCAGCCTGCTGGGGCAAAAAAACCTGGTTGAACAACGCTTGGCCGCACTGGCCGCCCGTGGCGGTGGTTCCGGGTTTTTGGTCGAACCCACCGCTGAGCTGGCGACCGCCGGCTTGATCCAGCAATTGGAGCAAGTGGTCAGCGAGACCAGCCCGGGCAGCCGGGGTTGTGCGCTGGTCAACCGCACCCCCTTGGGCGATGAAGCGCAGAGTGGGCGCTACCGTCGAGTCACCGTGCAAGTGCGCCTGCGCTGCGGCAATGCGGAAACCTTGGCGGTGCTGCACGCCTTGCAATCAGCGCGCCCGTATTTGTTCATCGACAGCCTATCGATTACCGCGCAACGCTATTTCGCAGTGCCCGGAAGCGGGCAACCGCAGGAAGGTGGGCTGGATGTGAACTTCAACTTGTACGGCTATCTGCGCCCCGGTCCTGGAGGTGCACATGGCCGTTGAGCAAGGCGGGCTGCAGCGCTTCCTGCGGGCCGGGCCATTGACGTGGGTGCTGACTGCGGTATGCGGCTGGGCGCTGTTGTTTTGGCTGGGAAGCATGCTGGGCTTGGGTGGGCGCACGGGCGAGCTGCCGCCGTTGCCGGCGGAGGCCTTGCCATCACCCGCGGCAATGGTGCCGGATCGGATCGGGCCAATGGCGCAATACGATGAGGCGGCGTCGCGGCCGCTGTTTACCGAAGATCGCAAGCCGCGGGCATTCTTGGCCACCGCCCCCGACGAGGGCGAAGCAGGGGCCAATAGTTCGATGAACTTCATCCTTACCGGGGTATTGATCAGCCCCAGTGTGCAGTTGGCTATCTTGCAGCCCAGCGGCGGCGGCAACTCGCAGCGGGTGCGGGTGGGGAGTGCGCCGGATGGTGCCGCAGGCTGGCGCTTGCAGGAAGTACAGCCACGCCGCGCAATTTTCGAAGGACCGGGCGGGCAAATGACGCTGGATCTGCGCACTTTTGGTGTCGCCGGGACACCGGCAGGTGCAACCAAGGTCGCTGCGGAAGCTGCATCAGCTGCGGCTGATGCCGCGGCGGCCGGCCCGCCGCTGCCGCCACCGACGCCAGATGAATCCCGTCGCATTGATGAAATTCGCAAGCGCATCGAAGCCCGCCGCGCGCAATTGCAACAACACAATCCGGCCCCGCCACCGCGTGCGCCAGCCAACTCCACAACCAGCATTACCCATGCACCTGCCAGTGCCGGCCCGGTACTGCAGGAGGTAAAAGAATGATGCAAACCCATGCCATGACCCGGACGTTTCAGCCCATGACTGCGCGCACGTTAACGATTTCCCTGTTGGTCGGCACATTGGCTGCCTGTGCCAGCGTCCCGCAGCCGCAGTTACACCGCACCCAACGCAGCGCGCAGGCACAAGATGCCAATGCTGGCAGCGGCGATGTCCGCAAGGAAATCTTGCAGGAATTGGGGAGTGACGGCCCGCAGCCAGTGATCCGGCGCGGCAATGGGGGCGTCATCAATCAAAAAGTCGCCAGTGCGCCGCCGCCCTCGCTGGCCAGCAGCGGGCAGGCCAGCTTCAATTTCGAAGGTGAATCGTTGCAGGCGGTGGTCAAAGCCATTCTCGGTGACATGCTCGGCCAGAGCTACAGCATTGCCCCCGGCGTGCAGGGGACGGTGACCGTGGCCACCCAGAAGCCGGTCGGTGCCGCCGGTGCGCTGAGTCTGTTGGATCAGGTATTAGCGCAAAACAACGCGCGCATGGTGTACAGCGATGGCCGCTACAACATCGTGACTGCCGATCAGGCATTGCAAAATGGTGCAGCGCTGCGCACCGGCTCGCCGGCAACCGCGCGCGGTTTTGAATCACGCGTGGTGCCATTGCGTTTTGTCTCGGCTACCGAGATGGAGAAAATTCTCAAGCCGTACGCACGCCAAGGCTCGATCGTCACAGTGGATGGCGCCCGCAACCTGATCACCATTGCCGGTACTCGCGCCGAGCTGGAAAACTACCTGCGCACGATTCAGGTGTTCGATGTGGACTGGATGTCCAGCATGTCGGTGGGTGTGTTTCCCCTGCAGTCGGGTAAAGCCACCGATGTGGTGCAAGACCTGGAGCGCGTGTTCGGTGAACAGGGCAAGACTCCGGTCGCAGGCATGTTCCGGTTCATGCCGCTGGAAGCGACCAATTCGGTGATGGTGATCACTGCGCAGCCCAGTTATCTGGATGAAATCCACCAGTGGATCGACCGCATCGAAGGTGGCAGCGGCGATGGCCGGTTGTTCTCCTACGAATTGAAATACATCAAGGCGCGCGATCTGGCCGATCGCCTGTCGGAAGTGTTTGGTGGCAAAGGGGGATCGCAAAACGAAGATGCAAACGCCTCGCTGATGCCGGGCGTGCAGGGCAGCGAATTGCGCGATGGCAACAGCGACGACCGTTCCGGGTTGTCATCCACTGGTGCCGGTGGGGCTGGGCTTGGCCAAGGCGGCAGCCTGCCGCAGTCGCGTGGCGGCAATGGCCGGGTGACGCTGAAGGTAGGCGGTGCCGAAGTCGGCGTGTCGGCCGTGGAAGACACCAACTCGCTGCTGGTGCGCGCCAGCGCGGCGCAATGGAAGTCGATCCGCGAAGTCATTGATCGCCTCGATGTGATGCCGATGCAAGTGCAGATCGAAGCGCAAGTCATCAGCGTGGCGTTGAAGGGCGATTTGCAATACGGCGTGAGCTGGTTCTTCGATCATGCGGTGAATTCCAATGCCGCCGGCAATCTGCCGTATCCGACCGGGCGTAACAGTTGGGGCAGCTATTCCGGTGGCATCAATCCGATGAGCAATGGCGGTGGCAACTTGCTCAGTTGGACCTTCCTTGGCAAAAATGCTGCCGCCATCGTCAGTGCCTTGGACAGTGTGACCGATGTGCGCACCTTGTCTTCCCCATCGGTATTGGCGCAGAACAATCGCGAGGCCACCCTCAATGTTGGCCAGAGGATTCCGATTGCGTCGGTCAGCTTCAATCCGAGCGGCGGCAACAGCAATGGCACCTATAGTCAAGTGCAATATTTGGACACCGGCATCATCCTCAAGGTGCGCCCGCGGATTACCCGCGATGGCATGGTGTTCCTCGATATCGTGCAGGAAGTCAGCAAGCCGGCTGGCGTTGCGGATATTCAAGGCAATGTGCGCATCGATACCAGCAAGGTCACCACCAGTGCAGTGGCCCCCAGCGGTGACACCATCATGCTGGCCGGTCTGATTGCCGATGGCAGTCAGAAAGGCTCTATGGGTGTGCCAGGGTTGAGCCGGATTCCGATCATCGGTGGCCTGTTCGGCCAGCAGAATAACGGCAAGACACGTGACGAACTGGTGGTGCTGATTACCCCCACCGTGGTGCGCAATCCGCTGGAGGCACGCAACTTGACCGACGAATACGGGCGTCGTTTCCGCGCACTTGATCCAATCTATAACCCGAAGAAAAAGTGAACCAAGCGGGCGCGTCTTGGCCAGTGATCCTGGTGCCGGTCGGCACCAATGAGGACGCGTTGGATGGCTGTTTGGCAGCACTGGATGCCGGCACACCGCACGGTACCCGGGTGTGGCTGGCGGATGATGCGCAAGCCGGCCCACGCGGGCTTGCGTTGATCCGGCATTGGCTGGGCACAACGCGCTTGCAAGCCGCGCATACCCGGCGCAGCCAGCCCTTGGGCGAAGCGGCGCATCTGCAACAAGCCTTGCAGGCCTGTGGCAATGCCGACGTGGTGGTGCTGGCCAGTGATGCACGCCCGGTACCCGGCTGGCTGACGCAATTGGCTGCGTGTTTGGCCAGCGATGCCGCCATCGCCACGGCAACCCCCTGGTGCAATGCCGGCGAAGTCGCGGCGTGGCCACGGATTGGCGAAATCGTAGTGCTACCCGATGCCCTTGGTCGTTTGGCCGACGCCTGCGCCCATCTGCCTGCCGACTATCCGGCGCTGCCCTCGGCGGTGGCGCATGCGGTATTGCTGCGTGGATTGGCGCGCGTTGCAGCCGGCGGTGTGGATGGCGTCAGCTATCAGTCCTGGTATGCGGCGTTGATTGATTTATCGCTGCGCATGGCGGGGCTGGGTGGGCGCAATGTGTTGTGCGATAACGCATTCGTGTTGCGTGATGCCGAGAGTGCGCCGCAGACCGGCGATCTTGACGCATTGGCTGTGCGCTGGCCGGCATGGCATGCACGGCTGGCCGACTGTCTGATGCACGACCCCTTGCTGCCACAGCGGCAGCGGCTGCAACAAGCATTGCAAGCCGCCGAACGCGTGCCACCGCAACCGGATTTGTTCGTGACGCCATGACCCTGGCTAGCCGCGCCGACATTGCCGTCATCGTGGTGGCCTACAACAGCGAAGCCACGATCGAACCCTGCCTGCAGCGGTTGCGGGCCGCAGAAGGGGTTGCCGAGGTGCGCGTGGTTGACAATAACTCCAGTGACAGCACGCTCGACATCGTGCAGCGGCACGCATTGGCCGACCCGCGTCTGCGCTTCATCGCCAACCCCGACAATCCCGGGTTTGCCGTGGCCTGCAACCAAGGTGCCGCCACCAGCCATGCGCCGTGGCTGGCGTTCGTCAACCCGGATTGCTTTGTGGAAGCCGACACCTTGGTGCATTTGCGTGCCGTCGCCAGTGCAGTGGGGGGCGGCTTGGTGGGGGCTGCGTTGTGTGACGAAGACGGCGCGTGGGATGCCGCCGCACGCCGACGCGATCCGCAATTTGCGGCGATGTTGCGTTCATCGCGCGCACGCAATCTCAGCCTGCCGCGTGATGCAGCACAAGCGTTGCAACCGGTGGATGCCGTGTCCGGCGCATTGATGGTGTTGCCGCGTGTCGTGTTCGAACGGGTGGGTGGGTTTGATGCCGGCTACCGCCTGCACGCAGAAGATCTGGATTTATGCCGGCGTGTGCGCGCAGCCGGCGCGCAGGTGGTTTGCGCCAATGCGGTGCGCGTGGTGCATGTCCGCGGCGTGTCTTCGCGTGCGCGCCCAATCTTTGTTGAATGGCACAAGCACCGTGGACTGTGGCGCTATTTTTGCAAGTTCGAGGCCGGCCAATGCGGAATGGTGACCCGCATGGCGGTGTTTGCGATGATTTGGGGTCGATTCCCGTTTGCGGTGTTGCGCGCCGCGCTACACCGGTAGGGGCAGCCCATGGCTGCGACTGTCATGCCAAGGACGGTCGCGCGCAGGGCGCGCTCCGGCAGGTTGTGAGAGTACGATCAACGCCAACGATTGATGGTATCGCGCAGCTCGCGCGCGGCGTCAGCGGCTGCTTCGGCATAGCCTTCGCCTTGCGATGCGTACAGGATGCCGCGTGAGGAATTGATCATCAGCCCGGTACCGTCGGCGGTCTTGCCATTGTTCACCACCGCTTCGACATCACCGCCCTGTGCGCCGATGCCCGGAATCAGCAGTGGCATGTCACCGACGAGGTTGCGAATGACCTTCAGTTCTTGCGGGAAGGTGGCCCCCACCACCAGCGCGCAATTGCCATCGCCGTTCCACTCGTCGGCAATGGTGCGGGCGATGAGCTGGTACAGCGGCTGGCCATCGATCAGCAGTTCCTGGAAATCACGCGCACCGGGGTTGGAGGTGTGACACAGGAACACGCAGCCACGGTCGTTGTAATCCAGAAACGGTTGCGCGGAATCCTTGCCCATGTATGGATTCAGCGTTACCGCATCGGCGCCGAAGCGCTCGAACGCCTCGCAGGCATACTGCTGCGCGGTGCTGCCGATATCGCCGCGCTTGGCGTCCAGGATCACCGGCACATCCGGGTGTTCCGCATTGATATGTGCGATCAAGCGCTGCAATGCCGCCTCGCCATGGTTGTGCGCGGCGAAATACGCAATTTGCGGTTTGAACGCACAAGCGTATTGCGCGGTGGCATCGACAATGTCGCGACAAAACGCGAAAAGCGCGTCGTCGTCATCCACAAAGCAATCCGGGAATTTGGCCGGATCCGGGTCAAGGCCCACGCAGACCAGGGTGTCGGCCTGCTGCCAACGGGTGCGCAGTTTCTGGATAAAGGTCATGGCGGGTTGCTCCTGCATGCAAAGACGCCCACGTTGCCGTGGGCGTCCGGTCATTACTTCAGCGCCTTGAACCGCAAGCGCTTCGGGCCGGCGTCGTCACCCATGCGGCGGCGCTTGTCTTCCTCGTATTCGCGGTAATTGCCCTGGAAGAACTCCACGTGCGAGTCGCCTTCGAAGGCGAGGATGTGGGTGGCGATGCGGTCGAGGAACCAGCGGTCATGCGAAATGACGAAGGTGTTGCCGGGGAATTCCAGCAGCGCATCTTCCAGCGCACGCAGGGTTTCGATGTCCAGATCGTTCGACGGTTCGTCGAGCAGCAGCACATTACCGCCCTGCAACAGGGTCTTGGCCATGTGCAGGCGGCCACGCTCACCCCCGGAGAGCGTGCCGACCAATTTCTGCTGGTCTTGGCCCTTGAAGTTGAAACGGCCGATGTAGGCGCGGGACTGGATTTCCACGCCATTGATATTGAGGATATCGCGCCCGCCCGACACTTCCTGAAACACGGTGTGGTCGCCTTCCAGTGCGCCACGGCTCTGGTCCACATATGCAAGATTGACGGTGGGGCCGATGTTGATCGAGCCCGAATCCGGCTTTTCTTGCCCGGTGATCATCTTGAACAGGGTGGATTTGCCGGCACCGTTGGGGCCGATGATGCCAACGATGGCGCCCGGCGGCACGATCATCGACAAATCATCAATCAACAGGCGGTCACCAAACGTTTTCGACACGCCCTTGAACTCAATCACCGAGTTGCCCAAACGCTCGCCAGGTGGAATGAAGATTTCATTGGTCTCGTTGCGGCGCTGGTAGTCGACGGCTTGCAATTCGTCCAGGCGCGCCAAACGCGCCTTGCCCTTGCTGCGGCCGCCCTTGGCGTTTTGCCGCGCCCATTCCAGTTCTTTTTGAATGGCTTTTTGGCGCGATTTTTCCTGATTGTCTTCCTGCTTCAGGCGCTCGTCTTTCTGGGTCAGCCAGTCGGTGTAATTGCCCTTCCACGGAATGCCACGGCCGCGATCGAGTTCCAGAATCCACTCGGCGGCGTTGTCGAGGAAGTAGCGATCATGGGTGACCGCCACTACGGTGCCGGTATAGCGGTGCAGGAACTGTTCCAGCCATTCGACGGATTCGGCGTCGAGGTGGTTGGTGGGTTCGTCGAGCAGCAGCATGTCGGGTTTTTGCAGCAGCAGGCGGCACAGCGCCACACGGCGTTTTTCACCACCGGACAGCTTGCCAACGATGGCATCCCACGGCGGCAGGCGCAGCGCGTCGGCGGCCACTTCCAGCTGATTTTCCAAGGTGTGTGCATCACCTGCGGCGAGGATGGCTTCCAGGCGTTCCTGCTCCTTCGCCAAGGCGTCAAAGTCGGCGCCCTCCTCGGCGTAGGCGGCATAGACCTCGTCCAGCCGGGCCTGCGCCTGCAGCACTTCGCCCACGCCTTCTTCCACCGCTTGCCGCACCGTGTGCTCGGGGTTGAGTTCCGGTTCCTGCGCCAGATAGCCCACCTTGATGCCGGCTTGTGGGCGCGCCTCGCCTTCGAAATCCTTGTCCACCCCAGCCATGATTTTCAGCACGGTGGATTTGCCGGAGCCATTCAGGCCCAGCAGGCCGATCTTGGCACCCGGGAAAAACGAGAGCGAGATGTCCTTGATGATCAGCCGCTTGGGCGGAACCATCTTGGACACGCGGTTCATGGTGTAGATGTATTGCGAGGACATGCAGAAAGCTCCGTGAGCGCAAACGCGCCCGCACCATGAGGTGCGAATGGCAAAAGGGGGGTGGCAACCGGCAAATTATACCGGCAGTGGCTCGGGTTGAGTTCCTTGAATACTGGCTGAGGGTGGCGACAAGGTGCCGGCTGCAGCAATGCTTTATTCAGTCTGTCGGGTAGATAGTTGAGTCACGAACTACTCGGACGGGAGTCAGCCATGAAAACCTTATTCTCACTTGTTGCCGCTGCAGCCGTGATGCTTGGGATGGTGTCGGCACCGGCACTGGCCGGCGATCACCATGGCCACGATGGACACCGGAATGGTCAACGCGACTGGGACCATCAGGGCAACAACAGTGGATGGCGCAACTCCGCGCACGACAATGGCAATCATGGGAGGTATCGCGGCAGCTACGGCAACTCGCGTGGCGATTACTATCGCGGAGACGATCGCGCCGACTATCGGGGTGGTTATCGCGACTACTACCGCCCGAATGACTACCGGCCTGCGCCGCGCGTGGTGTATCGCCCGGTGCCTGCCCCTTACTGGCGTCGCGGCGGGTATTACTACGGCAGGGGCTATGCGCCAACCTATGTGGTCAACGACTGGGGCAATTACGGCCTATACGCACCACCGTCCGGCTATTACTGGCGGCGTAGCGATGCCGGTGATTTTTTGTTGGTGGCGATCACCACCGGAATCATCACCCATCTCATCTTGAACCACTGATCACACGATGAGGCGTGAACACCAACCGGTTGGCCTGGTGGCCGGCCGGGTTCAGGTCAAGAGTCGAACATTGTCTGGGGTATCAGTGCGGAAGGACGGTTTGCATCGCCAAGCTTGCGAGCGCCACTGCCAGCCACACGCCGAGGCCCAGCAGCACCGGGCGCGGCCCAGTGGCGCGCATTTGTTGCAGGTTTGCGCTTAACCCGATGGCGGCAAGGGCCAATACCATCGCCATGCTGGCAGCCAGGTGCAGCCCGCCAAGTGCCGCTGCGGGCACCCACCCCCCACTGCGCAGCAGCGATGCGGCGATAAACCACAAGATGAACCACGGCACGATGCTGCCGCTGCGCAGGGACGGCTGGGCACTGCCGGCAGCTTGCCCGCGTGCCCGCCATGCCAATGCGCCCGCCAGCAGCAGGCATACCGGCACGATCATGCTCGCCCGCGCCAGTTTGACGATCACCGCATAGTCGCCGGCAGCGTGGCCATAGGCATAGCCTGCGGCGACGACGGATGACGTGTCATTGATTGCGGTGCCGGCCCATAATCCAAATTGGGTGGCATCCATCCCCAGCAGATGCCCCAGCCACGGGAACAGCAGTACCGCCACCACGTTGAACAGGAAAATGGTGGACAGCGCGAACGCGGTGTCATGCTCCTCGGCTTGCAGAATCGGTGCCACTGCCGCAATGGCCGAGCCGCCACAGATGGCCGTGCCCACACCCACCAGCACCGCCAATTTCCCCGGGATTCGCAGCAGCCGGCGCAGCAGCCAAGTGGCGATGAAGGCAAGCGTCAGCGTGGCCAGGGTGACGCGCAGCGAGGCGCGGCCAACATGCGCCACTTCGCCCAGATCCAGCCCCAGCCCCAGCAGCACGATGGACGCTTGCAGCACGTATTTCCCGGCAAATTCGATCCCTGGTGCGCACTGCCTCGGCGGCGTCCACGCGGCGCGCAGCGCCACGCCCAGCAAGATCGCCAATACCGCGCCACCCAGCAGCGGCCATGCCAGCCCGCCGAGCCATGCCACTACAGCTGGAACACAGGCCAGCAGCAGGCCGGGCCATAGGCCTGAGACAGAGGGCACACGCAGCATGGTGGAGGCTTCTGAATCTGAAGCCGTCATTTTCGCAGGTTTCGGGCGATGGCATGATGATTTTGCATGTCGATATGCCATTGGGTTGGCGGCGTCCTCGATACCACCGCCCTCGGGCTACAATCGCAATCCCCCCAATCCCGGAGTCCCCCATGTTCTCCCGTGCCGACACGCTTGCCGCTTTTGATCCCGAACTGGCCAAGGCCATTGCCGCAGAAGACCGTCGCCAGGAGGACCACGTCGAGCTGATCGCCTCCGAGAACTACGCCAGCCCGCGGGTGATGGAAGCGCAGGGCAGCCAGATGACCAACAAGTACGCCGAGGGGTATCCGGGCAAGCGTTACTACGGCGGCTGCGAATACGTCGACATCGCCGAGCAGCTGGCCATCGACCGCTGCAAGCAGCTGTTCGGCGCCGACTATGCGAACGTGCAGCCGCATTCCGGCTCGCAGGCGAACCAAGCAGTGTACTTCGCGCTGCTGCAGCCGGGCGACACCATCCTCGGCATGTCGCTGGCGCATGGCGGCCACCTGACCCACGGCGCCAAGGTCAACGCCTCCGGCAAGCTGTTCAACGCGGTGCAGTACGGCGTGAACGAACAGGGTTTGATTGATTACGACGAAGTGGAACGGCTGGCGCTGGAACACAAACCGAAGATGGTGGTGGCGGGCTTCTCCGCCTACTCGCAGGTGGTGGATTGGGCGCGCTTCCGTGCGATTGCCGACAAGGTGGGCGCGTATCTGTTCGTGGACATGGCGCACGTGGCTGGCTTGATTGCGGCGGGCGTGTACCCCAGCCCGGTGCCGCATGCGCATGTGGTGACTTCCACCACCCACAAGACCCTGCGTGGCCCGCGTGGCGGGATCATCGTCGCCAGCCGTGCAGCGATGGGCGATGCCGCCGAGGACATCGAGAAGAAGCTGCAGTCCATCGTGTTCCCCGGCATCCAGGGCGGCCCGCTGATGCACGTGATCGCGGCCAAGGCCGTGGCGTTCAAGGAAGCGCTGGAGCCGGCGTTCAAGGACTACCAGCAGCAGGTGGTGAAGAACGCGCAGGCGATGGCGAAGGTCATCATCGCCCGCGGCTACAAGATCGTTTCCGGCGGCACGCAGAACCACCTGATGTTGGTCGACATGATCGGCAAGGACGTGTCCGGCAAGCAGGCGGAAGAGGCGCTGGGCAAGGCCCACATCACGGTCAACAAGAACTCGGTGCCGAACGACCCGCGCAAGCCCTTCGTCACCTCCGGCCTGCGCATCGGCACGCCGGCGGTCACCACCCGCGGCTACAAGGAGGCCGACTGCGTGGCGCTGGCCGAGTGGATCTGCGACGTGCTGGACAACCCCGGCGACGACAACGTGATCGCCGGCGTGCGTGGCAATGTTGAACTGCAGTGCAAGCAGTTCCCGGTGTACGGCTAAGCCTTGCACTGCCCGTTCTGCCAGCACAGTGATACCCGCGTGATTGATTCGCGGGTGTCCGAAGACGGCGCGACGATTCGCCGCAGGCGCGGTTGCGAGGCCTGTGGCGAGCGTTTTTCCACTTTGGAAATGATCGAGTTGAAATTGCCGGCCATCATCAAATCCGATGGTCGGCGCGAAGCCTTCGATGCGCGCAAGCTGCGGGTGGGGTTTGACCGTGCGCTGCAAAAGCGGGCGGTATCGGAAGAGAAAATTGAGGCGGCGGTGCGCGCAGTGGTGCATCAACTGCGCATGACCGCCGAGCGCGAAATCGAATCGCGCCGGGTTGGCGGCTTTGTGATGGATGAACTGCGCAAGCTCGATCATGTGGGTTATGTGCGGTTTGCCTCGGTGTACCGCAGCTTCGAAGACGTGGCCGATTTCCGCGAAGAGCTTGACCGACTGGAGCGCGAATTGCCGGGTGAGGGGCAATTGCCCTTGCTGGGTGGGGTCGCCGACGGCGGGAAAGGAAAAAAACGATGAGTGCTTTTTCCGCCACCGATCACGCGTTGATGGCGCACGCGCTGCGCTTGGCCGAACGTGGCCTCTACACCACGCGGCCCAACCCGATGGTGGGCTGCGTGCTTGCGCAGGGTGACGCGGTGGTTGGCGAAGGCTGGCACCAGCGCAAAGGCGGGCCGCATGCCGAGGTGTTCGCGCTGCAAGCTTCCGGTGCGCGTACCAAAGGCGCCACCGCGTATGTGACGCTGGAGCCGTGCGCGCATCACGGCAGCACGCCGCCGTGTGCAGACGCCTTGATCGCCGCCGGCGTCGGCCGTGTGGTGGCAGCGATGCGGGACCCGTTCCCGCAGGTGGATGGGGCTGGTTTTGATGCGCTGCGTGCGGCCGGTATCACGGTGGAATCCGGGCTGATGGAAGCGCAGGCACGCGAGCTCAATCGCGGCTTCCTTGCCCGTATCGAACGTGGCCGGCCGTGGCTGCGGGTGAAGTTGGCCACCAGTTTGGATGGCCGCACCGCGATGGCGTCGGGTGATTCGAAATGGATCAGCGGTGAAGCTTCGCGCCACGATGTGCAGCGTTGGCGTGCGCGCAGTGGTGCACTGCTGACGGGGGCCGGCACGGTATTGGCTGACGACCCGCATTTGACCGTGCGCTTGGACGACGGCATCGACGTCGTGCCGCCCCTGCGCGTGGTGCTGGATCCGGGGCTGGCCACCGTGGCGCGTGGGCATGTGCGCGAAGGGGCTGCACCCACGCTGTATATCCACGCACCGGATGCCAAGCTGCCACGTGGCGTGGCGTTTGAGCACGCGGCCGTGCCGGCACAAGGCACGCGTTTCGATCTGGATGCGGTGCTGCGCCTGCTGGCCGCACGTGGCATCAATGAAGTGCAGTTGGAAGCCGGTGCCACGTTGGCTGGTGCGTTTTTATCAGCCGGTTTGGTCGATGAAGTGCTGCTCTATGTTGCTCCGGTGCTGCTGGGCGAACGGGCACGCCCACTGTTTGATGGTCTGCATATCGATGCAATGACGCAGCGCCTGAAACTGCAACGCATCGACAGCGCGGTGGTGGGCAATGATTTTCGGCTGTTGCTGCGGCCGCTGCCGGCGCCGGTGGAGGCTGCTTAGTTCGGCTCAGGGAATCGCATTCCCCAGCGGCCCCGGATGTTTGCGCACCAAGGCCCATGGCACGATCGACCAATCATCGCTGGCCTCGCAGGCGCGTGCCGCGCGCGGGAAGGACGGCCCGAAAAACACACCGGCAGGGGTCAGATGCCAATTGCCGTACTGCCAGAACTCGACATCGTTGTAATTGCATTCGTCTTCGCTGTCCGTCGGCTGCATCAATGTTGGATACAAGCGATTGAATTGCGCCAACAGCCACGGGGCCAGGGTTTTTTCCTGATACGCCGCTAGCGCATCGTTGGCCTGGGCATTGGGCGTTTGTGCAGGGTCATCCGCCAGCCCGATCACGTGCAGCGGCTTGCCCTTGCCCAACCACAGCAAATCCTCCAGCGCGATGGGCTTGCCGGTATGGACATCCAGATTGATGCCGGCAGTGCCAAAATCCGGATGCGCGCCGCCGCAGTAATAGTCGGTATGCACCGTCACGCTGATCAGGTGCGGTGTGAATAATTCCGGGGTGACGGTTTGTTCGAAGTCGGCAAGGTCTGTGCCGCGCGCTGACCCCATGCATTCAAAGTAAGCGTCGGTTTCCTGCCACAGACGATTCCGCAGAATGGCATTGATGCGCTGACGTTCGGCCTCGGGGTAGCCATCCGTGATCTCGAACATCGCCAGCTTGGCTGCAGGTTGCTGCCACCACTGCAAGTGATACCCCATGACGGTTTGCTTGCGGCCTGCTTGCAACTTCAAATCGGCCAGCCGCAGGTAGCCATAGGGGTCATCACGATAGAGCTTGTGCAGGTATGGCACGGCATCGCTTGCCGGTGGCGTTGGTGTTGCCGGATGCAATGACAGCGGCAACGTCTTGCCATCCGTGCCGCGCCAGATGCCCTGCCAGCTGCCATTGGCTTGACGATCCAAGGTGATGACGGGGCGTGGCGCGCTTTCATCCACACCTTCAACCAGCTCCAGATGGGTCTTGCCAAGCTTGCCTGCAAACAGCGGGATATCCAGATGATGGCGCTGGTAAAAATACCGCGCCGGTGCATCTTCATCGCTTAACGTGAGCCCCATCACGATGGTCTGTTTGCCCAAGGTGCCGGTATAGACCTGCTCCCCATCGGTGGCATGTGTGTTGCCCAAGGCGACAAGCAGCAGGCCGCCGAGCAGTGCGGCGCAAGGGCGTGGTTGCAGGGATGTGGACATGAGCTCTCCTGAATCGCGGCTGCGCGCAACCGGGCATGTGGATGGCTGCATGATAAAATGCAGCGGCTGGTTTTGAACAAACCCGCAACAGGTCTTCAGGGCGGGGTGCAAGTCCCCACCGGCGGTAGGTATCGGCAATGACGATACAAGCCCGCGAGCGCTTGCGGCGTTGTCGCAAGGTCAGCAGACCCGGTCAAATGCCGGGGCCGACGGTCATAGTCCGGATGCAAGAAGACGGCCGCACACGTCCGAATGGGATGTGCGTGTTTCCGTTCGTCCCGAGGTGATGGGTTTTTTGGGAGAACGATGGCGTGTTTACCGGTTTGATCGAAGGCGTGGGCCGCTTGGCCGCACGCGAGCCGCGTGGCGGTGATGCACGCCTGACCATTGACGTTGGGAGCCTGCCGTTTGCCGATGTGCAACTGGGCGAAAGCATTGCGGTCAATGGCTGTTGCCTGACGGTGGTCGAATTCGATGCCGCTTCGTTTGCAATCGATGCCTCGAATGAAACCCTGGCGCTGACCACGCTGGGCCAAATGACGATCGGTACGCCGGTGAATCTGGAACGCGCCATGCGGCCTACCGACCGCTTGGGTGGGCATTTGGTCAGCGGTCATGTGGACGGGCTGGCCACCGCCGTGCAGTGCTGGGACGATGCGCGTGCGGTGCGTTGGCGCTTCGCGTTGGCTAGGCCGCTGCTGCGCTATATCGCGCACAAGGGCTCGGTGTGCGTGGATGGCGTGAGCTTGACGGTGAATGTGGTGGATGACACCGGGTTTGATGTCGCGTTGATCCCGCACACCGTGGCACACACGGCATTTCATGCGCTGCCAGTGGGCACGCAGGTGAATATCGAAGTGGATTTGTTGGCGCGTTATGTGGAGCGCCTAAACGCGACAAAGGATTGGACATGAGCTTTGCAAGCATCCCGGAATTGCTGGACGAGTTGCGCGCTGGCCGCATGATCGTGGTGGTGGACGACGAAGACCGCGAGAACGAAGGCGACCTGATCATGGCCGCCGAGTTGGTCAAGCCCTCCGACATCAATTTCATGGTGACCCACGCACGCGGGCTGGTCTGCCTGTCACTGACCCGCGAGCGCTGCGCGCAGTTGGGCTTGAACCCGATGGTGCGCGACAACACCTCGCAGCATCACACCAACTTCACCGTCAGTATCGAGGCGGCCGAAGGCGTGACCACCGGCATCAGCGCGTACGACCGTGCGCATACCGTGCGCACTGCGGTGCGGCCCGATGCCAAGCCCGCTGATCTCAACCAGCCCGGCCACATCTTCCCGCTGATGGCACAGCCGGGCGGGGTGCTGAGTCGCGCCGGACATACCGAAGCCACGGCCGACCTGGCGCGTCTGGCCGGGTTTGAACCGGCCGGCGTGCTGGTGGAAATCCTCAATCCCGATGGCAGCATGGCGCGCCGTCCGCAGTTGGAGGTGTTTGCGCGCGAACATGGCCTGAAGATTGGCTCGATCGAAGCCCTGATCCGCTATCGGCTGGAAACCGAGCACACGGTGGAGCGCATCGACAGCCGTAGTATTGACACCGACCACGGCAGTTTCACCTTGCACACCTACCGTGACCGTCTCAGTCGCGGGTTGCATTACGCGCTGGTGCGCGGCGAGGTGGCGGGAACCGAGCCGGTGCTGGTACGGGTGCAACTGCAAAATCCGTTGGCCGATGCACTGCATTGGCGGCGCGATGATTTTGGCCCGCTGACCGGCGATGTGCTGGCGCTGCTGGCGGCCAGCGAACGCGGTGTGCTGGTGCTGTTGGGGGATGCGCCGGATGCCGAGGCCACCTTGGCGCGCATGCGCCAGCAACCGGCAGCGGCGGCCTCGAAAGCCGGCGCGTTGGCGCAATGGCGGCGCAACGGTGCCGGTGCGCAAATCCTGGCCGATCTGGGCGCACGCCACCTGCGCGTGCTGGGCACCCCACGCCGACAAATTGGTTTGGCCGGCTACGGGCTGGAGGTGGTGGAATACGTGGCGCTGCCGGCGCGGTAAACTGCGCAACCGCCCAACCCCATGCCTGCCATGCCGCATTTCGAAGGTGACCTGCGCGTTCATCCCAACGCACGCTTCGCAATCATCGCCAGTCGCTGGAACCCGCGCATCACCGATGCGCTGGTGGATTCGGCGCGCCAGACGTTGGTTGCCAATGGCGTGGCCGAAGCGCAGGTGGATGTGGTGCGGGTGCCGGGCGCATGGGAATTGCCGGTGATCGCCCGCACGCTGGCGCAGGCCGACAGGCACGTCGCCATCGTGGCCTTGGGCTGCGTGGTGCGCGGGGATACCCGCCATTACCAACAAGTGGCCGATGGCGCATCCAACGGCTTGATGCAGGTGGCATTGGAATACGGCGTACCGGTGTTGAACGGCGTGCTGGCGGTCGAAACATTTGAAGACGCGTTGGCGCGTGCCGGCGGCAGTCATGGCAATAAAGGCGAAGAATGCGCATTGGTCGCCATCGAAATGGCTGATTTGCGCCGCAAGTTGCAGGAGCAAGCATGAACAAACAGCATCATCGCCGTCCCGATGGGATCGACCCCGTGGCCCGTTCGCGTTCGCGTCGACGTGCACTGCAAGCCATTTATGCGTGGCAAATCAACCACGCCGACGAGCGCGGCTTGATCGCCCAATTCGCGCACGAGCAAGCGCATGAAGTGGCCGATCTGGAGTACTTCGAAGACCTCGTGCGTGGCGTACTGCGCCATGTCGATGCGTTGGATACGGTGTTGGCGCCGCATCTGGATCGCGGCATCGACGAGGTGGACGCGATCGAGCGCGCGGCGCTGCGCATCGCCGCCTATGAGCTGAGCCATCGCCCGGATGTGCCGTATCGCGTGGTCATCAACGAAGCCATCGACTCCACCAAGCGCTTCGGCTCCGAACACGGCCACACCTACGTCAACGGCGTGCTGGACAAGGCCGCGGTGGCGCTGCGCGGTGTGGAAGTCAGGAAATAAGCACGCTTGCCGCAGCGCCGGTCATGCATGAGTTCGATCTGATCGCCCGCATCCGGGCGCGTGCCGCTCTGCGCGGTGACGTGGTGTTGGGCATTGGTGATGACTGTGCGCTGCTGGCGCCGCCGCCCGGCATGCAGTTGGCGGTGACCATGGACACCCTCAACGCCGGCGTGCATTTCCCCCCGGAAACGGCGCCGGCCGACATCGGCTGGAAGGCGCTGGCAGTGAACCTGTCCGACCTCGCGGCAATGGGCGCGGACCCTGCCTGGTGCACGCTGTCATTGTCGTTGCCCGAAGCAAGTGAAGACTTTATCGACGGGTTTTCCGATGGTTTTTTGAGCTTGGCGCAGCAACATGACGTCGCCTTGATCGGTGGCGACACCACACGCGGCCCGCTGTCGATTTCCGTCACGGCACACGGTTTGATCGAGCCCGACAGCGCGTTGCGGCGTGCGGGTGCGCAAGTAGGCGATGCGATTTGGGTCAGCGGCACGCTGGGCGATGCTGCCGGCGCACTGCGGCAATGGCAGGCCGGCGCGCCAATGGCGCCTGCCCTGCAGGCAAGGCTGGACCGGCCCACGCCGCGGGTGGCGCTGGGCCGCGCCTTGCGCGGGATCGCCAGCAGCGCCATCGACATCAGTGACGGCCTGTTGGCCGATCTGGCCCACGTCTGCCGCGCGAGTGGTGTGGGCGCACGGCTTGACGCACGGGCATTGCCGTCGAGTGCGGCGCTGCGTCAAGCGTTTGATGCCGCGACATGCTTGGCCCTGCAAGCCAGCGGCGGTGACGATTACGAACTGTGCTTTACCGCGCCGGCCGCGCAGCGGGATGTGCTTCATGCGCTGTCGCAGGCGTTGAATTTGCCGCTCACCCACATCGGTGACATCGTGACGGGTGCAGGCGTGTGTTGTGAGGGTGTGGACGTGGCGGCAGCGGGTTATCAGCACTTCGCTTGAACTTCATCCGGCAACACTTTCCCCGGATTCAAAATGCCATCCGGGTCCAGTGCGTGTTTGATCGCCTGCATCGTGGCCAAGGTGGCGGTATCGAATGCCTGCGGCATGAAATCGCGTTTGGACAGACCAATCCCGTGCTCGCCAGACAACGCACCGCCCAGCGAAAGCGCCAGCTTGAAAATTTCCGGCAATGCGTTGTTGGCGCGTGCGGTCTCGCCGGGATCGTCCGGGTGGTACAGGATGTTGACGTGCAAGTTGCCATTGCCGGCATGGCCGAAGCAGACGATGGGCAGGGCGTAGTCTGCGGACAGCTGCTCCACGCCGGCCACCAGATCGGGGATGCGCGAGACCGGCACCACCACATCTTCATTGAGTTTGCCCGGTGCAATCGTGCGCAGCGCAGGTGACAGTGCACGCCGCGCCGCCCAGAGTGTGTCGCGGGCGATGCCGTCCTGTGCCACATCCATGTCGATCAAGCCATCGCCTTCCGCGGCCGCGCCGAGTGCGGCAAGGGTGTCGGGCAATCCATCGACACTGCCATCGGCCTCGATCAGCAACATCGCGCCGGCATCGGGCACCGCGCTGCCGTTGTGGCGCAGCAGTGCAAGGCTGCGCTTGTCCATGAATTCCAGCATGGCCGGTTGCACCGGCTGCGCCATCAGCCGCGAGACGGCGGCGGCCGCCGCGCTGGCATCGCGATAGAACGCACGCAAGCCGGCCTGCGCGTGTGGGTGTGGTACAAGTTTCAGCGTGGCTTCCACGATCAAGGCCAGCGTGCCTTCGCTGCCAATCAACAGATGCGTGAGGTCATAGCCCGACGAACACTTGGTGTATGCGCCGCCAGCGCGGATCAGTTCGCCCGCACCGGTGACGGCGACCACGCCCAACACGTTGTCGCGGGTGGCACCGTATTTCACCGCGCGTGGGCCACCGGCATTGGTGGCCAGGTTGCCACCCACGGTGCAGCTTTCGAAACTGGACGGATCCGGCGGCCAGAACACGCCGTGCGCGTGCAGTGCAGCTTGCAGATCGCCATTGCGCACACCCGGTTCCACCACCACGCAGCGATCTTCGGGGCGGATGTCGAGAATGCAATTCATGCGTGAAAACGACAGCGCAATCCCGCCGCTGACCGGCACCGCAGCGCCGGTGGTGGCGGTACCCGCACCCCGCGCCACGATGGGGATGTGGTGCGCACGACACGCACGCACAATGGCTTGCACCTGTTCGCGGGTACTCGGCAAGGCGACCGCTTCGGGCGGTTGATGGCCACGCGAATCATCGCTGGCATGCGCTTCACGGGTGGCGGGATCCACGCGCCAGCCGTCGCCCAGCAGGGCAGAGAGTTCAACGATAAAAGCGGCAGGCAGCGGCATCGGTATCAACACTCATCGGCGCGAAACGCATCGCGCAACCAGTCCAGTTGTGGTGCGGCCGGGTCGCCGCTGGCGGCGACCACATCGAACCGGCAGGGGGCATTGGCGTGTTGTGGATGTCGCAACAACCACAGCTGCGCGGCGTGTACCAGTTTGCGCCGCTTGCTGGCATCCACCGACATCGCACTGCCGCCGAACCCGGCGCTGGCGCGGTAGCGTACTTCCACAAACACCACGCTGCTGGCATCGTGCATCACCAAATCCAGTTCACCGCCGCGGCTTTGCGCATTGCGCGCCAGCAGTTGCAGCCCGTGGGCTTGCAGGTGCTGCAGCGCTGCGGTTTCCACCGCATCGCCCCGCGCACGTCGATCAAGCGACTCAGCGGGCACCGTCAGCCAATGGCACGGCAATGCCACCCGAAAAGCGCGACCACGCCGGCCGCCGCAGCACATTGCCAAAGCCGTCCAGGCTCAGTTGCCCGGTGGCGCCGCGAATGCTGGCATTGGGTTGCTGCGCAAGGTGCTCCAGATAGGCGGTGAGCCGCCACGCATCCACGCCAAACGCAAACAAGCGTGCGGCCGGGCCTTTGGCCGTATCCACCTGGCTGGCCACGCTGGCTTGCGAAGGCAGGCCTTGCACGTTGCGGATCAACCACGGTTCGGTGGGGAAGATGGTGCCATCCAGCGCCATATCGTCGGCCGGCTTGCCGGTGCCCGAGGTGATTTGCGAGCTGGCATAGCGCGGCAATTGCAGCAGATTGGCCAGCGCCAACTGCGGGATCGCGCTGCGCGCCTGCGGGCCTTTCAGCACCAGCAGCACCGCATCCGGTGCGTGGGTTTGCGCCAGTTGCGCCAAGGCATCGCTCATCTGCGCGCTGTAGCCAAGACTGGCGATTACCTTGACGCCACGGCGTTCCAGTTGCGCCTTGGCGGCGTCACGGGTACGCCGCTGCGAATCTTCATTGCCGGCAATCAGCAACACGTGCTGGCTGCCACGCTCGATCAAGGCCTGCGCCAAGCTGATGCCCTCATCTTCGGGCGACAGCGAAAACGCGGCGCTGCCGGCTGCCGGTGCGTGCGTGCCGCGATTGAGCGCCAGCAGTGGCAGCGGCGGCTCATCGGCAAATACGGCATCCACCTCGTCGCGCCCCAACGGGCCCACGGCAGCGTCATTGCCATCGGTCGCGGCGCGCGCCAGCGCCGCTTTCACACCCGCAGCGGTGTCGTAGAAGCGCAGGCTTGGGCGACGCCGGGATTCGCCGTAATAGCCGGCCAAATAGCCATCGCGCACGGCGTCCGCCACGGCGGCCTGATTGCCGGACAGCGGCAATAGCACCGCCACCTTCAGCGGCGGGCGGTAGCCATCGTTATCGGCGGCAGGACGATTGGCCTGGCCAAACGAAGTGCCACCACGTTCGAATGGATGCGGCAACGGCAAGCCGCGCCGCAGCAGCACGCGCCCGGCAAAGGTGTACAGCGGATCGCCCGCCGGCAATTTGGCGGCATCCCGGGCCAAGGTGGCATCGTCCAATTGCGCCAGCAATTGTTCGATCGCCTCGTTGTTGTCGCGCTTGGCCTTCCCCGTCAAGCTGGCGTGGCCGGCGGCCAAGGCCTGCGCTTGCAGCGTGGCAGCGGCGAAGGCGGGTGGTGGAGGCGCTTTCGGCGGCGCACTTGCGCAACCGGCCAACACCAACAACAAGACAAGCAATAGAGGACGCATCATGGCCACAGGCTTGGGGGCGCGTTGGGGAACCGGCTACGATTCTACCTGCGCCCACGCCAAAGACAGCCATGCACGTCTCCGGAACCCTCTTCGTTGTTGCCACCCCCATCGGTAATTTGGGCGATATCAGCCCGCGTGCGCTGGAAACCTTGAAGACAGTGGCGGCAATCTGCGCCGAAGACACCCGCCATACCCGCCAGTTGTTGGCGCATTTCGGCATGGAGCGGCCCTTGATTGCGCTGCATGACCATAACGAAGATGGCCAATCCGCGCAGTTGGTGGCGCGCTTGCAGGCCGGTGACAGCTTGGCCCTGGTGTCCGATGCCGGCACACCCTTGGTGTCGGATCCTGGGTTCCGGCTGGTGCGCGCCGCGCGCGAGGCCGGCATCAAGGTCAGCCCGGTGCCCGGTGCCAGCGCCCTGATCGCTGCGCTCAGCGTGGCCGGCCTGCCCAGTGATCGCTTCGTGTTCGAAGGTTTTTTGCCGGCCAAGCCCAAGGCCCGCCGCGAACATTTGGCCAGCTTGGCATCGGAAACACGCACGTTGATTTTTTATGAGTCATCGCACCGCATCGAAGACACCCTGATCGATGCGGTTGCCGCGTTTGGTGGCGAACGCCGCGTGGTGCTGGCACGTGAGCTCACCAAACTGTTTGAAACCGTGCTGGACGGCAGCATGCTTGCCGTGCAGGCGCAGGTGGCCGCCGACCCCAACCAGCGCAAAGGCGAGTTTGTGCTGCTGGTGCAAGGCACCAGTGAGGATGCCGATGCCAGCATCACCGAAGGCCGCCGTCTGTACGCCAAACTCAGCGAGCACCTGCCGCCGTCTACCGCCGCCAAACTGGCCGCAGAACTGTCCGGCGCGCCGCGCAAGGCGTTGTATGGGGCGGAGTGAGAGCGCGTTTGATCGGCGTCGCGTGCAAGCAGGCCGGGGTGGGGTGACCGCATTCCGCACTTGCCACTGGTGAAGCCCCAACCGGGCGGTTGTTTCTGCTACAACACGCACATGAACGAAGCGCATCTGTTCGTGATTGGTCTGTTGCTGGCGTGGTTGTCCGGGATTCGTGCGTATTTGACCGTGTTCGGGGTAGGTCTGGCGGGCGTGCTGGGTTGGGTAGAGCTGCCGTCGGCACTGCAGGCTACGCAGTCGCCGTGGGTGTTAGGCACCTGCGGTGCGTTGGCGGTGGTGGAGTTCTTTGCCGACAAAATTCCTGGTGTGGATTCGGTTTGGGACCTGCTGCAGACATTGGCACGGATTCCGGCGGGTGCCTTTCTCGCAGCTGCTACCCTTTCACCGGACGGGCATCTGGGTGCGGGCGTGCTGGCGCTGGGGGGCGGTGCGGCCTTGCTCAGTCATGGCCTGAAGTCGGGTGTGCGGGCGATGCTCAACACCTCTCCCGAGCCATTCAGTAATGGGGTGGTGTCGCTGGTCGAGGACGGGCTGGTGGTGGGTACGCTGTCGCTGGCCGTTGCGCATCCGTGGCTGGCGCTGGGGCTTGGGGTGGGAGTGAGCCTGCTGCTGGCCGTGTGCGTGTGGCTGCTGTGGCACTGGGCATGGCGAGGGCTACGCTGGTTGGGCCGAGCGGCAACCAGCACACCGGGCAATCAGCCGCCGTTGCGCTGACGGTTGCCGAAAATCCTGAGTCACTTGGCCGGGGCGTGCCTTGATTGGAAATCAGTTGGCGGAGCCGGCCGATAAGCCGGGTTCTGTTCGACGCTTGCGCGCCGCGGCAGTCATTCCTCTAGGCGCATGGTCACCCATACGCTCAAGCAACCTACCCGGAGGCTCTGCGGGTCGCATCAACGCCTCCCTATTTGGTCTTGCTCCCGGTGGGGTTTGCCGTGCCGGTCTGTTGCCAGACTCGCGGTGCGCTCTTACCGCACCATTTCACCCTTGCCACGCACATCTTGCGATGCCGTTCGGCGGTATCTTTCTGTTGCACTGTCCGTCGGCTTATGCCGCCCAGGCGTTACCTGGCACCGTACCCTGTGGAGCCCGGACTTTCCTCGGCATCGGTTACCCGATGACGCGACTGCCTGGCCGACTCCGCCAGTGGCCATTCTACGTGCTGGCAAGCGTGCTGTCGTGCAGTACGGTTTCGCCGGCGAACACGCCGCCCGGTCCGAAGCGGCGCTCGAAGATGCTGCCGTGTCCGGCGTGATCGACCAGGATCACGGTGCAGGCGCGGGTGCCATAGTCGGTGCCACGTACAAATGCGGCGGACAGCCGCCGTTCCAGCGCAAGGTCAATCCCGGTGTGCGGCAAGTCGGCATCGTCGGCAATGCGCTCATCGGCCAATGCCTGCCACAGGGGCTGTAAATCGGTTTGCGCACGGCGTGCCCAGTCTTCCAGCACGGTGCATAGGCGGCGAGTCTTCGGCCACGGCGCGTCCAATGGGCCGTTGGAGATGCCGTGCACGCCGTCGGTGAGTTGGGTGGCGCGGCCCGATGCTGGGGGGCCAATATGTGCGCAGGTGTGGGTATCGGCCACGATCAGGTTGAACGGAGCGTACTGGCCGGCAATCTGCGCAACAGCTTGTGCGTGGCTGAGTGCATCGGTGTTGCCGGTCAGGAATTGGGTGGGCAAGTCGCCGCGGGATGGGCCGGTGAACGGCTGTGCCGGGCCATCACGCAAATTGGTGACTACCGCCACGCGGCCGTTTCGGCCCAGCCCCATCCAGGTGCCGCCGGCACGCAGGTCACGCCCGGCCAGCACCGGTGCATCGGGCCATGCAGCCAGTGCGGCGGTGGGGCGCGGGTGGAATTCGTCGCGATTGCCGACCATGACCAGCCGCCAGCGGGGGTGACGATTGCAGGCGAAGGCGACCAGGCACATTGGCGCATTGTGCCCGCACTTTGGCTATTCATTTTTTGCAATGCAGCATCGGCATCGTCAACGCCTATCCGCGAATCGGAAGTGAGACGGAGTGTGTGAAATCTTAAAAATTGAGACGAAACAGCTGCTTGTGGAAAAAGCTTGAACAACTTCTTGAAGTTTGCTGCAAGTCATTGACCGCGCTTGAGAAATTTCCTGCCAGCGAGTGTTGACACCCGGTGATTGCCTGCTAAGGTGGCGCTTCGTGGGAAAACCGGGGAAATTGTGGTTTTCTCGGGTTGAACGCCGTAGCAGTCGGGGCAAATAGACGGGCATGTTCCAAGGCGAAACCGCCATCACGATCGACGATAAGGGCCGGCTGGCAATCCCGACGGCTTATCGGGATCTGATTGCGCGCGAATCGGGGAATCGCCTGGTCGTTGCATACAACATCTTCGATGCCGGATGCCTGTGGATTCTGCAGCACGCCAAGTGGGAGGCGTTGCGCGACCAGCTCAACGCCAAAGGCATGAAGACCGCGCAAGCGCGTACCTTGCGCCGCAAATTGGTGGCGGCTGCGGCCATCGTTGAGCCGGATGGGAATGGCCGGATTTCGATTCCGGCCAGTCTGCGCGCCACCGCCGGGATCGAGCGCAAGGCGGTGTTGCTGGGCAATGGCGACAGTTTCGAGTTGTGGAGCGAGCAGGCTTATCAGGAACAGATGCGGCAGTCGTTGGGTGATGCCGATTTGGATGACGACCTGCTGGATCTTCCGTTGTGAGCGGGGTGGGCGCGGGCAACGCCGCCGCCCATCTCCCGGTGTTGTTTGCCGAGGTCATGGATGGGCTGGCAGTGAGGGCCGATGGAACCTATCTGGATGGCACGTTTGGGCGGGGTGGGCACGCCCGTGGAGTGTTGCAGCGGCTGGGGCCGCAAGGACAGTTGTTGGTGATGGACAAGGATCCGGAGGCGATTGCGGTGGCCATGCAGTTGGCCACCGTGGATGCGCGCCTGCACTGGCGGCGCGGCAGTTTTGCCGAGCTGGCGCAGTGGTCCGCCACCGCCAGGGGGTTGGATGGGATATTGCTGGATCTGGGGGTGTCGTCACCGCAATTGGATGTGGCCGCGCGCGGGTTCTCGTTCGGCAAGGACGGCCCGTTGGACATGCGCATGGATCCGGAGACCGGTGAAAGCGCGGCGCAGTGGTTGGCGCATGCTTCGGAAAAAGACATTGCGGATGTGTTGTGGGTTCATGGCGAAGAGCGCCAGAGCCGACGAATTGCACGAGCGATCGTGGCACGGCGTGCGCAGGAGCCGCTGCTGCGCACCGCGCAGCTGGCTGATCTGATCGCAAGCGTGATGCCGCGTGGCGATAGCAAGACGCACCCGGCGACTCGCAGCTTCCAGGCCATTCGCATTCACATCAACCGCGAGTTGGCTGATCTTGAAGCGGGGCTGGACGCCGCGCTGCAGCAACTCAAGCCCGGTGGGCGGCTGGCGGTGATCAGTTTTCATTCGCTGGAAGACCGCATCGCCAAGCAATTCCTGTTGCGGCATGCCAAAGCGCCGCCGGCCAATCGGCGGATGCCGGTGGAGGTCGCCTTCACGCCCACGCTCAAGCTGGTGGGGGGCGCACAGAAGGCCAGCGCAGCCGAGCTTGCGACTAACCCGCGTGCGCGCAGTGCGGTGCTGCGGGTGGCCGAAAAATTGCAGGTGGCGGCATGATTCGCGGCCTGCTGCTGACCGTGCTGGTGCTGGCCAATATCGCCACGGCGCTGTTGATCGTACGCGACCGGCATGAACATCGACAGGCCTTCGTGGCCTTGACCCGGTTGGAAAAGGCGCGGGACACCTTGAACATCGAATTCGGGCGCTTGCAGTTGGAGCAGGCCACGTGGGCGGAAAGTAATCGCGTTGATCAAGTGGCGCGTGTGCAACTGGGCATGGTGTTCCCGCGCACCGAAGATACCGTGGTGCTGCGTCGATGAAACGTGTTGATAAACGCCCGCGTTGGTTTGCTTGGGGCGCACGCCGCGAGCGCGGGAATGCGCAATCTGATTTGCGCAAACGCTTGCTGTTGGTGTGCAGCTTTCTGGGTCTGGCTTCGGTCGGCTTGTTGGCGCGCGCGCTGAACCTGCAGGTCATCAACCATGCGTTCTACCAAGAGCAGGGTGATGCGCGTTTCTTGCGTGATCTGCCAATCGCCACCTCGCGCGGGATGATCACCGACCGCAATGGCGAGCCGCTGGCAATTTCTTCGCCGGTGGAATCCATTTGGGCCAACCCCAGGGAATTGCTGAAATCACCGGCGCGCCTGCCAGCGTTGGCGCAAGCATTGGGGATGCCGCAAGACGAGTTGGCGCAGCGTTTGAGTACGCGCGCCGGCAAAGAGTTCGTATATCTCAAGCGGCGCATTAATCCGGATGAGGCCGCGCGCATTCTGGCGCTGGAGATTCCCGGCGTGGCCAGCCAGCGCGAATACCGTCGCTTTTATCCACAGGGTGAAATGCTGGCGCAGGTGCTGGGCTTCACCAGTATTGACGATCGTGGCCAGGAAGGGCTGGAGCTGGCGTTTGACGATTGGCTCAGCGGTACGCCGGGTGTCAAACGTGTGATTCGCGACAACAAGGGGCGCATCGTTGAAAACGTGGATCTGGTGCGTGCCGCGCAACCGGGCCGCGAATTGACCCTGAGCATTGATCGCCGCATCCAGTATTTGACCCACCGCGAGCTGCGCAATGCGATCAGCGAAACCGGTGCGGCCAGTGGCTCGGCCGTGGTGCTGGATGTGGCCACCGGCGAGGTGTTGGCGATGACCAATTTCCCCACCTTCAACCCCAATGCGGTGGGCAGCAGTCCACGCGATGCGCACCGCAATCGTGCCGTGACCGATTTGCTGGAACCGGGTTCGACCATGAAGCCGATCACGGTAGCCGCCGGGTTGGAAGCCGGGGTGATTACGCCGCAAACCCTGTTCAACACCAGTCCTGGCTGGATTGCCAACGGCAAATACCGCACCACAGACACCCATAACTATGGCGTGTTGGACACCACCGGCATCATTCGCAAAAGCTCGAACGTGGGTGCATCGCTGGTAGCCAAGCGCTTGACCGATGCGCAATTCAACAACTTCCTGCGCCGCTTCGGCTATGGCAGCTCCACGCATAGCGGGTTCCCAGGCGAAGCCGCAGGTTTGTTTCCGCAGCCGGATCGTTGGAGCGGCACCAGCAAGCAAACCATGAGCTATGGCTATGGTCTGAGCGTGACCCCGTTGCAGATTGCCACTGCTTACGCGGCATTGGGCAATGGCGGATTGCTGCACCAGCCGAGCTTCGTGAAGGATCAACACAATCCGCCCAAGCGCGTATTGGACGAGAACATCGCGCATGAAGTGTTGCGGATGATGCAGACCGTGACCGAGCCGGGCGGCACCGCCACCCAAGCGGCGATTCTGGGCTATCACGTGGCGGGCAAAACCGGTACTTCGCGCAAGGCCAGCGCGGGCGGTTATTCGCGGCGCTACATCGGGTATTTCGCCGGCTTGGTGCCGGTCGATCATCCGCGCTTTGCGATGGTGGTGGCGGTCAACGATCCCGACCCGTCGCGCAAGGGTTACTACGGCGGCGTGGTGGCAGGCCCGGTGTTTCGGAGCACGATGGAAGGCGCGCTGCGCTTGATGGATGTGGCTCCCGACAATCTGGATGCATGGTTGGCGGTGCAAGATGCCGCCGAGGCCAAACGTGCCAAGGCGGCAGGTCATGCGGCACCGCAGTTGGCCAGTGTCGCCCCGGCTGCCACGAGCAAGCTGCCAGCACCTGGGGGTGTGCAATGACTCACAGCATGTTGCTGCGCGAATTGCTGCCTGAACTGGAAAGCCTGTCGGCCGATCTTGCGATCACCGGGCTGGTGCAAGATAGCCGTGAAGTGCAGCCAGGCAATGCCTTTGTGGCGATTGCCGGTTTTGGTGCGCACGGCCTGAATTTTGTCGATGCAGCGCGTGCCGCCGGTGCCAGCGCGGTGTTGTTCGAACCGCCGGCACCAGAGGCGCTGCCGGCACCGGCCGATGCGATTGCGGTGCCTGGCTTGCGTGCACGCATGGGCGCGATGGCCGATCAATTTCACGGTCATCCCAGCGCCGAGATGACCACGGTGGGTGTCACCGGCACCAATGGCAAAACGTCCACCGTGCAATTGCTGGCGCAGGCCTGGACGTTGCGCGGGCAATCGGTAGGCACCCTAGGCACCTTGGGCAGCGGCATTTGGCCAAAGACCGTGCCGACCGGTTTCACCACGCCGTTGGTGCTGCGCCTGCATGCACTGCTCGCCGAGTTGCGTGATGAGGGCGCGTCGGCGGTGGCGATGGAAGTGTCCTCGCATGCGCTGGATCAAGGCCGCGTGGATGGTGTGCATTTCGATGTCGCGGTGTTCACCAATCTCACCCGCGACCATCTGGACTATCACGGCGACATGGCCAACTACGGTGCAGCCAAGCGCAAATTGCTGGAATGGCCGGGGCTGCGTGCGGCGACGGTCAATCTGGATGATGCGTTTGGCCGTGAATTGCACGCAGCGGTCAGTGGCAAGGTGCGCGTCTTCGGGTTTTCCTCACGCGGGGCTGCCGGTGCCAGTGTGCGCGCGGAGGATGTGGTGTTGGACGGTAGCGGCATCCGCTGCATGCTGCATGCGGGTGGTCAGGCGCATCCGGTGCGCTCGCCGCTGCTGGGCCGTTTCAATGTCGATAATCTGCTGGGTGTTGCCGCCACCTTGTATGCGCTGGACATGGCGCCGGCATTGATTGCCGAAACCCTGTCGCAATTGCTGCCGGTGGATGGACGCATGAATCGCCTTGGCGGTGATGTGTCCGAGTCCGGTGCGGCATTGCCCCTAGTGGTGGTGGACTACGCGCACACCCCCGACGCACTGGAGCAGGCGCTGGCATCGCTGCGTGCGCATGTCGAAGGTCGGCTCATCTGCGTATTCGGGTGTGGCGGTGAGCGTGATACCGGCAAGCGTCCGCAAATGGCTGCGATTGCCGAGCGTTTGGCCGATGTGGTGATCGTTACCGACGACAACCCGCGGCATGAGGATGGTGATGGCATCGTGGCCGACATCCTGGCCGGCTTTGCGCAGCCTGCACAGGTGATGGTGCTGCGCGATCGCGCTGCCGCTATCACCCAGGCACTCGGACACGCCGGTGCTGGCGATGTTGTACTGATTGCCGGCAAGGGCCACGAGTCCTACCAGGATGTGGCTGGTGTGAAACATCCGTTTGACGACGCGCAGGTCGCGCGCGCACTGCTGCGGAGGCGTGCATGAAGCCGCGAGCGCTGGCGTGGATCGCCGCGGTCACTGGCGGCAGCTTGCAAGGTGCCGATGGTTGGGTGGATGCAGTGGCCATCGATACACGTGCATTGCCATCGCAAGGGCAGCCCTTGTTTGTCGCATTGAAAGGGGAAAATTTCGATGGCCATGCGCATGTGCAGGCGGCGGCCAATGGCGGTTGCGTAGCGGCATTAGTCGCCCATCCAGTGGATGCCAACATTACGCAAATCATCGTGCCCAATACCGAGCGTGCACTGGCCGATCTTGCCGCGGCAGCACAGCGCGAACGCAGCACCAAGGTGCTGGCCGTGACCGGCAGCAACGGCAAGACATCGGTCAAGACCTTGCTGCTGTCGATCCTGAATCAGCTGGGCGGCGCATATGCCAACCCGGGCAACCGCAACAACGAAATCGGGTTGCCACTGGCGGTGCTGGATGCCCCCGAAGATGCCCGTTTTGCGGTGTACGAAATGGGGGCAGGCAAGCCTGGCGACATTGCTTATCTCACCGCGATTGCGCGCCCCGACGTGGCTTTGGTCAACAACATCGCGCCGGCACATTTGGAGCGCATGGGTAGCTTGCTGGGCGTAGCGCAGACCAAGGGTGCGATTTACACCGCATTGGCCGACGATGGTGTGGCCGTGGTCAATGCCGATGATGCGTTCGCACTGCATTTCCTGGAAGGCTTGCACGGCAAGCGGGTGCTGAAATTCGGCTTGGATACGGTGGCCGATGTCAGTGCGCGTGATGTGCGCAGCACGCCCCAGGGCTCGCAGTTCGTGCTGACTACAGGTACGGGTCAGATTGCCATCACGCTGCCCATGCCCGGTCGCCATAACGTGCGCAACGCGTTGGCGGCAGCCGCGATGGCGCTGGCGGCAGGTGCCACGCTGGCGCAGGTGCAGGCCGGATTGCAGGCCGTGCAGCCGGTGGCAGGACGCTTGATTGCACATCGGCTCAGCACCGGTGCGATGCTGGTGGACGACAGCTACAACGCCAACCCCGGCTCCGTCGCTGCGGCTATCGATACCTTGGTCAGCGGTGATGGCGAAGCGTGGTTGGTGCTGGGTGATATGCGTGAATTGGGCGCCGATGCGCTGTTGCTGCATGCGCAAGCGGGGCAACAGGCGAAAGCCGCCGGCATTGCCCGGCTGTTCACGCTGGGGCCACTGAGCGCACATGCCGCCAACGCGTTCGGCGCAGATGCGCAGCAGTTTGACAGCCATGCCGCATTGACGGCTGCACTAGGCAGTGCATTGCATGCAGGGGTGACGGTGCTGGTGAAAGGCTCGCGTGGCAGCGCGATGGACAAGATTGTGACCGCGCTGTTGGCGCGTGATGCCGAAAGCGGCAAGGAGAACACCACCGATGCTGCTTGAACTCACACGCTGGCTGGAGCAGTTGCACGGCCATTTCAACCTGTTCAACTACCTGACGTTCCGCGCCATTCTGGCGGCGCTGACCTCGCTGGCGTTTTCGCTGTGGTGGGGGCCGCGGATGATTCGCTATCTGGCCACGCTCAAGGGTGGCCAGCCGATTCGCAAGGATGGCCCGCAGTCGCATTTCTCCAAAGCCGGCACGCCCACCATGGGTGGCGCGCTGATTCTGTCTTCGATCACCGCCACCGTGCTGCTGTGGGGTGATCTGCGCAACAAATATGTGTGGGTGGTGCTGGTGGTGATGTTGGGCTTCGGCGCCATTGGTTGGGCCGATGACTGGATCAAGATCGTCAAGCGCGACCCCAATGGCATGCGCTCGCGCACCAAGTACGCATTGCAATCGGTGCTGGGTTTGGCGGCCGGGATCTATTTGTTCGCGTTCGCCGATGTGCCGGCGGCGACCACCTTCTATGTGCCGTTATTCAAATCCATTGCACTGCCGATGGCGGGTATCGGGTTTGTGGCGATTGCCTATTTCTGGATTGTCGGGTTTTCCAACGCGGTCAACCTGACCGATGGCCTGGATGGCCTGGCGATCATGCCCACCGTGCTGGTGGCCTGCGCGCTGGGCGTGTTCGCGTACGCCTCGGGCAACGCCACCTTCGCCCAATACCTGCAAATCCCGCGGGTGCCGGGTGCGGGTGAGCTGATCATTATCTGCACCGCGATTGCCGGTGCCGGGCTTGGGTTCTTGTGGTTCAACACCTATCCGGCAATGGTGTTCATGGGCGATATCGGCGCGCTGGCGCTGGGCGCCGTGCTGGGCACCATCGCGGTGATCGTGCGCCAGGAATTGGTCTTGGTGCTGATGGGCGGGATTTTCGTGATCGAAACCCTGTCGGTGATGATCCAGGTGGCCAGCTTCAAGCTCACCGGCAAGCGCGTGTTCCGGATGGCACCGATCCATCACCACTTCGAACTGAAAGGCTGGCCGGAGCCACGCGTGATCGTGCGCTTCTGGATCATCAGCGTGGTGCTGGTATTGATCGGGCTTGCCACGTTGAAGGTGCGCTGATGAACGCTGTCGGGATGGACAACGTGCGACAGGCCACGCGCCACGATGAAATCAGTGGCCGCTTTGACCCGTGGCTGATGGCGGCGATGGTGATGCTGGCCAGTTTGGGCTTGGTGATGGTGGGCTCGGCGGCGATTGCCGGAGGCGGCCAAAACGCAGGGCCGTGGTACTTCCTGAGCCGGCACGTCGTGTTCATGAGTTGCGGGTTGATCACAGCGCTGCTGGTGATGCGCGTGGAGCTGAAGACCGTCGAAAAATACAGCCAATGGCTGCTGCTGGGCTGCTTTCTGGTGCTGGCAATGGTGTGGTTGCCGTTTGTGGGCAAATCCGTCAATGGCGCACGCCGTTGGATCTATCTGGGGCCCGCCGGCTTTCAAGCGGTTGAAATGGTGAAAGTGTTTTACATCATCTGGCTGGCCAGCTATTTGAAGCGCTACAACGAAGACGTGGCGGTGAAGTGGTACGGCATGTTGAAGCCGGCGGGCGTGGTGGTGCTGTTGGTGGGGATGTTGCTGATCCAGCCCGACTTTGGTTCATCGGTGCTGCTGCTGGGCATCACTGCCTGCATGCTGGTGCTGGGCGGCGCGCCAATCAAGCGCCTGATCGCGCCAGTGACCGTTTTGCTGCCGATCTTGGCAGCGCTGGTGTATTTCGAGCCGTATCGCATGCGCCGCGTGACGTCGTTCATGGACCCGTGGCAAGACCAATTGGGTGCGGGCTATCAGCTCAGCAATGCGCTGATGGCGATTGGTCGCGGCGAATGGTTCGGTGTGGGTCTGGGCGCATCGGTGCAAAAGCTGTCGTACCTGCCGGAAGCGCATACCGACTTCATTTTTTCGGTGACCGCCGAAGAACTGGGGTTGGTCGGCGTGTGCGCGGTGATTGGCTTGTACGTGCTGTTGGCTGGGCGTGCGTTTTGGTTGGGCCTGAAATGCGTGGAGATGAAGCGGCATTTTTCCGGCTATCTGGCATTTGGCATTGCGCTGTGGATGGCGCTGCAAAGTCTGGTGTCGATGGGCGTCAATCTGGGCGTGTTGCCGACCAAGGGGCTGACCTTGCCGCTGGTGTCGTACGGTGGCTCCAGTGTGCTGATGACCTGTGCCGCGATGGGCCTGCTATTGCGCGTGTCCTATGAGTACGACCGTGCCGCACGACAGGTAGCCATTCGTCGTGGGGTGTCGAATGCGGCATCGGTGGGCGTACCGCCACTGGTTGCGCAGCCGCTGACATCGGCGCAGGACAATGCTCGCGGAGCCTCGCGCTTGCGCCAGCGGATCGAGCCCATGGTGGGCAAGCCCTCAGTTGAATCGGCGGCGATGGCCGCAATGCGGAGGGCGCGTTGAGCACGCATGCACCCCTGATTCTGGTGATGGCCGGTGGGACTGGCGGCCATATTTTTCCGGGCCTTGCGGTCGCGCAGGCGTTGCGTGCGCGGGGTGCGCAAGTGCACTGGCTGGGGGCCGATGGCGGCATGGAAACGCGCTTGGTGCCACCGCAGGACATCGCCATCGACACCATTGCGGTGAAAGGTGTGCGCGGGAAAGGTCTGTTGACCATGTTGGGTGCGCCGCTGCGCGTACTCAGTGCGGTGCGTGCGGCAGCGCGTGTACTGAAACTGCGCAAGCCAGATGCGGTGATCAGCTTCGGCGGCTATGCCGCAGGCCCCGGTGGTTTGGCGGCTCGCTTGGCCGGAATTCCGCTGCTGGTGCATGAACAAAATCGTGCTGCCGGCATGACCAATAAAACATTGGCGAAATTCGCACGGCAGGTCTTGGTGGGATTTCCGCAAACCTTCGCCAGCGAAACATTGGTGGGAAATCCGGTCCGCACCGCGATTGCCCAAATCGATCCGCCCGAGCAGCGCGACTTCGCGCACGCGGGTGCATTGCGCTTGCTGGTGCTGGGTGGCAGCCAAGGTGCACGGGCCTTGAATACGGCGGTGCCACAAGCCGTGGCTGCATTGGGCCTGCCGGTGCAGGTGGTGCATCAAGCCGGGGAAAAGATGCTGGACGATGCCCGCAATGCGTATGCCGATGCTGGCGTGGCAGCGCATGTCGAGCCGTTTATCGCCGACATGGCCGGTGCCTATGCGTGGGCAGATCTGGTGGTGTGTCGCGCCGGTGCGCTGACACTGGCGGAATTGTGTGCGGTGGGTGTCGGCAGTGTGTTGGTGCCGTTCCCGCAGGCGGTGGATGACCACCAAACCCGCAATGCCGAATATCTTGTGGAGCGCGGTGCTGCACTGCTGCTACCGCAGTCCGCGCAACTGTCGGCGCAACTGCAGGCGGTATTGGCCGAGCTGTGCGCCGATCCGCAAAAACGTCTTTCGATGGCATGCGCTGCGCGTGCGTTGGCACGCCCCGATGCCGCCGACCGCGTGGCCGATGCCGTGCTTGCAACCCTGATCAAGGAGGCCGCGTGATGGCCGTCAATCGCCTGCATCTGCAAGGCATCAATGCGCCTGCGCAGGCCTTCCCGCAGGTGCACTTCGTCGGCATCGGCGGGGTGGGCATGAGCGGCATTGCCGAGGTCATGTGCACGCTGGGCTATCAAGTCAGCGGCTCCGACAATGCCGACAATGCAGTCACCAAGCGGCTGGCCTCGCTTGGTATCGTCATCTATCAAGGCCATGCGTCGGCCAATGTACTGGACGCCGATTGCGTGGTGGTGTCCAGCGCGATCAAGCCAGACAATCCGGAATTGTTGGAAGCCCGCGCGCAACGCATCCCGGTGGTGCCGCGTGCGGAAATGCTGGCCGAATTGATGCGCTTCAAGCGTGGAGTGGCAGTGGCCGGCACCCACGGCAAGACCACCACCACCTCACTGACCGCCAGTGTGCTGGCCGAAGGCGAGCTCGATCCCACCTTCGTGATCGGGGGCAAGTTGCTTGCCGCCGGTGCCAATGCGCGGTTGGGCAAAGGTGATTGGTTGGTGGCCGAAGCCGACGAGAGCGACGGCAGCTTCCTGCGCCTGAATCCGGTGGTCGCGGTCATCACCAATATCGATGCCGACCATCTGGAAAATTACGGTGGCGATTTCGAGCGGGTCAAGCAGGCGTTTGCCGAGTTCCTGCATCGCCTGCCGTTTTATGGGTTGGCCGTGCTGTGCATCGACGATGACGAAGTGGCGCAGCTGGCCCACGCTACGCCACGCCATATCGTTACCTATGGCTTCTCGCACGAGGCCGACGTGCGTGCTGCCGACATCCGGCAACAAGGCGCGCGCATGCACTTCACCCTGTGCCTGCCGGATGGTTCGCGCACGGCTTGCACGTTGGCGTTGCCGGGCCGCCACAACGTGCAGAACGCATTGGCCGCCGCAGCAATCGGTTGGCAGCTGGGCGTGCCGAATGCGGCGATTGCACGCGCATTCGAAAAATTCGAAGGCATTGGCCGCCGCTTCAACCAACTGGCCAAGTTGACGTTGGCACAAGGTGGCGAAGTGGCATTGGTCGATGACTACGGCCATCACCCGAAAGAATTGGCCGCAGTGTTTGCCGCCGCGCGTGGCGGCTGGCCGGACAAGCGTTTGGTGGTGGCGTTTCAACCGCATCGCTATTCGCGTACACGGGACTTGTTCGATGAATTCGCCGCTGTGTTGTCGAGTGTCGATGCGCTGGTGTTGACCGAGGTGTATCCCGCCGGCGAAGCACCGATTGCGGGTGCCGATGCGAAGTCGTTGGCGCGTTCCATCCGTACCCGCGGACGGGTCGATCCGGTGGTGGTGAGCGCGGCCAGCGAATTGCGCACGGTATTGCCGGGCGTCTTGCACGATGGCGACCTGTTGTTGCTGATGGGCGCCGGTGACATTGGCGCTGCTGCGCAGTTGATTGCGCGCGAAGGTTTGCAAGGAGCGGGGGCATGACCGTTACCCACAGCCATCGTCCACGCGGGAATGACCCGCAGGTATTTGGCCGCGTTGCAGTGTTGATGGGCGGCAGCAGCAGCGAGCGCGAAGTGTCGCTGGATTCTGGCCGCAACGTGCTGGACGCATTGCGTGCACGCGGTGTCGATGCGCATCCGGTGGATGGCATTCCGGCCTTGCTGGATGCCTTGGTGCATGGCCAATTTGATCGCGTGTTCAACATCCTGCACGGCAACAAGGGTGGTGGTGAAGACGGCGTGTTGCAAGGTTTGTTGCAAGGCTTCGAAGTGCCGTATACCGGTTCTGGCGTGCTGGGTTGTGCGCTGACCATGGACAAGATCCGCACCAAGCAAGTGTGGCTGAGTGCCGGCTTGCCCACGCCGCGGTATCGGCGTTTGCAAGCAGGTGCCGATTTGCGTGCGGCGGCGTTGGCACTGGGCTTGCCGGTGTTCGTCAAGCCATCCAGCGAAGGCTCCAGTGTGGGTGTGGCGCGGGTAGAAACGCTGGACGATATCGATGCCGCCATCGCGGTTGCACGCGGCTACGGCGGTGAGATGTTGATGGAACAAATGGTCATCGGTGATGAACTGACCGTAGGCATTTTGGGCGCGCAAGCACTGCCCTCAATCCGCATCGTACCCAAGGGGGGTTGGTACGACTACAACGCCAAATACATCGCCGAAGACACCCAGTACCTGTGTCCTGGGCTGGACGCCGCAGAAGAAATCGCGATTGGTCAGTTGGCAGTGGATGCATTCCTTGCCGCAGGTTGCAGTGGCTGGGGACGAGTGGATGTGATGCGTGACCGCAGCAGCGGCAAGTTGCTGTTGCTTGAGGTCAACACCGCGCCGGGCATGACCAGTCACTCGCTGGTACCCAAGGCCGCCCGTCAACTCGGCATCAGCTTTGAAGACCTGTGTTGGATGATCCTGGAGCAGACCTTGTGAAAGCCTTGCTGCGCCCCTTGGCTTGGCTGCTGGCGGTAGCGCTGATCGCGCTGCCGGTGGTGGCTGTGGTCGAAGGGTGGATGGGCGCGGCGCATTGGCCGCTGCGCACCTTGCGGGTGACCGGGCCGCTGCAACGGGTGGATCGTGTGCAACTGCAGGCGGTGGTGATGCCACTGGCGCAGCGCGGTTTTTTTGCGGTGGAGTTGGGCCAGGTGCAGCAAGCGGTCAATCGCCTGCCGTGGGTAGAGCAGGCGGAAGTTCGCAAGCACTGGCCGGATGTGCTGGAAGTGCGGATTCGCGAATTCAAACCGGTCGCACGCTGGGGCGCTACACGCCTGTTATCCGAGAATGGACGCTTGTTCCCGGCCGGGAAATTGCAGCTGCCCGCAGGTTTGCCGCTGTTGGATGGTCCGGAAGCCCGGGTGCCGGAAGTAGTGGCGTTGTATCACCAGGCGCAACAGCAACTGGTCAATGCGGGCGGGGTGCTGGGCGTGGCGCTGGATCGGCGCGGCAGTTGGTCAGTCACCCTGCACGATGGTACCCAACTGGTGTTGGGCCGCAATGATGCACAGTTGCGCATGGAGCGCTTTGCTGCGCTGTTGCCGAACTTGCTTGCGCAAAACAACATGCGCCGTTTGCAGCGCGCCGACCTGCGTTACACCAACGGCTTTGCACTCACTTGGGCTGTGCCCGAGACCCTCCATCCCAGCCGCAGTGGCGCAGCCGGCACCCAATCGCCGCGCAGCGCACCCTCATCCACATCTCATCACGGCTCCAACACATGAATCGCAAGGGCGACAAATCGCTGATCGTCGGGCTCGACATCGGCACCTCCAAGGTCACCGCACTGGTCGGCGAATACGCACCGGGTGAGCCGATCGAGGTGATCGGTATCGGCTCGCATGAATCGCGCGGGCTGCGCCGTGGGGTGGTAGTGGATATCGACTCCACCGTGCAATCCATCCAGCGCGCAGTGGAAGAGGCCGAGCTCATGGCTGGCTGCGAAGTCAGCAGTGTGTATGCCTCGATTTCAGGTAACCACGTGCAGTGCAAAAACTCGCCCGGGATCGTGCCGATTCGCGATGGCGAAGTCACCCACGCCGATCTTGAGCGCGTGCTGGAGGCAGCCAAGGCCGTCGCCATCCCGGCCGATCAGAAAATCCTGCACGCCATTCCCCGCGAGTATGTGCTGGATGATTCGCAGGAAGGCATCCGCAATCCCGTGGGCATGACCGGCGTGCGCCTGGAAGTGCACGCGCATTTGGTCACTTGTGCGCAGTCGGCGGCGCAGAACATCAGCAAGTGTGTGCAGCGTTGCGACTTGCAGGTGGATGAGCTGGTGTTGTCTTCACTGGCCTCCAGCACGGCAGTGTTGACCAGTGATGAAAAAGAGCTGGGCGTGGTGATGGTGGACATGGGCGCGGGTACCACCGACATCGCCGTGTTCATGCAAGGCGCGATCTGCCATACCGCGAATTTGGCGATGGCCGGCGACAAAGTCACCGAAGACATCGCGCATATGTTGCGCACGCCAACACCGCATGCCGAAGACATCAAGGTCAAATACGCCTGCGCGCTGGTGCAGTATGCGCGCGCCGAAGAGAGCATCCAGGTGGAAAGCGTGGGCGACCGGCCGCCGCGCCGGATGCCGCGGCAAGCCCTGGCGCAGGCGGTACAGGCACGTTACGAAGAAATTTTCGAAATGGTGCAGGCGGAGTTGCGGCGCAGTGGTTTCGAGCAACGCGTACGCGCAGGCATGGTGCTGACCGGTGGCGCAGCCAAGATGGAAGGGGTGGTGGAGTTGGCCGAAGAGATGCTGCAAATGCCGGTGCGCATCGGCATTCCGCAGCACGTGACCGGCTTGGGTGAAGTGGTGGGCAACCCGGTGCATGCCACCGGCGTGGGCTTGTTGCTGATGGGCGCGCAGATGGAACACCCCAAGCGCCCGACCCTTCCCACCGGCAAGGTTGGTGGCTTGATCGGCAAGGCATTGAAGTGGTTCCGCGGCGAGTTTTGACATGCGATGAAGTCGGGCGGTGAAGGCGTGCAGTGAAGACGAATAAGTAACGAATTTGTGGTTTCACAACAACACATCAAAACAACAATAGGACACGGACATGGCACATTTTGAATTGGTCAACCAGGTGGCACCCAATGCGGTCATCAAAGTCATCGGCGTCGGCGGCGGCGGCGGTAATGCGGTGGCGCACATGGTCAACAGCAATGTGATTGGGGTGGAGTTCATCACCGCCAACACCGACTCGCAAGCGATCAAGAACTGCGGCGCGAATGTGCAGCTCACCCTCGGTTGCAACGTCACCAAGGGCCTGGGCGCGGGTGCCAACCCGGAAGTGGGCCGGCAGGCTGCGCTGGAAGATCGCGAAGCAATCATGGATGCGCTGCAGGGTGCCGACATGGTGTTCATCACCGCCGGCATGGGTGGCGGCACGGGCACCGGCGCTGCACCGGTGGTGGCGCAGTTGGCCAAGGAAATGGGCATCCTGACGGTGGCTGTAGTCACCAAGCCGTTCCCGTTTGAAGGCCCGCGCCGCATGCAGGCCGCGCAAAAGGGCATTGAAGAATTGAGTCAGCATTGTGATTCGCTGATCACCATTCCGAATGAAAAACTGATCACCGTGCTGGGTCGCAATGCCACCATGATCCAGGCATTCCGCGCCGCCAATGAAGTATTGCAAGGCGCGGTGCAAGGCATTGCCGATTTGATCGTCAGCCCCGGCTTGATCAATGTCGACTTTGCCGACGTGCGCACCGTGATGAGCGAAATGGGTCTGGCGATGATGGGCACCGGCGTGGCGCGTGGCGATGATCGTGCGCAAGCTGCGGCCGAAGCGGCAATCAAAAATCCGCTGCTGGACGATGTGAATCTGCACGGTGCCAATGGCGTATTGGTCAACATCACCTCGGGTTCGGATTTGACCATGTCCGAGTTCGATGAAATCGGCCGCGTGGTCAGCGACTTTGCCAGTGAAGATGCGACTGTCATCATCGGCACCTCGCTGGATCCGAATATGCAAGACGAAGTGAAGGTGACCGTGGTGGCCACCGGCCTGAGCCGTGCGGCAACGGGTGTGCGCGTACCAGTGACCGAAACCACCCGCGGGGTACGGTTCGAGCCGGTGCAAGAACCGTCGCGCCGTCCGCAAGTCGAGTTGGTGCGCTCGCAGATCAAACGCGATGGCACTACAGGCTTGCCGATCGACGCGGTCACCGACAGCTTTGTGCCGCCGATGCCGTCCAGCTTCTCCAGTGCACTGCGTCGCAATGTGGATGCCGCCCCGCAGGCTGCTGAACTGCCCAGGGACGACTATCTGGATATCCCGTCGTTCCTGCGTCGTCAGGCCGACTGATGCGGTAACCAGCACCCCTGTCCTGCGGCCGGGGGTGCGATGCGGTGTTTGTGTCCCCGGCCTGTGGGCGGCCCGCCCACGGGTTTTGCGGTCGATCGGCGTTGCCGGTCGGCCGGTTTTCCAGCTTCGTGCAAGGCGCTTGCGCGGCGTTGTTTTGACAGCTGTTTTGGCGGCAGTTTTGGCAAGTATTCAGCTTTACGCATGGTAATCTTCCACGATGCTGCGCCAACGTACACTCAAAAACCTTATCCGTGCCACCGGCGTGGGCTTGCATGGCGGGGAAAAAGTCTTTCTCACCATCCGCCCGGCCCCGGTCAATAGCGGCATCGTGTTTCGTCGCACCGACCTCGATCCGGTGGTCGAAATGCCGGCCGCCGCAGCCCTGGTGACTGAAACCACGCTTTGTACCGGGCTCAGCTGCAACGGTGCCAAGGTGCAGACGGTGGAACACTTGATGTCGGCGCTGGCCGGGTTGGGCATCGACAATGCGTATATCGACCTCACTGCGCCGGAAGTGCCGATCATGGACGGCTCGGCCGGGCCATTTGTATTCCTGCTGGAATCGGCCGGAATTGTCGAGCAGTCGGTGGCCAAACGCTTTATCCGCATTCTGAAGCCGGTGGCAGTGAGCGATGGCGACAAGTACGCCAAATTCGAGCCTTACAACGGCTTCCGCCTGGATTTCACGGTGCGGTTCGACCATCCGGCGATTCCGGATGCGCTGTCGCGGGTGGAGTTCAACTTTTCCACCGATGCCTATATCAAGCAAGTCAGCCGTGCGCGCACCTTCGGTTTCATGCGCGATCTGGAATTCATGCGCGATCGCAACCTTGGGTTGGGCGGGTCGATGGACAACGCCATTGTGCTGGATGAGTTCCGCGTGCTGAACGAAGACGGCCTGCGCTACGCCGATGAATTCGTACGCCACAAGATTCTGGACGCGATCGGTGATCTGTATTTGGCGGGGCATCCGATCTTGGGGGCTTATACCGGCTACAAGTCCGGCCATGCCCTGAACAACCACTTGGTGCGCACCTTGTTGGCCGACCAAGCCCAAGCGACCTGGGAAGTGGTCAGTTTTGACGATCCGGCGCAACTGCCGGAGCTGGGGTACGGTGCCGCGCAGCCGGCGTTGTAAGCGGCGCAGCTTTGCGATCGGCTTGGCAGTCCTGCGCGCGTTGTTTCGCCTTTCTTAACAAAATCAAGGACGTATCCCGTTAGGATGCGCGCTGACCGCTCAGCTGCGGGGTGCTCGCACCCCCGCTGTTGCGGTGTTGTGCAGGCTGTCGGCGTCTTCCGCCGCAGGTGCGCGCAGTAACGCCAAGGCCGCCGCCAGACCTTTCTGGCTGGCCGCCGATGGGGGGATGTGGGGCGTGATGGTCGCAGGGTGCGGCTGCCACGGCCGCGTGGCCAGCCTGATGGTCACGGCATCCACCTCCAGCCCGATGGAGCGGGCAGCGGCGATCAACTCGGGTGTGGCCAGCCGTAATTTGGCGTGCCAGACCGGGGCATCGGCGATGAATACCAAGGTTTTGCCGCGCAGATTGGCCAAACGCGCATGCGCGTTGACCCCTGCCGGCAATGCAGGACGTAGCAACTGATCCACTGCGTCGAGCCAGCGGGCCCGGCGCAGAGTTCCACCGGCTTTGCCGGCGAGCAGCGTATCCAGCGCCGCGCGCGGGCCAGCAGGCGGGGCAGCCTGGTTCGGGGGCGTGGATCGCGACATAGGCATGGGCAATGATTGAAGTAAACAATTCACACAATACCCGTCAGCGCGCCGTCGCGCAGGCCCAGCGTTTGCGCTGGTGGGCACTGCGCCACCCATGGGCAGCATTGGCGCTGCTGCTGGGGGCTGGCATGCTGTGTGGCGCGGCGATGCGCAGCGTGATTGGCATGGCGCAGGTGGAAGCCTTGCAAACCTCGGATGCCAGCCGGCAGGCCGAATTGGAGCAGGTGCGCCGGGATGCCCAGCGCGAGGTCAATGCACTGGCGGCGCGGCTGGCGGAATTGCAGGCGCAGGCCAATCGGTTGAATGCGTTGGGCGCTCGCCTGACGCAATCCAGCCAGCTGCAAGACGGCGAATTCAATTTCGAAAACCCCGTCGGCCAAGGCGGGGGTGGGGCCACGCGGGACATGCCTGTCCATGAGCTGCAATCGCGACTGCATGCGCTGGAAGGTGATTATCAACACGCCGATACCCAGCTGTCCGTGCTGGAGAGCTTGCTATTCAATCGCCAGCTGGAGCGCAGCAGCCTGCCCTCGCGCGAGCCGATCGCGGGAAGTTTCGTCACCTCGGGTTTCGGTGGTCGCGCCGACCCCTTCGGTGGCGGTTTCCAGTTCCACAAAGGTATTGATTTCCAAGCCAATATCGGTGATCCGGTGCTGGCGGTAGCCGACGGCGTGGTGAGCTTTGCCGGCGTGCGCAGTGGCTACGGCAACACCATCGAAGTGGATCACGGCAATGGCCTGGTCACCCGCTATGCGCACAACTCGCAGCTGGATCGGCAGGTCGGCGATCTGGTGCGGGCCGGGCAAGACATTGCCAAGGCCGGCTCCAGCGGGCGCTCCACGGGTGCGCATGTGCATTTCGAGGTGTGGCAGGACGGCGTGGTGGTCAATCCCCGCAAGTTCCTTGGCCATAACAACGCCCTGGCACGGCATGGGCCGCAGAACGGCTGATTGCGACGGGCTTGCATACGCGGCGGCCCGCCTCCAGCTAAACTAGCGGATTCCCGCACGCGCGCCTGCGTTCGGGGCTACGTTGCCTCTATTTTTCGATGCCGCGCCATTGGCGCGCATCCCGCCAGGGATTGCCATTCTCATGCTCAACAGTTTGCTTACCAGTGTTTTCGGCAGCCGCAACGAGCGCCTGCTCAAGCAGTACGGCGCCATCGTCAAGAAGATCAATGCGCTGGAAGCGCAGACCAAGGCGCTATCGGATGACGCGCTGAAAGCCAAGACCGACGAGTTCCGCGCCCGTATCGGCAAAGGCGAATCGCTGGACAAGTTGCTGCCCGAAGCATTTGCGGTCTGCCGCGAAGCCTCGGTGCGCGTGTTCGGCATGCGCCATTTCGATGTGCAGCTGATCGGCGGCATGGTGCTGCATTCGGGCAAGATCGCGGAAATGCGCACCGGCGAAGGCAAGACGCTGACCGCCACCTGCGCGGTGTACCTCAATGCGCTGGAAGGCAAGGGCGTGCATGTGGTCACCGTCAATGACTACCTGGCACGCCGCGACGCCGCGCAAATGGGCAAGTTGTATAACTGGCTGGGGCTGTCGGTCGGTGTGATTTATCCCGGCATGAACCATACCGATAAAGGCCCGGCCTACGCCTGCGACATCACCTACGGCACCAATAACGAATTCGGCTTCGATTACCTGCGCGACAACATGGCGCTGGCCAAGGAAGATCGCTTCCAGCGCGGGCTGAACTTCGGCATCGTGGACGAAGTGGACTCGATCCTGATCGACGAAGCGCGCACCCCGCTGATCATTTCCGGCCCCGCCGACGAATCCCCCGAACTCTACCTGCGGGTCAATGCGGTGGTGCCATCGCTGATCCGCCAGAAGGAAGAAGAGGGTGAGGGTGATTTTTGGGTGGATGAAAAGCAGAAACAGGTGCACTTGTCCGAAGTCGGGCAAGAACACGCCGAACAACTGCTGCGCGATGCGGGCGTGTTGGGTGCCGATGAAAGCCTGTACGCCGCGCAGAACATCCATGTGGTGCATCACTTGAATGCGGCGATGCGCGCGCATGCGATCTATCAGGCCGATGTGGACTACATCGTGCGCGATGGCGAGGTCATCATCGTCGATGAATTCACCGGCCGCACACTCCCGGGGCGGCGCTGGTCCGATGGCTTGCATCAGGCGGTGGAAGCCAAGGAAGGCGTGCAAGTGCAGCGCGAAAACCAGACGCTGGCCTCGGTGACTTTCCAGAATTTGTTCCGCATGTACAAGAAATTGTCGGGCATGACCGGCACCGCGGATACCGAAGCCTACGAATTCCAGAATATCTACGGGCTGGAAGTGGTGGTGATCCCCACCCATCGGCCGATGGTGCGCAAGGATCATTCCGATCTGGTGTTCCTCAATCGCGCCGGCAAATACCGCGCCGTGGTCAAGGACATTCTGGAATGCTCGGCACGCCAGCAACCGGTGCTGGTGGGTACCACCTCGATCGAAGTGTCCGAGCTGCTCAGCAACGAGCTGAATGCTGCCGGGATCGCGCATGAAGTACTCAACGCCAAACAGCACGAACGCGAAGCGCATATCGTGGCCAATGCCGGCGCACCGGGCGCGGTGACGATTGCCACCAATATGGCTGGTCGCGGTACCGATATCGTGCTGGGCGGTTCGCTGGAGGCGGCATTGGCGGCACTGGGCGAGGGCGCCAGTGACGCCGAGATCGAGCGCACCAAGGCCGAGTGGAAGCAGCGGCACGAAGCCGTGAAAGCGGCTGGCGGGCTGCATATCCTCGGCACTGAACGGCACGAATCGCGGCGTATCGATAACCAGCTGCGTGGCCGTTCCGGCCGTCAGGGCGACCCCGGTTCCAGCCGCTTCTATCTGTCGCTGGAAGACAACCTGATGCGCATCTTCGCCGCCGGCTGGGTGCAGACGGTGATGGCCAAGATGGGGCTGAAGGAAGACGACATCATCGAAAGCCCGTTGGTTACCCGCCAGATTGCCAATGCGCAGCGCAAGGTGGAAGCCCACAACTTCGACATCCGCAAGAATTTGCTGGACTTTGACGATGTGAATAACGACCAGCGCAAGGTGATCTACCAGCAGCGTAACGAATTGCTGGAAGCGGCCAGCGTCAAGGACAATATCGACGGCATCCGCAACGATGTCATTGCCGATATGGTGCAGCGCTTCGTGCCGGCCGACTCGGTGGACGAGCAATGGGATCTGCCGGGTCTGGAAGCCGAGCTTGCGGCCGAGTTTGGCGTGCAGCTGGATCTGGTTGGCCTGCACAAGACGCAGGAAGAATTGGATGCCGCACAAATCCGGGCGCACGTGCAGGCCGACATTCTGGCGCTGTTCGAAGGCAAGGAAGCGCAGACCGGTGCCGATACCATGCGCATGCTGGAAAAGCACGTCATGTTGAATGTATTGGATCAAAACTGGAAGGAACACCTGGCGCGCATGGACTACCTGCGCCAGGGCATCCACCTGCGCGGCTATGCGCAAAAGCAGCCCAAGCAGGAATACAAGAAAGAAGCCTTCGAGCTGTTCTCCGAGCTGCTGGAAAAGGTCAAGCGCGAAGTGATCTCGCTGTTGGCACGCGTGCGTATCCGCAGCGAAGAAGAAGTGGCCGCTGCCGAAGCACAAGAGCGCGCACGCGCCGAGTCGATCAACCGGCAGATGCAGTTCCAACACCCCGATATGGGTGGCATGGGTGCCGACGAAGAAGCCGCAGACGTGCGTGTGCAGCAAGCGCTGGCATCCGGCCAAGTAGGCCGCAACGATCCGTGCCCCTGTGGCAGCGGCAAGAAATTCAAGCATTGCCACGGGCAGCTTGCGTAAAGGGGGTGCCCCGGATCGGGGCGCATTTTGGCGCGGATGAAACAGCTTCACGTTGTCGCCGCCATCTTGCGTGATGCAGATGGCCGCGTGTTACTGGCCCAACGCACCGACGCGGAACATGCGGGCTTGTGGGAATTCCCCGGTGGCAAGGTCGAGCCGGGGGAGACCCCGGAGGTGGCGCTGGTACGTGAATTGCGTGAAGAGTTGGGGATCGACGCGGTTGTCGGTAACGCGATCATCCGTGTACATATGCAGCAACCTGAAAAGCACTTGCTGCTGGATGTGCGCGAAGTCAGTTTTGTCGGTGCACCACAAGGCCTGGAGGGACAGGCACTGGCGTGGGCCGCACCGGACACACTACGCGACTACCCGATGCCGCCAGCGGATCTTCCTGTGGTGGACACATTGCTGCGCGGCAATTGAGACCTCAAGCGGCGGCCAAGCGACGATATAACTGATCGAGTGCCAAGACTTGTGCGTCCAGAACAGCTAATGCGCCATCATTGACCAGCACGTCATCGGCAATCGCCAAGCGCTCCTGGCGCGTGGCTTGCGCGGCGATCATGCGCTGCGCCAAGGCAGCATCACTACCGTCGCGCTGCTGCAGGCGCGCCAATTGCACAGTGACGGCCGCGTCCACCACCAAGATGCGATCCAGCCACGGATAGGCACTACGACCACCACTTTCGGCAAGCAACGGGATGGACGCGATAGCATAGGTCGAACTCGCCATCTGGCAGGCATCAGCCAATGCGGTGCGTACGCGCGGATGGACAATCGCCTCCAGGGTCTTGCGCGCCGGACTCTCTGCAAACACGCGTTGTCGCATCGCCGCACGATTCAGACTGCCATCCGCGGTCAAGATGCCGCTGCCAAACGCAGCCACCACTTCGGCCAAGCCATCGCTACCTGCAGCCACAGCTTCTCGTGCAGCGGCATCAGCATCGGCGACGACGATATCCAGTGCACGAAATCGCGCTTCGACCGTACTTTTGCCGGAGGCGACACCGCCGGTAAGGCCGATGATGTATTCGCTCATGCGTGCATTATGTGGTGGATTCCATTCGCATGGCGTGCTCCTGCGGTTGTGGATGCGCTGCCGAGTCTGCACAAGCGCGGCCGCCAAGCCAGGGCACGTTCCCGCTGGGCTGCGCTTGCTACGCCAAGCCGGCGAGCCGCATGTACCAGCCCACTAGGTCGTGCCCCCAAAAGAAACTGATCCAGCCAGCAAGCGCCAGATACGGACCAAACGGAATGGGAGTGGCCTTGTCGCGGCCTTTGACCGCCAGCCAGATCGAGCCGACGACGGCCCCGATGAACGACGACAGCAAGATGGTGGGCAGCACCCCTGCCAAGCCCGTCCACGCGCCCAGCGCAGCCAGCAGTTTGAAATCGCCGTGCCCCATGCCTTCCTTGCCGGTGAGCTGCTTGAATACCCAGTACACCGACCACAGGCTGAGGTAGCCCGCCATCACCCCCAGCATCGCGGATTTCTGCCCGACGTACAGGTTTTCCACGGCCGCAATCATGCCTAGCCATAACAGGGGCAAGGTCAACTGGTCAGGCAATAGTTTGGTGCGGAAGTCGATCCCGGACAGCGCAATCAGATAGCCGGTCAACAGCATGGCGCCAAAGCCCTTCCAGCCAAACCCAAATTGCCAGACACAGGCCAGAAACAATACGCCGGTCAGCAGCTCCACCAGTGGATACTGGATCGAAATCGGAGTCTTGCAGCCCCGACATTTGCCACCTTGCAGCACCCAACTCAGCAGCGGGATATTCTCGTACCAGTGCAGCGGCTTTTTGCATTTTGGGCAGTGCGAGCCCTCCACCACGATGCCGGGTGGCGGGGGGTCGTACAGTTCGGGTTCGTCCAGGATCTCGCGGGCGTCGCGCTTCCACTGCCATTCCAGGCGTGCGGGCAGGCGCAAGATCACCACATTGAGGAAACTACCCACCAGCAAACCAAGCCCGGCTGCGGCGGGATAGCCGAAGCCGGGGTGCGCATCAAGGAAGGCCATCGCGTCGCAAGTCCCTTACATCACCGTCATCGCGATCTTGAAGATCGGCAGGTACATGGCCACCACGATCGAGCCGACCAAGCCACCAATGATCACCATCACCATCGGTTCGATCAGGCTGGACAGCGCATCCACCGTATTGCTGACCTCTTCCTCATAGAACTCGGCGACCTTGTACAGCATGGTGTCGAGTGCGCCGGCCTCTTCGCCGATCGCGGTCATCTGCACCACCATATGCGGGAACAAGTTGACCTGTTTCATCGCGACATTGACCGGGTAACCCACCGCAACGTCGTCCTTCATCTTCATGACGGCCTGTTCATACACCATGCTGCCGGTGGCACCGGCCACACTGTCCAGCGCCTCCACCAGCGGTACACCGGCCTTGAAGGTGACCGCCAAGGTACGTGCAAAGCGGGCAATGGCCGATTCGTGCAGCACCTTGCCAATCACCGGCAACTTCAACATCATTCGATCCACGGTGTGCTGCAATTTGGCCGAGCGCTTGTAGCTGTAAATGAAGAAGCCGATACCGCCGGCAGCGATGATGCCAATCAGCCAGAACCACTTGACGAAGATGTCTGATATGCCGAACACCAAACTTGTAAATGCAGGCAACTCAGCCCCGTAGCTGCTGAATGTTTCCTTGAAGATCGGCACCACATAGACCATCAACACCGCGCAGACCAGGATGGCAACCGCGATCACCGCAGTTGGATAAAACAGTGCTTTCTTGATCTTGCCTTTGATGCTTTCCAGATTTTCTTTGTAAGTAGCAATGGTTTCCAGCACCGTTTCCAGCACGCCGGAGGCTTCGCCGGCGCGCACCAGATTGCGGTACAGCTCGTCGAATTGCACCGGGTATTGACTCATCGCTTCGTAGATCGACGCGCCGCCCTCGATATCACTACGCAGACTGTTGACCATTTTTTTCATGGTCGGGTTCTTGCTGCCACCACCGATGATTTCCAGTGAGTTCACGATCGGGACGCCGGATTTCATCATGGTCGCCAGCTGGCGGCTGAACACGGCGATATCGCGTGCCGACACCTTTTTGCCAGAGCCACCAAACAATGGCTTGGACTTGGGTTTGACTACGGTGGGGTTGATGCCCTGCTTGCGCAGCTCGGCACGCAGCAGATTGGCGGTGCGTGCCAACTGCTCGCCTTTCATTTCCTTGCCACGCTTGTCACGGCCCTGCCAGACAAATTCTTCCAACGGGTTCAAACGGCGGGCTTCGGCTTTATCCCTGGCCTTGCTGATCGCGGCTCTACGAGCGGACATGGGGCTCCCCTTCAATCCTTGGTGACGCGGTTGATCTCAATGAGGCTGGTGACCCCCTGTCTCACCTTGTCCAACGCAGAACGCCGCAAATCGCGGACGCCGCTGAGCAGGGACGCCTCGGTAATCTGTTGCACATTACCACCGGCCAGCACGATTTGCTGAATTTGCTCGGTCATCGGCATCACTTGGTAGATGCCGGCGCGACCTTTGTAGCCCTCGGTGCAGTCCTCACAGCCCACGGCCTCATACACGGTGATGCCTGCGTGCACTTCATCGGCGGTGAAGCCTTCCGCCAGCAGCGCATGTTCCGGCAGATGCACCGCGCGCTTGCAGTCATGCAGGCGGCGCACCAAGCGCTGGGCAATGACCAGGCTGACCGAGCTGGTGATGTTGTACGGGGCGATGCCCATGTTCATCAGGCGGGCAATCGTCTGCGGGGCATCGTTGGTATGCAGGGTGGAGAGCACCATGTGGCCGGTCTGCGCGGCCTTGACCGCGATTTCTGCGGTTTCCAGGTCGCGAATTTCACCCACCATGATCACGTCCGGATCTTGGCGCAGGAAGCTACGCAGAGCGGCGGCGAAGGTCATGCCGCGCTTGACGTTCTGCTGCACCTGGTTGACGCCGGGCAGCCGAATTTCCACCGGATCTTCCACCGTGCTGATGTTGCGCGTTTCATCGTTCAGGATTCCAAGCCCGGTGTACAGGCTGACGGTCTTGCCGGAACCGGTGGGGCCAGTGACCAGCACCATGCCATAGGGCTTGTGGATGGCGTCCAAAAACAATTTTTGTTGCACTGGCTCGTAGCCCAGCTTGTCGATGCCCATCTTGGCGGCGCTGCCGTCAAGGATACGCAGCACGATCTTCTCGCCAAACAGCGTCGGCAGGGTGCTGACGCGGAAGTCGATTTGCTTGGTCTTGCTGAGATTGAGCTTGATGCGACCGTCCTGCGGAACACGCTTCTCGGCAATGTCCAGTTGCGACATCACCTTCAGCCGGGCGGCGATGCGCGCATGCAGCTTCACCGGCACTTTCTTTGCAGTCTTCAGGATGCCATCGATGCGAAAACGCACCCGATATTCGGTTTCATAGGGCTCAAAATGGATGTCCGAGGCCCCTTTGCGAATCGCGTCCACGAGCGCTTTGTTGATGAATTTGACGGTTGGGGTGTCCTCGCCACTGGCATCGACCCCGGAGTCATTGGAAAAATCATCATCCCCCCCGCTGACCTCCAGTCCTTCCAGACCGTCGGCATCGTCCATGTCGGCAGCCAGCGCTTCGGCGGCTTCCAACCAAAGATCCAGGCAGCGCTTGATGCGGTCGGCATCCACCAAAATAGGCTCTACTGCCAGATTGGTATGGAACTTGAGTTCTTCCAGCGCCTGATTGTTGGTCGGGTCTGAGGTGCCCACGAACAGCCGATTGCCGCGCTTGTACAGCGGCAATACCTGATGCTTGCGCAGTAGATCTTCCTTGACCAACGTAATTGCGGACTGGGCCGGATCCAGTGCCAGTGCATCGACGATCGGCATGCCGAACTCCACCGAATTGGCTGCCGCCAACGCTGCCGGCGAGGCCAGCCGGTGCTGTACCAGATACGCTGCCAGTGGCGACTTCTCGGCAGTGGCGGCGTCCATTGCCTTGCGCGCCACCGCCTCATCCAGCGCGCCGTCCATGACCAAGCGCCGGGCGATGCCGGTGATACCCATCAGATTGGCGGCGGTGGCAGTGCTCATTGGTGCGGATCTCCCCGGGAACGGATGTGACTGTATCGCAAACCTGCGCCGCCGCGAACCATCATCACTTAGCTGCAAGTGGTGCAACGAGGTCAGTGCATCGGTACAAGAAGAGCTTCGAGTCCGGCTGCAGGCCAGCCGGATCCACAAGCCTCCAAGTACCAATGGGTGCTTGAGTTTGTTGATAAGGCAGAACCAAGTAGTCCGGCGGCGGCACAGCGCCGGGTTCGCAGGCAATTCGAAGATTGCGGGGACTGATTGCGCATTCCCGATGGTAGGTGCCTGCAAGTCGCGCCTGGTCACAGCCAAGGCCTTGCTCGATCAATGGGCGCAGCTTTTCGATGCGAGACCTAGCATCAATGGCAGTTTCGCGGTTGAAAATTTCGCCGGCAACTTGCCCCGGGCTGAAATAATTGGTGCGTTGCAATACTAGCCAAGGCCCCATGATGGAGCCTGGGTACCAAAACACCTGAGCGTGCTCCGGGATCCTGATCCCGAATATCGAAGGATTGAAAACATTATTTTCAAACACCCGGTTGGCAAGGCCGCGGGAATCCCAGCACCAGCAGCTGAGCATGGTTAGGGGGATCAGGCAAGTCAGGAACACAATTTTCTGGCCACTTCCAGTTAAACGATTCCAAAGCAACACACAGAGCAGGGGCAATCCAAATCCTATTGCAGGGAATGCCAAAAGCAGCCGGTCAAGGGGGAACAGGTCCAGTTGATAACCAGCATTTTCAAAGCCCGCAAGTTGTAATGAGACGTGCTCAACTGCCAGAAGCAACACTAAGCCGCCAGGCAGGGTGCCAATCAGCTTGGCAACGTTGGAGGGCAAACGGTGATCAAGTAGTGGCCAGATGGCATACAGCATCGCAAATGCGCCCCACTCCCAGGTGCCCTCTCCCCAGGCAAAGATTGCAGCAAGCAGCAGTAGCAAAGTGCGGGAGAAATTATTGGTGTGAATGCCGTAAAAACACAGCGCGCCGATAGCGGCGATACCAAGCCAATGAGCTAGCCAATGAACACGCCACAGTTGGAGTGCGGAGGGGAGGGCAAGGTGAAGCGAATCCACCAACAGGGCTGTAACCGCAATGCCAAGCACTAACCCGAAGAGAGCGGCACGACACCAGCGCGCAAAGTCCAGCGGCAGGATTCGTTGTGCGATGGTTAGTAAAAAAATATCAAATAAGAGATTGTTGAAGTCGGCCAGGCTCCACTTCGACAAAAATAGCTGAGGGGTTGCGTCGTATAAGTTGTAAAGCCAAGTTGGGTCGATGCGGACATACAAATCAGGAAATGGTTTGACTCCGAGATAAGCAAGAAACAAAACCGGAATACCTAGCCAGCAGGCGTGTAGCCAGCGTCTATCCTGCATCACCAGCCAGGGCCAAATGATCAGGCTGGCAGCCAGCATCTGTAGCGGATGCAGAATGCATGCAAGTGCCAAAAAAAAGAAAGCAAGCCGGGTGCGCTTGCGGGTAAAAAATGCAATGGAAACCAAGCATAGAGCTTCGGAAAATGGCCTGGGTGTAAGAAATTTTTCGCCATAACTGAATAGCTGGGTCATGCCATATACAGGTGGCAGGCAAATTGTAGCTAACCATGCCCGGTACCGTAGATCGGGCGGCAATAACACACGGAGGCAGTACCAGCCAGCGAAGAAAAACCCCAAGAGACCAACTGCGGATCCCCAAAGAAAAAGCACTGGCGGGTTGATGCTTCCGACTGCTTCTGAAAGCAGCCAAGGAGCTATCGAGTAACGATCCTGACTGCCGTGCACGAAAAAAAGATCCTGGCCAAATATTTGCGGCCAGCGCCGCGCAAGCGCTTGTCCCAAGTACAAGATGGAATCGTGATTAATGCCGACATAACGGTGAAGCAACAACACCATCACGATGCCAAACAGACCACCTGCGATCGGTGTACGCCAGCGGCCAATGGGAGCGTGGCTGCTAGTAGACACTGAGTCGTGTCCATGCAACGCCATCCGGCTACTCACCGGCGAACCGGCGGGCTGCTACTACCGCCTCTAAAATTGAGAATATCGTCGCAACGGTAGAGACGAAAGGTAATTGCAGGAGTCTTTGATACCGGATCAGGGATCGCCCACTGCCCAACGTATGGCTGTGGCTGTGGATAAGACAGCACCATGTAATCAGGGCGCTTGCCTCCATTTAGAGAGCACGCTTGTTTCATGCTGCGATCGCTGATATGGCAACGTACACGTTCAGTGACATTCAGTTTTTCATCTTGACACCCAAGACTCTCACGCATCAGTGGCATCATTCTGTTTTCACGCTGCAGACCGTCTTCAGCAGTGTCACGGCTAAACATCTGCCCGGCCAGTTGGCCTGGGCTGAAGTAGCTCGCACGATGGAGTACAAGCCATACTCCAACTAAAGATTCTGGCTCCCAATAGATTTGGGCATGTTCTGGAATCGAGGTGCCAAATATATCAGGTTGAAATGCCGCATCTTCCATGATGTGTTGTGTGCTGTCGCGAGCATCCCACAGGTACAGTGTTGCTGCCACTGCAGGCACCAGGAAACCGGCAAGCAAAAGCTTCTTTCCGATTGATCCGCATCGCTCCCATAGCAATAGCCCGAAAAGTGGTAGGCCAAATGACAATGCCGGGAAAACTAGTAAACGGCGGTCAAACGGATACAGATCGATTCGAAAATGTGCCTCTTTGAACCAATGATATTCATTGCTGGCGTGGTTATAGAACAGCAGTACAGTCGACATGCCAAAGATCCAACAGAGCAAACGGCCAAGCCGTTGGCGGGAGTCGTGTGGAGCAAACTGCCAGCCGACGTACATTGCAGCAAGCAATAGCCAGCCCCAATCGGTCTCGCCCCAGGCCAAGAGTGCGGTGAGCGTCAGCAGCAGTGCTGAAACGGAGTCCTTTGCACGCAAATGAAATAGCAGGAGTGCACCAATGGCCGCCAATGAGAAGAAGTGTGCCAGCCAATGAACGCGCCAAAGTTGTAGGCCAATAGGCAGAACCAAGTGCAGGTGATCAACCAAGAGCAAACTGGCAAGAATGCCAATCGTGCAGCCGATCAACGATGCCAAGCACCATCCACCAAACCGGCCCCGTAACCAGTGCCACGCACTCAGCAAAACCACAACATCAAAGCCAAGATTCTTGAAGTCATTGACACTCCAGAGCGTGACGAACACTTGGCGAGAATAGGTCAGCTCCTTGAACCAGCCGGCATCTGCGCGCTGCAGCAGCCCATTGAACGGGGTTATCCCGATGTATGCCAGCGCGCTGACTGGAAATATCAACCATAGCGCATGCAGCCAGCGGCGATCCTGGCCAACAGCCCACACCCAGATGATTGCCGCACCTGCAATCGCTTGCAGCGGGTGAAATAGTCCGGCTAGCAAAAGACTGGCGGCAGCAAGTAGCCATTTTTCGCGGATGAGCCAGCCAATGCCAAGCAAACAGAATGATTCTGCTAGTGGACGGGATGTCAAGAATGGTTCGTTGTAGCTAAATATGTGGACTACGCCATAGATAGAGGGCAAGCACAGCGCACCCAGCCAGGCCCAATAACGCTGCTGCGTCGGCAACAGAGCCTTCAATGCAAACCAGGCAGATGCCGCAAACAGTAGCATGCTGATGAATGCACCCATCAACATGACTAACGGGGGCGATGCAAAGGAAAACGCTTTACCCAAGATCCACGGCATGATGGTGTAGCTGGCCTGGCTGCCATGTGCAAAAAACAAGTCTTGCCCATAAATCTGCGGCCAACGCTGCATCAAGCCTTGACCCATATACAGAATCGAGTCGTGAAAAATGCCGGGGTAGCGGCGCAACAAGAGCATCATGGTAATGCCGAGTGCGCCGCCTGCGAGCAATTTTATTTTCGAACAAATTTCCGGTGAGTCGAGCTTGATTTCTTTCATGAAGTCAGCGCAACAATTGAAATATTTGACTGGTGGTCGCGTCCAAGAAAAGTGCGTATGCCGGCATAGATGGTCACATGGTTTTATGTTGCGTTGGCTAGGCTTTGTTCTTAAAAATTGATCCGCTCTGATTCTACTACTAGTGGCAGTTTTCGTACTTGGGTTTGAATGGATGCGATATATTCACCCAGCATTCCAAGAAATAGCATCTGGATAGCGCCGAATAAAAACATTCCAATTAGAATGGGTGCAGTTCCGAATTGGAACTTGTCCCAAAAAAGAAGTTTGGCAAGTAGATAGCCGAATGCTGCCAACAGGCTAACAATTGCCAACGCAAAGCCAAGCATCGCCATGAGCCGTAGGGGCAGTTTGGAGTGCTTGGTGATGCCAAGCATGGCGATGTCGTACAACGTGTAAAAATTTTGACTGGTGACACCACGTGTGCGGCGTGGCTGCTTGAATGGCACTGTCGCAATGGGGTAGCCAATTTCACACACCAAGCCTCGCGTATAGGGGTAGGGGTCGGCGATGCTGCGTAATATTTCGATCACATCACGATCGAACAAGCCGGCACCAGTTGCGTTGTCGATCAGGGGGACTTCCGAGATGCGGTTGATTATCTTGTAATATATCTTGCGGACAAAAAATATCAACGAAGACTCTTCGCTTTCCGGTTTTACCGCCATTACTGTCTTGAAGCCGTCTTCCCATTTTTTGATGAACTCTGGGATCATCTCCGGCGGGTCTTGTAGATCGCCTGCAATCACCACTACGGCATCGCCGGCAGCTTGCAGCAGTGCATGATATGGAGAGCGGATATGTCCAAAATTGCGAGCATTGACAATGACTTTTAGTTTGGGGTCGCGTGCAGCGCGAGCGCGGAGTAAGGCAACAGTGCGGTCTTTTGAGCAATTATCGATACAAAGATGTTCATAGTCGTAGGGCAAAGATGCCATTACCGCTGCAATCCGGGAGCATAGATCATCGACGTTTTCTTCTTCGTTGAAGAGTGGAGTGACGATGCTGATGAGTTTGGTCATGTTCGGAATACAAAGCGGCTATTGAGGAAGTAAGAGAGCATGGCGCATGGTAGAATCAACAGCAGTCCACCTAGCCAAGGCGGAATCTTCGCCATTGATAACAGCGATAGCCCAAGCACATTTACGAGATACACAACAACATACACGCCTAAAAATAATGGCAGGTGGCGATAGTTGGTGCTACTGAATACTAGCTTGCCCGTGCTATGGAAGTTGAACAATACACCCAATATCGTAGCTGCGGCAGCAGCTATTGCGTAGTGCATCCCCAGCCATAGACAGGCAACAAACGCAGCATAGCCGAACGCGGTGTTGATGCCGCCAACCAACAGGAAACGGAAGAAGCGGCGCCTGGACCGGATGCGTTCGGGTAGTTGCCGGGTAATACGCTCGAAACTCACACGCTTCCCGATTCGATTTGTGCGATGAAATCGGCGGTGTCGTTGATCTGGCGTGCTAGCGGGTGTTCATCGATACCGTGCAGGGCCAGCAGTTGGCGGTAGCGAGCACCATCGCCAACGTAGCGGTCTGCTGGTTCCGCCAGCATGGGGAGGCGCGCGATGGCGGCATCTGGTGCCACGAACTCTCGCACCATCTGTGCTAGGTCACCTACTTCAACCTCGCATTCACCGGTGGTTTCCACGCAGAGGAAGGGATCGGCCTCGGTGGTCAATAGTTGGCCCATAGCGACGCCCAACAGATTGGCCGCGCTTGTGTAGGAACGCACCACAGGATGGCGTGCGTGAATCTGGATGCGTCCTTGGCGTGCCTGCCGGATGAATGAGGCAAGTGCATAGGAATTCAGCTTGTTGATGTACGGGCCGCTGAGGTTGAACAAGCGCGCAATGAAGGTGCGTCGCTCAGGTGCTGCTTGGACGAAAGTCTTGAACAGGGCTTCGTCCTCCAGCTTCAGTCGTCCGTAAAACAGGTTTGGATCTTCATCATCAGGCTTCGCCATTGCTGCATTTACGGCACCGGAGGAGGTAACAAAAACGCGCTCTACACCGACGCTGGCCCCGCCTTCAGCTGCCAAGCGCGACAGCATACGGTTGGTATTGATGTACGCATCGGCGGACATCGTTGAAGCTTTTTCACGCGTCAAATAGGCGAAATGAAGCAGCAGTGAAGGCGAGTGCGGTAATGCGGGTAATTCAGTTAACGGCCGCTGGCTGACTACCGTGCCGTCACGTAGCGACCAAGTGCGTGCCTGGCTTCCAAATGCAGATACACGGGTGTGCCACCGACTACCCAGTGTATTGGATAGAAGTTCCAGAGTCGCCTGCCCGAGCCAGCCGCTGGCACCAGTGACGAGAATGCGCCAGTGGCTGCGACGCAACTGCTCGATGAGTGTATATGGTAACACTAGTTGAGTCATGGACGGCTGCGAGTAACTAGTGAGACCGTCATTGTTCGCTCGATAAGACCTTCCAGCGGCTCTCCAACATCTCGATTCTGCGATCATCTTCTGCGGTGATCAGTGCGTAGTAGTCGCGCTTATTCAATAGCCACAGCAACTCGAAATGAACTGCCTGCAGCAGAGCCTTGTCAATATTTTCTTTGGCGAGGGCTTCATTGCCAAAAATTACTTTACGCGTCTCGAATCGAGTCAGATAGTTGTCATTGATTCGTTTAAGCATAGGTAATGCATCCATAGAGACCCCGCCGCCGACCACTAGGTCAATATCAAATTCCTTACAGATGTTGCCGGTTTTAATGCAATATTCGGTCACAGGATCGGTATTGATGGCGTTGCGATCCCATCCCATGGAGCCAGAAAAGTCCACTCGACCAAAAACCATTCCGTCTGTTCCATTTGGCGCAGCGGCAAGTCTTGCCATTTCGTTAATATTATTGAAGGCGGTAATCGTCTCGATATTAAATAAGAAGTCAGTGTATTCCTGCTCGTCTTTGGTGTAGATCTTGTTCTTTGCGTCGATGAACTTGGACAGTGCATATGGAGTTTCCACCATCGGTGCGATGATGTACTCAACGCCAAATTGCTTGCTTTCGATCAGGTCACGCACAGCCTCGCAGCCACCAATCTTGAGGCCAACATCAAGGTCCGCCTTGCGGGCGATTTCCATCAGGCGTAGTAATTCATCAACACGGGTACCTTCGGCCTCAAACTCAGCTTTCACTGCGACGGCACCAAATTCATTCCGCAGTAGGCTGAGGATATCGAGCATCTTTTTTTCGTGCTTGTTCATGGGATTTCTCCGCCTTGCTTGGGTAGGTATCTGAGAACTGAATCGAAGATATCGGCATCGAGTTCCGGCGTCATCAGGTGGAGCGGGTTGGATTCCATCGTCCCGGAATCGGTGATCCGGCTGGTGATCTTCGGGAAGTATGTCTGATCCGGGTCAAGCTTGACCACGAACGCAGCCATGCCAGGCTGGTTGAAACTGGCGGAGAATTCGGCACAGCCCATGTTGCTGGCTTCCAGTGTCATCACCGGGACCGACCATGCTGCGAACAGTTTTTCCCAGTCCGGTAGGCCCAGTCCGGTGCTGCGATCGCAGCCAACATAGCGGCCCTTGAAATAGTTGCGCTGGGTCGCACGGATCGAGGCGTAGCCGCCGTCGTCGAACAAAAATATCTTCAGGTTCAGGCCGTTGATTCGGGCGGTGCCGATTTCCTGCAGGTTTTGGGCGAAGCCGCCGTCACCCTCCACCAACACCACCCGTCCGTCGGGGTTGGCGAATGCAGCCCCGATGGCACCCGACAGGCCGTAACCCATTGATGCCAGTCCCTTGTTGGTGATCATGATCTGGCCAGCTTTCTGGCGGAAGGCCTGCATCATCACGGTGAAAGCGCCGCCGCTGCTGCAGGGTATGATGGTGTCCTGCGGGTGGCAGAGCGTGGAGATGTGCTCGACGAAGCAGTAGGGCGAGATATAGCCGTCTGCGGTGTTGTTGATCGCCTCGACAGTAGGCAGGGTGTCACGGACGTGGCGCGCGTATGCCAACCATTCGGCGTGGTCGCCCAGCTCCATTCGTGCGAGCCTAGCTAGCATGTCGTTGGCATCGATGCATAGGCCTTGGGCGATGCGGGGGTGCCCCTTCTCCAGTTCGGTGCGATCCAAGTCAACCTGGATCACTTCGCCGCTTGGAACGAACTGGTGCCAGTTGAAACCGGTCTGCTGCATCCCGAGCCGGCTTCCGAGCGCGACTAGGAGATCTGCCTGCTGCAGCACTATGTTGGCGCTGCGCTGCCCCCAGGTATTGGGCCTGCCCACGTAGACCGGATGGTCGGCATCAATGCGGTCGGCAGCATTCCAAGTGGTCGCCAAAGGGATCCCCAGTTCGCCGAAGCGTACCCACAGACCGGCGGCTGTCGCACGGTCGATGCCGCCGCCGAGCAGCAGCACGGGCCGCGTGGCATGCCGGATGCGGTCGGCGACTTCGGCCAGCACCTGGTCAGTGATGTGTGGCAAAGGGCGCGGTGTGATGGCTGCTTCATCTGCCGTCACAGGCTCGACCTGCCTCGCCTGTACGTCCAGAGGAATCTCGATGAAGACCGGGCCCTTTCGTCCGTGCCGCGAGGCCTGCACGAGGTCGACGAATGCTTTCATCCCCAGCGGTTCTTCTAGCAGTACGGACTCGACCGTGATCGGGCGGGTGATGGATACCCCGTCAATTTCCTGAATGCCGCGCTGCCGCAGTGTGCCGTGCGCTAGGTCGGCGGTCTTGACCTGACCTCCGATCACCAGCAATTCCCGGCTTTCCAGAAAAGCGCCCGCGATCGCTGTCATGATATTGGTGAGCCCTGGACCTGCGGTCACTAGGGCGAGTGCCTTCGCGCCACCGCGGCTCGCCTCGTTGAAGTATTCGGCTGCGATGCCAGCGGCAACTTCATTGATGACGGGGTGACAGTCGAGGCGTAGGCTAAGACTCTCAATCAGGTGCATGATGTTGCCACCGCCCACGTAGAAGCAATGGGTGTAGCCCAGCGCCAAAAGCCAGTCTCCGATCTGGTCGCTATATTTCATCTAATTCTCTTTCCATCGCGGCGAAGGCATGGTGCAGTGTCCTTTCGATCGCCGCCGTACGTGGTGTCAAGTGGCGGACTAGGGCACCGTCCGCATCGTAGGCGATGACGACATAGTGTTCCGCCGTGTGTTTCTTGTCGGAGTCGAAGTGTCGCAGTAGGTCGTCAGCGGGGATCCTTGCCAGTTCGGCATCCAACCCCGGTACCTGCGCAAGCAACCAGCGTAAATGTGCACGTAGCTTGGAGGCGCGCGCGCAGGATCGGTCGACCAGCCCCTGTGCTTCGGAGAATGAAAAGCTGGCCAGCATGCCGAGACCCACCGCGATGCCGTGGCTGATACGGTAGCCGCTCGCACCTTCAAGCGCATGCCCGAAGGTGTGGCCGAAGTTGAGCAGCAGGCGGATGCCGGTATCGAATTCGTCTTCCTCAATGAAAACCTTCTTGGTGGCGAGGGTCAGGGCGATGACTTTTACTACGTGGGCAGGGTCACGCAGCAGGTCCCCGGCGTCGGCGAGAGCAAGGTATCTGTCGAAGGCATTGTCGGTGCTGGCGTAGCAGATCTTCACCGCTTCGCAGAGGCCTTCAATCATCTGTGCAGAGGACAGCGTTGAGCAGAAATCCGTGTCCACCCAGATCGTGTCCGGAGGATAGAAATTGCCGGCGATGTTCTTGTAGGAGCCGACGTTGATCGAGGACTTGCCGCCGACACACGAGTCGACCATCCCGAGCAGAGTGGTCGGTACGTAATCCCAGCCGATCCCACGCATGTAGCAGGACGCTGCGAATGTGGCGACGTCCTGGATGATTCCGCCACCGACCGCGATGACCCGCGCGGAGCGTGTGGTGCCACGCTTGCGCAACTGCTCGATCAGCACGCCGATAGTATCAAGCGTCTTGAACTCTTCGCGTGCCTGGATGAGGATGCTGGCCTCGCGCTCAAGCCAAGGGTAATAGGTCGGCAGGACTTCGTCACAAATCAGTATCGCGCGGGAGCCCTCCACATGTGGGCGCACGATTCCGGTGCCGGCCAAGACGTGGTATGACTTCGCGCTAGAGTGAATGTCGAACTCAAATGATCCTGACATGCGTGTAACCGAGGTCGACGTTGAGGAATTGACCAGTAGTACCGGTATTGCGGAACGAGGCTAGGCCATAAACGGCTGCAGCGACATCATCAAGGGTGGCGAGGCGACCGAAGCGGGTGGAGGCCTCCACATTGCGAATCTGGCTCTCGCTCAGGTTTGCCCGGGTCATCGGGGTTTCGAGAACCCCAGGCAGAACCGCATTGACAAGATGACCGTCGCGGCCTAGATCGTTGGCAAGGGAGAGAATCAGGCCTTGGACCGCAGCCTTACTGACGCAATAGGACAGCTTGTCCTGACGCGCTTGGTTCTGCCAGATTGAGCTGATGACGCAAAGACGCGAAGGCTTTGTCAGTGCGTCCCGGGTCAGCAGGTGATTGAGCGATACCAGGATTGACAGGACATTGGCCCGATAAATCGATTGGTGGGTGCTGGCATTGAACTGGAAAATGTTGTCGTTACAGTTCGCTCCGTGTGCCCAGCATACGGCATCGAAGGGACCGGCTGCAGCGACCGCAGCCTCGCCGGCGGGATCGTCATCTAGCGGATTCCATGCCAAGAATGAGCCAGAAGGTGCGTAGTTTGTGTCGCGGGTGATACGCACAACCTGCCACCCTTGCTCAGCATAATGTCTGTCGACCGCACCCCCGATGGCACCGGATGCGCCGAACAACAGCAATCGTCCAGTGCCTGCCGAATCCATTGTCGCCATTAGAAACCCAGCCCCAAGAATTCTTCCAGCTTGCCTGCAACATAATCGAGCTGTGCTTCCCCAAGCCCCGGATATACGCCAAGCCAGAATGTTTGTTCCATCACAATATCGGTGTTGACCAAATCCCCACTTACGCGGTAGTTGCGGCCGGCCATATAGGGCTGGCGGGTCAGGTTGCCGGCAAACAGCAGTCGTGTGCCGATGTTGTGCTGGTTGAGGTAGTTAAGCAGGTCAACGCGCCGGATGCCGGAGTTGGGGCGCAGCGTCACCGGGAAGCCGAACCAGGAAGGATTAGAGTTGAACGTTGCTTCCGGCAGCATCAAGAACTCGGAGCAATTTTGCAGGCGATCATGCAGATAGGCAAAGTTGGCGCGACGGCTAGCGATAAACCCTTCCAGTCGATCCATTTGCGCCAGCGCACATGCAGCCTGCATGTCGGTGATCTTGAGGTTGTAGCCCAGATGGCTATAGGTGTATTTGTGATCGTAGCCATCGGGTAGGCTCCCGCCGAGTTCACGACAGCTCCAGCCAAAACGCTTGCAGCAGGTGTTGTCCTTGCCTGGCGCGCAATAGCAATCGCGGCCCCAGTCACGAAAGGATTCAGCGATGAGCTTGAGTTCAGGATTGTTGGTAAAGACCGCACCACCTTCACCCATGGTGATGTGGTGGGCCGGATAAAAACTTAGGGTGGCAATATCGCCGAATGTGCCCACCATCTGGTCGTTGTATGAGGCCCCCAGTGCATCACAACAGTCTTCGATCAGCCATAGTCCATGCTTCTTGCATAACGCCGTGACGGCATCCAAATTGAATGGATTACCCAGGGTGTGCGCCAGCATCACGGCTTTGGTTTTTGGTGAAATGGCCGCTTCCAGCTGGCTGGCATCTACATTATGGGTGGCAAGATCAACATCCACGAATACAGGGACAGCGCCGAATTGCACGATGGGATTGACCGTGGTCGGGAAGCCGGCAGCCACGCCAATGACTTCATCGCCAGGTTTGATCGCACGTTCACCGAGGCGCGGACTGGTCAATGTGGAAAACGCAACAAGGTTGGCGGAAGAGCCGGAATTCACGGTGATTGCGTGTTTTACGCCTAGATAGTTGGCTAGGCATTCTTCGAACTGGGTATTGAAACGCCCGGTGGTCAGCCAGCCATCCAATGATGCCTCCACCATCAATTGCAATTCTTTTCCACCAATGACCTTGCCCGACACCGGCACGGCACTAAGCCCAGGGATGAAGGGTTTTGGTGTATGGGCGATGTCAGCATAGCGAGCCACCAGCGCAAGGATCTGGTCACGTAGCTGCTCTGCAGAGGAGGGGGTAGAAAGATCAGTGGTCATGGTGGGTGACGATAGCCAGAGATTTGCTGCATGCACAGAATGCGCATGTTTTCGCCATTGCGCCATGCTTTATGCCAATGAACTACATGGGCAAGCGCTTCTTGCAGTGACCAGCGGGGCTGCCAGCCCAATTGTTGCCGCGCTTTGGAGATGTCCAACTTCAAGAAACTGGCTTCGTGTGGGTGTTCGCCGGGTTGCATCTGCCAGTTGGCATCCCCCCCCCAGGTTGCGCATAGTTGCTCCACGATCCACTGCACTGGGCGGGCATCGTCATCATTGGGGCCAAAGTTCCAGCCTTCTGCATAGGGTTGCCCTTGGGTGTACAAGCGTTCTGCCAATTGCAAATAGCCACTGAGCGGTTCCAGTACATGCTGCCAGGGACGAATGGCGTGCGGGTTGCGGATAAGTACGGCAGTTCCGTGCTCTAGCGCCCGTAAGATGTCTGGCAGCAGACGATCCTGGGCCCAGTCACCACCACCGATGACATTGCCGGCACGGGCGGTGGCCAGTGCAATACCGGCTTCCTTCAAGAACGAGTTGCGATAAGCACTACTGACCAGTTCCGCGCAACCCTTGCTGCTGGAGTATGGATCATGCCCACCCATCGGGTCTGATTCACGGTAGCCCCACACCCACTCTTGGTTTTCGTAGCACTTGTCGGTGGTGATGTTGACGATGGCACGTACCGAGCCTGCCTGACGTGCAGCTTCCAACACATGCACCGTGCCCATCACATTGGTTGCGTAGGTCTCCAACGGTTGCTGGTAGGAGGCGCGGACCAGTGGTTGTGCCGCCAAATGAAACACGATTTGCGGTTGAAGCTGCGCAAACAATGGCGCGATGGATGCGTAGTCCCGAATGTCGGCGATGTGGTGCGACATGCCTTGTCCAACATCGGCGACATTGAATAACGATGGCGCGCTGGGTGGTGGCAGGGCTATGCCAGCAACATCTGCCCCCATGGATTGCAACCACAGGCTCAACCATCCGCCTTTGAAGCCGGTATGCCCTGTCAACAGAACGCGCTTATCCCTCCAGAAATCGGGTGAGATGTTGGATGTACCCATCACGGCCAACGCTTCCAGGGGGCATTGCCGCTGGCCCAGAGCTCTTCCAGATTCGCTTTGTCGCGCAGTGTGTCCATGGGTTGCCAGAAGCCATGGTGTTCGAAGGCCATGAGCTCGCCTTCATTCGCCAATGTTTGCAGCGGTGCTTGCTCCCAGATTGTGCCGTCATCTTGCAGATAGTCCAGCACACGTGGCGAGAGCACGAAGAAGCCGCCATTGATCATGCCACCATCACCGCGCGGTTTTTCTTGAAAGCTATCGACTCGACCGTCCTGCATGGACAGTGCGCCAAACCGGCCGGGTGGAATGGTGGCGGTCACCGTGGCGGCTTTGCCATGCGCCTTGTGGAACGCGATGCAGGCACCGATGTCGATATCGCCCACACCGTCGCCATAGGTCAAACAAAACGCATCATCGTCCCTCAGATAGTCCGCTACGCGCCGCAGGCGACCACCGGTTTGCGAGTGATCCCCGGTATCCACGAGCGTTACCTTCCACGGCTCTGAGCGACGCTCATGGACGTGCATGCTGTTGGCTTGCATGTCGAAGGTGACATCCGACATATGCAGAAAATAATTGGCGAAGTATTCCTTGATGATGTAGCCCTTGTAGCCGCAGCAGATAATGAACTCATTGATGCCGTGACTGGAGTAGATCTTCATGATATGCCAGAGGATTGGCATGCCGCCGATCTCCACCATGGGTTTGGGGCGCACGGTAGTTTCTTCACTCAAGCGCGTGCCCAACCCACCTGCGAGAATCACTGCTTTCATGTCATTTGGCCTCGCTGGGGGTTGGTGCGGCGGAGCACACAAAGGCATCCGAATAAAACTGATCGGCAGGAAGCCCCGCACGCAGCAGCGCTGCCTTGGCAGTATGGATCATCGCGTCGGAGCCGCAAGCATAGACAGCAGCATTGGTGAAATCAGGTTGCATCGCCAACAGGACATCCTGTACATGGCCGCGTGCGCCTTGCCAAGCATCGTCAGCGCGCGAGAGTACGGGGATAAATCGAGCGGTGGGTATCAAGGCATGTACATCGAAATAAAGATCTTCTTGCCTACGCCCCCCCCATAGCACCGTGACAGATTCTGGCTGTTGCTCTGAAGGTAGAGTTGTCAAAGCTACAAGCATTGCCTTGACTGGAGCAATTCCGGTGCCGGTGGCAAGGAAAAATAGCTGCATACCACTACAGGCGCGCAAGATGAACGTGCCCAAAGGGCCGTGTAAGCGCAAAACGTCCTCCGGTTTTGCATCTGCAAACCAATATCGCGTCATTTCTCCGTCTTGCATGGCGCGAACATGCAGTTCTAGCGTGTTGTTTGGCAAACGGGGATTGGCAATCGAATAGCTGCGGCGTAGACCATGCTTGCCGATGACGTCGATGTATTGCCCAGGCAAGAACTCGAAGGCGCTGCTGGGAGGTAGTCGCAGTTGGATGCCAACAACATCGGGGGCTAAACGCTGCAGTGAGTTGATTTTACAGGGCAGTGTGCGCGGAGGAGGAAGTGTGAGATCACCTAGGTCAAGTACTCCGATGCGCAGATCAGTGTCCGCAGTGCGTGCACAGCTAAGAATCCACCCGTCTGCTTTTTCTTGCTCGGTTAGAGCCAGCTCGGGAAGTAGGGCGTGCGTGCTGCCCGTCATTACTTTGCACCGGCACGTGCCGCAGCGGCCAGTCTTGCAGCTGTATGGGAGTTGCAGGGATGCGGTATTGGCGGCGTCAAGCAAGGTAATGCCGGTGTTGGCATCAAAGCGAAAATTTGTAGTGGTGGTAATAACCGGCATATGATCAACTTCAGTAGGGCTTTTCCTTAGAAACATCTAAGGCTTTTGGCTGTCGCATCAATGCCATCAGAATGGTTGAGTCTTCGTGTGCAAAATAATGCGCCGGGAAGAGAGATCCCGCTTCCGGATGCTCTCGACGAACTGAAGCCGGAATTGTTTTCCCCAGCGGCTTCCACGCAGGTTCAATGAATGCACGTTCGGGTTCCTGAGCGGCGCTCAATCCACCTACCAGCAATGTTCCGACAAGTAGGCCGTGCCAGAGTGTGCGCCCTTGTTGTTGCGCCAGTGGCTTGATCGTAGCCAAAGCGAGTACACAAAGTGCTGGGACTGATGCGCGCATCGCAAGGTCATTGCCAATGCCAAGATAGTAGAATGGCAGTAGGCACAGAGTCGCCACCGCCACACGCATCGGTGTGTTGAAATGAGTGATACGCGCCAAAATCAGTGCCAAAAAGCCGAATTCCAGCAAGCAAAACAGCACGTAACGATAGGCAAACAGGTCCCAGGTGCCCCACATTTCCGTCATCCAGCCGTGCGGAATTTCTGCGGCATCCATGCCCAAATATTTCATGGAAAGCAAAGCGATAGGTGCGAACGCAAGGCAGGATTTTGGCGAAAACAAAATTTGGAAGTCACGTTTCCATGCGAGGCCAATCAGAAAAAATGGGAGTAAACCCATCGCAGCAAGTGGCGACCACAAGGGAATGGCGGTGGCCAGCAACGGTGTGATGCGCGCAAGCAATGGCTGGCGCCAGTGGCGAAGTATCAACGTGATACCAAGCCATGCTGGCAACGCATGGTTAGGTACCCAGAATAGCAAGGTGGTATTGGCTGAGTACTGGATGGATGGCATCCACCACTCGATGTGCTGCCCTGGCACGGCAATTTCTCGATATGCCCATGCATGACCGAGCAAATCCATTCCGCCAAACAGGGTCAACACCAACAAGCAGAGGATGCGTTCGCGCAGGGTATCGAATAGGCGGCAGGCAGCCAATAAAAACAGCCACCAGCCCAATACCGTCCATAAATAGATTGCGAAATTGGCGGCATCGGGGCCAAATAAATAACCGACAGCTGCAGAGGGTAAAAAATAGCCTACAGGCGCACGTAGAATCAGGTGTGAAGCATCAGCGAGCAGGTAGGTTGGCGGCCAGCCACTGACGGATAGGTCATGCAGGACAGCATCGCGAGTAAGCCAGTCCGAATTGGAGTAGAAAAAATGACCAACGCCGGCAACTGCAGTCCATCCTAGCGATAGCGCAAAAACACTTAAAATGAATTTTGTGTTTAATCCCGTTGATCCTGTCGATGGGCCACGCAATGCTTGCCATGAGGCGAAGCTTGTCAATACCAGCAAGATAGCTGTTGCTAGTGGGATAAACCACAGGCAGAACAGAAGGATTGGGAGAATGAGATAGATGGCGATGGATTGGTCGATCCAATCTAAGCTAGTTGCCGGCGAAGACGCTGTCGCTGCACGAGGGATGAGCACTTATTTTTTCTCCTCGTGATACTCATCATCCACATTGATGCCCCAGATTGCCGCCTTATCCACCACGCCCGCAGCAATCTGCCGCGCCGCTTCCTTGGCAGTGAGCATGGAGTGATCTTGGTTGTTGTAGCGATGCATACCGTTGCGACCGATCAGGAACAGGTTGGGTACCGCATCCAGTGCGGTCTGTAGTTCGTCAAAGCGCGTATAGGCTTCGCCGAAATAGCCGGGATACGCTTTGGGAACATGCAGCACCACCGCATCCAGCGGCGCATCGGCGCGCACCAGCCCGATCTGCACCATTTCCTTGTGGGCCATGGCTTTCATCGAGGCCTCGTCCATGTTCCAGAGTGCATCTTCTTCCTTGCAGAAGAACTCCAGTCCCATCCATAGCGTAGTGGGGTCGGCCACCATATAGGGGCTCCAGTTATTGAACACCTGCACGCGACCTACATTGACCCCGGGTTCTTGGATGTAGATCCAGTTATCGTCCAGTTGGCGTGGGATGGCGCTGCGCGGGTAGAGCAGGCCCACGGTGATGAAATCGCGGTAGGAGAGTTGGCTGGCGATGCTGCGAACCTCCTGCGGGAAGCCACTGCCAGCAGCCTGTACCAAATCCTTGATGGGCATGGTGGAAAGCAGGTGACTGCAAGACAGCAAATGTGTCGAGCCCTGTGCATCACGGTAGGTGATGCCTTGCACGTGGCCGCCGTGCATATGGATGCCCTCCACGCGGCTTTGCATCAGCAGCATGCCGCCCTGCGCCACAAACCGTTGCGCGGCGGTTTCCCACATTTGGCCGGGGCCGTACTTGGGGTACAGGAAGCTTTCAATCAGCGAAGTCTGTTCGGCCTTGCCGCCCAGCCCCAGTACTTTCTTCAGGGCATGGGTAATGGCTTTGACAATGGATAGGCTCTTGATGCGCTGCGCGCCCCACGCGGCGCTGATTTCACCGCAGGGCACGCCCCAGACTTTTTCGGTGTACTCCTTGAAGAATTGCAGGTACAGCTTGCGACCGAAGCGGTTGACCAGGAAGTCTTCCAGCGAATGTTCAGGTTTGCGTGGATGGATCTTGGCCCAAACATAGCTGAGGCCAAAAGTGAAGGTCTTCCACGGTCCCAGCTTGAGCAGGGTGTCGGGGTTGAGCTTGAGCGGGTAGTCGAAGAACTGCTTGTTGAAGTAGATGCGCGAGAGTCGGCTGCGCACCAGCAGTACGCCTTCATCAGATTCCTTGGCATTGCTGGCAGGGACGTTGGCGCTGGCGCCTTGATAGCGCAGTTCGCGCCCGCTGCTTGTGTCGGCAGGTGCGGCGACTGGCATCAACTTGCGCCACCAGTCCATTACCCAGTCGGACTTGGAAAAGAACCGATGCCCGCCGATGTCGATGCGGTTGCCGTGATGCTCCACGGTGCGAGAGATTCCGCCCACTTGCGTGTCCGCTTCCAGCACGGTGATGTTGTCAATGCCAGCGGCCTGTAGTTCAAGTGCAGCGGTCAGGCCGGCAGGACCCGCACCGACGATGACGATGGCATGTTCTGTTGAATTGGAATTGCTCAAACCACATTCCCCGAGGCGGCGCGACTGCGGCGCGATGTAGCAAAGAGTAGCGTTTTACGGGCGATGTAGTTGAAGGCAAACGTCACCACAGCGGCGGCCAGCTTCACTGCTTCTGGCAGTAGGCCCAGTTCTGTGACGCCGATCCACAACACCAGCTGGGTGATCGCCAGGCCTGCCACACCAATGCCAACAAAGGTCAGGAATTCGAGTGCGGGTGCATTGCCGAACGCGCGCGCCCTAAACACCCAGCGGATGCTGAGGACATACGCCACAATCGCACCGGTGATGAAGCCCAGTGTTGCCGACCATGCCAAGCTCAGGTGCAGTAACCGCAGACACATCGAGAGCGTGCCGGTATCCACTAACAGCGCCAGCAGAGAGGCGGCGAAGTAGCGGATGAGGTCATGCTGCAAAAGTCTGGCGTTAAGGTGCTGGCGCATGCGGTGTTGGCTGTGCTGATGATTGGATTGTGATGCCGGTATTTGCCAGCTCGCGACAAGCGTACAAGTAATACGTCGATTCGGCACCGTTGTCAGGTGCCCAGATACCTGCTGCTGGGTAATTCAATGGGTAGTACAGGACGACATAGGTGAGCTTGTTCCGAGAATTCTCGCAAGCCTGACGCACGGCAGCAGCATCAGGCTTGCATGCGATGAAAGGCTCTTTGGGGAAGACCACGATGCGGCAATCCTTGCCTTGCGCATCCTTCACATGCAGGAGTTCTTTCCGTCGATAACCTTCGATGGATGTGGCGCGATTGAACACGATGCCGGACAACTGCTGTTGCTGGATGTAATGCGAGCGATGCAATACGCTCCAGGCCGGCAACAGGTTACCTAGCCATAACACTTGCGCATCGGGAGCGATGTTGATCCCGAAGGGTTGCGCATCATGCATCGGATCTGTGAACGCACGCTGCAGTGCAGAGCGCTGATCCCATTGGTATCCAGAAAATAGTGCGGCAAAGAAGAGGGCTGGAAGCGCAATCCAATACAGGCGGGCTGTGGCGTAGCGCTGCCAAAACCATAGGGTTGCCAACACTGTCGGCAATGACAGAGCGGCTGGCAGGCGTGGCTGCATCAGTGCATCTACCCAACGCATAGTGCCAAGCGGTGCGCCCCAGGGAGTCAGGGCTAGCGTATTGGGTAGCACGTAAATCATTGCGACGCCAAGGCACAGCACCACCAGAGTGCGCTGCAGTGGCATGCCAACGCGTTGACTCAGCCAAGGCCAAACCCAATACAGCAGTGCCGCAATCATAAACATCGGGTGCGCGGCGGATGGCATCAACCCCAAGACCACGGCGCAGACAAACACCAGCAACCGGAGCTTGTCATGGGCAGGCTGTCGCCAAAGGCGTACGCAGAGCCAAGGCAACATTGCGGTGGCTGTCCAGTGCAGCAACCAATGCACACGCCACAGTTGCAGTCCTGCCCCCCAAGCCAGATGCAAGCCATCGGCCAAGAGCAATCCAAGGGCAAATAGCATCACTGATGCACCGAGAACAGAGTGCAAATACCGGCGCAAAGCCGGGGCTGCATGGCGGGCGGCGACTGCAGCTACGAACAGATCCTTCACTAAATAGTTCCAATCGCCAACGCCTGACTGCGAATAGAACACCACCAAATTTCGATCCCACACTTGCTGGAACCAGAGTGCATCCATGCGGGCAGTCAGAAAACTCAACTGCGGCAAAGCAAAACACGCTGCCGCCGCGAGTGTCGGCAGCCATAGCAAATGCAGCCAGCGGCGATCTTGCTGGGCAAGCCACAACCAGCCGATAACGAATGCAGGTCCCGCTTGCAAGGGGTGCAATGCGAGCGCGGCAAGCCCAAGCAGGCCGGCCAAGGTGCGGCGTTGTGCCACCAGCGCTGCAAGTGCTGCCAAGCACAAGGGCTCGGCAAAACTGCGCCCGGTAAGGAAGGGTTCGGCGTAGGACAAAATACCCCAAGCACCGTAGCTTGCCGGCAGCAGAAGCAGTGCCAGCAAGGCGGGAAAACGTGATGACTCTGGCAGCAGTTGATGCAGTAGCCCCCAGCTGGCAATGACAAATGCCAGCAGCCCGGCCAGCGTCAGCCACAAGAACGCGTTGCCAAGACCCAGCGTCTGAACCAGGTGCGCCACTAGGCTTGGGAACAAACTGAATTGCGCTTGGCTGCCGTAGGCAAAAAACAGATCGTGTGCAAATGGCGCCGGATCGAGTAGCGCAAGCACTTGGCCTGCGTAGATCGTGCTGTCGTGCAAAATGCCGTGATAGGGATGGAACAGCAACAGCAGGACAACAGCAAGCAAGCTTGCAGCCAGTGTTGTGGCGAATCCAGATTCGAGCCTTGGCTGTTTGGGGGGGCTTTGCTCTGTTGTAAGGAAGCCGGCGTTCAACCCGATACTCTCGACGCTTGGTTCAGCCGGGTATCTTGCACCAGCAAGCAACTAGGCGAGCGGCGATGCGTGCAACGCCTGCACTCAAGTTGCCAAGACGCAGTTGGCAGTTTCCATATCGCAGGTTGTTGTCTTGACGCCAGGATCCTGTGGGGTGCCAGTAATGGGCGCACTCATTACGGTAGCGGTGGTTGCTGTTTTGCAGGCCCTAGCAGGGGGCGCGCTTGGCGTGGTCTTGGTGTAGATGGCCGCCAGCGAAAAATTCGCGTAATTTTTCATCTCCATCTGGCAGGCCCCCTCTGCCGAGCGGATGCGGTAATTGTTGTACGCCGGCAGGGCGATGGCAGCCAAGATGGCGATAATCGCAACAACGATCATCAGCTCAATCAGGGTGAAACCGGATGTGCTGCGGTTCATGGTCGGTGCTCATGGAGATGACTCAACAGACCACTGAGCAAGAATCGGGCCAATGCAGTTGATTTCAGCTGAGTGGCCCCAAAAAAAAGAGGGGCCGAAGCCCCTCTATTGGTACTACCAACTGTTGGCGGCTTGGATCAGGTGGCCAGCGTGCAGGTGCCGGTATCGTTTTCGCAGGTGGTTGCCTTGTCGCCAGGGCTTGCCGGGTTGAAAACGGTGGTGCCGCTGATCGTGGTCACCGCCGTGGTCGGGCCACTGCAAGCCTTGGCCTTCGGGGTCGGGGCGGACATGCCCGGGGTCATGTTGGCGGCCACGGCGGAGTTGATGTAAGCCTTGGCTTCGGCTTGGCATGCGCCATTGGCCGAACGGATACGGTAGTTGTTGTACGCCGGCAGCGCGATGGCGGCCAGGATGGCGATGATCGCGACCACGATCATCAGTTCGATCAGGGTAAAGCCTTGTTGGTTCTTCATGGGTAGATCCCCTAGGGTTTTGGGTGGGTATTCACGTGCCGCAGTGCTCGCTGATCCAGTCCTTCGGCAGCCGTGCGTGTGGCACGTGCGGAAGGTAACATGCAGGATGCGTGCCAACATGCATTTTTGCGGTGTATTTTGCGTATTCCATCGCACTCTGGGGACAAACCTGTTTGGAATGATGAATTGGGTGGGTGACGCACGGGGACGATTTGTGACATATCGCGTCACAAATTGAAGCTGGGTTCAGGTGTTTGGCTTGGATTGCAGGGAGCTTCAGGCCTTGCCGGTGACTGCGGCGTCCATAATCAATATGGATCTTGGCCACGGACAGGGCATAGGCCTGGCCGTCGATGCAGTGAAGCGTACAACTCCCGGGCGCGGCAGTCTTCAACGCGGACGATAGGGGGTCAATCGATCCCCAACTTTTTCAGCTTGTAGCGCAGGGCGCGGAAGGTGATGCCCAGTTGCGCGGCGGTGCGGGTTTTGTTGAAGCGGTTTTCGGCCAGTGCCAGTTCGATGGTCTTGCGCTCGACTTCTTCGATGAAGCTGGGCAGGGCACTGGTGGAGGATTCGCGCGGGTCGATTTTGCTGGGGTCCAAGCTGATTGCCGCTGGCGGAGTGGCGTGGGCGGGGCGGTGCAGATCCGGCAGGCGCAGGTCGGCGGCGCGGATGCCGTCGTCGTCGGCCAGGGCAAAGGCGCGCTCCAAGATGTTTTCCAGCTCGCGCACATTGCCGGGGAAGCTGTAATGGGCCAGTGCTTCGATGGCGCCGGCGTGCAGTACCGGCTGCGGGCGGCCTTGCGCGGTGGCCAGCCGGGTGAGGATGGCGTCGGCCAACAGGGTCAAGTCCTGCCGGCGTTCGCGCAGCGGCGGCACGCGCAGTTCGATCACATTGATGCGGTAGTACAGGTCATGCCGGAAGCGGCCTTCATCGACCAGTGCGGCCAGGTTTTTGTGGGTGGCCGAAAGAATGCGCACATCCACTGCGACTTCGGCATTGGCACCCACCGGGCGTACCGATTTTTCCTGGATGGCGCGCAGCAGTTTGACTTGCATCGCCATTGGTAGCTCGGCGATTTCATCGAGGAACAAGGTGCCGCCCTCGGCGGCTTGGAACAGGCCGGTTTTGTCGGCATGCGCGCCGGTGAAGCTGCCTTTTTTGTGGCCGAAAAACTCGCTTTCCATCAGCTCGGCCGGAATCGCGCCGCAGTTGACCGGCACAAACGGGCCGCTGGCACGTGCACCTTCGTCATGGATGGTGCGCGCGACCAGTTCCTTGCCGACGCCCGATTCGCCGGCGATGTACACGGGGGCTTGGCTGCGGGCGACCTTGGCCAAGGTGGTGCGCAGCTCGGTCATGGCCGGCGACTGGCCCAACAGGCGAGCGGCCACGCTGCCTGCGGCCGGCGAGGGTCTGCCGGTGTCGTTGGCTGTACGCGGTTGCGAGCCCAGTTTCAATGCGTGCTGCACCAGCCCGCGCAGCACGGTGAGGTCCACCGGCTTGCTGACAAAATCGAAGGCGCCAGCTTTGAGTGCGCCCACTGCGGCCTCTTGGTTGCCAAAGGCGGTGATCATCGCCACTGGCGTGTGCGGGTACAGTTGGGTGATTTCCTGCACCAACTCGATACCGGAACCGTCGGCCAGGCGCATGTCGGTCAGGCATAGTGCGTATTGGTTGTGGCGCAGCAGGGCGCGGGCGTCGTGCAGGGACGAGGCGGTATCACTCTTCAGCCCCATCCGGCCCAGGGTGAGCACCAACAGTTCACGGATGTCGCGTTCGTCATCGACGATGAGGACGCTGTTGGACGTACTGCGCGCGAGTGTATTCATTAGGTTGAAAGATACCCGGTTGCCGCGCTGCGTCCAAGTGCGACGTTTTGTGGCAGTGTGCGCAGGGGTACGGTTCAGCCGGTGCTGATCGCACGGACGCCGGTCAACCGGATCCGAAAGCAGGTGCCGCCGGCTGGCAAGGGGATGTGTTGCAGCTCGGCCTGGTTGGCTTGGCACATCTCCTGGGCGAGGTAGAGCCCCAGCCCGGTGCCGTGGCTGGAGGTGGTAAAGAATGGGCGAAACATCTGTGCCGCCACGGTTTCCGGGATGCCGGGGCCGCGATCTTGCACATCCAGCACCGGCGCGCCTTTGTCATCGCGGTACACATGCACGCTGACGTGTGCCGGTGCGCCGGGCATGCGCCCGTACACCAGTGCGTTGTGCACCAGCACCGTCACGATTTGCTGCAATTGGCGGCGATCTGCCAAGCAGGGGAACGCGCCGGGGGCGACTTTGATGTCCAAGGTGTCGTTGTCCAGCGGGTGGTTTTGCAGATATTCGGCGACAAACTGACGCGCAAATTCGCCCAAATCCAGATGCTCGTGCTGGGCGCGTTCGCGCCGGGCCAGCCCCAGCACGCTTTCCACGATGCCATTCATGCGGCGGGTCTGCTGGTAGATGATTTCCAGCAGGCGGCGGTCGGAGGCGTTGATGTCTTGCGACTCTTCCAGCAACTGGGTGGCGTAGCTGATAGCCGCCAACGGATTGCGAATTTCGTGCGCCAAACTGGCAGAAAACCGGCCCAAGGTGGCCAAGGTCAGGCTCTCGGCGCGGCGTGACGCCAGCTCGGCATCGTCCAGAAACACCAATACCTGATCACCTTCGGCCAGCATACGTGCAAAGCGCGGCAGGATTTCTGGCAAATCCTGTGCCAATTGCAGGGGGGTAGTGTCTTGTGTGCCATCGCGCTCCCACAAGCGCAGCCGCGCATACAGCGCGGGCGCGGCGGTGGCCAGCATGCGCCGGCCCTCGCCGGCGGCACCCAGATGCAGCAACGCGGCTTCATTGGCCAGCCGGATCTCGCCATCCCCATCCACCAGCAACACGCCGGTGCGCATGCGGCGGATGATCAACTCGTTCACTTCGGCCAGATTGGCGGCTTGGCTGCCGCGATGTTCGGCCAGAGCGGCGGTGGCGCGCAATTGTTGGCCCAGCAAACTGGTCAATGTTGCAATTGCCAGATAGCTGAGCGCGAACATCGGAATTTCGATCAGCGGGCGGTTGATGGCCTCTTGGGTCAGGTAGCTCCAGGCCAGTTGCAGCGCCAGCGCCACGCTGGCGATGGCGGCCAGCATCAGCCCCTTGCGCAACGGCAGGAACAACGCGGCCGCGCCGATGTTGAACAGCAACATCATCGCAATGCCCGAGCCCACATTCGGCAGTGCGTTGGTGGCCAGCGTGCTGGCCAGGATGTCAAGACTGATGCCGGTCCATACCTGGGTGTTGACTTGGCCACGACGGCCACTGAAGAACAAGGCAATGGCGGCAATCAGGTAAACAATAGCGATGCCCGCAGCCAAGTGCGGGTGCCGCGGCTGGCCAAAAATCATGCCAACTGGGGCGAACACGGTCAAACACAGCAGCGCCGCTTCCAGCAGCCGATACAGGGTGAACGAGTACAGCTCGCGGCGAATCGCGACCTGCAGTGACTGGGTGTCGGAAGGAAGATAGGCCTGCAACATGAGGCGAGTATGCGGGAACCGTGCGGGCTGGCAACGCATGACGCGCCGCAACACGCTAAAATGGGGTTCCATCCGGGCCGGACTGGTTACTCCAGCAGCACGGATGTCCGTCCTCTCCCCGGGTGATCCATGAATTTTCACGAGTACCAGGCAAAGCAATTGTTTGCCGATTACGGCATTGCAGTTCCGACCGGGCGCGTTGCGCGCACGCCGGAGGAGGCCGTTGATGCGGCCAAAACCATCCCAGGTGGCCTGTGGGTCATCAAGGCGCAGATCCACGCTGGCGGCCGCGGCAAAGCCGGTGGTGTGAAGCTGGCCAAGACCTTGGACGAAGTGCGTGAGTATGCCAAGGGCATGCTGGGCACCAGGATGGCGACGTATCAGACCGCCGGCGTTGAATTGCCGGTGGATTCGGTGTTGGTGTGCGAAGGCACCGACATCGCAAAGGAGCTCTATCTGTCGGTGTTGGTGGACCGCGATACCAAGTCGATCACCTTCATCGCCTCCGCCGAAGGCGGTATGGATATCGAGCAGGTGGCGCACGAGAAGCCCGAAGCCATCAAGACCCTGCACGTCAATTACGTGCAAGGCTTGCAGCCGTTCGAGTGCCGCGACCTCGGTTTCGCGCTGGGCTTGACCGCCAAGCAAGTGGGCCAGCTGACCAAGATCATGTTGGGCCTGTATCGCCTGTTCAACGAAAAAGATTTGGCATTGGTCGAATTGAACCCGCTGGCCATCCTCACCGATGGCAATCTCGCGGTGCTGGACGGCAAGATCAATTCCGATGACAACGCCAGCTTCCGCCACGTCGATTTGACCGCGATGCGCGATATTCGTCAGGAAGACGAAACCGAAGTGCGCGCCAGCCAGTACGACCTGAACTACGTCACGATGGACGGCAATATCGGCTGCATGGTCAATGGTGCGGGCCTGGCGATGGCCACCATGGACGTGATCAAGCTGGAAGGCGGCGCGCCTGCCAACTTCCTGGATGTCGGCGGCGGTGCGAATAAAGAACGCGTGACCGAGGCGTTCAAGCTGATCCTGTCGTCGGACAAGGTGAAGGCGATCTTCGTCAACATCTTCGGTGGCATCGTGCGTTGCGACATGATCGCCGAGGGCATCATCGCGGCGGTCAAGGACGTGGGCGTGCAGATCCCGGTGATCGTGCGGCTGGAAGGCACCAATGTGGAAGCGGGCAAGGACCTGCTGAAGAACTCCGGCTTGGCCATTATTCCGGCCGACGACATCAACGATGGCGCGAAGAAGGCGGTTGCCGCCGTCGCTGGCCAGTAAAAGGATCCCCTCATGTCCGTTTTGATCAACAAGAACACCAAGGTGCTGGTGCAGGGCTTTACCGGCTCGCAAGGCAGCTTCCACGCCCAGCAGATGCTGGATTACGGCACGCAGGTTGTGGGCGGTGTGACACCCGGCAAGGGCGGCAGCACCCACCTGGGTCTGCCCGTGTTCGACACCGTGGCGCAGTGCGTGCAGGCCACCGGTGCCGATGCCTCGGTCATCTACGTGCCACCGCCGTTTGCCGCTGACGCGATCATGGAAGCGGCGGCTGCTGGCATCAAAGTCATCGTGTGCATCACCGAAGGCATCCCGGTGCTGGACATGCTGCGCGTCAAGAACGTACTGAAGGGCACTCCGGACGTCGTGCTGGTCGGCCCCAACTGCCCCGGCGTGATCACTCCCGGCGAATGCAAGATCGGCATCATGCCCGGTCACATCCATTTGCCCGGCAAGATTGGTATCGTCTCGCGCAGCGGCACGCTGACCTATGAAGCGGTCAAGCAAACCACCGACGTGGGTCTGGGCCAGAGCACCTGCATCGGCATCGGCGGCGACCCGATCAACGGCACCAACTTCATCGACGCGTTGAAGTTGTTCCAGGCCGACCCGCAGACCGAGGGCATCATCATGGTCGGCGAAATCGGCGGCAGTGCCGAGGAAGAGGCCGCCGAGTTCATTGCCAAGCATGTGACGAAGCCGGTGGTGGGCTTTATTGCCGGTGCGTCGGCACCGAAGGGCAAGCGCATGGGGCATGCCGGTGCGATTGCCTCGGGTGGCTCGGGCACCGCCGAAGGCAAGTTTGCCGCGATGGAAAAGGCCGGCATCACCACCGTGCGTAGCCCTGGTGATCTGGGCGCGGCGATTGCCAAGCGGTTGGCGAAGTAAGTCAGGCGCACAATGCTCAAACAAAAACGGCGGCCTTGCGGTCGCCGTTTTTGTTGCTGCGTGTTGATGAAACTTACTGCGCCGGTTTGGCCGCATCGGCAGCGGGTGCTGTTTCCGCTGCAGGGGGGGGGGCAGTGTCTTCCGCCACCGGCGTGGCTTGCATCTGCTCCATGGCCGGTGCGCTCACCGCTACCGGCGGTTTGGCGGCTTCGGTGTGTTGGGTGTTCACCGGCAGCAGCGGCACGATCAGCAACGCCACGATGTTGATGATCTTGATCAGCGGGTTCACGGCGGGGCCTGCAGTGTCCTTGTAGGGGTCACCCACGGTGTCGCCGGTGACGGCAGCCTTGTGTGCCTCACTGCCCTTGCCGCCGAAGTGGCCGTCCTCGATGTACTTCTTGGCGTTGTCCCATGCGCCGCCGCCGGTGGTCATCGAAATGGCCACGAAGATGCCCGTCACAATCGTGCCGATCAGCAACCCGCCCAGCGCCTGCGGGCCCAGCGCCAGACCCACGATCACCGGTACCGCGACCGGCAGCAGCGACGGCACGATCATTTCCTTGATCGCCGACTTGGTCAGCATGTCCACGGCCTTGTCGTACTGCGGCTTGCCGCTGCCATCCATGATGCCCTTGATGTCGCGGAACTGGCGACGCACTTCCTCCACCACCGCACCGGCGGCGCGGCCCACGGCTTCCATCGCCATCGCGCCGAACAGATAGGGAATCAGGCCGCCGATCAGCAGGCCGACGATCACCATGTGGTTGGACAGGTCGAAGGTGAACTGCACGTCCGGATGCGCGGTTTGCAGGTTGTGGGTGTAGTCGGCGAACAGCACCAGCGCGGCCAGTGCCGCAGAACCAATGGCATAGCCCTTGGTGACGGCCTTGGTGGTATTGCCCACGGCGTCCAGCGGATCGGTCACGTTGCGCACTTCCGGCGGCAGCTCGGCCATTTCTGCGATACCGCCGGCGTTGTCGGTAATCGGGCCGTAGGCGTCCAGCGCCACGATCATGCCGGCCATCGACAGCATGGCGGTCGCGGCGATCGCGATGCCGTACAGGCCACCCAGTTTGTGTGCCACCAGGATCGAGGCGCACACCGCCAGCACCGGCAGTGCGGTGGACTTCATCGACACGCCCAAGCCGGCGATGATGTTGGTGCCGTGGCCGGTGGTGGAGGCCTGTGCGACGTGCTTCACCGGCGCGTACTGGGTGCCGGTGTAGTACTCGGTGATCCACACGATCACGCCGGTCAGCACCAGCCCAACCAGGCCGCAATAGAAAATGTTGGTTGACGAAATCACCAGGCTGCCGTCGAGCGACGTCAAGCCGTTCGGGAACAGATCCGCGGTGACGAACCAGAACGCCACCGCCGACAGCAGCGCCGACACGAGCACGCCCTTGTACAGCGCGCCCATGATCGAGCCGCCTGCCTTTACCTTGACGAAGAACGCGCCAATGATCGAGGCGATGATCGACACCCCGCCCAGCAGCAGCGGATACAGCACCGCATGCGAGTTCACGGCGAACATCAGCCCGCCCAGCAGCATCGTGGCGATGATGGTCACCGCATAGGTTTCGAACAGGTCGGCCGCCATCCCCGCGCAGTCGCCGACGTTGTCGCCGACGTTGTCGGCGATCACCGCCGGGTTGCGCGGGTCATCCTCGGGGATGCCGGCTTCGACCTTGCCCACCAGATCGGCGCCGACGTCGGCACCCTTGGTGAAGATGCCGCCACCCAGGCGCGCGAAGATCGAGATCAGCGAGCTGCCGAACGCAAGTCCGACCAGTGCGTGCAGCACTTTTTCCTGCGGCAGGCCCAGTTTGCCCAGCACGAAGTAGTACCCGGCCACACCCAGCAGGCCCAGCCCCACCACCAGCATGCCGGTGATCGCGCCACCACGGAACGCCACATCCATCGCAGCACTCATGCCCTTGCGCGCAGCCTCCGCCGTGCGCACGTTGGCGCGCACCGAGACGTTCATGCCGATATAGCCGGCCGCGCCTGAGAGCACCGCACCAATGGCAAAGCCAATTGCGGTATGGATATTCAAAAACACACCGATCAACACCAGCAGCACCACCCCCGCGATGGCAATGGTGGAGTACTGGCGATTGAGATAGGCACGCGCGCCTTCCTGGATGGCCCCGGCAATTTCCTGCATGCGTTCATTGCCTGCAGGTTGCTTGTTGATCCACGCGGCGGCCCATAGGCCATAGATAATTGCAACGACGGCGCAGACCAGCGCCAGTACCAAACCATATTGCTCCAGCATGAATCCCCTCCCCGGGTGTTCGAAATGGAAAACGGCAGGTTGATGTGCCTACTCCAAATGGTAGGCGACGCCTGACTATCGCATACCTCGGCGGGAATTGGAGCGCCGCACGCAGGATTCAGCTTGGACGTGCGAATCTGCCTGCATGGTGATGAAAACGGAGTGTTCGATGCTGCGACTGCACATGTTTCTGGCTGGCCTGTTACTTGCCTTGGCGATGGCAGCCGCTGCGGCGCAAAGTCCGGAAATCCAGCGCGGGCCGATCCCCGCGCAGGTACCGGGTGTGCTGCACACGCTGCGCACCATCCCCGAGGCGTGTACCCGCCTGGAAGGACGGTTCACCAAGGCCAAGGAAGCGTCACCTTACGCACTTACCCAAGTGCGGACCAGCACACGCTGTCAGGCCCGCGCGCGGTTGCTGGATGCGCGCAAAGCGCAGGCATCGGCAGCCAATGGCTGGATTTTGAATGATGTATTGCGTGTCCCCAATGCCAGTTGCAGCGGCCAATCTGCGGTCATCCGGATCTGGCGCAAGGACGCTGCCAGCGCCACCCCTAAACTCGATGCGCAAGGGCGGGTGCGGGTCTATCTCAAGGACGGTTTGGATGCCGCAGCACAGGGCCAGCTGGGGGCGGTGCCGCAGTTTGCGGTGGCGCTGGGCGTGGAAGGACGCGGCTGCGACTGAGGTCGAGTTCAGTCAGGCACGGTCACCAACTTGATGCGCCCACCCGCACCCAATTTGATCTGCACATCGGCTTTGCGGCAGCCGAACTGTTTGGCGATCAACCCGATAAGTTCGGCATTGGCCTTGCCATCGATCGGTGCGGATTTGAGGTGTGCCAGCCACGTACCGTCCTCCTGCAACGTCAGTGCACAGACGCGGGAATTGGGTTTGGCTTTGACTTGCAAGACGGGCATCCGCGCAGCATCGCATGTGCGTGCGTGGCTGCAAACGCAAGCGCCCGGCAATACCGGGCGTTTGCGTCATCACTGCAATCGGTGGGCTTAGTCACCGACTTTGAGCTTGCCGCCCTTGCCCAGCCCGCCTTCCACTTCTTGCGGCCGGTAGTCGCGCATCGCGCGCACCAAGTTGTTGTAGGCATTGGCGAACGCAGCCGCCAATGCCTTGCCTTCGGGAGTGTTGGTGTAGCCGCCCAGCCCGCCGAAACCAGAACCGCCGCCGCCGAGGAAGCCCAAGCCGAAATCGGTCTTGGTGGCATTCCCCTGCGCCACACCGATCTGTACGCCGGAGCGGTTGTCGATCATGGTCAGCATGGTTTCCGCTTTCTTGAACTTCAGGCTGCCGGCAATCGCACCCACGGCGCCCCACTTGCCACCAAACGAGCCAATGACGCCGCCAATGCCGCCGGCATTGCTTTGCGAGAAATTGATGCTGGGGTTCATGGTGTAGTCGGCTGCCACCATCTGGCCTTTGCCGAAGTTGCTGCCTTCGCGCAGTTCGCCGCTATCCATCAGCGCACGTTCCTGCATCATGTTCTTCATGGCACGGCCGCGCTCCACCACCACAAAGCAGTTGGATTGCTGGATCAACATGCGGATCACTGGAATGGTGGACGGCAAACGCAAATCCGAGGTCAGGTAGCGGTACCAGTCACCGTCCTGTTCTTCCACCACTGCAATCGTGCCCATCGATTGATCACAATGCTCAAGATTGAGGCCGGCGCCTTGCGAATTGGCACCCGCAGCCGCACCTTGCGGGTCATTTTTTTTCTTGCTGAACTGGGCTTGGGCCGGCGTACTGGCAACTGCCAGTGCCAGGGCCAACGAGGAGAGCGCAATTGCGGTCTTGATCATGGAGGTGTCCTGAAGCGAGAGTTTGGGGATTCGAGTTGGGCGCAGTGTATGCCAGCTTCGCCTCAGCCGTTCCAGGCGGGCAAGCGGCGACGTACCAGCGTCATCTTGGGGACAACGTAATTGGGTAGTCCATCCCGGACATACGGGGGATAGGCTTCCCCTTCGATCAGTGGCAATAGGTAGTGACGGGCAGCGGTGGTGATGCCATAGCCGTCCTTGCGAATAAAACCCTTGGGCATGGTTTTTTCATGATTGGCAATGCGTGACAGTGGGGCGATGTCGATATGCCAGTGGTACGGCGCATCGGCATCGCGCACGATCACCGGCATCACCGCGTTTTGCCCGTTCAGGGCGCACTCCACTGCCGCCCGGCCTACCGCCATCGCCTGTTCCAGATCGGTCTTGCTGGCCAGATGCCGCGCCGAGCGCTGCAGGTAGTCGGGTAGCGCCCAGTGCACCTTGTGGCCCAGCACGTCTTTCACCCGGCCGGCCAAATGCGAGGCCACGCCGCCCAATTGGGTATGCCCGAAACTGTCCTTGCCGCCGCCGGCATCGGCCACGAAACGGCCATCGGCGGTGCGGATACCCTCGCTGGCCACCACCACGCAATAGCCCACGCGTTTGACGATGGCGGCCACCTTCGCCATGAAATCGGCTTCATCAAACACGCGCTCGGGGAACAGAATCAGATGCGGGGCATCGTCTTTGCCAGTGCCTGCCAGGCCTGCCGCTGCCGCCAGCCAACCGGCGTGGCGACCCATGGCTTCATACACAAACACCTTGGTTGAGGTTTCCGCCATCGCCGCCACATCCAGCGCGCATTCGCGCACCGACACAGCGGTGTATTTGGCAGCTGAGCCAAATCCCGGGCAGCAATCGGTGACGGCCAAATCGTTGTCCACGGTCTTGGGCACGCCCACGCAGGTCAGTGGGTAGTCAAATTCGGCGGCCAGTTGCGAGACTTTCAGTGCGGTATCGGCCGAATCATTACCGCCGTTGTACAAGAACCAGCGGATATCGTGCGCTTTGAAAACGTCCAGCAGGCGCGCGTACTTGGCACGGTCTTCGGTCAGCGATTTCAGTTTCAAGCGGCAACTGCCGAATGTGCCACCCGGCGTGTGCGCCAGGCCTTTGATCTCGGCGCTGGTCAAGGCGGATGTGTCGAACAATTCCTCGCGCAGCGCACCCAGGATGCCGTTGCGCGCGGCCAATACGCGTACTTTTCTGGTGCGCGCCGTGTGCAGTACGGCGGAGGCGGTGGCGTTGATGACGGCGGTGACGCCGCCGCTTTGGGCATACAGCAAATTGCCTGCGGGCATGAAGGTTCCTTGGCACTGGCACCAGCAACAGGTGTCAAATGCAGTAAGCTGGCCGGGGTTGGCGCAAAATGCAGTCTAGCGCCGTATGACAAGACAATTCACGAGACATTTTGGAGCGATTCGATGCGATTGGTTCTGTTGGGGGCACCCGGATCCGGCAAGGGCACCCAGGCAACGCGACTGAAGGAGCACCTGCAGGTGCCGCATATTTCCACCGGCGATTTGTTGCGCGCCGAAGTGGCCGCGGGCACCCCGTTGGGCCTGCAAGCCAAGGAAGTGATGGCGCGTGGCGATTTGGTCAGCGATGACATCCTGCTGGGGATGCTGAAAGACCGCCTCTCACGCGAGGACACCAGGGCCGGCTTTATCCTTGATGGCTATCCGCGCAATCTTGAGCAGGCCGCGGCGCTGGATGCCTTGCTGGCAGGTCTTGGTCAAAAGTTTGATGCCGCTGTGCAATTGGTGGTGGATAACGAGCAGATCATCGCGCGTCTGGCTGGCCGCGCCAAGGCCGAAGGTCGTTCTGACGATAGCCCCGAATCGGTACGGCATCGCTTGAATGTCTATGACGAAAAAACCGCACCGGTGGTGGATTTTTATCGCCAGCATGGCCAGCTCACCGTGGTGGATGGGGTGGGTACGCTGGACGAGGTGTTCACCCGGATTGTGGAAGCTATCCAACGCGGGCATGAGGTTGGCTGAGTAGTGCGGGGTGGGTGGCGAGTCGGTGTGAGGCTTGCCTCGCAACACACTCGCTGGCGCAAGCGCACTCCCCGATACACGCGTTGTTGCGAGGGTTGCCTTGCACCGATTCACCTCTGAATTCCGTTGGGATCGACTCAGGAACAACTTGTGAAACTCCATATCCTCGGCATCGCCGGCACCTTCATGGGCGGCGTGGCCGCGTTGGCGCGTGAACTTGGCCACGCGGTGGAAGGCAGCGACCAAAATATCTACCCGCCAATGTCCACCCAGCTGGAGCAGTTGGGCATCACATTGCAGCAGGGCTATCAGCCGCAAAACATCAGCGCCGATTGCGCTGCGGTCATCATTGGCAACGCGCTGTCGCGCGGCAATGCAGCGGTTGAACATGTGCTGGATGCCGGCATGCGCTACACCTCCGGTGCGCAGTGGTTATCCGAACAGGTGTTGCCGGGCCGCGATGTGTTGGCGGTGGCCGGCACCCACGGCAAGACCACCACCACCACGATCTTGAGTTTTTTGCTGGATGCGGCAAGGCGCGATCCGGGCTTTTTGATTGGTGGCGTGGCGGAAGATTTTGGCGTGTCGGCGCGCTTGGGGACTGGGCGTGAATTCGTGGTGGAGGCCGACGAATACGACACTGCGTTTTTCGACAAACGCAGCAAATTCGTGCACTACCGCCCGCTGGTGGCCATCCTCAATAATCTGGAATACGACCACGCCGATATTTTCCCGGATGTGGCCGCGATCCAGCGTCAATTTCATCATCTGGTGCGCACCGTGCCACAGCGTGGGCGGCTGATCGTCAATGGTCACGATGCGCAGTTGGCCGAAGTCTTGGCGATGGGCTGCTGGACGCCGGTGGAGCGTTTTGGCTTCGATGAGAACTTCGAATGGAGTGCGCGTAAATTGCGCGACGATGGCAGCAGGTTTGCGGTACTGCGTGCGGGCCAGGAATGTGGTGTGGTCGAGTGGTCACTGCTGGGCGACCACAATGTGTTGAATGGGTTGGCCGCGTTGGCTGCGTGTGCCGCGCAGGGCGTGGCGCTGGCGCAGGTTATCCCTTCGCTTGCACGGTTTCATAGCGTCAAACGGCGCATGGAAGTGATCGGGCAACACGCGGGCATCACCGTGTACGACGACTTCGCCCATCACCCCACCGCGATTCACACCACGCTGGCAGGGTTGCGCGCCAAGGTGGGCGATGCACGCATCGTGGTGGCGATCGAGCCGCGCAGCAATTCGATGCGCCTGGGTGCGCACGCCGATGCGCTGGCACCCTCGCTGGATATTGCCGATGCAGTGATTTTTCTGGCGCGTCCGGAATTGCCCTGGGATGCCAGCAACGTCATCAACACCGTGCGCGGTCACGCACAAGCGGTCACTGATGTGGATGCGTTATTGGCCGCACTGCACACGCAGGTGTGCAGTGGCGACCATGTGGTGTTCATGTCCAACGGTGGGTTTGATGGTGCGCCGCGGCGGTTTTTTGCGGGCATGCAAGCGCGCGCATAAGCCACCTCTCATGTGTCAACGCGGATGCACCCGCACCTGTAGCGGCGCGGCATCAGGCAGGGCTTGCAGGTCTTCCGGCAGCACATGTGCCGGCGGGTCGGGTGTCCACAATGACAGCAGGCGCAATCGATGGTGCAATTGCATCCGTTCGTAGCGGGCCACCCATAGCGGCGTGCCATCGGCCAGGCGCACCGGTGCAGGCCACACGCGCAAGACTTCGATGCGTGCAGGATCGCTGCTCGTGCGGCGCAGCAACAGGCGCTCTGGATGCGCGCTCAAGGCAACCGGCAGCACCGGGCGCTCGGCTGCGGGGGTACTGTCATCCAGTAGCCGCAGCGCCGTGACCCAATCGGCGGCGGTCTGCGCGCGCCAGCCATGCTTGAGCAGCGTTCCTTGCAGGGTTGCCAAATCACCGGCTACTTCCAGATCAAAACGCACGCTGGCGTTGGCCATGCCTTGCGCTTGCCAGTTGCGCATGGTGATCGTTTCGCTGGGCGGTGGGGGTTCAAACTGAGCCAGTGTGTGCGGTGCGCTGCGTGGTGCATACCAACAGGCGGCAAGTACGAATACGCCATAAAAACTCCAGCTGAGCGGGCGCATCCAGTACGAACGCTCGCTGTGACGCCGGTAGGCAATCCCGATCACCAGCACCCACGCTGCGCCAAGTAGCACCCCGCCAATGATGTCAGACAACCAGTGCGCACCCAGATACAAGCGCGCAAAGCCCACCAATGCGGTGGCCACGCCGGTCAACAAATATGGCCATACCCGCTGCCGGCCCGGCAGTTCGCGGGCGATCAATACCGCAAAAAAACCGAACACCACCGTGGTCATGGTGACCGCCACCGATGGGAAGCCAAAACCTGCCGCAGCAAAGGGGGGGCGTGGCATATCGATCACCGCGTCCAGGGCTTCAGTCAGGCCCAGCCCAATGGCAATGGCGGCCAGCCAATGCAGTGCTGCTTTCCAGCGCCTGCGCCACAACAGCCATGCCAGTGCCGCGGCTGATGCCAACCCCAGCACCGGCGCGCTGCCAATCCCGGCCAAGGTGGCCATGGCCCGGTCTGCCAACGGGTTGCGCAGTGAAAACATCAGCGCATACACCTCGTGGTCCAACCGCAGTGGGCCGCCCTCGGCGAGCAGGGAAACACTGAACCACGTCCACAACCATGCCACCGCAAACAGGCAAAGCGCGAGCAATACCAAGGGAGCGGTTTCCGGCCGTCGGCGATCAATCAAGGCCCCCACATGGCGGCGCAAACGCGGATGTGCGTGAATCCAGCGCAACGTACGTGCCAGCAAGCTGTCGGCATTCAGCGCAAACCAGCGCCATGTGTACAGCACCACGGCCCATGCCAAGGCCAGGGCCGCGAGTAAACCCAATAGCACCAACAGCAGTTTGTCGGCCACCGCTGCCACCGCATCGTAAGCTTGGCCCAAGGCCCAGCCAGGCAGCAAGAACAGGATCGCCCACGAGACACAGGCTAGGCCACTGGCTTTGAAATAGGGCAGCAGCGGCATCTTCGCCATGCCGGCAATGGCCGGCACAAATGGACGCACCGCACCCACGTAGCGGGCAATGAAAATACTTTTGAACGCATTGCGGCGGAACAGATTTTCGCCGCGATCCAGTAGGCCAGGGTGGCGACTGAACGGCCAGACCCCGCGTAGCGATTCGCCCCAGCGGCGGCCTATCCAATAGCTCAAACCATCGCCCAGGAACGCACCCAGCGCCGCGCAGCTGACCGCATACGGGCCGGATAATTCGCCCATGCCAATCAACACGCCAATCGCGATCATCAGCGGTAGCGCAGGCACAATCGCACCGATGATGATGATGGCATCGCAAAACGCGATCAAGAACACCAGCACGCCCGCGGCCAGCGGGTGGGCGCTGATCCAGGCGAGGGTGGCGTCGAACCAGGCACTGTGCATCGGCGAATTATAGGCGGCGGGCTTACACTTCCACGCTGATTTCAGACAGGACACAGGCATGAGCACGCTGGCTGGCAAGACTCTGTTCATCACCGGGGCTTCCCGCGGGATCGGTTTGGCGATTGCGTTGCGCGCGGCGCGTGATGGCGCAAACGTGGCAATTGCCGCCAAATCCGATGTCGCCAACCCCAAATTGCCGGGCACGATCCATAGCGCCGCACAGGCGGTGGAGGATGCCGGTGGCCGCGCGCTGGCACTCAAATGCGATATTCGTGAAGAAGACCAGGTGCGCGCCGCAGTCGCGGCGACGCTGGATACGTTTGGCGGCATCGACATCCTCGTCAACAACGCCAGCGCGATTTATTTGCGCGGCACACTGGATACCCCGATGAAGCGTTTTGATCTGATGCAGCAGGTCAATAGCCGTGGCAGTTTTCTTTGCGCGCAGGCGTGCTTGCCGCATCTGTTGCAAGCGCCCAATCCGCACATCCTCACCTTGTGCCCGCCGCCCACGCTTGACCCCAAATGGTGGGGCCCGCACACCGGCTACACCCTTGCAAAAATGGGGATGAGCTTTGTCACCTTGGGCTTGGCAGCCGAGTTTGGCGCGCAGGGTGTGGCGATCAATGCGCTGTGGCCGCGCACCTTGATTGCCACCGATGCGCTGAACATGATCCCCGGTGTGGATGCCGGCAACGGGCGCTCGCCTGCAATCATGGGGGATGCCGCGCACGTGATATTGACACGCAAAGCCGCTGGTTTTTCCGGCAATTTCCTGATTGATGATGACGTACTGCACGCGGCCGGCATCACCGACCTGTCGCACTATGCGGTGGATCCAACCCAGCCGTTGCTGCCGGATTTGTATCTGGACGCGTGATGGCAATGATTTCCGAGGATGTGAAATGAAATATCTGCACACGATGGTGCGCGTGCGCGATGTGGATGCATCGCTGCGGTTTTATTGCCAAGGGTTGGGCCTGCGCGAAACGCGGCGCATGGACAACCCGCAAGGCAAGTTCACCCTGATTTTTCTGGCCGCAGAGGATACCCCGGAGGCCGAAATCGAGCTGACCCATAACTGGGGTTCCGACGAGGACTACGGCAGTGCGCGCAACTTCGGTCACTTGGCCTTTCGCGTTGAAAATATTTACGCCACCTGTCAGCGCTTGCTGGACATGGGCTACACCATCCATCGCCCACCACGTGATGGGCATATGGCGTTTGTGCGTTCGCCCGACCTGATCTCGGTTGAGCTGTTGCAAGACGGGTACCTGCCGCCGCAAGAGCCGTGGTTGTCGATGCCCAATACAGGAGTGTGGTGAGATGCAGCAAGCGGCAAACAGCAGTGCGTTATTGGCACTGGGGCGTGAGGTGTTGCTGCCGGTATACCGCCAGCGCGAGTTGATTTTGCAGCGCGGCAAAGGTGCACGCCTGTGGGACAACGAAGGCCGTGACTACGTGGACTTTGGCGCAGGAATCGCGGTGTGCAGCCTGGGCCATTGCAATCCAGAGTTGAATGCTGCGCTGATCGAACAAGCCGGCAAACTCTGGCATACCAGCAATGTGTTTTACAGCGAACCGCCGCTGCGGCTGGCGCAGGAATTGGTGGCGGCCTCGCGTTTTGCCGAGCGCGCATTTCTGTGCAACTCCGGTGCCGAAGCCAACGAGGCGGCGATCAAATTGGTGCGCAAATGGGCCAGCGCGCAAGGCCGAGCGCCGGAGCAGCGCACCATCATCACTTTCCACGGCAGCTTCCATGGCCGCACCCTGGCCACTGTCACCGCTACCGCGCAGCCCAAATATCAGTACGGCTACGAGCCGCTGCCGGGGGGCTTTCGCTATGTCGATTTCAACGACATCCCGGCGCTGGATGCGGCAATGGCGGCAGGCGATGTGGCCGCCGTCATGCTGGAGCCGGTACAGGGCGAAAGCGGGGTCATTCCCGCCGCCGCGGGCTATCTGCAAGCCGTGCGCGCGCTGTGTGATCGGCATGCTGCGCTTTTGGTGCTGGATGAAATCCAGGCGGGCATGGGCCGCACCGGCAGCTTGTTTGCGCATTGGCAAGATGCCGTCGTGCCCGATATCGTCACTCTGGCCAAGGCACTCGGCGGCGGCTTCCCGATCGGCGCACTGCTGGCCGGCCCCAAGGTCGCGCAGGTCATGCAGTTTGGCGCACACGGCACCACGTTTGGCGGCAATCCGCTGGCCGCCGCCGTCGCCCGCGTCGCCCTGCGCACACTGGCTTCCGATGACATTGTCGCCAACGTACAGCGCCAGGCGCACGCCTTGCGTGAAGGCCTTGCCGCCATCAACGCAGACCTTGGACTATTTTCCGAAGTGCGTGGGCGCGGCCTGATGTTGGGCGCGGTGTTGACGCCAGACTACGCCGGCAAGGCCAGTGCCATGCTGGATCACGCAGCGGAACACGGCTTGCTGCTGCTGCAAGCCGGCCCCGACGTCCTGCGCTTCGTGCCTGCACTGAATATCAGCGATGCCGAAGTCGCCGATGGTTTGGCGCGGCTGCGGGTAGCGCTTGCGGCGTTTGTTGCAAGTTAGCCGGCCTGCCTTGGTGCTTGGCGGTCTTGGTCTTTGGCGAACATCACTACCCGACCCGGCTCTGGTTCGGGTGGCGATCAACATGTTGCTGGCGCGATGAGTTTCTTGCTGATCTATGTGGCACTGGGTGCCTGCGTGGGTGTGCTGGCCGGCTTGTTGGGGATTGGTGGCGGCTTGGTGCTGGTGGGCGCGTTGGCGTGGTTGCTGCCGATGCAGGGCGTGCCGGCGGACGCGGCGATGCATGCGGCCCTAGCCAGTTCGTTGGCCAGCATTGTCCTGACAGCAGCGGCTTCGGCGCGTGCGCATCACCGGCGAGGCAGTGTGTTGTGGCCGACGGTGGCGTGGATGGTGCCGGGGGTGCTGTTGGGGGGCTGGCTGGGCAGTCGCTTTGCGATTGCGCTGGACGATGGTGTGCTGCGCTGGTGCGTGGCGGGCTACTGCTGGGTGATTGCTGCGCAGATGTGGTTATCAACCCCCCCCGCCACTGGCCACGCCGATGTGCTGCCGCGTGGGCCGGGTTATACCGCTGCAGGCGGCGGCATCGGCATCGTCTCGGCGATCATTGGCATTGGTGGCGGCAGTTTGACCGTGCCGTTGTTGGTGTGGCGTGGAGTTGCACCGGTGCGTGCGGTGGGCACGTCGTCGGCCTGCGGTATCTTTATCGGGTTGGGCAGTGCGCTGGGCTATGCGCTGCAAGCCCCGGCAGGCGCGCTGCCGTTGGCCGGATCGGTGGGTTATGTGTATGTGCCCGCAGCGATTGCGGTGGCCGCCACTTCGGCACTCGCCGCGCCGTATGGCACGCGCTTGGCACACGTGCTGAGCGGGCCGGTACTCAAGCGGATATTTGCAATATTCCTGCTGCTGGTGGGCAGTGCGTTTGCGTATGGCGCGCTGCATTAGCGCAGTGCGGCATCGGGCACATCCAATTCCACCGACAGTGCCAGATGATCCGACTGCGCGGCGGGCAGGGCTTGCATCGTGGCCAGATGCAAACCGGGGGTGACCAGCATGTGGTCGATGGCGCGTTGCGGCCGCCACGAGGGAAACGTGGGCACGCATTGCGGCGGCGGTTGCAGGCCGGTACGGCGGTACAGCGCCTGCATTTCCGGGCGATCTGGGTCGCAATTGAAGTCACCCATCAGCACCGCATGCGGCAGATCGCTGAGTAATTCGGCGATGAAATCCAGCTGGTTGCGGCGCGACTGGCTACCCAGCGAGAGGTGGGCGATCGCAATCGTCAGCGCATCGCGGCCATCGCCAAATCGTGCGGTGAGTACACCGCGGCCCTTGACCCGGCCCGGTAGCGGGTGGTCTTCCACCAGCCGCGGTTCCAACCGACTGAGCAGGCCATTGGCGCTGGAGGCCACGCCGCCCACGTTGCGGTTGGGCTGGTGGCTCCAGTAGGCAAAGCCGGCGCGCTGGGCCAAGTAGTGGGTCTGGTTGGTGAAGCCGGAACGCAGGCTGCCGGGGTCAGCCTCTTGCAGGCCCACGATGTCGTGGCGGCCGGCAAGTTCGGCGATGGTGTCCAACGCGCCGCGTTTGTTGCCCGCCGGCAGCACATGCGACCAGCTGCGCGTCACATAGTCGCCGTAGCCGCGCGTGCTGGAGCCGGCCTGGATATTGGCGCTGAGCAGGCGCAACCGGCGAGTGGACATGGCAGCTCAGGCGCACATCAGGGCTTGGCCGCCTCGTTGGCCGCTGGCGCGGCAGGGGCCGCTGCAGTGGCGGGCACCGTATTGGCCAGTTTGGCGCGTTCGGCCACCACCAATTGGTTGATGATGCGGAACATGTCGTCAATGGTCTTGCCTTTGACGCGGTACTTGCCGTCGATCAGGAAGGTCGGTGTACCCATCTGGTCGCCATTGGCAAATGCGGCGGTCATGTACTGCCGCGCGCGGTTGATTTTGGCGGCCACTGCAAAGCTCTGCATACTGCTCAGGAACTGGCCCGGATCGGCACCATAATTCTTATAGAACGCAGCGATGTCTTCCGGGGTATCCATGCCGCGCTCGCCTTTCAGCGTCTGATCGACGTGGATTGCACGAAACATCGCATCATGCGTCTTGTCGTGTAGCCCCATTGCTTCTGCGGCATAGAAAGCCTTGGCGTAGTTGTCCCACGGCCCGCCAAATGCGGCCGGCACTTCGACAAAATGCACATCCGGCGGCAGCTTGGCCTTCATCGCTGACACCGTCGGCTGCACCGCTGCGCAGAACGGGCAGACATAGCCGAAAAATTCCACGATCTCGATCTTGCCGGGCGCGGTATCAAACGGCTGGCCATTGGGAATGCTGACAAAATCGGTGCCTTCCACCGGCGGCGGGGCCTTGGCGGCGGCCTCGGCGGCGGCTTTGACATTGGCCTCAGCCGCCGCTGCGCGTTGCGGATCCTCGGCGCTGGCGGCCTTGGTTTGCGCCTGCGCGGTGGCTGCCGCCGGGTCGGCGTTCACCGCAGCCGGAGCCTTGTCCTTGCAGGCCGCCAACGGCAGCAGGGCGAGCAGTAGCAGAGCGTGGCGCATCATCGTCATGGCATCAACTTCCAATGGTCTAGAGCAGCAAAGGTCAGGAACGGGCGGGGGCAGACTTGGCCGCTGCGGCTTTCGTGGCGGGTTTGCCTGCAGGCTTGGGTGCAAGTTTGGCCGGCGCGGCGGATTTGGGTGCCAAGGCGTTGACCACCGCGAGTGCATTGGCCAGCAGGCCCTCGTAGCTGTCACCTTTGATCCGGTAGCGGCCAGCAACAATGATCGACGGAGTGCCTGGAATTTCACTGCGCGCAGCAAATTCGTAGGCGGATTTGAGCTTGGGAAGCAATCTGGCATTGTCCAGCATCGCAGCCTTGAACGCGGCCGCATTGACGCCTTGCACCTTGCTGGCGAACGCCATGATTTGCGCGCTGTCGGCATTGCGTGGCAGGTCGCCGGTTTCATGGATGGCAGCGAACAGACGCGGGTGCAGCACATTCAAGGATTTGCTGCTCTGCGCGGCGAAGAATGCACGCGACCACGGGTCATCGCGGTCAAACACTCCCGGTACCAGCACCAGTTTGGCGTGTGCCGGCAGTTGTCTGGACCATGCGTCCAGCATCGGAGCAAAGTGGGCGCAATGGGGGCAGGTATAGGCGAATACTTCCGCCACTTCGACCATGCCCGGCGGCAATTGCTGATAGGGCTGCCCGGCATCGATCAAATCATATTGCACACCTGCAGTCAGCCCCGGCAGGGCCTGCTGGGCATGGGCTGGCAACAGCGTGGTGGACAGTAACAGGGCAAAGGTCAGCAGCAGGGAACGCATCGCATCAGTCTCCAGCGATCAGGGTGGCCGAGCAACAAGCATGCACGGGACAAAACGAACGCATGGTGAAGCGGCATCCTCAGCGGTTGATGCTTTCCTTGGTGGTGCCGGGTGCGCGGGTGTGCAAGCCCTGCACATAGCTGGCCAGTGACTTGATTTCCTCATCGCTCAGCGACTTGGTGACATCCGCCATCAGCTTGAAATGCGCCGGGTTGGTGTAAGTCGTGGCGCCGCTGCGGTATTCCTCCAGACGACGTGCCACATAGGTGGCATCTTGACCATGCAGGGCCGGATAGGCGGGGCCGGGATTGCCCGCACCCGAAGGGCCGTGGCAGGCCATGCAGGCGGGGATGTTGCGGCCGGCATCACCATTGCGGAACAAGATTTCACCCAATTGATAGAACTTCTTGCCTTGGTTCGGCCCGGTGGCGATGACGGTATCGTCGGCCACACCTGCGCCGGCCGACTGTTTGGCAAACCACGCGCCAACATCACGCATGTCCTGCGCGCTGAGCATGCTGGCAAACGGCACCATCACCCCCGCCAAGCCACTGGTGCGCTGGCTGGTTTTGAACAAATGCAGCTGCTCGGCGATATAGCGCTCGGGCATGCCTGCGATGCGCGGTGCGCTTTGCTGCATGGCATTGCCATCCAGCCCGTGACAGGCGGCGCAAGCGCCGGCCTTGCTTTGGCCTACTTGCGGGTCGCCCCAGGTCGCAGGTTTTTCCTGCAATGGTGCAGCTTGTACGGGGGCATTGTCGGGTGCGGCTATCGCCGTGCTCTGGGCATAGGCCACCGCAGCTAAGGCAAGACAGGCAACACCGGCAAGGGCATGGACAGGACGCATGCAGAACTCCACTGACACGAAAGGATGCAATCCTGAGGATTGCTCAACCGGCAAATTATGGTGGCCACGCGGGAAGCGGTCAAACGGCTCCGATTCCTCCCCCAAGCATGCCATGCTATGCAGATGGCTGCCCCCAATCCTTTTGCACGCGCCCAGTATCTGCTGGCCGCCCATAATTACCGGCAATTACCCACCGATGGGGGGTTTGAAGTTGCTTTCGCCGGGCGCTCCAATGCCGGCAAATCCTCCGCCCTGAACGCGCTGTGTCAGCAAAATGCACTGGCAAGGGTGTCCAAAACCCCCGGACGCACCCAGCAATTGGTGTTTTTCGGGTTGCCGCCGCACGAAAACAAATATCTGGTCGATCTGCCCGGCTACGGCTACGCCAAGGTGCCGCAGGAGTTGCAGGCACATTGGCAGGCGTTTCTGGATGGCTATTTCGGCAGCCGCGATGCCCTGCGCGGGTTGGTGGTGGTGATGGATGTGCGCCACCCATTGAAAGACTACGATCGCCAGATGCTGGGCTACGCGATGCGCCGTGCCCTGCCTGCGCATGTGATTTTGACCAAAGCCGACAAACTCAGCCGTGGCGCCGCCGGCAATACCTTGCAGGCAGTGCGGATGGAGCTTTCGCGCGCCTATGCCGATAGCGTCAGCGTGCAATTGTTCTCCGGCGAGTCCAGGCAAGGCGTGGACGAATTGCGCAGCGTGGTCGCGGGCTGGTTGGCGCTGTAAGTCGATTACTTGCGTTGGCGGAACACTGCAGGCGTGCTGCCCCGACTTTGTTGCAAGGCTGCACGGGATTAAGCTGGCGGGACTTTCCGATAGATCACGTCGATGTCCGGACCCAGCAGCGCCAGTGACACCCCCATCACCGATCCCCGCGAATTGGCCGCTGTATTGGCCTCGGGCGAGAAGCCGCGCACGGATTGGCGGATCGGTACCGAGCACGAAAAATTCGGCTTCCGGTTGGATGACCTGCGCCCGCCGACGTTCGATGGCGAGCGCGGCATCGAGGCGCTGCTCAATGGCCTGACCCGCTTCGGCTGGCAGCCGTATCAGGAAAGCGTGGACGGGCAGCCGCCGCGCACGATTGCACTGACCCGGGATAGCGCCTCGGTGACGCTGGAGCCGGCCGGGCAACTGGAATTGTCGGGTGCGCCACTGGCCACCCTGCATGAGACCTGCAAGGAAGTGGGCAGCCATCTGCGCGAGGTGCGCGAAGTCGCCGACGAACTGCAATTGGGTTTCCTGGGTATGGGTTTTCAACCCAAATGGCGACGCGACGAGATGCCGTGGATGCCCAAGGGCCGCTACCGGATCATGCGCGACTACATGCCCAAGGTCGGCAATCTGGGGCTGGACATGATGACCCGCACCTGCACCGTGCAGGTGAATCTGGATTACGCCTCCGAAGCCGACATGGTGAAAAAGTTCCGCGTCTCGCTGGCGCTGCAACCGATTGCCACTGCGCTGTTTGCCGATTCGCCATTCACCGAAGGCCAGCCTAATGGCTACCTGAGCTACCGTTCGCACATCTGGACCGACACCGACCCCGACCGCACCGGCATGCTGGATTTCGTGTTCGAAGACGGTTTCGGCTACGAGCGCTACGTGGATTACTTGCTGGATGTGCCGATGTATTTCTCGCATCGGAATGATGTGTATGTGGATGCCAGCGGCAAATCGTTCCGCAAGTTTTTACGCGGTGAGCTGGATGTGTTGCCCGGCGCGCTGCCTACCTTGCGCGACTGGAACGACCACATGACTACCGCCTTCCCGGAAGTGCGGCTGAAAAAATTCCTGGAAATGCGCGGTGCCGACAGCGGCCCGTGGGGGCGCATCTGTGCCTTGCCGGCGTTTTGGGTGGGTCTGCTGTACGACGCTACGGCGCTGGATGCAGCCTGGGATCTGGTCAAGGATTTTTCGATGGCCGAGCGCCACGCGCTGCGTGACGGCGTGCCGAAATATGCGCTGCGCTTGCCGTTCCGCAACGGCACGGTGCGCGATTTGGCGCGCGAGGCCGTGAAGATCGCGGTAGCCGGCCTGCAACGTCGCGCCATGCGCAATCGTGATGGCGTGGATGAGTCGCGCTTTCTCGATGAATTGATCGAGATTGCCGAATCCGGCAAAACGCCTGCCGAGCGCAAGCTTGCGCTGTTTCATGGCGAATGGCACGGCAGCGTGGATCCGGTGTTTTGCGAGTTTGCGTACTGAAGAAAGTCACATCCGCAACGATTGCTGCATTGCACCAAAAATGGGGTAGCCTGCAGGGATGACCCCATCCAATTCCCCGCTGCGCGAACAGCTTGTTTTCGCCAAATCCGATGCTTTGCTGCGTGACGATGTGCGCCGGCTGGGCGCGATGGTGGGGCAGATGTTGGCCGAACAGGTCTCGCCTGGTTTTCTGGAACAGGTGGATAGCCTGCGCCGCAGCGCGATTGCGCGGCGCGAACAGGCCGCGCCGGTGGCCGAGTTGGCGGGCCAATTGGCGCAGGTGCCATTGGAAGAAGCGGAAGGATTGGTGCGCGCATTTTCGGCGTATTTCAGCGCCACCAATGTGGCCGAGCGCGTGCATCGCATTCGCCGTCGGCGCGACTACCAACGGCAGGCCAGTGCGCCGCAGCCAGGTGGGTTGGAAGAGGTGTTGCGCGACCTGCGCGATGCCGGTGTGGGCTTGCCGGAATTGCAGGACATGCTTGCGCGCACCTGCATCGAACCGGTGTTCACCGCACACCCCACCGAAGCGGTGCGGCGTGCGCTGTTGCTGAAAGAAAAAACGATAGTGGAACGCCTGGTGGCCGATATCGACCGCACCCGCACGCCACCCGAGCGCGGCGCGGACGATGCGCTTATCCGGCAATCGCTGACCACTGCGTGGCAGACCAACGAAGCGCCGCCGCTGCGCCCCAGCGTGACCGATGAAATCGAGCATATCGGCTTCTACCTCACGCAATCGCTGTACCGCGTGTTGCCGGTATTTTTTGAAGTACTGAGTGCGGCGGTGGAATCGGTGTATGGGCAGCGCATCGAGCTACCGCCACTGCTGCGCTTCGGCACGTGGGTGGGTGGTGACATGGATGGCAACCCCAATGTGGGCGCGGCCACCATCCACGCCGCGCTGGCCTATCAGCGGGCGCAGGCGCTGAGTTGCTATCAAACCGATTTGCGCAAGTTGGGCGACATCCTCACCCAAAGTCATGGCCACGCCGAGGTGGATGCCGCCATCGACGCCCGCGCCGCCGCCCATCGCGCATTGTTTCCCAAAGGCGCGGTGCGTAGCCGCCCGCGCTTGGCTGACATGCCCTATCGGCAACTGCTGTGGGCGATGCGCGCGCGCTTGCAGGCGACCGGGGACGGCACGCCGGGTGCGTATCCGGATGCGGCGGCGTTTATTGACGATCTGGAATTGATGGATGCCAGTTTGGCGCGCCATCGCGGCGAGCATGCCGGTCGTTTTGCGTTGCGCCGGATTCTGTGGCGGGCACGCAGTTTTGGCTTTCATTTGGCCGCGCTGGATTTGCGCCAGGACTCGGCGGTGCACGATGACGCATTGGCAGCGCTGTTGGCGGATACCGAATGGGCGGCGCGCAGGCTGGATCAGCGTGTGGCGCAATTGCATGCGTTGATCGAAGGGCAGGTGGCTGTGCAGCCGGATGCCGCCGCGTTGACCCTGGATGTGTTCCGCGCCGTGCAGTCGCTGCGTGGAAGCTTGGGCAAGAATGCATTTGGGCCTTACATCATCAGCATGGCGCGTACCGCTGCCGATGCGTTGGCGGTGCTGGCGTTGGCGCGCATTGCCGGGTGCACAGACGCCGGTGAAGTGCCGCTGGATGTGGCCCCGTTGTTTGAAACGGTGGCTGATTTGGAAGCGGCGCCCGAGGTGATGCGGATGTTGTTTGAAGACCCGTTGTATCGGCGTCATTTGGCCGCGCGCGGGGATCGCCAGATCGTGATGGTGGGCTATAGCGACAGCGCAAAAGACGGTGGCGTGCTGGCCTCGCGTTGGGCCTTGCAGCGGGCACAGGTCGAGTTGCTGGATGTGGCGCAAGTGGCCGGCGTGCAGTTGGTGTTTTTCCATGGCCGTGGTGGTTCGGTCAGCCGCGGCGGCGGCAAAACCGAGCGCGCCATCATTGCCGCACCCCGTGGCAGTGTGGGTGGCCGCCTGCGCATGACCGAGCAAGGTGAAGTCATTCATCGCAAATATGCCATCCGCGCATTGGCGCTGCGCAATCTGGAGCAAATGACGGGTGCGGTGTTGCGCGCATCGTTACGTCCACGGCCAGCGGAGCCACGCGAAGATGGCTGGCGTGCAATCGCGGCCGAATTGGCGCAGCTCTCGCGCACGCATTACCGCGCACTGGTGCACGAGCATCCCGATTTTCCCACCTACTTCCGCGACGCCACGCCGGTAGATGTGATCGAGCGCCTGCACATCAGCTCGCGCCCTTCGCGCCGCCGTGATGGTGGCATTGCCAATCTGCGCGCCATTCCGTGGGTGTTTGCGTGGTCGCAAAACCGTTCCGGCCTGACCGGTTGGTATGGCTTGGGCACCGCGCTGCAATCAGGTATCAATACCCATGGTTTGTCAGCCATGCAAAGCATGGCGCGCGACTGGCCATTCTTCACCGCAATGATCGGCGATGTGGAAATGTTGCTGGCCAAATCCGATATCGACATCTTCGAATGCTATTCGCAACTGGCGGGGGACTTGCATCACGCCCTGTTCCCGCAGATTGCCGAAGAGTTTGCACGCACGCGTGAGGCCATCCTTGCGATCAAGCAAAGCGACGGCTTGCTGGCCGATGATTACCGCCTGCGCTTGTCGATCCGCTTGCGCAATCCGTATGTCGACCCGATCAGCCTGCTGCAAGTGGAGCTGCTGCGGCGTTGGCGTGAGGGTGGACGCACCGATGAGGCGCTGTTGCGTACGTTGGTGTCCACTGTCAACGGCATTTCGGCGGGGATCCAGAATACCGGTTGAGTGAAAGCGACAGGTATCATCGCGGTGATGACCCTTGTTCTGGAGTTTGCAGCATGAAATCCCGCGCCGCCGTTGCCTTCGCCGCAGGCGAACCCCTCAGGATTGTCGAGATCGACGTTGCGCCGCCCAAAGCGGGCGAAGTATTGGTGAAGATCACCCACACCGGGGTCTGTCATACCGATGCGTTCACGCTGTCCGGCGAGGATCCGGAAGGCTTGTTTCCGGTGGTGCTGGGACATGAAGGCGCGGGTGTTGTGATCGAGGTGGGCGAAGGTGTGACGAGTGTTGCGCCGGGCGATCATGTGATTCCGTTGTACACCGCAGAATGTGGCGAATGCCTGTTTTGCAAATCGGGCAAGACCAACCTGTGTACTTCGGTACGCGCCACGCAGGGCAAGGGCGTGATGCCCGATGGTACTTCGCGGTTTTCCTATAACGGCCAGCCGCTGTATCACTACATGGGCTGCAGCACGTTTTCCGAATACACCGTGGTGGCCGAGGTCTCGCTGGCCAAGATCAACCCGGCGGCAAACCCGGAGCATGTGTGCTTGTTGGGTTGTGGCGTCACCACCGGCATTGGTGCCGTGCATAACACCGCCAAGGTCCAGGTGGGCGATTCGGTCGCGGTCTTCGGGCTGGGCGGCATTGGTTTGGCGGTGATCCAAGGTGCGCGGCAAGCCAAGGCGGGGCGCATCATCGCCGTGGATACCAACCCGTCGAAGTTCGACATGGCGCGTGAATTCGGGGCGACCGATTGCGTCAACCCGAAGGAGTTCGACAAGCCCATTCAACAAGTCATCGTCGAGATGACCGGCTGGGGCGTGGATCACTCGTTTGAATGCATTGGCAACGTCAACGTGATGCGCGCCGCACTGGAATGCGCGCACCGTGGCTGGGGCCAGAGCGTGATCATCGGTGTGGCCGGTGCCGGCCAGGAAATTTCCACCCGCCCGTTCCAACTGGTCACCGGGCGCAAGTGGATGGGCACTGCGTTTGGCGGAGTGAAGGGGCGCAGCCAATTGCCGGGCATGGTGGAAGACGCGATGCGCGGTGACATCCAGCTGGCACCATTCGTCACGCATACGATGGACCTGGAGGCGATCAATGAGGCGTTTGACTTGATGCATGCAGGCAAGTCGATCCGCAGCGTGGTGCACTTTTGATGGAACGTATTGAACACCGCGCATGCTTCGGCGGCTGGCAGGACGTGTATCAACACGCATCAGCAACATTGGGCTGCGTGATGCGCTTTGCCATCTACCTGCCGCCACAAGCCGGGCACGCCAAGGTGCCGGTGCTGTACTGGCTCTCGGGCCTGACCTGCAGCGAGCAGAACTTCATCACCAAAGCCGGTGCGCAGCGGTATGCGGCCGAGCATGGCATCGCGATTGTTTGCCCGGACACCAGTCCGCGTGGTGATGCGGTGGCCGATGCCGAAGGTTATGACCTTGGCAAGGGTGCCGGGTTTTATGTCAACGCAACGCAAGCACCGTGGGCAGCGCACTACCAGATGCACGACTATGTGGCGCATGAATTGCCGGCGTTGATTGAAGCCAATTTCGCCGTGACCAGCGCACGCGCCATCAGCGGGCATTCGATGGGCGGGCATGGTGCGCTCACGCTCGCGCTGCGCAACCCGGGGCTTTATCGCAGCGTGTCGGCGTTTTCGCCGATCGTGGCTCCGATGCAGGTGCCATGGGGGCAGAAGGCATTTGCCGCGTATCTGGGCGATGACGTTACGACGTGGGCGCAATACGATGCGTGCGCGCTGATCAAGGCGGCAGCGGAAAAATTACCGATCTTGATTGATCAGGGCGAGGCCGACGAATTTCTCGATGGCCAGTTGAAACCATGGCTGCTGAAGGGCGCGGCCGACGCGGCGGGTTATCCGGTGTGCCTGCGCATGCAGCCTGGCCATGACCACAGCTACTACTTCATCGCCAGTTTCATCGGCGAGCACATCGCCCATCACGCATTCAATTTGAAATCGGTATAGGCAAAGCGTCCATCGCGCAGCACGCTGTCGCCGCGTGCGATGGCGATGGGGTGATTGAACATCGGCCCGGCAAACACACAGGTGTGAAACTCACCGTTCTCGCCGCAGGGGTCAATGTGCTGGGGTAGGTCGCGCAGGAATGCGGTATCGAACACACGCCCTGCAAATGCAGCGTCCAGTTGGGTGGTGTCCACACAGCACAGCTGCGCGCGCAGGCCACCGGCAATCATCGTGCGCGCGAGGTGTGCGGTGTCGCTGCCAAACACAGGGAACAGTGGCGTGATGCCCAGGGTTGCGCACAGGGTTTCGCGCCAGACACGAATGTCGGGCAGGAATAAATCGCCATAGGCGATATGCACAAGTCCCGGCCAGCGCGCTTGTGCGCGCCCAACGGCGTCGCTGAAACTGGCGATGTAGGCGGCGTTATCGGCCGCCTGCGGGATCCAGGCTTCGATCACCGGCAGGCCCGCCGCCTGTGCTTGTGCGTGCAGCAGCTCACGGCGAATACCTTGCATCGAAATGCGGTCGAAGCCTTCGGTCAGCGTGGTGAGCAGGCCCACCACGTCGAATTCGCCACGCTGGCGCAGCGCATGCAGCGCCCACGCAGCATCCTTGCCGCCGCTCCATGAAAGCAGGGTGGGTATCATGCGGATGGTGCGCAAAAATCAGGCGGCGGCAACGTCGCGCAATTGCCAGCCGTGGCCGGCCAACAGCGCCATGCGCTGGCGCAGCAGTGCGGACGGCAGGTGGGTGACCACTTCCAACTCCACATGCAGGTCGTTTTGATGCCCGAGCACTTGCGCGTCGGGGTCGGTGGCACCCAGCGCGGGATCCACATCATCGGGATCGTTCTGTTTTGCACTCCAGCGTTCGAACAATGTGCTGGTGCGCAAGGCCTGCTGCAGCTCATCGGCAAAGCCATCGGCACCTTGCGAGTGGAAGCTCAGGTCGGCGTCGCCGCCGCGGGCCATGGCGGGATCAGGCAGGCGGATGTAATAACGGGTAGGCATGAAGGATCCGATTGCGAGGGGGTGTGGAGATGCAAGCTGACATCCTGGCAGCCGTGCTTAATCGAACTTGCGCGGCTCGGCAGCAAACGCCAGCACGATGGCCCCCTTGCCCACGTTCACCAGTCCGCTCAGGCCCATGAAGCTTTCGAACACCTCTACATTGTGTTCGGTACATGTGGCACGCAAACGGTCGTAGCCGGGTAGTTTGCGCATATCGTTCAAGTCGCCGCCGTAACTCAGGCTCATGGTGGGGGTCAGCAGGCCCGCACGCACTTGTTTACAGGCGAAATCGAACATTTTTTCGGTGGCGGCGTTGAACCCCTTGACCTTGGCTACCGGGCCGGTGTCACCCTTGTTGCAATGCAGGATGGGCTTGATGTCCAACGCCGTGCCCAGCGCCGCGCTGAAGAAGCTGACGCTCTTGTCACCACGCTTCTTGATCCGGTTGCGCAGGTAATGCAAATCCGGCGGCACCATGTAGCCTTGAATATTGCTGGCCAGGCTTTCCAGGTGAGCACGAATCTTGGGCGGTGTTTCACCCGCTGCACGCATGCGTACGGCTTCAACCACCAGCACGCCGACCGCCGCAAATACGTTTTGACTATCAATCACACGCAATGCAAACGGGGTGGTGTTGCCGGACTGTGCACGAATCGGCTTGTAATCGTTGAGGATCGAGTAGCTAGCTTGCACCGCGTTGTCGTGAATACCGCTGCGCGTGCGGGTGGTGGTGATGCAAAACACGTAATCGTAGTCATGCACCAATTTACCCAGGAACAAGTCGTGTACTTGCTGCACGGTGTAGGGCGTAGTTTCGGCCTCGAATGCGCGTTCGGCGGTTTCGCCGGTGAGAAAGCTCATGGTGGCTTCCTCATTGCGGGTATCGGCTAGGATCGCCTGCCCGATCTGGATCGTCACCGGCAAGATCACGATCTGTTCGCGATCGATAAAATCATTTGGAAGATCGCAGGCCGAATCAGTGATGATGCCGATACGCATTTCACACCCCTTGAAATTTAAGACCATCCACTGATCAACGTACCGTAAATGTGCGCGTTTTGCACCGATCGGCATCACGTTTCGATGTTGCGATGCCGCAAACCTTCACCTGCAATGAACACTAGTGGCATGCTGAACGCCGTAGCCCCGCATCCACTTGGACGATGCGCCGGCAAGAGGGCCATTCCGTAGGCCGACAGGAGACCAAAAGAACACGCATGAAAAGCAAACAAGACATTGTCGGCAATTGGCTGCCTCGCTATACCGGGGTGCCGCTGGACGGCTTCGGCCAGCATATTTTGTTGACCAATTTCGGCGGTTATCTGGCGCATTTTTCCAAGATGACTGGCGCGCCGATTGTGGGGTTGGACCGGCCAATGCCCAGTGCCACCATCGACGGCATCACCTTGATCAATTTCGGCATGGGTAGCCCGAATGCGGCCACGGTGATGGACCTGCTCTCGGCGATCTGCCCGAAGGCGGTGTTGTTTTTGGGCAAATGCGGCGGTTTGAAGCGGAAAAACCAATTGGGTGATCTGGTGCTGCCGATTGCCGCGATCCGTGGCGAAGGCACCAGCGACGACTACCTGCCACCACAAGTACCGGCGTTGCCTGCGTTTGCGATGCAGCGCGTGATTTCGACCAGCATCCGCGACCTGGAGCTGGATTACTGGACCGGCACCGTGTTCACCACCAACCGCAGGGTGTGGGAGCATGACGATGAGTTCAAGGAAAAGCTGCGCACGATGCGTTGCATGGCGATTGATATGGAAACCGCCACCATCTTCGCAGCCGGCTTTGCCAACCGGATTCCGTGTGGCGCGCTGCTCCTGGTGTCCGATCAGCCGATGATTCCGGAAGGCGTGAAGACTGAAGCCTCCGATGCCAAGGTGTCCGCCGAGTTCGTGCAAAACCACATCAAGGTTGGTATCGAAGCACTCAAGCTGATTCGCCGCAATGGCAAGTCGGTACGGCATTTGAGGTTCGACGAGTGAACCCGGATATGGCGAAGGGTTTACTGGCGTTCTGGCGCGAAGCCGGCATGGGGAAATGGTTTCGTGGTGGTGCAGCATTTGACGCCGAATGTCGCGAGCGCTGGCAGGAGGCACATTTTTCCGCCGCCCGTCGTGAATGTGATGCTTGGATGCAGGCGGCCGACAGTGCGCTGGCACTGGTGGTGTTGCTGGATCAGATTCCGCGCAATATTTTTCGCGGCAGTGGCCATGCCTTTGCCACCGATCCGCTGGCTTTGCTGCATGCCAATCATGCAATCGCCGCGGGCTTTGATGCGCAGGTGGATCCTGCGCTGCAGATGTTCTTTTACCTGCCGTTTGAACATTCGGAGGTGTTGGCCGACCAGCAACGGGCGGTGGCGCTGTTCACCGCGCTGGATAATCCCGATTTGCTGGGCTATGCGGTGGCGCACCGCGACGTGATTGCGCAGTTCGGCCGTTTCCCGCATCGCAATGCTGCGCTCGGGCGCACCAACACGCCCGACGAGCAGGCGTGGTTGGATGCCGGTGGCGGGTTTTGATCAGTAGCGCGGCACCGATGAATCCAGCTCTGCCCACGCCACAATCCCGCCGGTCACGTTGTAAAGCTCCTTGAAGCCCAATGCACGGAAGTGCTCGGCCGCTTGCTGGCTGCGTGCGCCGGCTTGGCACAGGAAGGCCAGTGCGGTGTCCTTCGGCAGTGCTTCAATTTCTTCCACGCCGTCATCGAAGGTGCGGTGCGCGACCGGTACCTGCGCCAGTGCGCGTTCCTCGGCGGGGCGCACATCGACCAAGGTCAACGTGCCGGCCTGCACCCGTTCACGCACTTGCGCCGGGGTCAGTGGCTTGACCTTGGCGGGAGCGTTGGGGTTGTCGATGATCAAGCCTTTGCCACGTGCATCGTCGGCCCAATCAACGGTCAGGCCGCGTGCGCGTTGGGCGCTGACTAGATCGAACTGGGCGCGGATACCGGCGGCCTCCGTGGCGATGGCCGTGCTATCCACCGGGGCCAGTTGCAGGCGTGCATTGAAGCCTTGATCGACCTCGATTTGCAGTGCATAGCCCTCGCCGGCATTGGCAAGTGCTTGCTTCAGCATCTCGGCGGCGGCATCGGTAATCGTGATCTGCGGTGGCGTGCGGTCTGGTGCCGGCAGCCCCAGCGCCGCGTGCAATTCACCGCTGGCAGCCATCTGGGTGACGATGTCACAGCCCCCGACCAGCTCACCATGGATGTACAGCTGCGGGATGGTTGGCCAGTCGCCGTAAATTTTGATGCCGTCACGGATGTCCGGATCGGCCAGCACGTTGACATGGGCATAGGCCGCGCCGGTGGCATCCATCGCCGCGGCGGTCTTCGCCGAAAACCCGCATTGCGGGGCCTCCGGCGTGCCCTTCAAGAACAGCACCACCGGGTTGGCAGACAGAACGGATTCAATGCGGGCGCGCAGGGCGGGGTCGAGCGACATGGGGCAGGTCCAAACGCAATAAGGAGAGTCTGCAATTCTACGCCGCCAACGCTGGCGGCAGGCTGACCGGGGTCAAGAGGCAGCAAGCAGGCCTTTGGCGACCGGCAGCGCCGCATCGACCCAGCGGGTGTACTGCGCCAGCGAGGGGTGCAGCCTGTCTTCCACCAGCATTTGCAATGTGTTGCCGGCATCACGGCTGATGCCGGTGATATCGACAAAAGCCACGTTGTGGGTGGCACACACGGACTGTGCAGCGGCGTTATAGGTATCGATTTCCTGCGCGATGCGGCGCGGGCTGCGCAATTCTTGAACGGCAAACGGAGTCACCCCCCAATCGGGGATCGACAGCACCAGCACGCGCTCGGCGCGCCCACCCGCCAGCGCGATGGCGCGTTGTAGCAGGCCAGTGAATTCGTCGATGTAATTGGCTACGCTGCGGCCACGGTATTGGTTATTGACGCCAATCAGCAGACTGACAAAATCCCACCGCCCCAGCGGTTCGGCGGCATCCATGGCCGTCGCGAGTTCGTCCGTCGTCCAGCCGGTGGTGGCAATGATGCGCGGGTCTTGCAGCGCGATCCCGGCATCGCGCAGGCACGCGGCCAATTGCAGCGGCCAGCGGTCAGCGGCAGCCACACCTTCGCCAATGGTGTAGGAATCGCCCAGCGCGAGATAGGCGAGGGCGCGTGGCATCACGCCACCGCGCTTTGCCGCTGCGTGCGTTCGGCGCGGCGGGTCAGCACGCGGTCGATGCGAGTGAATACTTCACGCAGCATCGGTGCTTCGGGCAGCAATGTCACCCGGAAGTGGTCGCGATACGGCACGTTGAAGCTGGTGCCGGGCACGATCAGCACGTCTTCCTGCTCCAGCATTTCCAGCGCAAATTCGTGGTCGTCAAAGCCTTGCGCGGCCGCACCTACCACGCGTGGGAAGCCGTACAGCGCGCCTGCCGGCGGCACCAGCGACAGGTGCGGACTGGCCGCGCAGCTTTCGATCAAGGCCTTGCGGGTGTCATGCAGGCGGCCACCGGGGCGCACCAGCGCGCCAATGGTATCGGTGCCGTGCAAGGCTTGCTCAATTGCGAACTGTCCCGGCACGTTGGCGCACAGGCGCAGCGCGCCGAGCAGATCCAGTGCGTGGTGGAAGTCACCGCAGGCCAGCGGGTCGCCGCTCAGTACCGCCCAGCCCACCCGCCAGCCGCAGGCACGGTGCACCTTCGACAATCCGCCGAAGCTCATGCACGGCAGGTCGCCGGCCAGCGGCGCCACCGGTTGGAACACGGCATCGTCGTACAGGATGCCGTCGTAGATTTCGTCGACCAGCAGCAACAGGCGATAACGCCGGGCGATCTCGACGATGCGCTCCAGCAATGCACGCGGGTAATTGGCGCCGGTGGGGTTGTTGGGGTTGATCAAGACGATGGCACGGGTGCGCGAGGACACCAGCGATTCGATCTGCTCGGGATCCGGCAGAAAGCCGTTGTCGCGGTCGCATTTGTAATACACCGGGCGGCCGTCATTGAGGATGGTGGCGGCCGACCACAGCGGGTAGTCGGGCGAGGGTACCAACACTTCTTCGCCGGGGTTGAGCAGGGCGCGCAGCGAGATGTCGATTAGTTCCGACACGCCATTGCCGACGAACACGCGCTCCGGCGAGGCATTGGGCGTGCCGCGCTGCTTGTGAAACGCAGCAATCGCCTCGCGCGCTTCCGGCAGGCCTTGCTGATGGGTGTAGGGGTCGGTGCGGGCGATGCCGCCGGCGATGGCGGCTTGCAGATGTTCAGGCGCACGGAACCCGAACGCGCCGGGGTTGCCGATGTTCAGTTTGATGAGCTTGCGGCCCTGGCCTTCCAACTCCCGCGCTCGCCGTGCCAATTCCCCCCGGATTTCATAGCGAACTTCGGTCAAACGGGTACGGGTGGCGATCTTGTTGCGGGGGTTGAAGGTGGACATCGCGGCAAACAGAGCGGAAGTGGGAGGCTAAGCCTAACGGAAATAGGACGATAGGCGGGATAAACACCGCGACAAGTACGGTTGCTGCCGGGCGCAAACACCGTTCAAGGCTAGAATCCGCCGGATGCACGCAATTTTTCTTCCATGACACCCCTGTCTGCCATCGGCTGGCACTGGACGCCAGCAACGCTGCCGCCAGCTTGGGCCGCGTTGGGTGCCGCGCATCCGCAGGCGCGGCCGGCGCGGGTGGTGGAGCAGCATCGCAGTGGCTATCGGGTTTCTGAGGTCATCGACGTCGTGCATCCGGCGGAATCGTTGCCCGAATGGCAGCGCGCCGGCAGTTATCGCAAAGGCGAGATCAACCCCGAGGCGCGACCGGCGGTGGGCGACTGGGTGTTGGTGGAGGGCAGTGCGCCCAAATCACTGCGCATCGTGGCTTTGTTGCCACGGTTTTCGGCGATCAAGCGCGGCGCCGCCGGCGAGCATTACCGCCAGCAAGTGATCGCGGCGAATATCGATACCGTGTTCGTGGTGTGCGGTCTGGATGGTGATTTCAATCCGCGCCGGATCGAACGCTACCTGTTGTTGGTGGGCGGCAGCGGGGTGCAGCCGGTCATCGTGCTGACCAAATCCGACAAGCCCGAGGCCGAAGTGGAGGCAGCCTTGGCGGCGCTGCGCACGCTGGACGTGCCGGTGCTGGCGTTGAATGCAAAAGACCCCGCCAGTGCCAGTGCGCTGGCGCCGTGGCTGGCGGCGGGGCAAAGTATTGTGCTGGTGGGGAGCTCCGGCGCGGGTAAATCCACCCTGACCAATACCTTGCTTGGCAATGAAAAAATGAAAACCGGCGCAGTGCGTGAGCGCGATGCACGCGGCCGGCACACCACCACCCATCGCGCCTTGATGGCCTTGGCATCTGGCGCATGTTTGATCGACACCCCCGGCATGCGCGAGCTCAAACCCACCGGCGAAGAAGATGTGGCAGAGAGCTTTGCCGACATCGAAACTTTGGCGCAGCAATGCAAGTTTCGCGACTGCAAGCACGCCAACGAACCCGGCTGCGCAGTGCGCGTGGCGATTGCATCTGGCGTGTTGGAGGCGGCCCGCGTGGACAACTTTTTAAAGCTGGAGGCAGAAGTCGCCGGTGCAGCCAATCAACTGGCCACGCGGTTGGCGCAGAAGGCGCAGGCGCGGGTGCAGGGCAAGGCGCTACACAAACGGCTGGATGCAAAATATGACCGCCATTGATCCCATCGCCCACCACGCCGCGCTGGACCTGCGCATGGCCAAAGCCGCCAAAGGCATTCGCCTGCTGAGTCTGGTCAGTTGGCCGGCCAGCGAGCAGCAAACTTTTCTGGCCGACTACGCGCAAGGCCGCGCCACGTTGCCGGTGTATCAATATCCCAAGCATGATTTTTCCGATGCGCGCCGCGAGTTGGCGGCGATTGCCGCCGCCGCCGATCCGGCGCATCCACTGGGCATTTATTTGATCGAGTCGGCGCACAGCTGGCAGCAAGCGGCAGCACTGTTGGAGCAATTGGGCACACCGAAGGTGGCGGAATTGTCGGTGGCGTTATTCGGCACTCCCGATCACACGCTGCCGGGCGGGGTGACCACGCGCGAGGCCGCGCAGCATTTTTTGTCGGTAGCTGGCGAGCTGGACAGCGAATTGTTATCGCCTGCCGAGCAGGTGGAAATTTCCGCCACCGCGCTGGCATTGCGCTTGCAAGCACAGCTGGATGATTTTTTTGATGCGCGGGTGATCGAGGTGGAGCTGGATCCGGATTTGATTGCCAAGGCTGCCGCGGGCTCGCGCAAGATTCGTATTCGCGCTGGCGCCGCGTTTTCCGATTACGACATGCAGCAGCTGTTGCAGCACGAAGCATTTGTGCATTCATTGACCGCATTGAACGGGCAGCAACAAAGCGTATTGCCCAGCATGGCGCTGTCCTCGCCGCGCAGCACCGCCACCCAGGAAGGTTTGGCGGTGTTTGCCGAGTTGATCACCGGCAGCATTGATATCGAGCGCATGAAGCGAGTCAGCCTGCGCATCGAAGCGGTGGCAATGGCGATGGAAGGTGCGGACTTCATGCAGGTGTTCCGCTATTTCCTGGATGCCGGACAAAACCCGGTGGACAGCTTCACCTCGGCACAGCGGGTGTTTCGTGGCGTGCCCACCAGTGGCGGCATGGCGTTCACCAAAGACACCGTGTATTTGCGCGGTTTGATTGGCGTGCACACGTTTTTCCGTTGGTCGCTCAAACACGGTAATTTGCGCCAATGTCGGCGCTTGTTTGCCGGCAAAATGACCTTGGCCGATGTGCAGCGGTTTCAACCCTTGTTCGACGACGGCAGCTTGCAAGAACCGCGCTGGCTGCCGGCGTGGGCGGCGCGCGCCAATGGCTTGGCCGGCATGTTGGCGTTCTCGCTATTTGCCAACAAGATTCGCTTGGATCAAGCGATGAATGCCGAAACGGTGAGTGATTTTTAGCGCATCGCCACAGCCGGCCGACGCACCCATGCCACGTTGGTAAGCCGTGCGGTTTCCCTAATCTTTGTGGCGAACCACGGATCGTTATTCCGGAACATGGCTAGGTATCTTGCGTGCATTGCTGGAGAGCGGCGCGAATCCGAATCAATCGCTGGTCTCCTACCGAGGCGAACCCGAGTTCATGTTGCACGCGCTTTCGCAGTTTGGCGTTGCCCCGGGGATCAGGTTGATGCTGGAATTCGGCGCGCATCCGGACTTGCTGCAGGACAGCGATACAGCGCTCGATATTCAGTCCTTCGAGCAACGCTTTACCGAGGTCTGCCAATTACCCGATGAGTACAAGGGACGCGTACTACCGGAATATCCACTGCCAATAACGGATGAGTGCGACGAGCATAAGGGACCGGTCTACCAACGCTGGCTGATGCCGCAACACCAGCGCGCCCACGGCGTTCTTCGCAAGGCGGGCGCGTTGCATGCGTGGGAATTGAAGTCCCTCTCAATGAAACGCTATGCCTATACCCCGACACCGCAGGCGGCCTGTTCACACAGGTAGGAAGGCCGGATGCCGTATTCCATGCGCGTATTGGCAGCACACTGCGTGTACGGATTGCCAAATGGGCGGCGTGCTACATCGATCCTGACGTGGCTGGATATGACTCGCCCGAGGTTCGACGGTTCGACTACGCCGCCGCTTTGCGGGAAGCACAAGCCATCGGGGAAGCCTTGGCGCCGTTCATTGCTGACAACGTGAAAATCGCAACGTATATGCCGACACGCGACAGCATCGCAGCCGGTTGCACGCGTGGCGATGGCTACCAATGGAACCGTGTCACCCGGCAATGGGACAAGGCCAGCTGCTGGGAAGGAACGCGCGTCCAATCCTGAAATCAGGAGACGACAAATGCATGAGGCGCCGCACCATCTCAGGTTTTGCGACGACCCGAAGGCAATCTTGCGGGAATCGAAAACGAAAATCACGAGGCAAGGCCATGGAAATCTCGCAAATCGAAGCACGCCAGCTGCTGGAGTTGAGCGCGCTCTGGCCACGTGCCGTGTGCGTGCCAGGCACGCAACGCGTGGGCATCGTTCGTGGGCTGGCCGAACGCTTGGCGGCGCTGATGCCGGGCTGGTTGGACGAGATCGCCGCCAAACCGATCCGCATCGAGGACGATGGCACGTCGCGCCGTGTGCATTTCGTTGCGGGCTTCCGCTACGGCTACAGCCGGGCGACCAGGGAATTTTTCGCCGCATTCCTGCAGAACAACGGTTGTTGGGCCTTGGCGGACATCGAACACGATGACGGTCGCGCCAATTTCGACCCGCTGATCCCCAGCCCCACATGGAACCGCCGGATCGGTTACGCGCTGCTGGACAAGGCGCGCAAGGTACTGGTGGATGCCGTCATCGCGCAGGTGGGTGCGGAATGCAATGAAGATAACGCCGTGGCCATTCGCGGGACTGTCGATTTCATCGCGTGGCAGGCATGGCGCATCGCGGGGTTGGCCCGGCAGGTCCCTGCGCACTTTCCAACGAAACCCATGCGTGCGCTGCTGGCACAAGCACTGGCCATCGAACCTGCCTTGCTGGCGCTGGCCCGCAAATGCCGCATCAGCGTGCATCGCCATCCCATCACCAACCGTTTCCTGACCTTCGTGTGGCGCCACCGGGAGGCGTTGGAGCGTATTGAACGGCAAACGCCACAACTACTGTCGTTCGTGGCCGAATACATGTTCACGCACGGCGTTCCCGACGCCGACCCCAGGCAGGCCGCAAAGGCATGGCTGCGTGCGCATGGCGTGACCCGGCAGGCAAGTCTGCTGCTGGACACGCAGGGCGTGCGGCCATTGCGCGGCTTTGTGGAGTCCTTTGCCGGCGACGAGCAGTTGGCCGCGCTGGCGTTGGCGTTGCGGTTGGCCCAAACCGGGCATGGTGTGCAGCGACCGTCACGCGCCGCTTACCGCGTGCTGTCGCAGGTCTGGCGTCACACCAGCGCCGACGGGATCCGGCAGTGGTTCGCCAAGCTTCCGCAGCAAGTGGCGGTGCAGTGCTTGCGGCGGGCGGAGTGCGCGCAACATCCTGCTGCGGTTGCCGTGGCCCGTGACGAAATTCGCCGTGTGGTGGCGTGGTGGTTGCGCATTGCAGATGCGCCTCCAGCAGGTGCGGTCACTGGCAGTTGGCAGCGCTGGCTGCAACTGGTCAAAGCTGCCCAAACCCGCAAGCGGCTGGCATTGCAAGCCGTCAGTTGGCACAGCCCAGTCAACGAGCTGGTGCATCACAGTGGCAAGGCGCGTGCATTGACCAATGGCTTGGCCTTGTACGACGAGGGTGAGACGATGCGGCACTGTATCGATGGCTACCGTGATGATTGCATCAACGGTACGTTCTTGGCCTTTCATGTCGAGTTCGAAAGGGATGGCAAGCCCCGCCAGGCGACGGTTGGCTTGGTGAAGCGTGAACACCGCTTTTTCAAATGGCAGGTCAGCGATGTCTGCGGTGTTGCCAATGCCAGATTTGGCCGGGAATGGCCCGAAATTGCCAAGCAATTGGAGGGGCTTTGCAATGTGCGCGAAATGGTGCGAGCGCGCCGCGAGGCCGCGCGTCGCGCAGCGATGATGCAAGGGGTGACGTGGATGTGTGTGGCGTTGCCAAGCTTCAAGGATTGGCGCGGCAAGGCAACTGCGATCACCAGCACGCAGGCGCTTGTCGATTACGGCAAGACCCTGTGGTGCGACATCCAGCACTACGCCGAGGAATGCGCCAGCGGGCAGGCGCAGGCGTATCGCGTCGTCATCGAAAACCGATACGCATGGAAAACCTATGGTCTAGATCGCTACGAGCACTTCGTTGTGCTGCTACGGAAACATGCAGCGGGCTGGGCGGTTGCCGATGTGCGCACCACCCACGGCATGCGCTACCAGCATTCGCCGATCGAACCGTTTGCCCTAAAACTGGCCGCAGCCTGCAACCACACAGATCGCGTCAACGATGGCATTACGCAAGCAGCGCAGTTGCGAGTGGCGTGAGTGCGCGCGCTAGCGCAGCTCCTGCAACGTTCCATCGGCGTGGATGCGGTAATCGGCGGGTGCGTTGGCGTTCACGATGCGCACGCGGTTGCCTATTGCAACGCCTTGGTAGCTTGGGATGCTGTGGGTGAGGCGCACGAAGATCCAGTCTTTGGCGTCGGGTGCCAGTTGCAGGGTGATGCCGGTTGGGTGGGTGCGCAGGGCGTGCGCCAGTGCGGGTGAAAACACGGCCTGGATGCGCCCAACGTGCTGTATTCGCCACATCACGGTGCCGCCGTGGAGAGCGGTGAGGGCGGCAAATACGAGGATGACGCCGCGGCCTAGGTGGCTTGCTTGCGGCCATGCCCCGGCGATGATCATCGCGGTGATGGCGGCAAAGCCGTAGCCGTAATGATTCCAGCTACTACCCAACGGCAGCACTGGAAGTAGCGCCGCAATTCCACCAAGCAGGAAGAGTGTGCACAGCTTGGGCGACGCACGCCATAACGCGATCAACATGCCTGACCACAGCAGGCCTGCCAGCAGCACTGGGCCGCTGCGACGAAGGGTGGTGGAGATTTCCAGCAAGGGCGGAATCGGGGCAAAGATTTGATATTCAAACCAACGCTGCGGCAGGTTGAGCACACTTAATGTGTATTGCGAACCTTCGCGCGGTGCATGCAGCAGTACATCCAAGCGCAAGCCCAGATACACCGCGCAGACCGCGCCTGTGGCCAGCATGCTTGTCCACCATCGGGATTTTCTCGCCGCATCATCATCCAGCCACCACGCCAGTGCCAGCAGCGGAGGGATGGCGAAGGCAGCTTCTTTGCCGAGTAGGGCCAGCGTAGTCAGCGTGGCGCTGCTGATGGCCGCCATCCATTGCGCGCGCGCGCGCTGTACCAGCAACGCGATGCCCAGTGCGCAACTTAGCCAGATCAAATCGGCCATGCAGCCTACCCAGCCGTGGGTATAGGCGGCATACGGGGTCAGCACAAACCCCAATGCACCGAACACGGCGGGCCAGCGCGACATGCCAAAGCTACGCCCGATCCAGTGCAGCGCCACTGCATTGAGTGCGCCCCACAGCACCAGTACGGCATGAAACAGCATCGGCGTATCGAATAACGCCCGCGACAGCGCCATCCACAATGAAAAGGTCAGCGGCCGATATTGGAATGCGGAGGTTTCCAGCCATGGCGATGGAGTGCTGGCATTGGCCAACGCCGCCCATTGCAGTTCGTCGTGACTGAAGTAGCCGGGATTGAGAATCAGCGGCAGTTGCAGTAGCAAGGCCGCCAGCAAGACGCAGGCTGCTATGCCTTTGTTGGATAGCGTCTGGTGGCTAGGTGATAGCGGATTCATGGCGCGTGCAGTACCAGTCGCGCGGCGCGTTCGCCGCTACCCATCGCCAAGGTCCAACCCAACATGCCGTGGCCGATATTGAGCACCAGTCCTGGTTGGGCACGCGCAATCACCGGGCTGGAGTGGGGCGTGACCGGGCGTAACCCCGCCCATGGTGACGCAACCTGCGCGTACTCGGCTGCTTGTGGCAGCGAGGCCTGCGCCATTGCCAACAATTGCGCAAAACGCTGCGGGTCTGGTGTGGAACCCCAATGGTTGAGGTCGGCCAAGCCGGCCACGCGAATGGAGTTCCCCAGTTTGCAGAACACCAGTTTGCGGGCGGTATCGGTGATGCTGGCGGCGGGTGCTTGCGCGCCGCAGGGGGCGGTGAACGAATAGCCTTTGACCGCCATCAAGGGCGAGCGGATGCCGAGTTGTCGCAGCAAGCCGTGGCTGTCGATGCCGGCACAGAGTGCGATTTGTTTGGCGCGCAGATGCAGACCGTTGGCAGCTTGCAGGAGCCAGCCTTCGGGAGTGCGATGCAGGCCGTGCACGGCAACATCGAAGTACGGCTCCACGCCATACTCGGCGCACAGCAGGTGCAGCAATTGGCTGCTGAATTTGAACGGGTCACCCACTTCTTCTTCAGGCGAATGCACCACGAAGGCCATGTCGCGCGCGGCGATCAGTGCTGGCTCGATGGCGATCGCTTGTGCAGGTGTCAGTACGGTTTGCCGCACGCCGAATTGGTGCTTGGCGGCGATCATCGCGCGTGCTTTGGGCAGTGCGGCTGCGTCGTAATAGACATGCAGTTTGCCTGGGGCAGTGTGGTCAAATGCAATCGGGTGGCGCGCCAAGAGTTCGGCCATGGCGGTGCGTGATTCCAATGCCAGCGCCAACGTTGCCAATGTGTTGCGTTCAAGCCGGTGTGCAGTGGCGTTACGCAAAAATGCCAAGCCCCAGCGCCAGTAGTGCGGGTCTGCCGAGGCGCGGGTACGGAACGCCGCATCGCGGCCCAGCAACATGCCTGGCAGTTGCTTCCACAGTGCTGGCGCGGCCATGGCATCGGTGTAGGCATAACTCAGTTGAGCGCCATTGGCGAATGATGCGCCCAGTGCGGGCCCCTGCCCACGTTCGATCAGTGCCACCTGCCTCCCGCGTCGAGCCAGGGCGTAGGCAGTGCTGATGCCGACCACACCGGCACCAAGCACGGCAACATCGACAATACGTTCCGGGTCGGTTGTGGGGTTGGCGGTGGGCATGCTCAATGCGGCCAGAAATTGATGAAGCCGGTAATGATCAGGGCATTGGTGAAGTCGATGAAGAATGCGCCCACCAACGGGGCCACCAAGAATGCACGCGGGGCCACGCCATAGCGCTCCACCAGGGTGCGCATCACCGCCATTGCATTGGCGGTAGTGCCCAGCATGAACCCGATGAAGCCGCCGCCCATCACGGCGGCGTCATAGTCGCGGCCCATCACCCGAAATACCACCCCGCAGAACACCGCAACCAATGCCGATTGCAATGCCAAATTGAGCAGCAACGGGGCCGCCAGGCCGGCCAGTTCCCATAGTTTCAAATTCATCAGCGCAACCGCCAGAAACAGCGACAGGCAGACATTGCCGATCAGTTCGAGTGTGGCCACCGACAGGCCGAGCCAGCCGCGGCTATCGTCCAGATTCCGCAGCAGGGCCCCTGCCAGCATCGCGCCCACATAGGCCGGCAACGTCACCCCGGTGCTGGTGATCAGCTTGCTCACCCACGCCCCCAGCCACATCGCGACCAGCAAAATGACGATGCTTTTGAGCGCGGTGTATTCGCGCTGGCTTTCCGTGGCGACCTCCACTGCAACCGCTTCATCGGGTGCGTGGTGGTCACTGGGGCGCACCGAGGTCAGGCCATTGCGACGAATGAACCAGGTCGCCACCGGCCCGCCCAGCAAGCCGCCACAGACAATCCCGGCCATTGCCGAGGCCACCGCGATCGAGGCCGCACCACTCACGCCGGCGCGTTCAAACAGCGGGGCAAATGCCAGCCCAGTGGCAGGGCCGCCGGTCAAGGTGGTGGAGCCGGCCAGCACCCCAAATAGCGGATGCAGACCAAAGCCGATTGCTACTGCCATTCCCAGCAAGTTTTGCAATACCGCAAAGCCGCTGGCCAGCAGCAAGAACAGGGCGACTTGGCGGCCGCTGATCTTCAGCAAACGCACACTGGCGTTGAAGCCAATGCTGGTAAAGAACGCGATCATCAAGGCTGGTTGCAAACTGGTATCCAGTGCCACCCAAGTGGTGCCGCGCGCATGCGCTGCCCACGCAATCAGCGCAAACACCAGACCGCCAATCACCGGCGGGGGCAGGTTGTAGCGGCTCAGCAGCGGAATCACGCGGCACAGTGCGTAGCCAAGGAACAGGGCGATGCCGGCAAGCGCCAACGTGTGCACGGCGTTCAGTTCAAGCATCGGATAGGGGTTCCTGGGTAGGGCCGTAGCCGGGTAGAGTCGGTATCATCCCTTATCCGCACCTGGAACACGCAGCGATGTCTGATACCCCCGCCAATGACGACCTGAAGCAAGCGGCACTGGATTACCACCGGCTGGAACCCAAGGGCAAGATCAAGGTGACGGCCACCAAGCCCATGGTGACCCAGCGTGATCTGGCATTGGCGTATTCGCCCGGGGTGGCCTTTGCCTGCGAAGAAATTGCCGCGGACCCGGCCAAAGCCAGCGAATACACCGCGCGCGGCAATTTGGTTGCGGTCATTTCCAATGGCACTGCGGTGCTGGGGCTGGGCGATATCGGCCCACTGGCGGGCAAGCCGGTGATGGAAGGCAAGGGTGTGCTGTTCCAGAAATTTGCCGGCATCGATGTATTCGATCTGGAAGTCAACGAGCGTGACCCCGACAAGCTGGTGGACATCATCGCCAGCCTGGAGCCGACCTTCGGTGGCATCAATCTGGAAGACATCAAGGCGCCGGAATGTTTCATCGTGGAGCGCAAACTGCGCGAGCGGATGCAGATTCCGGTGTTCCATGACGACCAGCACGGCACCGCGATCATTGTGGGTGCGGCGGTGCTCAATGCGTTGGAAGTCGCCGGCAAGGACATCGCTCAGGTCAAGCTGGCCACTACCGGTGCCGGCGCGGCCGGGATTGCCTGCCTCGACATGTTGGTGGCGCTGGGCGTCAACCCGCAAAACATCCTCGCCTTCGACCGCGAGGGTGTGATTCACAGTGGCCGTGCCAATCTTGATCCCGACAAGGCCCGCTACGCGCGGGATACCGGCAAGCGCACGCTGGCAGAGATCGTGGACGGTGCAGATGTGTTCCTTGGCTTGTCCGCAGGCGGCATCCTGAAGCCGGAAATGGTCGCCACGATGGCGAACAAGCCCATTATTCTGGCGCTGGCCAACCCGTACCCGGAAATTCTGCCGGAAGACGCCAAGAAGGTGCGCCCGGACGCCATCATCGCCACCGGCCGCTCGGACTACCCTAACCAAGTCAATAACGCGGTGTGCTTTCCTTATATTTTCCGCGGCGCGCTGGATGTGGGTGCCACCAGCATCAACGAGGCGATGAAGCTGGCTTGCGTGCACGCGATCGCCGATCTGGCGCGCAAGGAAGCCTCGGATCTGGGTAGCGCCTATGGCGGTGATGTACCGAAATTCGGTTGCGAATACCTGATTCCGCGCCCATTCGACCCGCGCCTGTTGACCAGCTTGGCACCGGCGGTGGCGCAGGCGGCGATGGATTCGGGGATTGCCCTGCGCCCGATCCGGGATTTGCCTGCCTATCGCGAAAAACTGGGTCAGTTCATTCACCGCACCAGCCTGATGATGAAGCCGGTGTACGACCGTGCGCGCATGCATCGCAAGCGCGTGGTGTATGCCGAGGGCGAAGAATACGTGGTGCTGCAAGCGGTGCAGGCGGTGATCGACGATGGCTTGGCGTTCCCGGTGCTGATCGGGCGGCCGGAGGTGATTGAATCGCGCATCGAAAAACTTGGCTTGCGCATGCGCGCCGGCGTGGATTTCGAGCTCACCAATATCAACGACGACCCGCGTTTCGATGACTATTGGCGGCAGTACCACGCGCTGACCGAGCGCCGTGGCGTGACCCCAGACGCTGCCAAAAACCTGCTGCGTTCACGTCCCACGCTGATTGCTGCGCTGATGGTGGAGCGTGGCGAAGCTGATGCCCTGATCACCGGTATCGTGGGCCGTTATCACAAGAAGTTGGGCTATCTGCGCAGCGTGTTCAATTTTGATGCCGGCGTCAGTGGCACCGCCGCGATGACGGCGGTCATCAACGATGCCGGTGCGTGGTTCTTCGTCGATACCCATGTGCAGTTGGATCCCTCTGCCGAACAGATCGCCGAGGCCACCTTGCAGGCGGCCTACCGCTTGAAACTGCTTGGCATCGAACCCAAGATCGGGTTGTTGTCGCATTCCAATTACGGCAGTCACCAAGACCCCAGCGCAGCGAAAATGCGCCGTGCGTACGAGATCGTGCGGCAGCGCCAACCCAAACTGGAAATTGATGGCGAAATGATGGGCGATACCGCGTGGGATGAAGTCCTGCGCCGACGCATTTTCCCCAATACCACCTTGAGTGGCAGCGCCAATTTGCTGGTGTTTCCGAATCTGGATGCGGCCAACATCGCCTACAACCTGATTCGCGTGGCCACCGGCGGCGTGGCCATCGGCCCGATCCTGATGGGGCTGGACAAGACCGCACACATCCTCACCCCGGCCTCGTCCTCGCGCCGCATCGTCAATATGACCGCGATTGCTGCGGTGGAGGCGCATATCCGTGCGGAGCTGCGGGCGCGATAAGCGCGGCGTTTCGATGATTTGACCGGCGTCAACCGCTAACGGCATCCGCACGGAGGGCATGCCATGAAGTTCGCCATCTTGTCGCGCAATGGCAAGCTGTATTCCACCCGCCGATTGGTGGAGGCCGCGCGCGAGCGTGGCCACAGCGTGCGCGTGTTGGATCCGCTGCGCTGCTACATGCGGATCAGCAGTGCCGGTTTTGATATGCGCTACAAGGGCAAGCCGCTGGCCGGTTACGCGGCGGTGGTGCCACGCATCGGTGCGTCGATCACCCGTTACGGCTGCGCAGTGCTGCGCCAGTTTGAATTGATGGGCAGCTATTCGCCTAATAGCGCGTCGGCGATTGCGCGCGCGCGCGACAAACTGCGTTGTCATCAGGTATTGGCGGCGCAGGGAATTGGCCTGCCGATCACCGTGTTTGGCGATAATCCGGATGACACCGGCGACCTGTTGGCCATGCTCGGTCCGCCACCGCATGTGATCAAGCTCAACGAGGGCACCCAAGGTGCCGGCGTGATGTTGACCGAAAAGCCGTCTGCGTCGCGCGCCACCATCGAAACCCTGCGCGGGCTGTATGCCAATTTCCTGGTGCAAGAATTCATTGCCGAAGCCAAGGGTGCCGATCTGCGCTGTTTCGTGGTGGGCGACACAGTGGTTGCGGCCATGCGTCGGTTGGCCCCGCAGGGGGATTTTCGTTCCAATTTGCATCGCGGTGGCACCGCCAAGCCTGTGCGCCCCACCCGTGCTGAAGTGGCCACCGCCGTGCATGCGGCGCAAATCCTAGGCTTGGGTGTGGCTGGCGTGGATTTGATTCGCAGCAAGCGCGGGCCACTGGTGCTGGAAGTGAATTCCTCACCGGGACTGGAAGGAATAGAAGCCGCCACCGGGGTTGACGTGGCGGGTGCGGTGATCGAACACACCGCCGCTGCCGCGCTGAAACAACACACTTCAAACACCAATTTGACGGATTCTTAATCGCATCTACGGCAACATCCCCTCACCGCTGATCTTCCCCCCAGCGGTCATGCAGGGCATAAGTGACGTTTCGGCCCGGACGCTCCCACGTCCGGGCCTTTATTTGCCTGCAGTTCTGAATGGCCGCACCCGGCACTGCGAGCTGTGCCAGAATCGGGGAACCGACGCACGCGGCACCGGTCTATCCTGCCAAGCCGCTCTCTTGGAACTTACGCATGCGCATCCTCGTCATTGAAGACAATTCCGATATCGCCGCCAACTTGGGCGACTATTTGGAGGACTGCGGGCATACCGTGGATTTCGCCGCCGATGGCATCACCGGCTTGCATCTGGCGGTGGTACACGACTTCGATGCGATCGTGCTGGATTTGAACCTGCCGGGCATGGATGGCTTGGAAGTCTGCCGCAAACTACGCAATGAAGCACGCAAACAAACCCCGGTACTGATGCTGACCGCGCGCGACTCGCTGGATAACAAATTGGCGGGCTTCGATTCTGGTGCTGACGACTATTTGATCAAACCGTTTGCGCTGCAGGAAGTGAACGTGCGCTTGAATGCATTGGTCCGGCGTGGGCGGGGCTTGCCGGCGCGGGTGCTGAATGTGGGTGAGCTGGAATTCAACCTAGAAACCTTGGAAGTGCACCGCGCAGGCAAGGCCATCCAACTCAACCCTACCGCACTGAAGATTCTGCAGGCCTTGATGGAAGCCTCACCGGCGGTGGTGACCCGGCAAGATCTGGAAGCTCGCGTATGGGGTGAAGAATTGCCTGATTCGGACTCCCTGCGTGTACATATCCACGGCTTGCGCGCCTTGGTGGATAAACCCTTTGCCAGCGCCATGATCCAGACCCGACATGGCATCGGTTATCGCATTGCCGCAGCGGAAGCCGATGGCTGAGTCACCCGCGTCGCGCAGCGCAACGCCTGCCCGGCGGCGGCTGCGCACCCGCATCATCGTTTCGTTTGCACTGTTGGGCTTTGGCCTGACCGCGCTGTTTGCGGTCGCGATGTTGCATCTGCGCAATCGACTGGAAAACCAGTTGATTGAAAAAACCCTGCAGCGCGAAGTGGCCAGTCTGGTGCAACAAGTGGAAACACAGCCCGACAAGCAGCCGTATTTCCTGATGTTCGACGCACGCACCTTCAGCGATGACAATGCGTTCAAAATCAATCCGCTGTATCGGTATCTGACACCCGGTATGCATGAGGTGCGTGAGCATGATGGCAACGGGGTCATGCTGGTTTACAAAGTGGCCGTGCGGCGTGGGCTGAGCCAGCAGGGCAAGCCGTTCACCAGCTTGGTGCGCTACAACGTCACCGACGCGGCGGCAACCTCGGATTTGCTGACGCGTTGGCTGCTCGGTGCCGTATTGGCGTTCAGTGTGTTTGCCTTGTTGCTGGGTTGGTGGTCGGCATCAAAGGTGATGGCCCCGGTGTCCGATTTGGCGCAACGCTTGCGCCGCTCCGGCAACAGCGCCGAGCCTGAAGCGCTGGCGGCCAGCTTTCCAGATGACGAAGTGGGCGAGTTGGCCAAGGCGCTGGATGATTACGCTGCGCGCTTGACCGAGGTGGTGCAGCGCGACCGTGAGTTCAATGCCGATGTCAGTCATGAGTTGCGCACGCCATTGGCGGTGATCCGGGGTGCCGTGGAATTGCTGTTGGCGCGCACCGAGCTGGACGAGCGTACGCGCACCCGGTTGGCCCGCATCCAGCGGGCCGAGCAGCAATGTACCGACTTGATCAGCGCCCTGTTGCTGCTCTCTCGCAATGAACGTGCGGTGGGCCAATGCAATGTCGCGAAAGTGGCGCAGCAGCAATTGGATAGCCACCGGGCGCAGCTCGCCGGCAAGCCGGTGGAATTGCGGTTGGAAGGCGATACCCGCCTGCAACTGGATGTGCCGGATTCGGCGCTGGCGGTGGCGTTGGGCAATTTGATCGGCAACGCGGTGAAGTACACGCCCGGCGGCGAAGTGGTGGTGCGGGTGTTGCAGGATTCGGTGGAGGTGGTTGATTCCGGCCCCGGCCTGAGCGCCGAAGATGCCGCCAAATTGTTTACCCGTGGCTATCGCGGCACCCATGCCGGGCATTCGCAGGGCGGTGGGATTGGCCTGTCGATCGTGCGCCGCCTGTGCACCCTGTATGGCTGGGACGTGCGCGTGCGGCCGGGTGCGGACAAGGGGGTCGTGGCCACCTTGACCTTTGGTCAGGGGCAGGAGCGGGCTTAGGCCGCATAATAGGCGGATATCTTTCCAGGATTTCCGCATGAACGCCCCCGCATCGCTGGCCTTTCAAGTCATCCCCTCCGAGCACGCCCGCAGCGCCGAGCAGCGTGACGCCATTTTGGCCAGCGAGCTGGGTTTTGGTAAGCACTTTACCGACCACATGGTGGCGATCCAGTGGAATAAAGCGCAGGGTTGGCACGCTGCCAAGGTATGCGCCTATGGCCCGTTGTCGCTGGATCCGGCGGCGTCGGTGCTGCATTACGGGCAGGAGATTTTCGAAGGGATCAAAGCCTATCGGCATGCCGATGGTTCGATCTGGACCTTCCGCCCCGAGGCCAATGGTGCACGCTTGCAGCGTTCTGCCGCGCGTTTGGCGTTGCCGCAATTGCCGGTTGCCGAGTTCACCGAATCACTGCGCCAGTTGGTGGCCATCGACCATGCATGGGTGCCCTCGGCACCGGAAAGCAGCCTGTATTTTCGCCCCTTCATGATCGCCACCGAGGCCTTCCTCGGCGTGCGTGCCGCGCAAGCCGCAGGCTATTACGTGATTGCCAGCCCGGCCGGTGCGTATTTCGCCAAGGGTGTGGCCCCCGTGTCGATCTGGTTGTCGGAAGACTTTGCGCGTGCGGCCAAGGGCGGCACCGGCGCCGCCAAGTGTGGTGGCAACTACGCCGCCTCATTGCTTCCGCAACAAGAAGCCTATGCGCAGGGGTGCTCGCAGGTGTTGTTCCTGGATCCGGTCGAGGGTAAGTATCTGGAAGAGCTCGGTGGCATGAACGTGTTCCTGGTGTACAAGGACGGCCGCATCGTCACCCCGGAACTGTCCGGCAGCATTTTGGAAGGCATCACCCGTTCCAGCATCCTGCAATTGGCACGCGATCGCGGGCTCAAGGTCGAGGAACGCAAAGTGTCCATCGACGAATGGAAGACCGGCGTGGCCTCGGGCGAAATCACCGAAGTCTTCGCCTGCGGTACCGCAGCGGTGGTGACCCCGATTGGCGAGCTCAAGGGCAAGGATTTTGCGGTGGGTGACATCAACGCACCCGCCGGCGAAGTGACGATGTCGCTTCGTCAGGAATTGACCGACATTCAATATGGCCGCCTGCCCGACCGCCACGGTTGGTTGGTCAGGCTGCGCTAAGCCTTGTGCCGGGTGGTGCCGCAAGTGTCACGGCACCACTCACGGTTGCAGCCACCAGCAATCCATGCGCCGATGCATGCCAAAGCGTGTGTTGATCGGCGTATAGCCGTTCTTCTGCACTTGGCTCAGTTGCAGTCCCAGGATACGCGAGGGACGCGGTGCCGGGGTCAGCAGCTGACCGCTGGTTTCATCGAACCGTTGCGGTGTGTCTGCATCGGAATCGGCCGAGCGCGAGCGCAGCACTTGCACGTCCACCAAACCGCGATCGGCAATCGCTTGCAGGCGATCCATCACCGCATTGGCGGTGTGACTGCCCATCCCGGTCCAGTCATACAGCGCGGCGATGCGGTTGGCATCGCCAGACTGTACCGCCGCAGCCAAGCCATCGGCCAATTCCTGCGGACTGCGGGCACACAGCATCCGGCGTTGATAGGTACCATCGGCAGGCAGTACGGGGGGCAAGCGTTCGCGCGCGCCAATGGCTTCACATTGACGATCGGTGTAGATCAGGCTGCCATCAGGCAGGCTGCAACGTCTGACCTGTGCCGGTGCCGGCGGCATCCAGCCAATAGCCGGCAGCAAACACATGGCGAGTAGGAAAGACCGCATCGATGCAGGGTACGCGGTGACCTGCCTGGGTGGAAGCCCGGGGCGTCGGCATCACCCCAAGCGCTGCAAAATCGCCTGCGTGGGTTTGGCCAGATTCAACGTGTAAAAATGCAGGCCGGGCGCACCTCCTGCAATCAGCCGTTCACACAGTTGCGCCACCACATCTGCAGCAAAATCGCGGATCGCTTCGGCATCATCACCCAATGCGCGCAAGCGTTGCACGATCCAGCGTGGAATTTCCGCGCCGCAAGCTTCAGAGAAGCGCCGCAATTGGTTGAAGTTGGCAATCGGCATGATCCCCGGGATGATCGGAATATCCATCCCCAAGGCGCGGACATCGTCCACAAACCGAAAATAGGCATCGGTGTTGTAGAAATATTGGGTAATCGCGCTGCTGGCACCGGCATCCACTTTCAGCTTGAAATGGCGCAGATCCGCCTGCGCATGTTCGGCTTGCGGATGCGTTTCCGGGTAGGCGGCCACTTCGATGTGGAAATAGTCATCATGCTCTTGCCGAATCAATGCCACCAATTCATTGGCGTAACGCAAATCACCACTGCGCGCCATGCCCGACGGCAAATCACCACGCAGCGCCACGATACGGTTGCAGCCCAAGGCACGATAGAGCTTGAGCAAATGCCGGATTTCCTCGCGACTGCCGCCCACGCAGGTCAGATGCGGCACACCCACCATGCCGTGACTCCCCCGCAAGTGCTGCACGGTTTCCGGTGTGTGGCTCAAGGTTGAGCCGCCGGCACCAAACGTGACGGACATGAATTCCGGCGCGTAAGCCTTGAGCTTGCGCACGCTGCGGTCCAGTTGTTCGCGTTGTTCGTCGGTCTTCGGGGGATAGAACTCGAAGCTGATGGGCAGCATTGCGATGGTCACGTGCAAAGTTGCACCAATTATATATCTCTTGTTCGCGATAAAGCGATATATGGATAATGAGCGGGGGGCGTGAGGTCAACCAATCTGAAGACGGCAACCCTGTAAAATAGACGGTTTTCCGCAAGCCCCCCCCTGCATGCAACCCCTCCCACAGGCGCCCGCACCGGTGCCAACTTTCGTGCGCCTGTTGACCGAGGTGCTGGACGCCCAAGCCAATCAGCCGCCACGTGCGTTCTATCAAGCGCTGGAACAATGGCTGGATTGGACGCGCGCGGTGCGTTTGTCGCGGGTGTTGGATGCCGCGCCAGCGGCTGACGGGGGGGCGATCAGTTGGCGCAAACAAGAACTGGCTGCTGCATGCGAGCGTGCGCGCCAGCGCCTGCGTGAGCAGGTGATCGCAGCACCGGTGCGGGATGCGGTGATGGATACACAGGCGCAAGCAGCCGAGGCCGCATTTGCACCTGTGCGCCAGCACTACGTGGCGTTTCAGCACGCAGTGCAAGTCAGTACCGGGCAATTACGCGGGCAATTGCGCGACGCACTGGCGCAAGGCGATGTCGGATGCGTGCGTTTGGCCGAACTTGACGCGGTGATGGAGGCGGTGCTGAGCCCACGCGAACACGCACTGTTCACGGCGCTGCCCGAACTGCTGGGCAAACGCTTTGAACAGCGCCACTCACAGAACGCTGCACAAGATTGGCGTGGATTTCAACGTGAGGTACGCAACCTGCAATTGGCAGAACTCGATGCCCGCTTTCTGCCGATCGATGGCTTGCAGGCGGCGCTGCAATGACCCTGATGGAAGACTCGATGCACAACCAGACGCAGCCCCAGAAACCATTCCGGGCGCATACGCTCGCCGCTTGGCAAACGTTCCTGTACGGTTTGTCTGGCACCGCTCTGTTCATGCTGGGCTTGGTTGTGGTGGCCTGGGTGGCCGCAGTGCATGCCAGCAATAATCCGATGGTGCTGGGGGTGTGCCTGCTGATTGCCGTGGTGTACCTGATTGGTGGCGCCGAGTTGCAGCGTTATCGCAAGGCTACGGCGGGTTTGCAGACGGCGCTGGATACCTTGCAGGACACCCCGGCGGAACTTGCGCATTGGCTGCACACATTGGATGTCTCGTTGCGCGCTGCGGTGGGTCTGCGTGTGGCCGGCGAGCGCGTGGCGTTGCCGGCCCCCACCTTGCCGGCGTATCTGTCCGGGGTGTTGGTACTGCTGGGCATGTTGGGCACGCTGTTGGGGATGATGGTCACCTTGCGCGGCACCGGCATCGCGTTGGAAAGCGCCAGCGATTTGCAGGCGATCCGTGATTCGCTGGCCGCGCCGGTGAAAGGTTTGGGCTACGCCTTCGGCACCTCGATCGCAGGGATTGCCAGTTCCGCAGTATTGGGTGTGCTGACGACGCTGTGCCGCCGCCAGCGTTTGTTCGCTGCGCGTGCCCTGGATACCGCCATCGCCGGCCCGTTGCAGGTATTCACCCGCGATCATCGGCAGGAAGGCACCTGGCAGTTGCTGCACAATCAAAGTGCATTGCTGCCCACCTTGGTGGAGCGTTTGCAGACATTGGCCGATGCGATTGAACGCCGCGACGCAGTTGCGCATGCGCAACAGGCCGAACGCCAGCAGACGTTCCTGGATCGCAACGAAGCCGCATACCTGCAATTGGCCGAACGTGTGCAACGGTCATTGCAAGATGGCGTGGCGAAAGGGGCCGATGCGGCCAGCCGCGTCTTGCAACCTGTCGTGCAGGCCACCATGGCCGAAATCGCCAGCAGTGCACACAGCGTGCACGAACGCGTGGCGCAAACGATGCAAACCCAAGTGCAAGCCAGTCACGACAGTTTGCAGACGGCTACCGGCCAGATTGCCGTGCATTGGCAGCAGGCCATGCAGGCGCAATCTGCGGCCCAGGCAACGGCGTGGGATGCCGCAATGGTGCGGCAGCAAGCCGCGCAAGCGGCGTTGGTGGAGGCACAACAGCAGGTGCTGTCGAATACGGTCGGCCACTTCCAGCAGCAGGCGGAAGCCTTGCTGGCGCAGCTTGCGGTCACCCAGCGGGATGCACAAACCGAACTGGCTGCGCAGGACAGTCAGCGTCTGGATGCATGGCGCGCGGCCATGGTCGAACACGACGATGTGCTGCGCGTAGCGTGGGCGCAGCTGGGCGAGTCCAGTGCGCAACGCCAGCAGCAGATGTGCGACGCCTTGCAGGCCAGTGCCGAGGCGATTGCCACCAATGGCCGCCAGCAGGCCAATGCCACCCTCACCGAAATTGGCACACTGATGCAGGCCGCCGCCGAAGCACCGCGGGTCGCCGCGGAGGTCATCGGCGAGCTGCGGCAATCGCTGGCCGACAGCATGCAGCGCGATACCGCGATGCTGGCCGAGCGCAATCAATTGCTGGATACCTTGGGTGCCTTGCTGGACGCGGTCAATCGCGCCTCCGGTGAGCAGGCACGTGCCATCGAAACCCTGGTGGGCACTTCGTCGCAATTGCTGGAAACCGTAGGTGCGCGCTTCGATGCACGGATCGAAGCCGATGCGCAAAAACTGGATGCGGCGGCCACCCGCGCCAGTGCCAGCGCACTGGAAATTGCCAGTCTTGGCGATGCGTTTGCAGCGGCAGTGGATGCGTTTGGCGCCAACAATACGCAGATGGCAGAGCGCCTGCAGACGATTGAACGTGCGCTGGAAAAATCCCTGCTGCGCAGTGACGAGCAGCTGGCCTATTACGTGGCACAAGCCCGCGAAGTGGTGGATTTGAGCCTGCTGGCGCAGCGCCAGATTGTGGACGACTTGCGCCAGTTGGAAGTACAGCGCGGTGCGTTGAGCGTGGCATGAGTATGGAATTGGACGACGACGCGCTGGAGCAAGGGCCACCGATCTGGGCTGCCTTCGGTGATTTGATGGCGGTGTTGCTGGGTGTGTTCGTGCTGATTCTGGTCGGCGTGATCGGCGTGCAATTGCATTTGGAAACCCGCCTGCGCGATGAAATCCAGCAGCGCACCTTGGCCGACCAACGCCGACGCGCGCTGGAGCAGGCACTGGCCGCACCGTTGGCGGAAGGCCGCATCACGCTGGTGGATGGGCGCATCGGCATTCGTGGCAGCGTGCTGTTTGCACGCAACTCCGATGCTCTGCAGCCGGAAGGGCTGGCCGTTCTGACCAGCTTGGCCGGGCCGTTGACCGACTACCTGCATGCACGCAGTGAAATCCTGATGGTCAGTGGCTTCACCGATGACCAGCCGGTGCACGCCGACAATCGCCACTTTGCCGATAACTGGGAACTGTCCGCACAACGTTCACTCACTGTCACGCGTGCGCTGATTGCCGCAGGTGTGCCGGCACAATCGATTTTCTCCGCAGCCTTTGGCGCGCAACAGCCGGTGGCATCGAATGCCGATGCAGCGGGACGAACCCGCAATCGGCGTGTGGAAATCGCACCGATGCCGCGCCCGCAGACCACGCATGACTGAGTGTGCGCAATCCACCTTGTTGCGGCTTCGCGCGCAGGCGTTGGTGCAGCGCATGCAAGGGCAAGATGCCGCAGTGCGCGGGTTGTTGGAATCACGTCTGCATGCGTTGCTTGCATCCTGCAATCAGCTTCCCGAAGCCAGGCCTGCAGCAGAGCAGAGTGGGGCGGGAGTGAGTCCATTGGCGATGTTGCTGCAGCAGTGGCCGGGTGCCGATGCGTGCAGCGACGCATGGCCTGCTGAACGCGTGACTCCGGACGCTGCACCAGTGATTCCGATGCTGGAAGATGCACGCCGCACCTGGCGTACGGTACGCGCCCGCAGCCAATTGCGGCAATCGCTCGCGCAGCCGCAAGAACATGCCGGGCCGCTCAATTCCGGGCGTCTGGTGCTGCGCATGCTGGATGCGATGCAGGCGGCCTCCCCGGCGTATCTGGAGTGCCTGCTCACCTATCTGGAGGTATTGGTGGCGCTGGAACCCATGGTTTCGGCCACGCTATCCAGTGCTGCGGTGGCAACGTCACGTCGCGCCCCACGGGTACGCAAGCGCCGCGACTGACGTGCATCAAGGCAGTGCGTGTGCGGATGCGGCTAAATCCAGCTATCTCATCGCAACAGGTTTGCCGCGTGGAAACACAACTAGCATCACTGGGCCGCATCGTGCGGGGTCAAGCCGGGCTTGAAGGCCGCTTGCAGCGCGTGTTTGCGCACAGCACCGCTGCCGTATGGACAATGCTCACCGATTCGGCCGCGATGGCGCAGTGGTTGGCCCCCGGCAGCATCGTGCAGCAGCCAGGTGGCGCGGTACGGATCGATTTTGCCGACAGCGGCATCACCATCGACAGCAACCTGTCCGCGTTCGCGGCCGGCCGTTTGCTGGAATATTCGTGGAGCAGCGGCCAGCAACCGCAGCGCCCGCTGCGCTGGGAGCTGCAGGATGTGGGTGCCGGCACGCAGTTGCAGTTGTCGATGCGCGTGCCGGAAGGCGAAGACCTTGCCAAAGCCTGCGCCGGCTTCGATGCCCATCTGGAGATGCTGGCAGCCGCTCTGGAAGGCGTCTCCATCAAGTTCCCGTTCGATGTGTTCGTACAAGCGCGCAAAGCCTATGCCGAGCAGGTGGCGGCATTGGGGTAATGCCAAACAAAACGGGCACCTTGCGGTGCCCGTGGGTGTGCAACCTGCGCAACTGCAATCAGTAGCGGTAATGCTCCGGCTTGTATGGCCCGGTCACCGCCACGCCAAGGTAGTCGGCTTGCTCGGCAGTCAGCGTGGTCAGCTTCACGCCGATTTTTTCCAGATGCAGGCGCGCCACTTCCTCGTCCAGTTTCTTCGGCAGGATATAGACCTTGGATTCGTAGACATCCTTGTTTGCCCACAAGTCGATCTGCGCCAACGTCTGGTTGGCGAACGAATTGCTCATCACGAAACTGGGGTGGCCGGTGGCGCAGCCAAGGTTGACCAAGCGGCCTTCGGCCAGCAGGAAGATGCTGTTGCCATTGGCCAACGTGTACTTGTCCACCTGCGGCTTGATGTTGGTGTGGATCAGGCCAGGCAAGGCTTTCAGCGCGTCCACTTGGATTTCGTTGTCGAAGTGACCGATGTTGCAGACGATGGCTTGGTCCTTCATCGCCTGCATGTGTTCCACGCGGATGATGTCCTTGTTGCCGGTGGTGGTGACATAGATGTCGGCACGGCCCAAGGTGGATTCCACGGTGTTGACCTCGAACCCTTCCATCGCTGCCTGCAAGGCGCAGATCGGGTCGATTTCAGTCACCACCACGCGCGCGCCGTAAGCACGCAGGGAATGCGCGCTGCCCTTGCCCACATCGCCATAGCCGCACACCACTGCCACTTTGCCGGCCAGCATCACGTCCATCGCCCGCTTCAGGCCATCGGCCAGTGATTCGCGGCAGCCGTACAGGTTGTCGAACTTGGATTTCGTCACCGAGTCATTGACGTTGATCGCCGGCACCAGCAGCTTGCCCACTTCCGCCAGTTGATACAGACGATGCACGCCGGTGGTGGTTTCTTCCGATACGCCCTTCCAGTCGGCAACGACGCGGGTCCAGTAGCCGGGGCGCTCGCCGTGCACACGCTTGAGCAGGTTCTTGATCACCTGTTCTTCATGGCTGCCCGATGCGGAATTCACCCAGCTGCCATCGCCCTGTTCCAGCTCATAACCCTTGTGGATCAGCAGGGTGACGTCGCCGCCGTCATCCACGACCAGTTGCGGGCCAAGGTAGCCGCCGTTGCCGTCGGGGAAACTCAGCGCATCCAGCGTGCAATCCCAATATTCCTCCAGGGTCTCGCCTTTCCATGCAAACACCGGGGTGCCGGTGGCGGCAATCGCGGCGGCGGCGTGGTCTTGCGTGCTGAAAATATTGCACGAGGCCCAGCGCACATCGGCGCCGATATCCTTCAAGGTTTCGATCAGCGCCGCGGTCTGGATGGTCATGTGCAGACTGCCGGTGACACGCACGCCTTGCAGCGGCGCTTGCGGTGCGTATTTGCGGCGAATCGACATCAGGCCCGGCATTTCGTGCTCGGCGATATCCAATTCCTTGCGGCCCCAATCGGCCAAGGCAATATCGGCGACTTTGTAGTCGCCTTCTTGGGAGAAGGTTTTGATGTGTGCGTTCATGTTGGCTCCGTGAGTGCAGTGGTTGCGGTCACGGGCGCCGTTGTGCAGGACGGTTGCCGAGCCTGGCCGTGCAGCTATCGATGACAGCGACACGATCGCAGCGCCCCTCGGCGGGGTCGGATTATATCAGTGACTTATCCGTCCAGCGCCTCCCAGCGCGCAAACGCGGCCTCCAATTCAGCTTGTTGCGCGACCAGTTCGGTGTTGGCACGCTGCTGGCTCGCGGCATCCTGCTTGTAGAACGCAGCGTCTTGCATCGCCGCGCTGCGCCTGGCGATATCGGTTTCCAGTTGCTCGATCCTGGCCGGCAACAGTTCCAGTTCGCGCTGATCCTTGAAACTGAGTTTTTTCTTCGCGACGGCGGCAGTGTGTACCGCCGGAGCTGCAGGTGCTGCCGTCGGTTTTTCGATGGCAGCAGTCCTTGCAACAGGCCGCTGCCGCAACCAATCGCTGTAGCCGCCCACGTATTCGCCAAGCTTGCCTTCGCCTTCCAGCGCCAGCGTGCTGGTGACCACGTTGTCGAGAAAGTCACGGTCGTGGCTGACCAGCAGCAGGGTGCCTTTGTAGTCCAGCAGCAATTCTTCCAGCAGCTCCAGCGTTTCCACGTCGAGGTCGTTGGTGGGTTCGTCCATCACCAACAAATTCGATGGCTGCGCAAACAGCCGTGCCAGCAGCAGACGGTTGCGCTCACCACCCGACAGCCGGGTGATCGGCGCACGCGCACGTTCCGGCGAAAACAAAAAATCCTGCAGGTAGCCGATGATGTGTTTGCGGCTGCCGTTGATCTCCACAAAATCCGCGCCGCCGGCCACATTCTCAATCGCGTTGCGGCTCTCATCCAGTTGGCTGCGATGCTGGTCGAAATAGGCAATCTGCAACTGCGTGCCTTGCTCCACCGTGCCGGCATCGGGCGTGAGCTCACCCAGCAGGATTTTCAGCAGGGTGGATTTTCCGGAACCATTCGGGCCGATGATGCCGATCTTGTCGCCGCGCAAAATCACCGTGCTGGCATCGCGCAAAATGAGCTTGTTGCCAAACGCCTGCGCCACCTGGGTGAGTTCGATGACTTTCTTGCCGGAGGCCTGTGCGGCCGCGCTTTCCATCCGCACCTTGCCGGTCAGCTCGCGCCGTTCGGCACGTTCGTTGCGCATCGCTTTCAGCGCACGCACGCGGCCTTCGTTGCGGGTGCGACGGGCCTTGATGCCCTGCCGGATCCACACTTCTTCCTGTGCCAGCAGTTTGTCGAAGCGGGCATTTTCCTGCGCCTGCGCATGCAGGCGTTCTTCGCGACGGCGCAAATAATTGTCGTAATCACCGGGCCAACTGGTCACCTGGCCGCGATCAATTTCGAAAATACGGGTGGCCAGCGCACGCAAGAAGCTGCGGTCGTGGGTGACGAAGATCAGGCTGCCATTGAAAGATTTCAGGAAGCCTTCCAGCCAGTCGATGGCCTCGATGTCCAGATGATTGGTGGGCTCATCCAGCAACAGCACATCCGGGTTGCGCACCAGGGCTTGCGCCAGCAACACGCGCCGCTTCATGCCGCCGGATAGCGAGGAAAAATCCACGTCTTCCGGCAATTCCAATTTCTCCAACACCTGCGACACGCGGCGGTCCAGATCCCAACCGTGCTGCGCCTCGATTTGCGTCTGCGCATCGGCCATCGCGTCCATGTCGCCGTCGTGCACCGCGTGGTGATAACGCCCCAGCAGCGCGCCCAGATCGCCCAGTCCCAGTGCCACCACGTCAAACACGCTGCCATGGGTGTCCTGCGGCACTTCCTGCGCCATCCGCGCCACCACCACGCCCCCCTGCACGCGGATTTCGCCATCGTCGGGTTTGATCTCGCCGCAAATCAGGCGCATCAAGGTGGACTTGCCCGCACCGTTGCGGCCCACGATGCACACGCGCTCGCCGGGTTCAATGGTCAGGTTGACCTGCTCAAGCAGGAGCGGACCGCCGACGCTGTAGTCGACATTCTGGAGTTGGAGTAAAGGCATCCGCCTAGTTTACCGCGCAAGGTGCACAATCCCTTGAGGAATGGTGCACGGGAGCAGGACGATGGACAGCATGGCAATGGCCCCAGAGCTGCAATGCACGCAGTGGTTCAACACCGAAGTACCGGTAACGCTGGCCGCATTGCGCGGCAAAGTGGTGGTGATTGAAGCCTTTCAGATGTTGTGCCCAGGTTGCGTGTCGCATGGCTTGCCGCAAGTGCAAAAAATGCGCCATGTGTTTCCCGAAGATCGTGTTGCGGTGCTGGGCCTGCATACCGTGTTCGAGCACCACACCGCGATGGCGCCGGTGGCGCTGCAGGCTTTTCTGCATGAATACCGGATCCAATTCCCGGTGGGTGTGGATATGCCCGCGGACACCGGCCCCATTCCGCGCACCATGGCCGCCTACGGCATGCGCGGCACACCCACCCTATTGCTGATCGACCGCGCCGGCCGTTTGCGGCATCAACATTTTGGACAAGTGGACGACATGGCACTGGGCGCGCAGGTGGCGTTGTTGATGGGTGAGGCGATGGGTGCCGATGCAGCTGCTGACGCGGGCGAGGCTTGCAGCATGGGAGGGACATGCGGCTGATCAGTTTGCATCGGCATTGGTAAACCAGAGGACATCCGGACAACGGAATCCTGCAGGCTGGGAAAGCCGCACCTGAGTGCTGGATGGATATGGATGTGGTGTGTACGGCATCCCGGACCGCGCCCGCGCTGGGCAGGCTGGTGCTCAGCGTGCCATCACCAGGCGGTGGGTTTGTAGTCCTTCAGGAATTGCCCCCACACGTGTTCGCCGGTGTTGATGCCGTGGATGATGGGGTCGACGATGCGGGCGGCGCCGTCGACGATGTCCAGTGGCGGGTGGAAGCGTTCCTCCACGACCTTGCGTGCGGCGAGTTCGGCGGGATCCTCGTCGGTAATCCAGCCGGTGTCCACACTGTTCATGTGGATGCCGTCGCCGTGGTAATCGGCGGCGGATGTGCGCGTCATCATGTTCAGCGCGGCCTTGGCCATGTTGGTATGCGGGTGCCGGGTAGTCTTGAAGTTGCGGTAGAACTGTCCCTCCATTGCCGACACATTGACGATGTGTTTGTCGCGGCTGGGTTCGGTACCGGCGGGTGTACGCAGCAGCAAGGGCTTGAGGCGCGCGTTGATGATGAACGGTGCGATGGCGTTGACCAACTGGGTCTCCAGCAATTCCACCGAGGGCACTTCATGCAGCAGCAGCCGCCATGAGTTGCGCCCGCGCAGGTCGATCTGCTGCAAGTCTTGGTCCAGCCTGCCCTGCGGGAACAGGTGCTTTTGCCCCAGCAATTCTTCGGCCAACAGCGGCACCTGCGAGAGCTCTGCCGAGCGGGTGAGCCCCGCGTTTTCGCTGCTGCCACCGATCGTCACCTGCATCGCTGCGGCATTGGCATCCGGCAACATGTTGTAGCTGCGCAGACCTTCGTAACTGCCCAGCAGCTTGCGCACGTCCTGTGGGATGTCGTGCAGTGCGGCGGTTTCCGCTTCCATCATGTGCGCGTAGAACTCCGGTGGGCGGCGCACGGTCTGGCAGGCGTTGTTGATGATGAAGTCGAGCCGCGGCAGCTTGCCCAGGAGCTCATGACAGAACGCCTCGACGCTGGGCGTGTGACGCAGATCCAGACCGAACACCTCCAGGCGATGGCCCCATTCTGCGAAGTCCGGCTCCTGCGCGTAACGCGCGGCGGAGTCGCGCGGGAAGCGGGTGGTGACGATCAGTTGCGCACCGGCACGCAGCAGTTTCAGGCCGGCCTGATAGCCGATCTTGACCCGTCCACCGGTCAGCAAGGCAACGCGTCCGTGCAGGTCGGCAAGTTCGTTGCGTTTGGCGAAATTGAAGTCTGCACACGCCGGGCACAACTGGTCGTAGAAGTGATGCAGCAGCGTGTATTTCTGCTTGCAAACGTAGCAGTGCAACAGCTCGCTGGATTCCTGCGGCGCGACTTCCGGCGCAGCCAAGGCGGGCGAGGGCAAGGCCGGCGGGAAATAATTCGGTGTGGTGAATACCGGCTTGCGGCGCAGTTCACGGATGCCGGTCTGATTGAGCACGGCTTCGGCGCGGCGCACGGCTTCGGCATTGCGTTCGCGTTCGCGCACCTTGGCCTGCTTGCGGCGCAGCTTGGGCTCCGGGTGATAGATCGAGGCGATGGCCTGGTGCAGGCGCGCGCGTTCCTTGCTTGGCCACGCATCCAGCACGGCGCGGTCGGCGGCGATGGCTTCAAGCAGTTCGAGTACCAGGTGTTGGCCCGAAGCTGCGCCGGCCTCGCTGGAGGGTGGGGTGTTGGTGGTCATGGTGTGGGTCTTGCGCTATGTGGTGATTGAGACACGTGGCTGCGTTGCAAAAAAAGAACGGGCCGCATTGCTGCGACCCGTTCGCTGTATTGCTTGGGTTGCTGTCCGGTGGCGGGCAGGGCCCACTCTTACAGCTTTGCGGCTTTGCGCAGGGCTTCGGCCTTGTCGGTCTTTTCCCAGCTGAAGGCGGTGGCTTTTTGCTTCTTGCCGGCGCCGTCGGTGTAGCTGATCTCCTTCGGCTTGCGGCCGAAGTGGCCGTAGCTGGCGGTGGGCTGGTAGATCGGGTGCTCCAGGTCCAGCATGCGGGTGATGGCATACGGGCGCAGGTCGAAATGGGCGCGGATCAGTTTTTCGATCACATCATCGCCCACCTTGCCGGTGCCGAAGGTCGTCACGGAAATGGAGGTCGGTTGCGCCACGCCGATGGCGTAGCTGACCTGCACTTCGCACTTGTCGGCCAGACCCGCGGCGACAATATTCTTGGCCACATAACGCGCCGCGTAAGCAGCCGAGCGATCCACCTTCGACGGATCTTTGCCCGAGAACGCACCGCCGCCATGACGGGCCATGCCGCCGTAGGTATCGACGATGATCTTGCGTCCGGTCAGGCCGCAGTCACCCACCGGCCCGCCAATCACGAATTTGCCGGTCGGGTTGATGTGCACCTTGTTCTTCGGCAGCGCGTCCAGCCATTTTTTCGGCAGCACCGGGGCGAGGATGTGCGCGCGCACGGCTTCGACCAAGTCTTTTTGCTTGATGTCCGGATCGTGCTGGGTGGACAGCACCACGGCGTCCAGGCCCAGCACTTTGTGGCCGTCATAACGCAGGGTTACCTGCGACTTGGCGTCCGGCCGCAGCCACTTCAGCTTGCCGGCCTTGCGCACTTTGGCTTGCTGTTCCACCAGACGGTGGCTGTAGTACAGCGGCGCAGGCATGAACTCCGGTGCTTCATTGCAGGCATAGCCGAACATCAGGCCTTGGTCGCCCGCACCCTGGTCTTCCGGCTTCTTGCGGTCCACGCCCTGATTGATATCGGGCGACTGCTTGCCGAGCATGTTGATGATGGCGCAGGTGTGGCCGTCGAAGCCGACGTCGGAATTGTCGTAGCCGATGCCGTTGATGACGCTGCGCGCAAGCGCCTCGATGTCCACCCACGCGCTGGTCGTCACTTCACCGGCCACGATGGCAGCACCCGTCTTGACCAGCGTTTCGCAGGCCACGCGGGCGTGTTTGTCTTGCGCGATGATCGCGTCCAGCACCGCATCGGAGATCTGGTCGGCGATCTTGTCCGGATGGCCTTCAGAGACCGATTCGGACGTGAACAGGTAGCTGGACATTGCTTATATCCTTGCATTCGGATGGAAAGATGGGTGCGCATGATAGCGCGATGTTGGCCACCGTGCATCATGCACCCGCTGCCGATGCCCTGCGTTCAGACTTTGCGCTTGCTCTAGGATGCTGCGATGGACTCGATTACACATTTGTTTTATGGCGGCGTCATTGCCGCTGCCATCGCCCCCAAGGCAGATCGCCGCGCCGCGCTGTTGGCGGGGGCCGCGCTCAACACCGTGCCAGACCTGGACGTGCTGCCACTGTTGCTCAGTGACGATCCGGTGCTGCGGATGACGTGCCATCGCGCCGCCACCCATTCGTGGCTGGTCCTGCCGCTGATCGCGTGGGCGATCTGGTGGTGCTTCAAGCGCCGTGGCGGGCGGGTGACCGCGGCACCCGCGCGTTGGTGGTGGGCGATCTTCATATGCCTGATGGCGCACCCGCTGCTGGACAGCTTCACCGTGTACGGCACGCAACTGCTGTGGCCGATCCCGCTGCCGCCGCTGATGTGGAGCACGCTGTTCATCGTCGATCCCTTGTTCACCTTGCCGTGGCTGCTGGCCTGCATCGTGGCGTGGTGGGCGTGGAACAAGCCGCTGGGGCAACGGGCATTGCTGGCGGGGCTGGTACTGGGCGTGGGCTATCTGGGTTGGTCGCTGTTGGCAAAGGCGCTGGTGACGCGTGTTGCAGACCGCGAGTTGGCGGGGCTCGGTCATGCCGATGCACCACGGTTTTCCGTACCAATGCCGCTCAACACCCTGTTATGGCGTGAGGTGGTGATGGTGCCCGGCGGGTATCTGGAAGGCTACCGCTCGCTGGCCGCCGATCGCGGGCCGATGCGGTTTGTATTTCATCCGTCGAATACCGCTGCGCTGCAAGCCGCCGGTAATGTGCCCACCGTGCAGCGTTTGACGTGGTTCACCAACGGGTTTGTGGGGGCGCGGGTGGTCGATGGTGCACTGGTGCTGGATGATCTGCGCATGGGCAGTGCACCGGACTATTTCTTCAGCTTTCGGGTGGCGCAGCACGACGCTGGAACTTCGAAAGCAGTTGCGCCGACGCAGGTGCACACCCTGCGTATCGCTCCCGGCGCGATGTGGGATAGCGTATGGCAGCGGATCTGGAATGCCCCCCTGGCTCAGGCAGCAACGGGTAATTCGGGCGACACGCCTGCAATCAGCGCATCGAAATAATCGCAGGTCAGCTGCAATTGCGCATCGGCGGTTTGCGCGCGGTTGACCACGGCGCGGAATGCGGCATTCTCGGGCCGGTCTTTGGCATACCAACCCAGATGCTTGCGTGCAATGCGCACGCCCATCTCTTCACCGTAGTGGGCGTGTAGCGCGTGCAGGTGTGCGATGAGCGTGTCGCGCACGCGGGGCAGCGCGGGGTCTGGCAAGGCCTCGCCGGTCTTCAGATAGTGCGCGATCTGGCCCAGCAGCCACGGCCGTCCCTGCGCGGCGCGGCCCACCATCACCGCATCGGCCGCGGTGTGCTGCAACACGAACGCGGCTTTCTGCGGCGAGTCGATGTCGCCATTGGCGATCACCGGAATGCGCAGTGCCGCCTTGACTTGTGCAATCGTGGCGTACTCGGCGCTGCCCGCGTAGTGCTGGTCGCGGGTGCGGCCGTGGATGGCCAGCGCCTGGATGCCGGCATCTTCGGCAATGCGCGCAATCTGCAGTGCATTTATATGCTCGGCATCCCAGCCGGTACGGATTTTCAGCGTCACCGGCACGCTTGCCGCTGCAACCACCGCCGACACAATTCGCGCCACCAATTGCGGGTCGCGCATCAGCGCGCTGCCGGCCAGCACGTTGCACACTTTCTTGGCCGGACAGCCCATATTGATGTCGATGATTTGCGCCCCGTGATCCACATTGAAGCGCGCCGCGTCGGCCAACGCGGCAGGGTCGGTGCCGGCGATCTGCACGCTGACCGGATCCGGCTCACCAGCATGATCCATCCGCGTGCGCGATTTTGTGGTGTTCCAGAATCGCGGGTCGGAAATCGTCATTTCCGACACTGCCAAGCCCGCCCCCATGCGCTTGCACAGCAGCCGGAAGGGTTTATCGGTGACCCCCGCCATCGGTGCAAGCATCACGTTCGGGGCGATGGTGTAGGGGCCGATGCGCATCGGCGTAGTGTACCGGCAGCGGTTTAAGCAACCGGCAGTTTCGGCATCGCCAATGCAGCACCAGCGTGCTCGGTGGAGCGCGCCGCATAGCGGCCAGCAAAACGGACGTGTTCGATAAACGCACGCTGTGGGCGTTGCGCCAGGGATGCCGCCAGTGCGCCATTGAAGGCGTCGCCGGCACCGGTGGTATCGACCACGTGTGCGGGTTCGGCGGAGATGCGGTAGCAGGCGTGCTCATCACCGCGCAGATGGCTGTTGGCATGCGACACAAAACAGCCGCTGGCGCCCAGCGTGATGATGACGCTGCCTTCTGGCAACAGCGTGCGGCAGAGTGCGTGCAGGCGCGGTTGATCGAGGCCGGCCACCGCGTCGGCGTCGACGCGTTCACCCACATGACGGTTCAGCAAGGCCACGAATTCGGTTTCGTTGGGGGTCAGGATGTGCACGTGATCGAGCAAGATTTGGCTGATCGCCACATTGGCCGGTGCCGGGTTGAGGATGCAGACAGCCCCGGCCGCAGCGCCGCTGGCCAATGCTTGCGCCACCGCATCCAGCGGGGATTCCAACTGGGCCAGCACGACATCGTCAGCGATCAGCGCAGGCAGATGTGCACTGACCCAGGCCGGTGCCAGCTCGGCATTGGCACCAGCACCAATCACGATGCAATTACGGCCTTCGGCATCCACATAAATCCCGGCGGTGCCGGTAGGTGCGGCACTGGCTGCTGCATGGAGGTCGATGCCGTCATTCGCGCACAGCTCGCGTGCCAACCGGGCGCCGGCGTCATCGCCCAACGCACAGATAAAGCGCGTATCGGCACCCGCACGTGCTGCTGCGATCGCCTGATTGAAGCCTTTGCCGCCGGGGCCGGTGGCATACCTGCCGGCCAAGGTTGCCCCTGCCTGCGGCAGTGCAGGCACGCGCCAGACATGGTCGAGGTTGAACGAGCCGATGACACACACGCGGGCCATCAGGGGTTGCCCACATCCGCCGCGCCATGCGCGGGAATGACCTTGTGGGGGGTATGCCGGTGTTTGAACAGCGGCACGAAGGCCACCGCCATCGCCAGCGCATACAGCGCAAACGTCACCCAGATGCCGTGCCAGTCTTTTGCGCCGCCGGCATCGGTAAACCAGTGATCAATCACGAACCCGGCTACCAGGCTGCCCAGCACCGCGCCGATGCCATTGGTCATCAACATGTACAGGCCCTGTGCCGAGGCGCGGATCTTGGGGTCGGCCTGCTGTTCGACAAACAAGCTGCCGGAAATGTTGAAGAAATCAAAGGCCATCCCGTAGACGATGCAGCTCATCACGATCATCCACAGGCCCGGCCCCGGGTTGCCGTAGGCGAACAGGCCAAAACGCAGGAACCACGCCAGCATGCTGATCGTCATCACCGTCTTGATGCCGAAGCGGCGCAGGAAGAACGGGATGGTGAGGATGAACAGGGTTTCGCTGATCTGCGAGATGGACATGATGATGGCGGGGTAGCGCACCGCCAGCGTGTCCTTGTAGGCATCGACATTGGCAAAATCGTGCAGGAAGGTGTCGCCATAAGCGTTGGTCAGCTGCAGCGCCGCGCCCAGCAGCATCGCGAACACGAAGAACACCGCCATGTTGCGATCCTTGAACAGGCGGAACGAGGACAGCCCCAGCACATCCACCAGCGAGCGATTGCCGCCCCCTTGGCCCAGCGTTGGCGGACAGGGTGGCAGGGTGAAGGCGTACAGACCCAGCACCAGCGATGCAGCCGATGCGATATAGAACTGGCCTGGCGAGGTTTCCAGCTTGAGCAAGCTGGTGGTCCACAATGCGGCGATAAACCCAACGGTGCCCCACACCCGGATCGGCGGGTAATCACGCACGACATCCAGCCCTTCACGCTTGATCGCGTTGTAGGCCACCGCAATCGCCAGCGAGATGGTGGGCATGTAGCAAATCATCGTCGCCAACATCACCCAGAACATGGTGTGCGGGTCATTGACCTGCGGCACATAGAAGAGTGTCAGCGCGCCACCGATATGCAGCAAGCCATAGAGTTTTTGCGCACTGATCCACTTGTCGGCCACCACGCCCATCAACGCTGGCATGAACAGGGCGCTGATACCCATGGTCGAAAAAATCGCGCCGAAGCTGGTGCCGGACCATTGCTTGTTCTGGAACCAATACGCGCCGATGGTGATCAGCCACGCCCCCCAGATGAAAAACTGGAGAAAATTCATTACGGTCAGGCGCAGCTTCAGATTCACACAGGCTCCCATGCCAGGCGCTACGGCGCGCCTGCTTGGCGCAGGGTAGGGCAGCGCGGGCGTGATCGGCAAGACGCGGTGCACATCGCGGCGTACACCGTTGGCATCAACTTTCGCGCGCGACCACTCGGTTGCGGCCTTCCAGTTTGGCCTGACGCAGGCGCAGGTCGGCGCGCCGCAACAGTTGCGACAGATCCACGCCATCCTGCGGCCAGCTGGCAATGCCGGCACTGAAGGTCAACCGGATGGGGTCAGCATCGAGCTCGGGCACGAATGGCTGGGTCGCCATGTTGCGGCGCAACGTTTCCAGGCGTTCCCAACTGCGCCCGGTGGGCAGCGCCATCACCAGCACAAACTCTTCACCGCCCAAGCGCACCAGCCAATCGCCAGCTTCCAGACCGTTGCGCAATACACCCGCCGCATGGCGCAGGGCGCGATCGCCAATCATGTGGCCTTCTTCATCATTGATTCGGCGGAAATAATCCAGATCGATCAGGCAGACGGAAAGCGAGCACCCGGTGTCGCGCGCATCATCCATCAAGCTTGGGAAACGGTGGACAAGCAGGGTGCGATTGGGCAAGCCGGTCAGCCCATCGTTGCCGGACAATTCCACCAAGCGCTGCATACGGTAGGTCACCGCTGCCGTGATCGTGGTCATGATGCCAAGCAACAAAAGGCGTTGCAAAATATTCGATACCCGCACCGTGCCGTATTCGACCGACATCAATTGCTCGGGCGAATGCACAGACCAAAACACTGCAACCGCAATCGCGGCGTACTGCAGCATGGCTAAGCCACCAACAAACAAGGTCAGGCGACCATCGTTGCGCAGCGCAGTCATGGTGATCGCAATCAAATAGAACGCCCACACCACCATGCTGTTCATGCCGGTGGCAGGTGATGATAAGGCCAGCAGCACCAGCACCAGCGAGGTCAGGCTGATGTCGTAGCTTGATGTGGCCCAGGGCAGCCAACGCAAACGTTTTGGCTGGCGCGCCAAGACCAGCCAGACCTGTGACAAGGCAATCGCCGCGATGACGCCCAGCATGCCGGCCACGCCTTCAGTCGGGGTGAACTCACCGGTCACCAGATTCATTAATGGCAACAGCAGCAAGGCGAGCGACAAGCCGGCGCGCAATTGCGCTACCAATAACTCGCCGCCGGCGCCCAATTCCAGCATCAACGCATCCGGCGGCGAGCGTAATTGGTGCCAGAACTCGCGCAGCCCAGTTCCGATGATGTTCAAGCCTGTCCCCTTGCGTGTCAGGCGCGCTTGCGTGGTCGCTTGCGTGCTGTGGCAGCTTAGGGCGTTGTGCGCCTGGGCTCAACGTGCGGGCCTATACTGCGGGGAACTTGGATGGAGTGGACGCGATGACACAGTTTCTTGCCTTGATTTTATTGTTGGCCGGGATCATTGGTGTGGCCAAGACCGTGCGGATGGTGCCGCAGGGCTACGAATGGACGGTGGAGCGCTTTGGTCGGTATACCCACACGATGACGCCGGGTCTGCATTTTCTGGTGCCGATCATGTACAGCGTGGGGCGCAAGATCAACATGATGGAGCAGGTGATGGACGTGCCCAGTCAGGACGTGATTACCAAGGACAACGCGGTGGTCAAAGTCGATGGCGTGGTCTATTTCCAAGTGCTGGATGCGGCCAAGGCTGCGTATGAAGTGGCGCAGTTGGAAGTGGCCATCCTCAATCTGGTGATGACCAATATCCGCACCGCGATTGGTTCGCTGGATCTGGATGAGTCGTTGTCCAAGCGCGACGAGATCAATACCAAGGTGTTGCATGCGGTGGATCAAGCCACCCATCCGTGGGGCCTGAAGGTCAACCGCATCGAACTTAAAGACATCCAGCCGCCGCGCGACCTGGTCGATTCGATGGCGCGGCAGATGAAGGCCGAGCGCGAAAAGCGCGCCAACATCCTGGAAGCGGAGGGTTTCCGCCAAGCGGCAATCCTCAAGGCCGAGGGCGAAAAACAATCCACGATTCTGGAAGCCGAAGGCCAAAAGGAATCCGCGTTCCGGCAAGCCGAAGCGCGCGAGCGTCTGGCCGAAGCCGAAGCCAAGGCCACCCAGCTGGTGTCCGACGCGATCGCCGGCGGCAATGTGCAGGCGATCAACTATTTCGTCGCGCAGAAATACATCGAGGCGTTCAAGGCGCTGGCCGAAGCGCCCAATCAGAAGTTCGTGATGATGCCGATGGAGTCGGCCGGCATCATCGGTTCGATTGGCGGGATTGCCGAGTTAGCCAAAGAAGCCATGACCAAGCAGGCCTCTGGCAAGGCGGTTACTAGGGCGGAGGGCTGAGGCATGCGTTGGGACATGTTCGCGTGGGCGGCGTTCGCACTGGTGTTGATCGCCGCCGAAGTGCTGGCACCGGGGGCGTTCATGCTGTGGATGGGCCTGGCCGCAGGCGTGGTGTTTCTGGCGGTGTGGCTGTTGCCCGGTATTCCGCTGCTGGCGCAAGTGGCCGGGTTTGTGGTCTTGAGTTTTATTTCCATCCAGGTCTATCGCACCTGGTTTCGCAAGCGCGAGCCGGACAGTGATCAGCCGGCACTGAACAAGCGTACGGCGGCCTTGGTGGGGCGGGTGGTACTGTTGGATCACGCCATCGTCAATGGCCGTGGCCGTGTGCAGATTGCCGATGCGTATTGGGATGTAACCGGGCCTGATCTGCCGGCAGGGGCCGAAGTGCGCATCATCGGCGGCGATGCCATGAGCTTGCAGGTGCAGGCGGTCTGATTTGGCCACAGATCCGCACGCAGGGCACGCAAAGCTTTGGGATAATGGTGCTCCCCACACGCAAGACAGGCTTCCGCCATGACGCAAAAGACCATCCTCAACGACACCCATCGCGCGCTTGGCGCCAAGATGGTCGATTTCGGCGGTTGGGACATGCCGATCCACTACGGTTCGCAGATCGACGAGCACCATCAGGTGCGCCGCGATGCCGGCATGTTCGATGTGTCGCACATGACCGTGGTGGATTTGAATGGTGCGCGGGTGCGTGAATTCCTGCGCCACTTGGTCGCCAATTCGGTGGACAAGCTGCAAAAATCCGGCAAGGCGCTGTACACCGCCATGCTCAACCCGCAGGGTGGGGTGATTGACGATCTCATCATCTACTTCATGGATGAGTCGTGGTTCCGGCTGGTGGTCAATGCGGCCACTCGCGACAAGGATCTGGCATGGATCAGCGCGCAGGCGAAAGCATTTGAGGTGATTGTCAGCGAGCGCCCCGAATTCGGCATGGTCGCCGTGCAAGGCCCGAATGCGCGCGCCAAGGTGATTGGCCTGCTGCGCGAAGAAGACCAGGCCCCGGTGTCGAAGTTGGTGCGATTCTCCGCACGCGCCGCCAAAACCGTCGATGGCGTTGAGGTGTTTGTGGCACGCACCGGCTATACCGGTGAAGACGGCTTTGAAGTGATCGTGCCGGAAGCGCAGACCGTGGCGTTCTGGAATGCACTGCTTGCCGCCGGGGTGAAGCCTGCGGGCTTGGGCGCGCGCGACACTCTGCGTTTGGAAGCCGGCATGAATTTGTACGGACAGGACATGGACGACACCGTCTCGCCATTCGAGGCTGCACTGGCGTGGACGGTAGTGCTGGATGACGGCCGCGACTTCATCGGCCGCAGCGCGCTGGAAGCGCAGCAAGCCGCAGGTAGCGCCCGCCAGATGATTGGTCTGGTGATGGACGACAAGGGCGTGTTGCGGCACGGTCAGAAAGTGCTCACCGCGTATGGCGAGGGTGAAATCCTGTCCGGCACGTTCTCGCCCAGCATCGGCAAGGCCATTGCGTTTGCCCGTGTGCCGGCCGGCGACATCCCGCTGGGTGCGGCTGGCAACGTGCGCGTGGATATCCGCGGCAAGGAAATCCCGGTGCGGGTGGTCAAGTTCCCGTTCGTGCGTGACAACGCCATCCAGCCCGGCATCTGAACTTTCGCGTCATCCTTGGTTAGACTTTCCCCATTCCCCCCACGCACCGCGCAACAGGAGCCACCCCAATGAGCGAGATCCCAGGCGACCTCAAATTCCTCAAATCCCACGAATGGGTGCGTGCCGAAGACAACGGCAAAGCTACCATCGGCATTTCCGATCACGCACAGGGCCTGTTGGGCGACTTGGTGTATGTCGAGTTGCCGAATGTGGGTGATCAGATCCAAGCCGGCAATGCCTGCGCGGTTGTCGAGTCGGTGAAAGCCGCTTCCGACGTGTATGCGCCAGTGTCCGGCAAGGTTGTCGAAGTCAACACTGCACTGGCTGACAAGCCGGAAACCATCAACGAGGATGCCTATGGTGATGGCTGGTTGTTCGTGATTGAGCTGGACGATGCTGATCAACTGGGCGAGTTGTTGGCACCCGACGATTACGCTGAACTGCTCGATAGCGACGAGCACTGACCGTAACCTGCGGCGTCGAACCACACAGACCCGCGCCGGCAACGGTGCGGGTTTTTCTTGGGCGAACTTTGTGCGCAGATAATCGCAACGATGCATGTGTGCTGTGCGCATGCATTGAAACTCCAGACGATTTTGTCGCAAGCAGTGCGGGAAGTTTGCGCAAAGTTCGCGCAAACAGGTTTGTGCGACGCGAAAACGCGACATGCAATGCGAATTTTTTTGGTTGCTTGTTGCCTGCGGTTTTCTGCGTGGATGCCATATGCGGCGCGTGCATCTCGGTGCTGCGCGTTGATGTTGCGTGCGCGCTGAAGTCCGCATCATTGCTTGCGATACGCAATGTATTGCGGTTCACGCATGTAGCCATGAAGGCTGTGCTTGAACAGGATTCTTGACGTTGTCGGTGCCGTGCTTTCCGATGTGTCGCGTGCATGCTGCAAAAAACTTTGCGCAAGGTTGTTGACACTGGAAAAAAGCGTGACTAGCTTTCGCCCAAGCAGACGTCTCCTGCGGAATCAAGTGAGCAAGCACATCGCAACAGTCGACAGCACGTCACCCGACTTCACCGCAGGCGATTCCGGTGGATGCAGTGGCCCCGTCTTCTCCGCGAATGCCGCACATTTTTTTCGCAAACGTCCACGGTTGAACCTGCAGTGCTTCGCGCCGCAGGTTTTTTCATGGACACCAGGACGTCAATCACCGATGCCGCGAAGCTTGCGTGCATGGGTACCGCATCCGTTCCGGCGCGCTTGGCGCGCCGGCGGTCGATCGCAGGTCCGATACCTGCGGCGTCTTGTGTGACTGGGCTTTACCGAAATACCCATTGACGAGGAGCCATACCATGGCCGTGAAAAAAGCTGCGAAAAAAGTTGCTGCCAAGAAACCGGCGGCGAAGAAAGTTGCAAAAAAGGCTGTCGCTAAGAAGCCGGCCGCCAAGAAGGCGGTGAAGAAGGCTGTCGCCAAGAAGCCGGCGGCGAAGAAGGCCGTTGCCAAGAAGCCGGCGGCGAAGAAAGCGGTTGCCAAGAAGCCTGCTGCGAAGAAGGCCGTTGCCAAGAAGCCGGCGGCGAAGAAAGCGGTTGCCAAGAAGCCTGCTGCGAAGAAGGCTGCGGCCAAGAAGCCGGCAGTGAAGAAAGCGGTTGCCAAGAAGCCGGCAGCGAAGAAGGCTGCGGCCAAGAAGCCGGCAGCGAAGAAGGCTGTCGCCAAGAAGGCCGCTGCAATGCCGGCTAGTCCGGCAATGACGCCCACGATGTAAGTGTTTCACCGTGCCGGGATTCCCGGCGCGGGTTGTTCCACCTCATTACAGGCCCTTCCCGTTGCCCAGGCGGGGAGGGTTTCTTTTTGCACGATCACACACCTGCGTCATATGCAATGACGCAGATGCCAGTCAGGGTGGCGAGGCTTTGGCTTTGCTGCTGCTGATACCGGCAGGGACACCAGCGCGCTCCGCGTACAGCAAGTCTTCCGAGCCATCCACGGTGTCGTCATCCAGCCATTGGCCGCCATTGAGCCCCAAGGCACTGTCCAGAATCGTTGGCAACAGGCCGCTGGGCAGCGGGCTTTCGCTATTCCACAAAATGACTACACCCAAATCCTGCTCGGGCAGCATCGCCATCATGCCGCGGTAGCCCTGCACCGCACCACCATGGAACACCACGTTGTGGCCGGAATAGTTGTAATCACGCCAACCCAACGCATAACTGGCGGAGGTCAATCGAGCACGCCGCCAACCGTTACCGTGAATTTCCGTGGGCGTGGTCACCAATGGTGCGTGCAACGTGGCAAGTAGCGGTGCCGGCAGTACATCGGGGCGGTGCCCGGTGTGGGCAATCAACCATTGCGCCATGTCACTGATGCTGGCATTGACACCTGCGGCCGGCGCAACCCGGTAGTAATTGGGTTTGGGCATCAGTGGCACCCAACCGCCGCGCCCACGCACATGCGGCTTGGCCCAGCGTGCGCTGGCTTCGATACCTTCCAGACCGTAGCTGGCATCGTGCATGCCAAGGGGTTTGAAAATGCGGCTGGCCACGCTTTCGCTGTAGAACTTGCCAGTGGTCGCGAACACGATGTCGCCAATCAGGCTGAACGCGACGTTTTGATAGGCGTAACACTGCCCCGGTGCACACGTCATCGGTGCATTGGCCAATCGCAGGGTTAGGCTGTGGTAATCCTCATTGCCTTCCAAGTCACGGTCGAATGCATTGCGGGTCAGGCCGATGCGATGGCTGAGCAGGTCGGCCACGGTAACTTCCTGCGCTGCGCCCGGTTGCGAGAGTTGGAACGATGGCACGTAGTCAATCAGGTGGCTGTCCCAACGCAGCACGCCATCGTTGACCAAAATACCGGTCATGGTGGCGGCAAATGATTTTGACAGCGATGCCAACCGGAACACGGTATGTGCATCAATGGGTTGCGGGTTGCGCAGATCGGTCACGCCATAGCCGCGCGCGCTGAGAATCTTGCCATCCTTGATGATTGCCATCGCCATACCGGGGATGCGGCCATTGGCCACCAGCGCCGAGGCAATCGCTTCAAAGCGCGGTACATCAAGTGGTGCGCCGCTGGTTACCGTGGTTGTTGAGGCAACAGGAGTGGAGTCAGTGATTGCTGCAGGCAGCGCGGCGGCGGCTTGTGCACGAGCAATTGCGCCGTGCAATGGACCTGCGGTCTGTGCGGTGGAGCCCAGTGCTAGGGGCAGCAAGGTGGCGAGTAAGGTACTGCGGAGGGTGACCTTGAAGGTGCGCTCTTTCATCGGGTTGGCCCCCTGCGTATGCTGCAACGATGGCCCGATTCTAGCGCCTGCTGCCACAAATGCATGAACAAGGAGAACTTTGATGTATGGCTTTCTGATTTTCATCGCGGTTTTGGTTGTGATCGGGCTGTGGGTAGCGGGTATCTACAACGGGCTGGTCATCTCGCGGAATGCCTACAAAAACGCATTCGCGCAGATCGATGTGCAGTTGCAACGACGGTTTGACCTGATCCCCAATCTGGTGGAAGTGGCCAGGAAGTACATGGCCCACGAACGCGAAACGCTCGAGGCAGTAATCGCGGCACGTTCGGCGGCGCAATCGGGGCTGTCTGCGGCCAAGGCCAATCCGGGGGATCCGGCGGCCATGGCGCAACTGGCCGCCGCGCAAGGTCAACTCAATGCGGGCTTGGGCCGATTGCTGGCGGTGGCCGAGGCGTATCCGGAGTTGAAAGCCAATGAAAACATGCTGCAGCTCACCGAAGAGCTGACCAGCACCGAGAACAAAGTCGCGTTTGCACGGCAAGCGTTCAACGACGCGGTGATGGCCTACAACAACAAGCGTGAAGTGTTTCCCAGCGCCATCTTCGCCGGCATCTTCGGGTTCCTCGCCGCCACCTTGCTCGACATTCCGGCAGACAAGCAGGCGCAGGTGCGTGAAGCCCCCAAGGTGCAGTTCTGATCGGGACTTGAGCGCTGCGCATGAATTTTTTCGAACACCAGGCAGCAGCGCGCCGGGATAGCACGCGGTTGATCGTCCTGTTGGTGCTGGCAGTGGCCTGCATCGTTGGTGCGGTGGATGCGGTGATGTGGGCGGTCACCCATTCGTGGCGGATGCTGGCCTTCACCAGCGGCGTCACCGTGGTCACGATTGTGTTTGGTTCGCTGTATCGCATCGCCAGCCTGAGTGGTGGTGGCGAAGCAGTGGCGCAGCAGATGGGTGGCAGTGGGGTGCCGCCCGACACCACCGACCCGGCGCTGCGGCGGTTGCGCAATGTGGTGGAAGAAATTTCGATTGCCTCCGGCGTGCCAGTACCCAAGCTCTACGTGCTGGAGAACGAAGCTGCCATCAATGCCTTTGCGGCGGGGTTCACGCCATCGGATGCGGTGGTGGCGGTGACCCGGGGCGCGCTGGACAGGCTCAATCGGGATGAGTTGCAGGGCGTGATCGCGCATGAGTTCAGTCATATTCTCAATGGCGACATGCGCTTGAACATCCGCTTGATCGGGGTGTTGTTCGGCATCCTGATGGTGGGCTTGATCGGTCGCAAAATTCTGGAATACGGCCGCTTCGGCAGTGGTCGCAATCGCAATGCCGGTGGCTTGTTGATTGCCGCCTTGATCGCGCTGGTGATTGGCTACGTGGGCCTGTTCTTCGGCCGCATGATCAAGGCCGGGATCAGCCGCACGCGCGAGCGGCTGGCCGACGCCAGCGCCGTGCAGTTCACCCGCCAAACCGCAGGGCTGGCCGGCGCGCTGAAAAAAATCGCCGGCCTGGAAGACGGCTCGCGCTTGCAGGATCGTGGCAATACCGAGGAAGTCAGCCACATGTTGTTTGGCGATGGGATTGGCTTTTCCGGCTTGTTTGCCACCCATCCGCCGTTGATGGAGCGTATCCGCGCGCTGGAGCCTAGCTTTGTGGATGCACGTCTGGCGCAACTGCAAGCGCAGTGGCGCGCAGCGCCCCCCGATGGCCTGCAGGAAGACCTCGCGCTGGGGTTGAGTGACACGGGTCATGCGCAGCTGCCGCACCCGGCAAGCAGCGTGCAAGTGGCCCCACTGCAAGTGTCGGCACAAGTGGCAACGCCGGCCACCGATGATTACCGACGCGCCAATGCGATTGCTGCCTCGATGCCCGAGGCGCTGCGTGATCTGGCGCGTGGCCGCGACACGGTGATGCCGCTCCTGCTGGCCATGTTGCTGGCCGAGGATGAACCCCTGCAGGCCGCGCAGCAGCAGATCATGCAGTCAGCGCTGGGTGGCGATGTTGCCGAACAGGCGCTGCGCATCCACCAGCAACTCACCGTGGATCTGCACCCGATGTTGCGCCTGCCGCTGGCGTCGCTGGCCTTCCCGGTGCTGCGCTTGCGCCCGCGCCCGCAGTTGAATGGGTTCTTGCAGACCGTGCAAGCAGTGATTCACGCCGATGCGCAGGTTTCACTGTTTGATTATTGCCTGGGCAAGCTGCTCGATGTGCAAGTACGCGAAGCTCTGGATCCGGCACGCTACGCCCGCTTTGGCCGCAGCAAGCCCGGCAATGTGCGTAATGAATTTGCCACCTTGCTGGCGGTGGTGGCGCACTACGGCAACAACGATGCGACAGCCGCCAAACGCGCTTATCTGGCCGGCTTGCAGCGTGTGCTGCCGCGTGACCATGTGCCGTACGCCCCACCCGCACAAGGCGTGCAGGCGTTGGAAACCGTATGGGCACCGTTGGATGCACTGGATCCCTTGGCCAAGCAGGTGATGGTGGAAGCCATCACCGAGGCCATCAGCAGCGACGGCTGCGTCAACGTGGCCGAAGCCGAACTCGTGCGCACGATCTGCGGCGTGCTGCATTGCCCACTGCCGGTGATGTTGGGGGAGTGAACGTGGCGATCTTGGGCCGGTTCAGCCGGCCTTGATCAAATCCGCCGCGCGCTCCGCGATCATGATCGTCGGCGCGTTGGTGTTGCCGCTGGGCAGGCAGGGCATCACCGAGGCGTCCACTACGCGCAGGCCGTCCACGCCGCGCACGCGCAGTTGCGGATCCACCACGGCGGTTGCGTCATTGCCCATGCGACAGGTGCCAATCGGGTGGTACACGGTTTCGGCGCGCTGGCGCACGTAGTCGATGTAATCGGCTTCGCTGCGCGGAGGTTGGGCCGGGTAGATGGGCGCACCGCGATACGGGGTGAAGGCGCGTTGCGAAAGGATGTCCTGGCTGAGCTTGGCGCATTCCACCAACATTTTCAGGTCGAAGCCTTCGGGGTCGCCCAGGTAGTTGGGGTCGATGATCGGCGCATCTGCTGCGCGGTTGCTGGCCAGCCGCAGCGTGCCACGGCTGTGTGGCCGCAAGAAGCACGCATGCATGGTGTAGCCATCGCCGGGCAGGCGGTTGCGGCCGTGGTCGTCGATCATCGCCGGGATGAAATGCAACTGGATATCGCAGCGCTCATCACTGGCCAGCGATGAGCGGAAGAAGCCGGCACCCTCGGCCACATTGCTGGTGCCGGGGCCTTGATGGCCGCCCAGGAAATAGTGCAGCGCGGTTTTCACTTCGCTGATGCGGTCGTAGCTGATCGGCTTGCTGCAATGCTGCAGGGTGGTGACATCCAGATGGTCTTGCAGATTGGCGCCCACGCCGGGGGCATCCAGCACCACGTCAATCCCGAGCTTGCGCAGAGCATCGGCTGGGCCAATCCCCGAGAGCATCAACAGTTGCGGCGAATTGATCGCACCGCCACTCAAGATCACTTCGCGACTGGCGACAAAATGATGGCCTTGCCCATTGACGCTGCAGGTGATGCCGGTAGCGCGGCCGTGCTCGAAGGTGATTCGGCTGGCGGTGGCATGGGTGCGCAGGCTCAGGTTGGGGCGCGACTTGACCGGGTTGAGATAGGCCACCGCGGCCGAGCAGCGTGCGCCGTCGCGTTGGGTCACTTGATACAAGCCCACGCCGTCCTGGCGCGCACCGTTGAAGTCATCATTGAGGGTCAGCCCGGCTTGATGGCCGGCTTCGATGAACACCCGCGTCAACGGGTTGACGTGGCGCAGGTCGCTGACCGACAGCGGGCCATTGCCGCCATGCCAGGCGTCGCTGCCACGGCTATTGCCTTCGGCACGTTTGAAGTAGGGCAACACATTGTCCCAGTGCCAGCCGTCGGCACCGCCTGCGGCCCAGCCGTCGTAGTCGCCCGCCACGCCACGGATGTAGCACATCGCATTGATCGAGCTGGAGCCGCCCAGCAGCTTGCCGCGTGGGCACCACAGCACGCGCCCACCCAACTGCGGCTGCGGGGTGGTGGTGTAGTTCCAGTTGATCGAGGTCAGCCCGGCGATTTTGGCCAGCCCGGCCGGCATGTGCACAAATGGGTGCCAGTCGCGGCCGCCGGCTTCCAGCAGCAGCACCTTGACGGTAGGGTCTTCGCTGAGGCGGTTGGCCAGCACGCAGCCGGCAGAACCGGCACCGATGATGATGTAGTCGTATGTGCTGTCCAACGGTCGCCGCCCTGATTGACTTCAAGCTTTGACGCTATGCGCCAGCGCTAGAGTAAATGCTCGGTGGCGTATTGCCGCGTCTGCGGGTACCGTTGCGCATCCACGCCTTATCCATCGGCCCGCATGACCGACACCGCCGTCGCTTCCAGCCGATTGGGCCACTTCAAGGCCGCACTGCGGCAATCACCGCCGCTGCTGTGGTCGTTTTTGTATTTCTTCTGCCTGCTGTGTGGCTATTACGTGCTGCGCCCGGTACGTGAAGCGATGGGCGCATCCAGCGACGTCAATGCCCTGTTTCCACCGGCGATGATTGGCTGGTTTGCCAGGCACGGCGTCGCACTCAAGGAATTGCAGCTGCAAGTGTTATTCACCTGCACCTTCCTGATCATGCTGGTATTGCAGCCGGTGTATGGCTGGGTGGTCAGCCGCTGGCCACGGCGGGTCTTCCTGCCGGCGGTGTACGGGTTTTTCATCGTCACCCTGCTGGGGTTTTATGCCCTGTTCGATAGTGGCGTTGCCGGGCGCGGGATGGCGTTCTTCCTGTGGATTACGGTGTTCAACCTGTTTGCGGTCGCGGTGTTCTGGAGCTTCATGGCCGATGTGTGGTCAGACACCGAAGCGCGCAGCTATTACGGTTATATCGGCGCGGCTGGCACCGTGGGCGCCATCCTCGGGCCAATCCTGACCCGCGCATTGGTGGAGCGCATCGGCATCGCGCATTTGATGCTGGTGTCGGCGGGATTTTTGGCGCTGTGCATTGGCTGCCTGCTGCGCTTGCGGCGTTATGCCGTGCAGCGGGAAACCCAGCGCAAATGGGTCAGTGGCGAAGTGCCGATGGGAGGCACGGTGTTTGCTGGCTTGAAGCTGGTGCTGCAAGAGCCGTTGCTGCGCTGGATGGCGGTGCTGTGCATCTTCGGGGTGGGCGTGGGCACCTTGTTGTACAACGAACAAGCCGCGATCGTGCGCCAGTTCTACCCGGATCCGAAAGCCGCCACCGCCTATTACGCCACGATTGATCTGGCGGTGAATATCCTGACCTTGCTGATCCAGCTCTTTGTGACGCGCCGCCTGCTGTCGCGGTTCGGGATTGCGCCGGCACTGTTGATTCCCGCCGGCGCGATTGTGCTTGGCTACGCCGCGTTGGCTGCGTCGCCATTACCGCTGCTAGTGGCGGTGGTGCAGGTGATCACCCGCAGTAGCGAGTTTTCCTTGAACAAACCCGCACGCGAAACCATCTACACCCGGGTCGCGCGCGAGTGGCGCTACAAGGCTGGTGCGGCGATTGACACCGTGATCTATCGCGGCGGTGACCTCACCTTCGTGTGGGTGCACAAGCTGCTGTCGGGCTTCGGTTCCACGGCGGTGTTTGGCGCGGGCACAGTGGTTGCGGCAGCGTTCGCGTTGGGCGCATGGAAAGTGGTGGGTGAGGCGAAGAAGCTGCCAGAAGCAAGAAGCCGCTAAGAGGATACAAAAACGGCGAGCCTAAGCCCGCCGTTGGTTGAACTCCGATGTCCTCATGCCACCGCGCGCGTACCTGGTTGCGCATGGCCATCGTAATAACTGGCTGCGCGTAATTCGTGCGCATCAAAATCATCCACGCTGATGGTGTCGATGGTCAGCTCACGCAGCTCTTCCAACTGCTTGCGTTCGTCCTGCGTGATCCAGCCTTCGCGCACGCCTTCGTCCAATTGCGAGGCAAAATCCAGCGCTTCGATATCCTTGGTTTTGAGCGCCTTCAAGAATTTGCGCTCCACCGGTTCGGCCAGGATGGCGCGGGTCAGATAGCTGTTGATGCGGCCGCCGGGGTTGTGTGCACCCGGGGTCAAAAACACCCCGTGAGCCAAGCGGTCGCGTGCCTCGTTCGGGTTCATCAGCAAGCTGGCTACACGATGCGACAGGCGGTCACCGGGTGCCACGGCGCGGCGGCCCCACGGGAAGACCACCGGCCACAACAACCAGCCCAGCGGTTTGATCGGGAAGTTGCGCAGCGCCTGCGACAGTGCCAATTCGATTTCATAGGCGCTGTTGTGGAAGGCCCATGCCAGCAATGGTTTGTCGGCCTCGGGGCAACCTTCGTCATGATGCCGCTTGAGCACCGCACCCATCATGTACAGATGGCTGAGCACATCACCCAAACGGCCCGACAGCGACTCCTTGAACTTCAGGCGTCCGCCCAGCGCACCCAGCGACACGTCGGTCAGCAGCGCCAGATTGGCAGCATAGCGGTTGAGTTTGCGGAAGAACTTCCTGGTGTAGGCATCACCTGCGGTGACCTGCAGGCGCGAACCGGTCAGGCCAAACCAGAACGAGCGCGTGGCATTGGACATCGCGCCGCCAATATGCGCATACAGCGCACCATCCAGCGCCTCCAGCCCGGCCTTGCCGTCCGGGTCTTGCGCGGCCTTCATTTCCTTGAGGATATAGGGGTGACACAGGATCGAGCCCTGCCCGAAGATCAGCAGGCTGCGGGTCATGATGTTGGCACCTTCCACCGTGATCGCAATCGGCGCGGCCTGCCATGAGCGCCCGGCAAAGTTGCGTGGGCCCAAGATGATGCCCTTGCCGCCGATCACGTCCATGATGTCCTTGGCGATGTCGCGGCCGGCATTGGTGCAGTGATATTTGGCAATCGCCGACGGCACCGACGGTACATCACCGCGATCCACCGCCGCCGCCGTGGCTTGCGACAACGCGCTGATCGCATAGGCCTTGCCGCCAATCCGTGCCAGTGCTTCTTCCACGCCTTCAAAGCGGCCTACCGATAGCCCGAACTGCTTGCGAATCCGCGCATACGCGCCGGTCACCACTGCGCCAGCTTTGGCACCGCCGCTGGCGGTGGAGGGCAGGGTGATCGAGCGCCCCACCGCCAGACATTCGTTGAGCATGTTCCAGCCTTTGCCGGCCATGTCCACGCCACCAATCAGCTGGCTCAAGGGAATGAACACCTCGCGGCCGTGGATCGGGCCATTCTGGAACGGCGAGTTCAGCGGGAAGTGGCGACGCCCCACTTCCACCCCGGGAGTTTCGCGCGGCAGCAATGCCAGAGTGATGCCGATGTCGCGGGTATCGCCCAGCAGTGCGTCCGGGTCATACATGCGGAACGCCAGCCCGATCAGGGTAGAGACCGGGGCCAGGGTGATATAGCGCTTGTCGAACGTGAGCTTGATGCCCAGCACATTGGCACCATTCCACTCGCCCTTGCAGACAATGCCGAAGTCCGGGATCGAAGTAGCATCGGAGCCGGCAAACGGCCCGGTCAGGCCAAAGCAGGGCACCTCGATGCCGCTGGCTAGGCGTGGCAGGTAATAGTCTTTCTGTTCCTGCGTGCCGTAATGGTTGATCAGCTCGCCCGGGCCCAGCGAATTGGGCACGCCCACGGTGGCACTGACCACACTGGAGATCGAGGCAAGCTTCTGGATCACCTTATGGTGCGCCAGCGCGGAAAACCCCAGCCCGCCGTATTGCTTGGGGATGATCATCCCGAAGAATTTGTGTTGCTTGATGAAATCCCACAGCGGCGGCGGCAGATCGGCATGCACATGGGTGATCTCCCAGTCATTGATTTGCTTGCACAACGCTTCCACCGGACCATCGAGAAAGGCTTGTTCCTCGGCGCTGAGCTGCGGCTTGGGGTAGGCCAACAGCTTGCTCCAATCGGGTTTGCCACTGAACAAATCACCCTCGAACCCCACCGAACCGGTTTCCAGTGCAATGCGCTCGGTCTGCGACAGGGGCGGCAGTGCTTTGCGCAAAAAGCCCAGCGCCGGGGCCGTGATCAGCGGCTTGCGGATGACTGGAATCAGCAGCAACACCGCCACCGCGGCAGTCAGGGCGGCCAGCGCAATGACCGTGGTGTGGTTGGCTCCCAGCAGGTGGCAGGCGACCAGCAAGCAGGCTGCAAGTGCAGCCCATACCGCCAGCCGCAGGCGGTGATAGGCGGCAAAGGCGCTGGCAACCAGCAGGGCGAGGATGGGCAGGAAGATGCTCATAACGGGGCTCTCTTGGCGCAGTCAATCGGAAGGGCAGAGGTTGCGATGGCATCCGGCAATCTCTACCATACGCCCTAGTATGGGCATTGCGCGTTAGCTGTCAACGCGCAAAAAAGAGTGAAAACTCAGCATACTGGTACCGACGCAGGCGTATGGAAGTATCACTGATGACTGAAACCGCACTTCGCAACAAGCGCTTGAGTGCCGACGATTGGACTCGAGAGGCGCTTGCGCAGATGGCCGAATTGGGGGTGGCTGCAGTGGCCGTTGAACCCATCGCGCGCCGATTGAAAGTCACCAAGGGCAGCTTCTACTGGCACTTCCCGTCACGCGATGCGCTATTGCAGGCAGCACTGGAGCGCTGGGAACGCGATGAGCAAGCTGCCTACGGCGCACTGCAGTCGATCCAAGACCCTGGCGAGCGCTTGCGGGCACTGTTTCAATTGATCACCCAGCACAACAAAACCCACATCATCTACTCCGAACTGCTCAAGGGTGCCGAGCATCCCGCAGTGCAGACGGTATTGGAACATGTGCTGGAACGCCGCATCGGCTTTCTGTTTTCCTCCTTTCGGCAGGCCGGGCTCAATCAGAAAGATGCGCTGCATCGTGCGCGCATGACGTATGCCGTGTATGTCGGGTTCTTGCAGTTGGAACAGGCCAACATTCGCAACCGCAAACCAGTAGACGGCGCGGAGGGCTATATCTCGCACATGATGGCGACTTTGATTCCTTCCACCTGAAGCCACACCTTGCGCACCAAGGGCGCGCTCGGCATTTTTCTGCAAACGATTTCAATCCAATAAACGAGCCCGCAAAGGGCCGGGAACCTACGCCAATGACCAGCAAGCTTGAATCCCTGAACCAATGGGTGGCCGATGTCGCCCAGCTGACCCAGCCCGATGCCATCCACTGGTGCGATGGCAGCGATGCCGAAAGCGCCGCGCTCAAGGCACACATGCTGGCTGACGGTACCCTGATCGAACTCAATCAGCACACCCATCCGGGCAGCACCTTGCATCGCTCCCATCCCGACGATGTGGCGCGCGTGGAGCATCTCACCTTCGTCTGCACGCCCGAGCGCGAAGACGCCGGCCCCAACAATCATTGGATGGCCCCGAGTGAAGCGCACGCCAAGATCGATGCACTGTTTGACGGCTGCATGCGTGGCCGCACGCTGTATGTCATTCCCTATTGCATGGGCCCGATTGATTCGCCCTTGTCGCGCTGCGGTGTGGAAATCACCGATTCGCCCTACGTGGTGGCCAATATGCGGATCATGACCCGCATGGGCGCGCCGGCACTGGCGCGCATCGAGCGCGAAGGTCACTTCGTGAAGGGCTTGCATTCCACCGGCGAGCTGGACCCCAACCGCCGCTTCATCATGCACTTCCCGCAAGAGCTCACCATCAAGTCCTTCGGTTCCGGCTATGGCGGCAATGCGTTGCTGGGCAAGAAGTGCCACGCCCTGCGCATCGCCAGTCATCAGGCGCGTCAAGAAGGCTGGTTGGCCGAACACATGCTGATTCTTGGCATCGAAAACCCGCAAGGCGACACCCACTACATCGCCGCTGCGTTTCCATCGGCCTGTGGCAAGACCAATCTTGCGATGTTGATTCCGCCGGAAGGCTATTTAAAGGACGGCTGGAAAGTCTGGACCATTGGCGATGACATCTGCTGGATGCGCCCCGGCCCCGACGGCCGCCTGTATGCCATCAACCCCGAAGCCGGCTTCTTCGGTGTGGCCCCCGGTACCTCGAAAAAATCCAACCCCAACGCGCTGGCCTCGATCCAGTCCAACACCATCTTCACCAATGTCGGCGTGACGGCCGACAACCAGCCGTGGTGGGAAGGCATCGACAACGGGCAAGCCCCGATGACCGATTGGCAGGGCCAGCCGTATAACCCGGCGGTGCGTCCGGCCGCGCATCCCAATTCGCGCTTCACGGTCAGTGCCAAGCAATGCCCCAGCTATTCGGACATGGCCGAAGACCCGCACGGCGTGCCGATTTCCGCCATTGTCTTCGGTGGCCGTCGCGCCTCGCTGGTGCCGCTGGTGTTCGAGGCCCGCGACTGGACGCATGGCGTGCTGGTCGGTGCCGCGATGGGTTCGGAAACCACGGCGGCGGCTACCGGCGCGGTGGGCGTGATGCGGCGCGACCCGATGGCGATGAAGCCGTTCTGCGGCTACAACTTCGCCGACTACTTCGGTCACTGGCTATCGTTCGACCAGCCGGGCGCGCAGCTGCCCAAGGTCTTCCACGTCAACTGGTTCCGCAAGGGCGACGATGGCAAGTTCCTGTGGCCGGGCTTCGGCGACAACCTGCGCGTACTGGAGTGGATGATCAATCGCGTCGATGGCAAGGTGGGTGTGCAGGCGACCCCGATTGGCAACCTCCCCATCGAGGCCGACCTCAACCTCGACGGCGTGACCCTCAGCGACGAAGCCCACGCCAAATTGTTCGGCATCGACCACGCCGGTTGGCAAGCCGAATTCGCCAGCATTGGTGATTACCTCGCCGAATACGGCCCGCGTCTGCCGCAGGCGCTGAAAGACGAACAGCAGCGGATTGCGCAGGCGTTGGGGTGACTTGCCCCGCAGCTGTGTTGCGTTCACCCAAGCCCCGGCGCGCAAGCCCGGGGCTTGGTATTTCTGGCGGGTAAGCGGCCTTGGCCCAGGCGGGGTTCCGCGGGGTGGTTGCGAGCGAAACTGAATACGCCTTTAGTCACATGAATGCGCACTGAGGGGCTTGTTAAAGAATTGTTGACTGGTCTATAGTCAGCGGGTCAGGCCCATTGAGGCCAGGCGACCTTGTACTTTTTTAGTCACTTCGTCCCAATGGGGGTTACACACAATGGCTTCTAATTACCTTGCCAAAGGCCTGAAGCGCAGCGCACTCACGATTGCGCTGGGTCTTTGCTTCGCCGGCGGCGTGCAGGCGCAGAGCACCAGTGGTGCCATTTCAGGCTCCGCTCCGGCTGGCTCCACCGTCACCATTTCCAATAACAGCGGTTTGAGTCGCACCATCACGGTTGATGCAAGCGGCCGCTTCAACGCGGGCAACCTGCCGGTTGGCAACTACACCGTAACCTCGGGCAGCAACAAGCGTGAAGCGCTTGTGACGGTCGGCGGTAACTCGTCGGTCTCGTTCGAAGGCGGCGAAAAAACGTTGGACACCGTGACCGTGACGGGTTCGTCCATTGCTGCAATCGACGTCACCGCAACCGATACCCGCTCGGTGTTGACCGCGCAACAGATCGAGCGTCTGCCGCTGGCACGTTCGGCTGAGTCCATCGCCCTGCTGGCCCCGGGTGCAGTGTCCGGTGCGGCTGGTTTCTTCGGTGGCCTCGTGTCGTTTGGCGGTGCCGGCGTTTCTGAAAACGCCTATTACGTCAACGGTTACTTCACCGGTGAGCCGCTGTCTAACCTGGGTGGTTTCTCGCTGCCGTTCGGCGCAGTCGAACAGCAGGAAACCTTCATTGGTGGCTATAGCGCCAAGTACGGTCGTTCCGATGGTGGTGTGATCAACCAGATTGGTAAGCGCGGCACCAATGAATGGCACTTCGGTGGTCAAGTGACCTACACCCCGAAGGGTCTGCGTGGTTATAACGATGATTTGTACCTGCCGAATGTGGACTTCTCGGGTGCCAACGCAAATACCGCATTGCCGCATACCTGCGGTGATTCCGGGACTGCTCTTTGCCAATACCAGTACGAGGATCCGACGAAGGCCGGGAAGTTGTATTCGCGTGGCGATCAATCGAATGCCTGGCGTCATTCCTACAACCTGTATGCAGGTGGCCCGATCGTGAAAGATCGGTTGTTCTTCTATGTCGCCGGTGAGTGGACAAAGAATGAATCCATCAGCTCGCCGAACGCACTTTCGGCAGCGTACAAGCCGGGCCATACCCGCCAGACCGCCAGCACCACGGATACGCCGAAGTTCTACGCCAAGTTGGATTGGAGCATTACCGACAATCACTTCCTGGAACTGACCTACCTGCAGCAGAAGACGGATACGACCGGCTACTTCAACGACTATGTGTTTGACACGGGCACTGCAGGGGACCGTATTCCCAACGCTGCGCCAGACAGCTCATGGCAGAAGAACCAGTACGCCATCTTGAAGTACACCGGCTATCTGACGGACTCGCTGACGCTGAGTGCAACGTATGGCCGGGGCAAGATGCAAACACTGAACCAGCCCTTCCTGATTCCCGGCATGGCGCTGATTGGCAGCGTGAACAATCAGAACCCGGCGGTTCCCGGGTATGTGACCGGTGGTGTGGGCAACCCGATTGCAGGTTATAACGGCCGTGACGCAGTCGATAAGACGCATGGCCTGCGTGCAGACTTGGAATGGGTGCTGGGCGCGCATACCTTGACCGCTGGTATCGACAATATCAAGTTCGAGGCCGAGAACGAAGGTACCACGCAGTTCATTGATCGCTTCATTTACGGTCGCAGCTCTGCTTCCAATATCGTCAGCGGCCATGTGGGCTCGGCGGTGTCGGTTTCCAATCCGAGGGGCTATTACGTTTACAAGTACTATCTGAACACGGCGACTGCGATGTCGTTGGATCAGAAGGCTTGGTACCTCGAAGATCGCTGGCAGATCGCCGACAACTTCCTGCTGTCGATCGGTGTGCGTAACGACCAGTTCACCAATGCCAACAACGTTGGTGCCAAGTATCTGGACGCCAAGAATCAATGGGCACCGCGTCTTGGCTTTGCCTGGGACGTCAATGGCGATGGTTCGCTGAAGCTGTTCGGCAATGCCGGTCGTTACTTCCTGGCGATGCCGAATAACGTCGCTATCCGTGGTGCATCGGCGTCCACGTTTACCCGTGACTACTACACCTATACCGGTATCGACGCCAATGGTGCGCCGACAGGCTTGACCCCGATTCCGCGTGTGGACGGCGGTACGGGCCCGTACTCCGCGAATGGTGAATACGGCCAGCCGGTTGATGTGCTGAGTTTCGCGCCGAAGGATCTCAAGAACATGTATCAGGATGAATACCTGATCGGCATGGAAAAGATGCTGACGCCGAAGTGGATGTTGGGCATGAAGCTGACCCGCCGTAGCCTGAAGTCGGCGATGGATGATATTTGTGACCCGGGCCGCATGGAAGCCAAGTTGGAGTCCATCCAGGCAGGGCTTTCGAGCAAGGTCGTGGTTCCGGGTTGCTTCATGTTCAATCCGGGTGGCACCAATACCTTCAGCTTGGCTAATGTGACTGGTGGTGGGCGCACCGAAGTGGTCATGACGGCTGCCGATTGGGGCTTTACCGACAGCATGAAGCGTAACTACTCCGGTCTGGATCTGTATCTGGAGCATCCGTTTGATGGCAAGTGGGAACTGCGCGTCGATTACACGCTCAGCAAGAGCTCCGGCAACATGGAAGGTCAGGTGAAGTCCGAGTTTGGTCAGGACAACATCTCCAAAACCCAGGACTGGGATGCTGCCGAGATCATGGCCTACGCAAATGGCTACTTGGCAAACGATCGTCGCCATCAGTTGAAGGTACGCGGCAGCTACCAGATCACCGACGAACTGTCGGTGGGTGCCAACTTCCGGATCAACTCGGGCTCACCGTTCAGCTGCTTGGGTTACTTCAACCCGGATAACCGCGATGAAAATGGCGGTTCGGCTGACCCGATCGGTTACGGCGCCAGCTACCACACCTGCTTTGGTCAAGTGGCAACACCTGGCTCCAAGCGCAACCCGTGGACCCGTACACTGGATCTGGGCTTGTCCTACGCGCCCAACTTCCTTGATAAGAAGTTGAAGCTGGGTATGCAGGTTCTCAATGTGTTCAATGCCAACGGTGTGCTGCAGGCGGGCGTGACGTCGGAAACCAACCCGTACACCGTCTCGAACACCTTCATGTTGCCGCAGGGTCGTCAGACTCCTCGGACCGTGGTGTTCACGGCTTCGTACGACTGGTAAGTGCTGAAACCCGGAGTGATCACTGGATCACTCCGCAGTTGCAGTAAATTGAGCCGGCCCTTGCAAGAGGGCCGGTTTTTTTTGTGGTTTAAACCCATCGAGGCTTACAGGCATCCCACTCACCATGCTGATGCAGATACACCCGATGCACCCCATGCCCGATGCCGTGATCGACGAAGACGCGGTGCTGGTGCGGCGTGCGGCGAGTGCGGATGTGGCGGCGTTCGAGCAGCTCTATCGACGCCACCATCGGCGTGTGTATGCGGTGATCGTGCGCTTGGTGGGGCAGGCGGGTGCGCGGGCGGAGGACTTGACGCAAGAGGCCTTCGTGCGGGCATGGCAGGCGCTTCCGGCATTTCGCTTTGAGAGCACGGTTGCCACATGGTTGCACCGTCTTGCAGTGACCACCGCGTTGATGGAGCTGCGTGCACGCCGTAGCCGACCGTGGCAGGACGACGATACGGAGCTGGAGCAGGTCGCCGCCACCGATATGGTAGGCCGTGCCATGTTGGGGCGCGACTTGGAGCAGGCGGTGGCAAGCTTGCCACCGCGCGCGCGCGCGGTGCTGGTGTTGCATGACGTGGAAGGTTGGACGCACGAGGAAATTGCCACTGAGTTAGGTATGGCGGTGGGTAGTTCGAAGGCGCAGCTGCATCGTGCGCGTGGGCTGCTGCGGGAGCGATTGGGAGCAATGGCATGAACGACATCAACGATTGCACGCACATGGGGGATGCCCAGTTGCAGCTTGCATTGCGCGGCCTGCGCCGTGACATCGAGCCCGCTCGGGATGTATGGCCGGGTATTGCGGCCAGGCTATCGCCACAATTTCCGCATGTGCCAGTTCAATCATCGGGCGCATCGGCGAAAGTCACCCCGATCTGGCCGTGGGCATTGGCGGCGTCATTGCTGTTGGCCCTTGGGGTGTTTGTGCAACCAGGCCCGCAGGCGGCGCGCCCGCTGGCGGTTGCTGATACGTCCAGCAATCCATCCAATACGGCTGAATTGCCTGTGCAAGCGCAAGTAATGGGGTTGCACTATCAGGCGGCCTTGCGCGAATTGAACACCACTGGCTTGCCGGCAAGTTGGCAGCCGGGCCTGCAGGCGCTCGACCATAGCGCTGCACAGATCCAGGCAGCGCTACGCAAAAATCCCGATTCGCCTTGGCTGATGGGGCAGTTGCGGCAAATCTATCTTCGCAAGATCGCGCTGTCGCGGCGCGCATTGTTGGCTTGAAAGGAGTAACTCCATGCAACTGCAAATCAAATTACTGTCCATGTTGTTGCTGGCTGCAGTTGCGCAGCCGGCCATCGCGGCCACCCCGATCAACCAAACCCGCCCGCTGGATCCGCGTGGTCGGGTTGAAGTTGACAATGTGAAAGGTCGCGTCGAAGTGGTGGCGTGGAACCGGCCGGAGGTGCAGCTTTCCGGCAGTCTGGGCAGTGGCGTTGAAAAGCTGTCGGTGGAAGGTGATAGCAAGGTGTTGCGCATCAAAGTGCACTACCCCGCACGCGGACGCAACGCCGAACCCAGCCGGTTGGTGTTGCAAGTGCCGCTGCTGGCGGATCTGGAAGTGGATACGGTGTCTGCTGATATTTCGGTGAGTGGTGTTGCCTCGCGTGAGCTTGAGTTGCAGTCGGTCAGTGGCGGCATCGCCGCAAACGGCGCACCCGGCCGCGGCAAGATCAGTACCGTGAGCGGTGATATCCAGTTGGCGATGAACACCCCTCGACTGCGGGTGGAAACAGTGAGTGGGAAAGTGGTCACCCAAGGCCGGTTGAATGGTGAAATCGCATTGGAAAGCGTGTCCGGGGACGTGCGCTTGAACACTCTGGGCGAGCGGGTGCGCAAATTGTCGACCAACACCGTGTCTGGTGACATGGTGCTGGAGTTGGCGCTGGCAGAAGACGGTGAAATCCGGATGGAAAGTGTAAGTGGCGATCTTCGCCTGCAGCTGCCGGCAGACTTGTCAGCGCAAGTGTCGGGTGAAAGCTTCAGTGGTGACCTAAGTGCGCCGGGCGCGAAAATCCGCAAGGAAGAATTCGGCCCTGGATCCAGCTTTCGGGTGCGTTATGGTGCGGGCAAAGGCGATATCCGGATGCAGACGTTTTCCGGTGATGCGCGGTTGACCTTGCCCTGATAGCGTGCTGACAGGCGTTTCAATCAGAGCAACCCAAGGGCCGCATCTGCAATGCGGCCTTTCGTTTGGTTGGATGTGATGGATCAGCGCGCGGCGCAGGCGCGAATCAAAGATCCTGCTGGTAGCGCACATAAGGGACGGTGCCCTCGTCGTTCTCTGCGCCTTTCAGTGAGAATGGGTTTCTGCCACGGGTGACCACATTATCGGCGCCCACGCTGAGTTGACCATTCCACGGGGTGCGCCAGGTCAGGCCCAGCCCCAGGCCTTTCCACACCGCACTTTCGCCAGGCACATTGACTACGCGGCCGACGATATTGGCACCGAAGTTGCCATAACCGCCGCCAAAACTCAGGCTGCGGGTGTTCCACTGGTCGGCGATCTGCGGAACGTCTGCTGCCGGCACCAAGCGTGCGCGGGCCACGGTACCGCCGACACTGACGAAGCCTTCGCCGCCCACGTTCTTTTCTGCGAACAGCGAAAAATCATTTTGCGTGTAGCGTGCACCGCCCAGTTGGCCGGGGGCCAGCCATGCCGGCAATACATCACGCCCTTTGCCTGCGGTGATGCCGATTTTTCCGCCATCACGCGACAGCGCCATGCCGGCACTGGCATGCCGGCTGATGTTGCCCGGCTTGTCTTCCAATGATGCCAACACGCAGTTGCTGGCCAGTTGGCCGATGGCAGGTGCCATGCCACTGCGCCGATCACATAGCAATGCGAGTGAATCGCCCGACTGCAGGCCGTAGGTGGCTTCCAGTGTGGTGTTGCCGAACCGCCAACGCGCCCCTGTACCGCTGGCAGTGGTCGCCGGTTCCAACATCAGCACGGCTTCCAGCTTGCCGCTGTCCTTGTTCAACACCGGCACCATCTTGGGGTCGCTGCGTTTGCCGGCTTTTGTCTGCGCGTGTGCGTTGCCGCTGGCAAAGGCCAGGGCAAAGACGGCAGCAGCAATGGGTAGCAGGCGCAGCTTCATGGACGAGGTTCGACCAAATGGAATCAAAAGAGTTCCCGCATCTGCGGGGTATTCAGCCTATCAAATTTATGTTTATTTAACAATACGGCGAAAGCAGGGGTCAGGCCGGGCCTTGAAGGTCACTGTACGCCAGCTGCGGCGGAATGTGCACTGTCTGCAAGGGCGAACAGGCGGGAGATTTGCACCGCATCGAAGTGGTGGGCTTGCCCGCAAAATTCGCATTGCACATGGGCCTGCCCGTGACCTGCCGCCACCGCGGCATCGGCTTCCTCGCGGCCCAGTGAGACCAGCATGGCCTCCACCCGCTCACGCGAGCAGGAGCAGGCAAACGTCAGTGCCTGCTCGCCCAGCAGTTGTGGGCTTTCTTCGTGGAACAGGCGATGGATGACTTCGGCCGGCGGCAGCGCCAACAATTCCTCGCGGCCCAGCGTGTCAAACAGCGCACTGGCACGACGAAAGCCGTCTTCATCGACTTCCTCGCCGGGCAGTTTCTGCAACAGCAGGCCGGCTGCACGCTGGCCATCGCAGGCCAGCAGCAGGCGGCTGAGGAGCTGTTCGGATTGCTCGAAATAGGCTTCGAAGGCTTGATCCAGGGCGGCTGAATCCAGTGCCACCAGACCTTGATAGCGCATCGGGTCGGCATTGCCCAGCGACGGATTTTCAATCGTGATGGCCAGTACGGCATCCTTGCCCAGATCGCGCAAATCACGTGTGGGCTCGCCGGCATCGTCGCGCAACCGCACGATGCCGCGCAGGGTGCCAGTCGCGGTGCATTCGGCAAACAGGGTGCTGATGGGGCCTTGGCTGCGCAATTGCACCGACAAACGCCCGGCGACCTTGGTATGGCCGGTGAACAGAGCCACCGCCGCGGTGGCTTCGCCCAGCAGTTGTGCCGCAGTGTCCGGGTAGGCGGCGCGTTCGGCAATGGTCTGCCAGCTGGCATCCAGATGTACGGCCACCCCGCGCACGCCGGCGGCAGGCAGCAAAAAACGCAATTGGGTATCGTGAACTTGGGGCATGGGGGTTACCGTGAAATGAGGGTGTGCGCAGATAATGTGCGGCAGGACTGCGGCAAAGCATGCCGGGCAACATCTGGCAGCAACCGGGGAGGACGAATGCAGAAGGTAAATGGGGTGCCATCACCACAATCGCAAGGTGAGCGCGCATGAGCGCAGGCCAGTGGCGTGGCCGCCTGCGCGGCTGGTGGTGGAAACTGCCGTTGCTGTTTGTCGTATTCAGTGTGTTGCAAGTGCTGACGTTGCGCTTTGTGGATCCCATCGGCTCGCCGTTCATGCTGGCGCGCTGGGTGGATGCGGCACTGGCCGGCAACCCCGGGTTCCGCATCCACTACGACTTTCGCAGCTTGCGCAGCATCTCTGCGAACCTGCCATTGGCGGTGGTGGCATCGGAAGACCAGAATTTTGCCACCCATCATGGGTTTGATTTCAACGCCATCGAAAAAGCGCAGGCGCACAACGAGAAAATGATTGCGCGTGCGGAACAGCGCGGCACGCCGGTCAAGCGCTTGCGTGGGGCCAGCACCATCAGCCAGCAGACCGCCAAAAACCTGTTTTTGTGGCAAGGCACCGGGCCTACGCGCTGGCTGCGCAAGGGGCTGGAGGTTTGGTACACGGCATTGATCGAGACCCTGTGGCCGAAGCGGCGCATTCTGGAGATGTATGTGAATGTCGCTGAATTTGGCGATGGCGTGTACGGCGCGCAGGCGGCGGCACGGCGATTCTTCGGCAAGGATGCGTCTGCCCTGAGTGTTGCCGAAGCGGCGCGACTGGCGGCGGTGTTGCCCAGCCCGAAACGCTATAGCGCGGCCCGCCCCGGTGCCTATGTGCAGCGGCGTGCGCAGGCGATCCAGCGGCAGATGGGTGCGGTTGGCGGCGCGGCGTATTTGCAGGTGCTGGAATGAGTGATATGGCTTGGTGCAGTGGAGTCAAATCGGAAGTATGCTCAGGCCAGCATGACCAATCACAGAGGAGACTGCCATGCGCACGGTACGCCAGCTTCTGGATACGAAATCGGCTGAGATCATTGCGATCGGGCCGGATGCACCGGTGTATGACGCCATCCGCCTGATGGGGGAACGCGGTGTGGGCGCGCTGCTGGTGATGGAAGGGCCGAAGTTGGTGGGCATCCTGTCCGAGCGTGATTACGCTCGCAAGATCGTGTTGAAGGGACGTTCTTCGCGGGATACCCCGATCCGCGACATCATGACCGCGGATGTCAAAACGGTGGCCCCCGGTGACAGCACCGAGCACTGCATGCAATTGGTGACCGACAGCCGCATCCGGCATTTGCCGGTGTTGGAGGGACAACAGGTGATCGGTGTATTGTCGATTGGCGATCTGGTCAAGGCGGTGATCGAAATGCAGCGGCAGGATATCGACCAGTTGCAGCGCTATATCGCCTCGTAAACGACTGCAAACGCGCACTCGCTTCGCCACGCACCCGCCTCCGGCACACTCTCCCCGTTGGGCGGGGAGAGGGCAAAGCTCACACCGCTAATGCGTGTGCATGCTCACGCGTGGCCAGGAACTCCACCGCCGGGGCACGTTCTTGCGCCAGTTGCAGGTTGACGCGGGTGGGTGCCAGATACACCAGCGCGCCGGAGGCATCTACCGACAGGTTCAGCGCATTCTTCTCGCGGAACTCTTCCAGTTTTTTCGCATCGCCGCAGCGGATCCAGCGGGCGGTGGCCACTTGCACCGGCTCGAAGCTGGCTTCCACGCCGTATTCGTCCTTCAGCCGATAGGCGGCCACGTCGAACTGCAACACGCCCACCGCGCCCAGAATCAGGTCATTGCTCATCATCGGTTTGAAGAACTGGGTGGCGCCCTCTTCGGACAACTGCGCCAAGCCTTTTTGCAATTGCTTGAGTTTGAGCGGATCACGCAGACGTGCGCGGCGGAACAGCTCCGGTGCGAAACTGGGAATGCCGGTGAAGCCCAGTACTTCGCCTTCGCTGAAGGTATCGCCAATCGAGATGGTGCCGTGGTTGTGGATGCCGATGACGTCACCGGGAAAGGCGCTCTCGGCAATTTCACGATCCGAGGCCATGAAGGTCAGCGCATTGGCCAGCTTGACCTCCTTGCCGGTGCGGACATGGAAGGTTTTCATGCCGGCGCTGAACTTGCCCGAGCACACCCGCATGAAGGCCACCCGGTCGCGGTGCATCGGGTCCATGTTGGCCTGGATCTTGAACACGAAGCCGGTGAGCTTGGGTTCACTGGCAGCCACCTCGCGGGTGGTGGTGGCGCGGGTACGTGGCGAGGGCGCGTGTTCGACGAAGAAATCCAGCAACGGTTGCACGCCGAAGTTGTTGACGCCCGAGCCGAAGAACACCGGCGACTGCTTGCCGGCCAGGTAGGCGGTCTGGTCGAACGGTGCCGAAGCGCCCTGCACCAGTTCCAGCTGGTCGCGCACTTCGGCCAGCAGCTGCGGGCCGATGGCCGCGGCCACGCCCGGATCCTCCAGCGACGGGAAGATGGTGGAATCCTGGCGGGTGAAATTGCGGCCCGGTTCGTACAGATGCACTTCGCCACTGACCAGATGCACCACGCCCTTCAGGCGCTGGCCCATACCAATCGGCCACGTCACCGGCGCACACTGGATGCCCAGTACGGATTCGATTTCGTCCAGCAAATCAATCGGGTCCTTGCCCTCGCGGTCGAGCTTGTTGACGAAGGTCATGATCGGGGTGTCGCGCAGGCGGCAGACTTCCATCAACTTGATGGTGCGTTCTTCCACGCCCTTGGCGACGTCGATCACCATCAGCGCCGAATCCACTGCGGTGAGCACGCGATAGGTGTCCTCGCCGAAGTCGGCGTGGCCGGGGGTGTCCAGCAGGTTGACGATGCGGCCCTCGTAGGGGAACTGCATCACCGAACTGGTGACCGAAATCCCGCGCTCCTTCTCCAGCGCCATCCAGTCGGATGTCGCGTGGCGGGCGGCCTTGCGGCCCTTCACCGAACCGGCCATCTGGATGGCGCCACCGAACAGGAGGAGCTTCTCCGTGAGCGTGGTCTTGCCGGCGTCCGGGTGGGAGATGATGGCGAAAGTGCGGCGGCGCGCAGCTTCTGAGGCGACTTCTGACATTGCGCAATTATACCGGCGCGGGCAGGATGGCCGCAGCCTGACAGAATAGCGCCGGATGGACGAGCACCCGACCCACGCACTGGACGAAGACCAGCAAATTGCCGCCAGCCTGCCTGCCGTCATTGGCCCGTACCGCATTCTGGGGGTGTTGGGTGAAGGCGCGATGGGGCGCGTGTATCTGGCGCGTGAAACCCATCCGCCGCGCGAAGTGGCCTTGAAAGTCATGCGCGGGCTGTCACGTACGGCCTGGGAGCGCTTTCATCGCGAAATTGATTTGTTGGGGCAACTTGAACACCCCGGCATCGTGCGGTTGTACGCCGCGGGCGAGGATGTGGTGGGCGGCCTGGTCGCGCCGTGGTTTGCGCTGGAAGTGGTGCGCGGCCCCGATTTGCATGGCTATTTGCAGCGCGATCAGCCCGATCTGCGCGCCCGCATCACATTGCTTGCCAAATTGGCGCGGGCGGTCGATTACGCGCATCGACGCGGGATCGTGCATCGCGATCTCAAGCCTTCCAATGTGCTGGTCGATGAGCACGGCCAACCGAAAATCCTGGACTTCGGCATCGCCCGTTTGCATGGTGATGAGGGTGGCCAGATGACCCAAGCCGGACAGGTAATGGGCACCTTGCCGTACATGAGTCCGGAGCAGTTGGCGGGCAACACCCGCGATGTGGATGCGCGCAGCGATGTGTATGCGCTAGGTGCGATCGGCTATGAATTGTTGTCCGGGCAGTTGCCGCACCCGCGCTTGTCCACCTCCACGCTGTTCGAAGCATTGGACATCGTGCGGCGTGGCAACCCGGAGCCGTTGGAGCGCGTTAATAAACAAGCGCGTGGCGATATCAATCTGGTGGTGATGAAGGCGCTGGCGGGTGAGCCGGCCCAGCGTTATGACAGCGCCGCAGGATTCGCTGAGGATTTGGAAGCGATACTGGAGTCGCGCCCGATCCGCGCGCGTGCACCCAGCTGGACGTATCGCAGCGGGCGTTTCATTCGCCGTAATCGCACGTTGAGTGCGGCAGTGGCCGTGGTCTTCGTGGCGCTGGTGACAGCCACCATCATCAGCAGCTTGGCAGCGCAACGTGCGCGAGTGGCGTTGGCGCAGGCGCAGGCGCGGGCAAACGAGCTGAGTGCCGTCAACGGCTTTATGGAACGCATGTTGACGGCGGCCGATCCCGAGCAAGCGCAAGGTCGCGATTTGCGCGTGCGCGACATTCTGGATGTGGCGGCGGCCGATCTGGACGGCGCGCAGCTACCGGCCAGCGCCGTAGCCAGACTGCAACAAATCCTGGGTGTGACGTGGCTGGGCTTGGGCGATGGCACACGCGCCGGTGCGGTGTTTACGGCGGCTCTGGCGCATGCTGATCTGCCGGCAGCACAGCGCGATGAATTGCTGCTGGGGCGTGCGCGAAGCGCGATTATTGCTGGCGACTACGCCAGTGGCGAGCAGCAGCTTGGGCAATTGCGGACGCGTCGCGCCACACTGGCACCGGCACTGCAAATTGCGATGGACGAATCCGCCGCCGAATTGCTGCGCGAAAGTGGCAAGCAAAAGCAGGCCATTGCGGTGCTGCGCCAATTGCTGCCACAAGCGCGCCAACAGCTGGGTGCCAATTCACAGCGCAGTCTGGGTCTGCAATTGCAATTGTCATCGGCACTGCAACTGGATGGCGACTATGCCGGCGCGCTGGAGGTCATCCGCGACGCCGCCGCCCGCCATGAACGCGTGCTGGGTGCCAAGCATCCGCAAACCTTGTATGCATGGAACCAGCTGGGCATCGTGGAAAACAAAGTGGGCCATGCCGATGCCGCCGAGGCGGCGTTTCGGCGTGCTGCACAAGGCAGGCTGGCGGTGCTGGGCGAGAGTCATCCGGCAACGGTCATGAGTCAGTTCAATTTGGGCTCCTTCTTGATCGAGCACGGCAATGCCAAAGACGGTGCGCCGATGGTGCAACGGGCCAGTACCTGGTTTGATGCCAATCGCCCCGACGGCGATAGCAAGGCGCTGGTGGCGCGCAGTGTGTTGGCGTATGCGCTGGAAGACCTGGGTGATCTGGATGGCGCTGAACGTCTGCTGCGCGGCTTGCTGGGTACCCAGGAACGCCTGGGTGGGCCAGGTGCGCCGGACACCTATGCGCCGCGCAATAATTTGGGCATGTTGTTGATGAAGCGTGGCCGCTACGCCGATGCGCTGGCCGAGTTCGATACGTTGTCGCAGCAAGTTCGACAACGGCTGGGTGCCGAGCATCCGTTTGCCGCTATCTTTGCCAGCAATCGCGGTGAATGTTTGGCCAAGCTGGGGCGTTTGGACGATGCGCGCCGCGTGCTGGAAGACAGCCACGCCCGGTTGTTGAAACGCTTTGGTGCCGAGCACGCGCGTACTCGCACCGCCGCGCAGCGCTTGGCCGAGGTGTATGCACGGCTGGGGATGAGCGCGCAAGCGCAGGCCTTGCAGATGCCGGCATCGAAAACAGACTAGGCGTTACGGCATTTTCAGGGCTGCTTGGCCAGGCGAAACGGAATGGAGGTCAGCTGCATGCTGCGGTTGACCTGCACCGCAAAATGCAAGTGCGGTGCGGTGCTGTAGCCGGTATTGCCGGATAGGCCAATGCGCTGACCTGTTTCGACATGTTGGCCTTGGTGTACCAGTGCGCCGTTTTCGGCCAGATGCGCATACAGTGCCATGCTGCCGTCGACATGCAGGATACGGATGAAGTTGGCGCGGCCGGCATCGTGCGCATAGTCCAATCCATGGCCGTGAAACTGCACTTGGACTTGCATCACCACGCCTTCGCGTGCGGCTAAGACCGGTGTGCCGACCGGCACGGCAAAATCCAGTGCATAGCGGTTTTCGAGATCCTGATGGCTGAACTCGCCTTCAAACCCCTGCTCGATCGGTGCATCGGTTTGCGCCAACGGGCGCAAATACAGCACATCCTGTGGGCGTGCATTGGAGCTGCCGGGGGTGGCCGTCAGGCGCAGCGCCAACTTGCCGCTGCGGCCTGCAGGTGTGCTCAGTGCGGCCAATAGGCTACTGCCTTGCGCAGCCACGCTGGCGCGCGCTGGCAAGCCGGGTTGACTGACCGGCGCGGGGTTGGCCAGCGACTCCAGGCGGACTTCAATCGGCCCGTCCAAGCGGTTATCGGCCCATGCCAGATAACCGCCCGAGGTGGCTTCCAGCCGCAGTGTGGCAAGCGCATCCACCTGCTCCTGGCGGGTACTGGTCACCGCAGAGCTGGGTTGTGTGGCGGTAGCCATGCTGGCCGCAAGCGCACACAAGCAGGCCAGTGGGTGAGTGAGGAAGCCACGCATCGGTGCAGTATGCCGAACCTTGTAGGCATGATGTTTGGTTATTTAAATCGCTTCATCCGAATAGAGCGATTGACATGACCCATTGGAATGCCCACACTGCGCGTATCCATCGAGACCGGCGGAGGGACAGGCCCTTTGATGCCGGGGCAACCAGACGGCGTGCGCAAGCACGTTGGCGAGGTGCCAAATCCTGCGGGGACCTGAGCGTCTGCCGGAAGATGGTTGCGCAGCCGAATCGGCTGCGTAACACCAACCCTGTTGGCCTTCCCGCACTCCCTGCATGACTTCGATGGCGACCTTTTTGCCGGAGTCTTGCCGTGAACCTTGCCGAATGTAGTCTTCCCGTCAGTTCCGCTCCGCGGACAGTGCCAACTTGGTCTATGCCACGGCCACCGGCACACGCCAGTCGTGACGGTGTGCAGCGCGGCAGTATTGATGCGGTGCTGCGCACGCGCTATGCAGGTACGCGCAAGCTGCGCCTGAATTACGAGCTGGTGGGAGCAGCCATGGCACCGGTAGTGTTGGTGGCCGGCGGTATTTCGGCGCACCGGCATGTGGCCGCAAATGCAGTGGATCCCAGCGCAGGTTGGGCGCAAGGTTTGCTGGATGCAGGGCGCACCCTGGATCCGGCCAAGCTGCGGGTTCTGGCGTTTGATTATGTAGGGGCTGATGGCAGCATCGATGCGCCCATCGATACCGCCGATCAGGCCGATGCGATTGCCTTGTTGCTGGATGCGCTCGGAGTCGACGTGTTGGCAGGCTATGTCGGCTACTCGTATGGCGCATTGGTGGGCCTGCAGTTGGCGGTACACCACCCGCAGCGCCTGCGCAAGCTGGTGGCGGTCAGTGGCGTACATCGCCCGCACCCGTATGCGGCCGCGTGGCGCGCGCTGCAACGCAAAGCGGTGGCATTGGGCCGGTTGCAGTGTGCCGACGAGCAAGGCCTGTCTCTGGCGCGGCAGTTTGCGATGTTGAGCTACCGCACTCCGGAAGAGTTCGCCGAACGCTTTGATGCCGCGCCGGAGGTGTGCAATGGGCAGGTGCGGGTGGCCGCCGAAGATTATTTGGACGCCGCCGGTGCCAAATTTGTGGCGCGGGTGTCGGCCACCGCATGGTTGCGCTTGTCCGAATCGATTGATTTGCATCGGGTGGATCCGGCGCAGGTGGGCGTGCCGGTGTCGGTGATCGCGGTGGAGGGCGATCGCTTGGTGCCGATGGATGATGCGGTGGCCTTGATCGAGGGCTTGGCGGGGCGTGGCCGCTTGCGTGTGCTGCGCTCGCCGTATGGGCACGATGCCTTCCTCAAGGAAACCGACCGCATCAATGCGTTGCTGGCCAGCGAGCTGTTTGCCGGCAGCGCAGTCACTGGGCCTGCCATCGGAGTCTCGGCATGAGCACAGGGAACACCCCAGACACACGCCGGCCAGCAACCCGCGCCGTGCGTGCGGGTATTGATCGCGACAGCGCATTTGGTGCGGTGACCCCCCCCTTGGTGCTGTCCTCCAATTTCAGTTTTGCCGGCTTCAATCAGAAGCGTGCCTATGATTACTCGCGCAGTGGCAATCCCACCCGTGATTTATTGGGTGGGGCGCTGGCGGATATGGAGGGTGGTGCCGGCGGGGTGGTCACCGCCAGCGGCATGGGCGCGGTAACCTTGTTGCTGCATGCGTTGTTGCAGCCGGGCGATCTGCTGGTGGTGCCGCATGATTGCTATGGCGGCAGCTGGCGGCTGTTCAATGCGTTGGCCAACAAAGGTGCGTTCGAGTTGGTCACCTGCAACCTGACCGACCCACAGGCACTTGCGACAGCCTTGGCGCAGCAGCCGAAGCTTGTCTGGATTGAAACGCCATCCAATCCATTGCTGCGCATCACGGATTTGCAAGCGGTGATTACCGCCGCGCATCAAGTGGATGCGCTAGCGGTGGTTGACAACACGTTTTTGTCGCCGGCACTGCAGCGCCCGATTGCCGATTTCGGTGCTGATTTTGTGTTGCATTCCACCACCAAGTACATCAATGGGCATAGCGACGTGGTGGGCGGTGCGGTGGTGGCCAAGGATGCGGAGCAGCATCAACAGTTGACATGGTGGGCCAATTGTCTGGGCCTGACTGGCTCGCCGTTTGACAGTTTTCTGACCCTGCGCGGGCTACGCACCCTGGATGCCCGCCTGCGGGTCCATCAGGACAACGCCGCCGCGTTGGTGGCATTGCTGGACGGGCATCCTGCGGTCAGTGCGCTGCACTACCCCGGGCTGCCCACGCATCCGGGACACGCATTGGCGGCGCGCCAGCAATATGGATTTGGCGCAATGTTGAGCGTTGAACTCGTCGGTGGCGAACCCGCGGTACGCGCGTTTGTGGATGACTTGCAGGTGTTCACCTTGGCCGAATCACTGGGTGGGGTGGAAACCTTGGTTGCCCATCCTGCCAGCATGACCCATGCGGCGATGAGCCCGGAAGCACGCGCACTGGCCGGGATTACCGATGGCATGTTGCGATTCTCGGTGGGTATCGAGCATGTGGATGACTTGCTCGCCGATTTGGCAGCAGCGTTGGCGCGCGCTCAGGCGGCCTGCGTTGCGCTTGAAATCACCACGTCATGAGTGCAACGCCCGCCATGATGCATGGCCAGCACACGCCACCGGCACGCTTGGCACTGTTGGGCACCGGCACCGTAGGCAGTGCGGTCTGGGCGCGCCTGATGCAGTGGCAGGGCAGTGCATTGGGCGAGCGGCTGCGTTTGGTGTATGCGGCGAACTCGCGCTTTGCCTTGGGCAACCCAGCGGGGCTGCCGAGTGCGGCCACGGATGTGTTGCTTCAGCAGGCACCGCAAGCCAGCAGTTTGGAGGCGGTGGATGTTGCGCTGGCAGGCGACGGCGTGCGTATTGTGGTCGATGCCACGGCTTCGGCGCAGGTGGCCGACCAACACGCGCATTGGTTGGCACGCGGCATCCATGTAGTGACCGCCTGCAAACTGGGGCAGGGTACGGATTTGGCGCGCTGGCACGCCATCCAGGCCGCGTGCGAAGCCGGCAATACCGAGTATGGTGACAGCGCGACTGTGGGTGCCGGTTTGCCGGTGTTACGCACGATTCGGGCTTTGCAGGCGGGGGGCGACCGCATCCATGCCATCGCTGGGGTGTTGTCCGGTTCGCTGGCGTGGCTGTTCAATCATTACGATGGCATGCAGGCGTTTTCCGGCTTTGTTCGGCAGGCGCGTGAGGCAGGTTTTACCGAGCCGGACCCGCGTGAAGATTTATCGGGCGAAGACGTGCGGCGCAAGTTGCTGATTCTGGCGCGGGCGTCTGGCTACCGGCTGGAAGACAACGCGGTACAGGTGGACTCCCTGGTGCCGGCAGCGCTGGCAGGTTTGCCCCGTGAGGCACTGGATGCGGCCTTGCCCATGCTGGATGCTGCACTGCGCGAGCGTTACGCGGCAGCCTACAAAAATGGCGCGAAGTTACGTTTTGTTGCACGCCTGCAAGCCGATGGATTGGCCACCGTGGGGCTGGAGGCATTGCCTGCCGAGCATGCGCTGGCAGGTGGTGGTGGCACCGATAATCGGGTTGCGATCTGGTCGGATCGCTATGCCAAACAACCTTTGCTGATTCAGGGGCCAGGTGCCGGTGCCGAGGTGACTGCGGCGGCGATGTTGGATGATGCCTTGCGTATTCAAGTGGAGGCATCGAAGGCGAAAGTGCTGCCGGGACGGGCAAAAAACTCTTCTATGGGCAACGGGCGCTGAAATAGATAGCCCTGCGCGAAGTCGACCCGCAAGTCGCGCAGGCAAGCCAGTTGCGCATCATTTTCCACCTGTTCGGCTACCGCACGCATACCCAGCAGGTGGGCGATTTCGGTGATCGAGCGCACGATCGCTTCCGACAGCGGCGACTGATCCACATCGCGCACGAAACTGCCGTCGATCTTCAAATAATCAACCTGCAAATCACGCAGGTAGCTGAACGAACAAAAGCCAGTGCCGAAGTCGTCCAACGCGAAACGGCAGCCCATCTCACGCATGCGCTGGATAAAGTGCCGGGTACGCCCCAAGTCCCGCACCACGCTGGTTTCGGTAATTTCCAGACACAGCTGTTCCGGCAGCAGGTTGCTGCGTTGCAGCCGGGTTGCGAAATAGTCGCCAAACTCGTCATCGGCCAATGTCGCTGCGCCCAGATTGAGGTTGCATTGGCGGATCAAGGGCAACGTTTGCGGGTGCGCTTCCAGCCAGTTCAAAAGGGCGCTCAACACATAGCGATCCAATCGTGGGCCCAGCCGAAAGCGTTCTGCCGCGGCAATCAGGCTGGCAGGTGGGTGCAGGTGGTCTTGCGCATCGCGCCAGCGCAGCAAGATCTCGAAATGGGCGCGGCCATCGCCTGCTGCGCGCAGATCCACTACCGGTTGGCACCACAATGCGAATTGGCGCTGATCCAGGGCCTCGCGCACATTCAGTGCGCTTTGCATCATGCGATTACGGGTATCCAGGCGTTCTTCATTCAGGCCGGCGACCAGCAACCGGTTGCCACCCAGCTCCTTGGCCTCATGGCAGGCGGCATCCACCTGCGACAGCAGTTCATCAAAACTGGCCTGCGGTGCGGTGCTGGTGACGATGCCAATGCTGGCAGTGGTGCGCAGATTACTGCCTTGCCATGCCACACGCATGTTCTCAATCGCGGCCAACAGGCGGCGGCCGGGAACGGTGGCTGCCGCTGCAGTTTGCTTGCATAACACCGTGAACTCGTCGCCACCGCTGTGTGCCAGCCACGCATCGTCGCCGAATTCGGCTTTCACCAGACGGGCGACATGCCGCAACATTTCGTCGCCGGCGGCGTGACTTGCGGCATCGTTGATCAGTTTGAAATTGTCCAGATCGATATACAGCAGGCTGACATCGCCGTTGTGGCTTGCCAGTACGAGGCGGGCTTGTTCTTCGAACGCATCGCGATTGAGCAGGCCTGTCAATGGGTCGCGGGTGGCGCGCACATGCAACGCGGCCATCACCACATGACGCTCGTAGAAGGATGCTGCCAATAAAATCGGGATGGTCGAAATCACCACCAAAGTGGCCATCAACATGCTGGTGTCGGCCAGGGTTTCCGGACGCCGAAAGCCATCGATGCCCAAGCCCAGAATCATGGCCAAGGTAAACGTGGCGACGCTGGTGGCCAGTGCGGTGAACAGCGGTGGGAATCGAATCGCTGACCATAGCAATAGCACCACCGGGACGATGACCCCCGCCAGCGGGTACAGGCCGCCCTGATATGCGATGGGGATGATGACCAACAGGCCCACGCCCATGATCACGACCCAGCTCAAGTATTCGCGCAGGCGCACGCGGTTGACGCCCGAGTGCAATTTGCGCAATTGCTTGCGGGTGATGAGCAACAACACGCTGGGGGTGAGCGCCGAGATTCCCAGCAAATCCCCCAGCGCCCACTGCAGATACACCCGCGGGACATCGCTGGAGGGAATCATCCTGGCCACCAGCATCCCGGTGCTGCCGATGCCGGCGCTGATCACGCATAGCAGCAGTGCGCCGCGCAGCAATAACAACCCGTCATCGGTGCGCAACTGCAGGGTTTTGCGGCGAGACCTCACATACAGGCATGCCACAACCGTGGCCAGCGCATTGCTGCAAATCGAAAAGCCAACAAACACGGGCGGTGCCGGTACTAACAGCAGATGAAGCAGGGCCTGTGCCATGGCGATGGCGAAGGCGTAGCGCAGGCCAAACAGCAGCACCATGGCATACGCCAGACCGGCCGCGGGCCAGAACAACGTGACATCGGCGGGAGTACGCAGGAACCAGATGGTGATTGCCGCGCCACCAAAATACAGGGCGGTGAGCAGGATCATCCGTGATGCTGTGGCCAGCGCGCCGTGCATAGCGTCAATCCCAGGCGAAGCAGAGCATCGGAGCAAGCCCCGCCCAACAGGGGTGGGCGGGCAGGTGAAGGAAGTGGCTGGCTTGCACCATAGTGATTGCACCGGTGGCTAAGTCAGTACCAGATTAACCCGAAACCGTGACGCAACAATCAGCCAGATTGACTAGCCCAACCTCAGCATTCGATGACGTTGACCGCCAGCCCACCACGGCTAGTTTCCTTGTACTTGTCCTGCATGTCGCGGCCGGTGTCGCGCATGGTTTTGATCACCTTATCCAACGACACCTTGTGCTGGCCGTCACCACGCAGGGCCATTCGGCTGGCATTGATCGCCTTCACCGAGCCCATCGCATTGCGTTCGATGCAGGGGATTTGCACCAGCCCGCCGATTGGGTCACAGGTCAGGCCCAGGTTATGTTCCATGCCGATTTCGGCAGCATTCTCGATTTGCCCCAAACTGCCACCCAGCGCGGCGGTCAAACCTGCGGCAGCCATCGAGCAGGCCACGCCTACTTCGCCTTGGCAGCCCACTTCGGCACCGCTGATGCTGGCGTTTTCCTTGTACAAAATCCCCACCGCAGCGGCGGTCAGCAGATACGTGAAAATGCCAGCCTCGCGCACGCCAGCATCTTTTTCACTGGCGCAAAAGCGCTCGTAATAATGCGCAACTGCAGGCAGGATCCCGGCAGCACCATTGGTGGGCGCGGTCACCACGCGACCGCCGGCGGCGTTTTCTTCATTGACTGCCAGTGCATACAAATTCACCCAGTCCAACACCGTCAATGGGTCGCGCATCGCCGCTTCCGGGCGGCTAGCCAGCTCATGATGCAGGGCCGGTGCGCGGCGGGTGACGTGCAGACCGCCGGGGAGTGTGCCTTCTGCGCGAATGCCGCGTGCGACGCAAGATTGCATGGCCTGCCAGATTTCGCGCAGGCCGGCGCGAATGTCGTCCTCGCTGCGCCAGACTTTTTCGTTTTCAAACATCAATTGCGCAATCGTCAGGCCGCTGCGCTGGCACTGCGCGAGCAGTTCGTTGCCACTGGCAAACGGGTGTGGCAGCGGTGTGGTGTCGGCCACGATGCGGTCTTCGGCGGCCTCGTCCTGATTGACTACAAAGCCGCCCCCCACCGAGTAATAGTCGCGGGTGGCGATTTCATTGCCATCAACATCAAACGCGGAAAAGCGCATGCCATTGGTGTGGAACGGGAGCTTCTGGCGCTTGTTCATCACCAAATCACGCTTTTCATCAAACGCAATATCGCGCTGCCCAAGCAAATGAATTTTTTTGTCTTTGCGGATACGTTCCAATGCAGCGGGAATGATGTCGGGGTTGATTTCATTCGGCCAATGGCCTTCCAACCCCATCAACACGGCTTTGTCGGTGCCATGGCCACGGCCAGTCAGTGCCAGCGAGCCGAACACTTCGGCGCGGATGCGGGTGGTGCGTGACAACGTGTCGCTTTCAGCCAGCCAATGGCTAACGAAGCGGGCTGCGGCACGCATCGGCCCCACCGTATGCGAAGAGCTGGGGCCGATACCAATTTTGTACAGGTCGAAGGTGGAGACGGCCATGGGGGCTGCCAGTGTGGGGGAACGCTATTCTAGGCAGACTAGGCGCCGAACTGCGGATTTCCACTGATGTCCCTGACCTTGTTTCAGCGTGACAATTGCCATTTATGCGAGCTGGCTCTGGATGTGCTGGCACAAGCACGCGCCCCCGAATTTGAGACCGTGTTCATTGATGACGATACGGCGCTGGAGGCCCGCTACGGCTTGCGTGTGCCGGTGCTGTGCGATGCGGTCAGTGGTGCCGAATTGGACTGGCCGTTCGATGCCCAGCGCGTGCGTACATTTTGCGGCACCCGGTAGTCGCCACTATGGAGCGGGTTTGAACACGACCTTGGTGCTGATGGCAATGGTGTTGGGGATGAGCTTGGTATCGGCCCATTGCCCACCGCCCACACCGAAGTCCAACCGCTGCACGTTGGCGTGGCCTGTCAGCACCGGAGTTGCGCCGGGTGTCCAGGCAAAGGTGAGGGTGACCGGCTTGTTGATGCCGTGCAGGCTGAGTTGGCCATCGGCGGCGTAGCGGTTGCCGCCCAAGCTGCGGAACTTGGTGGCGGTGAAGCTGGCCTGCGGGAATTTGCCTGAATCGAAAAACGCCGCGCCACGCAGCTCATTGTCGTAGCTGCTGTTGCTGGTGACGGCGGTGGCCAGCGGGATCTTCACGGCCAACCTGGCATTGGCCAGTTGTTTGGGGTCAAAACTGAGGCGGCTGGTAAAGCCCGGAAACGTGCCGGTAAATACCTCGCCCTGGTACTTCCCGGAAAATGCCAAGCTCGAGCCTTGGGCTTGCACGTAGTCGGCGGCAAGTGCCGGCATGGATAGCGTAAGCGCGAGCGCCAGTGACGCGAACACAGGTCCATTACGCATCGGGAGTCTCCGGTTGGGCCGCCCGCAACCAGCCACGCGGCAGCATGCGGGCAAGCGTGGCATCGCCCATAAACAAATGGTGGTAAAACGCAGCCGCCGCATGCAGCAGCACCAAGGCGACCAGCGTCCAGAACAATGTTTCGTGGGTCTGTACGGCAAGCGCATGCAACGCGTCGTTATGGCCGGTCAACGCCGGCAGATTGAATAAACCGAACCACTGCAAGGGGAAGCCGGCAGCGGAGTTGAGCAGCCAACCACTCAGCGGCATTGCCAGCAACAGTACATACAATGCGATGTGGGTCAGCTGAGCAATGCGGTGTTGCCAATGCGGGCTGTCGGTCAGTGGCGTGGGGCTTCCGGCAAATAGGCGCCAGCCGATGCGCAGGAGAACGATTGCCAGCACGCAAAGGCCGATGGATTTGTGCAACGCATAGGTGGCTATTTTGTCCGGCCCATTGGGCAACGCACCCATGCACAGACCAATCCACGCCAGCAACAGCAACAACACAAGCGTGAGCCAGTGCAGGCATTGGCTGATGGCACCCCAGCGGATGGTGTTTTTCAGCGGCATCACGGGTTCTCGGTGGAAGGTTGCGCAGGCCTTGCGGGAGCGTTTGGCGGGTTGTCCGGCACAGGTTCGAGTGCTGCAGGTGGCGCGGTCTCGCCACGTTGGCGATAGAGTTCGGCCTCGATGCGCAACTCGACGTTGTCACCTACTAACGCCTGCCAGTGGGTCATGCCGAAGTCGCTACGCTTGAGCGTGGTACTGGCCGAGAACCCCAGTGTCTGGCGGAACGGCGGCATTGGGTGGCGTGCAGCGCGATTAAGTGTCAATGCCATGCATAACGGGCGGGTAACCCCGTGCAAGGTCAGTGCGCCACAGGCGGTGCCGTGGCTGTCGTCGGTGCGGGTCAGTTGATCCACCACCCAACGCGCCTGCGGGTAGTGGGCGGTATCCAAAAAGTGGGGCGCTAATACCGATGTGGTCCAGCCAGCATCGCCCATGTCCAGCCGCTGCATGGGTACGACTACCTCCATGCGTGTGCCTTGCCAGCTGTCGGCATCGAAATACAACTGCCCTTGCGCCCCGGAGACGGTGCCGATGGCTTGCGAGAAGCCGGCATGGTCAACGCCGAACATCACCCGCGTATGTACCGGATCAAATGCATAGCGCGCCGGCCCTGCAGCCAGAGATGGCAGGCTGCATGCCAGCAGCAGGGGCATGGCAAACAGCAAATGGGGCGGCAGGCGGCAAGACATGATCGGGATTCTATGCGCAGCGGCATGCGGGCGGTGTGCTTGCAAGTGCAACGAAGCGTTGCCAGCATTGTGGCCGGCGAGGGGATGGGGAATCACTATGCGGCGACAAGTCGCGTGCGTGTTGCTGTTGTTGCTGGCCTGCGCGTGCGTGTGTGCGGCAGTGCCCGAGCGCCCGCGGTTTCGCATTATCGGGAGTAGCCAAGGCCTGCCATCGACCGATATCAAGGCTTTGGTGCGTGATCAGGATGGCTACCTGTGGATTGGTACTGCCGATGGTTTGGCGCGCCATGATGGCGTGGGGATGCGGGTCTGGCGGCATGATCCAGACGCCCAGCAGGGACTGCCCGGCAACAATGTGCAGGCGTTGCTGGTGGATGCGCGTGATCGCATTTGGGTAGCAGTAGAAGGCGAAGGGGTGAGCGTGCTGGACGCCAGCCGCCAGCACTTCATCCGCTATCGCAAGACCAGTCACCCAGCGCTCGAAAGCGATGATGTGTGGGCGATGGCAAGACAGGGCAGTGCGGTTTGGTTGGGTACGTTTGGCGGCGGCTTGACGCGGATTGATGCCGATGGAGGGCAGCGGCATTTCAACAAACAGCACAATGGCCTGCCCGCAGACACCGTGTTGTCGCTGGCGGTGGATGCACAGGGCGTGCTGTGGGTGGGCACCACCAAAGGCTTGGCCCGCTTGCAAGGCGAGATCTTTGAAACCGTGGAATTGCCCGCTGCCGAAGGCCCGCAGATGATTTATTCGCTGGCCGCCCAATCCGATGGGTTGTGGGTAGGCGGCGCGCAGGGCATTTGGCGGCGTACCGGCGGGCAATGGGCGCAACCGGCGTGGTCACCGATGTTTCAACGGCCCAACGCGCTGTTGGCTATTGTCACCGATACCCGCGGTGATCATTGGATCGGAAGCCAGCGTGGACTATGGCATCAGGACGGAGCAACCCCGCCGGTGCCGGTGCCGATGGGCGGTCCGGACATTGCACGGGCGATCGGCAGTTTGCTGCTGGAGCACGGCCAGGCGCTGTGGGCTCCGGTGCAAGGTCGGGGGCTGGGCTACCTGCGCGCCGACTGGCGTCAGCAGGTGCAATTCCAGGGGACAGAAGACGGCCTGCATGGCGCGATGTACAGGGCCTTGGGCAAGGCCGGGGATGGCGGCATTTGGCTGGGCGACATGGGCGGTATGATTGAGCACATGGATGCGCAGGGGCGCATTGCGATGCTGGACCCGGCGTCGCTTGATCAGCTGCACAACATCAAACCAGTGGTGATTGCCGAAGACCGGCGGCGTCGGCTATGGCTTGGGCATCGCGGTGGGCTGGTGCGTATCAGCCGCAATGGCGGTGTCGAGCAATGGGCCAGCGACGCTGCCAGCGATCCGGTGCCTAGTGGGCAAATCGGGTGGTTATTGCATCCTGCCGACGGCAGTCAATGGCTGGCTGCTCCTGGTGGGGGTGTGCAGCAACGTGACCCCGACAGCGGCAAGCTGCTGCGCGATTTACCGGCGGGGATTGCCAGCGGATTGGGTGAAGCCGATATCGAAAGCATGGTGCTGGCCGCGGACGGCAGCCCGTGGATCGCATGCAGCACCGGGATTTTGCAGTTCGACGCCAGCAGCGGGCGGTTCCAGCCGGTGGCGTCGATGGGCAGCGAGCGGGTGTATGCGTTGGCGTTCGATGGGGCCGATACGCTGTGGTTGCAGCGATTGTCTGGTTTGGAGCAATACCAACGGCACGGTGCGGTATGGCGGCAACACACACGCATCGACACCCGCCATGGGATGCCGGCGGTTGCCGCCGCGGCATTGTTGGTGGACGCGCAGCATCGGCCATGGATCACCACCTCACGCGGGTTGTATCGCTGGGATCCGCAGCGTCGCAATTTGCGCCACGTCAGCATGCAGGACGCTGCCAGCAGTGAGGAGTTTTTGGAGCGCGCCGCACTGCTGCGCGATGATGGCTTGCTGGTGGCGGCTACCGCCGATGGTGGTTTGCGGCTGGTCGATACCAGGCTGGCCGACGCCGCACCGGTGCAACCGGTACTGCGCTTTGACGGCATCGACGTGCGCCGCGATGGCGGCTGGCAAGCCCTGCCCACTCAACGCGCTGTGCGCCTGGGCGCGAACGATCGCGAGGTGCGGATTCGCGCACGGTTACTGATGTTCGATGACCCCGCCGGCAATCGCTACTGGTCGCATCTAGATGGGTTTGACCGTACATGGGTGGCGCTAGGCAATAGTGGCGAGCGCGTGTTCACCGGGTTGGCACCGGGGCGCTACGTGGTGCGCATGCGGGCCCAAGATGCCGCCGGCAATGCCGCACCCGAGCAGGTGCTGCACTTCGATGTGCCCCCGCCGTGGTGGCGCAGTGGGTGGGCGCAGGCGCTGTATGTGCTGGCCGTACTGGGTCTCATCGGCCTGTTGGCGTGGTGGTATCGGGCGCGCTTGCAGCGGCGTCATGCATGGGAGTTGGCCGAGCACAAGCGCGCACTGGCAGAGCAAGCATCGGAAGCCAAATCACGGTTTCTGGCCACCCTTGGGCATGAGGTGCGTACGCCCATGACTGGCGTGTTGGGGATGAGCGAATTGCTGCAAGGCAGCACACTGGATGCGAGACAGCGCTCGCAAGTGGATGCCATTCGGCGCGCCGGCGAACATCTGTTGCGGCTGGTCAATGACGCGCTGGATCTGGCCAGGATTGAGGCAGGCAAATTGCAGTTGGCAAATACCGATTTTCCGCTGCGCCCCTTGCTGGACGAAGTCGCGGCTTTGATGGCGCCGGTGGCTGAGCGCAAGGGTTTGGTATTCGTGGATGGCATTGCGCCCAGCGCACCATTGACGGTGCATGGTGACCGCACCCGCGTGCAGCAGATTTTGCTGAACCTGATTGGCAATGCGGTGAAATTCACCGAGACTGGCCACGTTGCGCTGGAGACATTTGCGCTGCATTCGGACGGCGTGTGCTTTGTGGTTGCCGACACCGGCCCCGGGCTCAATGCCGAGCACAAGACCCGCCTGTTTCGACGCTTTGAACAGGCTGAAGGTGTGCGCACCACCTCGCGTTATGGTGGCAGCGGGCTGGGGCTGGCGATCAGCCAGGAGCTGGCAGCGGCGATGGGTGGTCGCATTCGCGTGGAAAGCGAGCCAGGCAAGGGCACCCGCTTCATCGTCGAGCTGCCGTTGCCAACGGTTGCGCCTGCCCGCAACACCCTGCCACTACCGAAGATCACAACGCCGGCCGCGGCACTATCGCTGCTCCTGGTCGAAGACGACCCCATCGTGGCCGAGGTGATGCAAGGCTTGTTGCGCGCACAAGGGCACCATGTGATGCACGCTGCGCACGGACTGGCCGCGTTGGGCGAAACCACCCGGCACACCTTCGATGCCGCGTTGCTGGATCTGGATTTACCCGGCATGGACGGGCTGAGTTTGGCCAAATTACTGCGCGCCCGCGGCTTCAATGCACCACTGCTGGCAGTCACCGCCCGTTCTGATGCCGATGCCGAAGCACACGCCCGCGCCGCCGGCTTCGACGGCTTTTTGCGCAAACCCGTCACTGGCGAATTGTTGGCGCAGGCGTTGGAGTCGCTGCAGGCGGCAGCGGTTTAGCGCGTTCGAGGTTCGCTTCGTTGTGACAGCGCACCCGGCGCGACCGGGGCAGCGCAAGTCGCTCCCCGATACTCGCTTGGTTGCGCTGCCCCGGTCGCGCCGGGTGCTTGTCGCGCTTTGGGGCGCTGATGGTTCCGGGTGCGTCAGCGCGCGCTGTAGCAGTGCACCTCGTCCACCAGCGCGGCGACGTGCTCGGGATTCATGTCGGGCGACATGCCGTGGCCAAGGTTGAATACATGGCCTTCGCGGGAGCCGCCGTTGCCGTCGCGGTAGCTGTCCAGCACTGCGCGCACTTGCGCGCGCACTGCGTCGGGGCTGCCGTACAGCATGGCCGGGTCCAAGTTGCCTTGCAGCGCCACCGAGCCACCGATGCGGCGGGCGGCATCTTCCAGCGTGACGGTCCAGTCCATGCCCACGCCTTGCGCGCCGCTGGCGGCCAGTGCTTCCAGATGCGCGGCATTGCCCTTGCCGAACAGGATCAGCGGGGTATCGCCGCGTTGGAGTTCGCGGGCAATGCGGGTCAGATACGGCAGCGAGAATGCGCGGTACATCGCCGGCGACAGCGTGCCGCCCCAGGTGTCGAATACCTGCAATGCCTGCGCCCCGGCGGCGTGCTGCGCGGACAGGTAGGCGATCACCGCATCGGTGACCACATTCAGCAATTTGTGCATCAGCGCCGGTTCGTTCAGCGCCAGCGCCTTGATGCGGCCAAAGTCCTTGCTGCCGCCGCCTTCCACCATGTAGCAGGCCAGCGTCCACGGGCTGCCGGAAAACCCGATCAGCGGGATCGCGGCATCCAGCTCGCGCCGGATCAAGCTGACCGCATCCATCACGTAGCGCAGGGAACTGCCCATGTCCGGCACCGCGAGCTTGTCGATGTCGGCGGCGCTGCGCAGCGGACGCTCGAACTTCGGGCCTTCACCATCAACGAAGTACAGGCCAAGCCCCATTGCATCGGGCACGGTAAGAATGTCGGAAAACAAGATTGCGGCATCCAGCGGAAACCGGCGCAGCGGTTGCAGCGTCACTTCGCAGGCGATCTCCGGATGCTTCGCCATACCCAGAAAACTGCCGGCCGCAGCGCGGGTGGCGCGGTATTCCGGCAAGTAGCGGCCGGCTTGGCGCATCAACCAGACCGGTGTGCAATCCACCGGCTCGCGGCGTAGAGCGCGCAGGAATCTGCTGTTGAAAGCCGGGTCATTGTGCATGGCGTTGGACACGTTGAAGTCTCGTTGGTGTGCCCGCACTGCGTACAGCAGCGGGCAGGGGAAGGGCGCTACTTCGGCGCATCGGCGCCTTGCGCGAACATCAGTTGAAAGCCTTTTTTCAGTTGCGCATCGCGTTCTTTTTGCAATGCCAACAGCGCACTGGCTTGATCGGCAAACAGCGATTTACGCAGCGTGCTGCGGCCACCGGTGTGGCCGCTTTCACGCAGCAACGTCCAGCCACCCAATAAATCAGGCTGGAGCTGGAGTTGCACAAAGCGCGGAGCTTCGTGGCCATCGGGACGTTGTTGTAACAAGAGGCGCATGTGGCAATTGTAACGAACCGGGGTAACGGGGTTAACGGTAACGGGGTCAGGTTCACATACCTTCCACTTGTCCGGTTGCAGGCATGATCTGGCCGGGCGATGCCCTGCCCTCACCCCAGGCCGCGTCAGAAGTGAACCTGACACCATTTGGTGCGCGCTACACTCGCCGCCATTCCACCGGCAGCGCGGCACACATGATTGAAGTTCAGGGCTTGGGCAAGTGTTACGGCGACTTCACCGCAGTGGAGGCGGTGTCCTTTCAGGTGGCCGCTGGCCAGATCATGGGTTTGGTGGGCCCCAATGGCGCTGGCAAAACCACCACGCTGCGGTGTTTGGCCGGGATTATCCCTGCCACCACCGGGCATGCGCGCATCGGCGGGGTGGACATTGCTGCCGACCCGGTGGCAGCCAAACGCCAGTTGGCTTTCATTCCCGATGAACCACGCTTGTTCGAGCACCTCACGGTAGAGCAGCACCTGAATTTTGTCGCACGTCTGTATGGCGTGGCCGATTGGCAGCAACGGGCGCAACCGCTATTGTCTGAATTGGAAATGGACGACAAGCGCCGCCTGTTGCCGTCCGAATTGTCACGCGGGATGAAGCAGAAACTGGCGATTGCCTGTGGCTTGCTGCACGCGCCACGGGCGGTGATTCTGGATGAGCCACTGACCGGACTGGATCCATACGGCATTCGGCGCATGAAAAACAGCATGCGGCGACTGTCGAGTGAAGGCGTGGCGATCATCCTCAGCTCGCATTTGCTGGACCTGGTGGAAGAGGTGTGCACCCATTTGCTGATTTTGAAAGACGGGCACAAGCTGGCCGATGGGTCGGTGGCGGAGGTGCGTGCCCGCTACATGGCGGATGGCGAAACCCGTCTGGAGGATGTGTTTTTCCGCGCCACCGGCGAGTCCGAGTCGCCGTCAGAGGATGCGCGCGCATGAGTACGCTGGCAGCGTCCAACCGCTTTACCGCGGTCGCCGGGGCGTTTTTCTATCTGCAAATCACTTCGCTGTACAACAACCTGCGGCGTCGCTTGCTGCGCCTGCGGCAACCCAAATATCTGCTGGGTGCGCTGGCCGGTGCGGCGTACATGTATGCCTTCGTGTTTCGGCACTTGCTGCGTAGCGATACCGCCCGGACCACTTCGCTGCAGGCGATGCCGTCTGCGTTATTGAGCGATTTGCCGGTGCTGGCGGCTTTGGTGTTGCTGTTGATCGTGTGGCTGGATTGGCTGTTTGCCGGCGAGGGGGTGGAGCTTGGGTTTTCCGAAACCGAAATCGCCTTTTTGTTTCCCGCACCGCTAACCCGCACGGCATTGATTCAATACAGCTTGCTGCGCTCGCAATTGGCGATCTTTTTTTCCTCATTCTTGTTGGGTCTCCTGTTGCGACGTGGCGCGGCGTTCGGCGGGCATCCACTGCAATACGCCACCGGCTTGTGGCTGTTGCTGTCGATGGGGCGGCTGCATTTGCTGGCGGCTGCGTTTACGCGCGAGCGGCTGGCGCAACGCGGTCTGGGCATTTGGCCGCGACGTGCGCTGGTGCTGTTGGTGGGCGTGGTGCTGGCGGCCGTGTGCTTGTGGCCGGTACACGCCCAGTTGGCGCTGCCACCGATGGATACGTGGAAGGATGCTGCGGTGTTGCATGCGTGGTTTGTACACATCGTGACCAGTACCCCGCTGGTCTGGTTGTTACTGCCATTGCAGTGGGCGGTGGCGCCGTTATTCGCGGCCGATACCGCCAGTTTTCTGCATGCCTTGCTCCCGGCGCTGGGCCTGTTGGGGCTGCATTACTGGTGGGCGGTGCGGGTGCAGGTGAGCTTCGAGGAAGCCACGATTGCGCATGCGCGCCGGCAGGCACTGCGGCAGTCCGCCCGCCGCGAAGGGCGTCTGCGTGAGCGCGCGCCCAGCAAGCCGCGCAGTGCGCCCTTTGTACTGGCCGCCAATGGTGTTCCTGCGCTTGCCTTCCTGTGGAAAGGGTTGCTGGCGTTGGGGCCGATGTATCGCTTGCGCAGTTGGTTGCTGGCCTGTGTGGTGGCCTTCATCGGGGTGCAGTGGGTCGCAGCGCAGCCATGGGCGAAGCCGGCGTTGTTGGCGATCGGGGCAGGATTTTTGATGCTCGGTGGCTGGGGGTTGTTGTTCGGGCCGATGTTCATGCAACGCAGCGTGCAGCGCTTGCTGGGGTATCTGGACATCCTCAAGTCCACCCCATTGGGCGGGCGGCAGATTGCCTTGGGAGAATTGGCAACCCCGGTTGCGTTGATGAGCTTCCTGCTCTGGTTATTGCTGTGGATCACCGCACTGTGCTTCGTGATGGCCGGCGGGCGGGGCGTGTTTACGCCGATGGTGATCACGATGACGGCAGTGGGGGTTGCGCTGCTGGTGCCGCCACTGAGTGCGTTGATGTTGTGCCTGCCGTTTGCTGGCACATTGTATTTTCCGGCATGGATCGCACCGGCAAAAGGCGGTGGCCGTGGGGTGGAGGTGATGGGCCAGCGCATGATTTTCATGGCCGTCTATTGGCTGACGTTGTTGCTTGCCCTGCTGCCGGCAACGCTGCTGGCCGGGGTGATGTTTTTGCTGGTGAACTGGCTACTTGGGCTGCTGCTGGCCACGCTACTGGCGGCAGTGGCCGCCTGTGCGGTCTTGCTGTTGGAACTGCACGCGGTGCTGGGCGTGTTGGGCCGCCGCATTGATGACTTCGATGTGTCGCAGGAGCTGCGCTAATCGTGCGGTAGCGCTGCGGCGTGCTGTGCCGGGCGCGGGATCAGTTACCAGCCGGCGGCACCTTGTTCTTCGGTGGCGCTGAAGTTGGAATGGGTGCCGCTGGAATCATTGGCCGCGCCGGTCGAAAAATACGCCACGCCGGTGCCGGCGGCACGGTCGATCCACAGCCCTGAGAGCAGGCCGTAGGCATTGCCGCTGTGGCCGATGCGCGGGCGGCCATCGCCAAACAAATCATCGCGGCACTGCTTGCCATCACCCCGTGCCAAATACTGCACGGCCAGCCCGTAGGCGCAGAAGAATCCGCCGCGATTGGGCTCGTCCTCTTCACCAATCACGCCATTGTTGCCGTTGTATTGCCATACCGGCGTCGCCAGCAAGGCGACCGACGTCGGCTGCAAAATACGCACACCATCCAGCTCGCCATCGTTGAGCAACATGCGACCAATACGGGCCAGATCGCGAGCGGAAATACGCAAGCCGCCTTGCGGCGAGAACAAGGTGCCGTTCTCGCCTGGCCGCCAACGCGATAAATTGCAACTGCCGTCGCGCGCGGCAATCACAGCACAGGCAGGAGCCTTGCCATGCAAATCGTCTTTCTGTGGCGCGCTTTTTTCATCGTACAAAACCACCGCACGGGCGAGCGCAGCTTGGCTGCAACCTGACCAATTGAAACATGCGTCCAGCTGCATCGGGAACAACACCAGTCGGCGCATCAAGCGGTCGAAGCGCTCGCCACTGGCGCGCTCCATGGTTTGTGCCACCAGTGGGAAGTTGAGGTTGGTGTATCGAAAGAATGTGCCGGGTGGGTGCTGGCTGTCCCATGCCTCGGGCTGGATGGTGAGAATGCGGATGTCGTCACCCAGCGGCACATTCCAGTAGCCGGCGCGGTCGGTCAGGCTGGAGGTGTGCGAAAGCAACATGCGCAAGGTGATGGGCACCTGTGGGAATGCCGGGTTGCGCAGCGAAAAACCGAGCAAGCCAGAAACATCTGCGTCCAGATTCAATTGGCCCGCTTCCACCAGACGCATCGCACCGATCGTGGTGACCAGCTTGCTGATCGAGGCAATCCGCGCCGGGTCATCGGCGCTCAAAGCGCGCTGGGCACCGATGTCAGCCAGACCTTCTGTATGCACGCTGGTTTCGCCATGACGATCGAAGCTGACACGCACCCGTGCCACCGGGTCACCCGCATGTGCGCAGCCGACAGCCAGCAGCAGGGCAAGGGTGGCAAATCGTATGAGCAAGGACATCGCAGTAATTCCAGACAGTGCGCCAGCGGGCGCAATCAGTGCAGGGTAGCTGAACCGTGGCTATCCAGATCAAGGGGCATGACTTCCTGCCCATGTGCGCTGGGTGATAGGTGTACTACTATACCAACACACCAAGACAGGAGAGATTCATGTTCACCTTCAAAGCTCCACGCAATCCCAACCGCCCCGACCGCCGCCAAGTGCCGCGTCATCTGGAAGATCGTGGTTTCGAGCCGCATGCACGTGAGCGCGAATTCGGTATCGGGTATGGCCGTAGCAGTGGTTATGCCCGCGTGCGCAGCTATGTCAGCACGCAGCCGATGTTGTTCCGCTGCCGTTGAGCCGACGCGTTTGATCTATTCTTTTCGCACTCGCGGTTCACTCTTGACCTACCCCTATGGAAGCTCGTCCATGAAGACCCCGGCTCTTGCGGCATGCCTCTTGACCCTGCTTATCCTGCCACTCGCCAGCCAAGCGGGAAACTGCAAGCTGGATATCAATCCTGTCACCAGTGGATTTTTCCTCAACCCCACCTTGGACAGGCTGATGGTGCAATCCATGACATCGGTGAAGCCTGGATTTGACTGCAAGTTGCAGAAGGGTGATGAGATCGTGCAGATCAACACCCAGCTGGTGAAGGGGCAGAAGGCAAGGGTGGTGCAGGCCTATTGGAAGGGGTTAAAGCAAGATGCACCCGTCACATTCAAAGTGATGCGTGGTGGCAAGCCAATGACATTGATGCTGGAAGACTAACAAGCCGCTGCCCTGCAGCCGTCCTCAAGCACGGCACGCGCTCACATATGTTTGAACAAGGTCATGAACGGCTGACTGACGAGCAGCGTTTCCGGACGCTGCTTCAGCCGTACCGTGCCGCGCCCGCTATCGTCGCGGGTAATGCCGGCAATGGCTTTCAGATTGACAATCGTGGCGCGGTGGATCTGCTTGAAGGTGTTGCTATCCAGCCGTGGCAGCAACTCGCGCAACGAGCTGCGCAGCAGCGCCTCGCCTTCGGCGGTCATCACCGTGGTGTATTTCTGGTCGGCGCGGAAATACAGCACGTCATCGATTAGGATCAAGCGGGTTTCACGGCCGGCGCTGGCGGTGAGCCAGGTCAGCGGCTGCACCGTGCTGGCGGGTTGTGGCAGCGCGCCCAGTTTTTCCAGCAGGGCGGCCATCTGGGCCGCATCCGGCACGGCGTCGCGGGCTTGCAAGCGGGCCACGGTGGCATCCAGCCGTTCGGGTTTTACGGGTTTGAGCAGGTAATCCATCGCGCCACGTTCGAAGGCATCGATGGCGTATTGGTTGTAGGCGGTGACAAACACAATCTGCGTGCGCGGGCTGGCATCGGCGGCGGCGGCGGCGACCTCAAGCCCGGTCAGGCCGGGCATGCGGATATCGAGGAAGGCGACACTGGGTTGATGTTCGGCCAAGGCCTCCACCGCGCTGGCACCGTCTTCGCATTCTGCAACGATGCGCAGCGCCGGCCATGCGCGTGCCAATTCAGTCACCAGCGCTTGCCGCAACAGGGTTTCGTCTTCGGCGACGATGCAGGTGGGGGCATCAGACATTGGGCGTGACTCCGCTGGCGGGCACCGTGAGGGTTGCAGCCACGCCGCTGGGGAAGTTGGCGATCACCGACAGATTGGCCGCGCCGGCATAGCGCAAGCGCAGGCGTTCCCGCACGTTTTTCAGGCCGATGCCGGTCCCGCTGGTCTTGCTGTTGAAGCCTTCGCCATCGTCGGCCACCGTCACCGCCACTAGGCCGTCATCGCGGTGGGCGCGAATCCAAATCGTGCCGCCACCGGTGCGGGGTTCCAGTCCGTGCTTGATCGCGTTTTCAACCAGGGTCTGCAACATCATCGCCGGCAGCGGTGTGGCGCGCAGTGCTTCGGGGACTGCAACCTGTACGGCAAGGCGGTCACCCATGCGGATCTTCAGGATTTCAAGATAAGCCAGCGCCCGTTCCAATTCCGCACCCACGCTGGACATCTCGTCCTCGGCACTGGGCAGCGAGCGCCGCAAGTACTGGATCAAATGCCCCAGCATCGCCTCGGCGCGAGCGGGGTCGCTGCGCGTCAGCAGTTGCGCGCTGGCCAGCGTGTTGTACAGGAAATGCGGCTCCACCTGTGCATGCAGCAAATGCAGCTTGGCCTCGGTCAATTCCTTTTCAGTGGCCGTTTGCGCCACGCTGGCTTGTTCACTGCGCCGGCGCTCGCCAATACGGCGGGTGATCGCACGTGCAATGGCTTCGGCATTTTCGAAATTGATACCGTCATCGACCAAAAACCAATCGCTCCACGCCGGACTTTCGGGTTCGCAAATGAGCGTCACCCGGCCGCTGTCACCGGCGGGGGTGACAGTGGCCTGCAACAGGTTGTGCGAGGGAGCGAACCACAGCAACGGGTTCCAACGCCGCAGTGGCGGCTCGCCATACAAATGCGGCCGCGCCACCTTGGCTTTCACCTGCAAACTGTCCCGCGCGCTGCGCACAGCGTCCACCCCGGGTAGCTCGCGGATCGCGGCATCCACCAGGTCAAACGCTTCGCCGGCTTCCAGTGGAATTTCGATCAAGCGTTTCTGGCGGTTGTCCAAGGTCTCGTTGTCGATGCGTCCGGCAATCATGCGCACCCGGTGCAGGTGCGAAAACGCACCGGCAATCACCAGCCCCAACGTGCCGAATGCAAACAGCAGTATCGGTGCGGAGAAGTCGCCAATCAGTGGCAAGCTGGAGTACAGCGCCACCACCAACATCACCGCCATGCCCCAGGTGGTGGCAAGCCGCAGAATGAAAAACAGACGTTTGAACATGAGTGTTGGCAGGGTTGTCAAGTTGCGGGTGAGGATAGGGACGAGCGTTCGCTTGTGAAGTGTGGCTGCGATGAAACGCCGCCAGCTGCCGATGGATGGGACCTGGATCGGCTTGAATGTGTGTCAGAGTTTGCGCTGCTGCTGCCCCGCATTGTTCCGATGATGCAAGCTTGGCAGTGAAACCACCACAACGCATGAGGCGAACCATGTCCCGAAATCTCTATGTCACCCTGCCGGTGAAAGATGTGCAACGGAGTGTCCACTTCTTTGCCGCACTCGGCTTTGCATTCAATCCGAAATTCGCCAGTGACAATGGCGCGGCACTGATCATCAACGACACTACAACCGTCATGCTGGCAAGTGAAGCCTTCTTTTCCACGCTGACCAAAGTGCCGATCACGGATGCCCGCCAAGCCACGGAGGCGCTGTTCTCGCTCTCCCTGGATAGCCGTGCGGACGTGGATGATCTGATCCGCAAGGCCGTGGCTGCGGGTGCGGAAGAGGGGCACGATCCAGAGGACTACGGCTTCATGTACCAGCGCGCCTTTATTGATCTGGATGGTCACCAGTGGGGCGTGTTCCAGATGAACGCGGAAGAGTGACTGGCGCAAACAACAAAGCCACCCGCAGGTGGCTTTGTGCAAGCACTATCGGGTCAACTCAACGTGCGGCGGTGCGGTTGAAGTCGCGGCGCAGCCAGCTGTCGATCATGCGTTTCTCGTAGCGCAGCGGGTCGCTGTCGTTGATCATGCCGGAATTGACCATGAACGCCATGTCGGTGAGTTTGCGCTCGCCTTCCGCCACTACCGCGCCGCTGGCATCGGTTTCGCGGTATTTCACCGTCATCCGCGGCGGGTAGATGTCGCGGATCATGCGGATATTCTGGCGATCCAGCCCATGCCAAGGTTCATAGCGGCCGGCGCGCTGGATATCGACGATGGTCAATTCCAGTTTGTTGCCGGGTGCCAGTTGCTTGTCGGCTTGCTTGCGCATGTATTTGGCGAGCTGAATCAGCCAGTCACCCTGCGCCGATTCAAAGCGGTTGCCGCTGGCTTTGAGCTCGGTGAAGGTGGCCGGGTCGGCCCACGCCACGCTGACCGGGCCGTTGTCGGGCAGGGCACGCGGCGCATCCTTGGACAGCAGGGTGTTGCCAGCAACGGCGCTTCCGGCCATCGCCAACGTCAATCCAAGTGCGAGCAATTTGGTATTCATGTGCACTCTCCGTTGGGGGGATAAGGCCAGTGTGCCGCGTTGCACGGGCAGTGGCGAGGACCCCCGCAAAGGTCAGTCAGCCGGCGTTGCGTCTTGCGTTTCACTGTCCTGGAACCAGGCTTCCACCGTGCCACGCAGCTTCAAGGTCATCGGCATGCCACGGCGATCCAGTGAGCGCCCCGCCTGCACGCGAATCCAGCCTTCGCTGATGCAGTACTCCTCGACATTGGTGCGTTCGCTGCCGTTGAAACGGATGCCCACGCCGCGCTCCAGCAACGCGGCATCGTGAAATTTGCTGCGCGCGTCATTGGACAGGCGATCGGGCGGGGTATTGGTATTGGACATGGCCATGCTGCCGGCGTTCGGGGCCGACAGCATACAAGGTGCCGCTCAGCGCAGCTTGCGCGACACCGCGAAGAAGACCAGATTGCCCAGCCCCAGCGCGCCCACCAGCACCGCGATCACGCCGGGGGTGATTTCCTGCCAGCCGCGCAGGTCCACGATACCAAACCCCAGTGCCAGCGCCACCAAGGTGATGCCCCAGCGCAGCGATGCCAAGCGACGAGCGGTTTCATCGCCTTCCAGAATGCCGCGCACCAACGCCGGATCCCCGTTGCTGGCGACCAGTTGCTTGCGCACGCGGGCATCCACAACGGCTTTGATCGCATAGGTGATGCAGAGGAACAAGGTGATTGGAATGAGTAATACGAAATCCATGACGGTCTCCTGTGAGGGGGCGGCGGCCGCAGTGGCCGTTCGCTGCAAGAGATACGGCTGGGCCGCAGTCGGTTGCAGTGATGTGCGAAAATTTTTTTGAAACCAATTGCAACCAAACCCGCCTTCGGCGTATCCAGTGTGGGATGGAAGACGATCGTGCCCTCGTCGAAGCCGTCCTCGCCCGCCGCCCCGGTGCGTTCGAGCAATTGGTGCGCGACTACCAAGGGCTGTGTTGGCACGTGATCCAACGCATGGTGCAGCACCCGGAAGACACCCGCGAGCTGTGCCAGGACGCTTTCCTGCGCGTGCATCGCTACTTGCACCAATACCGTTTCGATAGCCCACTGAAATCGTGGATCGGGCAGGTGGCCTATGCGGTGGCCAAGCGCCATCTGGAGCGCAAGCGGATACTGCTGGCCGAACCGGCCGGCGATGACGATGGGCTGTCTTTGCTCGACAACATCGGCGATGGGTTCGATCTTGTCGCCACCTTCGCCGGTGCCGAAGCCGAGCGCGAACTGCATGCCGCGATCGAGCGCCTGCCGCCGCTGCAGCGCACACTCTTGACCCTGTATCACCTGGAAGAACTGCCGATCAGCGAGATTGCCCTGATCACAAGCCTGGCCGAAGGGACGATCAAAAGCCATCTGTTTCGCAGCCGCAATCAATTGCGCAAATTACTGGTTGAACCCATGGGAGTTGCCGCATGAACATCCACGACCACACGCCAGCCCACTCGCACGGCCGCAACGTGGACGGTATCGATGCACAGCGCTGGCAAGCACAGGAAGCCGCACGCCGGGGCGATCCCGCCGCCGATGCCGGCGATCTGCGCATCGCCAGTGCCTTGCGCCACGCACCGCCAGTGGACTTGCCGGTCGATTTTGCGGTGCAGATGGCGGGGTTGGCACGCACCTGGCAGCAAGCTTCCTGCGTGCTGGAACAACGCTTGCTGCGCGGGCTGCTGGTGGTATTTGCACTGTCGGCAGCGGTGGTGGTGGCTTGGTATGGCCGTGGTTGGGTAGCCGGCCTGAGCGTTGCATTACCCGGGGGTGGTGACGCACTGGGCTGGTGCGCGGCGGCGGCGCTATGCCTGTTGTGCAATTGGGCGCTGGGTGGGCTGCGACGGCGCGGGTTGCCGGTGGGCTGATCGCACAGAGGGGTTCCTTCCGTGTGCGTGGAAGGCAGCAGAAGACGCGGTACGCGCACACCTGCCGTAAACTTCGTGCATGTCATCTCCGCACGATTCCGCCCTGAACGCCCTCCTGTATCCGTTTGCAGAAGGCTTGCTGCACTGGCCGCAAGCCGCGCCGGTGTTGTTCCTGCGTGGCCGTGAAGGTGCGGCACTGCATGCGTTGCCCCACGCGGCACTGGTGGCCACCCAGCCGTTCAAGCCGGAAGCCGCACGGCTGGAGCGCATCGGCATCACACTGCTCGATGAAGAGGCCTTGCCTGCACACCACTACCCGCTGGTGTTGGTATTGCCGCCGCGGCAGCGCGAGGAAGCGCGCGCGTTGTTGGCGAAGGCGTGCCGGGCGCTCGCCGCCGATGGCGTGGTGGTGGCCGCAGTCAGTAATGACGAGGGCGCGAAGTCACGCGAGGCCGATCTCAAACACTTGGCAGGCAATGTCAGCACACTCAGCAAGTATCACTGCCGGGTGTTCTGGACGCGCCCGCAGGCCGCTTGGGAGGCCGCGCACATCGCGCAATGGGCACAGGCCGATGCGCCGCGGCGCCAGCCGTGCGCAGAGCTGCCGGCAGGCGCGTTCCACACGCGGCCGGGGGTGTTCGCCTGGGATCGCGTGGATGCCGCGTCGCGCATGCTGGCCAACGTGCTGCCGGCCACGCTGCGCGGCCGGGTGGCCGATTTGGGGGCGGGCTGGGGGTATCTGTCGATGCAGGTGTTGGCGCGCTGCCCGCACATCACCGCGTTGGATGTGTATGAAGCCGATGCCCGTGCGCTGGCCTTGGCGCAGCGCAACCTGGCCGATGCCCGCGTGCCGGTGCATTGCCATTGGCAGGATGTCGAACGCGGCGTGAGCGAGCGTTTCGATGCCATCGTCTGCAATCCACCTTTTCATGCCTTGGGGCGCGGTGATCGTCCCGACATCGGCCGTGCATTCATCGCTGCGGCCAGCGCAGCGCTCAAATCCGGTGGCCGCTTGTGGCTGGTCGCCAACCGCCATCTTCCCTACGAGGATGCGCTGGGCAGCGGCTTTGCGCAGGTGCGCAGCGTGGCGCAAGACGGCGGGTTCAAGATCATCGAAGCGGTGAAGGCATGAAGCTGGTCAAGCACCTTGCCAACCTCGGTTATGGCAGCCGCAAGGACGTGCAGTGGCTGTTTCGCGAAGGCCGCATCACCGACGCCGATGGCGACGTGCTGTACACCGATGATCCGGTCGATCACGCCAGCATTCGCATTGACGGCGAAGTGCTGGATCCGCCGTGCGGCATGTTGTTGATGCTCAATAAACCCACCGGCGTCACCTGTTCGACCAAGGATGCGGGGCGGGTGGTGTTCGATTTGTTTCCACCACGCTACCGCCAGCGTAGCCCGGCGCTGTCCACGGTGGGACGGCTGGATCGCGACACCTCGGGTCTGTTGTTGTTGACCGATGACGGGCAGCTGCTGCACCGGATCATTGCGCCCAAATCGAAATTATCCAAGGTCTATCTGGCCACGCTGGCGCAAGACTTGCGCGGCGATGAAGCCGCGTTGTTCGCCAGCGGCACGTTGCTGCTCGAAGGCGAAAGAACACCGCTGCTGCCGGCGGCGCTTGACGTGCTGGATGCCCGCACTGCCCGGCTGACCTTGCACGAAGGCCGCTACCATCAGGTGCGGCGGATGTTCGCGGCGATGGGCAATCACGTGGCCGCGCTGCATCGCGAACGTATCGGTGGGCTGCTGCTTGCAGATTTGCCGGAAGGGCAGTGGATACCGTTGGATGACACCGCACGTGCGAGGTTGTTTGCGGTCAGTTAATGGCAAGGCAGCATGGTAAAGCCGGGATGTCACTGCCGTGCCATGGTGGCTACTCGGCTCCTGCGAACATCCTGTTCGAGTCGCCGCCGCAGCAACGCCACGGCAGCGGCATCACTGGGTGGATTCAGTCGTGCTCCGATAGCAGCTTGCGAAAGCCTTCCACGGCCAATGCCTGCATGGTTGCGATATTGCGTTCGATGATGGCATCGGGATCCGGGTACGCGGCCACGGCGCGGTCGATGCTGGCTTCGCGCAACAGGTGCAGGATCGGGTACGGTGCGCGGTTGGTCAGGTTGGCCGCATCGTCCGCTGCACTGTCGGCGAACTGGTAGTCGGGGTGGAAGCTCGCCACTTGCAGCACACCGTCCAGATCCATCGCCTCGATCAGCGCATCGGCGGTATCCAGGAAATCGTTGTAGTCGAGGAAGTCGGTCAACACCTGCGGGTGTACCAGCAGCGTTGTGTCGATGCTGTCCTCGGCGCTGTCATGCAGCAGGGCGAGTTCTTCACCCAGTTGCTCCAGCAGGGCGCGCTCGGTGCTGGCATCGCTGATCACGATCCGCACCTGATGCTTCACATACACTGATTTGGCGAACGGGCACAGATTCAGCCCAATCACTGCACGCTCCAGCCAGCGGCGGACGTCGGCTTCAATCATCGCGGCATCAGCAGCAACGTTTTGCGGCATCGGTATCAGTCCCGGCGGATGAGCGCTTGCGCGAATCAATCACGGAAATTGTCGAACTGCAACGGCAGCTCGAAGTCCTGCCCTCGCAGCAGCGCCATCGCCGCCTGCAAGTCGTCGCGCTTCTTGCCGGTCACGCGTAGCTTGTCGCCATTGATTTGCGAATCGACTTTCAGTTTGGCGTCCTTGAGCGCGGCCTGGATTTTCTTCGCCAATTCGCGTTCGATGCCTTGCTTCACGGTGATCTTCTGGCGTGCGCCGGCAAGGTTGGTGTCAATGTCGCCAAACTCCAGGCAACGCACGTCGATTTTTCGCGCAATCAAGCGTGCACGCAGGATGTCGGTCATCTGCTGCAATTGGAAATCACTGGGCGCGGACTGGGTGATGACGTTGTCCTCGCGCAGGAATTTGGCATCCACGCCTTTGAAGTCAAAGCGCGTGGTCAGCTCGCGGCTGGCTTGATCCACCGCATTGGTGAGCTCGTGGGTATCTACTTCAGAAATGATGTCAAAGGAAGGCATGGCATTGGACAGGGGTGACGAAACCGGAAGGGTACCGCATGCTGACGGCATGACCGAGCCCAACCATGCACCCCATTCCCGCGCCGTTTGGCTGATGCTGGCGGCGGTGGGCCTGTTTGCGTTGATGGATGCCGGCTTGAAATTGCTGTCGGCGCATTACCTGCCGTTCCAAGTGGCGACATTGCGCGGGGTGGCCTCGCTGCCGTTGGTGCTGGTGTGGGCGTTGTTCACGCAGGGATGGCGGCCGCTGCTGCGGGTGCGTTGGCCCTTGCATCTGCTGCGTGGGGTGCTGGGCGTGGGCATGATGGCCAGCTTTGTGTATGCGCTGAAGCGGCTGCCGCTGTCCACGGCGTATTCCATCTTTTTTGTCGCGCCGCTGCTGATCGCCGCGCTGTCAGTGCCGTTTTTGGGTGAAAAAGTCGGCCCGCGCCGCTGGGCGGCGATTGCCGTGGGCCTGCTGGGCGTGTTGGTGGTGCTGCGGCCGACCGGCGCCGGGATGATGTCCTTGGCCGGGTTGGCGGTGTTGTTGGCGGCGGTGGGGTATGCGGTGTCGGCGATCACCGTGCGGGTGCTGGCGCGCACGGATTCCAATCAGGCTATGGTGGTCTGGCTCTTGGCCTTGATGGCGCTGGGGGCGGGCAGTTTGGCGTGGCCCGGCTGGCAGCCATTGCAGGCCGAGCATACATGGATCGTGGCCGGCATTGGCGTGGTGGGCACGCTGGGCCAATACGCCATTACCGAGGCCTTCCGCCATGGTGAGGCCTCGCTGATTGCGCCGCTGGAATATTCCGCACTGGTCTGGGGCGTGGCGCTGGATCTGGCGCTGTGGGGTGTATTGCCGGATGGCGTGACGTGGCTGGGGGCCGCCATCATCATTGGCAGCGGCCTGTATTTGCTGCATCGCGAAAAGGGCAAGCCGCATCTGGAAGCCGAGCACCCCTGATTAATACAGGGTAAAAACAAGCTTATACTTCAAGATGGATGCCGGGTTGGCAAAAAATTTCCTCGACACACAAAATATCCGGGTAAAATAAAACAATCGCAACACGATGATTTGTTCCTGTCATCTGGATGTGGCAACGTGGCGGCTTCACCCTAGAACACCGGAGCCGGCCATGGCCGAATTGAAGGAAGCCCGCGTCCCCGATATCGGCGGACACGGCGATGTCCCCGTCATCGAATTGCTGGTCAAGCCCGGCGATACCGTCGGCAAAGATCAGGGCTTGGTGACGTTGGAATCGGACAAGGCGACCATGGAGGTGCCATCCCCCTTTGCTGGCGTGATCAAGGAGCTCAAGGTCAAGCTGGGCGATAATGTGTCCGAGGGTGGCTTGGTGGCGATCATCGAGGTGGCTGCAGATGCCGCAGATGCCGCAGCGCCGGCAGCGGCCCCCGCTGCAGTTGCAGCGCCCGTCCCAGCGCCATCGAAGCCCGCGGTGGCTGCCGCACCGGCGCCGGTGGCGGTTGTGGAAAGTGGCGCGCCAGTGCCCGCACGTGCGCCCGTCGCTGAACCCGGCCAGCCGGGCATTCCGCCGATGCGCTTTGAGGCCGACGCCGTGTTGCCGGCCAAGGTGCCGTATGCCAGCCCAGCCGTGCGCTTGTATGCGCGCGAGCTGGGTGTGGATTTATTGCAGGTCAGTGGGCGTGGCCGAAATGGCCGCATCAGCCGAGAAGATGTCCAGCACCATGTGAAAGCGGTGATGTCCGGTGCGCTGCAGGACCTTGCCCCGGCAGTGCCGGTGGCAGCGGGTGGTGGGCTCAGCTTGCTGCCGTGGCCAAAGGTTGATTTCGCCAAATTTGGCGCAATTGAAAGCAAGCCGCTGTCACGGATCCAGAAAATTTCCGGCGCCAATCTTGCGCGCAATTGGGCAATGATCCCGCACGTCACCCAGTTCGACGAGGCCGATATCACCGCACTGGAAGAGCTGCGCGTGAGCTTCAACAACGAAAATGCAAAAGCGATTGCGGCAGGCAAGGGCAGCAAGCTGACCATGCTGGCTTTCCTGATTAAGGCGTGCGTGGCGGTGTTGCAGAAATACCCCACCTTCAATGCCTCGCTGGATGGCGACAATCTCGTGCTCAAACAGTATTTCCACATCGGGTTTGCGGCGGACACGCCGAATGGCTTGGTGGTGCCGGTGCTGCGCGATGCCGATCAAAAAGGCGTGGCGCAGATCGCCAGGGAAATGGGCGAGCTGGCGGCGCTGGCACGCGATGGCAAGCTCAAGCCCGAGCAAATGCAGGGGGGCTGTTTCACGATCAGCTCACTGGGCGGCATCGGTGGCACCAAGTTCACTCCGATCATCAATGCGCCGGAAGTGGCCATCTTGGGGGTATCGAAGTCTGAAATTAAGCCGGTGTGGGATGGCAAGGCGTTCCAGCCCAAGCTTATGCTGCCGTTGTCGCTGAGCTACGACCATCGCGTGATCGACGGCGCTGCCGCCGCACGCTTCACCAGCTACCTGGGACAACTGCTGGCCGACTTGCGTCGGGCCATGCTGTAAGGAGAAGGTGCATGGCAGACATTGAAAGCAAAGTGCCCGATATCGGCAGTCACGGTGGCGTACCGGTGATCGAGTTGTTGGTCGCAGTCGGCGATACGGTGAAGAAAGACCAGGGCTTGGTGACGTTGGAATCGGACAAGGCCACCATGGAAGTGCCGGCGGTAGCCGATGGCGTGATCAAGGCGCTGAAGGTGAAGCTGGGCGATAGCGTGTCGGAAGGTGCGGTGATTGCGGTGATTGAGCGTGCGGCGAGCGAAGTTGCACCGCAGGCAGCAGCGTCCGCGCCGGTATCGGCCAAGGCAGCGGCGTCAGTACCGGCTGCTGCGCAGGCAACTTCCGCTCCGCAAGCCGCCACCGCCTCCGGCCGCAAAGCCGATATCGAATGCGCGATGGTGGTGATTGGCGCCGGCCCGGGCGGCTATACCGCCGCGTTCCGTAGCGCCGATCTGGGGCTGGATACCGTGCTCATCGAACGCTATGCCAACTTGGGTGGCGTCTGCCTCAACGTGGGGTGCATTCCCTCGAAAGCCTTGCTGCATGCCGCCGATGTGATCGAGCAGGCCAGTCATGCCAGCGATTACGGCGTGGACTTTGGCAAGCCCAAGCTCAACATCGACAAGCTACGCAGCTACAAGGACAGCGTGGTGGGCCAGCTGACCAAGGGCCTGGCCGGCATGGCCAAGCAGCGCAAAGTGCGGATGGTGCAGGGCACGGCCAGGTTCGTGTCGGCCAATGAGCTGGAAGTCACCACTGCCGATGGTGCAACCCAATTGCTGCGTTTCGAGCAATGCATCATTGCCGCCGGCAGCCAGCCGGTGAAACTGCCGGCGTTCCCGTGGGACGACCCGCGCATCATGGATTCCACCGACGCACTGAATCTGGCCGAGGTGCCCAAGAAGCTGCTGGTGGTGGGCGGCGGCATTATTGGTTTGGAAATGGCCACGGTCTATCGTGCGCTGGGCAGCGACGTCACCGTGGTCGAATTCATGTCGCAGTTGATGCCGGGCGCGGATGCCGACTTGGTCAAACCGCTGGCCGAGCGCTTGAAAAAGCAGGGCGTGGCGGTGCATCTGAAGACCAAAGTGGTGGATGCCAAGGCGCAGAAAAACGGCATCAGTTGCAATTTCGAAGGTGAGTCCATTCCCGCCGGCAAGCTGTTCGATCGCGTACTGGTATCGGTGGGGCGCAGCGCCAACGGCGGCAAACTCGACGCCGACAAGGCCGGTGTCGCGGTGGGCGAGCGCGGGCTCATTCCCGTGGATGCGCAGATGCGCACCAATGTGCCGCATATCTTCGCCATTGGTGATTTGGTTGGCCAGCCGATGCTGGCGCACAAAGCCACCCACGAGGGCAAATTGGCGGCAGAAGTGGCCGCCGGCGAGAAGAAAGAATGGGTGGCGCGGGTCATCCCCAGCGTGGCCTACACCGACCCGGAAATTGCATGGGTGGGTGTGACGGAAACCGAGGCCAAGACCAAGGGCTTGAAGGTGGGCGTAGGCAAGTTCCCGTGGGCGGCCTCGGGTCGCGCGATTGGGCTGTCGCGTACCGAAGGTTTCACCAAACTGATTTTCGATGAGGACAGCCATCGCGTGATTGGTGGCGGCATTGTCGGCGTGCATGCCGGTGAGCTGATTTCCGAAGTCGCGTTGGCGATCGAAATGGGCTGCGAAGGCCACGATATCGGCCACACCATCCATCCGCACCCCACGCTGGGTGAATCGGTGGGAATGGCGGCCGAGGTCTATGACGGCAGCATCACCGACTTGTATATCCCGAAGAAACGCGGTTGATGCAAAGCGAAGCCCCGGCCGGGGATGGGCCGGGGCTTCGGGGGCACCCGCTGGGAATCGGACGAGGAAGGAGCGGGCGCGAGGGGTAAGACCGACGGCCACGGATGGAGTTCCAACAAATTTTGGCAGCTTATGGCGGTTGCCGTGGGCAAAGTGCGGCTGCTATAATTCGGGGGCTTCGCGGGGTGGTTTTTTGTAATGCTCCTGTGAATAGCGCTAAACTTTTGTTTTTGCTTGGAATGTTCGCGTGCAGAACTCCACCGGCGCGGGCTGGCGGATGGCGCTGCGGGTGGTGGCGGTTCAAGCCATTGCCGTGCTGGCGGCCTCCGTGGTCTGCTTGATCAATAGCCCCAGTGCTGCTTTGGCGGCACTGGCCGGTGGCGGGGCGCTGACACTGGGTAGCCTGGTGGCTGCCTGGGGGGCATTTGCAGGTGGCGTGGCAGGTGCTGGGACAGCGCTGGGGCGCTTGTTGCTGGGGATGCTCGCAAAGTGGTTGGTGGTCATCGTGGGTTTGTATCTGACGATGGCGGTGTGGCGGTTGCCGGCGGTGCCGGCGCTGGCCGGGGCAGCAATCGCTGCGGCGGCCATGGTGGTTTCGATGAGATTCGTGGCACAGCGCAGTACGACGAGGATGAACGCGTGATCTTGGAAGCAATGGGGTTGGCACCCGAAGGTGGCGAAGGTGGCGATGGCCTGACCGGCTATATCGTTCACCATTTGACCCACAACACCAAGCAGTTTGCGTTCGGCACGGTGCATATGGACTCGTGGATCGTAGCGCTGGCGCTGGGTCTGCTGTCCTGCCTGTGGCTGTGGTACTACGCCCGCAAGGCGACCTCGGGCGTGCCCGGCAAGGGGCAGGCCTTTGTCGAGCTGGTGGTCGAGTTTGTCGATTCGCAAGTCAAGGACACCTTCCATGGCGACCGCCGCTTCATCGCGCCGCTGGCGCTGACCATCTTCGTGTGGGTGGTGTTCATGAACACCATGGACTTGTTGCCGCTGGATATCCCCAGTGCCGCCGTGCAGGCCGTGGCGGGCACGGAAGTGATGCATCACACCTACCTGCGTTGGGTGCCCACTGCTGACGTCAACACCACGTTTGCGATGTCGATCACCGTGTTCTTGCTGATCATTTATTACTCGATCAAGGCCAAGGGCGGTTGGGGCTTCACCAAAGAGCTGTTTACCGCCCCATTCCACGCCGAGGGCACGGTCGCCAAAATCGTGCTGGCCATCCCCAACTTGTTCCTGAACCTGGTCGAATACCTGTCCAAGCCGGTCAGCTTGGGGATGCGACTGTTCGGCAATATGTACGCTGGCGAGCTGGTGTTCATGCTGATTGCAGGCCTGTTTGCCTCGTGGGTCACCTTTATCCCGGGCGTCATTTTTAACTCGGTGTGGGCGATCTTCCACATCCTGATCATCCTGTTGCAGGCCTTCATCTTCATGGTACTCACCGTTGTCTATCTGGCGATGGCGCATGAGCATCATTGATTGACCGCCTCGCTGATTAACGCACCACCGTTTTCGCTACACACATTTCATCGCGTCATCCTTTCTTTTCACCACAAGCAAGAAACCGGAGATTCACCATGGAAGCACTCGCCAACGTTCAGGCCTTCACCGCCGTTGCTATCGGCATCATCGTCGGCCTGGGTGCGCTCGGCGCCGCCCTTGGCATTGGCATCATGGGCAGCAAGTTCCTTGAAGCCGCTGCGCGTCAGCCAGAATTGGTGCCGATGCTGCAGGGCCGCATGTTCCTGCTGGCCGGCCTGATCGACGCTGCGTTCCTGATCGGCGTGGGCGTGGCCATGATGTTCGCGTTCGCCAACCCGCTGCTGGCCGCCGTCAAGGCCGCTGCTGGCGCCTGATCGCGCTGCACCAACACTGTTGGCGGCCAAAGGCTGCCGGCAGTGGCAACAAGGCGCCGCGGCATGTCGCCGTGGCGCAGCCTTTGAAAAGTCCACGCGAATGGGCTTGTTCAATCCGCAGGTCATGACATGAATCCGAATATCACCCTGCTGGGCCAGATGATCAGCTTTGCGTTTCTCATCTGGTTCACCGTCAAGTTCATTTGGCCGCCGCTGATGCAGGCGATCGAAGAGCGTCAGCAGAAAATCGCCGAAGGGTTGGCGGCTGCCGACAATGCGCAGAAAAATCTGGCGCAAGCGCAAGACAAGGTTGCCGAAGAACTCAAGGCTGCGCGTGGCAAGGCCAACGAGATCATCGAGCAGGCCCATCAGCGTGCAAACCAGTTGATCGACGCCGCCAAGGCCGACGCGATTGCCGAAGGCAGCCGCCAGAAAGCACTGGCCGAGGCCGAGATCGAGGCTGCCGCCAACCGCGCCAAGGAAGACCTGCGCAAGCAAGTGTCTGCACTGGCCGTGTCTGGTGCCGAAAAACTGCTGATGCGCGAAATCGACGCCAACGCCCACAAGGCGCTGATCGACGATCTGGCTGCGCAGCTGTAAGGGCCGACCCATGAGCCAGGCCCTGACCCTTGCCCGTCCCTACGCTCGCGCCGCGTTTGCCATTGCGCGCGAGGCGGGCGCACTGCCTGCATGGTCAAGCGCGTTGGCGTTTGCCGCGCGTGTTGCCGCCGACCCGCAGATCGCAGGTTTACTGGGTAATCCCAAGCTGACGCGCGCGGACACTGTGACTTTGCTGGCACCGGAGGGTGCAAGTGAGGTGTTTGGCGATTTCCTCGCCCTGCTGTTCGACAATCGTCGACTGCCGCTGCTGCCTGAAATTGCAGGCTTGTTTGATGAGCTGCGGTTCGAGGCGGAACGTACCGTGAAGGCACGGGTCACCTCGGCGGTCGTACTGCCGGCGGCCGAGCTGGAGACGATCAAGAGCGCACTCAAGCGCCGTTTCGGGCGCGAAGTTGAAGTCGAAACTGCCGTGGATGCCAGCTTGATTGGTGGTGCGGTGATCGACGCTGGCGACATCGTCATCGATGGTTCGCTGAAGGGCAAGCTGGGCCGCCTGCAAGCGGCGCTGGCGCACTAAATTTCGTTAGCAAATTTTTTATTGAATGTGGTTCGCGGCGACGCGAACACCAAGGAAACCAAGATGGCCACCACCACGCTCAACCCGTCCGAAATCAGCGAACTGATCAAGACCCGCATCGAGAAGGTCAAGCTCGCCGCCGAAGCGCGTAACGAAGGCACCGTGACCTCGGTGTCCGACGGCATCGTGCGCATCCACGGCTTGGCCGATGTGATGCAGGGCGAAATGATCGAGCTACCCAACAGCACTTTCGCGCTGGCGCTGAACCTGGAGCGCGACTCGGTGGGCGCGGTGGTATTGGGTGATTACGAACACCTGCGTGAAGGCGATGTAGCCAAAACTACCGGCCAGATCCTCTCGGTGCCGACCGGCCCGGAGCTGCTGGGTCGCGTGGTCAATGCGTTGGGTGAAGCCATCGATGGTAAGGGCCCGATTGATGCCAAGACCTCGGCCCCGGTGGAATGCATCGCACCCGGCGTGATCTGGCGCAAGTCGGTCAGCCAGCCGGTGCAGACCGGCTACAAGTCGGTGGACAGCATGATCCCGATCGGCCGTGGCCAGCGCGAGCTGATCATCGGTGACCGTCAGACCGGCAAGACCGCGATGGCGATCGACGCGATCATCAACCAGAAAAATTCTGGCATCAAGTGCATTTACGTGGCGATTGGTCAGAAGAATTCGACGATTGCCAACATCGTACGCAAGTTGGAGCAGTACGGTGCAATGGCCTACACCACGGTGGTGGCGGCCTCGGCGTCGGAATCGGCGGCAATGCAGTACATCAGCGCCTACTCTGGCTGCACCATGGGTGAGTACTTCCGTGACCGTGGCGAAGACGCGCTGATCATCTACGACGATCTGTCCAAGCAAGCCGTGGCCTACCGTCAAATCTCGCTGCTGCTGCGTCGCCCACCGGGCCGCGAAGCGTATCCGGGCGATGTGTTCTACCTGCATAGCCGTCTGCTGGAACGCGCCGCGCGCGTGTCCGAAGACTACGTCGAGAAGTTCACCAACGGCGAAGTCAAGGGCAAGACCGGTTCGTTGACCGCGCTGCCGATCATCGAAACCCAGGCCGGCGACGTGTCCGCATTCGTGCCGACCAACGTGATCTCGATCACCGACGGCCAGATCTTTCTGGAAACCGATCTGTTCAACGCTGGTATCCGCCCGGCCGTCAACGCCGGTATCTCGGTGTCGCGCGTGGGTGGTGCAGCGCAGACCAAGATCATGAAGAAGCTGTCCGGCGGCATTCGTATCGCGCTGGCGCAATACCGTGAGCTGGCCGCGTTCGCGCAGTTCGCCTCCGACCTCGACGATGCCACCCGCAAGCAGTTGGAGCGTGGCCAGCGCGTGACCGAGCTGATGAAGCAGAAGCAGTACGCGCCGATGTCGGTGGCCGAACAGGCACTGTCGATCTATGCGGTGGACAAGGGCTATATGGATGATGTGCCGGTGGCCAAGATCGGCGCGTTTGAAGATGCCCTGCACGCACACTTCGCCAACACTGCGTCTGAATTGATGCAGAACGTGGCCACCAGTGGCGACTGGAACGACGACATCGAAGCCGCTTACAAGAAGGGCATCGAAGAGTTCGTGGCAACGGGTACCTGGTAACTGGTAGGAGCGCCCCAAGGGCGCGACTCAGATCGCGGCCACAGGCCGCTCCTACACGAAGCGAGATTGAGCATGGCCGGCGGCAGAGAAATCAAAACCAAGATCAAGAGCGTGCAAAACACCCGCAAGGTGACGCGCGCGCTGGAAATGGTCTCGGCTTCCAAAATCCGCAAGGCACAAGAGCGGATGAAGCAGTCGCGTCCGTATGCGCGGGCGATGAAGCAGTTGATCGGGCATTTGGCGCAGGCCAATTCCGAATACCGGCACCCGTACTTGATCGAGCGTGGCCAGATCAAGCGCGTCGGTTACATCATCGTGTCGTCGGATCGCGGCCTGGCCGGCGGTCTCAACAACAACATGTTCCGCAAGTTGTTAGTGGAGTTCCGCCAGTGGCAAGAAAAGGGCGTGGACATCGATGTGGTGACCATCGGCCAGAAGGCGTCGGTGTTCTTCCGGCGGATCAAAGTGGACATGCTGGCGTCGGTGACCCATCTAGGCGATACCCCGAAGGTCGAGCAGCTGGTGGGTGTGATCAAGGTGATGCTGGATGCCTACACCGCCGGTACGGTGGATAAGGTGTTCTTGTCGTACAACGACTTCATCAACACCATGACCCAAAAGGCCACCTTCGACCAATTGTTGCCGTTGCCGGCTGCCGAGACGCAAGTGGCCAAGCACGATTGGGATTACCTGTACGAGCCCGATGCGGAAACCGTGCTGGATCATGTGCTGACCCGCTACGTTGAATCCTTGGTGTATCAGGCGGTGATGGAAAACGTCGCCTCTGAACATGCTGCGCGCATGGTGGCGATGAAGGCTGCAAGCGATAACGCAACCAAGATGATCGATACCTTGAATCTGGTCTATAACAAGGCCCGTCAAGCGGCGATCACGCAAGAAATTTCGGAAATCGTCGGCGGCGCTGCGGCGGTGTAACAGCTTCTGTAGGAGCGGCCCCTGGCCGCGACCTGCGAATCGCGCGCACGGCGCGCTCCTACAATAGATATCGAGATTCAGAGGAAATAACCATGAGCAACCAGGGCAAAGTCGTACAGATCATCGGCGCGGTCGTTGACGTCGAGTTCCCGCGCGAGAGCGTGCCGAAGGTGTATGACGCGCTGAAGGTGCAAAACACCAGCATCACGCTGGAAGTGCAGCAACAGCTGGGCGATGGCGTGGTGCGCTGCATTGCGCTGGGCTCCACCGATGGCTTGAAGCGCAACCTGCTGGCCGACAACACTGGCCGTGCGATTTCGGTGCCGGTGGGTATCGGCACGCTGGGCCGCATCATGGACGTGCTGGGCAACCCGATTGACGAGGCCGGCCCGGTCGCCGCAGACACCACATGGGAAATCCATCGCGCAGCGCCTTCGTATGAAGACCAGGCATCGACCACCGAGCTGCTGGAAACCGGCATCAAGGTGATCGACCTGATGTGCCCGTTCGCCAAGGGCGGCAAGGTTGGCCTGTTCGGCGGCGCCGGCGTGGGCAAGACCGTGAACATGATGGAGTTGATCAACAATATCGCGACCGAGCATAGCGGTCTGTCGGTGTTTGCCGGTGTGGGTGAACGTACCCGCGAAGGCAACGACTTCTATCACGAAATGCAGGAATCGGGCGTCGTCAACGTGCAGGAGCACGCCAAGTCCAAGGTGGCGATGGTGTACGGCCAGATGAACGAGCCGCCGGGCAACCGCCTGCGCGTGGCGCTGACCGGCCTGACCATGGCCGAGTACTTCCGCGACGAAGGCCGCGACGTGCTGCTGTTCGTGGACAACATCTACCGCTACACCCTGGCCGGTACCGAAGTGTCGGCGCTGCTGGGCCGCATGCCGTCGGCGGTGGGCTACCAGCCGACCCTGGCCGAGGAAATGGGCGTCCTGCAGGAGCGCATCACCTCCACCAAGACCGGTTCGATCACCTCGATCCAGGCAGTGTACGTGCCCGCGGACGACCTGACCGACCCGTCGCCGGCGACCACCTTCGCCCACCTCGACGCCACCGTCGTGCTGAGCCGCAACATCGCCTCGCTGGGCATCTACCCGGCGGTCGATCCGCTGGACTCGACCTCGCGCCAGCTGGACCCGAACGTGATCGGCAACGAGCACTACGAGACCGCGCGCCGCGTGCAGTCCACGCTCCAGAAGTACAAGGAGCTGAAGGACATCATCGCGATCCTCGGCATGGACGAGCTGTCGGAAGAAGACAAGCAAGCGGTGGCGCGTGCACGCAAGATCGAGCGCTTCTTCAGCCAGCCGTTCACCGTGGCCGAAGTGTTCACCGGCTCGAAGGGCAAGTACGTGCCGCTGAAGGAGACCATCCGCGGCTTCAAGGGCATTGTGGACGGCGACTACGACCACCTGCCGGAACAGGCGTTCTACATGGTGGGTTCGATCGACGAGGCTGTCGAAAAAGCCAAGAAGCTGGCGGCGTAAGGAATCATCATGGCATCCACCTTCCGTTGCGACATCGTCAGTGCCGAAGCCGAGATTTTCCACGGCGAGGCCGAGCTGGTTGTGGCGACCGGTGAACTCGGCGAGCTGGGCATCGCGCCCAAGCATGCGCCGCTGATCACCCGCCTGAAGCCGGGCAAGGTTGTGGTGACCTTGGCCGGCGGCGAGAAATTGGACTTCGCCATTTCCGGCGGCATTCTGGAAGTGCAGCCGACGGTGGTGACGGTACTGGCCGATACTGCGGTGCGCGCCGATGAAATCGACGAAGCCGCGGTGCGCACAGCCAAGGAAGAAGCCGAACGCATCCTTGCCCGGCGTGGTGAAGCGATGGAAATTGCCGAAGCGCAGCAACGTCTGGCCGAAGTCACCGCGCAGTTGCAGGCGCTGGAGCGTCTGCGCAAGAATCTCAAGCACTGATCACCGGTCACGGCGGTGGACGGGTTTTGCAAAGCGCCGGCACTCGCCGGCGTTTTTTATGCGCCACATCGTGGTTTGTTCAGCCAGGGTATGTTTGGTGGTGCGATGATTCCAACCATCGCCTGATGAGGAGAGTCACCATGTTGCGCCCCTTGCGTCTGCTCGCTGCAACGATATTGATGACATCCCTGTTGGGTTTGACAGCCTGTGCCAGTGGTCCTGCCGTGCGTACCGACCATGACCCCACTGCCAATTTCGGCCAGTACCAGACATGGGGTTTCTATCAGCCAATTGCGATGGAGCAGTCTGGCTATTCCAGCTGGATTTCCGAGCGTATCCGCGCCGATGTACAAAAAGAAATGGAAGCACGCGGTTATCGCTTTGCCACGAGCGGGGCCGACCTGCTGGTGAATTTCCAAGGCGTGGTGGAAGACAAAACCGCCGTATGGACGGTGCCGCGCAGCGACACCGAGTGGTTCTACAGCTATCGTCACAAAGCCTATGTCGCGGTACCGATTTGGTATGACGAAACCCAAGTGTCGCGCTACAAGGAAGGCACGTTGACCGTGGATTTGGTGGACGGTAAACGCAATCGCATGGTGTGGACGGGCTCGGCCAGCAATCCGGTACGATCCAAACAAAAGCCAGAACAGAAATTGAGTGAAATCGATGCGGCCATCACTGGCATCTTTGCCAAGTATCCGCATAAAGCGAGTGGGATGTAAGCGTGGCGCATGCCTGGCAAAACAAAAAACCACCGGCTTGCTGCCGGCGGTTTTTGTTGCAACAGCAATGCCATATTAAAATTTCGGCTTGTCGTCGCTCGCGTTGTAGCGCTCGATCGCCTCGATAATGATCTTACGCGCCTCGGCAACGCCGTCCCAACCATCCAGTTTCACCCACTTGCCGTCTTCCAGATCCTTGTAGTGCTCGAAGAAGTGGCCGATGCGCTGTAGCCAGTGCTTGCTGACTTTGGCGATATCGTCGATGTGGCTGTAGCCGTTGAACACTTTGTCCACCGGTACGGCGAGGATTTTTTCGTCGCTGCCGGCCTCATCGCTCATTTTCAGCACACCCACCGGGCGGCAACGAATCACCGAGCCGGGCACCAGCGGCAGCGGCAGGATCACCAGCACATCGGCCGGATCGCCATCGCCACACACGGTGTACGGCACATAGCCGTAATTGCACGGGTAGCGCATCGGCGTGGACAGGATGCGATCCACGAAGATCGCGCCCGAGGCTTTATCCACCTCGTACTTGACCGGCTCGGCATCCTTCGGGATTTCGATGACTACATTGATTTCATCCGGCGGGTTGTTGCCGGTGGGGACAAGATCCAGACCCATTGCGTCGTGCTCCAGCGTGCGTGCCGCGCCCGGTTGGGCGCGGCGATGATTGAGGGGGAGTGAGTACATTTTAGCGGAGCGCGGCGGCGAAAGATGACGCTGGGCGAACCGGCTGGCTTGACGGGCACAGTTGAAGTGCGCATGATTAATGCGCATACAAGGGAGTCATGTCATGCGCATTCGAGAGCGTTACGCCGGTTACGGCAAGCGTGCCACCAATGTCAGTATCAATCAGGGCTTGCTGGAAGACGCCAAGGCGCTGGAGATCAACTTGTCTGCCACGCTGGAACGTGCGCTGGATGCCGAAGTGCGTGCACGCAAACGTGCCAAGTGGCTGGAAGAAAATCGCGAGGCGATCGCCGCCTACAACGCACGTATCGAGCGGGATGGGCTTGCCGGTGATCATGTGCGTGCGTTCAAGGCTGCACTCAAGGCGTCGTCTGCTGCATGAATCAATTTTGCGCGTATGTGAATGCGGATGCCGCATCCAAGCGCACCATTCCATACTGGCTGATCGTGCAAAGTGATTTGATCGATGCCACCCAGTCGCGCGTGGTTGTACCCTTGATTGCACCGCAACTGGCGGGGCCTTTGGTGGCAAGGCTGATGCCGGTGCTGATGGTTGCAGGCAAGCGGCTGGTGATGGATGCAGCGCAGATCACCAATGTGCCGATGCAGATGCTTGGCAGGCATGAGGCGGATTTGTCGGCCGAACGCCTGACCATCCTTGCGGCTCTCGACATGCTGATCTCGGGGATATGACCGTGGCCAATACGCTGCGCATCGCAATGGCGCAATTTGATTTTCCGGTGGGCGATGTGGCCGGCAATGCCGCACGCATTCTCGATGGGATCACCACTGCACGCGACGAGTACGGCGCGGATGTGGTGCTGTTTCCGGAGTTGGCGCTGTCGGGTTATCCGCCCGAGGATTTGTTGTATCGCCCAAGTTTTCTGCGCGAATGCGAGCAGGCCATCCAGCGCATTGCTGCCAGCGTGCAGGGGATCACCGCAGTGGTGGGTTGGCCGCAGCCTGCGGGTGCGGTGGTGTATAACGCCGCCAGCGTGCTGCGCGATGGCGTCATCGAGCAGACCTACCGCAAGCGCGAGTTGCCCAACTATGCGGTGTTTGATGAGCGCCGTTATTTCGATGTCGATCCGGACCGCGAGGATTGCGTATTCCAAATCAACGGCATTGATGTCGGCGTGGTGATTTGCGAAGACCTGTGGTTTGCCGAACCCATCGCCAGTACCGTCGCCAAGGGCGCGCAACTGGTGCTGGTGCCCAATGCCTCGCCGTATGAGCACGACAAGCATGCCCAGCGCGATGCGTTGCTGGTGCAGCGCGCGCGCGAGACTGGTGCCGGGATTGCCTACCTCAATGTGGTGGGTGGGCAGGATGCCTTGGTCTTCGATGGCGCATCGGTGGTGTGCGATGGCGACGGCAGCGTGCATCCGGCGGCGGTGGCATTTGAAGAGCAGTGGCTGGTGGTGGAGTTTGATGCCGAAGCAAAGCGTTTTGCGCCCCTGCAATGGACGGTGGACGGCGATGAAAGCCGCGACGCGCTGGCGTGGCGGGCGGTGGTGCGTGGCACCCGCGATTACTGCGCAAAGAACGGCTTCAAGCAGGCGTGGGTGGGGCTGTCGGGTGGCATTGATTCTTCGGTCGTGTTGGCCATTGCGGTGGATGCACTGGGCGCGGAGAACGTGACAGCCGTGCGCATGCCCTCACGCTTTACGGCGGGGCTGTCCAATGATCTGGCGCAGGAACAATGTGATGCGATGGGCGTGAAGTTGCTGGCGCTGCCCATCGAAACCCCATTCCAAGGCTATTTGAATGCGCTGGCCGAGGTGTTTGCCGGCAAGCCTGCTGATGTCACCGAAGAAAACCTGCAATCGCGTACGCGTGGTGCCTTGCTGATGGCGCTGTCCAACAAGTTTGGCGGTCTGCTGCTGACCACCGGCAACAAGAGTGAGTACGCGGTGGGTTACGCCACGATTTATGGCGATATGTGCGGCGGCTATGCGCCGATCAAGGATCTGTACAAGACTGAAGTCTTTGCCTTGGCGCGTTGGCGCAACACGGTGGGCGACCGGGTGATTCCGCAGGCCGTGATCGACCGCCCACCCTCGGCGGAGTTGCGTGAAAACCAGTTGGACCAAGACTCGCTGCCGCCATATGACGTGCTGGATGCAATCTTGTTGCGGCATGTGGATCAAGAACAGGGCCATGCCGAGATCGTTGCGGCGGGCTTTGCTGCAACCATCGTGGATAAAGTGCTGCGGCTGGTGCGGATTGGTGAATGGAAGCGCCATCAAGCCGCGCCAGGCCCGAAAGTCAGCCGGCGCGCGTTTGGGCGCGAGCGGCGCTACCCAATCAGCAATGGCTGGCGTGAATGAGTCAAGCGGGTAGCACAAAAATGGCTCAAGAAAAAGGGGCCGCTGCGGCCCCTTTTCAACTCAACGCGCGTCGCCGGTAAACGGATTCAAGCGGCTGATGATTCCACGGTCATTGGGCCATTTGCCATGCAGCCACGGGTGCTGCGGTGCATTTTGCTCCAGCACGCGCTTGGCATCGGCGGCCAAGGCCGTATTGCCCATGCGTGTATAGGCTTCGGCCAGCAAGGCCACGGCATCGTATTGGTATTCGCTCTGCGGATAGGTTTCCAGCAGATAGGTGGCGCGATCAGCAGCCGACACCCAAGCACTGCGGCGCAGGTAATACAAACCGGTGTTCAGCTCAAAGCGGGCGAACTCGTTGCGCAAATACACCATGCGTTGGCGAGCATCGCCGGCGTAGCGGCTGTTGGGATAACGAGTAGAGACGGTGTTGAAGTCGTTGTAGGCCTGCTGGGGGGCTTCCAAGTCGCGGGTGCTGGTATCCAGCTTGAACGTGCGCGCCATGAACACCGTATTGCGCGCCATGTTGGACAGACCACGCAGATAGTAGAAATAGGCGATGTTCTTGTGCGTCGGGTAGGTACGGATGAAGCGGTCAATCGAGGAGATCGCATCCTCGTGCTTGCCTGCTTTGAACTGCGCGTAAGCCTGCTCCATCATCGCCTGTTCGGTATAGGCACCGTAAGGATATTGGGCAATCAAGCGACCCCACGTCTCGTTAGCATTGCTCCAGTTGCCATGCTCCATTTGGTCATGAGCCTTGTCGAACAAGGTGGCAACCGGGACGCCTTCGTTCTTGTCTTTGTCCTTCTTGAACAGGCCTTTGACCCCCGAACAACCGGTGGCGGCAACGACCAATGCAAGCACGAGGGTGGTGCGAATCAAGGGGGAACGCGAAATCATGGGCATCGAACGGGCGCCGGGGGCATGAAGGCTGGATAATACCAGTCCCAAGCTTTAACCACGCCAGAATGCGCGCCTTTTCGTGAGGCGCCCGCCGATTCCCATGAATGAACACGCCTTGCGTATTGCCCAAGTCCCCGATTCCGTTGCCGGCCGTCGGTTGGACGCCGTCGTCGCGGAACTATTTCCGGAATATTCCCGCTCGCGATTATCCGCCTGGATCAAGTCTGGCGACCTCTCTGTGGATGGCGCGACGGCGCGCCCGCGCGACCCCGTGCGGGGTGGCGAGACCATCGCCCTGAATGTGGTGGAGGAAGTGCAAACCCATGCCGTGGCCGAAGACATCCCTCTGTCGATCTTGTATGAAGACGAACACGTGTTTGTCCTCGATAAACCAGCCGGCTTGGTGGTGCACCCGGGTGCCGGCAACCCGGCCGGTACCTTGGTCAACGCTTTGCTGCATCGCGACCCGGCGCTGGACAAGTTGCCGCGCGCCGGTATCGTGCATCGGTTGGACAAAGACACCAGCGGGGTGATGGTGGTGGCACGCACCCTGGTGGCCCAGACTGCATTGGTCGCGCAGCTATCGGCGCGCGACGTGCATCGGCAATACCTCGCGGTGGTATTGGGGGCGCTGGTGGCCGGCGGCACCGCCAACGCCGCCATCGACCGTCACCCGCGCGACCGCCTGCGTATGGCGGTGCGCGAGGATGGCAAAGACGCCATTACCCATTACCGTTTGCGTGAGCGTTTTCGCAGCCATACCGCACTGGAATGCCGCTTGGAAACGGGGCGTACCCACCAGATTCGCGTGCATTTGGCGCATCTGAAGTATCCCATCATCGGCGACCCGCTGTATGGCGGCTCCTTGCGGCTGCCCAAGGGCGCGTCGGAGGAATTGATCGCTTGCCTGCGCGGCTTCAAGCGCCAAGCCTTGCATGCCGAAGTACTGGAGTTCATGCACCCGGTCAGCGGTGCGCCAGTGCGTTGCGAAGCGCCGTTGCCAGCGGATATGCAGCAGCTCATGCACCAGCTGCGTGCGGATGCCGCCAGCCACGCCGCTATCGAGCGGGCGCGCCGATGAGCGCGTTTTTGCATGCCGATTGGCCGGCACCGCCCGGCGTGCATGCGTTGACCAGCTTGCGGCATGGCTTGGGCGTATCCGCGGCACCCTTCGACCATTTCAATCTGGGCTCGCGCTGCGGTGATGACGTGGATGCGGTGATTGAAAACCGCCGCCAGTTGCAAGCCGCCTTGCACTTGCCGTCGTCGCCGCGTTGGCTGCGCCAGGTGCATGGTGTTGCTGTTGCAGTGGAGCCGGGCTTCGATGAGCCCGAAGCTGACGCCGCGGTGACAGCAACGCCCGGCAGGGTGCTGGCCATTCTTACCGCCGACTGCTTGCCAGTGGTGCTTGCATCGAGAGCCGGTGATGACATTGGCGCGGCGCATGCCGGTTGGCGCGGGTTGTGCGCGGGGGTGCTGGAGGCTACGGTGGGCGCGATGCGCACCCCGGCGCAGCAATTGATGGCGTGGTTGGGTCCCGCTGCCGGCCCGCAAGCGTACGAAATCGGTGAAGACGTCTTTGCTGCATTTGTGCAGCGCGATCCCGCGGCGGTAGCAACGTTTGTGGCCACCCGCCCGGGGCATTGGAAGGTGGACCTGTACGCCTTGGCGCGCCAGCGTTTGCAGGCGGTGGGGGTGACGGCGGTATTTGGGGGCGAGCAGTGCACGATTTCGGATCCGGCACGGTTTTTCTCGCACCGCCGTGATCAGCGCGGCGGTCGCATCGCTACGCTGGTGTGGATGCAGGCCTGAACTGACTCAGCGCGGTGTTTGCGAGAGCCGATAAATCAGCAGTGCAGCGCGCTTGGCTTGGCGCGGAAGGGAGTCCAGCTCGATATATTCGCCAGGACCGTGGCTGTCGCCACCGGACGCGCCCATCCCCACCAGGCCATCCACATCGCGGGCCACAAACGCGATATCCCCCGCGCCGCGGCTTAGCGGGTCAATCTCGCCGAGTTCGGGCAAACCCAGATCCCGATTGATGCTGTTGAGTTTTGCCAGCAACGCACGGTTGCCAGCGGTGGGGGCCATCGGTGGGTAGTGTTCTTCAATCGTGATATTCGCGCTGGTCAATGGCAGGTGACGACTGACAATCGTGCGCATTTTTTCGCTGACGCGTGCGGTTTGCTCGGGGCTGAGCGTGCGGAAGTCGCCACGCGCAAGCGCAATGCCGGGCACGATATTGTCCTTGCCGCTGGCACTGAGCCGGGTCTTGTTGGCATCGAACGTGGCCTGCTCGCCGCTGCCCAGCAACCCCACATTGAAGGTCAAATTGGGTTCTGGAAGTTCAGTGCGAAATGCGGCCAGAATCCGTGCCAGCTCAAACGCTGCACCATCGCCCATGGCTTTGGAAAAAATACCGGAGCTGTGGCCGGATTCGCCATGCACGGTGAGTGTCCATTCGTTGGACGAGCGCCGTGCCACCGCACCCATTTCGCGGCCGTTCTGGTGCGAGATATTTTCGAAATCCAGCGCCGCATCGGCGCGTTTGCCGGCGGCGATCAAATCGGCGCGGGCAAGGGCGACCGGCATCCCCACTTCTTCCTCATCACCGGTCAGCACCACCTCGATATCGGCATCTTGCAGTGCGCCGGCATCGCGCAAAGCACGCAGTGCGGACAGGATGACCACCACGCCGCCCTTGTCGTCGCCTACGCCGGGGCCGAAGGCGCGCTTGCCTTCGATGCGAAATCCGGTAAACGGATTGTCCGGCTCGAACACCGTATCCAGATGTCCAATCAGCAGCACCCGCTTGCCCTTGCCGTTGCCGTGGTGGATCGCAATCAAATGTCCGGCGCGCCCGCTGTCCGGCATGGGTTTGAAGTTCACCTGGAAGCCAAGTGCTTCGAATTCCGGGCGCAGCATGTTTGCCACCGCTGTCACTCCCGCGGTGTTGAAGGTGCCACTGTTTTGCGCCACCAATTGCTTGAGCAGGGCGGTGCTGCGGGCTTGGCTGGCGTCGGCGGCGCGGCTGATGCGCAGCTCGGTGGGCGCAAGCGCGGCACCGGCGGGTGTGGCAAGGGCAACACTCAGCAGCAGCGCGCTGGCAATGGGGGCAAGATGGGGCATGGGGGAGGCTCGAAGTTGATGCCAAACCATACCGCAGCCAACCCTTGTTCGGGATTTGACTTGAATCACGGCAGCCCGCCCGCATGTGCAGGACAGTGGCCTCTTGTGGCCTTCTCATTTAGGAATTACCCATGCGCATGGACAAACTTACATCGCGCTTCCAGCAGGCTTTGAGCGACGCACAGTCGCTGGCCGTGGGTCGCGATCACAATCTGATTGAGCCTGCTCACCTGTTGCTGGCCTTGCTGGATCAACAAGGTGGCGGCACCCGCCCATTGCTGGCGCAGGCCGGTGTGAATGCGGCCGATCTGCGGCTGCGCCTGGCCGAGGCGCTGGACAAGTTGCCGAAAGTCTCCGGGCAGGCCGGCACGGTCAGTGTGGGCAACGATTTGTCGCGCCTGCTCAATGTGACGGACAAACTGGCGCAGCAACGCGGCGATGCCTTTATCGCCAGCGAATTGTTCTTGCTGGCTGCAATTGACGATAGCGGCGATACCGGCAAAGTGTTGAAGGCCGCGGGTGCGAACAAGCAGAAACTTGAGGCGGCGATCGAGAAATTGCGTGGGGGCGAAAAAGTGACCGACGAAAACGCCGAAGAGGCGCGTCAGGCGCTGGAGAAATACACCATCGACCTGACTGCCCGCGCCGAGTCCGGCAAGTTGGATCCGGTAGTGGGCCGCGACGAAGAAATCCGTCGCACCATTCAAGTCTTGCAGCGGCGCACCAAGAACAATCCGGTGCTGATCGGCGAACCTGGCGTGGGCAAGACCGCGATTGTGGAAGGGCTTGCCCAGCGTATCGTCAACAACGAGGTGCCCGAAGGCCTGCGCGGCAAGCGCTTGTTGTCGCTGGATATGGGCGCGTTGATTGCGGGCGCGAAGTTCCGTGGTGAGTTCGAGGAACGCCTGAAGGCGGTGCTCAACGATCTGTCGAAGAACGAAGGCCAGATCATTCTGTTTATCGACGAGCTGCACACGATGGTCGGCGCGGGCAAGGCCGAAGGCAGTATGGATGCCGGCAACATGCTGAAACCGGCGCTGGCGCGCGGCGAGCTGCACTGCATCGGCGCCACCACCCTGGACGAATACCGCAAGTACGTGGAGAAGGATGCTGCGCTGGAGCGCCGCTTCCAGAAGGTGTTCGTCGGGGAGCCCACGGTGGAGGACACCATTGCCATTTTGCGCGGCCTGAAAGAACGCTACGCGGTGCATCACGGGGTGGAAATCACCGATCCTGCGATCGTTGCCGCAGCCACGCTCTCCAACCGCTACATCGCGGATCGCCAATTGCCGGACAAGGCCATCGACTTGATGGACGAAGCGGCCTCGCGCATCCGCATGGAGATCGACTCCAAGCCGGAAGAAATGGACCGCAAGGAACGTCGCCTGATTCAGCTGAAAATCCAGCGTGAGGCACTGAAAAAAGAGAAAGACGCCGAATCCAAACAGCGCTTGGCCGATCTGGAAGCCGAGATCAATACGCTGGAGCGCGAGTTCAACGACCTGGAGGAAATCTGGAAGGCCGAGAAGGCCACCTTGCAAGGGGCCACCAAGGTCAAGGAACAGATCGAAGCCGCACGGCTGGAACTGGAAGCCGCACAGCGCCGGCAGGATTACGCGCGCATGAGCGAAATTCAGTATGGGCAGATTCCGCAATTGGAAAAGCAGCTTGCCGCCGCGCAGGAAGCCGAGACCCGTGGCTTCACCCTGCTGCAAGACAAAGTGACCGCCGAGGAAATTGCGCAAGTGGTGGCGCGCTGGACCGGCATTCCGGTGTCCAAGATGCTGGAAGGCGAGCGCGAAAAACTCCTGCAGATGGAAGCGCAGCTGCACACCCGCGTGGTCGGCCAGGAGGAAGCGATCAAAGCGGTGTCGGATGCGGTGCGCCGTTCGCGCGCAGGGCTGTCTGATCCTGATCGCCCCAGCGGCTCATTCCTGTTCCTCGGCCCGACCGGCGTGGGCAAGACCGAGCTGTGCAAGGCGCTGGCCGAGTTCCTGTTCGACAGCAGCGACGCGATGGTGCGCATCGACATGAGCGAATTCATGGAGAAGCACGCGGTGAGCCGGCTGGTCGGCGCGCCTCCGGGCTACGTGGGCTACGAAGAGGGCGGCTACCTGACCGAAGCGGTGCGTCGCCGTCCGTACAGCGTGATCCTGCTGGACGAGGTGGAGAAGGCGCATCCGGACGTGTTCAACATCCTGCTGCAGGTGCTGGACGACGGCCGCCTGACCGACGGCCAGGGCCGCACGGTGGACTTCCGCAACACCGTGATCGTGATGACCTCCAACCTCGGCTCGCACCAGATCCAGGCGCTGGACGGCGACGATTCGCCGGAGGCCTATACCCAGATGAAGGCCGCGGTGATGGGCGTGGTGCAGGCGCACTTCCGGCCGGAATTCATCAACCGCCTCGACGACATCGTGGTCTTCCACGCGCTGGACAAGGCGCAGATCAAGGCCATCGCGCGGATCCAGCTGAAGGGCCTGGAGAAGCGGCTGGGCGAGCGCGGCATCCGCATCGAACTGACCGACAAGGCGTTCGACCTGCTGGGCAACGTCGGCTTCGACCCGGTGTACGGCGCCCGTCCGCTCAAGCGCGCGATCCAGCAACAACTGGAAAACCCGCTGGCGCAGCAAATCCTGTCCGGCCAGTTTGGCAATGGCGACGTGGTCAAGGTGGACGCTGAGGGCGGCAGGTTGGTGTTCGTCAAGTGATGCCATGCCCCGGCGCGGATACCGGCCGGGGCGATGCCCGTTTTACCTGGCAACAAATTTGAGCGGGCCTTTGTAGTCTGGCCAACGGATGGACGTTGGCAGCCGCTGGTTGAGGGCGATCTCTGGCGATGCGCTGTCGCCGTTGGTCGACAGGCTTGCCATCAGGGTGGGCATCCAGAAGTTCACCGCAAACGTCGCGTCCTTGTAGATGACCGGCTTGATATGCAGCGTGGTGGTTTGGCCTGGCTCGATGCGGAATGCCACCACGTCTTCGTTCACATACGCACCCTTGTCGAGGATCTTTTGCACGCTGAAGGCGGTCGTCATTTCCAGCCCGATGCCGGTAATTCGATAGTCACCGGCGGGAAGTTCGATCGTCTCGGATTGGCCGTAGCGGGTCATGTGATTGATTGGATAGTCGATGAACTGCTTGGCCACCATGGTGAATACCAACAGACCATCCTTCACGCCCCATTCGATGCCGCCACTACGCAGCTGCTTGTCGACTTTCTTTGGCAGCGTCTGTTCGCTGGTGAATGGTGACACGTCAACCACAAGCTGGCCTGCTTGCTGTGCGAAAGCGCTGCGACTGAACAACATCGAGAGCACCAGTGTGGCGGCAAGCCAGAATTTCAACATGCGAATCTCCGTGATCGTGGTGAGTTTGCTAGCGTGCGTATGATAGCGGCCGCAATTGTGCGGCAATGCGCGGGGAGTTCGGATGGTATTCAAGTACGGGAGCGAACACGGCCAAGCCGGGCATTCCGATGCGGGTCGCACTGGAGTGTGGCGGTGACGTGCGGGCCAGGGCTGGTGCGGTTGTCTGCGCCAGTTCGATCGTGACCGTGATGCGGGTGTTTTCGCATACCTGCTCGAATACCGAAATTGTCTGCGCGTTGGGCTGCGCGCAGATGCTGGTCGGGGTGGACAGTGATTCGGACTATCCCCCCGATGTGGTGGCCGCGCTGCCTAAAACCGGGCGTGATCTGGACTTGAATATCGACGCGGTGTTGGCGCTCAAGCCCGAGTTGGTACTGACGTCGCTGACGGTGCCGGGGCATGAGATGGTAGTACACGCATTGCGCGATGCGGGTCTTGCGGTGCTGGTGTGTGATCCGCAATCACTGCAAGATGTGTATGCCGATATTCAAGCCATTGCTGATGCGCTGGGCGTGCCCGCACGTGGCGCGGCACTGGTGGCGCAGATGGAGGCTTTGATGCCGGCTGTGGCAGTGGCAGGTGATCGGCCCAAGGTGTTGGTGGAGTGGTGGCCAAAACCGGTGATTGCGCCCGCCAGGTTCTCGTGGGTCACGGATCTGATCGAGCGCGCCGGTGGCTGCAACCCATGGGCCGATGAAGACGCGAAGAGTTTGCCGCTGGACCATCCGCGCGTGCTGGCTGCCGCCCCCGACGTGGTGGTGATGAGCTGGTGCGGGGTGAAAGAGGAGAACTATCGCGCCGAGATTGTCATTCGGCGCGACGGCTGGGCGGCCCTGCCTGCGCTGCGGCATGGACGCATCCATGCCATTTCCGAAGCCTATCTGGGCCGCCCCGGGCCACGTCTGGTGGAGGGCTATCGCCGGTTGCGTGCCTGCATTGCAGAGTTGCAGGAACAGGGCACGCATTCTGCGATTTGACTACTCGGCATGGGCTGTCAGTTTGCCCGTCGGTTTCCTTGCGGGCCGTTTGGCGCCGGGCCGAGCGATGGCATACATCTGCCACGCGATATCTTTCATCAGCGCTTGGCGGTCGCTGCCCTCCACATACAGGTCAAAGTGGGTGCGGCCGGGCACAAAACGGAAATCCGACTTGGCGCCCAAGCCGTCCAGTACCGCCTTGAGCTTGTAGGCAGCGCCGTCCAGATAGAACGTATCGGCGGTGCCTACATAGAGGTGCAGTTTGCCGTCGAGGTCGGGTTCGAGTTGCGGCCATTGCGTGCGCAGGATGCGGCCGATGTCGTAATGCGCGCCCCAGTACGCCACGACCTGCGGATCCACCTTGCCGGTGCCACGATCGAACATCGGGGTTGGACGACCATCGGTGCCGCGTGGCGAGAAGACCCACTCAAACGACGCCAGTTGCCCGCCTATCGGGCCGGTCGTTTCTTCCATCCGGGCGAATTGTTCGAAGCTGGCTTGTACCTTGCCTTTGTCACGCATGATGGGGTACGGGCTGCCATCCGGTTTGCGATAGACATTGGCATTGGCGGCGTACAAGTCGATACCGCAGAAGTCATCGAATACGCTGGAGTCGGGCGAGGTGGACCATGTGCCGCCAAACAGTTTCGGATAGCGCACTTGCAGCCACAGTGTGGCCCAGCCACCGGAGGAATGGCCGTTGAGGAAGCGGCCGGAGGCTTTGCCATCCATCCGATAGGTGCTTTCCAGATGGGGGATCAATTCTTCCGTCAATGCTTGCCCCCATGGGCCGTTATTGACCGAATCGGCAAACTCGTGGGTACCGGTGGCGCTGGATTCGTCCAGCAAGACCCAGATCATCGGTGGCAATTCACCCGACTGCATGCCGGTATAGGCATTGGCGGCGGTGCCAATCAAGCCGCGTTGGCTGCCGCCAAAGCCGTGGGTGAAATACAGCACCGGGTAGCGCGCCGGTGCGGCGCCGTCGTAGCCGGGGGGCAGGACCACCCAACCGTGCATATGGATGGGGCGCCCCCAGAATGCACTGAGCGCGGGGCTGATGAAATCAATTTCACGGGTGGCCGCTTTTGCCGCGGGTGCCGCCTTGCGAATGGCCTCGGAAAAGCGAGGAGGCAATTGCCACGGGTCCCCCGCTGCCGGCAGCCGTTGATCCAGTACCAAGGTGGTGGGTGTGGCGGCCTTGCCCAGCGTCACTTTGACTGGCGCGCTCAAGATGTCATCGGCACCGCGTCCGCCGTAATTGTCATCGCCGGCCACATCCAGCACCGCTTGCACGTAATACTCGCCATCGGCCAATTTCGAAAACGACGTTGGCCACGCGAGCGTGTCGGTATCTACCGCAAGCGATTGCCCGGGGGCCAAGCGTGCAATATCCATCGCGGCCATGCTGGCGTCGTCGGCACCGCCAAACGGGCTGGCATTGACCTCCAACACGTTGCCATCCTTCGCCTTGGCCAGTGCCTGCGCGGCAGGTTCCGCAAACAGCAGCAAGCGACCAGCGGCACTGGCCGCGGCGGCGGCGGGCAGTTGCACGCGCAGTGGCACGGAGGTGTCGGCCTGCGCGCACGCACACAGGGCCAATAGCAGGGCAGCCAAGGATGAACGATGCAGGAATAGCGCATGGCGCATGGGGCGCTCCAGTGGCGGCGATGAAGGACGCAGTGTGCGCTGTCCTGCAGTCAGTTGAAAGTTGGACGAGCCTGCCAGAGAGGGATGCTCCAGGCACCGGGCGACGACAGTGCGATGCAGGTCATTGCATGCTGCATACGTTAAGATGGTGTGAATTGGTGATATCCAGACATTGAATACCTTTATGGCGGCCAAGGCGATGTACGGCAACGGGTTGCGCATCTTCACCTATCACAGCATCGACCGCGCACCGGCGGGGACCCCAATGCCCAAGCTGCATGTCAGCCCGGATATGTTTGAGCGCCAGTGTCGCTGGTTGGCCCGATTGGGCATGCGTGGCGTGTCCATGAGCGAGGGTTATCGCGCTTTACGCGCGGGCAACGCCGGGAAGCTGGTTGCCATCACGCTGGATGATGGCTATCAGGACAATGTGCGAAACGCTGCCCCGATTCTGCAACGCTACGGCTTTGGCGCGACGTGCTATGTGGTCACCGACACCATCGGTGGCAACAATGCATGGGATGCCGTGTTAGGTGTGCCGCGAGCGATGATGAGTGAGGGCGAGTTACGCACATGGCACCAGCAAGGTTTGGAGATCGGCTCGCATACCCGGACCCACCCGCATCTGGATCGGTTGGATCCGGCCGCCCTGGTCGCAGAATTGAGTGAGAGCCGGCAACGCTTGCAAGCGTTGACAGGGGCACCGGTTGAGCACTTTTGCTACCCATATGGCGACCACAATGCAGCGGTTGTCGAGGCGGCGCGGCAGGCCGGTTATGTCACTGCCACCACCACCCGCAAAGGTATTGCACGGCCAAGTGACGACCCACTGCAGTTGCCGCGCATCTCCATCAATGGTGGGCGCGGGATTTCCAAGTTCGTGCTGTATGCGGCCACACCCTATGCCGAGTTGCGCAGATGAATTTCGTGTTCGTGGATGCCAGCCGCAAGTTGTGGGGCACCGAGCAGGCTTTTCTGGAGCTTGCGCGTGGGTGCGCCAGTGCGGGTCATGGGGTGATTGCGGTGGTGCGTGCGGACAGTGAAATGGCGGTCGCGATGCGGCAAGTGCCCGGCATCCAGCTGAGGGAAACCCGCTTTCGCGGCGGTGAAGACCCGCGTGCATTTCGCAAGGTGCTGCAGGCGGTACGCACGCTGCATGCCGACTGGTTGGTGGCAGCACATGGCAAGCATCATTGGCCGTTGCTGTTCGCTTCGCTGTTCACCGGGACGCCGCTGGCTGCGTTTCGTCATCTGACGTATATCCGCAGCCGGGTCACCCGTTATTGGATGCCACGCTTGGCCAAACGCTATTTCGTAGTGTCCGAGTTTGCGCGCCAACGGTTGATCAACGATGGCGTGCCTGCGCGCTGTCTGCACATCGTGCATAACCCGATTGATATGCGTCGCTTTCATCCATCGGCTGCAGCTCGCGCAACATTGCGCCGCGAGTTGTGCATTGCGGACGATGTGGTGCTGGCGGGGTTTGTTGGCAGGCATACCACCGGCAAAGGAGTTGCCCCATTGCGACAAGCGATGATCGAGGTGATGCAAGAGCGTGCTGGTACGGCGATGTTGTGGCTGGGCGAAGGTGCCGAACTTGCGGCCACGCGCGCTGTTGTGGATGCGGTCGGGCAGGCGGCGCGCCATCACTTCATTCCCTGGTGCGATGACACCGCGGCGGTGTACCCGGCGCTGGATTTGCTAGTGTGCCCTTCCGAGGAAGAGGAAACCTTTGGGCGGGTGGTGGCCGAGGCGCAAGCCTGCGGTGTGCCGGTCATTGCGCGTGATCGCGGTGGTCTGCCTGAAGCGATGATCGCCGGCGAGACTGGTTTGCTGTGGCGTGGCGATGCCCCCCATGATTTGGCTGACTTGATTGGTCGCCTGATCGATGACAGCCCTCGCCGGCAGGCGATGGCGGCGGCGGCCCCCGCCAGTGCTGCGCGGTTCAGTACCGATCTTGTGGTCAACAAATTCATCGCGCAGCTCACTACGTCAACTGCCGACCGGGCGCGCCCGATCCCCGGGCGAGTGCGTTAAACAGCCGCCTTGCTGGGGACACGCCATGGCGGTGAGGCCATCACCATATCCGCCAGCGAGTAGGCCAATTCGCGTTCTGCCAAAACGGCCGCATCGGCACCGTGTTCGAGTAAATACCTGACCTGGGTTTCGCTGTGCGCACGCGCCAGGACGCTGATGGCGGGATTAAGCGCTTTCAAGCGCTGGATGGTTTCGCCAGCTTCCAAGGCTTGCGGAATCGCGAATACGGCAAGCTTTGCGCGTACCGGTGCAGCTTCCTGCAAGACGCGTTGGTTTGCAGCATTGCCGCGCACGGTGGGTAGGCCATTGGCGCGTGCTTGTGCCACCAAATCGGAATCATCTTCGATGATGACCAAGGGCACGCCACGTTCACGCAGCAGATGGGCAAGCTGGCTGCCCACGCGGCCGTAACCCACCACGATGGCGTGGTTGCAAATATCCACCGGTACCACCTCGGGTTCTGGTTCGGCATTGGCGGCGTTGCGTGCGTCCTCTCGTGCCTGCCAGCGATCCAGCCCCATGAACAGGATCGGGTTGAGCATGATCGAAATCAGTGCGCCGGCCAGCACCAGATCATGGCCTTCCTTCGGCAGGATTTTAAGTGACAAGCCAAGCCCGGCGATGATGAAAGCGAATTCGCCAATTTGGGCCAGACTGGTGGAAATGGTCAGCGCCGTGGAATTGGGATGCCCGAATGCCCGCACGATCAGGTAGGCGGCGGCCGATTTTCCAAACACGATGATGAGCGTGGTAGCCAGCACTTGCCACGGATGCTCGACCAGAATATTGGGATTGAACAGCATGCCCACCGACACAAAAAACAGCACTGCGAACGCATCGCGCATCGGCAGTGAATCTTGTGCGGCCTGATGGCTGAACTCGGATTCGTTGAGCAGCATGCCGGCGAAGAATGCGCCCAGTGCGAAGCTCACACCGAACATCGCTGCCGAGCCAAACGCCACGCCCATCGCGATGGACAGCACTGCCAATGTGAACAATTCACGCGAGCCGGTGCCTGCAATGCGTTCGAGTATCCACGGGATTGCCTTGCGGCCGACGATCAGCATGAAGGCGACGAAGGCGGCGACCTTGCCAAAGGTGATGGCCAGCGCTTTGAGAATGCCGCCGATGCCTACCGCTTCGCTGCCACCCAGCGCGCCGGCCAGTGCCGGAATCAACACCAGTGCGATGACGCAGGCCAGATCTTCTACGATCAGCCAACCCACCGCGATTTTGCCGCGCCGTGTATCCAGCAAGCGACGCTCTTCCATCGCCCGCAGCAGCACCACGGTGCTGGCGGTGGCCAGCGAAAACCCGAACACCAACCCTTCAAGATGCGACCAGCCCATCAATTCGGCCAAACCCAAGCCCAATAGGGTGGCGACGGAGATTTGCGCCACCGCGCCGGGGATCGCGATGTTTCTCACCGACATCAGATCGCGTAGCGAGAAGTGCAGGCCGACGCCGAACATCAGCAGGATCACACCAATCTCGGCCAGCTGGGGTGCCAACTCCGCATCACCCACGAAGCCCGGCGTGAACGGCCCAACGATGATGCCCGCAACCAGGTAGCCAACCAGCGGTGACAGTCGCAGCCGATTGGCGAGTGCGCCCAGAATAAAGGCCAGCACGAAGCCATACACCAAAATCGCGATCAGGGGGGTGTGATGTGGCATGTGTACTCCGCAAGGTCGATGCCACGATCATCGCATGTGCGGGTAACACTTCGAACAAAAAACGCCCCGGATGACCGGGGCGCGAAGGTGGAAATGAATAAGGTGTTCAGCTCACCACTTGTAGCTGACCTTGCCGTAGTAATACGCACCATTGAAGCCATACGGCGAGTACAGGCTGTAAGGTATCAGGCCGAATGTGGAGTTGGCGTAGGTATTTTGTTCGGGGTATTGGTTCAACGCATTGTCAGCACCCGCTGTAATCGTCCAGTGTTGGTCAGGACGGAAGTTGACGGATAGATCAAGCGTCCATTTGGCGCCGAAGGTCTGGTCTTGCAGCGGGTTGCTGGCGTTCCGCGCGGTGAACTGGCCATAGCGAGTGGCTCCGGCATTGATCTCCCAATGTTGCAGGGCCCAGTTTGCGTTCACTGCGAACTTGTCGCGTGGTGCGCCTTCTTCGATGCGGCCACGTTCATCGCGCCCCATCCGTTCCAAATTGGCCCCCAATGCTGTCAACGCGGCAGGGTTGGGGGCAATGCGGGTGACTTTGGATTTGTTGTAGTTGTAGCTGCCGGTCAGGTTAAGGCTACTGGCCGCCAGCGGCACATTCCAAGTGCCCACCACGTCGATGCCCTGCGTACGGGTATCAATCGCATTGTTGAAATAACGCGCACTGGTGACATTGGTGATGCCGAGACTGGCCAACAGTGCCTGTGCCGCCGCATTGTTGGCGATATTCAGATTGGATGAGAGCACGATGCGGTCATCGACGTTGATCTGGTAGGCATCGATCGTCAGATACACGCGCTCCAACGGTTGCAACACCAGACCCAAGCTGTAAGACCGTGAGGTCTCCGGCTTGAGCTGCTCTGCACCAAGCGCTTGTGCGGCTGCGCCGGAGGCCGGGAAGGTTCCGGTTTCAAAGGCCACACCATTATTGATGTTGGTGGTCACCGCCTGATAGTGCTGCTGTGCCAACGAAGGCGCACGAAAGCCGGTGGCGGCGGTGCCACGCAAGGCCACCTTGTCGGTAAAGGCGTAGCGCAGTGACAACTTGCCGGAGAATTGACTGCCGAAGTCGGAATAGTCTTCGTACCGCCCGGCGATACCGCCCGAGAATTTGTCGGACACATCAGCTTCCAGGCCCGCGTACAGCGCATAGTTGTGCCGGTTGTAACTGCCGGCGTTGCGTGGTGTGAATCCGCCAAAGCCCTGTGCACCGGAACCGAAATACGAATTGGCCTCACCCGCACGCTGCGCCCAGTCTTCGGTGCGATATTCCGCACCGAAGGAGAGGGTGGCTGGATACGCCAATCCAATCCCGATGGGCTTGGAGAAGTCGGCGTTCAACACTTGCTGGGTGTATTGCAGCGAGCCGTCATAGAAGCTGAGTGGGCTGCTCACACCCAAGGCATAGTTGATGGTGTTCTGGGTGCGAAAGCCCAGCAGACTGTCGCCGAAGTTGTAGCTGAAGTCCCAGTTCAGGCCATTGTCGGCAGTGCCCTTGGCGCCCAGCACCACGCTACGGTCGTGCGCATCTTGATTGATTTCAGGTACATAGCCGTTCGGGTAAACCTGCGCCAGCAGTGCGCCTTGCCCGCTGTGGTTTTTGGAGCGATAGAACGCGAACGATGTGATGTCGCGGTTACTGGCCATGGCGGTGACATACAGGCTGGCGTGATCGCCAATGGCCAGATTGGCATTCAATGCCAGTGCTGTCTGATCCACATCCGGGTCGCCCAGCTTGAATGCTGTTTCGCCCACGCCCGGGAAATTGCCGGTGTTGGGCGCTGTGCCTTGATAGGTACCGGAGCGATTGGTCATGTCTTGGTGGCCGGTTTGTGCCGCCAAATGGATGGTGCCGCCGCCGCCGCCCAGGGTCAGGCCTGCATCACCAGACAGTTGCCACTGCTGGCCATCGCCCTTGGAATACTGGCCGCCTCCCAGTGCAATACTGCCTCCAGTGCCGGCGCCCTTGAGCACGATATTGATGACGCCGCCGATGGCATCAGATCCATATTGTGCAGATGCACCATCACGCAGGACTTCCACGCGTTCGATAGCGGCGACGGGGATCGCGTTCAGATCAACTGCAGACGAGCCACGACCGATCGTGCCATTCACATTCACCAGCGCCGAAATATGGCGGCGCTTGCCATTGACGAGCACCAGCGCCTGATCCGGTGACAATCCGCGCAGTTGCGCCGGACGCACACCGCTGGTGCCGTCGGCCATGCCGGGGCGCGGGAAATTCAGTGAGGGCAGTGCGCGTGCCAAGGCGGTGGCCAGCTCGGTGGTGCCGGTGGCCTCCAGTGTTTCCGGGGTGATGATGTCGATGGGCGATTGCGATTCTGCCACTGTGCGGTCAGCCACATGGGTGCCGGTGACGATCAGCGTGTCGAGGGTACGGGCATCTTTACTGGCCGGCGCAGAGGCCTGCTGCGCCAATACCGGGCCGGCGATCAGCAATGAAGACAGCGCCAGAGCAAGGGGGGTCATGCGGGGCATGTTCAACTCCAATGGAGGGTAAGACTTAGGTCTGTTTAACACTGAATTAACACGATCGCAAACGCTTCAATGGCATAGGGCTATGCCATCGGTTGCAATGCGTGTGTCGGGAAGGCCGGGTGCTGGCTTAGGCGTTACAATGGCGAGCTCATGATTTCTTTCCGAAATTTCGCCCTGCGTCGCGGCGAACGCCTGCTGCTGTCCAATGTTGACCTGACCCTGCACGCCGGCTGGCGGGTGGGTGTGATCGGGCGCAATGGCGCTGGCAAGTCGTCGCTGTTTGGTGCCCTGATGGGCGAACACGAGCCCGACAAGGGCGATCTGGACCTGCCCGGTAAGGCGCGGATTGCGTCGGTGGCGCAGGAAACTCCGCATCTGCCGGACCCGGCGATCGATTTCGTGCTGTCGGGCGATAGCGCCGTGCACGCGGCCATCCAGATGGAGGCCAATGCGTTTGCCAATGAGGATTGGGAAGCGGTGGCCGTGGCGCATCAGTTGCTGGAAGAAGTGAACGGCTACGATGGCACGGCGCGTGCCGGCCGGCTGCTGCATGGGCTGGGGTTTCCGGCCGAGGTGCATGAAAAGGCGGTCTCGGATTTCTCCGGTGGCTGGCGCGTGCGCCTGAACGTGGCGCGTGCGCTGATGACGCCATCCGATTTGCTGTTGCTCGATGAACCGACCAACCATTTGGATCTGGATGCGGTGGTCTGGCTGGAAGAATGGCTCAAGCGCTATGACGGCACCTTACTGGTGATTTCGCACGACCGCGAATTTCTCGACAACGTCACCACCCACATCTTGCATCTGCACGACGGCACCGCGAAGCTGTATTCGGGCAATTACACCGATTTCGAGCGCCAGCGCGCCGAACATTTGCGGCTGCAGCAGATCACCCATCTGAAGGAGCAGGCCGAGCGCGCCCACCTGCAATCCTTCATCGACCGTTTCAAGGCCAAGGCCAGCAAGGCCAAGCAGGCGCAGTCGCGGATGAAGCGGCTGGCCAAACTGGCCGGCACCGAAGCGGTACGCGCCGAGCGCGCGCTGCATATCGATTTCCCCGAACCGCTGCGGCTGCCCAACTCGCTGCTATCGCTGCACGATTGCGATTGTGGCTATGGCGTCGACGCCAAAATCCTGCATAACGCCAGCTTCGGCCTGGAAGCCGGCGACCGCATCGGCCTGCTGGGCCCCAATGGCGCGGGCAAATCGACCTTGGTGAAAACCCTGGTGGGCGAGCTGGCGCCGATGACCGGCGAGCGTAAGGCGCATCCGGATTTGCGCATCGGCTACTTCGCCCAGCACACGGTGGAGTCACTGGTGGCCGGCACCTCGCCGCTGGATCACTTGCGCAAGCTCGATCCGGATTCGGCCAATCAGGTACTGCGTGATTTCCTCGGTAAATGGAATTTCCCCGGCGACCGTGCGTTTGAAGTCATCGACACCTTCAGCGGTGGCGAAAAAGCGCGATTGGCGCTGGCACTGATCGCCTATCGCCGGCCCAACGTATTGCTGCTTGATGAGCCCACCAACCACCTTGACCTAGACATGCGCGAAGCGCTGGCCGAAGCGCTGAGTGATTTCGATGGCGCCATCGTGATGGTCAGCCATGACCGCCATTTGATCGGTCTGGTCTGCGACAGCTATTGGCGCGTGGCTGGCGGCAAGGTCGAGCCGTTCGATGGTGATCTGGACGAATACGCCGCGTGGCTGCGTACTCGCCCGGGCAGTGACAACCCCAAAACACCGGTACCCAAGCAAGAGCCCAAGCGGGTCGTACCCGCACCGGCACCTGCCGCGCCGAAAGCCAGAATCAACCCGCACAAGCTGCAAAAAGCCGAAGAGCGCGTGGCGCGCCTGGAAGGCAAACTGGCCGAGTGCGATGCCCAGCTGGCCGACCCGGCGGTGTATGTCGATGCTGGCAAAGTGGCTGATTTGGGGCGCACGCAGTTGCAACTGCGCAGCGAGCTGGAGCAGGCCGAGGCCGAGTTGCTGGGGTTGTACGAATAAGCTTCGCCTTGAAATCGCGGCTGCGTGCCGCATGTGTTCTTACTCACCTTGTTCTTGGTAGCGCCATGCCCATCTACGCCTTCGCCTGCGAATTCTGCGGGCATCACTTCGATAAATTGCAGAAACTCTCCGACGTCGACCCCAGTGTCTGCCCGCAGTGCGGCAAAGACGGCGGCATCCACCGGCAATTGACCGCGCCACAATTCCGGCTGGCCGGTGGTGGCTGGTACGAAACCGATTTCAAGAAAGACGGCGAAAAGAAAAGCAATCTGGCCGGCGATGCGGCCAAGCCTGCCGAAGCCAAAGCCGAGCCAGCAGCCAATGCCAGTGCCAAGTCAGAGAGCCCCAAGCCGGAAGCCGCCAAATCCGCCACCAAGTCGGCCGACTGAACCCGTTAAAATGATTGGCTTGCCGGTGCCCGCCGGCCCGAACCTCCCCGGAGTCTCCATGCGTACCCATTTCTGCGGCCTGATCGACCAAACGTTGATCGGCCAAACCGTCACCCTGTGCGGCTGGGCCGATGTCGCCCGCAATATGGGCCAGATCGTGTTTATCGACCTGCGCGACCATGAAGGTATCGTGCAAATCGTCGCCGAACCGGCAGACAGCGAGGGTAACGCTGGCATGTTGGCCGCAGCGGTGGCAGTGGGCTACGAAGACTGCCTGCGCATCACCGGCACGGTGCGTCGCCGGCAGTCGGTGAACGACAAGATCAGGACCGGCCAGGTGGAAGTGGTGGCCGAGACGATCGAGCTGTTGAACAAGGCCGAGCCGCTGCCGTTCCACCACCACGAGAACCCGGGCGAGGACATCCGCCTGAAGTACCGCTACCTGGACCTGCGCAGCCCCGAGATGCAGCGCAAGCTGCGGACACGCACCAAGCTGGTGTCGGCGCTGCGGCATTACCTGGATGCGCGTGGTTTCCAGGACATCGAAACTCCCATCCTGACCAAGGCCACGCCGGAAGGTGCGCGTGATTTTTTGGTGCCGGCGCGCATGCACCCCGGCGAGTTCTACGCGCTGCCGCAAAGCCCGCAGTTGTTCAAGCAGATTTTGATGATGGCCGGTTTCGATCGCTATTACCAAATCGCCCGCTGCTTCCGCGACGAAGCGTTGCGCGCCGACCGCCAGTTGGAATTCACCCAGCTCGACATGGAATTTGCGTGGGTGTCCGAGCGCGATGTGCAAGACCTGACCGAAGACATGGTGCGGCATGTGTTCCGCGACGTGGTCGGGGTGGAATTGGCCGCGCAGTTCCCGCGCATGACGTACGCCGAGGCGATGCGCCGCTACGGTTCCGACAAGCCCGATCTGCGCATCGATCTGGAATTGGTCGACGTGGCCGATCTGGTCAAGCAATGCGAGTTTGCGGTGTTCACCGCTGCCGCCAATGATGCCGATGGCCGCGTGGCCGCGTTGCGCATTCCCGGCGGCGCGGCATTGTCACGCAAGCAGATTGACGAATACGCCGCGCACGCCACCAAATTCGGCGCGAAGGGCTTGGCCTACGCCAAGATCGACGAGGCTGGCGGGGTCAATTCGCCGGTGGCCAAATTCTTTGCCGAAGGCGTGTTCGAGGCGCTGCTGGCGCACGTGGGCGCAGGCAACGGCGACATCGTGTTTTTCGGTGCCGGCGCCTACGGCAAAGTGTCCGATTTCATGGGCGCGGTGCGCCTGAAAGCCGGCAAGGACTTCAACTTGATCAGCGAGGGCTGGGCACCGCTGTGGGTGACCGACTTCCCGATGTTCGAATGGGATGACGAGGCGCAGCGCTACGTCGCCCTGCATCACCCGTTCACCGCGCCGGCGGTGGATTCCATCGACGATCTGCGTGCCCACGCCAAGACCGCGGTGAGCCGTGGTTACGACATGGTGCTGAACGGCAACGAGATTGGCGGTGGCTCGATCCGCATCCACAATTCAAAGCTGCAAAGCGCGGTGTTTGAATTGCTGGGCATTGGCGAAGAAGAACAGCGCGGCAAGTTCGGCTTCCTGCTGGATGCACTGAAATACGGCGCACCGCCACATGGCGGCATTGCGTTTGGCATCGACCGCATCGCCGCGCTGATGGCCGGCAGCGACTCCATTCGTGACGTGATCGCCTTCCCCAAAACCACCGGCGCCCAGTGTCTGATGACCGATGCGCCGTCACCCATCGCCGATGCGCAGTTGGCCGAGGTGCATGTGGCGGTTCGGACGCGCGAATCAGTGTGATGGGTGATATGGCGTCACTGCGTAAAGTGCGCCATGGATGGCGCACGGCGGCGCGTCGAACAGGATGTTCGCCCGCGCCGGGGAGCAGTGATGCCATGTCGCCCGCGCCAGGAGTGCCATCGTGCAGGCTTTGATTCGCCGAGCCACCCCCGCCGACGCCGCCACCTTGGCCGCGCTGGGCACGTTTACCTTCATCGAAACCTTCGGCCATCTGTACACGCCGGAAGATTTGCAGGCGTTTCTCGACGCAAGCCACAGCGAGGCCGCCTACGCCGCGCTATTGTCCGCCGATTCCCCGTATGCGCTGTGGCTGGCCGAACGCGACGGTCAGGCCATTGGCTACGCGCAGGCCGGCCCCTGCGGGTTGCCGCACGCCGACGTGCGCGCTGAGGATGGCGAAATCAAGCGCCTGTACCTGCGCGGCGATGCGCAAAACAGTGGTGCCGGGCGCGCACTGATGGACGCGATGCTGGCGTGGCTGCTGGCCGATGGCCCACGGATCTTATGGTTATCGGTGTGGTCGGAAAACTACGGCGCGCAGCGTTTCTACGCCCGCTATGGATTCGAATTTGCCGGCGAATACCACTTTATCGTGGGTGAGCAGCGCGACCGCGAGTTCATGTATCGGCGCTTGGCCCGCTGATCATGCAGCCCCGTGTGCTGTTGGTGCATGGCCTGCTCAACGCTTCGTGGTGGTTGCTGCCGCTGGCCTTGCGCTTGCGCAAGCAGGGGTTTGCCACCGAACTTTTTGACTATTCAAGCGTATGGGAAGGGCCGGAGTTTGCGTTGCCACGCTTGCGGAAGCGGCTCTTGGCGCAGCCACCCGATGCCTTGGTAGGGCATAGCCTGGGCGGGCTGATTGCACTCACTGCATTGCAGCAAGCAGAACATCCCCGCGTGCAGCGTGTGGTGTGCCTTGGATCGCCTCTGCGTGGCAGCGAAACGGCGCGATGCGTGGCGGCGTTGCCGTGGGCGCGCCCGCTGCTGGGCCGAAGTGCCGGTCTGTTGCAAACGGGTGTGGCGGAGTGGCGCGGTACTGCCGAGGTAGGTGTGGTGGCAGGCATCGCACCGCGTGGGATGGGTTGCCTGTTTGCGCACTTCAAGGAGCGTTCGGATGGCACCGTGGCTTTGGAGGAAACCCGGCTCCCGTGGTTGGCTGACCATGTCGCGCTGCCTTGCAGCCATTCCGGGCTGGTGTTATCGCACAGCGCGGCAAGGCAAACCGGCCATTTTTTACATCACGGCCAGTTTGCGCCCACTTCCGAGCACACCAGTCGAGCAGCAGACGTATAATTCGCGGCTTCGCCTTTCGGCCGGAAGTACATCTATGGGACGTGGCCCCTCCATCGAAGCCCGCAAGAACGCAGTGGATGCGAAGCGCGGCAAGATTTTCACCAAGATCATCCGTGAAATTTCAGTCGCTGCGCGCAGCGGCGGGGGCGACCCGCATGGCAACCCGCGCTTGCGTGCGGCGATCGACAAGGGCCTTGACGTCAACATGACCAAGGACGTGATCGAGCGCGCCATCAAGAAAGCCACCGGCGAGCTGGAAGGCGTGTCCTACGAGGAAATCCGCTACGAAGGCTATGGCGCGGGCGGGGTGGCGGTGATTGTGGACTGCCTGACCGACAATCGTGTGCGCACGGTGGCCGATGTACGACATGCATTTGGCAAGTTTGGCGGCAATATGGGCAACGAAGGCTCGGTAGCCTTCATGTTCAAGAAGCTGGGCGTGCTCAGCTATGACGCCGGTGCCAATGAGGACGCTATCACCGAGGCGGCGATTGAAGCCGGTGCCGACGATATCGTGGTGTACCCGGAAGATGGCGCCATCGACGTATTGACCTCGCCCGATGCATTTGCATCGGTCAAGGCGGCGATGGAGGCCGCCGGGCTTGCGCCGGGCTACGCTGAAATCACCATGCGTGCCGACAACGACAGTCCGGTGGAAGGCGAAGTGGCCGAGCAAGTGCAGAAGCTGCTGCGGTGGCTGGAAGATATGGATGACGTGCAAAACGTCTATGCCAACGCCGATTTCGGCGGCGCTGCGTAACACGGCAATCGGTCAACCTGCGTCGTGACTCGCATCCTTGGGATCGACCCCGGTTCGCAGCGCACTGGCGTGGGCATCATTGATGTTGATGCCACTGGCAAGGTGAGCCATGTGCATCATCAGCCGCTGGTATTGCTGGATGCGGAAACGTTTCCGCTGCGCCTGCGATTATTACTGGATGGCTTGTGGGCCTTGATCGAGGAATACACGCCCGATGAAGTGGCCGTGGAGCAGGTGTTCCTGTCCAACAATGCCATGAGTGCACTCAAACTGGGGCAGGCGCGCGGTGCGGCGGTGGCCGCTTGCGTGGCGCGTGATTTGCCAGTGAGCGAATACGCCGCAAAAGAGATCAAACTGGGGCTGGTGGGCAGTGGCGCGGCCGACAAGCAACAGGTGCAACATATGGTGGCGGTGATGCTGGGCTTGTCCGGCAAGTTGCAGGCCGATGCGGCCGACGCGCTGGCAGTGGCGATTACGCATGCGCATGTGCGCGCCAGTGCACAGCGCTTGGGCGTGGTCGCACGCACGGCATGGGCACGCAAGGGCAGGGGTCGGCGATGATTGGACGATTGAAAGGCATCCTGATCCACAAGGCGCCGCCGTGGCTGGTGGTGGACGTGCACGGCGTTGGCTATGAGTTGGAGGCGCCGATGAGCACGTTCTACGACTTGCCGGAGTTGGGGCGCGAGGTGTTTTTGTTCACCCACTACGCGCAAAAGGAAGACAGCGTGTCGCTGTACGGGTTTTTGCGCGAAACCGAGCGCCGCTTGTTTCGCGATGTGCAGAAAGTCTCCGGCATCGGCGCCAAAATTGCGCTGGCGGTGCTGTCGGGCGCATCGGTGGATGAGTTTGTACGGCTGATCCAAAACGGCGATGTCGCCGCACTCACCCGCATTCCCGGCATCGGCAAAAAAACCGCAGAGCGCATGCTGGTGGAACTGCGCGACCGTGCCACCGACTTGGGCAGCGCTGGCTCAGGCAGCACCGCATTGCCGGGTGACCCGGTGGCCGAATCCATCATCGCGCTACAGGCGTTGGGCTACAAACCTGCCGATGCCGAGCGCATGGCGAAAAAATCTGCAGGCGCGGGCGACGATGCCCCCGCCATCATCCGTAAAGCATTGCAGTCTGCGCTGCGTTGACAGACGGCTGTAGGTATCACTATGACTTCCGCACAATCCAGTCCCGAACAGCACAGCCATACAGAGGGGCACTCCGCCGGGCTTGCGCTGATCGTCGGTGCCATCGGCGTGGTGTTCGGCGATATCGGTACCAGTCCGCTGTACACGTTGAAAGAAGCGTTTACTCCGCACTATGGGTTGGTCAACAACCACGACACCGTGATTGGCCTGCTTTCGTTGATTTTCTGGGCCATCATGACCATGGTGACGCTCAAGTACGTGACGATCATCATGCGTGCCGACAATGATGGCGAAGGCGGCATCATGGCGCTGATGGCCTTGACGCAGCGCACGTTGCGCAATGGCTCGCGCTCGGCTTATGTGGTGGGCATTCTCGGGATTTTCGGGGCGTCCCTGTTTTTTGGTGATGGCGTGATTACCCCGGCCATCACGGTATTGGGGGCAGTTGAAGGCTTGGAAGTGGCCGCGCCTGGGCTGGAAAATTTCATCGTGCCCATTACCGTGGTGGTGCTGGTTGGGGTGTTCGCAGCGCAACGCTTTGGCACGGCACGTGTCGGCAAGGTATTCGGCCCAGTGATGGTGTTGTGGTTCATCTCTCTTGCGGCGATTGGCGTATGGAATCTGTTGGCAGCACCTGAAGTTCTTAAAGCCTTGAATCCATGGTGGGCGGTGCAGTTCTTTGCCGAGCATCACTGGCATGGCATTTTCATTTTCGGCGCGGTGGTGCTGGCGGTGACCGGTGGCGAGGCGTTGTATGCCGACATGGGGCACTTCGGTGCACCGCCCATTCGCAACGCATGGTATTTCTTTGTATTGCCCTGCCTGGTTCTGAACTATATGGGGCAGGGTGCGAATGTGTTGAAGCACCCGGAATCGGTGGCCAACCCGTTTTTTGAAGCGGTGCCGGAGTGGGCGTTGTACCCAATGATCCTGTTGGCCACGATGGCGGCAATCATTGCCTCGCAATCGGTGATTACCGGTGCGTTTTCGATGTCGCGGCAGGCGATGCAGTTGGGCTATATCCCGCGCATGTTGATCAAGCACACCTCGCGCGACACCATCGGTCAAATCTATGTGCCCGGCATCAACTGGTTGATGATGGTGACGGTGATTGCGCTGGTGCTGGCATTCCAAAGCTCCACCAACTTGGCCTCCGCCTATGGCGTGTCGGTGTCGGGCACGATGCTGATCGACACCTTGCTGCTGGCGTTGTTGGCGCGTGCGCAGTGGGCTCGCGCACGTTGGTGGGTGCTGCCATGCTGCTTCTTCATAATTCTGGTGGATATTGGTTTCCTGATTGCCAATGGGGCCAAATTTTTCCACGGTGCGTGGTTCCCGATTGCACTGGGGCTGCTGGTCTTCACCATGATGCGGACTTGGCGGCGCGGGCGTGAATTGCTGCGCGAGGAAGTCCGCAAAGACGGTATCCAGTTAGATGTATTCCTGCCCGGCTTGATGCTGGCACCGCCGGTGCGCGTGCCAGGGACGGCGGTGTTTTTGACCGCAGATTCCGGGGTTGTGCCACATGCCTTGTTGCATAACCTCAAGCACAACAAAGTCCTGCATGAGCACAATGCATTCTTGACAGTGGAGACACTGAATGTGCCGTATGCACCGAAAGATCGGCGGATGAAGATCGACTCGATTTCCGGTGATGATTTCTATCGCGTCATCATTCGCTATGGCTTTATGGAAACCCCGGACGTGCCCGTAGCCTTGATGCGCAGTTGCGACCAATGCGAGCTGACCTTCAACCCGATGGATACCACCTATTTCGTCAGTCGTGAAAGTATCGTGGCGGGCCGCCATCGCGGCATGCCGATCTGGCGTGACAAGCTGTTTGCTTTCCTGCATCGCAATGCCGCACCGGCTACCAATTTTTTCCGAATCCCCGGCAATCGCCTGGTGGAATTGGGCGCGCAAGTAGAGATTTAGCGATAATCCCGGGATGACCGACTCCCGCATCATCACCCCCGCCGCCACCCGCGAAGACGAAATGCTGGAGGCGTCCATCCGTCCCAGGCGGCTGGATGAATATCTTGGCCAGCAGCCGGTGCGCGAGCAGATGCAGATCTACATCGATGCCACCAAGGGGCGCGGTGAGGCACTGGATCACGTGCTGATCTTCGGGCCACCGGGGCTCGGCAAGACCACGCTGAGCCATGTCATCGCCAACGAACTGGGTGTGAACTTGCGGGTGACCTCCGGGCCGGTTATCGAAAAAGCCGGCGACTTGGCGGCGCTGCTGACCAATTTGCAGGCGCATGACGTGCTGTTTATTGACGAAATCCATCGGCTGTCACCGGTGGTCGAGGAGATCCTCTACCCGGCGATGGAGGACTACCAGATCGACATCATGATCGGCGAAGGCCCGGCGGCACGTTCGATCAAATTGGACTTGCCGCCGTTCACCCTGATTGGTGCCACCACCCGCGCGGGTCTGCTCACTGCACCGCTGCGCGATCGGTTTGGCATCGTGCAGCGGCTGGAATTTTATTCGCCGGAAGAATTGACCCGCATCGTGCGGCGCTCGGCGCAGATTCTGGGAATTGCCTGCGATGCCGGCGGTGCCGCCGAAGTGGCGCGGCGCGCACGCGGGACCCCGCGGATTGCCAACCGTCTGCTGCGACGGGTGCGCGATTTCGCGCAGGTGAAGGGCAACGGCATGATTGATGCAGCCAGTGCGCGTGCTGCCATGGACATGCTGAAAGTCGATCCGGAAGGCTTTGATGAGCTCGACCGGCGCATGCTGGGCATCATCATCGACGCCTTCGATGGCGGCCCGGTGGGGGTGGAGTCGCTGGCGGCGGCGCTGTCGGAAGAACGCGGCACGCTGGAGGATGTGATCGAGCCCTACCTGATCCAGCAGGGTTTCCTGATTCGCACCGCGCGCGGGCGCATGGCCACGCCGAAGGCGTACCGGCATTTGGGCTTCAAGCCGAAAGCCGATGCGGCGGAGTTGTTCGATGGCTGAGCCGTTTGTGTGGCCAATACGGGTGTATTGGGAAGACACCGATGCCGGTGGGGTGGTCTATCACGCGCAATATCTGGCGTTCATGGAGCGTGCCCGCAGTGAATGGCTGCGCAGCGTGGGCGTGCATCAGGACGTCTTGAAGCGCGATGCCGATCTGGTGTTCGTGGTGCGTGCGCTGCAAACCGATTTTCGTGCGCCGGCGCGGCTGGACGATCAGCTTTCGGTCAGCGTGGCTCTGCTTGAATGTCGCGGTGCCAGTTTTGTGCTGGCGCAGCGGATTGAACGCAATGGCGCGCTGTTGGTCGAAGCGACCGTGAAAATCGCAAGTTTGTGCGCATCCACCTTTCGACCCAGTCCAATCCCGGGTTTTCTGTTGTCGCAATTGCACCTTTTGCCGGAGGCTTCCTGATGCCCGTTTCAACCATGCTGCAATCCCTGCCGCAGGCGCTGCCAGACAATGGCGCTACCCAGACAGTGGAGCTGGCCGGCAACGGCGCACAGGCGGCCTCGGCTGCACCGGTGGATCATGGCCTGAACATCTTGCAGTTGGTGTTGCACGCCAGTATCCCGGTGCAGTTGGTGATGCTGCTGCTGTTGGCGGCATCCTTGGCTTCGTGGGTGATTATCTTGCGCAAAAAGCGCGTGCTGGATCGCGCCGAAAATGAAGCCGATCGCTTCGAGGAAACCTTTTGGTCGGGTATCGAGCTGCCCAAACTCTACGCCACCGCCACCGAGCGCCATCGCAGTATTGAAGGCCTGGAAGCGATCTTCGAAGGCGGCATGCGCGAGTTCAACCGCATTCGGCAGCGCCGTGGTGTCGACGCACGCATGCAGCTGGAAGGCGCGCAGCGGGCGATGCGGGCCACCACCTCGCGTGAACTGGACGGGCTCGAGCGCAATCTGGAATTTCTTGCCAACGTGGGCTCGATCAGCCCGTATGTGGGCCTGTTCGGCACCGTATGGGGGATCATGATTTCGTTCCAGGGCTTGGCCTCGATGAAGGAAGCCACCATTGCCACGGTGGCGCCGGGGATCTCGGAGGCGCTGGTTGCCACCGCGATGGGCCTATTCGCGGCGATCCCGGCGGTGTGGGCGTACAACCGCTTCGCCACCCGCGCCGAGCGCATGGCGGTGCGCTACGAGACCTTCGGCGAAGAATTCGCGTCGATCCTGCAGCGTCAGACCCATTCGGACGACTGAGCGCATGGCCGCGACCTCCAATCGCCGTGCGCGCAAGCGCAAACTCAAGGCCGAAATCAACGTCGTGCCTTACATCGACGTGATGCTGGTACTGCTGATCATCTTCATGGTCACCGCGCCCTTGCTCAATGTCGGCGTGGACGTGAACCTGCCGCAGGCCAATGCCAAATCACTTGAACAAAAGAAAAAACAGCCACTGGTGGTGCAAGTGTTCAGTGATGGCAAATTGGGGCTGATGTACGAAGGCCTCAACCGCCCGCAAGCAATGGACGAAGCCGCACTGCTGATCAAAGTAGCCGCCTTTGTCCATGCCGACCCGGATGTATCGGTGTATGTGGCGGGCGATGGCGACGTGCGCTATCAGGTGGTGTATGCGCTGATGGGCAAGTTGCAAAGCGATGCCAAAGTGTCACGGGTCAGCCTGATGGGCGCGCCACCGGCAACGGCCAAACCGGGCAAGTGATAGGCGATTTGTGAAGCAGACCCGCGCCGATACCAGCATTGCTCTCATGCAGGCCATTGGCTTGCATGTGCTGCTGTTTGCGCTGCTGTTTGTCGGGCTGAAGCTGTCGCGGGAGGTGCCGATGCAAGCGGCGCAAGGTGACCCGATCGAGGCTGATTTGGCCACCGCCAGTGACCTCAGTGCGCAAATGCAGCGCGCCTTGCAACGCAAGCCGGTGGAGCAGGCACTTGCCCCGGTGCCAGTGCCGGAGCCGCTGCCAACACCGATTGAAGAGCAGCCCACGCCGCCAAAATTGACCGAACTGCCGCCACCGGTGCCTGACCCTGCGCCGGTCGAACAGGAAAAAGTGCAGCGCGATGCGGTAACGCCAGCGACCACCAAGGTGCTGCAAGAGCAAGAAGAAAAGCGCAGGAAACCTGAGCAGGCCGAGCTGGACTCACAAAAACAGGAATTGTCTGCACGCGAAAAGCTGTTGCAGGAAATCCGCAAACAACGGGAGTTGGCCGCACGCGATCGCACGATGGCCGAGCAGCGCGCTCAGCAATTGGCCGATGCCCGCACCAGTGCCGCGCCACCCAGCCGGCCGCCACCGGGCGACCCCAATAGCCGGCTGCGCAAAAGTGCCAGCTACCAAGTGGCACTGATGAATGCGATTTTGCGGCAGTGGACACGCCCGGATTCGGTCAAGCTGGGGCAGACCTGCGAGGTCCTGATCAAGCAGATTCCGGGTGGCGAGGTGGTCTCGGTGCAGGTGTCGCCAGGCTGCCCGTACGACGATCTGGGCCGGCGCTCGGTGGAAGCGGCGGTGATGAAGGCCTCGCCGTTGCCGTATGCCGGCTTCGAGGACGTGTTCGTGCGTGACCCGGTGTTGAAGTTCCGCGCCGAAGACCTGTGATTGGTGTGAAAACCGTGGCTTGGTCCGCAACTGTTCACCCTATCGCAGCGCAAATAGGCGATCCTGTTCATCTTGCTGACCGATTGTGAAGCCGCATGCACAAGATCGCCCGCCGATTGCTATTGCCGTTGTTATTGCTGCCCTGCTGTGCCGCGCTGGCGCAGTCACGCGGTGGCTTGGAAATCGATATCGTCGGCGGTAATGCCGCAGCGCTGCCGATTGCGGTGGTGCCGTTTGGCGGCGATTGTGGGCAAACCGATGTTGGCGGCGTGGTGCGCGCTGATTTGGGCCGGTCCGGCCAGTTTCGCACGCTGGATCCGGCGACCTTGCCCGAGCGCCCCACCGAGGGTAGCGAAGTCGCGTATCCCACCTGGCGCATGCTCAAACAGGATTTTTTGCTGGTGGGCCGTTGCGTTCCCAATGGCGGCGATTACCGCACCGAGTATGAATTGTTCGATGTCGCCAAGCAGCAGCGTCTGCTGGGCTTCGCATTGACCGCGCCGGGCGCTGCGCAGCGCGATGTGGCGCACCAGATCAGCGATGCGGTGTACGAAAAAATCCTCGGCGTGCGGGGCGCATTCTGGACGCGCATTGCCTATGTCACATCCACCGGTTTGGGCCGCGAGGCCAAATATTCTCTGGTGGTGGCCGATGCCGATGGCTTCAATCCGCGTACCGTGGTCAATTCCAGCGAGCCGTTGCTGTCACCGTCGTGGAGCCCGGATGGGCATAAGCTGGCGTATGTCAGTTTTGAAGGCGGCAATTCCGGCATCTGGATTCAAGATATCGCCACCGGTAGCCGCGAAAAAATCACCAACTTCCGTGGCATTAATGGCGCGCCAAGTTTCTCGCCAGACGGCACCCGCATGGCGATGACCCTCTCGAAGGGTGGCAACCCCGACATCTACGTGATGGACTTGGCCAGCAAACACCTGACCCAGATCACCAATCAATTCAGCATCGACACCGAAGCCACCTGGAGCCCGGACGGCAGCAGCCTGTACTTCACCTCCGATCGTGGCGGGCGACCGCAGGTGTACCAAGTCTCCGCCAATGGTGGCAGCGCCAGCCGCGTGACGTTTGACGGTAGTTATAACGCCAGCCCGTCGCTGTCGTTTGATGGCAAGAAGCTGGCCACCGCGCAAGGGGCTGGCAATGTCTATCGCATCGCCCTGATGGACCGCAGCACCGGCAGCCCGCGTTGGAGCATGCTCTCGCCCGGCTCGCTGGACGAATCCCCCAGTTTTGCCCCGAATGGCGCGATGGTGCTGTATGCCGCGCGCGAAGGCCAACGTGGTGTGCTGTATGCAGTGTCGGCCGATGGTCGCGTGCGGCAACGCTTGGTCCTGGCCAGCGGCGACGTGCGCGAACCGGCGTGGTCGCCGTTCCGACAGAAATAAGCGCGAGATGCCGGCATAGGACCGCCGTATTCACATCGCAATGACTACACTGCTGCAACTCACCCCGAACTCACGAACAGAGGTATCCACCATGAAGGCTTCCATCCCCCAGATCGCCCGTATCCTGACCATTGCCGGCCTGACTGCATTCGTTGCCGTGGGTTGCGCCAAGAAGGTCAAGGAAACGCCGCCGCCGACCAATGCGGTGGACACCACCACCACCGCACCGATCACCGAGACCCCGCGCGCCGGTGTGTACACCCCCGCCGACCTCGATAGCGATGCCTGCCTGCGTCAGCGCGTGGTGTACTTCGATCTGGATCAGGATGCGTTGAAGCCGGAATTCCAGGCCATCATGAATTGCCACGCCAAGTACCTGCGCGACCGCCCGAGTGCGCGTCTGCGCCTGGAAGGCAATGCCGACGAGCGCGGCAGCCGCGAATACAACCTGGGTCTGGGGGAACGCCGTGGCAATGCGGTGTCCTCCGCACTGCAAGCCAATGGCGGCGGCGGCAGCCAGCTGTCGGTGATCAGCTACGGCGAAGAGCGTCCAGTCTGCACCGAATCCAACGAGGCTTGCTGGAGCAAGAATCGTCGCGTTGAACTGGTGTACAGCGCCAAGTAATGCGTACCTTCGCATCCATTGGCGTACTTGCGGCGGCACTGATCGTGTCGCCGCAAGTAATGGCCCAGCGTGCCAGTTTGGCCGATCGGGTGGCGGTGCTGGAGCAGCGTGCTGCCGGTGAACAAAACGGCACCGAGCTGGTCAATCAGATCAGCCAATTGCGCAGCGAAGTGCAGGAGCTGCGTGGCCAGCTGGAGCAACTGCAGCAGCAGCAAGAGCAAGCCAAGCAAAGCCAGCGTGCGCAATATCTGGACCTGAGCGGGCGCCTGGATCGCTTGGAAAATGGCAGCACTGCGCCAGCCGGTACCGTGGCGGTACCGCCACCCGTCTCGACATCTGCAACCGCCACTGCGCCAACCGCAGCGGCGGCTGGCAGCGGGCTGGCCGGCAAGGACGAGCAAACCGCCTATGGATATGCATTTGATGCCCTGAAGAGTGGCGACTACGTGGAATCGGCGCGCCGCCTGCGGGACTTTCTGGCTGCATTTCCGGGCGGCCAGCTGGCCCCCAATGCCTTGTATTGGTTGGGTGAAAGTTATTACGTCACCCAGAACTATGCGATGGCAGGCGATCAGTTTCGTGCCCTGCTGGATCGTTACCCCAGCCACGACAAAGCGCCGGGAGCCTTGCTCAAACTGGGGCTGACCCAATACGGGCAGAAACAATATCCGCAGGCCGAAGCCACCTTGCGGCAGGTGTTGCAGCGTTACCCCGGTACCGACGTGGCACGCACCGCGCAGGATCGGTTGCGTTCCATGCAGATCGCCGGCAACCGCTAAACTGTACCGATGAACGACGTCGCCGATGCGGCCGCCGCAGCGGCGGCCCTCCAGCCCGAGCGCCTCAAGCTCACCGAAATCTTCCTGTCTCTGCAGGGCGAAGCCCGCGATGCGGGTTGGCCCACGGTGTTCGTGCGGTTGACCGGCTGCCCCCTGCGCTGCACCTATTGCGACACCACCTATTCGTTTTACGGTGGGCAGTGGTGGGAGATCGACGCTATTCTGGCGGAGGTGGCCAAACACGGCGTGCGCCATGTGTGCGTCACCGGCGGTGAGCCGTTATCGCAAAAACGCTGCCTGACCTTGCTGGAAAAGTTGTGCGATGCCGGTTATGTGGTGTCGCTGGAAACCTCGGGCGCTATTGCCATCGACGGTGTGGATACGCGGGTGTCGCGGGTGCTGGATATCAAAACCCCGGGTTCGGGCGAAGTGGCGCGCAACCTGTGGAGCAACCTGCCGCTGCTGACCGCGCACGACCAGGTCAAGGCAGTGATTTGCTCGCGTGAAGATTTCGATTGGGCCAAACAAATCGTGCTGCAACATCGCTTGTTCGAGGTGTGCGATGTGCTGTTTTCGCCCAGCGCCGGCCAGATCACGCCGCGTATGTTGGCAGACTGGATCATCGAAGAAAAATTACCGGTGCGCTTTCAGATGCAATTACACAAAGTGTTGTGGGGCGAGGAGCCGGGCCGATGAAACCTGCAGTGGTACTGGTGTCCGGGGGCATGGATTCGGCGGTGGTGCTGGCCATTGCCCGTGAGCAGGGATTTGCGGCACATGCGCTCAGCGTGCGCTACGGCCAGCGTCACACCTCCGAGCTGGACGCTGCCGTGCGTGTGGCCAAAGTCTTGGGCGCGGTGGCACACAAGACCGTGAATGTGGATCTGCGCAGCATTGGCGGTTCGGCATTGACCGACGATATTGCGGTGCCCACCGACACCGATGGCCACATCATCGGGCAGGGCATCCCGTCCACCTATGTGCCGGCGCGCAACACCATCATGCTTTCGGTGGCGCTGGGCTGGGCCGAAGTGTTGGGCGCCACCGACCTGTTTTGCGGGGTCAACGCGGTGGATTATTCCGGCTACCCGGACTGCCGCCCGGCGTTCATCGCCGGCTTCGAAGCGCTGGCCAATCTGGCCACCAAGGCAGGCGTGGAGGGCAGCCACTTCCGGGTGCACGCGCCACTGATGCGCATGAGCAAAGCCGAGATCGCGCGTGAGGGCCTGCGCCTGGGCGTGGACTTCGCGCAGACCGTAAGCTGCTATCAGGCCGATGCCGATGGTCGCGCCTGCGGCCATTGCGATGCCTGTCATTTGCGTGCACAAGGCTTCAATGAAGCCGGAATTTTGGACCCAACCCGCTACATGGCGGCGCGATTCGGTTAGAATGCGCACCCCGATGCAATGTCGGGCACCGTTTTCCCTGTGGGCCGTTAGCTCAGTCGGTAGAGCAGAAGACTTTTAATCTTTTGGTCGATGGTTCGAATCCATCACGGCCCACCATCGAATTCACAAAGAACCCAGGCTGGATTGCCAGCCACGCGCTTGCATGCGCGTGGCGTTTGCACAGGCCGCGAACCGGTGGTTCGCAAGCGGCCTGCGCGCACCCATCACGGCCCACCATCGAATTCACAAAGAACCCAGGCTGGATTGCCAGCCACGCGCTTGCATGCGCGTGGCGTTTGCACAGGCCGCGAACCGGTGGTTCGCAAGCGGCCTGCGCGCACCCATCACGGCCCACCATCGAATTCACAAAGAACCCAGGCTGGATTGCCAGCCACGCGCTTGCATGCGCGTGGCGTTTGCACAGGCCGCGAACCGGTGGTTCGCAAGCGGCCTGCGCGCACCCATCACGGCCCACCATCGAATTCACAAAGAACTCAGGCTGGATTGCCAGCCACGCGCCCGTGCTTAGTCTCTTTGCAGCACATCCAACACCGCCTCGCCATAGCGTTCCAGCTTGCCGGCACCCACGCCGCTGATGGCGGCCAGCGCAGTGAGGGTGTGCGGGTGGTGTTGGGCAATGCTGCGCAAGGTGGCGTCGTGAAAGATCACGTAGGCGGGCACGTTTTGCTCGCGTGCGGTGCTGCTGCGCCAGTTGCGCAGGGTATCGAAGCGCGCTTCGGCGTCAGGGGAGAGTGCACGGTTGATGCTGGCGGTGGTGTCATTGCGACGGCGCGTGCGCTCGCGCTTGTTGGGGTCTTCACGCAGGTGAAGCTGGTGTTCGCCGCGCAGCAGCGGGGTGGCGGCTTGGGTCAGGCGCAATGCGCCAAAGCTGTCGAAGTCGGCCTCCAGCAAGCCGGCGGCCACCAGTTGCCGGAACACGCTGCGCCAGCGCGATGCGTCCAGTTCGCTGCCGATGCCGTAGGTGCTGACCGTGTGGTGGCCGAACTGGCGCACTTTGGCGTTGTCGGCACCGCGCAAGACGTCGATCAGATGTGCCGCGCCAAAGCGCTGCCCGGTGCGATAGGCGCACGACAGCGCTTTGCGTGCAGCCTCGGTGGCATCCCAGACGCGTGGCGGGAGCAAGCAGTTGTCGCAATGGCCGCAGCCACCACCGTGGGCTTCGCCAAAATAGGCCAGCAGGCTTTGCCGGCGGCAGCCGGTGGACTCGCAATAGCCGATCAGTGCATCCAGTTTGGCGTTTTCCAGGCGCTTGCGTTCCTCGCTGGCCTCGCCCTCGGCAATCATCTTGCGCAGCAGCACGGCATCACCCAGACCATAGGCCAGCCATGCTTCCGAGGCTTCACCATCGCGGCCGGCGCGGCCGGTTTCCTGATAATAGCCTTCCAGTGATTTTGGCAGGTCCAAATGCGCAACAAAGCGCACATCGGGCTTGTCGATGCCCATGCCAAACGCAATCGTGGCCACCATCACGATGCCGTCTTCGTGCAGAAAACGGCGCTGATGGGTGGCGCGTGTGGCCGCATCCAGCCCGGCGTGATACGGCAGCGCGTTGACACCTTGCTCGACCAGCAGCTCCGCAGTGGCCTCGACCTTGCGCCGCGACAGGCAATAGACGATGCCGCTTGCGTTGGCATGGCCCTCCAGAAAATCCAACAGCTGGCGGCGGCTGTTGTGCTTGGCGGCAACGTTGTAGCGGATGTTGGGGCGATCAAACGAGCTGACAAATTGGCGTGCGTCTTCCAGCGCCAGACGCTCCACGATTTCCCGCCGGGTGGGCGCGTCGGCGGTGGCAGTCAGTGCGATGCGCGGTACCTGCGGCCAGCGTTCGTGCAGCAAGGTGAGCTGGCGATACTCGGGGCGGAAATCATGGCCCCATTGCGACACGCAATGCGCTTCATCGATGGCGAACAGGGCAATCTGCGTGCGTTCCAGCAGCGCCAGAAAGCGCGCTGTCAGCAGGCGTTCGGGGGCGACGTAGAGCAGGTCCAGCCCGCCATCGACAAGTTGCTGTTCCACTTGCGCCGCGCTGCGGGCATCCAGACTGGAATTGAGGAAGGCGGCGCGCACGCCCAGCTGACGCAAGGCCTCCACTTGGTCTTGCATCAGCGCAATCAGCGGCGACACCACAATCGCGGTACCGGCGCGCAGCAACGCCGGCAGTTGGTAGCACAGCGATTTGCCGCCGCCGGTAGGCATCAGCACCAGCGCATCACCGCCGCCAGTGACGTGCTCGACAATCTGGCCTTGCTCGCCGCGGAAGCGGTCGTATCCAAAGACGTGGCGAAGTGTATCGAGTGCGGCGGAAGGCATCCGCCTAGAGTAGCAAGCGTTGCTGTTCGCCCGATACGCGCACCATGCAGCCCCTCCCATCGCGCCGGGAGGGGCGGGGTACGCTCACTCCAGCAGCGAACGCAGCATCCATGCGTATTTTTCGTGGGTCTGCAGGCGTGTGGTGAGCAGGTCAACGCTGGGGTCGTCGCCGGCGCTATCGGCAGCTTTCAGTACTTTGCGCGCGGTGCGGCAAAAGGCTTCGTTGCCACTGACCAGTTGTTGCACCATGTCATGCCACGCCAGCGTGCCGGTTTGGCCGGGCGTTTCCTTGATCGACGAGAGCTGCGCGAATTCGGTGTAGCTACCGGGGGCATTGAAGCCCAATGCGCGGATGCGTTCGGCGATTTCGTCAAGCGCGGTCCATTGTTCGCTGTATTGGGTTTCGAACATGGTGTGCAGGGCATTGAACATCGGCCCCGTCACATTCCAGTGGAAGTTGTGGGTTTTCAGGTACAGCGTGTAAGCATCGGCGAGCACATGCGATAGGCCATCGGCAATCTCGGCGCGATCACCGCCGCTGATGCCGATATCAATGGTGGCTGTTGTGGCGGAAGCCTTGCCGGGCTTCTCGCTATGCTTGTTGCTGGATTTAGCGCTGGGCTTGCTCTTGGCCATGACCGACTCCTGCAGGTGTGAAAAAGCGGGCTTGCGGCGACAATACGCGGGTTTTGCGACAACTTGAAATTCAACATATCACTGTCATTCATAGATGCGCGCTATCGATACTCAATTCAAGCCAGGGGCCGTGCAAACACCGCGCCAGGCAAGGGCGTGGATCAGCGCCGCGTTGACGCGTGACCGTGGGCGTTTGCTGGGGCTGCTGTCGAAATGGCAGGCCAACCCTGCAGATGCCGCACTGCGCGCCGCAATGGTTGAAGCGTTGCAAGTCTCGGTGGCTGCCTGTGCGCAGCGCGCCACGCAGCTTCCCGGCGCAACCATCGATGACAGCTTGCCGATTGCCGCCCACGCCGACGACATCATCGAATTGATCCGCCGTCACCAGGTGGTGGTGATTGCCGGTGAAACCGGCAGCGGCAAGACCACGCAACTGCCCAAGCTGTGCCTGTTGGCTGGGCGCGGCGCGGCCGGGGTGATTGGTTGCACCCAGCCGCGCCGGATTGCGGCGCGTTCGGTGGCGCGGCGGGTGGCTGAAGAATTGCAGGTGCCCATCGGCGGTGCGGTGGGGTTTCAGGTGCGCTTCAACGATGCGGTGAGCGAGCAAACCGCGATCAAGTTCATGACCGACGGTATCTTGCTGGCGGAAATCCAGACCGACCGTTGGTTGTCGAAGTACGACACGCTGATCATCGACGAAGCGCACGAGCGCAGTCTCAATATTGATTTCCTGCTGGGCTATCTGAAGCAACTGCTGCCGCGGCGACCCGACCTGAAGCTGCTTGTCACCTCGGCCACGATTGATACCGGGCGTTTCTCCGCACACTTCGGGGGTGCGCCCGTGGTGAGTGTCGAGGGGCGCGGCTATCCGGTGGAGATGCGCTATCGGGACATGGGGTCAGAGTCGCTGTCTGATGCAACCCAATCGGGAAGCAAGCAGGCGTTGGCAAGAAGTGATCCTGACCCTGTTTCCGGCATCGTCGCCGCCTGCGATGAAATCCAGCGCGAGAAATCCATTGGCGATGTGCTGATTTTCTTGCCCGGTGAGCGCGAAATTCGCGATGTGCACCAAGCACTGGAACGGCGCAAATATCGGCATACCGAAGTACTGCCGCTGTATGCGCGGTTATCGGCCAAAGACCAGGATCGTGTGTTCCACCCCGGTCCGCAGCGACGCATCGTGTTGGCCACCAATGTGGCGGAAACCTCGTTGACGGTGCCACGCATCCACTTCGTCATCGACCCCGGCGTGGCGCGAGTGAAGCGTTACAGCCCGCGCCAGAAGTTGGATCGCCTGCATATCGAAGCGGTGTCGCAAGCCAGCGCCAATCAGCGTGCTGGCCGCTGCGGGCGGATTGCGCCGGGGGTGTGTTTTCGCTTGTATTCCGAAGCGGAATTTTCAGCACGCCCCGAATTTACCGATCCGGAAATCCGCCGCGCCGCATTGGGTGGCGTGATTTTGCGGATGCTGTCGCTGGGGTTGGGTGACATCGAGCAGTTTCCATTTTTGGAGCCACCCGATCCGCGTGCGATTGCCGATGGTTGGCAGCAGTTGTCCGAGTTGGGTGCCGTCGATCCGCAGCGCAAGCTCACTGCGATTGGCAAGCAGATGGCCAAACTGCCGGTGGACGTCAAGCTCTCGCGCATGTTGGTGGCCGCACGCACGCATGGCGTGCTGCACGACATGCTGGTAATTGCCAGTTTCCTGGGCATCCAAGATCCACGCGAGCGCCCTGCCGATGCGCGCGGTGCAGCCGATGCCGCGCATGCGGAATTTGTCGATGGCAAGTCCGAGTTTGTGGGTATTTTGAAGCTGTGGCAGGCCTACCGCACGGCGCATGAAGAGCTCACCCAATCGCAATTGCGCAAATGGGCCGACAAACATTTCCTTGGCTTTTTGCGCTTGCGCGAATGGTGGGAACTGCATCGGCAATTGAAGTTGCAGTGCGAGGAGCTTTGGGCGAAAACGGGGTCAGAGAACAGGTCCCGGCAACCGAAGTCGGGCGTGGATGAATCCCGCAAGGAAATGTTGCCGGGAACAGTGCCAAAAGCGGATGCGAGCACTCTTTCCAATGGGGGGGCAGCGCAGTTCTGCGCCCTCCACCGTGCACTGATCGCCGGCCTGCCCACGCAGATTGGCCATCGCAGTGACAAAGGCGTGTTCGATGGCCCACGTGGGCGCAAATTTGCCTTGTTCCCCGGTTCGAAATTGGCATCCAAGCCGCCGCCATGGGTGCTTTCGGCCAACCTGCTGGATACCGAAAAAGTGTGGGCGCTGACCAATGCCGGGATCGAGCCGGATTGGGTGATCGCCGAATTGCCGCATTTGTTGGCGCGCCGCCAGCACGACCCGCATTGGTCGCGCGCGCAGGGCCGCGTATTGGGCAGCGAGCAGATCAGCTTGTTCGGTTTGGTATTGGCGCCGAAAAAACCCATTCACTATGGCGCGCTGTTTCCCGAAGAGAGCCGCGCCATCTTTGTGCGCGATGCGCTGTTGACCGGCGAGATCAACACGCGCAGCAGCTTTGTTGCGCGCAATTTGCGCACCTTGGAATTAGCGCAGCAGGAAGAAGCCAAGCAGCGGCGTGTGGGACTGGTGGTGGATGAAGACTGGCAGGCGCGTTGGTATCTGGATCGCTTGCCGGTGCACATCCACAACACGCAGGCATTGGAAGCATGGTTCGGGACATTGTCGAAAGAGCAGAAAGCGGCGCTGGAGTGGAGCCGCGACGAACTCTTGGTGGCTGACCAGAGCGATGCAGCGCGCTTCCCTGCGTATCTGCCATTGGGCGATGCGCGGCTGGCGGTGCACTACCGCTTCGAGCCGGGCGCGGTGGACGACGGCATGACGGTGGTGGTGCCGCTGCATCTGTTGAATGCGCTGGATGCGGCGCGCTTGTCGTGGCTGGCGCCTGGGTTTGTGGAAGACAAGGCGGCGGCGTTGATCAAGACATTGCCGAAAGTCATTCGCCGCAATGTCGTGCCGGCCCCCGAATTTGCGCGGGCCTTCGCGGATGCGTTTCCGCAACCGGATGCCGATGCCATCGACGGTGCATTGGCGCGCTTCCTGAAAAAACTTTCCGGCGTGGAGATCGGTGCGATGGACTTCGATGCCGCCGCGTTGGAGCCGCATCTGCACGCCAATCTGCGCCTGTTGGAGGGCAACCATGTGCTGGCCGAATCCCGCAATCTGGACGACTTGCGGGCACGCTTTGGCAAGCGCGCGGCCGATGCGTTTGCGCAACATGCCGCACAAGGCATGACTACGGAAGGCATGACCCAGTTTCCGCTGCAACCGGTACCGCACACCGTGCCCGGCGTGGGGGGGGTGCCGGCGTACCCGGCCTTGCAGGACGATGGCGCAACGGTGTCGCTGCAGGTGCATGCGCAGCGCGAAATGGCCGAGCGTCTGCACCCACAGGGGGTGCGCCGGTTGCTGGCGATTGCACTGGCCGATAAATGCAAACAGGCGCGCAAGCAATTGCCGGTGCAGCCGAAGATTTCACTGCTGTATGCGGCGATCGAGTCGGCTGCGCCACGCAAGGATGGCTTGAAGGATAGCGATCGCTTGCGCGCCGATTTGGTCGATGGCGCGTTTGCTGCGTTGAGTGCCGATGGCTTGCTGGACGTGCGCGATGCCACTGCCTTCGGCCAGTGCTGCGATGTCATCGGCAAAGGCGTGTTTGCAGAAGCGATGCAGCGGCTGAAACAGGCCGATGCGATTCTGACCCTGGTGGCCGAGGTACGCGGCAAATTGGAATCAACGTTGATGGGCTGGGCCAGCGCCAACCTGGATGACATGCGTGGCCAGTTGGAAGCGCTGACGCCGCCCGGCTTTTTGCGCGATACGCCGGCGCAAGCCTTGGCCGAATACCCGCGCTGGTTGAAAGCGCTCTCGCTGCGCGGCGAACGCGCCCAGCGCGACCCGGTGCGCGATCAGGCGCGGCTGCTGGAACTCAAGCCATTTGCCGATGCGCTGGCAAGCGCGAATCCCGCCGACCCCGAAACGCAGGCGTTGCGCTGGGAGCTGGAAGAACTGCGCGTGCAATTATTTGCACAGGAATTGGGCGTGAAAGGCGGGGTGTCACCGAAACGTCTGGCCGCACGCGTGCAGCGCTTGCAGCGTCATTGAACGACGTGCTTCAAGTAGGGTCATCCACGCGCTCACCCAGCAATTCGCGCTGCTGGCGTTCCAATTCTTCGGCATAACGCTTGCGGACGAAGCGTTCCGATAGCACCCCAAGCACGTGCCGCTGTTCATCCAGCACTGCAAGTTCGTCGCTTTGGCTGCTATCAAATTGCCGCATCACTGCAAGTGCATCAGCATCGGCGGCCAAGGCATTGGCGCGGCTTTGCGCGTAGTCCTGCACGGGGGCCTGCAGCTTGACGCCGTCGGCATAGAGATCGGCCAGCACCACAATCCCGACGTAATGCGCCTGCGCATCCACCAATACGATGCGGGTAGTGGCACCCAACGGTAATTTTTGCCGCGCTTGCGCCACCGTCATCGACGCCAACATGGTTTCTGGGCCGCGCCGCATCATCTTGCCGGCGGTGAGTGCGCTGACCCAGCCCACGTCACGTGCGCTACGGATTTCAGCGCCGCGCAGATGGAAGCGCCAAGTCGAGAACGAGAACCCGAAGATCCGGCGGGTCATCGAACTGGACACCAGTACCGCTGCGATTGCGCCGCTGGTGAGTGCGAAATCGTGGGTACTCTCCAGTACCAGCATGGCCATGGTCATGGGCGCGCCCACAATCGCCGCCGACAGTGCCGCCATCCCAATCAGTGCCGCACCGGTTTCATCCAGCGGCGGGTGCCCGAACGCCAGCGCCAGCAGTTTGGCGAATACCGCGCCGAGTAGGGTGCCGGTGAACAGGGAGGCGAAAAATAATCCGCCGCGAAAGCCAAAACCCAGTGAGATGGCCGAAGCCAGGCACTTCAGTGCCAGCAGCAGTGCCAGCCATTGCAACGGCTGCTGGACGGTCAGGTCCACATGCTGCGCACCGTGGCCGGACGAGAGTACCTGCGGGGTCCACATGGCCAGCGGGATCAGCAGGAAACCGCCCATCATGGGCCGCAGCCAACGTGGCAGGCGGGTACGTTCAACCCCCTGTTCAATCAACGTCACCAGTCGCATGATCGCAATACCTACCAGCGCACTGGCCACGCCCAGCAGGATGTAGAGCGCGTAGTCGCGAAACTCCAGACCGATGTCGGCAGGGGCAGGCAGCATCGGCAATTGCACTCCAGCGGCGGCGCGCACGGCCACCGCACCCAGCACCGCCACGGCAACCGGCGCCAGTGCAGCCGGTGTGTAGGCACCGATGACTACTTCGAAGCCATAAAACGCGCCGGCCAGCGGGGCGTCGAATGCGGCGGCAATAGCGGCAGCGGCGCCGGTGCCGACGAGAGTACGGATGTCGGCACGCCGCAGGCGCAATACGCGGCCCAGTTGCGAGCCGACCCCCGCGCCCATCTGCGCGTAAGCAGCTTCCAGCCCTACCGAGGCGCCGCAGCCGTTGGAGAGGATGGTTTGGGTTGCCACGATCAGGTTGTCGCGCATCGACATGCGGCCGCCATGCAGGGCATTGGCTTCCACCGCATCCACCAACTGGCGTTTGCGGGCGCGGGCAAACAGGCTGATCAGACCAATGGGGATGCCAAACAGCGGCAGCGCCAACAGCTTCCACGCGTTTAGGTGCGTCAGTGCACTTAGCCGGTCCCCGTCACCCGGCAGGCCATACCACCAGGCTTGCAGCGCGTGGGCCAGCGCGCCTTGCAGCAGTGACAATGCGCCCGCGAGCAGGCCGACCAGCAAGGCCAGCAACAGGAAGGCGTCGTCGCGGGTACGAAAACTCTCGCGTAGCAACGATGCCAGCGAGCGCACATGCCGGCGCGCAGACATTCGATCGGCGTCAAGCTGCATGCAGGGCGGGCAAAGCGTCAGAGGGAGGGGGCGGGTAGTCTAGAGCAAGCGCGCTACACGTCGTGTGATGCCATGAACGGCCCGGAATGCTGGCCGCTGTCGCAGCGGGCCGCTACTGTAGGCAGATGTCGAAAGCAATCCTGACCCCATCGTATGCCAATGCGCTGGCGCACCTGCCAAAGGATGCGCTGCCTGCGGCATTGGCCGGTTTCTGGTTGGCGCAAGCCGACGCTGGCGTGCCGATGCGTGACCGCGCCGATGTGCTGGCGGATACATTGACCGTCCTGGCCGGACTGAATGCAGATGCCGAAGTGCTGGCGGCCACCTTGCTGGACGCGCTGGTCGATGTGGAAGTGCTTGCCAAACAGGCTGCGGTGGAAATCCCGGAGCGCTTGCATGTTTTGCTGGAAGGCCAGCGCGCTGCCAGCCGGGTGTGGGCCTTGCATCGCAGCCACGGTGGCGGCCGCAATCCGGAGGGGATGCGGCGGCTATTGCTGGCGCTGGTGCGCGATTTGCGGGTGATCCCGATTGTGTTGTCGCGCCAACTCTCACGCATGCGTGCAGCGTGGCGCTTGCCGCTGGAGGAGCAGCGCGCACTGGCGAAAATGACCCGCGATATTCATGCGCCGCTGGCCAACCGGCTGGGTATCTGGCAACTCAAGTGGGAGCTGGAGGATCTGGCGTTTCGCGTCTTGCAGGCCGATGACTATCTGCGCATTGCGCAATCGCTGGACGATAACCGCAGCGGCCGCGAGCGCTATATCGAACTGGTCAAGGCACAATTGCGGGACAGCGTGGCCGAGCAAGGCATCCACGCCGATGTGGCTGGCCGGCCCAAGCACATCTACAGCATCTGGAAAAAAATGCAGCGCAAGGCGCTGCCGATAGAAGAGCTGTACGACCTACGTGCACTGCGCGTATTGGTGGATGACCTGCCCACCTGCTATGCGGTATTGGGGTTGGTGCATGCCTTGTGGGTGCCGATCCCCAGCGAGTTTGATGATTACATCGCACGCCCAAAACCCAATGGCTATCGCTCCTTGCATACCGCCGTGATTGGCCCTGAAGGCAAAACGGTGGAGGTGCAAATCCGCACCCGTGAGATGCATGCGCAGTCGGAGCTGGGCGTGGCCGCGCACTGGCGCTACAAGGAAGGCAGCAGCGCCGGCGGGGCGGCGATGGACAAGCGCATTGCATGGATGCGCAACATGCTGGAGCAGGCTGCAGATGCCGCCGGTGAAGGGGATGCGGTGCCGCTGCAAGGCATCGACAGCGACCTGATCGAAGATCGTGTGTACGCGTTGACACCCAAAGGCGAGGTGCTGGATCTGCCGCAAGGTGGGACCGTGCTCGACTTCGCCTATGCCATCCACAGCATGGTGGGCCACCGCTGCCGGGGTGCAAAAGTGGATGGCCGCATCGTGCCGCTGACCCATGCGCTGCGCACCGGTGAGCGCGTGGAAATCCTGACTGGCAAAGTGGCGGAGCCGCGCCGCGACTGGCTGCAGCAAAGCGCCGGCTTTCTGGCCAGCAGCCGTTCGCGCGACAAAGTACGGGCCTGGTTCAACAAGCTGGACCGCGCCCGCAATCTGCAAGCCGGGCGCGAATTGCTGGACCGTGATTTGCGCCGGATGGGCCTGCTGCACGCGGAGTTGACGCCGGTGCTGGCGCGCTTCAACGCGCAGACCGAGGACGACCTGCTGGTGCTGGTGGCACTGGGCGACGTGGGGCCCAACCAGGTGGGTCGGGCCCTGCTGGATTTGGAAAAAGCCGCACAAGAGCCCGAACCCGGCATTCCTTTACTGCCAAGCAAGCCCGCGCCACCGGCCACGCCTGGCAGTGGTGCCGTCACCGTACAAGGCGTGGACAACTTGCTGGTGCAGGTGGCGCGCTGTTGCCAGCCGCTGCCGGGGGAGGCCATCGTGGGCTATCTGACCCGCACCCGCGGCATCAGTGTGCATCGCCCGGAGTGTGCCGCATTCCTGCGGCTGGCCGGCAAGGAGCCGGCGCGGGTGTTGCCGGTGGAGTGGGGCACGCGCCGCAGCGGGCAAGAGGTCAGCGTGAACATCGAAGCCATCGACCGCAAATGGCTGCTCAAGGACATCACCACACTGGTGGCGCAAATCGGCGTGCACGTCACCGGGCTCAATACCGAACACCTGCGCGGCAACCAGGGCCGGGTGCGCGTGCAGTTGCGGGCACGGGTCAATGATTTCGAACAGTTGGGGCTGCTGCTGGCGCGGCTGGAATCGTTGCCCGGCATCGAGTCTGCGCAGCGCGCATGAGAGCAGCGCGCCCGGGTGCAGACTGGCGCAAGCAATGGCGGGCGCTGCCGCAGCGCTGGCGGCAACTGCTGCTGGTCTTGGCGGCCAGCGTGCTGCTGGCAGTGCTGGCAGCACTGCTGTTCCACAATGCGCTGGGACGTTGGCTATGGCCGGATCCGCGCTATGACGCACTGCGCCAGCGCGCAGAGCTGGCCTTGCAGGCCGGCAGGTTAAGCGCTGCCGATGGCAGCGGTGCGCGTGAATTGTTTGAGGCAGCGCTGGCACTGCAACCGGATCAATTGGAAGCGCGCGAAGGCCTGGAGCGCGTGGCGCAAGCCGCAATGGCGCGTGCCGATGCGCAGATTCGCGCAGGCCACACCGCACAAGCGCAAGCCTCGCTGCAGTTGGCCCAGACATTGCAAGCCCCGCTGGCGCGTATCAATGCGCTGCAGGCGCGGCTATCGGAGATTCCTACCCGGGCAGACAGCATCGAGCTGCTGCTACAGCGTGCGCAATCTGCGTTGATGCAAGGGCATTTGGACGATGGCCCTGACGCGGCATTGGCGTTGTATCAGCAGGTATTGCTGCGACAACCGCGCAATCAACGTGCGTTGGATGGGCGCGAAGATGCGTTGGATGCGCTGACACAGCCTGCTGCAAAGGTATTGGCTGGGGGGGATTTGGCACAGATCGCTGCATTGTTGCAGCGGGTCGAGGCCGCCGATCCGGGGCACCCGGTGCTGCCGGCATTGCATGCAGGACTCACTCAGGCGCAAACACGCCGCAATCAGCAGCTGCAACGCATGTTGCACCACCAGCAATGGGAGGCCGCGGTGCAGCTCTGCCAACCTTTATCGGCTGTGCCAGGCGTGCCATTGCCAGAGCTGTGTGCCACCGGGTTGGACGATGCACTGCTGCATGCCGCCAACGTGGCGATTGCGGCATCGCGCTTTGATCAAGCCCGGCGTTTATTGCAGCTTGCCGAACAGGCCGGTGTTGCCACTGACCGCCGTCAGCAAGTTCAACGCAGCCTGCAGGCGGCCAGCCGCATCCAGCCGCAACGCCCGCAGGTGGTGACTATGCAAGGGCGTGCGAAAGTGGCCAAGTTGCTAACCCAGGCCCAGCACGCGCAGGCGCGGGGTCATTGGTTGACGCCACCTGGAGAGAGCGCTTGGGATCGCCTGCGCGAGGCACGTGCATTGGCCCCCAACGATCCGCGTGTGCAACATGCGCTGCAGGAAATGCAGTTGGCGGCACACACTTGTCATACCACGGCAATGCGCGATAACAACTTGGGGCGCGCACGCGAATGCCTGGATGCATGGCGGCAATTGGCCCCCAATGAACCTGCCTTGTTGTCTGCGCAGCGGCGCTTGGCGGAGCGCTGGTTGGCGGTGGGTGATGAGCGCTTGCGTGCAGGCGATGTCCGCGGCGCACGCACTGCACTGGAGCGCGCGCAGCAAGTGGATGCGGATGTGCCCGGTAGCGAGGCATTGACGCATCGTTTGCAACGGATCGGGTCGGCATTGAAGTAGCCGGTATCCGCCAACAACCTCAGTCCAAGAACAGGTGGCGCAGCGTAGGTCTGGCGGACTCGAGCGAAAAATGCTGCGCCACATTGGCACGACCATTCGCGGCCAGTTGTTCCCACAGTGCGGTGTCGTCGTGCAAGCGAATTACCGCTTGCGCGAAGGCGTTGGCATCGCTGGCTACCAGCACATCGCTGCCATCCTGCAGATGCATGCCTTCCACCGCACAGTGCGTGGCGACCACCGGCAAGCCATGCGCCATCGCCTGATTGATCTTGCCTTTGACTCCCGCGCCAAAGCGCAACGGGGCGACCGACACCAGGCAGGCATCCAGCCATCGCTGCAAATCCGGGACATGGCCATGGATGCGTACACCCGCCGTGCCAGACAATGCGGCAATACTGTCAGGCACATCCGCACCAATGCAGTGCAGCGCAATGTCAGGGCGTCGGGCATGGATCAAAGGAAGTACATCAGCCACGAACCAATGCACCGCATCCACATTCGGTGGATGCCTGAACCCGCCAACAAACAATAAATCGGCTCGTTCCGCCCGGCCCGGCCCGGCAGGCGCTGGTGCATGCACATTGGACAATACTTGCACTTGGGCGTTCGGCAGTTCTTGTACCAGCAATGCGCGTTCGATATGGCTGACCACCACACTGACATCCGCCCGTGCAATCAAGCCTAGCTCGGCTTTGCGGGTGAGCTCGGCAGCGCGCAAGCCAGCGGCATCGCCACGTAATTGCGCTGCCCGCTGTTCACGCAAGTAATGCAGATCCACGGTGTCGAAAATCAACCGTGCCTGCGGCGCAAATTTGCGCAGTAGCGGGAATAGTTCGCTGGCCACGTAATGCCGGCACGTCATCACCGCATGCAGGCGCGGACCGTGCTCGCGTAGCCATGCAGGCCAACGTGGCATCGACGGGGCATACCAAACTTCCACGCCCATCGCTTGCAATGCGCGGGTGTAGTCGCCATTGGCACTACGATTGGCAGGCACGAATAGCACATGCGCACCTTCTTCGATCAGGACTTGGATGATGTTGCGCAGCCGTAGCGAACCGGAGTCGCGATCGGGTTGCGGGGTCAGCGCATCGATGATCAGGACTTGCCGCTGCTGGCGATGCAACAACCCGGGCGTGGGGATGCTGCCGGCCGCTGGCTGCTTGGCTAACGCGGCCTGCCACTTGCCGGCAAACACCGCACGATTGCGTACCTGCGCCGCTTTGGGCCCGCAGCTGAGATCGGTTCCGGCACTGCTGCCTTCGTCATGCACCACGACTGCGGCGGGCTGATACAACACACGCTTGCCGGCGGCGCGCACCGCGAAGGCCAGGTCGGTGTCTTCGTAATAGGCCGGCGCATAGCGCGTATCAAACCCGCCCAGTTGTTCAAACAATGCATGCGGGATGGCGATGGCGGCACCGCTGAGGTAATCGGCATCACGCAAATAATTGTATTGGCAGCGCGCCGGGTCATCCAGGCGTCCGTAGTTCCAGGCACTGCCATCGGCAAATACCACTGCTCCCGCTTCTTGCAAGCGACCATTCGGGTACACCAATTGCGCGCCCACCAAGCCCGCCTCCGGGTGCTGGGCGAAGGTTGCCAACAGTGCATCCAGCCAACCCGGTTGCGGCACCGTATCGTTGTTGAGGAACACCAGATGTTCGCCTTGGGCCAGCCCTGCACCATCGTTGCAGGCGGCGATAAAGCCACCATTTTCGCTGCGCGCATGCACTCTTATGCCTTCAATTTGCCGCAGGAGCTGCAAAGAGTCATCCGGTGAGGCGTCATCTACCACGATGACCTCAAACGGTATCAGGGGTGGGTGCTCGGCTAGCGCGCGCAGGCAGGCCAGGGTATGGGCCCAAGCGCCGTAGACCGGAATAACCAGGCTGACCTGCGGCTGCGCTGCACTGGCCATGTGGAATGGCGCAAATGGAGTTGACTGGGGTGCATACAGTGCACGGACACTGGGCGTTGGATGATGCAAATGCAGTGCAAGCCGTTGTGCACTGGCCGCCAGCCCGCGTGTGCGCAGGCTGGTTACACCGCGTCGCCACAATCCCTGTGCGCGCTGCCACCAAAAGCGCGCTTCAATCAGGATCGGCATGTGGCTGAACTCCTGCACAAGAATGGGGGGAAACCGCACATGTAGGCAGCGATGGCTGCGCTAGACTCATCGTTCATTGTCGCATCCCGCGACCGAATACCCGCCAATGCCCCGTATCCACGACGAAGACGACGACCTGAACGATGCAACTCCCGCAGCCGATGCCGCCGACGGAACCAGTTGGCGGCGGCGATTGCTGATTGGAGGGCTTGCGGCCACGGCGCTGGTGCTGGGCTTTCTGATCCCCTATCTGCTGTATCTCAATCATGAAGTGGGCGAGCGATTCGGTCAGTTGCGTTGGCAGATTCCTACCCGCGTCTATGCGCGCCCGCTGTTGTTGCGACAGGGTTTGGCGATGGACGCGCCTACCTTGAAGGCCGAGCTGGATGCCGCCGGTTATCGGCCGGGCGATGGTCGCCGTGCAGGGAGTTATGCGCACAACGGCGCAACTTGGGCAATTTCCAGCCGGGGCTATGATGATGTTGATGGCCGGGTGGCGCCGATGGCGTTGACGGTAGTGCTGCAAGGCGATCAGGTCACGTCCATTCGCGACAGTGGCGGGCGCCGTAACCTGCGCAGCGCACGTTTGGATCCGGCGCGGATTGCAACGCTGTATGGCCAAAATCAGGAAGAGCGCCGGCTGGTACGGATTGAGGAAGTGCCCGAGCTATTGGTCACTGGACTGCAGGCGGTCGAAGACCGTGACTTCAATCATCACATCGGGATTGATGTGGGCGGCATGTTGCGTGCCGTTTTCGTCAATGTGAAATCTGGTGGCGACACCAAGCAGGGTGCCAGCACCTTGACCCAGCAGCTGGCGCGCAGCGGGTTATTGGGGATCGGCAAAGAGCAAACCTATAGCCGCAAGTTCAAGGAAATCTTGTACGCCTTGCTGCTGGATGCGCGCTACGACAAGCGCACCATTCTGGAGGCGTATTTCAATCAAGTGGATTTGGGCCAGCGTGGCTCACAATCGATTCGTGGCGTTGCTGCAGCATCCGAATTCTGGTTCGGCAAGGAGTTGCGCGATTTGTCCACCGAACAAATCGCGCTGATGATTGGCATGGTCAAGGGGCCGTCTTGGTACAACCCGCGGCGCAACCCGGAGCGCGCCACCGAGCGGCGTAATTTCGTGCTGGGTGAAATGCGCGAAACCGGGCTGATCAACGATGCCGAATACCAGCGCGCCAGCAAAGCGCCACTGGGCGTGACGCCCAACGCCGGCAATCTGGCCGCCAATCGCTTCCCGGCGTATGTCGATTTGGTGCGCAAACAATTGGCGCGCGATTACCCGGCCGATCAACTGTCCGGGGCCGGCCTGTCGGTGATGACCGGGATGGCACCGTCTGCACAGGGCTATGCCGAAGCGGCGGTGGAGCGCACGCTGAAATCGTTGAGTGTCAAAGGTCGCCCAACCCTGCAATCCGGGCTGGTGGTCACCGATGTGCATAACGGCGACGTGCTGGCAGTGGTCGGCAGCCGTGAATTCACCGAGGCTGGCTTCAACCGTGCGGTGGATGCGCGTCGGCCGGTGGGTTCGCTGCTCAAGCCGTTCGTGTACCTGTTGGCGTTGGCGCAACCGGACCAATGGTCGTTGGCCAGCCCGATCAGCGATGCCCCCATCAGTGTGGGTCTGGGCAGGGGCCGCAACTGGACACCCGGCAATTCCGATGGCCGCAGCCATGGCAGCGTGGCCTTGATGAGCGCGTTGGCGCAAAGTTACAACCAAGCTACCGTGCGCTTGGGGATGCAAGTGCAACCGCAGCGTTTGGCCAGCCTGATTCGGACTTTGGCCGGGATTGAAGCGCCTCCGCAGCCTTCCTTGATTCTGGGTGCGGTGGATCAAAGCCCGTATGCCATGGCGCAGCTGTATCAATTTCTTGCCTCTGGCGGTGAAATCCAGCCGCTGCATGCGGTGCGCGGTGTATTGGATGCACAAGGTCGCGCCATCAAACGCTATGACAGCGATGCTCCACCGGCACAAAAGGGCGATGCGGTCGCGGCAAGGCTGGTAGGCAATGCGCTGCAATACGTTGTCACCTCCGGCACGGCGCATGCACTGATGCGGGATGGCCTGGGTCGGTTGGCACCGGCCGGCAAGACCGGCACCAGCAATGACGGTCGCGATAGTTGGTATGCCGGCTACACCGGCGACCAATTGGCGGTGGTGTGGGTGGGTAACGATCAAAATCTGGCCACCGGGCTGTATGGCGCCACCGGTGGAATGCGGGTGTGGTCGGAGATTTTCCAACACCTGCCAAGCGCGCCGTTACGGTTGTCCGATGACGGCATTGATTGGCGCTGGATTCAGGACGGGCAGAGCACCGACCCCGGCTGCCCGAATGCGCGCCGCTTTCCATTCGTGGCAGGTTTTGCGCCGGCTTACCAGCCCTGCCAGTACGCGCCACCGGTGGAAGTGGACGAATTCGGCAATCCGATCACGCCTGCGCCCGACGATGGTAGTAGCAACCCACTGGAGCGTGCGGGTGAGGCGATCCGCAATTTCTTTGGCGGCGGCGACCCAGCCAAGCGGCCTTCACCGGCAGACACGCCACCCCGGCCCACGCAATGACGTCGGTCCCACCATCCCGTATTGCCACCAATCACGCAGGCAGTTCCCGATTGGGGCGCGCCAGCTTTTCGGCGCTAGCTGCCGAGTCAGCATTGGCACAGGCATTGCCAGGCTTTCACCCGCGCCCCGCCCAACAGCGCTTGGCAGTGGCCGTAGCGGATGCCTTCGAAGGGCGTCAATTGCTGCTGGCCGAAGCGGGGACTGGTACCGGCAAGACCTTTGCCTATCTGGTGCCGGCGCTGTTGTCTGGGATGAAAACGATCATCAGCACCGGCACCCGCGCGCTGCAAGACCAGCTCTATCAGCGTGATCTGCCGCGTGTGCGCGATGCCTTGGGGGTCGGCCTGAAATCGGCACTGCTGAAAGGCCGCGCCAACTATTTGTGCCGCTATCGGATGGAGCAGGCCAAGGGTGAATCACGTTTTCAAAGCCGTGAACAGGTTTCGCAATTCCAGCGCATCGTAGCCTGGAGTGGACGCACCCACAGTGGCGATCTGGCGGAAATGGACTCATTACCGGAAGATTCGCCATTGTTGCCGATGGTGACCTCCACTACCGATAACTGCTTGGGCACCGACTGCCCATTCTGGGGCGACTGTTTCGTGGTGCAGGCACGCCAACGCGCGCAAGCCGCTGATGTGGTGGTGGTCAACCATCATCTGCTGCTGGCCGATCTGGCGTTGAAGCAGGAGGGCTTTGGCGAAATCCTGCCGGGCGCACAGGCCTTTGTGATCGATGAGGCGCACCAGCTGCCAGAACTGGCCGCCCAGTTTTTTGGCGAAGGCATTGGCGCGCGCCCCTTGGTGGAATTGGCGCGGGATGCCATTGGCGAATGCAAAGACGTGCCCGGTGCGCTGGCTGCGGTGCAGGCCCCCGCGCAGGCATTGGAAGCGGCTACCCGCGCCCTGCGTGCGGCGATGGATAACTTGCCGGTGCGTGGCACAGCGTGGCGTGCGTTGGATGAGGTGGATGTCGAGCCGGCACTCGGCATGCTGCTGGACGCATTGGTGCATCTGCAAGCGGCGCTGGACCCTTTGCGGCAAGCGGCACCGGGGCTGGATGCTTGCCATGTGCGCGCACATGACCACGCATTGCGGTTGCGGCGCTGGTTGGGTGATGGAGGAGAAAGAGGCTCAGGTTCAGTGCCCGTGCCGGGAACTGAACCTGAGCCTCTTTCCCGCCTTTCTGTGCATTGGTACGAACTCACCCCGCGCGGGTTTCGATTGCAGCGCACGCCGCTGGATGTTTCGGCCCCATTGCGCACGCATCGCGAGCAATCCAACGCGGCGTGGGTGTTCACCTCGGCCACACTCGCGGTGGAGGGGAGGTTTCATCACATGGCGCAGCGGCTGGGGATCGAACAGGCGCAAGAGTTGATCGAGCCCAGCCCCTTTGATTGGGATCGGCAAACGTTGTGCTATTTGCCTACCCACTTGCCGGAGCCTGCAATGCGCGACTACGGGCAGGCCATGCTGGCGGCGGTACGGCCGGTATTGCAGGCATCGGCTGGGCGTGCGTTCTTGCTGTTCGCCTCGCATCGCGCACTACGTGAAGCTGCCGAAGCGCTCAAGGATGCTCCGTGGCCGTTGTTCGTGCAGGGCAGTGAGCCGCGCCATGTGCTGTTGCAACGGTTTCGCGAGTCGGGTAATGGTGTGCTGCTGGGCACCGCCAGTTTCCGTGAAGGCGTGGATGTGGCCGGCGATGCCTTGAGTGTGGTGGTGATCGACAAGCTGCCGTTTGCCGCGCCCGACGACCCCGTGTTTGAAGCGCGCCTGGATGCCATCCGGCGTGCTGGCGGCAACCCGTTCCGCGACGAGCAATTGCCGCAAGCGGTCATTGCGCTCAAGCAGGGCGCGGGTCGCTTGATCCGCACCGAAACCGACCGCGGGGTGTTGGTGCTGTGCGACCCGAGGCTCACCCAGAAGTCGTATGGCCGGGTGTTTTTGGAGTCTCTACCGCCGCTGCCCATCACGCGTGCATTGGCGGATATTCAAGCCTTCTTCGCCACGCCCCCGCAGGCTTAGCCTGCCGGCGAGCCATCCGGGTTGTGGTCGATCATCCACAGCCCGGCCCATAATTTCAGGTCCAGCTCGAAACCTTCCGCTTGCTTGCGCATCAGCCACGCCGGCGCTTCGCAGCGCGGCACCGCGTGCACGATGATGTCCTCGCCATCCACCCCGCCGCCATCGCCCACCCGCACCAGTTCAAGGGCACGCACGAAGGCGATGCGTTCGTTGCTCATGCCCGAGGACGTGGGGCCAATCAGCAGCACGTCCACCTTGCCCGGTGACCAGCCGGTTTCCTCGATCAACTCGCGGCGAGCGGCATCCATCAAGGTGTCTTGCGCGTGGTCATCGCCGACCAGGCCGGCTGGCATTTCAATGGTGCGTGCGCCCAGCGGAATGCGGTATTGCTCGACAAACAGCACCTCATCGGCCGGCGTCACCGCAATCACGATCACCGCCATGCCTTGCCCGTGGGTGCGCTCGCAGGATTCCCAATGGCCAATCCGCACCAGCCGCAGCCATTGGCCTTCGTACAGGGTTTGTTTGAGGTTGCTCATGTCTCGATGCTAACGCAGGCGTGTGGCGGTGTGGCGTTCGAGCGCGCCATGGGCGAGCAACCGCTGCCTGCGCAGCATGCTGCGCGTGGTTGCGAACGCCCGGCACCGTGTGCCGGGCCGGACCGCGCAGCGGGCGCGTGGCCGTGTGTCGAAGCGGGATGTGCAGCCCAAGCGGCGAGCGCCACACCGCCGCACGCCCGCGTTGCAACTACAACGATGCCGCTTCGTACAAGCGCTTGCGGGTCATCGGGCCGAACTTCACCCAGTCGGCCAGAGCGTCGAGTTCTTCGGCATCGCCGCTGCCACGCGCAAAGTCGCCCTCGGGTAGCGGCGCATGCAGGGCAATCGTGGTCAGTTGCCGCCACAGCAGGGCATGTTCGCGCTGCTCGCGCAGCCGCAGGGCCAACCCCGCCGCGCCGCGCAGGCGCAGGAACGGGATTTCATCAATGCGCGCCAGCAGCGCATCCAGGTTGCCAAAATGCGCCAGCAGCACCGCGGCCGATTTCGGGCCGATACCGGTGACACCGGGAATGTTGTCCACCGCATCGCCGGTCAGCGCCAGATAGTCGGCCATCTGCTGCGCATGCACGCCGTGACGGGCCTTCACCCCGGCAGCGCCCCAGCGTTCGCGCTTGGCATAGTCGTATTGCTCATCACCATCACCCAACAGTTGCGATAAATCCTTGTCGGCCGACACGATGACACTGCGAAACCCTTGGCTGCGTGCGCGATGCACCGCGCTGCCGATCAAATCATCGGCCTCGAAGTCGGTATGCGCCAAGGTAGTCAGCCCCAAGCCCTCGCACAGCGCCTTGCACCACGCAAATTGTCGGCGCAGCTCCGCCGGGGCAGGGTCGCGGTTGGCTTTGTAGGCGGGATACAAGGCATTGCGAAAACAACTGTCCAGCGCTTCATCGAAGGCGATGGCGATGTGTTGCGGGTGCTCGCGTTCCAGCAAATCCAATAGAAAACGCGCAAACCCGTGCACCGCATTGGTGGGCCAGCCATCGGCATCGTGAAATTCATCCGGCATCGAGTGCCAGGCGCGAAATACGTACAGCGAGGCATCGACAAGGTGCAAGGTGCGAGAGGACATGGTGAAAAACCCGTAAGCGCAGCAAGCTGGAGGGAGCGTCGGGAGATTCGCGTAGCCGCATTGCAGCGGCGGAGCGAACACCTGGCGCTAGGCGCCAGCTCAGGAATGCTCGAAGCGATGGTTGGCGTGTGCGGTCCAATCGGCAAGCAACGCCGCGGCATCCGGTCGCTCGCGCTCAGGTACCGCCACCAGCGCGGTGCCGATCGCAATGCTGCCCAGCAATTGCTCGTCGGCAGTCAATCCAAGTGTTTGTTCCAGCAGTGGCCGGTCATACGCTGGCCAGCCGGTCAACCACTGCGCGCCAAAGCCTTCGGCTTGCGCGGCCAGCAACAGTTGGAAGCACACGCAGGCGGCACTGGAAAACCGTTCGGATGCCGGGATTTTTTCGTCCTCGCCCAACCTGGCAATCACCGCGATCGTGAGCGGTGGCATGGTGAAGCGACTGCGCAGTTTTTCGATGACGGCAGCACCCGCCTCCGGCTCAAGCTGCAGCAGCCGTGCTTGCGCCGCATCGGCCAATTGGGTACGGGCATCGCCCGTGATCCGCAAAAACCGGAACGGTACCCGCTTGCCGTGGTCGGGCACATGCACCGCGGTTTGCAGCATTGCCAGCAGCTGCGCATCGCTGGGGCCGGGCGCGGCCAGTTGGCGGGTGGGCGTGGACACGCGGCTTAGAAGGGCGTTATGGGTCAGCATCAGCAAACATCATTGCGGGGAAGTGCCATGGTAGCGGTAGGATGCAGGGATCGAGACAAGTTGGGGGATACGCAATGGCGGTGATCGTGGGCGTGGCACGGGAAACAGCAACCGGCGAGCGCCGGGTGGCCTTGAGTCCGGAAACCTGCAAGAAGCTGGTGGCCGCCGGTTGCACGGTGCGCATCCAGCCGGGTATTGGCGCCGGGGCGTACTTTACTGACGCGGCTTATATCGATGTGGGCGCGCAATTGGCCGAGGATGCCACCGCCGCCGCCGATCTGGTGCTGTGCGTGCAGCCGCCGGAGCCTGCCGCCATCGCCGGGTTGAAGCACGGCACGGTACTGGTGGGCAGCCTGCATCCCCAGGCCGATGCGGCGCGGAGCGCGGCCCTCCAGTCCGCGGGCGTGGTTGCGTTTCCACTGGAGCGCCTGCCGCGGACCACCCGCGCCCAGGCGATGGACGTGCTCAGTTCGCAGGCCGGCATGGCTGGCTACAAAGCAGTATTGATTGCCGCGCAACTGGCCCCGCGCTTTTTCCCGATGCTCACCACTGCGGCCGGCACCATTCGCCCCTCCAAGGTGCTGATTGTGGGTGCGGGCGTGGCCGGCTTGCAGGCGATTGCCACCGCCAAGCGGCTGGGTGCGGCGGTGGAAGGCTTCGACGTGCGCCCGGAAACCCGCGAGCAGATTGAATCGCTGGGCGGCAAATTCCTGGACTTGGGCGTGTCTGCCGCCGGCGAAGGCGGCTATGCACGCCAACTCACCGACGAAGAACGCGCCCTGCAGCAGCAGCGGCTGGCCGATCACCTGAAAGGCATCGACGTGGTGGTGTGCACCGCCGCTGTGCCGGGCCGGCCTGCGCCGAAAATCATTACCGAGGCGATGGTGGCCGGCATGAAGCCGGGCAGTGTGGTGGTGGATCTGGCTGCCGAAACCGGCGGCAATTGCGCCCTGACCCAGCCCGGGCAAACCATCGAATCCGCTGGTGTCACCGTCGCCGGGCCGCTGAATCTGGCCTCGATGGGTGCCCAGCACGCCAGCGAAATGTACGCCCGCAACGTCTTCAACTTCGTCAGCCTGCTGCTCAAGGACGGCGCGCTGCACTTCGATTGGGGCGATGAGCTGCTGGCTAGGAGCGTGTGGCCGGAACGGGTGGAGGCGGGCGTGACGAAGGCGTAAATGTCTTCGGGATAGTTTGGTGGATAGGCGTGCAGGAACAGCGACGGATGGATCCGGGTTGCTGCTGACTCACGCAGCGTATTGCCATCATCACGGTTTGGATGGCGGCATCGGGGCCGGTGGTGCCGGGTGCGCCTTGACCCATTCGTTGCGCTGCGGTGGGGTCATTTGCTGCCATTTGCCCATAAAGGCGCGGCGGTCTTCCTTGCTCATGCCATGCACGAAATTGAACACGGCGCGGGCGTGTTCGCGCTGTTCCGGGGTCATGGCTTCCCAACGTTCCATGCCGCGACGGGCGTGGTCGCGCTGCGGCGGGGGCATGTCTTTCCAGCGCTTGGCGTATTCCATGAATTGCGGGCGGCGCTCGGGTTCGCGGTTCCAGCGGTCACGCACCGGGGCGATCAGCAGTTCGCGCTGGGCCGGACTGAGTTGCTCCCAGGCCGGCATGGCCTCTGTCGGCGGTGGCGCGGGTTTGGCGTCTTGTGCATGGGTTGCAAAAGGGGCGAGCGCCAAGCCGGCGAGCAGGACAAGGGTATTGATGCGAGTGGTCATGACTTACTCCATTGCCAGTTGGCGGGTTTCCGAAGCACCCAGCCAAGCGTAGAAATCGGGGTCTTCTTCCAATGCGGCGTTGCCACGGGCTGTTGCGGATGCGGTGGTGGCTTGCGTGGTGATGGCCACCGACGCAGTGGCGGCAGGCGACAACGCCGGCTGCGACTGCGGGAAAAACTGCACGCCGACCGCCAAAGCACACACCGAGGCGAATGCGGCTGCCGCCAAACGCAGGCGGTGGCCTGACTTGGCGATGCCGCTACCACGCAGTGCCGCATTCCGGCGCTGCGCCAGTTGCGCCTGCACCTGCGGGGACAGCTGCGCCAACGCGGCAGCATGGTGGATGCGCAGGTGGATATCGAAGTTGTCTGTGTTCCCGTTCATCGGAACGCCTCCAGTTGTTTCTGCAATGCCTCGCGTGCGCGTGACAAATGGGTTTTCACCGAGCCTTCGCTGCAGCCCATCACGCGGGCGGTCGCGGCGACATCCAATTCTTCCAGCACACGCAAGGTGAAAGCTTCGCGCTGGCGCGCCGGCAGACTGCGCAGCGCGTTGCTGATTTCCTGCCACGCCTCGCGGCTGTCATGGCTGCGCGACGGGTCGGGTGTGTCATCGGCCCAGTCCACCGCATCGCCGTCCTTGCCGGTGCTGCCCGGCAACAACCAACGCAGGCGAAACAGGCTGCGCCGCTGCATATCGGTGATCTTGTTGCGCAAGATGCTCCAAAACAGCGGGCTCCATTCGGTTGCCGGATGATCGCGGTAGGCCAGCATTTTCAGCATCGCCTCCTGTACCGCATCCAGCGCATCCTCGCGATGACGCAGGCCCAATTCGGCAAAGCGGAAGGCGCGTGCATCAATCCCGCGCAAAAACGCTTCCAGCGTTGTTGGCAGGTCAGTCTCGGCTGCGGGCGGTGCGGTCTTCACCGACCCAAGCTTAGCGGGGGACAGCAGCAACATGCGGATCCACGGTGGCTGACCGGGCGGAATTGCCACAGTCATGCTGCAAACGCATGGGCTGCCATCCGGTTGACATGGCATCTGATCGCTCGCCGTGTTTATGATGCAGACAGACAATCGGGGAGGTGGGCTGTGGGCGATGGCTTCGTGGCGTTGTATATCTTTATGCTGGCAGGCATCGCCGGGCACGTGATCATTTCGCGGGTACCGGTGATCCTGCATACCCCGTTGATGTCGGGCTCCAACTTCATCCACGGCATCGTGTTGATTGGTGCAATGGTCATGCTGGGTGAGGCGCAAACCCCGCTGGAGCAGGCGCTGGGCTTTGTGGCGGTGCTGCTGGGCGCAGGCAATGCGGCCGGTGGCTATGTGGTCACCGAGCGCATGCTGGACATGTTCAAGGCCAGCAAGAAAGGGGATGCCAAGTGAGCGAAGCGAGCATTCTGACCTTGGTCAAACTGAGTTATTTTATCGCCGCCACTTTGTTTTTGCTGGGCCTGCAACGCATGGCCAGCCCGAAGACGGCGCGCAGCGGCATCCAGTGGGCGGGCGTGGGCATGTTGCTGGCTACCGTCGTCACCTTGTTCCTGCCCGGGCTGCACAACATTGCGCTGATGCTGGTGGCGATCGTGATTGGCGTGGGCCTGAACTGGGTCTGGGGCAAGAAAGTTGCGATCACCGACATGCCGCAGATGGTGGCGCTGTTCAACGGCATGGGGGGGGGGTCGGCGGCGGCGATCGGCGCGGTGGAGCTGGTGAAGTTTTCCGGCGGTGCGCCGGTGCCTTCGCAATTGGGCCTGGTGTTGGCGGTGGTGGGCGCGCTGATTGGTGCGGTGTCGCTGACCGGCTCGATCATCGCCTGGGCCAAGCTCGATGGGCGCATGGACAAGCGTTACACCTTCCCCGGTCAGCAATATTTCAATGCCCTGGTGGCGCTGGCGGCGGTGGTATGCGGGGTGATGGCGGTGACCACGCTGGCGATGCCGTGGATCATCGCCTTCTTCCTGCTGGCGCTGGGCCTGGGCAAGTTGATGACCCTGCCGATTGGCGGCGCCGACATGCCAGTGGTGATCTCGCTATACAACGCGTTCACCGGGCTGGCGGTAGCGTTTGAAGGCTATGTGCTGGGCAACGAGGCGCTGATCATCGCCGGCACCATGGTCGGTGCGGCCGGCATGCTGCTGACCCGGCTGATGGCCAAGGCGATGAACCGCAAGATCAGCAATGTGCTGTTCTCCAACTTCGGTGGCAGCTCGGCGGCGATGCAAGAAATCGGGGGTTCGATGAAACCCATCGAAGCGGCCGACGTGGCGGCGATGATGGCGTTTGCCGAGCGTGTGGTGATCGTGCCCGGCTACGGCATGGCGGTGGCGCAGGCGCAGCACAAGATATGGGAGCTGAGCCAGCGTTTGATCGAGCGCGGGGTGAAGGTAAAATTCGCCATCCACCCGGTGGCCGGGCGCATGCCCGGCCATATGAACGTGCTATTGGCCGAAGCCGGCGTGCCGTATGACCTGATTGCCGACATGGACGACATCAATCCCGAGTTCGTGCAAACCGATGTCTCGCTGGTGATCGGCGCCAATGACGTGGTCAACCCGGTGGCCAAGACCGACCCGGCCAGCCCGATCTACGGCATGCCGATTCTGGATGTGGTGAACTCCAGGAACACCATCGTCATCAAGCGCGGCAAGGGCACGGGCTTTGCCGGAATTGAAAATGCGCTGTTCTATGCGGATAACACCCGCATGTTGTATGGCGATGGGGCTGAAGTGGCCAGCGCCTTGGTCAGCGAGTTGAAGGCGTTGGACGGCGGCCACTGACAACACCTGACCACGCCGCCAGTGCCAAGCTGGCGGCGTACAGCGCAACGTCTACGCGGTCGGTGGCCAGTTGCACCAACAGCCACGCATAGTCCGGGCCGATTTTCAGCACCGCTTCCCACGGCCGCATCCCCAGCGATTTGCCGATCTGGCCGCCGGCAATCAAGCCATTGGCCAATCCAATCACGCCGGCAGTGGATACCAGTGCCAGCAGCATGCGGGAGGCATCTGCAGGCCAGCGGCTTAGCCGCAGCAGCAGCACCATATCCATCGCGGCGAGCAGAGCCAGCCAACTGCAGGTGCGATCCAACCTTAATGCCAGCAGCATCCAGCCGGCCGCAAATCCACTGGCGCCGAGCAGCAGCAAGGGCAGGGCGTACCAGCGTGGACCGGACTCCGGTTGTGGGGGCATTGGTTGGCTGATCGAAGTCAAAGGAATGGGGAATGATCCCATTGCGACGGCTGACGGGCAATTGGATTGGGACTAGAATGGTACGGATTCGATTCCCAGCCTCCTCTCTATGTACTCCCGCAGTAGCGAACCCGTCCGTTTTGAGCGCGATTGCGCCGCCGTTCTCGTCCCGCAGGGCGATGCAGTGACTTTGCCCGCCGGTACTGTGGGCTATATCACCCAAGCCCTGGGTGGCAGCTGGACGGTGTTTGTGGAAGGTAATTTGATGCGAATTGCCGGTGAGGATGGCGATGCTATTGGCAAGCAGCCGGCCGAGCCTCTGGAGTTGCCGGAAGGGGCCACCGACGAGGACGTGGAGCGGGTGGTGTGGGAGCAGTTGCGCACCTGCTTTGACCCGGAAATCCCGGTCAATATCGTGGATCTTGGCTTGGTCTATCTGGCTGAGTTGTACCATCCGGAAAGTGGCGAGCGCGGCGTGCGGGTGCGCATGACCCTTACCGCGCCAGGTTGCGGCATGGGTGACATCCTGATCGACGATGTACGCAGCAAACTGGAAAAAATCCCGACCGTGGCTGACACCGATATCGAGCTGGTGTTTGATCCGCCGTGGAATCAAAGCCTGATGTCGGATGTGGCCAGGCTGGAAACCGGGATGTTCTGACGCTACGGCGGTGTGTTGGCAAGGGCGCAGGTCGCGAAATGACCTATTGGGTCAGCGCCGAAGACTTGTGCAATGCAAGAAATTCATGTCATTTGAGGTCGTGTACAGCATGTTTTGCTGCATTGCACGATTGCCGCATCCCCGTGGATCGCCAATGCCGATGCGAGGCATGCCTTCTTTATTCCATATTTTCATGTGCGAATAACAAATGGTTTTTGACCAAATCCCTGGGCTGCGCGTGAAGATCCCGCATCGCTTCCGGATGTGGGGTCTGTCAGCGATAACAACACGTTGCCACGCAGCGGGGCACTGCAGGGGAGCTTTGGCATTTGCCGGCTGCGCAGCGTTCGATGCATGTCGATGTCTCGCCTTGCCGCGTCTGCGGCAAGCCACACGTACCCTAGGGGAAATTTTGAATGAACCGTTTTTGCTCGCTCAACACGCTGGCCGCCGCAATCGCACTGTCGCTCACGGCGGCAGGTGCACACGCTGCAACGCGTACCGATCTTCAACAGCGCGATCTCGCCCAGATGCGCCAGCAATACCAGTCGCTGCTGGCCAGTCAGGGGCAGGTCGGCAGCGAGATGGCCAACCGTCGTCACGCCGCGCTGATAGGGGCCGGCGGAAGTACCCATCTGCTGATGCGTGTCAACCGGCAGGTCGAAAATGGCGAGCGTAACTATCGCTACGACCAGACATGGCGCGGGATTCCGATCTTTGGTGAGAACTTGGTCGTTGCCGAGGATGCGCAGGGGAATGTGCGCACCATGTTCGGCAACCTGATCTCCGGTTTGGATCAGGACATCGTCAGCACGCGACCGGCGATTACTGCGGCGCAGGCGCTGGTTGCGGGCAAGCGCGCAGGGTTGGGCAATGGCATCGCCGGGATGCTGACCAGCAATGAAAGTAGCGATGTCGTGGTATTTATCGATGATGCCGGGGTCGGGCATCTTGCGTACAAGGTCAGCTACTTTGCCGATTCGCAGGCGGCCGGGCGCGCAACGCGCCCCACCGTCATGGTGGATGCGCGCAGCGGAAAAGTGCTCAAGCAGTGGGAAAACCTGCAGACCGGCTCCTTGATCGGCACCGGCCCCGGGGGCAATGCCAAGACCGGCAAGTATGAATACGGCAGCAACACCACCACCCACCCGTATCTGAATGTCACCAAGAGCGGCACCACATGTTCGCTTAGCAATACCCAGGTCAAGACCGTCAACCTCAATGGCGGCACTGCCGGCAGCACCGCGTTTTCGTTTGCCTGCCCGCGTAATACCGTGAAGTCGATCAATGGTGCCTATTCACCGATGAATGACGCGCATCGTTTTGGCAGTGTCATTTTCGGCATGTACAACGCCTATATGGGACAGAAGCCGCTGACCATCCAGCTGGTGATGAAGGTGCATTACAAGACCAGCTACGAAAATGCGTTTTGGAACGGTACCGCGATGTACTTTGGTGATGGTGCCAGCACGTTCTATCCACTGGTCAGCCTGGATGTGACATCGCATGAGGTCTCGCACGGATTCACCGAACAAAATTCGGGGTTGACCTATTCGGGCATGTCGGGTGGCATGAACGAAGCCTTCTCGGATATGGCTGGCGAGGCTGCCGAGTACTACGACCACGGCAGCAATGACTGGTTGGTGGGCGCGCAGATCTTCAAGAGCACGGGTGCGCTGCGCTATATGTGCAACCCGCCGCAGGACGGTGGCTCGATCGATAACGCCTCCAAGTACAAGAGCACGATGGACGTGCACTACACCTCCGGCGTTTACAACAAGGCATTCTGCCTGCTCGCCAAGACCTCGGGCTGGACCACCAAGAAAGCGTTCCAAGTCTTTGCGCGTGCCAATCGCGATTATTGGACGTCTGGCAGTACCTTCAACCAAGGCGCGTGTGGGGTCGAAAAGGCCGCTACGGCGTTGGGTTACACCAAGGCCAGCGTGACTGCGGCATTTACTGCAGTGGGTGTGAAGTGCGCCTGATCTGATCCGTGCTTGAGCAAAACAGGGCAGCTCGATCGTGGGCCCGCCAGCAATAACAAACCCCGACAAGCGTCGGGGTTTGTTGCTTCATGGCAGAACAACGCGGGGCGTAAAGCCGATTGCCTGAGCGATTTTGGTGATTCGCTGAGCAGTGGCAGAGCATGAACGCACTCTTGCTGCTGTGACCAATTTCCCGGGCGCGAATTGTCACAAGCTGACAAATTTCGGCAGCGCACATTGATGTTGCGGTGCGGCATCCGAGTCCGATGTGACCCAGTTCACTTTTGTGATGGCGTCTTAATAACAGAAAAATAGTTGCTTTAGTGACTGATTTACAAGTGATTTCTGCATTTAATAACTTTTGGTTATTGTGACATAACGCATGGTTCTTGACTTTGCCGTCAATGCGTCGGAATGTCCGCCATCGCTTTCGATACCGTTCAGGTTCAGGGCGCTGTCTGATGTGCAAAACATGGCGATTCACGCTAGGGGCACGCAGGCTAGATGTCGTTGTTTCGTTCGAAACCGCAGATGCGGAAACTCAACCAACAACCCAGGGGTAATGCCAAGTGAATCGCTTTCGTAGCACCAGCATGCTAAGTGCCGCCATCCTGCTCTCGCTTTCCGCAGTCGGTGCCCAAGCTGCCAACCGTTCAGATCTACATCAGCGCAATCTCAATCAGTTGCAGCAGCAATACCGGTCGTTGTCGGCCACTCAAGGTATTGCTGCAACTGCGCACCGCCGCCATGAGCAGTTCATGGGTGCTGATGCCAGCAACACCCTGTTGATGCGCAGCACGCGTGCCGATCGCGGTGTGCGCAACTATCGCTATGACCAAGCATGGCGTGGCATTCCGGTCTACGGCCAAGGGGTGGCCGTCAGTGAAGATGGCGCGGGCAATGTCCGCGGCATGTTCGGCAGTTATGTGTCCGGATTGGAGCGCGATATCAGTACCACCAAGCCGGCCTTCAACAGTGCCGCAGCCTTGGTTGCCGGCAAGCGCGCTGCGCTGGGGAACGGCATTGCCGGGATGCAGAGCCGCAACGAGAAGTCTGATCTGGTCATCTTCATTGATGACGCTGGCAAGGGTCACTTGGCCTATGCCGTCACCTTCTATGCCGATTCATTGGCCGGTGGCAAGCCGACCCGCCCGATCGTGATCATCGACGCCGTGAATGGGCAGGTCATCAAGAAGTGGGACAACCTCCAGCACACGCTGGTGGGTACCGGCCCCGGTGGCAACGCCAAGACCGGGCAGTATGAATACGGTACCAACTACGGCTATCTGGATGTCACCCAGAGCGGCACCACCTGCACCATGAACAACGCGCAGGTCAAGACCGTCAATCTGAATAATTCCACCAGCAATGCCAGCACCACCGCGTTCAGCTATACCTGCCCGCGCAACACGGTGAAGGCCATCAACGGCGCATATTCGCCGCTGAATGACGCGCACTACTTCGGTAGCGTGATCTTCAACATGTACAACGCGTACATGGGCATGAACCCGCTGACCTTCCAGCTGGTGATGAAAGTGCACTACAAGACCGGCTATGAGAATGCGTACTGGGACGGCACCGCGATGACCTACGGTGACGGCGCCAGCACGTTCTATCCGTTGGTCAGCCTGGATGTCTCGGGTCATGAAATCTCGCACGGTTTCACCGAGCAGCATTCCAATCTGACCTACTCGGGTCAGTCGGGTGGCATGAACGAAGCGTTCTCGGATATGGCTGGTGAAGCTGCCGAGTACTATAGCCGTGGCAGCAACGACTTCCTGGTGGGTGCCGAGATCTTCAAGGGCACCGGCGCGCTGCGCTATATGTGCAACCCGACCCAGGACGGTGGTTCGATCGACAATGCGGCCAACTACACCAGCAGCATGGACGTGCACTACACCTCCGGTGTCTATAACAAGGCGTTCTGCACCTTGGCCAAGAAGTCCGGTTGGGATACCAAGAAGGCCTTCCAGGTGTTTGCCCGCGCCAATGCCAATTACTGGACGGCCAGCAGCACCTTCAACCAGGGCGCTTGCGGTGTTGAAACGGCGGCCACCGACCTTGGCTACACCAAGGCCGATGTCACCAGCGCATTCACTGCGGTGGGCGTGTCCTGCGCGGGCGGTGGCGGTGGCGGCGGTGGTGGCAGCACCGGTGGCACCCTGACCAAGGGCGTCACGGTGACCGGCCTGTCGGCTGCAACCGGTGGCGAAGTGGTGTACACCTTGGCGGTGCCGGCAGGGTCGACCAACCTGGCGTTCACGATGTCGGGTGGTACCGGTGATGCCGACATGTACGTCAAGTTTGGCAGCGCTCCGACCGACAGCTCCTACGATTGCCGTCCGTACAAGTCCGGCAATGCAGAAAGCTGCTCGTTTGCTTCGCCGTCCGCGGGCACCTACTACGTGCGCATGAAGGCCTACTCGGCATTCTCCGGCGTCAGCCTGCTGGGTGACTACAGCACGGGTGGTGGCGGTGGTGGCGGTAGCTCTTCGGTCAATCTGCCGTCCGTCAGCAAGGGTAGCTGGTCATCGACCTACACCTTGGCGGTCGCCGCTGGCCAGACCGCGACAATCTCCATTGCCGGTGGTACGGGTGATGCGGATATGTACGTGCGTGCAGGCTCTGCGCCAACCACCAGCAGCTATACCTGCCGTCCGTACAAGACCGGCAACAATGAAACCTGCACCCTGACCCCGACCAGGGCGACCACCTATTACATCAAGGTCTACGCATACGCGGCATTCAGTGGTGTGGTGCTGTCCACCAGCACCAACTAATCAACTCTCAGTAGTGACGTGTTGATCTTCAACCCCGGCTTCGGCCGGGGTTCTTTTTTGGGCGTATGCCGCGTGCAGTCACTGAATGATCCCGCCAGTTGGCGGGATCATGTGTTGCGGCAGCGGTGCTTAGCCCAATGCTTCGAAACGGTTGGCGTCCACATTCTTGCGCACGTTCAGTGGATCCCAGATGCGCCCGTTCATGGCGATATACACGCCACGGGGAAGTGATTGCACGGCGCCAATCGCGCAGCCGATGTTGAACTCGGCATCTGACCCGCGAAAGCGCGCCGGGCTGAGTGCACCGGTCATCACGATGGTCTTGTCGGGAATGCTTTGCAGCACTTTGCCGGTGGCCACCATCGAATCGGTACCGTGGGTCACCAACACATGCCGGGTGGGTTGCGCGGCAATCGTGGCGCGGATCAGTTCGCGGTCGGCATCGGTGATGTGCAGCGAATCCTTGCGCAGGATCGGGATGACGCTGAAGCGGAAGGTGACGCCCAGTTCACGCAGGATCATGCCGATTTGCGGGTCACCAATCTGGTAGTCCGACTTGTCGTCGAAATAGATCTTGTCGATGGTACCGCCGGTGGTGACGATCAGTAGGTTGTCCATAGGCTCATTTTCCGACAAAACAGCTGCGCTTACAGCATTGGCGAAGTCATCTCCAGCAGTGTCAATAACGGATTGAGCAATGCGCCATAGGCCAGCGCACGGGCCGCAGTGGCGCGCAGGGGCTGCCGCACTTGCGCGGCGCTGGCCGTGCGGACGCTGCGCGGGCTTTGATGGAAGGCAAGGCAAACGGGGTCGAATGCCAGCCCGCAATGCGCCAACAGTGCGCGGATCTGCGGTTCCGGCGTATCCAGCAGGGCTTCGTAATGATGCAAATGGATGCGTGCCGGGTCGCGTTCGCGAAAGCGCTCCATCGCACGCTGGCAGCGTTGCATGTAGGTTGCGATATCGGCCAGGGTGTTGGCGAAATGTGGCTGGCTGTAGAACTGTTGCTTGAAGCACGACCACGCGGTTTCCAGCGGGTCGCGGCGTGTCTCGATCACCGTGGCACCGGGGAGCATGGCACGCAGGATGCCGGCGTGCTTCCAGTTGTCCGGTTGCTTGTCGGTCATGCGCGGGCGGTGTTTGCGCCAGCGTGCAGTGCGCTGCAGGTAGGCCTGGCCAAGGCGCTGCCAATCCTGCGCACTGGCTTGCGGCACCCATTGTGGGTACGGCATGCCGCGCCGCTGTGATTCTTGTTGCAGCACGATGCCTAAATCCGGCAGTTCACTGGCCCCTTCCACATCAGGGTGTGCAGCGAGGATTTGCTCGAACAAGGTCGAGCCCGAGCGGGGTAGCCCGACGATGAAAATGACCTCCTCGCCCAAGCGCGGATCCACCGGTGCGGGCAGCTGTTGGCTGACGGCCAAGGCCTGCTCCACAAAGTGCGTGAAGGCGCCTGCGCTCCACGGTGTCAGCCGATGTTGCAGCGCGTTCGCCGCAGAAAATGCGGCCAGTGCGGCGCTGTGCTGGCCACGGTCTTCTTCCAATTTACCCAGCGCATGCCCCATCGCAACCTTGTCGGTATCGGCACTCTCACGCCGCTGCAATTGCGTGCGCAGGGCGCTGGCATCGGTCTCGGTCAGTGCCACGGTCTTGATGTTGGACAGCCCCCGCCACGCATCGCCACAGGCCGGATGCAAAGCCAGCGCGGCACGATAGTGCTGTGCCGCCTCGTCAAAGCGGCCAGCATGCACCAATGCATCGCCCAGCAAAATCCTGGGCGGCAGGGCTTGCGGGGCCAGTGCAACGCCTTGGCTGAGGGCGGCAATCGCGGCGTTTGTATCGCCCAGTTGCTGATGATTGCGGCCCAGGTTGAACCACGCCATTGCGTGTTTGGGATCCAGGGTAGTGGCGTGTTGCCAACTGGCCAGGGCGGCATCGATATCGCCCAATGCTGCCTGCGCGCTCCCCAGGTCGCTATGCAATTGGGCATCGTCGGGGCGGATATGGAGTGCCTGCTGCAGGCTGGCTTGGGCCAGCGCCGGGCGACGCGTCTGCAATTGCACGATGGCCAGATAGCGCAGCGGCTCGGGATGGTTTGCCGCCTGTTGGCAGGCTTGCAGCAGCAGGGATTCGGCACGGCGCGGGTCGCCATCACGCAAGGCACGTGCACCGGCATGCACCGTGGCGATGATGGCCTGTGGCAGGCCTGCCATGCGCGGGTCGATAGTCACGGCGCAGCCTGCTTGGCGCGACGGGCACGGTAGCCAGGCAGACAGGCGGCATGGATCACCAGCAGCGCCAGCAAGGTTTCAGCCGCGGCCCAGCCACGGCTGGCGGAGTCGGCCCATAGCAACATCACGCCGTGACTGAACCACAACAGTGCAAACACTGCGGCGATAAAGGCAATGCGCGGCCACTGGCGCAGGGCCCCCAGTGCAAGCAAGACCGGTGGTGTGGCAAATGCCAGTAGCCCCGCCAGCGGTTGCGCATGTTGCAGTGACCACACGACGTACATCGCCGCCAACGCCAGTAGTGCGGTGGCCAGATAGCGTGCGCTGGTCATGGCTGCAACCGCTTGGCCAGCGCGGCCACCCGGCGCCCCAGTGCGCGCGCAAGCTGGGCTTCGTCTTCACTCAGCTCGGGGGTGTCTGCTACCCCCGCCACATGGCTGGCGCCATACGGCGTGCCGCCGCTGCGGGTGGTATTGAGCGCGCTTTCGGTAAACGGAATGCCGGCAATCACGCAGCCGTGGTGCAGCAAGGGCACCAGCATGGTCAGCAAGGTCGACTCCTGCCCGCCGTGCATCGTCGCGGTGGAGGTGAACACCGCAGCGGGCTTGCCTACCAGGGCGCCACTGGCCCATTCGGCACCCAGCGTATCCACAAAATATTTGACCGGCGCGGCCATATTGCCAAACCGGGTCGGGCTGCCCAGTAGCAGGCCGGCGCATTCGGCCAAATCATGTTTGTCCACATACGGCGCGCCGCCTTCGGGTTCCGGTGGGGCGGCGGTTTGGGTGATTGGCGCGACCGGCGGCAAGCTGCGCAGGCGTGCTTGCATGCCGCTCACTTCGCCAACGCCGCGTGCAATCTGGCGCGCCAGCCGTGCCACCGAGCCACCGCGGCTGTAATACAACACCAAAATTTCGGGCATGGGCATGCGCTTGAGTGGGCAAGTGCGCAGGATAGGGCATGCGGTGCCATCGTGGCATCGGTTAGTCTTGCGCGGATGGAACCTCTTGATTCCCTGTATCGATGGAGCGAGCGCCTGCGCGACCCGGCGCGGGCCAGCAGTTTTGGCCGATTCGTGCTCAAACGATTTTTGGGCGATCGCCTGTTCGAGGCATCCGGCGCGCTGTCGTACACCACCGCCTTTGCATTGGCACCGTTGGCGATGGTGGTGTTTGGTGTGCTGTCGGCGTTCCCGGTTTTCGATGCCTGGAGTGTCAAGCTCAGTGACTATATTTTGGCCAACTTCGTGCCGCGCGCGGCGCAGGCGATTTCCGGCTATCTGACTGATTTTTCTGCCAATACCAGCAAATTGACCACCGCGGGCGCACTGGCCCTGATCATCTCGTTGCTGGTCACGTTGAACAGTGTGGAGTCAATTTTCAACCGTATCTGGCGGGTGCCCACGGTGCGCCCGAAAATCGGCCGGTTCCTGGTGTATTGGACGGTACTGACCTTGGGGACCCTGGTGGCAGCCACCAGTTTGGCGCTATCCACACGGCTGTTTGCACTGGCCATTTTTGAAACCTTGGCAGGGCGTTGGTTGGAAGCGCTGATGCTGCGGCTGGCGCCGATGGCGATTGAGCTGCTGGCATTTGCTGCGGTGTTCAAGTTGGTGCCGCACCGCACCGTACTCTGGCGGCATGCGTTGGCGGGCGGCATGTTGTCGATGCTGTTGTTCGAATGCGTGAAATCCGGGTTGGGGTTGTATCTGGACAGCTTCGATTCCTATCAGAAGATTTATGGCGCGGTGGCGCTGATTCCCATCGTCATGCTGTGGATCTTCCTGAGTTGGGTGTCGATCCTGTTTGGTGCGTCGTTTGCGTCGTCGATGTCGGCGTTTCGCTATCAACCCAAAGAGCTGCGCCTGCCGCATGGTCATGAACTGTTCGGTTTGCTGCGAATGCTGGGCCGGTTTCAGCAAGCACGTGCCAGTGGCAAAGGGTTATCGGGGGAGCAGTTGCGCGAATTGGAACCCAGCCTGACCGACAGCATGGTGCAGGAACTTTTAGGCAATATGGCTCTGATCCATGTGCTGCAGCGCACCGAAAGTGGTCACTGGTTGCTGGCGCGCGACCTGCAGGATGTCAAATTGGCGGAGTTGTACGAAGCCGCGCAATTGCGCGTGCCGTTGTCCGAAGCGGCGGTTGCGCACACCGGAGATGCCCTGGGGAATGCAGTGGCAATGACCTTGGCGAATTTGCGTACGCCTTTGCAGGACGTGTTGCAGCAAAGTGTTTCCAGCGTGTACGAAGGGGTTTGGGAAGAATGAAGATGGCCTGCTTGTATGGCTTTGGGGCTGCATTGCTGTTGAGTTTGGCGGCCTGTCAGCCGCAACAAAGCGGCTCTACCCAAAGTGCGACTGCGGCAACCCGGCCTAAGCCTGCCGCCGTTACTGCGCCGGTGGCGAAACCGGCCATTGCAAATGCACAACACCCGGCGTTGCGCGTCACCACGTTGAGCGGCGCAGCGTGGGACCTGGGTCAACAGCGTGGCAAATGGGTCATCGTCAATTACTGGGCCACCTGGTGCGGGCCGTGCCTGCAGGAAATGCCGGAGCTGTCTGCGCTGGCGGCGATGCGCCCGCATATTGCAGTGATTGGACTGGCTTACGAAGACAACACCGTCGATGATTTGCGGGCCTTCATGCAAGCCCATCCAACAACCTATCCCATCGCGCTGATTGATGTGTACAGCCCGCCCAAGGATTTCGGCGCACCACGCGGCTTGCCCACAAGTTGGCTGATTGCACCCGATGGCAAGCTGATGCGCAAATACACCGGGCCAGTGACCGCCAGCATGCTGGAACAGGACATCGCCAGTTTCGGTGGCCCCAACGCCGACTGAGCTGCACCGGGCGTGGCCTGCAAATGACGCGGTCTCCGTTGAACTCGGTTGACGGGTAAGGTTGTTGGCCATTGGGACGGGTTTTGCCGGTCTGATGTGGAACAATCACCGCAGGGGACGGATCCGGATATCGCATGGTCGGCAAGTTCATCGGAGAGTTAAAGCGTCGCAACGTATTGCGTGCGGTGGTCTTGTACGTCGGTGCGGTGTGGGCCTTGGCCCAAGGAATTGCCCAGCTCGGCCCAGAATTGGGTGCGCCGGCAGCGGCGACCCGCTGGTTCTTGATCGCCAGCGCCATTGGCTTCCCGCTGTGGGTTTCGTTTTCATGGTTTTTCGAACTCACCTCTGAAGGCATCAAGCGCGAAAGCGACATCGAACCGGAGGCACGCGCCAATCAATCGCATCGCAAGATCGATTTAATCATCATCGGTGTGCTGGCCATCGCGGTAGTGCTGTTGCTGACCGACCGACTGGTGGATCACAAGGCCGAACGGCCGACGCAAGCAGCAGCGGTTGCCACCGACAACTCCATCGCGGTGTTGCCATTCGATAATGAAAGCGGCGACAACGACCAGCAGTATTTTTCCGATGGTCTATCGGAGGGGTTCATCATCGCGCTGACGCGCTTGCAAGGCATGCGCGTGATTGGGCGCAATTCCTCGTTCCAGTTCCGTGACAGTAAAGACGACAGCCAGGCCATCGCCCTCAAATTGGGTGTGTCATATTTGTTGGAGGGCAGCGTGCGGCGTTCCGGCAACACCGTGCGCATCAGTGCCAGTCTGATCAAAGCCGCCGATGGCAGTACCGTATGGGCAGACAGTTTCGATCGCCCTTACAAGGATTTATTTGCGCTGCAAGATCAAATCGTGGGGCAAGTGGCGCAAGCGCTGCAGGCCAAATTGCAGCCTCCGCTGCCTGTGCAAGTGCAGCAGGGCGACCGCCCGCCCAGCGGCAATCTGGATGCCTACAACACCTACCTGAAAGCGCATTCCAGTACCAGTGCGGAAGAGGCACTGAAGCTGTACGACCACGCCATCGAATTGGATCCAAACTATGGTCTGGCCTATGCGATGAAGGCGCGTACCTTGATCGATAACGTATCGGGCGGTCTGACCGGCAAACAGGCCAGCGATGCATTTGCCGATGCTGATGTCGCCACCACCAAGGCCTTGCAATTGGCCCCCGGCTTGGCGGCACCACATGTGGCACGCGGCTGGCTGTTGATGCTGCGCGATTTCAACTGGAAAGATGGCGAGGCCGAGTTGCGCAAAGCGGTGGCGCTGGCACCGGAAGATGGCGACGCGCTGTATCAACTTGGGGTGGCACGTGCCAGCCAGGGCGATTTGACGCAGGCGGTGGAGCTAACCCGTAGGGCGCTGAAGCTGGATCCACGGAATGCCAACTGGTACCGCTGGCTAGTGGCCTATTTAATGCCACTGGGGCGTTTGGACGAGGCCAAACAAGCCATCGGCAAGGCGGTCGAGCTGGAGCCGCGCGCCATCTATAACCACCATCTGCTGACCATCATCGAAGTGCAGCGGCGTGACTTTGCGGCGGCACAGAAAGCCGCCGAAGCCGAACCTGCCGGCCCGTGGCAAGATTTCGCCTTGGCGCTGGCGGCACAAATTGGCAGCAACCGTGCCGATGCCGATGCGCGGCTGCAGGCGTGCATCCACGACCATGCCGAAGGCTGGGCGTTCCAGGTTGCGCAGGTGTATGCGGTGCGCGGTGAACCGGATGCAATGTTCGAATGGTTGGCGCGCGCATGGCAAGCGCGTGATCCGGGCATGCAAGCGCTGCTGTACGACGCCTTGTTGCTGCGCTATCGCAACGACCCGCGTTATGCCGCGTTGGCCAAGCAAGTGGGTTTGCCGTGGCCGCCAGTCGCCGCCATGCCTGTGGCTGCCGTCAAACCTTGAACGCAGGGATCGGCTCCAGCGCGCCGTAGTGTTCGCACGCAGGGTGGCTGGCCAGCGGCGGAAAGGTGATGGCAGGGGCATCGATGCGGGTGTCGGGCAGGCGATCCAGCAGGTCGCGAATCAGGCTGAGCCGGCCCAGTTTCTGATCGTTGAAATCCACCAGCGTCCACGGTGCGTGGCGGGTATGCGTGGCATCCAGCATCGCCTCACGCGCCTCGGTATAGGCACGGTAGCGGCTGCGTGCTTCCAAGTCGATCGGCGATAACTTCCAACCTTTGAGCGGATCATGCAGGCGGTCAGTGAAACGTTTTTCCTGTTTTTCCTGATCGCAGCACAGCCAGTATTTGAACAACAGGATGCCGTCATCGACCAACTGCTTTTCAAACAGTGGCGCGGCTTTCAGGAACGCGGTCACCTGCGTGTCGCTGGCAAACCCCATCACCTTTTCCACCCCGGCGCGGTTGTACCAACTGCGGTCAAACAGGACGATCTCACCTGCGGCCGGGAGTTGCTCCACATAGCGCTGGAAATACCACTGCCCGGCCTCGCGTTCGCTGGGTTTGGGCAGTGCGACCACGCGGCATTGGCGCGGGTTGATGTGCTCGTGGATGGCCTGGATGGCCCCCCCCTTGCCGGCGGTATCGCGGCCTTCAAACACCACCACCAATCGTCTGCCGGTGTGTTGCAGCCAGCGCGCCGCATTCGCCAATTCCACCTGCATGGGCTCCAGCAGGGCTTGATACTGCTCGCGTTTGAGCTTGCTCATGCTTGCTTGCGCCGCGGTGTGGCTGGCTTGCGCCGTGGTGTGGCTGGCGGTGCCGGCTGCATGCTGCGCGCCACTTCCAGCAGCGCACCTTGTTGGCGCGTATTGAGGCTGCGATAGGCGGCCAGCAGCGCGTGCTCGCCCTTGCTGCGCGCAGGATCCAACGTGGTGGCGATCTCCGCCAGCAACGCGCCGGCGGGGACGCCGAAGGTACGCGCCAATGCGTCGATTTGTTCCTTGCCCGGAATCTTGTCGCCTTTCAGCCACGCATTGACCGTACTGATGCCGGCCCGAGGAATAGTGGTCGCAAGGTCGGTGACGGTAATGCCGCTGGCTTTGCTGAGCAGTCGCAGGGTGGCGTCGATCGACATCCGGAGAATCCTTGTACGGCCGGGGATGATCGAGTGTAGATCGCTGCGTGCCGCTGTGCACGCGGGCTAGGGATGCCTCAATGCAGGCCCGGCTCAAAGCTCAGCGAGTACCACTGGGTGGCATCTTCGCGCCAACCGGCGGCGCGGTACAGGGCGCGTGCGGCGGCATTGTCGCTGGCGGTTTCCAGTGCAATCCCGGTGGCACCGTCGGTTTTGGCAAAGTCGGCGGCGGCTTGCAGCAATTGCCGGGCGATACCCTTGCGGCGCGCACTGGCATCCACATACAAATCATTCAAAATCCACGTCTTCGCCGTGCGCACCGAGGAAAACATCGGGTAGAGCTGGGCGAAGCCCACCAGCGCGTTGCCGCGGCGTGCCAACAGCACCATCGACTCGCCAAAGCGCAGGCGTTCGCGCAGCCATTTGCGGCCACGCTCCACATCGCTGGGTTGACCATAGAACTGGCGGTAGGTATCAAACAAGGTGGCGAGGGCATCCAGATCGGCCGGGCCTGCGCGGGTAATGGTGGTCGTTGTCATGGTTATGCTCGGCGTGGGGGGCGATCAGGCTTCGCGGGCCAGCTGCGCCAGTGCTTCGGCTTGCTGTTCTTGCTGCAAGCGAAGGATCAGCGGCTCCAGCGCACCTTCGATGATCGCGGGCAGGTCATACAGGGTGAGGCCTTCCACGCGGTGGTCGGTGATGCGCCCCTGCGGGAAGTTGTAAGTGCGGATGCGCTGGCTACGGTCGCCACTGCCGACCTGCAATTTGCGCTCGGCCGCGGTGGCGGCGGTGCGTTTTTCGATCTCGGCTTCCACCAGCATTGCCTGCAGGCGTTTCATCGCTTTGTCGCGGTTGGCGTGCTGGCTGCGCTCGGTTTGCGATTCCACCACCACGCCGGTGGGGACGTGGGTGATGCGAATGGCCGACTCGGTTTTGTTGACGTGCTGCCCGCCGGCACCGGACGAACGGAAGGTGTCCACCTTCAAATCCGCAGGGTTGATCACCATGGTGCTGTCCTCGCCGGCCTCCAGCGCAATGATGGCTACCGTGGCGGCGGAGGTGTGGATGCGGCCTTGCGATTCGGTGGCCGGCACGCGCTGCACGCGGTGGGTGCCGGATTCGTATTTCAATTTGGCATACGCACCCGCGCCTTCCACCCGCGCCACGATTTCCTTGTAGCCGCCGTGTTCGCCGGGGTTGGCTGATTCCACCTCGACCCGCCAGCCTTGGGTTTCGGCATAGCGGGTGTACATGCGGAACAAGTCGCCGGCGAAAATCGCCGCTTCATCACCGCCAATGCCGGCGCGGACCTCCAAATACAAACCGCCATCGTCGCGCGCATCTTTCGGAATCAATTGCGCCAGTAGCTCGCCTTCCAGTTGCTGCAGGCGGGTGTTGGCGGTGTCGATTTCATCGGCAGCCAATTCGCGCAGTTCAGGGTCATCACGCAGTGCAAGCGCTGCGGCCAGGTCGGCACGCGCTTGCGCCTCGGCGGCCAAGGCATCGGCAACCGGCTGCAAGCTGGCAAATTCACGCGAAAGATTGCGAAAACGCGTTTGCTCGGCGGCCACGGCCGGGTCGGCCAATAAACGTTCTACTTCCTCGCGCCGCTCCAACAGCGCTTCCAGTTTGCGGCGCAGGGCAGGGGTCATGCGTCGCGGCTGCCGGTGTCGGAGCCAGGGAATAATTTTTCCACCGCGCGGCTGAGCTCGGCATCGCCGCTGCGGGCGGCGTCGCGCAGGGCCACGGTGGGTGCGTGCAGCAGGCGATTGGTCAAGGTGTGCGCCAATAATTCCAGTGCTTGCTCGGCAGGCAGGCCGGCGGCCAGTTGTTGCTTGGCTTTGGCCAGTGCGTCGTTGCGTGCGTTTTCGCCATGCGCCCGCAATTGCAGCAACGGTTGTTGCTGGCTGCTGGCGCGCCATTGCTCAATGAAGCGGGCGGTTTGCAATTCGATGATGGCTTCGGCTTGTTCTGCGGCTTCGCGGCGGCTGCGGCGGTTGTCTTCGATCGAGCGTTCCAGATCATCGACGGTGTACAAAAACACATCGCGCAGGCCCGACACATCGCTGGCGATATCGCGCGGCACCGCCAAATCCAATAGCAACATCGGCCGGTGTTTGCGCTGCCGCAGCGCATGTTCCACCTGCTGCCGGTGCAGGATCGGGGTGCGCGCGGCGGTGGCGGAAATCACCACGTCGGCTTCGGCCAAGTGCTTGTCCATCTCATTCAGTGGCAAGGCAATACCGCCGTGGCGGCTGGCCAATTCTTGCGCATGCGCCAAGGTGCGGTTGGCGATCAATAGCCGCTGCACCTTGGCATCTGTCAGATGGCGTGCCGCCAGTTCGATGGTTTCGCCGGCGCCAATCAGCAGCACGCTGGATTGATCCAGCCGCGCGAAATTTTCTTGTGCCAAGCGTACTGCGATCGACGCTACCGACACCGGGTTGGCACCGATGCGGGTATCGGTACGGGCGCGCTTGGCGGTGGCAAAGGCCTGCTGAAACAACCGGTCCAACTGCCCGCCCAGCGCGCCCGCCTCACGCGAGGCGGCCCATGCCTGTTTCACTTGGCCCAGGATCTGCGGCTCGCCCAGTACCAGCGAATCCAGACCACTGGCTACCCGGAACAAGTGACGCACCGCATCGGCATCGCGGTGCCGGTACAGATACGCATGCACATCGTTGCCGGCATCCGGATGCGCCGCCAGCCAGTCGGCCAGGACCTTCCCGTCACCGTCGGTATGGGCATACAGCTCGGTGCGGTTGCAGGTGGATAACAACACGGCTTCGTGCACATCCGCCAAGCCGCGCAGCGACGCCAGTGCCGGGGCCAGTGATTCGCTGGCAAACGCCACCTTTTCACGCAGGGCAACCGGCGCGGTTTGGTGGTTGATGCCAAGGACGTACAAGCTCATAAGCGGGAATGCTGTGGACCACGACAGGGAGTTGGCGAATTTGTTCAGGCGGCTGCGTTAAGCTGCGGGCCCGACCCGCCATTGTACCGGCCGCCTTCATGTCCAACCTGTATTGCTGTGGTTTGCGTGTGTCTTTACTGCTGCTGTTGTTGACTTGCTCGGCAGCGGCGCTGGCCGGCAAGCCGGCGCAGCCATTGGCGAAGGTGGATCCGCTGGAGGCCAGTTTGGCGGGTGAATTCGCCCTGCAAAGCGGTCATTTGCCGGAAGCGGCGCGGCATTATCTGGATGCCGCCAAGGCGGTGCAGGACCCGGTCCTGGCCGAGCGCGCTACCCGCATTGCGCTGTTGGCTGACCAAGATGCGCTGGCTGGCCAAGCGTTGCAGCTTTGGTACGCATTGGCGCCCGGACGCAGTCAGTCCGAGCGCATGGTAGCCACCAGCTTGGCCCTGCGCGCCGGGCAAAAGCGGCAAGCACAGCGCGAATTGGCGGCCCTCATGGCAGAGCCGAAGGGTTGGCGCGCCGGCTTGACCGCGCTGACTGGTGCAGTGGGTAAGCAGCCGGCGTTGGTCGTCACGATGCTGAACGACATCATTCGACAGGGGAGTTTGCCCAATGACCTGCAAGCATGGCTGAGTTTTGGCGGCCTGGCACAACGGCTGGAACAGCCCAAATTGGTGGATGCCATCATCGGGCAGGTAGTGACGCGATTCCCGGCGGAGCCCAAGGTGGCGCTGTTGCGCGCCCAACTGCTGCGCGAAGCCGGCAAAACCGAACAGGCGCGTGAAGTGCTGGCCGGGTTGGAGCCTGCTGCGCAGCAATCCTCGCCGTTGCGCTGGGCGCTGGCAGGTGAGTTTGCGGCGTTGGGCGAGCCTGGCAAAGCTGCTCAAGTGCTGGCACAGGGTGCACAAGACGACTCCAGCTACGCGCAGCGTGCGGCGTTGTTGGATACGGCCAAGGACAAGGCCGGGCTGGCTGCGTTGTACGCCGAAGTGAAGCAAGGGGCCACCGAGCCCAGCCCGTCGCGCCGATTGCTGCTGGGGCAGCTGGCCGAATCGCTGGAGCACTACGACGACGCACTGCGTTGGTACGCCAATGTGCCGGGACAACAGGCGCAGGGTGTGGCGCGCATGCGCACGGCCAATGTGTTGCATGCGATGCAGCGCCCTCAGCAGGCATTTGATGCACTGCATGCCATTCAGGCCGATGCCGGGTTGCGTGACGACGATCGTCGCGATGGTTATCTGCTGGAAGCCGAGCTACGCCTAAAAGACAAGGATGCCAGCGCCGAGCGCGATGCCTTTGCGCGGGGCCTTGCGGCGTTTCCGGACAATCTGGAGCTGCTGTACGCGCGTGCACTGATGTGGGAGCGGCAAGACCAGATCGACAAAGCCGAGGCCGACCTGCGCCGTGTGTTGGTGATCGCGCCGGACAATGTGGCGGCGCTCAATGCGCTGGGCTACACCTTGGCCGACCGCACCCAGCGCTATCGCGAGGCCCTGGAGTTGATCGACCGCGCACGCGTGGCCGACCCCGGTAATGCCGCCATCATCGACAGCTACGGCTGGGTGCTGTTCAAGCTGGGCAAGTCGCGTGAAGCGCTGGACTATTTGAGGCGTGCCTATACGCAGCAGAAAGACCCTGATATCGCCAGCCATCTTGGGCAAGTGTTATGGGTGCTTGGGCAGAAAGACGAGGCGCGCAAGTATTTCGATGAAGCACGCAAGCTGGAGCCGGACAACCGTGCGCTGCAACGTGCATTGCGCGAGGTGGGTGCGTGAGAGGGTGTGTCGGGGGTGTCCTGCTGATGGTTTTGCTGGGCGGTTGCCAGACCCTGCCGCACACAACATCGCCTCGCGCTGCGCCGGATGTTGTGGATGCGCGGGCCGCGCAACAGCAACGCACGCAAGCCTTGGGCCTGGCGTCGGGGGATTGCCTGCAGCCGGGTTGGGCGATGGCGGGTCGGATGGCGATCAGCAACGGCAAGGACGCGGGTGCTGCGCGTTTTGAATGGACGCAAGGCGAGGGGCGCTTGCAGCTGCAACTAACCGCGCCCATCACCGCGCAAACTTGGGTATTGCAGTCCGATACGCAAGGCGCGCAGCTGCAAGGCATGCCGCAGGGATCGCAACATGGCGCGGATGCCGCGACTTTGCTGCGCACGGCCACTGGTTGGGACATTCCGGTGCAGGCCTTGGGTTGCTGGATGCGTGCGGTAGCCGCCAGTGAGTTCGGCTTGGGGGTGGCGCAAATCCACTTCGATGGGCAGTTGTTGCCACGGCAGATCGAGCAGGGTGGCTGGAAAATTGAGTACAGCCGTTGGCAGCTCGACCCATTCAGCGGTTTGCAGATGCCTTCACGTATCGACGCCCAGCGTGGCAAGAGCCGGGTGAAGCTTGCGATTGATCGTTGGGGGCTGGAGTGACTGGGTTTGCGGCAGATGCTGGATGGAGTGCCTGGCCGGCCCCGGCCAAGCTGAACTTGTTCTTGCGCATCACCGGTCGCCGTGATGACGGTTATCACGACTTGCAAACCGTATTCCGCCTCCTGGAATGGGGCGATACGGTGTATCTGCGGGCGCGCAACGACGGCATTATCCGCCGCGTTGGACCGGGTGCAGATGGGGTGACTGAGGCAGACGATCTCCTGATTCGTGCCGCAAAATACTTGCAATCATCGGCTAAATGCGCGCAAGGTGCGCATATCGGCATCGAAAAATGCATTCCGATGGGCGGCGGCTTCGGGGGTGGTTCGTCCGATGCAGCGACCGTGTTGGTGGCGCTGAATCAGCTGTGGCAGCTTCATCTTGGCGTGGATCGGCTGGCCGAATTGGGCCTTGCGCTGGGTGCCGATGTGCCGGTGTTTGTGCGCGGACACAATGCGTGGGCCGAAGGTGTGGGGGAACAGCTCACCGCCATGTCGCTGCCGCCTGCGTGGTATGTGTTGGTCAATCCGGGGGTGCATGCCGCCACCGCCAGCCTTTTTCAATCACCGGATTTGACGCGAGACGCCAGACCCGCGACAATAGCGGGCTTCCTGTCAGGGAACGTGCTCGATAACGCGTTCGAGCCAGTGCTGCGCCGCTGTGAACCCGCCATTGAGGCCATGTTTGCGGCGCTTTCCAGCATCGGCACGCCGCGCTTGACCGGCTCGGGCAGTGCATGTTTTGTCGAATTCGCCACCCGCGAAGCCGCTGAAGCTGCACTTGCCGCGTTGCCATCAAGCCTGCATGCGTGGCTTGTGCGCGGTGCAGACAGGTCGCCACTGCTGGATGCAGTGGAGCAATTTCGCTAGGGGCGTCGCCAAGCGGTTAAGGCACCAGGTTTTGATCCTGGCATGCGTAGGTTCGAATCCTTCCGCCCCTGCCATCTCATCCAGTTCTCCATTCGGCCATCGACATGCAAGACGACTCGAATTTTTTGGTTTTCTCCGGGAATGCCAATCGTCCGCTGGCCGATGCTGTCTGCCGCGAGTTGGGCGTGCGGCCGGGCAAGGCGCTCATCAGCCGTTTTTCCGATGGCGAAGTGCAAGTCGAGATTGAAGAAAGCGTGCGCCGGCAAGAGGTGTACGTGATCCAGCCTACCAATGCGCCGTCGGCTGAAAATTTCATGGAATTGCTGGTGCTGATCGATGCACTCAAGCGCGCCTCGGCGGCCAGCGTGACGGCGGTGGTGCCGTATTTCGGCTATGCCCGCCAAGACCGTCGCCCGCGCTCGGCGCGTGTGCCGATTACCGCCAAAGTGGCGGCCAAAATGTTCAGCGCGGTGGATACCGACCGCGTGCTCACCGTGGATTTGCATGCCGATCAGATCCAAGGGTTCTTCGATGTGCCGGTGGACAATGTCTATGCCTCGCCGTTGCTGCTGGCCGATATCTGGCGCACGCATGGCACCGACAACGTGATTGTGGTGTCGCCCGACGTGGGCGGTGTGGTGCGCGCGCGCGCGATTGCCAAGCGCCTCGACGATGCGGAACTGGCCATCATCGACAAGCGTCGCCCGAAGGCCAATGTGGCCACCGTGATGAACATCATCGGTGATGTTGCGGGCAAAACCTGCGTGCTGGTGGATGACATCGTGGATACCGCTGGCACCCTGTGCGCCGCCGCCAACGCGCTGAAAGAGCGCGGCGCATTGAAGGTGGTGGCGTACTGCGTGCATCCCGTGCTGTCGGGTGCAGCCATCGACAACTTGAACAAGTCCTTGCTGGATGAGTTGGTGGTCACCGACACCATCCCGTTGTCGCCGGCGGCCAAAGCCTGTGGCAAGGTGCGGCAGCTCAGCGTGGCCGAATTGCTGGCCGAAACCATTCGCCGCATGACCTTCGGTGAATCTGTCAGCTCGCTCTACGTCGACTGACGTTGCGGCCTTGGAATCCCGCGTTGCCGGTTTGCCGGCAGCGCACCCCACTCATCTGGTCGCGGATGAGTGTTATCGCCGCCGCGAGGCGGCTTCATTGCAATAAAAGTGAGTCATCATCATGTCTGAACACACCATCAAGGCCGCGAGCCGCAATGCCGAGGGGAAGGGTGCGAGCCGCCGCCTGCGTCATGCCGCTCAGCTGCCGGCCATCGTCTACGGCGGCAGCGCCGCCCCGCAATCCATCCAGATCGAGCACGAAGCCATTTGGCTGGCCAGCCAGCACGAGTGGTTCTACTCGTCGTTGCTGAACCTCGACATCGATGGCAAGGTCGAGCAAGTGCTGCTGCGTGATATGCAGCGCCACCCGTACAAGCAGCTGATCATGCATCTGGATTTCCAGCGCGTGGACGCCAACCAGGCCCTGCGCACCAAGGTGCAGTTGCACTTCCTGAACCAGGACAGCTCGCCGGCCGGCAAGACCGGTGGCGTGGTCATCATGCACGAGCTGACCGAAGTGGAAATCAGCTGCTTGCCGAAGGATCTGCCCAGCGCCCTTGAAGTGGATCTGGCCAACTTGGCCGTGGGCGGCGTGGTGCATTTGTCCGACCTGACGCTGCCGGCCGGTGTGGAATTGCCGGCGCTGAAGTTGGGCAAGGAGCACGACGTGGCCGTGGTTGTGGCCAAGCACGGCAAGGAAGAAGCCGTGGACAGCGCGGCACCGGCTACCGCCGAAGTGCCGGCCACCAAGGCGGCCAAGAAGGACGCCAAGTAATCGTTCCCGCTCATCCTGCTTGCAGTCGCGGGCAGGATGGGAAGGATCGATTCACCTGTCATGGCAGGGATTCGTCTCATCGTCGGGCTGGGTAATCCCGGTGCCGAATACACCCGAACCCGGCACAACGCCGGGTTCTGGTTTATTGACGCGCTGGCATTGGGTGCTGGCCTGCGCTTTGGGCTGGAGAGCAAGCTGTTTGGCGAGACTGCCAAAATCAGTATTGGCGGGCAAACGGTCTGGCTGCTGCGGCCGGCAACGTTCATGAATGCCAGCGGCAAGTCGATCACTGCAGCATTGCGCTACTGGAAGATCGAGCCGGAAGAGATGCTGGTGGTGCACGATGAGCTGGACCTGCCGCCGGGTACGGCGCGGCTCAAGTTCGATGGTGGCCATGGCGGGCAAAACGGCCTGCGCGACACCATCCGGCTGCTCGGGCACGGCAAGTTCCACCGCCTGCGGATCGGCATTGGCCATCCTGGGCACAAAGATCATGTGACACCGTGGGTACTGGGGCGTCCGGGCGCCGCCGATGAGGCGATGATCCTGCGCGCCATTGGCGATGCAGCCGACGTACTGCCACAAGTGGTGTCAGGTAGTTTTGCAGATGCGATGACGCGGCTGCATACGCCGCGCACGCCTTAAATTTCATCATCGCGCCGGCTTGCTGCCGGCGTGGCAACGGAGCAATACGCATCATGGGTATCAAATGCGGCATCGTCGGTCTGCCCAACGTCGGCAAGTCCACCCTGTTCAACGCGCTGACCAAGGCCGGGATTGCGGCTGCCAATTTCCCGTTCTGCACGATCGAGCCGAACGTGGGCGTGGTGCCGGTACCGGATCCGCGCCTTGCCGCATTGGCCGAGATCGTCAAACCGCAGAAGTGCATCCCCACCGCAGTGGAATTTGTCGACATCGCGGGCCTTGTGGCCGGCGCAGCCAGCGGCGAAGGTCTTGGCAACAAGTTCCTGGCGCACATCCGTGAAGTGGATGCGATTACGCATGTGGTGCGTTGTTTCGATAACGATGACGTGATTCACGTCAACAACAAGGTCGATCCGCTGGCCGACATCGACACCATCGACACCGAATTGGCGCTGGCCGATCTGGAATCGGTCGATAAGGCCATCAGCCGCTATGAGCGCGTGGCCAAGGGGGGCGACAAGGACGCCAAAGCCAAGATCGCGGTGCTGGGCAAACTGCGCGCCGCACTGGATGAGGGCAAGGCCGCCCGCACAGTGGCGCTGGACGACGAGGAAAAGCTGGCCATTCGCGAGTTGTTCCTGCTCACCATGAAGCCGGTGATGTACGTGGCCAACGTGATGGAAGATGGGTTCGAAAACAACCCGCATCTGGATGCTGTGCGCGCACGTGCGCAGACCGAAGGCGCAAAAGTGGTGCCGGTGTGTGCCGCCATCGAAGAAGAGTTGAGCCAGCTCGACGATGTCGACCGCGATGCCTTCCTGACCGATTTGGGGCTGGAAGAGCCTGGCTTGAACCGCGTGATTCGGGCTGCTTACGAATTGTTGGGCTTGCAGACCTACTTCACCGCGGGTGTGAAGGAAGTGCGCGCGTGGACGGTCAAGGCCGGTTCCACGGCGCCGCAGGCCGCAGCAGTCATCCATACCGATTTCGAGAAAGGCTTCATTCGCGCCGAAACGATTGGCTATGACGATTTCATCAAATACCGCGGCGAAGCCGGCGCACGTGATGTGGGCCGGTTGCGTTTGGAAGGCAAGGAATATCGCGTCCAGGAAGGCGATGTGTTGCACTTCCGTTTCAACGTCTGAGCCGCGCATCAGGTTGGTTGCTGCAGCAGTGACTCGCACGGGCTGGGCCGGGACTTGCGCCGCACGCGCAGGAATCTTTGAAATTTTCGAGTTCCCCCGTTGACAGGGCGCAATCCGCCCGCCAAAATAACGGGCTGTTTGAGGGGGTTCATTCCTTCAGCAAACTCGGAGGGATACCCAAGCGGCCAACGGGGGCAGACTGTAAATCTGCTGGCTTACGCCTTCGGTGGTTCGAATCCACCTCCCTCCACCAGCTTCATGTTTCAAATCGTCGGCCTTACCAGCCGGCGGCGCAACAAGGCAGGTCTCCCGGTGCGGGAGTAGTTCAATGGTAGAACTGTAGCCTTCCAAGCTACTAGCGCGGGTTCGATTCCCGTCTCCCGCTCCACCATTGCATTACAGCGCACGACCTGCTTCGAAAATCTGCTCACGTAGCTCAGTCGGTAGAGCACCTCCTTGGTAAGGAGGAGGTCGAAGGTTCGATTCCTTTCGTGAGCACCATCTTCAGTAATTCCACGCTTGCTTCGGCAGGCAACTCCAGCGAGACGCAGCCATGGCAAAGGGTAAGTTCGAACGCACCAAGCCCCACGTGAACGTGGGTACGATCGGTCACGTGGACCACGGCAAGACGACGCTGACGGCGGCGCTGACCAAAGTGGGCGCAGAGCGTTTCGGTGGCGAGTTCAAGGACTACGGTGCAATCGACGCGGCGCCGGAAGAAAAGGCGCGCGGGATCACGATCTCGACCGCGCACGTGGAATACGAAAGTCCGAACCGTCACTACGCGCACGTGGATTGCCCGGGCCACGCCGACTATGTGAAGAACATGATCACCGGTGCGGCGCAGATGGACGGCGCGATTCTGGTGTGCTCGGCCGCGGATGGCCCGATGCCGCAGACGCGCGAGCACATCCTGCTGTCGCGCCAGGTGGGCGTGCCGTACATCGTCGTGTTCCTGAACAAGGCCGACATGGTGGATGACGCCGAGCTGCTGGAACTGGTGGAAATGGAAGTGCGCGAGCTGCTGTCCAAGTACGACTTCCCGGGCGACGACACCCCGATCATCGCCGGTTCGGCGCGCATGGCGCTGGAAGGCGACCAGAGCGAGATCGGTGTGCCGGCGATCATCAAGCTGGTGGATGCGCTGGACACCTGGATCCCGGAGCCGGAGCGTGCGATCGACAAGCCGT